>ERZ773248.1-NODE-1-length-406196-cov-18.253225_pt1 | contig 406196 bp, 405 predicted proteins | sample MGYA00580518_ERZ773248 | MGnify/ENA primary metagenome ERZ773248 (study PRJEB29015, sample SAMEA2737762) | human gut metagenome | biome: human gut; feature: human-associated habitat; material: faeces | place: China | collected 2012 ...
AAGGATAGTGTGAAAGGGAACCGTCAGGGTTCCCTTTCGCGTTGGATCAAACAACTTTTGAAACTTTTCTGAAGTTTCAAAAGTTCAACAGCCTGTCGAAAAGACCTTTTCGACAGGCTGAGCGGCGCCGGTTCCATACGGGAACCGGCGCCGCCTCTTGTATCTATCAGGCGTTGAATACATACTTGTCCAGGCGGGCGAAGGCCTCCTGAACACGGGAGAGGGGGAGGGCAAGATTCATGCGGATGTGGCAGGGGCCGTGAAAACGGCGGCCATCCTGCCAAGCTACCCCTACATCAGAGCCAGCCTTTTGCAGCTCTTCAATGGTCTTCCCATGTGCTTCACACCATTTGGTGCAGTCGAGGAAAAGCATATAAGTGCCCTGAGGCTTGGTGACCTGAATACCTTTGTATTGCTCCCAAATGTGTTCGCAGGCGAAGTCCACATTATTCGCGAGTACCTGGTTCAACTCATCCACCCACTCGTAGCCCTCCGGCTTGTAGGCGCCGATCAGGGCGTGCATGGAAAGTACGTTTATCTCGTTGTAGTGGCACAAGGAGCTCTCCTTATCCACCCGATCTCGGAGCCACTTGCTGTAGATGATGTGGTAAGACCCGATCAGGCCCGCCAGATTGAACGTCTTGGAGGGAGCATAGAGGGCCACTGTGTGCTCCTTGGCGTAGCTGTTGACCATCTGTGTGGGGATGTGCTTCTGACCGGGGCGGATGATATCAGACCAGATCTCGTCGGAGATAACATAGACACCATGCCGCTGGAAGATCTCCATGGCCTTCTCCAGCTCCCAACGCTCCCAGACCCGGCCTGTGGGGTTGTGGGGGGAGCAGAATAGTGCGGTGTGAATGTGGTTGGCCACGATCTTCTTCTCCATGTCCTCGAAGTCCATGCGCCAAATGCCTTGCTCGTCCTGAACCAGTGGAGAGAGGACGATGGAATACCCGGCATTGGTCAGACAGGATGTAAAGCCGCTGTAGGTGGGGGAGTGAACCAGCACGTTGTCACCCCTGGAGCAGAGTACATTGAGTGCGCTGACCACACCACCCAGCACGCCGTTTTCATAGCCGATGTGCTCCTTGGTTAGGCCAGTGACACCGTTGCGCTTCTCGTGCCACTGGACGATGGAATCATAGTATTTGTCGGTGGGAAAGAAGTACCCGAAGGAAGGGTGCTGAGCCCGGGCGATAATCGCCTCTGTGATGGTGGGGACCACAGGGAAGTTCATATCTGCCACCCACATGGGGATTATATCAAAGCCTTCCTTTGGCCTTGCGGGCGCAATGACATGGGCACCCACATTGTCATAGGCCGCTGCATCCTTTCCGCGGCGGTCCAATATGCTGGTGAAATCATACTTCATTTTGTAATCCTCCTTCGTCTTTTTTACGACCGATGCCAGTCAAAATTGCGGCCCAGTATACTACAATCAGGCCAATACAGAAAAAGTTGTAGGGAATAAAATTCAACATGGTAAAGTCATCGCCCACAACACCGGTTCCCATTGCAACCGCCAGTGCGGTCAAGGTGTTGACGCCGTGGGGAACCATCCAGGAGATGCCGCTGGCAAAGCCCGCGATATAGTTGGCGGCGCGGGTTCGGGCAATATGGAAGGGCTTCATGATGTTGCGGACGATGGGGCTGATAAAGGCGATCGTGGACATACCGCTGCCAATGATCGCACAGAAAATACAGGTGAACACCCCGGAAACCGTTTCCGCCATTCTGGGGGTCTTGGCGTGTCTGACCATAAAGGTCTGGAAACTGTACAGCACGCCCACCTCCTCAGTCAGTGCGAGTACTACGAAGATCAGGGCCATAAAGACTAAAACATCCATCAGGCTGAGGGTACCGGAGGCCAATAGGCCGTCAGCGGCAAAGATGCTCGCCACGTCCGAATAGCCCAGGATCAGCAACAGGATGATGCCCAGCAGATCGCCTACCACAAGGGCTACCAAGAAGTTTGTCTTGCGCAGGATGAGTACGGCCACCAGGATGGGAATGATGATAAAGATAAGGCCCAGGGAGGAGGAACTGTCCACACTTAGGGAGGCCAGATCAACCCCCTTGGTTGTTGCAAGACCAAATACAAAGAACAGGATGAGGGCGGGTATCCCTGCGGCCAGACTGTACCAGACACGGGTGCGCACCGCGGCGATGATATCCACCTCCTGTCCGATGGAGGAGGTGATGGTCACGTCGGAAATGGGGGAGAGGTTATTACCGAACTCGGAGCCGGAACAGATGGCACCCAGGACTAGGCCGGCGGGACAGCCCATCTGCACACCCATTGGGAACAGCATGGGCATCGTGGCCAAGAGGGCGGCCGCCGAGCTGCCCGTCACAGTGGACATTACCGCACACAGTACGAAGGTCACGCAGGGGATAATGGCAGGTGGGATATTGACCAGACTCACAAGATAGACCAGGCCATCCACCAGGTGGGCGGCCGTTAGGATCTGTGACAGGATACCGGCCGCAATGAAAATGGGAAATAGCATGGTGAAGGACGGATTAGCAAAGCCTTTCATAACTGCTTTCGCATAGCGGTTTTTATCCTTAAACACGAGCAGACCAATGACCATGGCCATGAAGCCTGCTCCCCAGAAGTTTCGTAGGGAACTCATTCCGGTAAAGCAGAGGACAACGATTGCTGCGATCATTCCCAGCAGTGGAAGTATCCCGCCGACCTTCCCTCCATAGGTTTCTGCGTACTTTTTTTCAGCTTCCATTTGACATCTCCCTCTCTTGGTGATTTGCTAATTCCTTAATAATTAAGCATCTTTATAATATGACAAATAAGAAATAAGTCAAGAAAATTTTTATATATTTTAGATACTTCTTTATAGTGAATAAATATTTGGCTTTTGTTTTGTGGATTATCCACAACAAAGAAGCCGGGCGGTCATACCCCCGGCTTCTTTTGTGTCTATCCTAAATAATCCCGGCTCCGCCTCACATCATCCTGATATGCCTCGTTCAGTTTCCGCTGTACCATCAGATGGTGTTCCAACTCCTCAAGAGAAAAATTGCTCAACAACTGAAAGGTGGCCTCCTGACAGGACTGGTTGAAAGCTGTGTGCGCCTGGTAGACCTGTTTGCCGCTCTCGGTCAGGTATAGATTATAAATCCGGTTGTTCTCTGCGTTGCGTACCTGCTCCACCCAGCCCTTGGCCCGCAGCTTGCGCACGATCTGGGAGCAGGCGCTGGGAGTCTTTTTCAGAATGGCGGCCAGCTCGGTGACGGTGATCTCCGGGTGCTCACCGATGAGGTCGATGATATGGGCCTCCGACTGATAGAGAATGTGAGCCCCGTAACGGTGGGGGAGGGAGTCGTATTCATACATCAGGTCATAGGCCTCGTCCTGGGCCGCCCAGATTTGCCCGAGCAGGGCCTCCCGCTGCTGTTCCATTGTCCGCGTCCTCTTTTCTGTCAAACTGTTCCTATTATAGCTGGTTTAGGCCGGGGATGCAAGACGGGACGGGCGTTCATTTGCCGTCGTGGCTGACGGCCCGGTTGATGGCGGAGAGGATGCCCTTGAGGGGGGCCAGGTTGATGTTATGGCTCATGCCTACGCCGAACCAGTCCCTGCCGTTCTCGTCCTGGAGGTGGATGTAGGCCACAGCCTGGGAGTCAGAGCCCTGCTTGACGGCGTGCTCCTTGTAGTCGATGAAGGTGAAGCGGTCCATCTTCTGGCCGTGGATGGCGTTGAAGAAGGCGTCAATGGGGCCGTTGCCGGAGCCCTGAACCTGGAACACGGTGTCGGTGTGGCGGATGGTGCCGGCGAAGGTGACGTGGGAGTGGCCCTCCTCGTCGGTAAACTCGGCGAAGGAGTGCTGCACCAGCTGATAGGGCTTTACCGCGTCGATGTAATGGGCCTTGAACAGGTCGTAAATGGCGTCGGGCTTCAGCTCCTTGCCCACCCGGTCGGTCTCCACCTGGACGATGTGGCCGAACTCGGGGTGCATGGCCTTGGGGAGATCGAAGCCGAAGGAGTGCTGCATGACGAAGGCGGAGCCGCCCTTGCCCGACTGGGAGTTGATGCGGATGATGGGCTCGTACTGGCGGCCCACGTCGGCGGGATCGATGGGCAGATAGGGCACCTCCCAGTACTCGGTGCCGCTCTCCTCCATGTAGCGGGTACCCTTATTGATGGCGTCCTGGTGGGAGCCGGAGAAGGCGGTGAACACCAGCTCGCCCACATAGGGCTGCCGCTCGCCGATCTTCATCTTGGTGACCCGCTCGTACACGTCGCGGATTTTATTGATGTCGGAGAAGTCCAGCTTGGGGTCCACGCCCTGGGTGTAGAGGTTGAGGGCCAGGGTCACCATGTCCACGTTGCCGGTGCGCTCGCCGTTGCCGAACAGGGTGGCCTCCACCCGCTCGGCCCCGGCCAGCAGGCCCAGTTCAGCGGTAGCCACGCCCTCGCCCCGGTCGTTGTGGGGGTGCAGGGAGATAATGGCGCGGTCCCGGCCGGGCAGCCTGGAGATAAAGTACTCAATTTCGTCAGCGAAGTAGTTGGGCATGCAGTTTTCCACGGTGGTGGGCAGGTTGAGGATCACCTTGTGTTCCGGTGTGGCGCCGATGGCCTCGATTACCGCCTGGCAGATCTCCACGGCGGCGTCCATCTCGGTGCCCATGAAGGACTCCGGGGAGTACTCGTACCGCAGATCCATCCCTGCGTCGAGGGCGGGCTGGCTCAGCTCCCGGATGAGCCGGGCGGCGTCCACGGCGATCTTTTTTACGCCCTCCACGTCGGTGTGGAAGACCACCTTCCGCTGGAGGGTGGAGGTGGAGTTGTAGAAGTGGAAGATCACGTGCTTGGCGCCGTCGATGGCCTCGAAGGTGCGGCGGATGAGGTGCTCTCTGGCCTGTACCAGCACCTGGATGGTCACATCGTCGGGGATGTGTCCCCCCTCGATCAGGGTGCGGATGAACTCGTACTCGGTCTCGGAGGCGGAGGGGAACCCCACCTCGATCTCCTTGACGCCGATGTCCACCATGGTGTGGAACAGCTCCAGCTTCTCCCGGACGTTCATGGGGTCGATGAGGGCCTGGTTGCCGTCCCGCAGATCCACCGAGCACCAGACGGGGGGCGCCTTCAGCTCTCTGTCGGGCCAGGCGCGGCGGGTCATCTTGAGGGGGACGAAGGGGATGTACTTCTCGTGTGCGGGCTTCATAACAATTCCTCCTGTTTACTGGGGCCAGGGTACGAAAAAACGCCCCTGACCAAATTCCTGGTCAGGGGCGTAAAATTTACGCGGTACCACCCTGCTTCCGCCCGTTGTCGCCAAAGGGCGCTCATGGCCTCCAACAAGGCCGCGGCCGATAACGTGGCCGTGACGGCCCGCCCTACTGCCTGGGGTTCGGACGGGCGGCTCCGGGCTCAGTATCCGCGCGCTTCCCCGCGCCGGTTCGCACCGACCACCGGTTCTCTGAGCGGGACGGGACGCGCCTTCTTCCCATCATTGCCTGTTTGGGATGTAATTGCACTTATTTTAGCCGGGGAAAGGGAATTTGTCAAGAGGCAGTTTCCCTGCCGGGGAGGAAGGGCTCCAGCGCGATGGAGCGGCAGCTTCCGTCCTGCCAGGAGCCCCAGGGATAGCTGTCCGGGGGGTGGTTGCCGTACAGGCTGGAGGTGTAGCCCCCCAGGTACTCCAGGCCGTCGGCGGTGTAGACTGCCAGGAAATATTCCGATTTCGTGCTCGGACAAGGGCCAGTGATGGCCAGCCGGGTTCCGTCATAGCACAGGCTGAGCCTGGAGGAGGGGGTGCTCAAGGGACAGCCCAGGGAGGACTGGAGGGAGGTGTCCGCCGTAAAGTCCACCACCCATGCGCCGCTCCGACGGTTGAGCACGGCCAGAAAGTCGCCCGCGGACAGGAGGCAGAAAGAGCCGTCAGACTGTGGGAACACCTGTGGGTGGGGCGCGCCCTCCGCCGCGGGAAAGAGCTCCTGGGTGGCAACAGGGGTGAGCGTGGCTGCATCCAGCAGGGTGAGAAGAACCGCGCCCTTCTCCTCGGTGAGAAGAAAGAGGGTACCGTCCCCATCCGACCAGAAGGCCATGGCCCGGCCTCCGTTGGGGATGGAGTAGACGGTCTCCAGGTCGCCGCCGGGGGAGAGCCGGTAGATCCCCCAGCCGCCGGGAATTCCACTGCCGTCCAGAGCCTTGGCCATGGAGCCGCCGGCGCAGAGGGCAAACAGGACGCCTTCCCCGGTGCTCACGCAGTCCGCCTGAAGGGTGAGCAGGCTGCTGTCCAATGTGAGAAAGCAGGCGCTCAGCAACTGGCCGGAGGCGTCCGGGGTCATGCTGATCTCCATGGCAAGCCCTTCGGGCATCGGAATGGGAAAATAGGCGCGAAAACGGCGGGTCAGCTCCTCCGCGTTGATGGAGGTATCGTACTGGGAAGTTCCAAACTCACGGTCAGCCGCCCAGGCTGTGTACACGAGACGATTCACAGAGAGGGGGAAATCGGTCAGATAATCAGCCAGTTGGATCTCACGTTTAATACTGATGAGACCATTGTGTTCGGTATAGGTCTCGTCTCCGGGCAGGGGAGAGGTCTGGGCGGAGAGCTCCGCCCACAGCGCCCGCAGCCCGGCGGAGGGACTGTCCGGCGCAATATCCAGGAAATTCAGGCCGGGAGAGAGCTCCAGCACATCCTCGTCCAGCTCAATGATCCAGCTCTGCTTCTGGCCGGAGTAGGAAAAGCGGGTTTCGGCCTCCTCCGGCGCGGCGGCGGGAAAGGTGCTGTGCCAGAACAGGTGATAGCCGCAGGTGGACACCCAGGTGAGCTCCACACCGTCGGCGGCCGTGGGATCTCCGGCCAGTGGCTCCGTCCGGTAGGATACCGTCTCCCGGCGGCCCTGCACGGCGGCGCAGGCCCCCGCCAGCAGGCCGGCGGACAGAGCGACCAGGAGGAGAAAGAGCAGCAGAGATTTCCGCATGGCTATTCCTCCCCTCTGCCGTCCATCCGCTCCAGCGCCTGGAGCACCCGGCCGGGCTCATAGCCGCAGGCCGACCGGACATAGTCCATCAGGCTCTGGCTCCGCTCCTCCAGCGCGGCGGTGGTCACGTCCCCGGCAATCCGCCCCGACCGGAGGAGCACCGCCCGGCTGATGAAGTGCTGCACCTCCTCCAGCAGATGGGTGGACAGGAGGATGGTCTCGGTGGGCTCCAGGATGCCCAGCAGCACCTTGTAGAAATCCTCGCGGTTGAACACGTCGTTGCCGGCAAAGGGCTCGTCCATAAGAATGTAGTCCGCCCCCTGGCACAGGGCCAGAATCACCTCAAACTGGTTCTTCTGTCCGGTGGAGAAGCCGCGCAGGGCCCGCTTTTCCGGCAGGCGGAAGAAGTCCATCAGCATCTGGAAGCGGCCGGCCCGGAAGGCGGGGAAGTGTTCGGCGCAGAAGTCCCGGTGCCCGGCGGCAGTGAAGCCGGGGAAGAAGGAATGCTCACAGGTGGCGAAGGAGAGGCGGGCGATGTTTTTGGGGGTGATGGGCTGCCCGTCCAGAGTAACCGACCCGAACCCGTACCGGAGCAGGCCCAGAATGCACTTGAGCAGGGTGGTTTTGCCCGCGCCGTTGGGGCCGAAGATACCCACGATCTCCCCGGGCCCCACGGACAGGCTCACATCCTCCAGGGCCTGCTGACAGCCCCGGTACTTTTTGGATACATGGCTCACTTCAAGCATGGTTGCCTCCAATCCAGCCCAGCGGCAGGCCGCCCCAGGGCTCCGGGGGCAGGTGGCCCGCAGGCGTCAGGTGGTAATAGCACAGTGCGCACAGCAGGATGACGGCGGCCGTCAGTGCCGCGCCCAGCAGCAGGGCCAGGGCGGGGGCGGACAGGCAGCGCCTCCACAGCTCTCCGAACTGGGGGAGTAGCCGCATCCGGTAGATGCTCCGGCCGCCCTGGTAGTGGCAGAGAAAGTGGTAGACGGCCACCCCGGCCAGGGAGAGGGCCAGCGCCAGAAAACAGAGCAGCAGCCCATAGAGCAGGTGGGGGAAGGGGGGCATCAGGGTGCCGGGCAGGAGCACCCGCACCATCGCGCCGTCCGGCCCCATGGTGCCGTTGTAGCCGTAGAGGGCCCGGCGGGCCGGGAGGTACTGGCACAGGAAGAGCACCAGTCCGGCGCCGGCGGATAGGAGCAGGCCCGTCCAAAGCAGAAACCGCTCCTGCTTCCAGGGGATGCCGAGGGGAAACCAGGACTCATTCTTCATAGGGATCCCTCCTCAAAATCTGGCAGAGGGAGGCGGCCAGGACACACAGGCTGACAAAGAGCAGGACGGGCCCCAGGACAGAGGGCAGACCGTCCGCGGAGTAGAAAATGCCGTCGTAGAGATAGGGGCGGAGGAACTCCGCCGGCCCGCCGAATTCAAAGGAGCCCATGGGCAGGGGAAAGCAGAGGGCGGAGAGCGCCGCCAGGGGCAGAATGGCGAAGGCCCGGCGGCCCATGCGCCGCTGGAAGGAGAAGCTGGCCGCCGCCGTCCCCAGGGCGGCGCACATGGACAGGTTGCGCACCCAGAGGAGACAGTCGTCCAGGGGCAGCAGGCTGTGGAGATAGGGGTCGCGGTAGCAGGCCAGGAACAGAGCCTGGGGGCCGGAGAACTCCGGTGCCAGACGGGGGAGGGCGGCGGCGCAGAGAGCCAGCAGGGTGCCCAGGTGGGCCGCCCAGAAGAACAACAGGCAGAAAAAGCCGTAGCCGGCCCACAGCAGGGTGAGGGCCCTGTGCCCCACTGACAGTCGCCGCAGGGTATAGCTCACCCGGGAGGAACCCTCCCACCCCAGAAAGGCCAGCACGGCGCACACCAGCACCAGCCCGATACGGAAGCACCAGGACAGGGGATATTGCATCAGCAGGCCCTCCAGGCCCATGGGGTTGGAGTATTCGTAGTAAGCGGTGCGGACGGTGTCCTGCCAGCCGGACAGGGCAGCCAGGAAGAGCCCCGCCTCCGTCAGACAGGAGGCCAGAGTAATCCCCGCAGCTTTCCAGAGGGTGCTCCGCGCGGCCAGCATGAGCAGGGATGCGATACGCTTCATGGCTTCTCCTCCTCCAGTTCCGGGCTGTCCCACAGCCGGTCGATGAGCGCCTCCGCCTCTGGCCGGGTGAGGCCCATCTGCCGCAGGGAGCGGACCAGGGCGGCGGCCTCCCGCTCCATCAGGCGGGTGCGGACGGCGGCCACAGCCGCCTCGTCCAGGGTAAATTCGCTCTTGGCCCCCGAGCGGGAGGTGATGAGCCCCGCCTCCTCCAGCATACGGCAGGCCTTCTGCACGGTGTTGGGGTTGACCCCCAGCTGGGCGGAGAGCACCCGTCGGGAGGGAAGCCCGTCTCCGTCCCGGATGGTTCCGGCCGCGATGCCCTGCTCCAGATAGCGGATGATCTGCTGGTAGATGGGGCTTCCGTCCTCCAGGCGGAAGCCGGAGAAGGAAAGCATGGCCGGACACTCCCCTTTGCATACTGTATTATGGGACTAGTACAGTTTATAACTGTATTATATAAGTAATACGGATGTAAGTCAAGATGGAACTGCGTCTTCTTCCAGGGCTTCCGCTGTGGCGGACAAAAAAGAAATACCGTGGGCGGAATACGCCAGGCCGCGGTGTCCACTCTGTTTTCTGTCGTGGCTGGTGTGGACGACATCATCTTGGATGAGGGCACCGGCTGTGGCCAAAAGAGAGCGCCTCCGCCCATCGGGCGGAGGCGCTCTGGGTTAAGGCGCGGTCTGTACTGGGTCGAGGAGGAAAAACTGGGTGCCGTCGCTTTCGGCCACCAGAGCGCCCAGGGGGAGCTCCCCTTCGGCTTCACTGGCCACCGCCGCCACCGCATCTTCCAGATCGCTGGTGAACTGAAGGGAGGTGTCGCCGTAGTCCACCTGGAGGGAGAGGGTCTGTGCGGCGGCGTCGGTCTCCACTACCGTCACCTGGGCATCTCCCAGGGGGAATACCGAACCGGCCTCCGGGACGGCGGGGGAGAGGCCCTGGGCCTCGGTGTAGCGCCGGAAATCCGCAAATACCGGGCTGCCGGCATCCTCCACCGGGGAGAGTACCTGCCCCACGGCGCAGGTGTAAAGGGGGCCGGAAAGGCCGCCCATATGGGTCTCATCCGCAGACGTACACACCACATAGTCGAGGTAGGTGATCCCCTGCTGGCTCAGGTAACCGGCCACCTGGCTGCCCCGCTCGGCGCTGCCGCCGTCAATGAGCATGGCCTGTCCGCCGCACAGGAGCAGGGCGGAGCTGGTCTGCCCCGGGTCGATGAAGTGGATGGACAGTCCGGCGCTGTCTCCGGTGGCTGTGCTTTGGCAGCCGGACAGGGCGGCGGCCAGGAGAAGGACGGCGAGGATCGGGAATGTGCGCTGTTTCATAAAGGCTCCTTCACAATGGGATAGCGCCTTAGGATACCATATTTTTTCCCGTTTGCCAAGAGCTTTTGTCCCGGCGGCTGCACAGGGAGGCGGCTCAGCCGGGATTGAACTGATAGCCGAGCCCTACAACGGTGCGGATGAAGTCGTGCCCGCCCGCATGGGGGCGGAGCCGCCTCCGGATCTGAAACACGGTGTTCTCCACGGCGTGGAGGCAGTGGTTGGACGGCGCGCACCAAACGGCCTCATAGATCTGCTCTTTTGTGATCGGAACGTCCGGGTGGGTATAGAGCAGGTAGAGGACACCAAACTCCTTTTCAGACAGGGGGATTGCCTGCATCCCTACCACCGCCCGCCGCCCTGCGGACTCCATGGACAGCCGGGGGGAGCCGGGGGAAATCCCCCAAAAGGACTGGGCGGAGAGGCAATCCAGCCGGAGCTGTGCCGACAGCAGGGGCAGGTTGTCAAAGGGCTGACAGCGGCGGAGCCTTTGGCGGAGGCGCAGCTCCACCGCCTCCCCGCAGGGCGCTTCCCCACCGTGAAAGAAGAGAAGCTCAATGGAGGGCGCGCCGCCGCCGGGCGCGATATGCGCCAGGCCGCAGAGGCGGCGGCCGCCCAGAAGGATCTCCGCGGCGTAGACGCCGGGTTCCGGCGCCGCCTGTCCCCGGTGCAGGCGCAGGCCCGCGGCGGGCAGCCCCGCCAGCCGTCCCAGCCCGGCGCCGGGCACGGCGGTTCCGTACAGGGGGATGAAGGGGGCGTCCCCGTTTGCCTTGTCCATGGGCCGCCTCAGAGAAGTCCGTTTCTGGCCAGGAGAATGAGGACGCAGGTGGCCACCAGAACGGCGGCCAGAAGCAATAGCCCGACGGGCCTGCGCGCCGCCGGTCCGGACGGCGCGTCAATCAGTCCGCTTTTCCGCAGAGAGGAGACCACTGGCTTGTAGAGCAGGAAGGTGATGCCCGCATTGAGTCCGCTCTTGAGCAGATTGAAGGGGAGAAAGGCGGGGAGCAGCAGCTCCGCAACCGCCTCCCGGGGGTATCCCATGTAGAGGGGCGTAATGAGGTAATTCCACAGCAGCATGGCGCTGACCATCACCGCGCATCCGGCGGCCAACCCGGCGACAGCCCCGGCCAGCGTGCGCTTTTTCCGGTAGATGGCGGAGGCGGTACAGGCAAAGGCGCAGGTGGACAGAATGTTCATGATACAGCCCAGAATGCCCGTGTCGCTGACGGTGAACATCTCCAGAACGGAGACGAGAACCGAGACAAGGCAGGCGGTCATCGGCCCCCAGATCAGGCCGCCGAGGGTGATGACCACATCCTTCGGGTCGTACTTCAAAAAGAGCACGACCGGCACGCGGCCGACGACCATGACCACATAGGCGAGCGCGCACAGCATGGCGATGGTGGTGATCCTCTTTGCTTTGACATTCATACTTCCGTTCCCTCCTAAAAAATCACACCGAAAAGGGGATGCCTTTCCGGTGCGAAAAAGAGGAATCGGCCGCAAAACGGCGGGGCCGTCCTGCGGAAACCGATGGTATCTTCTTTCATCCAGACTGTCACTGTTGGTTTTGGAATTGCACCAAATCATGCGTATCACGCGCGCGGACTGTACCGCCAATCGGGAATTTCACCCTGCCCTGAAGACATCTCGATTCAGTTGTGCCCCCAGTATACGGCATCCCCGAGCGGTTGGCAATCCCCGCGGGACATTTCGGAAGCAATTCGGAAACAGGCCCCGGCCGGAGGGGGCTTTCTTTTTTTCGCAGATTCCGCTATACTGAGAGATAACTTGACAAAAGCGAGGGACGTTCATGCTGCTTTCTGCGGAACAACTGACCAAGAGCTACGGCGACCGTGTCCTGCTGGACGGGGTGTCCTTTTATCTGGAGCGGGGGGACAAGGTGGGGATCATCGGCGTCAACGGCGCCGGCAAGTCCACCCTCCTCCGCCTGCTGGCGGGGGCGGAGGAGCCGGACGGGGGGACGGTACGCCTGGACCCCGGCGTGCGGATGGAGTACCTGCCCCAGAACCCGGTGTTTCAGGGGGAGCGCACCGTACTGGAGCAGGTGCTGCTGGGGCTGAATGACGCCGACCGCTCTCTGGCGGAGTATGAGGCCAGAACCATCCTCAACCGTCTGGGAGTATCCCGGTTCGAGCAGAGCGTGGGAAACCTCTCCGGCGGGGAGCGCCGCCGGGTGGCCCTGGCGGCGGTGCTGGCCCGCCCCTGCGACGTGCTGATTCTGGACGAGCCAACCAACCACCTGGACAACGACATGGTGCTCTGGCTGGAAGACTATCTGCGCGCCTGGAAGGGGGCGCTGGTCATGGTGACCCACGACCGGTATTTTCTGGAGCGCATCGTGGGCCGCATGGCGGAGGTGGAGGACGGCCGCCTGTTCACCCACGAGGGCAACTACGACAAGTATCTGGAGCGCAAGGCCGCCCGGCTGGAGAGCGAGCGGGCCAGCGAGCGCAAGCGGCAGGCCATCCTGCGGCGGGAGTACCAGTGGGTGATGCAGGGGCCTACCGCCCGGGGGACCAAGAGCCGGGAGCGGCTGGAGCGCTACGAGGCCCTGAAGGCCCAGAGCGGCCCGGCGGAAAAAAGTACCTTGGAACTAAACGCGCGGGCCAGCCGTCTAGGTAAGAAGACCATCGAGTGCAGAGGCGTGACCAAGGGCTTCGGCGGACGCACCGTGGTGCGGGACTTCGACTGCATGCTCCTGCGGGACGACCGCATCGGCATCGTGGGGGCCAACGGCAGCGGCAAGTCCACCCTCCTCAACCTGCTGGCCGGGGAGCTGGCCCCCGACGCCGGGGCGGTCGAGACGGGGGAGACCGTCCGCATCGGCTACTTCCGCCAGGAGGTGCCCGATATGGACGGGGATACCCGGGTGATCGACTATGTGAAGGAGATCGGCAACCGCATCGAGACGGGGGAGGGAATGCTCACCGCCTCCCAGTTGCTGGAGCAGTTCCTCTTTCCGGCAGAGGCGCAGTGGAGCCCCATCCGCAAGCTGTCCGGCGGCGAGAAGCGGCGGCTCTTCCTGCTGTCCGTCCTGGCCGCCGCCCCCAACGTGCTGCTGCTGGACGAGCCGACCAACGATCTGGATATTCAGACCCTCAGTGTGCTGGAGGACTATCTGGACTCCTTTCCGGGGGCGGTGGTGGCGGTATCCCACGACCGCTATTTCCTGGATCGGGTGGTGCGGCGGGTGTTCGCCGTGGAGGGGGACGGAAGCGTCCGGGGCTATCCCGGCGGGTATACGGAGTATCTGGAGGCCCGGCGGGCCGCCGGACAGCCGGCCAGATCACCCAAGCCCGCCGAACCCAAGGCAGCGCGCCCCCAGGGGGCCAAAAAGCTGAAATTCAGCTACAAGGAGCAGCGGGAATTTGAGACCATTGACGCCGACATCGCCGCCCTGGAGGCCGAGCTGGCCCGGGTGCAGGCCGAGCAGGAGGAGAAGGCCACCGACTATGTGGCCCTCCAGTCCCTCCAGGAGCGGCAGGCTGAGCTGGAGGCGGCCCTGGAGGAGAAAATGGAGCGCTGGATCTACCTGAACGACCTGGCGGAGCAGATTTCCAATCAGTAAGGGGCGCAGGGCGCGCCCGCCATTCCGAGAGCAAATTCACGAGACCAAATTCAAAGGAGCGACCTCATGACAAAATTCTGGAAACCCCTGTTGGCAATTGCACTCATCTGCGCGCTGGCGCTGGCGGGGCTGGGACTGGCGGCGCAGTCTCCCGCGGCGGCGGCCCAGGCGGAGCGGGCGGACGAGTTCCGGGCTGTTTGGGTAGCCACGGTGTACCGCCTGGACTACCCCAGCCGGGCCACCACAGACCCGGCGGTTCTCAAGCGGGACGCCGACGCGATTTTACAGGGGTGCGTGGACATGGGCATGAACGCCGTGATTCTCCAGGTGCGGCCCTCCGCCGACGCCCTCTATCCCTCCGAGCTGTACCCGTGGAGCAAATACCTGACCGGCACCCAGGGAACCGCCCCGAAAAACGGCTTTGATCCGCTGGCCTACTGGGTGGAGCGGGCCCATGCCCTGGGGCTGGAGCTCCACGCCTGGATCAATCCCTTCCGCATCACCAAGGGGGGCGCGGCGGAGTTCCAGGCCCTGACCGCCGACCACCCCGCAAAGCTCCACCCCGACTGGGTGGTGGAGTACGAGGGCGACTACTACTTCAATCCCGGCCTGCCCGAGGTGCGGGAGTACATCGTGCGGGGGGCGGAGGAGCTGGCCCGCAAGTATGACATCGACGGCATCCACCTGGACGACTACTTCTACCCCGGCAGCGGCTTTGACGACGGGGCCGCCTATGCCAAGTACGGCAAGGGCTTTTCCAACATCGGCGACTGGCGCCGGGACAATGTCAACCAGCTGGTCAAGACGCTGGGGGAGCGCATCCACGCCATTGATCCGGGGCTGTCCTACGGCATTAGCCCCTCCGGCGTGTGGGCGGACAAGAGCAGCCTGCCCCAGGGCTCCAACACCACCGGCGGCTATGAGAGCTACTACGCCTCCTACGCCGACAGCCGGAAATGGGTCAAGGAGGGGTGGATCGACTACATCTGCCCCCAGATCTACTGGTACATCGGCCACAAGAGTATGGACTACGCCACGGTGGCCCGCTGGTGGGCGGATACGGTAAAGGGTACAGGTGTTTCCCTTTACATAGGAATGGCCGACTATCTGGCCGGCAACAGCGATCCCAAGAGCCCCTGGTACGGCACAGCGGCCATCGAGCGGCAGCTGGCCCTCAACGACACCCTGCCCCAGGTCGCGGGGGAGGTGCACTTCCGCTACCAGCTGATGGCGGAGAACCCGGAGCTGCTGGCGCTCTATGCGGAGGCCTATGGGGAGGAGGCGCAGGAGCCGGCGGAGCCGGCCTATCTGAACACCAGGGAGCACGACGCCTACATCCAGGGAAATGACGGCCGGTTCCGCCCGGAGGACTCCCTGAGCCGGGCCGAGGCGGTGGCTATGCTGGCCCGCCTCAGTGTAGACGAGCAAGGGAATCTGCTTTACAGTGGAGTGCCTGGTACCGGCGGCTTTTCCGATGTGAAGCGGGGGGAATGGTACGCCCCCTATGTGGCCTTTGCCAAGCGCTACGGTATCGCAAATGGCTATCTGGACGGCACCTTCCGGCCGGAGCAGCCGGTGAGCCGGGCCGAGCTGGTCAAGCTGATTGCCTCCTATTTTACGGTGGAGGGCGGTACGTCCCCGTTCCCCGATGTGCCGGGCGGCCACTGGGCGGCGGAGGTGGTCTCCTTTGCGGCGGAGGAGGGCTGGGTGTCGGGCTATCCGGACGGCACCTTCCGGCCCGACGCGCCGGTGAGCCGGGCGGAGGCGGTCAAGATCCTCAACCACGCCCTGGACCGCCGGGCGGGGGAGCGGGCCGCGGCCCTGCCCTTCACCGACGTGGAGAAGGGCCACTGGGCCTGCGATGAGATCCGGGAGGCGGCGGTCTCCCACACCTACCGCAAGAGCGGCGAGGGAGAGACATGGCTGACCTATGAGCGGTAATACAGGGAGGGCGCGCTGCGGCGCGCCCTCCCTGCTATTTGCGCCGCAGCAGGCGGCGCACAGGGCTGTCGGGATCGGACAGCCCCCGAAGAAAGGCCAGCGGATTGGCACAGAACAGGGCGGCGCAGGCCGCCAGCCGCCGGAAAAAGGACTGCATAAAAATCACGCTCCCCGGCCCAGTATAGGGCGGGGAGCGTGTCGCATCCGGTCGCTTTATGCCGCGGGCGCAGCTTTGCGCCAGGTATAGAGCAGAACGGCCAAGGCCACAGTGACAGGGACGGCCAGGACGATGCCGAAGCTGCCGGACAGGCCCTGCATGATGGCGATGCCGATGTTGTTGGAGTTGATGATCTGCCGGTAGGGGAGGTTATAGGCGTAATCCAGCACCAGCATGGAGATACTGCCGCCGGCAAAGGCGAGAATCAGGGTGTTGGAGTCGGTGCCCATCATGTCCCGTCCCACGTGCATCCCGGCCCGGAACAGCGCCCGGCGGGAGAGGGCGGGGTTCTGAACGTGAATTTCGGCGATGGCGCTGGCGATGGACATGGCCACATCCATCACCGCGCCCAGGCTGGAGATCAGCAGGCCGGAGAAGAGCAGGCCGCCCACCTGAATCCCGCTGGTGCTGGCCAGGGTGAGCAGGCTCTCGATGTCCGACACGTTCCAGCCCGTGATGCCGGTGGCCAGGCTGAACAGGGTGGCCGCCAGTCCGGCAATCACCACGCCCGCCACCGTGCCGCCGGCGGCCACCACGGTTTTCCGGGTGGGGCCGCCGATGAGGTACATCGTGACCAGCGTGGTGACGATACAGATGAGCACCGCCACCCAGAAGGGCGACCAACCGCGGTAGACCAGGGGCAGATAGACAAATAGAATGCAGAAGAAGGTGAAGACCAGGCCGAGGGCGCCCTTGAGGCCCTGCTTTCCGCCCACCAGGCAGAGCACCAGCAGATAGGCTGCGGCGAAGGCGTAGATCACCCACTCCCGATCCTGGGAATAGATGCTGGTGATGGTGGAGTCCCCCGCCACGCTCTGCATGACCACCACCTTCATGCCCACGGTGCAGCCCGCGCCGAAGAGGAAGCCGGAGGCGCTGGTGGTCTCCAGCTCCTGACCGGCCCGGACGCCGGTGGTCATGCGTACCAGTACCCGCTGTTCGCCCACCCGGGAGCCGTCGGGCATGAGGTTGTCCTGGAGAATGTCCACGACCACGCCCTTCTCGAAGGTCTGTCCTTCCCGGTTGACCAGGGCCACCTTGTCCACCCGGTTGAGGGCGAAAACAGCGGCGAGAAATGCAGCCAGCAGCAACAGCGGAATGCCCCAGCGCAGAAAGCAGGATTTGATATTCAACAGCAGTCAGCCTTTCTCTCAGAATGGAGGCTCCCGGCAGCTATGCCGCCGGGAGCCTCGCAGTATCGGTGCCGGATGGGGCCGCTCAGGCGGCCGGAGTCACGCCCAGAGTGCCATAGAAGGAGGCGGGCAGGTAGTAGCTCCCGTTGGCCAGAACGGCGGGGGTGGTGACGCTCTTGCCGTCCACGGTCAGGGTGAGGGTCACGGCGCTGCCGCTGGCAGGGGTGCCGGCGGGCACGGCGTCGGCGTAGGCCGCGCCGGTGGTAATCACCACGCCGTTGTCCCAGCTCACATTGAACTGGTTGTCCTGGCCGGAGACCGCGGCGGCCACGTCCCGCAGGCGGTAGTAGGTCTCGCCGCCCTCAGTCAGGGTGGCGGCGCCGTCGGTCTTCTGGATGGTGAAGGTGTCGTCAATCGCCTCCACCTTGCCTTCGGCAGTGATCTGGTAGGTGGTGATGGAGAAGCTGTCGCTGTCCATGTCGATGACTGAGTAGCTGGGCAGCCAGTTCTGGCTGCGCTCGGCGATATAGTCCTGCTGGGTGGGGATCAGCTCGTAGAATTTGGAGCCGGAGGCCGAGTTGGCGGTCATGTAAAGGGTGCCCTTGGGATTGACCACGGTGTTTCCGGTGGTGTCCTCGATGGTGTAGCAGCCGTTGTCCGCCTGGAAGGCGTCGTGGAGGGCCGTGCTGGCGGTGTCGCCCTCCTCGGGGTACAGGGGGATTTTCTCGTCGGTCTGGGTGTTGAAGGCGTTGTCCCAGTCGTAGTCGCTGCCGTCCGCATTCAGACGGAACTCATAGGTGCCGTGGGTCTGGCCGTCGCCGTAGAGGAGCTTGGAGCGGCTGTAGGTGTGGTCGTGGCCCTGGAGCACCACATCGATGTCGTACTTGTCAAAGATGGGGGTGAGCTGTGTGCGGAGGATCATGCCGTCGGTGTCGGAGTGATCCAGACCGGTGCCGTAGATATCCTGGTGGATGGTGACCACGCGCCAGGCGGCGTCGGGAGCAGAGGCAATGGCCTCCTGGATGGTCTTCTCGTGCTCGGCTACATTGTAATTGTTGGTGTTGAGCACGATAAACAGGCCGGCGCCGTAAGAGTAGTAGTAGTCGCCGCCGGCCTGGGTCTTGCCGTTCTCGGTGGCGTTGGGGTTGTTGAAGTGGTAGGTGTAGTCGGGGTTCAGGGAGTCGTGGTTGCCGATGGTGGTGGCCACGGGCAGCCCGGCCAGCACGGCGGGGGAGAGGTAGCCCGCGTACTCCTCCTCCTTGGCCTGGCCGGTCTTATTGACCTGGTCGCCGGCGGAGATGATGAAGTTGACGCCGGGGTTCTGGGCAGTGGCGATCTCCAGGGTGCGGTTCCAGGCGAAGGCGTCGTTGCGGGCGGCGGTGTTGGCTGCGCCGGAGCCGGCCGTCAGGGCCTCGCCGTTCTGGGGCTGACCCTTGGAGGCGCCGATCTGGGGGTCGCCTACATAGAGCATCTTTACGGAGTCGAAGCTGCCGGTCTTGTACTCCTGTACCTCGCTCTGTACGCCGTTCTTCTCCACGGTATAGTAATAGGTGGTGTTGGCCTCCAGCCCGGTGACGGTGACATGGTTATAGTCGTAGGCCACGCCGTCGGTCAGGCTGTCGTCCACCTGGGCGGCCTTGCCAGTGAAGGCGGTCAGGTGGTCCTTGTCGGTGCCGAAGTGAACCACCGGCGTGGCGGCCTTGCCGCTCTCCGTCTTGCTGTACCAGGCGAAGTTGAGCTGGGTCTCGTCTGCGCCGGGGGTGAGGGATACCTTGGTGTAGTCGGTGGCTACGGTCTCCCACTCCTTGACCCAGTTCTGCCAGGCGGCGGAGCCGCCGGTGACGCTGCTGTCGTTATAATTGGCCGTGGCGGCCAGGGCCATGGGGCCGGCGCTCAGGACCAGCGCGCCGGTGAGGACGCCGGCCAGGACCTTGTTGCGTTTCTGCATGCTTTCCTACTTCCTTTGCAGTTTGGTTTTGGTTCCATGGAACCAGGGGGCAGTATAGCACCCGCCGCGCCAAGCTACAAGGCACCTTTCCAAAGCTTTCCCTAACCTTTACCGGGGCTTTACGTTTCTGCTCCCCGTGCAGCGGATAAAAAGAAGGGAGCGGTGTGCCTCCCTTACTCGCGGCGCAGTTTCTGTTCGGCGACAGCGACCGTCTGCTCGTAGCGGTCAATTTTGGAGTTAAGGCGCTCCAGCGTCTGCCGCATCTCCTCCATCCGCTCCAGCAGCAGCTCCCGCTGCTCAATGAGGATCTGTTTGCGGGCCTCGGTGGTATCCTCCCCCTGCTGAAACAGGGAAACATACTCGATCAGAGCCTCCACCTGGATACCGGCTCCCCGCATACACTTGGCAAACTCCACCCAGGCGCAGTCCTCCACGGTATAATCCCGGATGCCGCTCTTGCTGCGGTGAACGGTGGGAATCAGGCCGATGCGCTCGTAATACCGCAGGGTATCGGCTGAGAGGTTGTATTTACGGCTGACTTCGGCAATGGTCATAAGGTCATCTGCTCCTTCCGGCGGGCTGGTTCCCGCTGTTTGTTCGATTTTATCACCTGGACTCCGCTCCAAGTCAAGGCTGAGTTTGGAAAAAAAGCAGAAAAATATTGCAGGCGGCAGTTGACAATGTGCGAAAAGTGTGGTATCATCTTTTTTGCATTTGGCCGGAGACCGGACGTGGAGAGATGTCCGAGTGGTTGAAGGAACCGGTCTTGAAAACCGGCGATGTGGAAGCATCCGTGGGTTCGAATCCCACTCTCTCCGCCACATTTTTTCCAAATGTATCCTGTATTTGGCATGCAGAAGTACCCAAGTGGCCGAAGGGGCTCCCCTGCTAAGGGAGTAGGGCGGGAAACCGTCGCGAGGGTTCAAATCCCTCCTTCTGCGCCAAATCCCGAAGTCTTTACCGGTAAAGACTTCGGGATTTTTTATTCCCGCAAATCTTTGGCGCTGATATTGGGGGGGCCGTACCCGCCGGCGAAAACTCCATACTCTATCGCGTCGGCCATTTGGCGGAGGAGACTGACGGATCAGCCAAAATTAATATGTGAATTTTGTGTAAAGTTTATAATTGACGGCTTGCATTTTCCCCCAAGAGCGTATATACTAAAATTATCAATCAAAGAAAGGAGGCTGGTACAGTATGGTATGGTACAACAGCATCGGCGCTTCCGACGTGGATGACCTCATCTTTGGCAGCGACGACCAGGTGATTTACAGCGAGCGGTAAAGGGTCCTGAGACAGAAACCACACCTATTGGTGTGGGTTTTTTGTTTTTATAAAGAAATCTTAAGGAATTTCCTCTGGCATAGAGAGCCAAAACGTGGTAGCCTATAGACAATTCGATTGGTGAGGCGACAGACCGACATGAAACGACATAAATGGCTGCTGACCCTGCTCCTGGCTGTGTTCCTGTTGGGCGGCGGGGCGTTCCTGCTTTGGCAGACGGGCTTTTTTTCCTCCGTTGGCTCGTTGGAGGAGATGCGAAATTATATAGAACGCTTTGCGCCCTATTCCCACCTGTTCTTTTTCCTGATTCAACTGCTCTCGGTGGTGATCGCACCCATTCCCAGCAACGTGACGGCGCTGGCTGGGGCGGTGCTCTTTGGAATGTGGCCCTCATTCCTGATGACCTGGTTGGCAGTGGCGGGCGGTTCCGTCCTTGTGTTCTGGCTGGCCCGTGTACTGGGGCAGCGGTTTGTGGAGCGGCTGGTCAACCAACGGGTGGCGGACAAGTACCTGGAGGTTATACGCAGGAAGCGGGATATCTTTTTGATCCTTGTCTTTCTCTTTCCCTTTTTCCCAGACGACCTGATCTGCATTCTGGCGGGGCTGACCGACATCCCGCTGCACCGCTTTTTCCTGATCGTACTGCTCACACGGCCCTGGGGCCTTCTGGTGGCCTGTGCGTTGGGCGGCTCGGTGCTCACAATTCCCGTGTGGGCGATGCTTCTGCTGGGAGCCGCCGGAGTGGCCGTCTTCGCCGTCTGCCTGAAATATGGAGACCGTTGGGAGGCCGCGCTTCTGGAGCGGTTCAAGCGGTAAATACACCGGACGGCGGGCCGTGCTTCTTGTCAAGCGCGGCCCGCCGTTGTATAATGTTTTTCATATGGGAGGGGGGACGGGATTTGGCGGGGCGCATAAAGGCCGGATGCTTCCTCGGGGTGGAAGCGGCGCTTTATCTCGGATTTCTGGCGCTGGATCTGCTCCGGCCGGGGAGCGGCTGGGCCCTCCTGCTGAAATACGGGGCGGTGGCTCTGTGCTTCTTGGCGGCCTTGGACCGGGCCGGAACGGAGGACGGGCGCCTAGTGTGCGCCGCGCTGGCCTTTACGCTGGCAGCGGATTGGTTTCTCCTGATCCTTGATTCCTTCTACCTGGCGGGGGTGGCCTGCTTCTGTGTGGTACAGGCGATTTACCTGCTGCGCCTGCACCGCTGGGGCGCTGGCCTGCTGTGGCCGCTGCGCGTGGGGCTGACGGTTGCGGCCTTGGCGGTTGCGGCGCTCCTGAGGGCGCTGGAGCCGCTGACGGCTGTGACCCTTTGTTATTTCGCGGAGCTGGCCTGCAACACGGTGTCCGCCCTGCGTCTGGGGCGACGGGGGCGGTGCTTCGGGCTGGGGCTGCTGCTTTTTGTGGGCTGTGACCTCTGCGTGGGCCTGCACAATCTGGCGGCCTTCCTGCCGGTGGTCGATACCGGACCGCTCTTTTCCTTTGCCCAGGTGGGCATGTGGCTCTTTTACCTGCCCTCTCAGGTGCTGATAACCCTTTCTGTGAGAAAGAAGTGACTGTAAATGCGTTCCTCCAAACTGGCCACAGCGGCTTTGACGGTCATTCTGGCCCTGCTGGTGCTCAGCGCATCCATTGCGGTGCCGATCCTGTTCCGGCCCTTTTACTATATACAGATCGATGCCCTCCGCCTGCCTGAGCGTACCGGATGGCCGGAGGAGGTCATACGGGAGGCCTACGACGAGGTGCTGGACTTCTGCGTTCTCGGAACGCCCTTTGGGACCGGGGAGCTGTCCTGGTCGGAGTCGGGGCGGAGCCACTTTGCAGATGTCCGGGTGCTCTTTCGGGCGGACTTTTTAGTTTTGGGCGTTACGGCTGTGTCTGCGGCGTTGCTCCTCTTCCTGAGGCGGCTGCACCGGCTGGAGTTTTACCGCCCAGCGGGCCGAGGACCGGGGTTTTGGGCGGGGGTGCTGGCCGCCGGTCTGGTACTGGCGGTGGGCGCCCTGGCGGCGCTGGACTTCAGCCGGGCCTTTACCGTCTTTCATGCGGTCTTTTTTCCCGGCAAAGACAACTGGCTGTTTAATCCTGCCACGGATGAAATCATTCTGATCATGCCGGAGCGCTTTTTCCTCAACTGCGCCCTCCTGATCGGGGCGGTACTGCTGTCCGCCTGCGGAGCGCTGATTGCAGGGGATCTGCTGTCTGTCCACAGAAGAACGAAGAAGACAGTGTTGCCGCGCTGAGTGTCACGGCTTTGGGACCCGGGCCATAGAATGGCCTGGGTCCCTTTTTCATTCCGGCCCGCCGCTCCGCCCCCGCACCAAATGGGCGGTGGTTCATAGAATAGAGCGGGGAAGGAAGGGCCTTTTGAATACTCTGCTAGGAGGTATTGTAATGCCTGAGAAGGTCATGCCCGGTCCGGTGCAGGATACTGCCTGTATCCGCGAGGCCGTGTGCATACACACGAAGAAGATTTATGATTCTTGCAAAGACAAGGATTGTATCGAGGATTTGCGCTTTTACCCCACCCAGAACTGCCAGGCGGTAATCGACCGCGCCATCAGCATCAAGGCGGGCAAGGCGGAGTTGCTGTACGTGTACATTGATGTGGAACCCATCGGCTTTAACCGGGGCTTCTACACTGTGGATGTCCGCTACTACTACCGCGTGACTGCGGACGCGTTCATCGGCGCGGCCCGGCCTGTGGAGGTCTGCGGCCTGTGTGTCTTTGACAAGCGGGTGATTCTCTTCGGCAGCGAGGGCACCGCCAAGGTGTTCTCCTCCGAGGTGGCGTTTGAGGGGATGGATGAGCAGAACATCGGCAAAACCAACCTGCCCACCGCCGTGGTGGAGGCGGTAGACCCCATCGTGCTCAATATGAAGTTGGTGGACGTCTGCGAGTGCCGCCCCTGCGACTGTGAACTGACCGAAATCCCGCCGTGCATTTGCGCCTGCTTCGGCAGCGACCTGTGCTTCGGCAATGATGGAAAGCGGATCTATGTTACCCTGGGCCAGTTCTCGATCATCCGTCTGGAGCGGGACTCCCAGCTCCTGATGCCGGTATATGACTACTGTATGCCGGAGAAGGAGTGCACCTGCGGCGGCTGCGAGGACGATCCCTGCGAGATCTTCCGCCACGTGAAGTTCCCGGTCAACGAGTTCTTCCCGCCCAACAGCCCCGCGCCCATCCCGGAAACCTGCCGGGAGCTGAAGGGCTGCTGCGGCTGAACAAAAGCGGGCCCTCTGGAATGTTCCAGAGGGCCCGCGCAGCCTGTCGGAAAGGACTTTCCGACAGGCTGCTGGACTTTTTCAAACTCTGAAAGCGTTTCAAAAAGTCGTTTGATCAAACATGAAAGGGAACCCTGACGGTTCCCTTTCATACTGTCCTTCCCTCCGAACGCTTTAGCAGGAGGGCTTATTGACCGCCTCAGCGGGCCCTCTGACTTTATTCAAAGGAGACCGCGCAATCCAGGGGGACGATGACAACATAGGTGCGCCCCACACCGAAGGAGATGGGGGAGCCGCTCAGGTCATAGTATTGGAGCTGGCCGTCGGGGAAGTCCTTGCTCCACGTGAGGTCAATGACCTTGCCGCCGCAGGCGAAGTAGCCCGTCCCGCCGCTGGACAGGTCCACAGTGATGTGGCCCAGACTGTCGCCGGTATAACGGCAGGCGGTCTTGAGGACTATCACATTGGTGACGGCCACCTGTTCACCGCTGTCGCCGTCTACATAGGGCTCTCCATACTCCTCCACCCGGTAGAGCCGGCTGTCGGGATCGTAGGTAAATACACCGGTTTTATAGTGGGAGACAGGGACGGTGATCCGCGGGGCCTCAGCGCCGCCGGCCGGGGTGCCATCCTCCACAAAGTTCATCTGACAACGGTAGCCGTCCTCGTGCTCCAGACGGAGGCCGTAGGTGGGCAGACGCTCGATGATGGAGGTCCCGGTGGTGACGACGGTGTGCTCCAGACTGTAGCTCTTACGCCGCTCCGGGTCCCGCCACATCAGATTTCCGTTCTCGCTGTTGCTCATGTAGGGGCCATTAACTCCGTCGAGGGCGGTGACGCCCCATTGGCGGATTTTGGCGTAGGCATCCTCGCTGCCGCCGGCGTGAATGTAGATGGCATCGTGTCCCAGGGCCAGCTCCAGATAGTAGGGGCGGGCGGAGCGGATGGAGCCGATTTTCCCAACACCGTCCAAGGACTGGTAGACGGCCAGCATGCGGGTGATGCCGCCCTCGGCCGGTACTTCGTAGATCACGTCAGCTTGGGACTGACCAAGCTGGGGAAGGGCCTCTTTCAGATTGTTGAGCATGATGGCCACCGGGCGGCGGTTGACCCATTCTTTGCTCATAGGCAGGCCGCTTAAGGGGCTGACCGGTCCGTCGTAGGGGGTGGACTCCGGTGTGGGGGCCACAGTGGGAGAGGGCTCCTGGTGTGCCGGGGTGCCGGTGGGGGAGGGAAGCCTGCTCCCGCATGCGGAGAGGAGCAGAATGAGCGCCAGCACAGCCGGCAGAACTTTTTTTGCCATACCAAATTCCTCCATTGTCCTTATGCAGCTATGATACGCTTTTGGGGAGGCTCCGTCAAGATTTAATACTCCCGTAACGATTTTTGCATGCTTTTGTAACATGAAACGGGTATTCTACTCCTTGCAAGAGACAGAGTCTTTTTCATTGTATCCTCTTCTTTCCTATGAGGGCGGCCGGGTGTTGGAAGCAGACACCCGGCCTGCTCTTTTCTGAGGAAAAAAGTTACTGCAAGGGAGGGCGGAGGCTGCTTCGTTTGGGCAAAAGACCGGTGGACGCTTCGTGCGGCCGAGACGCAAAAAGAAGGACATCTTACAGATGTCCTTCTTTTTTGGAAGGGGCGGTTAAAATTGATATTTCCCCTTAACGAAACCGCCGCACAGCGGCGTGAGCTTGCTCTGACTTATAAAAAAATCGGAGCAAGCGATACAAAGCTTGCTCCGATGTGGAGCAGGGTACGGGAGTCGAACCCGCCTTCTCGGCTTGGGAAGCCGATGCACTACCGATGTACTAACCCTGCAATTCAGTCGACTAAAAAAGTATAGCATATCTTTCCCGGTTTGGCAAGAGAATTTTACAGAGGAGAGGCAAAAATTAAGGGTTGCATTTTCGGCATAGTTCGATATAATTATCTCGGTGATTTTTTCTTTCTTCTAACTGAAAATTTGAAAATCTGCTTGCAATAGAACAAAAATCATGATATCATTTCCTAAACCAGAAGTTTGATTGTTGAATTGGAAAGGCTGGAATGACGTGATGAGTAAGAAGCAGGCGCTGACGGAGTTTCACCGGGGCTCTATTCTAGCGGCCGCCGAGCGGCTATTTGCCGAGAAGGGTACCGAAAAGACGACGATGGATGACATCGCGCGGGAGGCGGAGTACAGCAAGGCCACCCTCTATGTGTACTTTCAGAGCAAGGAGGAGATCATCAATGCCATTCTCCTCAGCGGTATGGTTCTGTTGAAAAAGAAGATTCACGAGGCCATTGAGAGCCACAGCGACTGGTATCAGGCCTACGACGCGGTATGCCGCTCCATCGTCCGGTTCTACGATGAAAATCCCACCGCTTATGATGCCGCTACGGGCACGATGCCTCTGGTGCAGGAGGCGGACGAGACTCAGAAGGGAGTTGCGGATATCCTGCGCGTGAGCGGTGAGATCGACGAGGAGCTGGCGGCCTTCCTGGTACGCGGTGCGGCGGAGGGCGCGGTGCGCTCTCAGCTTCCCCCTATGGAGACGGTTCTGCTGTTCTGGTCCGCCCTGTCCGGCATGGTGCATACCGCCGATATCCGGGAGGGATATATTCAGAAGACCATCGGTCTGTCCCGGGAGGAGTTTCTCCAGCACGGCACCCGCCTGTTGCTGGCCTCTATCACCAAGGTCAACGCATAATCAAAAAAGCGCCCCGGCTGCGGCCGGGGCTCTTTTTTGGATTTATTCGGCGGTGAGCACCGGGTGCTCTCCGTCGGCGGAGGCATGGATGCTCTGGATGGGATGGAGGTAGCTGTCGATGAGCTTGGTGGCGATGTCGTCCTCCAGATCCTTCTGAATCTGGCGGCGCAGATTGCGGGCGCCGTAGGTCATGGAGTAGGACTTCTTCACCAGGTAGTCCAGCAGCGCGTCGTCCCAGGTGAAGGTGATGCCCTTCTCCTTCAGCGCGTCCTGGAGCTCACGGAGCATAATGGCGGCAATGGCCTTGAAGTTGTCCTCGGTGAGCTTGTTGAAGTAGACGATCTCGTCCACGCGGTTGATGAACTCGGGCCGCAGGAAGGATTCCAGGGCCTTCATGGCCCGCTCCCTGCCCTGCTGGTCGGCGGTGCGGCCGAAGCCTACGGAACCGGCGGAGGTACGGGCATCGCTGCCCGCGTTGGAGGTCATGACGATGACCGTGTTTTCGAAATTCACGTTGCGGCCCTGGGCATCGGTGATGTGGCCGTCATCCAGAATCTGAAGCAGGATGTTGAGCACGTCGGGGTGGGCCTTCTCAATCTCGTCAAACAGAATGACGCAGTAAGGCTTGCGGCGCACCTTCTCGGTGAGCTGGCCCGCCTCGTCGTAGCCCACATAGCCTGGGGGAGAGCCGATGATGCGGCTGACGGCGAACTTCTCCATGAACTCGCTCATGTCCAGTCGGATAAGGGATTCGGGGGAGTGGAACATGTCCATGGCCAGCCGCTTGACCAGCTCGGTCTTGCCCACGCCGGTGGAGCCCACAAAGATGAAGGACACGGGCTTGCGCTTGGAGGCGATGCCCACCCGGCCACGGCGGACAGCGGCGGCCACGGCGTGAACCGCCTCGTCCTGACCGATGAGGTGCTCCTTCAGCCGGTCTTCCAGCTTGGCCAGGCGCTCATACTCGGCCTCCTGGATCTGGCTGGCGGGGATCTTGGTCCAAAGCTCGATCACACGGGCCAGATGCTCTACCGTCAGAGGGGGGGCGCTCTGGGCCTCCAGCTTGTTCAGCTCGTCCTGAAGCTGGATCTCCCGGCTCTTGATGGAGGCCAGCCGCTCATAGTCACGGCTGCTGCCCTCGTCGGAGAGGAGCTTCTCCCGCTCTCCGGCCAGGTTGTCCAGCTCCCGACGGAAGTTGGACTGCCGCTGCTCGTTGGCCGCCAGGGCTTCGGTGGTGGCGGGGTTACCCATGAGGGAGTCGTGCTCGGCGGTCAGCTTGTTCAGCTCCCGGCGGATCTCGGTCTGCCGCTGCTCATTGTTCTTGAGGGTGGTCTGCCGCTTGTAGTCCCGGTCGTTGGCCTCCACCATCAGGTTTTCCCGCTCTTTTTCCAGGGCATCCAGCTCCTTTTTCACCTCCACCTCCCGGGCCAAGGTCTTGTTGTGGAGGTTGACGTCGGAGCAGGCCTCGTCAATGAGGTCGATGGCCTTGTCGGGCAGGAAACGGTCGGTGATGTACCGCTCGCTCATGGTCACGGCCAGGCGGCACATCTCGGGGGAGATGGAGACAAAGTGGTACTTCTCGTAGTAAGGGGCGATACCCTGGATGATCCTGATGGAGTCGTCGATGGAGGGCTCCTCCACCATGACAGGCTGGAAACGCCGCTCCAGGGCGGAGTCCTTCTCAATGTACTTGCGGTACTCGGTGAGAGTGGTGGCGCCAATGACCTGAATCTCGCCCCGGCTCAGGGCGGGCTTGAGAATGTTGGCGGCGTTCATGGAGCCCTCGGCGTCGCCGGCACCCACGATGTTGTGCACCTCGTCGATGACCAGGATGATGTTGCCCAGCTTCTTGATCTCCTCGATGAGGCCCTTCATGCGGCTCTCAAATTGGCCGCGGAACTGGGTGCCCGCCACCAGGGCGGTGAGATCCAGCAGGTAGACCTCCTTGTCCAGCAGCTTGTAGGGTACGTCCCGCTGGTAGATCTTCTGGGCCAGCCCCTCCGCAATGGCGGTCTTGCCCACGCCGGGCTCGCCGATCAGACAGGGGTTGTTTTTCTGGCGGCGGTTGAGGATCTGGATGGTGCGCTGGATCTCCTCGTCCCGGCCGATGATGCGGTCCAGCTTGCCGTCAGCGGCCTTCTGAGTCAGGGAGATGCAGTAATTCTCCAAAAACTTGCGCTTGGGCTGCTTTTCGCCCTTCTTGTCCTTGTCTCCGCGCTCGGCGCGGGGCTGCTCCCGCTCAGGGGGCTGGGCCTGGGGGCTTTGAGCCGAGCCAAAGAGCTTGTTGAGGAAGGGGAAGGTGGCGGTTTTGCCCTCGTCCTCCTCGTCTTCGTCGGCCTCCTCCGCGGACATCAGGCCCTCCATGCCCTCGGCGCCGCCGAAGGCGGACATCATCTCATTGGTCAGGCCCTCCAGATCCTCGTCACTGATGCCCATCTTCTGCATCATATCTTCCACGGGCTTGATGCCCATTTCCTTCGCGCACTTGAGGCAGAGGCCCTCGCTTTTGGTGGTCCCGCCCTCCATCTTCTGGATAAAGATCACGGCCACATTTTTATGGCATCTGGAACAAAGTGTGGGTTGCATTTGTATTCAGCTCCTTTGGAGGGGAGAATAGTCCCCTCAGAGAAATGATTCTAATTCGAAATTATGAACTGCGTATGAATCACGCCTGTTTTCTTTTCTTTAAAGCCTTCCGGTACTGGAAGATATAACTGCACAGGGCGGCCAGAGTGAGGGCCAGGGCAAAGGAGATCAGTCCGGTGGCCCAGGGGCGTGGGATGGCAGGGAAGAGCACCAGCGCGGCGCAGACCACAAAAAAGACGCCGGTAGAGGTCTTGCCCAGCCAGTTGGAGGAGATCACATCACCCAGTTTCTGGTACATGAGATAGCCGCCGATGGCCATGGTCAGCTCCTTTAGGAAAAAGACGACGACCGCCCACAGAGGGATGATGCCGTCGGCGGTGATGCAGATAATGACCGTAAAGGTCATCAGCTTGTCCGCCAGAGGGTCCAGAATCCGCCCCAGCTTGGTGATCTGGTTGAAGTGCCGGGCGATCCAGCCGTCAGCTACATCGGTGAGGAAGGCGGTTAAATAGATCAGCACCGCCCAGCGATGAGCGTCTGGAGCGGGCTGAAAGAAGACGACGGCAAAGACCGGCACCAGTACTAGCCGGAGGAGGGAGAGAAGGTTTGGGATGGACATAGGAGCTTCACCTGATTTTCTTTGGTTTAGGGCGGGATTACAGGCCGCTGAGCAGGGAGAGGGGATTGGTAGTCATGAAGAATTTCAGCAGGTGGGTTTGGTTTACCAGGGACTCAGGCAGTACGTGCCCGAAGAATTGCAGCAGCCAGGCCGCCACAAACAGAAGGACGCAGGCCTGCACCAGGCCAAACAGCGCGCCGCAGGTCTTGTTCAGGAAATGTAGTCCGGGCAGCCGCGCCACCAGATCCAGGGCATGGCTGATCAACTTCCAGGCAATGAGAATGAGGGCGAAGCCCAGCAGAAAGAGGATCAGGTAGGCGGCGGACTGGGCGATGGCAGCCGCAACTGCGGCGGCCGCGCTCGCGGCCACGGAGGTCATTCCGTTCTCCACGGCCTTGTCCACGGTGTTGATCAGGGTTTCATAAAAGCCCATCTCCCGCAGAGCGTTCAGTACCCCGTCCAGAGGCACGTCGTCGGGGGACAGGGCAGCGGAGCCCTCCTCCGCCACTTGCTGCTGGATGGAGGCGTTGAGCTGTTCCTCGATGGCCGAGGCGAATTTGGGCTCTAAGGCATCCGCCACCATAGGAGAGAGGGTGCGGGCGGCGAAGCTGGCGCCCACAAAAGCCACCAGCACGGCCAGCAGACCGCACAGGGACAGGATGAACCCCCGGTGGGCGCCCACCAGGGCGAAGAGCAGCAGCACGGCCAGAATCAGGCCGTCAGCAATCAGATAAGCCATAGGGTTTTCCTCCGAATTTATTGAGGGACATAGAGGCGGGCGGTAGTGCTGTCAATGAGCATGGTGCTGCCGTCGGAGCGCTGTAAAACCTTCTGTGCGTTCTGTGTGCCGTTCAGGGTGTTATAGAGCTCCAGATCCTGGCTGTAGATATCCAGCCGGTCGGCGGTGAGTACGCCGACATACCGCCCGGCGGCGGAGAGAGAGAGTACCTGCTCCTCTACGGGGAGGGCAGCCACCAGCTCGCCTGAGGCGTTTATGGTGAGCAGCTCCGCCGTACTGCCCGCCCGGTATTTCCCCAGCAGGAGGGAGGCGGTGCCGTCCCCGTCCAGGGAAAAGGCCTTTAGGTAGCGCCCCCCGTAGTCGTAGGAGCCGGAGAGCGCGCCGTCCCCGGAGACAATATAGAGTCCGGACTCACCCAGGGCCCAAATGCCGTTGCTGGTCCAGCGCAGATCCAGAATCGCGTTGTTGCCCACCGGGCAGGTCCAGTCCGGCTCCGTTTCCTCCTCCGTGCGGTCCAGGCGATAGAGGTCCACCCGGCTCTCAAAATTACCGTCCGTAAGGCCAATGGTGAGCAGAGCCACCGATTTGTTGTCCGGGGCAACGGCGGCGTCCATCACAAAACGGTTGGACAGGCTGAAGCGCACCAGAGGACTGTAGCTGTTGTCGTAGACCGTCACTGAGCCCTTGTGCCCGCTCTCCTGGCTGGTGACGGCCAGCCAGCCGTTCTGGTTCACATCGGCGGACAGGAGGGCCTGGCCGTCCTCTTGGGTGAGGGAAAAGACCTCCTCCCGACCGGAGTAGACAAAGAGCTCCCGGCCGCCGGCATCATAGACCAGAGCGGTGCCGCCTGCGGTGCTGACCACAGGATTTGTCATGGAAACGGCCTGATCCACAAAGGCCTGACCGCTGCCCGAATACAGCCGGATGGTGTTGGGGGAGCAGACCAGAAGATCTCCGTCCACGACGGCAAAGGCGTTGGAGGAGTCCCCAACAAAATGAAAGGACTCCGCCTGTCCGCTGTCGTTGCGCGCCAAGGTGCGGTAGGAGAACCAGCGCTTGATGAAGTCAAAATTCAGCTTGTCATAGTTGGCCACCAGGGCGACCGCGCCCACCATCAGGGCCAGTGTCACCAGAAAGGCCAGGAACCGGACAAAACGGTTGGGGCGCTTTTTGGGTTTGGGGGCGGCGTTGGGACGGCTGCCGTTGATATCTTCCATTCTATGCTCCTTCATGGATTTCATGCGGCAGAGGCATAAGCGGCACAGATAAAAGGGGCGCTTGTGCAGGCCCTGCAATAGAATTATTTTTTCGTTCCCAAATAGACTGACGTTATGGCGCAGAGGATGGCGGCGCCGATGGCGAACCACAGTGCAGCAGGCATAGAAATACCTCCAGAGTTCACATAAGGGCAGGAGAGTGAGCTATAGGACGTCCTCCTGATACCACAGTTTGGTCATATAGAGCCCCCCGGCGGGTACAGTAGGCCCGGCGGCGGTGCGGTTGCGGCCTTCCAGAATGGCGGGCACGTCATCGGGGGAGAATTTGCCGTCGGCGGCGTAGACACAAGTGCCCACCATGGCACGCACCATGTTGTAGAGAAAGCCGTCGGCGCACACCCGGCACTCGATCAGTTCTCCGCTGCGGGAGATATTAAAGTAGTGAACCGTGCGCACGGTGGTGCGGGTTTCGGTGCCGACGCTCCGAACAGCCGCGAAGTCGTGGGTACCCACAAAGTGGGAGGCCGCACGCTGCATCACAGTCTCGTCCAGGTGTTTGGGATAGAACCAGGCGCGGTTGACGTAAAATGCGTTCCGTATGTGGGAATTGTAGATGCGGTAAGTGTACTCCTTTTTCAGGCAGGAGCCGATGGCGTTGAAGCCGTCGGGCACCTCGGTAGCCTTTACCACCACGATGTCATCGGGCAGCCGGGTGTTCACCGCCAGGGGAATCCGGTCGCAGGGGATACGGGAGGAGGTGCGGAAATTGGCGATATAGGTCTCCGCGTGCACGCCGGCGTCAGTGCGGCCCGCGCCGGTACATTTGACCGGGTGGCCCACCACCGAGGTCAGGGAGTGTTCCAGCGTCTCCGCCACGGTGACGGCGTTCTTCTGCACCTGCCAGCCGTGATAGGCCGTCCCCACGTACATCAAGCGTAGCGCAATATTTCTCATAAAGCTTTAAAATCCCATTATTTTTTTCTTAAAGTCCAAAGTGCCGCAGTACGCCGATGCCCACACACAGAAGCACCGCGAAGACCAGAGCGGCGATGTCGATGCCCTTTAGCTTGAGCTGGCGCAGGCGGGTGCGGCCCTCTCCGCCGTGGTAGCAGCGGCACTCCATAGCAATGGCAAGTTCGTCGGCCCGGCGGAAGGCAGAAATGAACAGGGGTACCAGCAGGGGCACCAGGGCTTTGGCCTTCTGGAGCAGGTTGCCGGTATCGAAGTCGGCGCCGCGGGCCTTCTGAGCGGACATGATCTTGTCCGTCTCCTCGATGAGGGTAGGGATGAAGCGCAAGGCGATGGACATCATCATGGACAGCTCATGCACCGGCACATGGAGGGTTTTCAGCGGCCCCATCAGCTTTTCCAGGCCGTCGGTGAGCAGGATGGGGGAGGTGGTATAGGTCAGCAGGAAGGTGCAGGTGATGAGCATGGCGATGCGTAGCACCATAAACACCGCCGCCCAGATGCCCTCCGGATAGATGGTAAAGATCCAGAAGGAGACCAGCGGCGCTCCCTCGCCCCGGGTGTAGAACAGGTTGAGCAGGCCGGTAATGATGACGATGATCAAAATAGGCTTCATCCCCCGTAGGATGCTCTTGATGCCCACCTTGGACACGGCGATCAGCACCGCCAGCAGGACGAAGAGAACCGCATAGCCCACCACATGCTTGGCCAGAAACAGAGCCACGATATAGGCCACGGTAAAGAGCAGCTTGGTGCGGGGGTCCAGCCGGTGAAGCAGGGTGTTGCCTGGGAAGTACTGGCCCAGGGTAATGTCCTTCAATGCCACTTACACCGCCCCCCTTTCGCCGGAAGCAGACTGCTTCTGCTGACCGGCACGGGCCAGCTTGGCCAGGACGGCGTCTCTGGCCTGCTCCGTGGTGTAGACCGACGGGTCGATGTCCACGCCCATGGCCCGCAGGCGGTGGAACACCCGGGTCATGGCGGGCACGCCCAAGCCCATGGCCTCCAGCTCGTCCCCGTGGGCAAAGACCTCCCGGGGCGCGCCGGAGAAGGGAATCCGGCCGTCGTTGATCACCACCAGCCGGTCCACCGTCCGGGCCACTTCCTCCATGGAGTGGGAAACGATGATGATAGTGGCGTTTTTGGCCGTGTGATAGTCGTGGATGTTGCCCAGGATGGACGCCACGCCAACTGGGTCCAGGCCGGCGGTGGGCTCGTCCAGTATGAGCACGGAGGGCTCCATGGCAATAACGCCGGCGATGGCGACCCGGCGCTTTTGTCCGCCGGACAGCTCGAAGGGGGATTTTTCCAGCATGTCCTCCCGCAACCCAACAAACTGGGCGGCCTCGCGCACCCGGCGGTCGACCTCCCTCTCGTCCAGCCCCATGTTTTTAGGGCCGAAGGCGATATCCTTATAGATGGTCTCCTCAAAGAGCTGGTACTCCGGGTACTGAAACACCAGTCCCACCTGGAAGCGGGTTTGGCGGGTGCGCTCCTTGCTCTCCCAGATATCCCGGCCCTCGAAGAGGACGCGGCCGGAGGTAGGTTTGAGCAGCCCGTTGAGGTGCTGGATGAGGGTGGATTTGCCCGAGCCGGTGTGGCCGATGATGCCCAGGTACTCCCCGCGGTAGGCGGTAAAGTCCACGTCCACCAGGGCCCCGTGTTCAAAGGGGGTGCCGGCGGAATAGATGTGGCTCAGGCGCTCCGTCTGAATGATCGGTTCCAATGGCTTCATTCCTTTATCATTTGGTGCATGCCCGCAGGTCACGCCCGTGTTTGCAGCAGATCAAAGAGCGCCTGGGCACATTCCTCGTCGCTCAGTGCGTCCAGAGGAACGTCCACCCCCGCCTGCCGGAGCTGCCACAGCAGCTCGGTGGTCTCGGGGACAGTGAGGCCCACGGCCTTCAACTCCTCCACCCGCTGAAAGACCTTCCGGGGGGTGCCGTCGGCCACCACCCGGCCCTTGGCCATGACCACCAGCCGGTCGGCCTGGGCGGCCTCGTCCATATGGTGGGTGATGAGCACTACCGTCACGCCGGAGGAGCGGTTGAGCTCACGGATGGTCTTCATGACCTCCGCCCGGCCGATGGGGTCCAGCATGGCGGTGGGCTCGTCCAGCACAATGCAGCGGGGCGCCATAGCGATGACACCGGCAATGGCCACCCGCTGTTTCTGTCCGCCGGAGAGCAGGTGGGGGGCGTGCTCCCGGTACTCGTACATGCCCACGGCCTTGAGGGCGTCGTCCACCCTCCGGCGGATCTCCGCCGGGGGCACCCCCAGATTCTCAGGGGCGAAGGCCACGTCCTCCTCCACCACGTTGGCAACGATCTGGTTGTCCGGGTTCTGGAATACCATGCCCACGGTGCGGCGGATGTCCAGCAGTTTATCCTCGTCGGCGGTGTCGATGCCGTCCACGTAGACTTTGCCGCCGGAGGGCAGCAGGATGGCGTTCAGGTGCTTGGCCAGGGTGGACTTGCCGGAGCCGTTGTGCCCCAGCACAGCCACGAAGGAGCCCTCCTCGATGTCCAGGCTTACCCCGTCCAGCACAAAGGGGTTGACCGCCCCCTCCTCCGCATAGGCGAAGCGGAGCCCCTCTGTTTGAATGATTGCATGGTTCATATAGCACATCACTCCTTATTCGGCGGTCCAGCGGCCCGAAGCCCCGCAGGGGAGGGCCAGGCCGGTGGCGGTGACGGGCAGGCCCAGCTCCTGGCTCTCGGTGCGGCCGCCGTACCGGCGGGCTACCAGAGTCTCCAGCAGGTAGGTCAGTACCGAGGGGGCTAGCCCCGTAGTATAGGAGTTAATGAGGAAAAACAGGGGTTCGTCCGAGAGCACCCCGGCTACCAGTTCCACAAAAGGGAAGAGGTTCTCCTCCAGCTTCCAGATCTCGCCGGAGGGACCCCGGCCGTAGGAGGGGGGGTCCATGATGACTGCATCGTACCGGCGGCCCCGGCGGATCTCCCGCTCCACGAACTTGGCGCAGTCGTCCACGATCCAGCGGATGGGCGCGTCGGACAGGCCGGAGGAGGCCGCGTTCTCCCGCGCCCAGCTCACCATGCCCTTGGCCGCGTCCACGTGGCACACGGCGGCTCCCGCCGCCGCGCAGGCCACCGAGGCCGCGCCGGTGTAGGCAAAGAGGTTGAGCACCCGGATGGGCCGCCCGGCGGAACGGATGCGCTCCATGGCGAAATCCCAGTTGGCCGCCTGCTCCGGAAAGACGCCGGTGTGCTTGAAGTTCATAGGCTTGATGTTGAGGGTCAGCCCCTTGTAACCCAATGTCCAGCGCTGGGGCAGTTCCTTCTTGACCCACTGGCCCCCTCCGGTGGAGGCGCGCTGGTACCGGGCGTCGTGCCTCCGCCATCCGGGATGCCGCCCCTCCGGACGCCAGATGGCCTGAGGATCGGGCCGCACCAACAGATACTTGCCCCAGCGCTCCAGACGCTCGCCGCCGCCGCAGTCCAGCAGCTCATAGTCCTTCCAGTCACTTGAAATCCACATAATATGATCTTCCCACCATAGTTTTTGTCATAATCATCCTATTATATCATTCCCTACTATACCAGTCAACGAAAAGAAACGCAAACAGCAGGGGCGCGGGGTGAAAATTTGAATCGACCCGCGCCCCTATGCGGCGTCTCCTGCAAACTGACCAGGCGCCCCTGTAAGACAGTTCAATCCACGCACCCGCGAGGGGTGCGACAGACATACTCCATGTGGCCGCGGTCCAGCCGCTGATTTCAACCCACGCACCCCGTGAGGGGTGCGACTTATACCGGGGATGCTTGGTGATGTCGTATTTCTCACTATTTCAATCCACGCACCCCGCGAGGGGTGCGACTTTGCCCCACGCAACGATGGTGGCATGTGGGTAATTTCAATCCACGCACCCCGCGAGGGGTGCGACTGCCAGAATCAAGGTAGCTCGTCGCGCATGGATTATTTCAATCCACGCACCCCGCGAGGGGTGCGACAGCTTGCCCTCCGCTCCGGCTACTACAAGCACCTATTTCAATCCACGCACCCCGCGAGGGGTGCGACGACAGCGTGTATGCACAATATCTATGGGCAATCGGAATTTCAATCCACGCACCCCGCGAGGGGTGCGACAGGTTGCCGACGGGCCTCCCGGTGATTGTGTCATAATTTCAATCCACGCACCCCGCGAGGGGTGCGACAAAGCGCCTTTGGCTGGGGGGACAAAGGAGAGGAATTTCAATCCACGCACCCCGCGAGGGGTGCGACGGTCTGTAATGCGCTCCTCCATCTGCTCAAACTCGATTTCAATCCACGCACCCCGCGAGGGGTGCGACGAGCGGCCATGTTGCACATCTGAGACTGGACGCCATTATTTCAATCCACGCACCCCGCGAGGGGTGCGACTACTGGGATGCCCTGGCGCTCCTCGATGGAGCGATTTCAATCCACGCACCCCGCGAGGGGTGCGACGTTTTTCATGGTTCATGCTTCCTTTCGATTTTTATTTCAATCCACGCACCCCGCGAGGGGTGCGACGTATAACATAGCATTAGTACGGTATCGGCCCAAGGATTTCAATCCACGCACCCCGCGAGGGGTGCGACTCACCGGCATATCCAGGGGAGACAATATAGCAAAATTTCAATCCACGCACCCCGCGAGGGGTGCGACCTGTGGAGTGGATGGCGCTTGGCCTGCTTGTCCTGTGATTTCAATCCACGCACCCCGCGAGGGGTGCGACAAAGGGTATGAAATTGGCAGATTTGTCTACTGGGATTTCAATCCACGCACCCCGCGAGGGGTGCGACCGAAGGTCTGCATCAGTTAGATCCTTGCCCTTTGATTTCAATCCACGCACCCCGCGAGGGGTGCGACCCCTTGGGAACAGTCAAAAGAATACTGGGATAGACTATTTCAATCCACGCACCCCGCGAGGGGTGCGACAGCAAACTTTACCAAAGAGCAGAGAGTTTGCTTGGCTCAATTTGCTTATTTGCACAAGGGGAAGAAGGCTGAGCATACGAAAACAAACGCGCCTATGCTCCATGAAGCTTTCCTTTATGCTTTTTGGGTGCGAACCGGCCGGAGAAGGCGTGTCCTCTTGGACTTCGCACGCTACAAAATCAAAGGTTCGTCTGGAAGGTAGGTCTGCTTACAGCCAAAGTGTTCGATCTTCTGCTCATAGCGATTTCCCAGGGAATAAAAGCGGAGGCTGTCCCGTTCGGGATCCATGATTGCGCACAGCTTGGCCTGAAGGAGTTTATACTGGGCTGGCTCCAGCTTACACTCAAAGACGGAGTTCTGAACCCGCTGGCCGTAGTTGACGCACTGCCTGGCGATCTGCCGCAGGCGTTTGCGCCCGGCGGCATCCGCTGTATTGACATCGTAGGTAATCAAAACCAGCATAATGGCCTCACTTCCACAAAAAGGGCGGATAGGCGTCCAGATCGCCGCGGAGGCAGCGGGCCAGAAGCAGCGCCTGGAGATAGGGAACCAGTCCCCAAGAGAGCTTTTCCTGGAGATAGGGGTGGGTTAGAGACTCCTTTTTCCGCTCCTGCCAGCGCTTCAGAACGGCTCTGCGGCCGGAGTCACTCAAAAAGACCGCCCCATTCTCCAGAAAGTCAAAGTCCTGCCGCCCCACTATTCGGTTGTTTATCAGGGTTAAAACGAACCGGTCGGCCATACAGGGGCGCAGCTCCTCCATCAGATCCAGGGCCAGAGAGGCCCGGCCGGGGCGATCCCGGTGGAGAAAGCCCACGTAGGAATCCAGCCCCACGCTCTCCAGTGCGGAGGCGCAGTCGTGCGACAGCAGACTGTAGACAAAGGAGAGCAGGGCGTTGACAGGATCCCGCGGCGGACGGCGGCTGCGGCTTTGGTAGGAAAAGAGGGGCTTTTCACCCAAGATCAGCTGGTCGAACTGCCCGAAATAGAGGGTTGCTCCGGCGCCCTCCAGGCCGCGCAGATGCTCGAGAGAGGCGGCCGCGGCGATTTGGGGGAGAAGCTCTTTCAGATGAGACGCGGAGGCTGTCAGGCTGGCGGAATCCAGCCGGAGCCCGTGATCTCTTCGGGTGCGCTCGATGCTCCAGCGGGCGTTATAGACCTTGCCGAAGATCATACTGCGGGCAATGCGGCAACTGGCGGAGAGCTCGTCCGCCGTGCGGTACTGGGCACGCCGGAGCAGGACGTTTCCCGAGGTACTCCCGGCGATCCGGGCCAGAAACCGCCCGCGCGGCGTGCAGAAGGCCAGAGAGATACCGCGCTCGGCGCAGGCGCCCATCAGGGCGGGAGAGGCCCCGGGGTAGGAGAAGGAGACAATGCCGCTCAAGGTATGGAGCGGGTAGCGGGCGGCCTCCTGATGTTCCCGGCTGGCGACCACATTTTCGCCGTCCAGGGACAGATAGATGTCCTCCGAGGTCACGAAGAGGGTGTTCAACAGTTGTCTCATGGCGTTTCCTCCATGGCCCGGTTCAGATAATCGGATACGGACTCCCGCCGGATCAGCTGCGGCAGGCACAGCTCCTTCAGAGAACAGGCGCCGCAGAACTTGCCCGGCCTGGCTTTGGGGGTGTGGCCCCGCCGGAAGAGCTGATGCATCTCCTCTGCGGCGGACTGAACCTGACGGCGCAGCTCCGGAGAGAAGCGCACCGGAGTGCGCCGGCGGGTTTCGCCGTAGTAGAGCGAGCCCTCCGGGACGGGGCAGCACAGCATTTCCTCCAGACACATGGCTTGGGCGCACAGTTGAAGCTCGTCCGCCTGGTGAGGCTTTGGACGGCCGCGCTTGTACTCCACGGGGAAGGGCAGCCAGCGGCCCTCCTCGCCCGCGAGGGGGACGCCCTCCGGCGCGGCGCGAAATTCGACCACGTCGCACTGGCCGGACAGTCCCAGGGCAGGGGAGGCCACCGCCAGACTGCGGAGAACCAGAGTATCGCCCCGCCGCTCCCGAAGGGAGGCGTCGTGGGCGCGGTCATGGAGGAGCTGGCCCTCTATGGTGCGCAGATTTTCCTGCCATTGCTGTTCCAGGTGGATCAGCGCCCACTGGCGGCGGCAGAAGGCAAAGTGCTGAAGGCCGGAGAGGGGGAGAAACTCCTCCTCGCGGAAGTTCACCCCATCCGCCGGCAGGTGATTCCGGCGGGGAGGGCGGCCTCGTCCACCGTGACGGAGTAATCCTGATAGGAGCGGGCGGGGGCGGGATCACCGGGATCCCTCCGGGTGACATGTACCGCTTCAAAGAGCTTCCAGGCCGGGGCGCAGCCCAGCTCGCTGTCGTGCTGGAAGACAATCAGCTCCCGCACGGCCATCTTGACCCGTGCGGCGGAGTGGTCGTGCTCGAACATATTGAGGATTGCCTCCCACAGCAGGGACAGATCCTCCTCGGAGAAGCCGGTGGTCTTGCGGGCCAGGTTGGCGGAGACGTAGCCCTCGCAGCGATAGAGACCATAGGGAATGACATACTTTCTCCCCATCTCAGTGCCCTTTTTCTCCGCGTCGGCCTCGGTGGTGATGGCCACCCGGGTGATGGTGATCTCCTGGGGAATGACGGGTTCCACGCTGCGGGCAAAGCCCAGCTGCACCGGCCCCCGCACCTGGCCGCAGTTGAGAGCGGCCTTCACAAAGGTGGTCATCACCGCGCCGAAGGTGCGCACATCGTAGAAGTTGGCGCACATCCAGTCCCGGACTTTCCGATCCAGGTCAGGGTCGGCCTTTTTCTTTTCCTTGACGGTCTTTTCGTCCACGTCCAGGGCGGCGTAGGCCTCGGCGTCGCTGCGGTTGAGAGGCACGCCGTCCTTGACATAGATGCGGTAGCCGGTGGCGTCCTCCTTCACCGTCTCCACATAGTTGCGGATCTTCCGCTTCAGGCACACGTCGGTGACAATGCCCAGGCCGGTCTCCGGATCCACCCGGGGCATATTGCCCGCGTCCGGATCCCCGTTGGGATTGCCGTTCTCCACGTCGAACAGGATGACAAATTCATAGCGGTTTTTGATAGGCTCGGACATATTACTTCTCCTCCTTCTTCTGATAGCGGGCCTGAGTCTGGAAATAGTAACCCAGCTGGAACGAACCCTGCTGGGGGAGATTCAGGTGGGCGGGGTATTCCGTACCCAGCTTGGAGAGCAGCTCGGTCATCTGCTTCTCATAGGCGATGGAGAGACCGCGGTTGGCGGCGTTCAGCTTTTTCAGATGCTTCTGAGCCAGATTGACCAGGACGGGGAATACCGCGGCAGGGGTAGCCGACGCTCCGCTGAAATACTTGTCGCGGATGGTGGCGTTGATGCCGGGGTTGGCAGCGGCCTGGACGGCCTCCAGCACGGAGAACAGCCGCCCCAGGAGATAGGAGACATTGGTGGCGTCAGGATTGAGAGACACTTGTAAGACCTCCTCCGGTATATCAGGATGTTCGTGGCCGGTACTCTCGGCCAGCTTTGTGTAATAGGCTTTCAGAATGGCGGCCCGGCCCCGGGTGACCTCCCGTTCCGCCCGGATGCGGAGGGCGACGCCGTTGAGCAGGGTGGCCGGATATCGGGTGTCGTTCAGCACCGCCCGCAGGACCTCGCCGGCCAGATCGGGGGCGGGGGACTTGTCCCGGGCGTTCTGGTTTACCGTCTCTTCCAGCAGCTTCCAGATGGGCAGGGTCTCAAACTTGTCATAGGAGGGGCGAATGATCTCCAGCCGCCGGTAGTGGGACTGGATGTGTTCCAGGAATCCCCGGAAGGTATTGTGGAGGAAAAAGCGCACTGACAGCCGGGCGGCGTTGGGGGAGAGGCCTAGGATATAGAAATCCATGTTGGGGTCGAGCTTGTCCTCCTGAAAGTCCACGGGGATTCCCTGGCACAGCTGTGCGGTCATGCCGCGGAGATCCGCGGCGCTGTACGGCGTCGGCGCCCCCAGCAGAGCCCCGCCGAAAAAGGCCTGGTAGGCGTCGCCGCCGCCTTTGGCCCAGCAGACGACGGTGGCGTCCCCGAGCCGGTAGACGTGCTCCCGGTCGGCCAGCAGGTAATTGAGGGCGGCCGTATAGGCGAAGGCGGCGTATTTGCCGGTAGGGGCGTTGAGGTTCTGCTCCTTGCCGTAGGAACAGAACGCCGGTGCGTTGAAAGAGACCAGAGCTGCGCCGCTGGATTGGGCGCCGGACACATTCTTGATGGCCGGGTGAACGGACTCCACCGGCCCTTCCTCGCCGGTGACGAGGCAGATACCTCTTGGGCTGTCGGTATCGGCGCGATAGCGGCGCTCCCAGGCACGCCGAATCTCGGGATCTTCATGGATATAGCTTCCATTATAACGGAAGAGCAGATTGGCCCCGGACAGTATGTCCTCCCGATACTCTGCCAGAGCGGGATGCTCCAGTGTATACTCCGGGTTCCAGGTGCGGAAGAAGGCCAGCAGGGCCTGAGCGGAGGGGGAATCCACACCCTCCAAAACAGAGGTGTGAAGCGCTTTGCAGGCGGCAAAGCACGCAAGGGAGCGCTGAGGGTTGCCCTTATTGTCTGCGCCCAAAATGTAGCCGGAGTTATCGCACAGAAAATTGGCGGCGATCCCTACTGTGCGTTTGACCGGAGCAGGGAGCGTGAGCACCTGGGGGGCGAGCACAGTCTTTTTCCCTCGGAGCTGCTCCGTCTGAATGGACGTAACCTGCTCCAGCGTCCCGTCTGCGGCGATAGAGAGTGCGTAGGAGGCCTTGACCGGCCCCCAGCCGGGGCCGGCAAGCACGCCTGCCTGCACCAGAGTTTCGTAATACTGGGTCAACGCCTGCAAAATCATCCCCGCACCTCCCCACTTTCCCGGGCGGGCACCTCCAACACCCCGTCCTGCAGGGTGCCGCGGAAGAACAAGGGGCGGATATCCTCCGGATTTGTATAGTCCATGTCCCATAGCATCCAGCCCAGATCGCGCGCTCCCAGCAGCTCCTCCGGGCAGGAAGGCAACTCCTCGCACCAGCGGAAATGGGCTGGGAACTCCCGGCAGCCGAAGCAGGGCTGGTGGTAGAACTGCCCTTTTTTGATGCGGCGCTTGACAATGTCCTGGAACTTGCCCGGATTGTCTCCGGGGGCGGCCTGACTGGTTATGTCGAAATGGGCCTCAATGACATACCGCACATCCCGCAGCAGCAGGGCGGCCCGCTGCTGAATGTCGTCGGATGTGCACAGATACAGCTCTCCCTTGCCCCGCTCCATCACCGTCCGGGCCGAGCGGGCGGAGAGAGTGGACTTGACCTCGTTGCGCCGCAGATTGGTGAAGCGGATGGGAGCGCACACATGGATGCGGTCGATGATCCACCTCAGCCCAGGATGCCAGTAGATTGCCTCCACCAGCCCCCGGGCGGCGGAGGGGGTCATGACATCGTAGCTGACTCGTTCGGTTTTGAACTCTATACGAGAAAAGAGGGCATAGTCTCCCCACACCTCCAGCTGAATAGACATAGGCGTTCACTCCTTTCTGATTTTCATTCTGCTCTAGACACAATATAACACGTTACTGTCCATAGATCAATATAATCTTTTCTAAATCAATAAAAATTAAAAAGTGATTTGCAAACATAGTTGCTTTTGTGTTATACTAAAATATGTCGCTGAAATGCGTGGATTGAAATATTGATTTAGAAAAGATTTCGCCGGGGTGGTGGGGAAGCGTTAAGCTTCCCCACCTTCTTTTAGATAAACAGTCCCTTTCCACAGTCGGCCTCCAGAGACAGTCCGGTTTCCTCCGAATAGAGGGACAGGGTGGCAAGGATAGAGGAGCCATCCTCCAGCCGCTCCAGATCCCCGGCCTGATCCAGGGCGGCGAAGTGCTCTTCGTAGATAGATACGCCGTATTGGCCGAGCTGGCGGAACAGCGTCCGGCTCCGCTCTCCGGCCCGAAGCCATCCGACCAGCTCCGCGCCCGCGCCCAATGGGATGTAGACCGTCCGGGTGGGGCTGTCGATCATGTGGAAACGCTCCGCCACCGACTGGAAGGGGAGCAGCTCCGTGCGAATCTTGGGCAGAATACCATATATGTCCTGCGCTTCCGCCCCCTTCAGCTCCAGGAGCGTATGGAAATAGGCCTGGATCGCCTCCTGGGAGGCGATGTCGTCATACTGCTCCAGCACCATGCGGCCTGCGCCGATGGCGGTCTGAAACAGAGGCGGCGGGGCGGCCTCCCCCTGGAAAAGGGTGACGATGCTCTCCGAGACGGGGCGTTTGCCCTCCCGGTTGCACCGGCCGGCGGCCTGGAGGATGGAGTCCAGGCCCGCCTCTTCCCGGAACACGGCGGGAAAGTCCACATCCACCCCGGCCTCGATCAGGGAGGTGGAGATCACCCGGCAGGGGAGCCCCTCCTTGAGCCGGCGGCGGATCTCCTCCAGCTTGGCGCGCCGGTGGGCGGGATACATGAGGGTAGAGAGGTGAAAGTTCCCCTCGCCGGAGAGCCGCGTAAAGATCTCCTGGGCGCTCTTGCGGCTGTTGACAACGCAGAGCACCTGCTCGTGCTGCTGGAGCTGTCCGGACAGTGTATCCCAGTCCAGCCGGCCCGCCTGGCGGAAGCACACCCGGCGGAAGGATTCCGGGGGACACAGCTCCGGCGGACAGAGCTCCACTGCCGGACGGCCGGGCAGGAACTCCGCAAAGAGCGGCCCCAGTGCGGGCTGGGTGGCGGTACAGAGGACGGCGGAAGCACCGTAATGCTGAACGAGCTGGGCGATGGCGTGGACGCAGGGCCGCAGGCAGGGGAGGGGGAGCAGCTGGGCCTCGTCGAAGAGAATGACGCTTCCGGCCAGGTTATGGAGCTTGCGGCACTGGGAGGGGCGGTTGGCATAGAGGGATTCAAAGAACTGCACCGCCGTGGTCACCACCACGGGCATGTCCCAGTTCTCCGCGGCCTGGGCCAGGCGAACCGTTTTCGGAGTGGCCTCGGCGTCGATTTCATAGGCGGCGTTGGAGTGGTGCTCCAGCACATTCTCCGCCCCCAGGATGGTTCGGAACTCCTGGGCGGTCTGCTCGATGATGGAGGTGTAGGGGATAACATAGATGATCCGCCGCAGCCCCCTGGCCCTGGCCTGGGCCAGGGCGAAGGCCAGAGAGGCCACCGTCTTTCCGCCCCCGGTGGGGACGGTGAGGGTAAACAGGCCGGGGGGCTGGGTCTTGCCCATCCGGATACACTGCTCCAGAACGGCGCAGCGGCGGGAGTTCAGCTCTCCCTGAGGGGGAAACCAGCCGGAGATATGGCGCTGGAGCCGCTCCCAAAGGTCGTCTAGAGGGGCGGGGTGCTCCGGCCGGGGGGAGCCGTCCATAAAGGCCTCGGTGTCCAGGAAATCCGCGTCCGTCAGACAGGAAAACAGCATCCGGGTAAAGAACATCATGGACAGCGGCTCCGCGCCGCAGGGGGGAGGAGCGGGGGAGGGGAGGGTGATCTCTTCCGTCCAGGGGGAGCAGTCGGGCAGCATGCCCCGTTCCGCGCGCTTCATCCGTCCCAAAAAGGTTCCGGCATCCGGGGAATCTCCCTGAGTGCCTCCGTCCGGGAGGCCGCCGTGGTGTCCCGCCGCCGCAAAGGCGGCCAGAGGCTGCCCCATACGCCAGCAGGCAAAGGCGCCGGCGGTGGCGTGATCCACCTTGGGGCCGTTGGCAAGGCGGCGCTGAAATTCCATGGAGTATTTTCCGAGGTCGTGGCTCAGGCCGGCCAGCCGACCCAGCTCCTCCGCGCCAAAGGGAGCGGCAAAGAGGGCGCAACGCTCCGCCGTCCCGTTGAGGTGCTCCGCCGCCGTCTGTTTCCGGCCGTCGCCGGCAATGTGGGCCAGATAGGTCATGGGAAAACTACCTCCGTTCTCAAATGTTTCTGAACGTAGAATACCGCCGGATAAGCCCGATAGACCGGACATTTTGCCGTAATGCCAACTATAACTATAGTTGATTTTGCGCAAAACCGCAAGTAGAGAGAAGAAAGAATTGTGCAGATAGCTATGGTCTGGGTGGCGCTTGTGTTATAGCGGGAATTGTGATAAAATAACTCTGATTCTGTAGAAAAGGGGTGTGCCGTATGAGCGACACCGAACTTCAGTTCCGCACGTCCACCTTTGGCGGGTTTCAGAAGCAGGATGTGCTGAATTATATTGAGACGTCGAACCAGGAGCACCGGGAGAAGCTGGAGGCTGTCCGGCGGGAGCTGGCGGAGACCGAGGCGGCCAAGGCGGCCCAGGCGGAGGAGATCGCCGCGGCCCAGGCCCAGACGGAGGCCAAGGAGAAGGAGCTCCAGGCCCTGCGGGGGGAGCTGGCCGCCGCCCACAAGGAGGCGGAGGAGCGCAAGCTGGAGATCTCCCTGCTGGAGGAAGAGCTGGAGAAGGCGAAGCAGCGGTTGGCCGATACCGAGGCCCGGCTGAAGGAGAGCGAGGAAAAGCTGGCCAAGGCTGGGCCGGCGGCGGCGGCCTATGAGAAGGTGAAGGACCGCACCGCCGGTATCGAGCTGGAGGCCCACTGCCGCGCCCAGGCGGTTCAGGCGGAGGCGGAGGAGCGCATCCGCAAGACACGGGCCGAGGTGGAGCAGTGGCTGAACCGGGTACAGGGGAATTACGGCCGCCTGCGCGCTGATATGGACGCGGCGGTTTCCAGGGCCTGTGGAGAGCTGGACCAGGTGCGGCAGACGCTGGAGCAGATCTCCGGGGAGCTGGCCCGCCAGGATGAGGGACTGGACAAGCTGACCAAGTCCTGCTGTGCCGAGCTGACCCACCGTGCACCGGACCCACTCCCACTGGATGAGAAATAAGCAAGCCGGCTGACCGAAGTTGCAGCATTTGTGTGGCAGGCTGATGTTGGAAATACAATCAAATGGGGTGAGGATACGGAAATAGCGGAAGTGAAGGAACGGCAGCCTGTATTGCTCCAGCAGCTTCTGAAAATTTGGGAGCAGTCCGTGAGGGCAACGCACCACTTTTTATCCAGCCGTGAAATAGAACAGATCAAGGAATACGTTCCCGGGGCGCTGAATTTGGTTCCAAGGCTTGTCATCGCCAGAGAGGAAAGCGGAGCTCCGGTCGGATTTATGGGAGTAGATGGCGGCCGCCTTGAAATGCTGTTTCTCGTTCCGGACAAACGGGGAAACGGCTTGGGAAGGCTGCTCGTTGAATATGGGATGAAGCATTGTGGGGTTAAGAGCGTGACGGTCAATGAACAGAACCCAGAGGCAAAGGGTTTTTATGAGCACATGGGATTCTGTGTATATAAAAGGACAGACTGCGATGAACAGGGAGCGCCGTATCCCCTTCTATACATGGAGATTTCTCAACGGTGATGATAGGGGCACCGGGACGGGTGGACACAGTTCAGCTTACAGAGAAGACAGATAAGGGAAGAGCCCTTGCGCGGCCGCGCAAGGGCTCTTTTTCAGGGACAAACGCAGAGAAGCAGGCGGACGACCCACTCAGGGGCCTCGGGGAGCTGGGCGTGGATCATCTGGAACAGGACCTCGGGGGAGTAGCCGTGAAGCTGCTCCAGGGTGAGAGCCAGACCGGCGGCAGAGGAATATGCGTCCCGTCCGATAGCGAGGGTGGAGCCGAACGCAGTGCCCCCGGCGGCGTACTGCCCCACCGCCGCCCCGCCCAGGGCCGCATAGCCGCTGACAGCGCCGCCGCCGAAGGCAATTCCTAGGCTGAATGCCGCCCCGCCCAAGGCAGCCAGCAGGCCCACGGACAGGCCGCCGAGGGAGATCCCCCCAGCGGCGAGGCCGCCCAGAGCCAGCAGACCGGCGCTGAATCCGCCCAAGGTCAGCAGACCGGCGGAAAAGCCTCCGATGGCTATCAGGCCGGTGGCCACGTTGCCGATGGCGATGACCCCCTTGGCCCGACACAGACCGCGGTCACACAGATTGATATGAACCAGAGGAAGGCCGAAGAGAGTGCGGCGGCTGCGGTACTCATAGCGCCAGCCTCTATAGTAGTTTTGGATGACAGCCTGCTGAGGGGAAGGGGCTGCGGGCTTTTCGGGCTCGATTCCCCGCACCAGATAGTCCAAACTGACGGCAAAATAGTCGGCCAAGGCGGACAGGTTGTTGAGATCCGGGGTGGCGGCCCCCGCCTCCCACTTCTGTACCGCCTGCCGGGAGACCCCTACGGTGTGGGCCAACTCCTCCTGGGAGATGCCCCGCCCTTTGCGGAGCTGGTAGAGCCGTTCACGAAATTCCATGGTGATGAACCTCCTTTTTTCTTGGGCTCATCTTAGCAGAACGGCCCGGATAGACGCAACCAACCGGAGCATCCAATTTGACAACCAGCAGTAGCACCCCTTGGGGCGCAAGGGCTTCAAACCCGGCCAATGTCGGTGCGGAAGTGCATGTCCTGGAAGTGGATGTGCCCCGCGGCGGCGTAGGCGCTGTCGATCGCGGCGTTCAGATCCGGCCCGGTGGCGGTGACGCCCAGCACCCGGCCGCCGTTGGTGAACACCGTGCCGTCGTCTCCCAGTTTGGTACCCGCATGGAAAACCACGGCCTGCTGTCCGGCATCCTCCAGGCCGGTGATGGGCAGACCCTTGGCGTAGGAGCCGGGGTAGCCGCCGGAGGCCAGCACAAGGCAGCAGGCCGCCCCGTCCTTCCACCGGATGTTCAGATGGTCCAAAGTGCCGTTACGGCAGGCCAGGAAGATGTCCAGCAGATCGGTCTCCAGCAGGGAGAGCACCGCCTGGCATTCGGGATCGCCGAAGCGGGCATTGTACTCCACCACCTTGGGGCCGTCGGGGGTGAGCATCAGGCCAAAGTAGAGCACTCCCTGGAAGGGGCGGCCCTCCGCCTTGAGGGCGGCCACCGTGGGCAGGAAGATCTCCTCCATACAGCGGCGGGCCACCTCGGGCGTGTAGTTGGGAGAGGGGGAGATGGCGCCCATGCCGCCGGTGTTGGGGCCCTGGTTGCCGTCAAAGGCCCGCTTGTGATCCTGGGAGGAGGGCATGGGAACCAGATGCTCCCCGTCGCAGAAAGCCAACACGGTGACCTCCGGGCCGGTCATACACTCCTCGATGACCACCCTGGCGCCGGCCTGGCCGAACTTGCGGCCGTCCATCATGGAACGGGCGGCCTCCTGGGCTTCGGCTACCGTCTGGGCCACGATAACGCCCTTGCCCAGGGCCAGGCCGTCAGCCTTCACCACGATGGGCGCGCCCTCGGCCTCAATGTAGGCCAGAGCGGGGGCAAGCTCTGTAAAGGTTTGATACTTTGCAGTTGGGATGTGGTACTTGGCCATCAGATTCTTGGAAAAGATCTTGCTGGCCTCGATGATGGCGGCGTCCGCCCGGGGGCCGAAGGCGGGGATGCCCGCATCCTCCAGGGCGTCCACCATGCCCAGGGCCAGGGGATCGTCCGGCGCCACCACTACAAAATCAATGGAATGGGTCTGGGCCCAGGCCACCACTCCATCCACGTCGGTGGCGGAGAGGGGGATGCACTGGGCCAGGGCGGCGATACCGCCGTTGCCGGGGGCGCAGTAAAGTTGTTCCACTTGCTCACTCTTAGACAGTGCCCAGGCGATGGCGTGCTCCCGCCCGCCGCCGCCGACAATCAAAACATTCATTGCTTACACCTCAATTCAGCGCCAGCCCCAGGGCCCATAGGCCCAGCAGGTGCGCGGGATAGAACACATAAAAGAACCACTTGCTCTGCACACCCAATTGCCCACGGTACCAGGCCAACAGAAGGAGGGATGCCTCGGCGCACAATGCGTAGAGAGCAAACACAGGGAGGGCATGGAGCAGATAGCCCGCCATCCAGTCCGGCCGGAACAGTGGGAGGGAGAGCAGCCCTATCAGGGGCTGGTAGAGCAGATAGAGGAGAGCCAGACCGGCTCCCAGACAGAGCAGCTTTCGGCGGCGATTATCACCGCAGAGGTAAAGGGCGAAGATCAGGAGCACGGCGGGGAAGCCGTAGTCCACGTTGAGCAGGAGTGCCAGCGCACAGGCCGCGAACAGGGGAATGGCCGACACGGCTGGGCCGTGCTCTGCTTTGGACAGACGCTCATAGCCATAGATGGCTCCGGCGCTGAGGAAGAAGGTGAGGAGCACACTTCCGCCCCAGACGCCGGTGGCCAGGGTGAAGGGCGCCTGGGAGAGAAGGGCACACGCTCCCAGCCGGATGAGATAGCGGTGGAAGAAGCGGGTGCGGCGGCAGCCCCCGGCCACGAAGTAGGCGAAAATGGGAAAGGCCAGCCGCCCGATGAGCCGGGGCAGCCCATCCGCCCAGGTGGGCAGGCCCAGCTCGGTCAGCATGGTGGGAAAGACCATCCCGATATGATCCACCAGCATAAACAGCGCGGCTAGATATTTGAGAGCGGCGGCGCTCAGACCGTAGCGGTGTGCCTCCATTAGTGGTGGAACAGCCGCATCCCGGTAAAGGCCATGACGATGCCGTACTTGTTGCAGGTGGCGATGACATGGTCGTCCCGGATGGAGCCGCCGGGCTGGACGATGTACTGTACGCCGCTCTTGCGGGCACGCTCCACATTGTCGCCGAAGGGGAAGAAGGCGTCGGAGCCCACGGTCACGCCCGACTGGCGGGCGATCCACTCCTTTTTCTCCTCCGCCGTGAGCACCTCGGGCCGGATTTTAAAGGTGTTCTGCCACACGCCGTCGGCCAGCACGTCCTCGTACTCGTCGGAGAGGTAGACGTCGATGGCGTTGTCCCGGTCGGGACGGCGGATGCCGTCCACGAAGGAGAGGCTCAGCACCTTGGGATGCTGCCGCAGGAGCCAGTTGTCCGCTTTGTTCCCCGCCAGACGGGTACAGTGGATGCGGCTCTGCTGGCCCGCGCCCACGCCGATGGCCTGGCCGTCCTTCACATAGCAGACGGAGTTGGACTGGGTGTACTTCAGGGTGATGAGGGCGATGAGCATGTCCCGCTTGGCGGACTCGGGCAGCTCCTTGTTGTCGGTGACGATGTTGTCCAGCAGGGCCTCGTTGATGGCGAAGCTGTTGCGGCCCTGCTCGAAGGTGATGCCGAAGACGTCCTTGTGCTCCACGGCCTTGGGGGCGTAGTCTGGGTCGATCTGCACCACATTATAGCCGCCCTTGCGCTTGGTTTTGAGGATGGCCAGGGCCTCGTCGGTGTAGCCAGGGGCGATCACGCCGTCGGATACCTCCAGGGCCAGGTAGCGGGCGGTGTCGGCGTCGCACACATCGGAGAGGGCGGCCCAGTCGCCGTAGGAGCACAGCCGGTCAGCGCCCCGGGCGCGGACATAGGCGCAGGCGATGGGGGAGAGCTCCATATCCTCGGCAAAGTAGATTTTCCGCTCCACGTCGGTGAGGGGGGTACCCACGGCGGCGCCAGCGGGGGAGACGTGCTTGAAGGATGCGGCGGCGGGCAGGCCGGTGGCCTCCTTTAGTTCTTTCACCAACTGCCAGGAGTTGAAGGCGTCCAGAAAGTTGATGTAGCCCGGCTTTCCGTTGAGCACCTGGATAGGCAGCTCGCCCTCCTCCATAAAGATGCGGGCCGGCTTCTGGTTGGGGTTGCAGCCGTATTTCAGTTCCAGTTCTGTCATTGCGATAAACCTCCGTCAAGTGAGCGGCGGCCGCGGGCCGCCCTCGGACTGTGTGTATCTGGGGCGGCCTGCGGCCGTCCGTCAGGCTGATGCATGCTTGTTTTTGATCACAGTCTCCCAATCTCCGGTTTTCCGGTCGATGTAGCGCACAAAGAGAGAGACCTTGTTCTCCGCGTTGAGGCTGTCCCACAACAGGTCGGCAAGCTCCGCGGGGGTGCCGCAGGGGATTTCCACCTGCTCCGGTTCCCCCATAAAGGAGGGCAGGGGGGTGCCGTCGCCCATGTAGGTGTGGATGAAATGGCCCTGCCCGGCGCGGGGGGCCTCATAGGCGAAGAAATACCGGCGGCAGGAGGCGGGATCGCCGTCCGCGCTCTTGAGGATGGACAGGGTGTAGTCACCGTTCTTTTTCACCAGCCCGGAGATACGGGGGGTGTAGTTGGGGGCGTCGGGCTCAAAGGTCCGGGTGTGGAGGGCCTGGGCAAAGGTCTTGCCCGCGGCCAGTCCCTCACGGATGGTGTCGGTCTGGTCGCCGTTGGTGACGATGGTGGAGGTGCCGAACACCCGCACAGGGGCGTAGATAATAAGGGAGGGGTCGGTCATTTTGGAGGAGGCAAAGGCCTGGGTGCGGATGCCGTCAGGGGTCTCCACGAAGACCCGGTTGCGGGAGTTCTCGCTGCGTCCCATGATAAAATAGGCAATGACGGACTTCTCCCCGTCGGGGGAGCTGCCCAGCACGATGCCGCGTCCGGGATAGGGGTTGCTGCGCAGCAGCGTGGTAAGATCCAGGTTTTTCATGATAATCTCCATTCTACGATATCATACTGTTATTGCCTTGCTGAATGTAACATTTGTGAGGAATTCTTGAAATAAGTCTACAGACAGGGGGATGTATTATTTCGACAATCCCTCGGGAAAGAAATGCGCACACCAGTTGCAGTAATATGTTCTCATGACACGGTTTTATCGAACATAACTGCACCCGCTAGGTCACTGTTGGTATTTAATATTTCCGGGTCTGCAATCGACACCGGAGCATCACGCTTCACGATTTCTTCTCCAGTAAAATCCCATCCGCCACGAGGAGTAATTTCGTTTGTATTCACCATTACTTCCATATCTTGATACATGAATCTTAACCAACCTGCTGCAAGTGTATCTTCCCCGAAATACTCATAATCGTCCACACCGATCAAGGAGAAAAAATCTTCAAAGGACATGTCATCTTCCATGTCTGGGAAAAGTATGTTTGCGGTGGTGACAAAGCCCGCACATTTCAGCTGTTCCTCACATTCGCTCATGGCCTTTTCAGAATCGCCGCTCTGCGTTCCGAAAAAGTAATAAGCATATTCCGCCTCCGGCTCCCCAAAGCATATAGCGGCACAATCTGGGGATGAATCTAAGCTTTCAATTATTTCGCCTTCTGGATGCTCATTTTTTAATTCGATGAGTGTTTTCCCGATGTCATTCAAAAATTCAGGCGTTTGACCGCTGGGGGCTGCGGGCGCGCAGGCAGAAAATACGAATGCTGCAAGCAAAGATAGGATTACAATGACTGCGGTTCGTTTCATATGAAGACATCTCCTACCTGGACTACTCATGAGAGCTTTGGCTAGGAGGTACCAGCCAGCGGATCAGGGAAATACACGCCAGAACAACAGGAACCAGCAGAACGACCAAGCCAAGCAGCAACAGAGCAAGACCGTAGTCTCCGCCAAGCCAGATTCCGCCAAAGAACAGGAAACCGCCGCTGAGGACAAGTGCCAGAAGACGCAGATCGCTCATGTCTCCATACCTCCTATGAAATTATAAAATATGGACGATCCTTCCCTCCACACAGAGCCGCCCCTCACAGAACAGGGAGACGGCTTGGGGGAGGATATGCCACTCTGCCTGCTCCATCACCCGGCGCTGGAGTACCTCGGGGGTGTCCCCCTCCAAGATCTCCACCGCCCTCTGGAGGACGATGGGGCCGCCGTCGGGCTCTTCATTGACGAAGTGGACGGTAGCGCCGGTGAGCTTCACGCCGTAGGCCAGGGCGGCCTCGTGGACGTGGAGGCCGTAGTAGCCCGCGCCGCAGAAGGAGGGGATCAGGGCGGGGTGGACGTTGAGGATGGCGTTGGGGAAGGCGGCCACCATCTCCTCCGTCAGAATGTGCAGGAACCCGGCCAGCACCACCAGTCCGATGTCCAGCTCACGCAGCTTGTCCACCAGGGCCACGGTCATCTCCCGGTTGGAGGCGAAGTCTTTCCGGGCCACCACATAGCCGGGGATGCCGGCCCGGGCGGCCCGCTCCAGGGCGTAGGCGTCGGGCCGGGAGGAGAGCACGGCGGCGATGCGGCCGTTTTTCAGCTCACCCCGGCTCTGGGCGTCGATCAGTGCCTGGAGGTTGGTGCCCCCGCCGGAAACCAAGACGGCAACTCGTACCATGCGCCCTACCCTCAGACCAGCTCCACGCCGGCGTCGCCCTTGATCACGTCGCCGATGACGTAGGACTGCTCGCCCGCCCGGGCCAGCACGTCCAGCGCGTGGCCGACCTGATCCTTGGGGATGGCGATGACCAGGCCGATGCCCATGTTGAAGGTGTTATACATGTCCCGCACGGGGATGTCACCCGACTTCTGAATGAGCTCGAAGATGGCGGGCACGGGGTAGGAGGAGGTGCGGATGCGGGCGGTGAGGCCCTCCTTCATCATGCGGGGCACATTCTCATACAGGCCGCCGCCGGTGATGTGGCTGATGGCCTTGACAGTTACGCCGTGCTGGCGCAGGCATTGGATGGACTTTACATAGATGTGGGTGGGGCGCAGCAGCTCCTCGCCGATGGTGCGGCCCAGCTCGGAGACATAGATATCCAGAGCCTTGGGGTTGTCCAGCAGCACCTTGCGCACCAGGGAGAAGCCGTTGGAGTGGACGCCGTTGGAGCACAGGCCGATGAGCAGATCCCCTTCGCAGAGGGTGGAGCCGTCGATCATGTCGGACTCGTCCACCAGACCCACGGAGAAGCCGGCCAGATCGTACTCGTCCTCGGGATAGAAGCCGGGCATCTCGGCGGTCTCGCCGCCGATGAGGGCGCAGCCGGCCTGACGGCAGCCCTCGGTGACGCCGGAGACGATGGCCTCGATGCGGCTGGGCACATTCTTTCCCACAGCCACGTAGTCCAGGAAAAACAGGGGAGAGGCACCGGAGCAGATGATGTCGTTGACGCACATGGCCACGCAGTCGATGCCAACGGTGTCGTGCTTATCCATAAGAAAGGCGATTTTCAGCTTGGTACCCACGCCGTCGGTGCCGGAGACCAGGACGGGCTTCTTCATGCCCGCCACATTGGGGGCGAACAGGCCGCCGAAGCCACCCAGAGAGCCCATGACACCGGGAATGTAGGTGGACTCCACCAGGGGCTTGATGCGGTTGACCGCCTCGTAGCCGGCGGTGACGTCCACGCCGGCGGCGGCGTAGGATTCGGAATGGGAGTTCTTCATGTCAAAACCTCCAGATAACAATGAGGAAATGGGGCGCTGGGGTAGAGGAAAAAGCCTTGCAGAGTTTTACCCGCTTTGCGGGTAAAAGAATTGCAAAAGAGGTCCGCAGGCGAATTCAGTTCGCCGGAGTACGCCGCTGCTTGCTCCACCATCGGCGGGCAACCACCTGCGCTGTGCACAGGTGAGGGGGGATCAAACCCGCTGTGCCGCCGGGGGCGGCGCGGGGGGGTGTACCAGGGGGGACAGAGTCCCTCTTGGAGCGTTTTTACTCCTTCCCCGTCCAGCAGTAAGTGCAAATCTTGTCCCGGTCGATGCCGATGGCCTCCAGCAGGCCGTCCAGGGACTGGTAGCCCAGAGAGTCGAAGCCCAGCTTCTCGCAGATGGCGCGGAGCATGCATCTGCCGCGCTCCGTGGAGGCGTCGGCGTATTCCTCGATATGCTGCTGCCCCTCGTCCCCCTCCAGCTCCTGGATGGTTCGCCGGGCCAGCAGTTCCATGTCGGAGTTGCTGCGGGAGAAATTCAGGTACTTGCAGCCGTACATGACGGGCGGACAGGCCGAGCGCATGTGGACCTCCTCAGCGCCGGACTCGTAGAGGAATTCCACGGTCTCCCGGAGCTGGGTGCCCCGGACGATGGAGTCGTCCACAAAGAGCAGCTTCTTGCCCTCAATGAGCTCGGGCACGGGAATCTGCTTCATCTTGGCCACCTGGTTGCGGGCCTCCTGGCTGGTGGGCATGAAGGAGCGGGGCCAGGTAGGGGTGTATTTGACGAAGGGGCGGGCAAAGGGCTTGCCGCTGCGGTTGGCAAAGCCGATGGCATGGGGCACGCCTGAGTCGGGCACGCCGGCCACATAGTCCACCTTGGGCAGTTGGCCCCGGTGCACCTCGTCCCGGGCCATGATCTCCCCGTTGCGGTAGCGCATGACCTCCACATTCATCCCCTCGTAGTTGGAGTTGGGGTAACCGTAGTAGGTCCAAAGGAAGGCGCAGATCTTCATCTGCTCTCCGGCGGGGGAGAGGGTCTTCCAGCCGCCGGCCGTGACCCGTACGATCTCCCGGGGGCCCAGCTCGTAGGCGTCATGGTAGCCCAGCTTATGGTAGGCGAAGGACTCGAAGGAGACGCAGCAGCCGTTTTCGCCCTGGCCGATGAGCACGGGCAGGCGGCCCAGCTTGTCACGGGCGGCGAGGATGCCGTCGGCGTCCAGAATGAGAATGGTGGCTGAACCGTCGATCTCGTCCTGGGCGTGGCGGATGCCGGAGATCAGATCGTCCTTCTGGTTGATGAGGGCGGCCACCAGCTCGGTGGCGTTGACTTTACCCGAGCTCATGGCCATGAACTGGTGGCCGTGGTCGGAGAAGTAGCGCTCCACCAGCGCGTCGGCATTGTTGATGATGCCCACGGTGGTGATGGCGTACAGGCCCAGGTGGGAGCGCACCAGCAGGGGCTGGGGATCGGTGTCGCTGATACAGCCGATGCCGGAGCAGCCGTGAAATTCCGCCAGATCCTTGTCGAACTTGGTGCGGAAGGGGGTGTTTTCAATGTTGTGGATCTGCCGCTGAAAGCCATCCTTCCGGTCGTAGACCGCCATGCCGCCCCGCTTGGTGCCCAGGTGGGAGTGGTAGTCGGTACCGAAGAACACGTCCAGCACGCAGTCCTGCTTGGTAATTGCGCCGAAGAAACCGCCCATGGATTACTGATCCCCCATCAGGCGGCGCATGACCTCCTCGTAGGCCTCCTCGGCCCCGCCCATGTCCCGGCGGAAACGGTCCTTGTCCAGCTTCTCGTGGGTCTGTTCGTCCCACAGGCGGCAGGTGTCGGGGGAGATCTCGTCGGCCAGCACAATGGTGCCGTCGGCTGTCTTGCCGAACTCCAGCTTGAAGTCCACCAGATCAATGCCGATCTCCTTCATGAAGCCCCGCAGCAGGTCGTTGACCGCAAAGGCGTACTTCTTGATCAGGTCGATCTCCTCCTGGGTGGCCAGCTTGAGGGCCAGGGCGTGATAGCTGTTCATGAGGGGATCGCCCAGGTCGTCATTCTTGTAGGAGAACTCGATGGTGGGCGCGTCGAACACGATGCCCTCCTCCACGCCGAAGCGCTTGGCGAAGGAGCCGGCGGAGATGTTGCGGATGATGACCTCCAGGGGGACGATGGACACCTTTTTCACGGCGGTCTCCCGGTCGCTGAGCTCCTCCACATAGTGGGTAGGCACGCCCTTCTCCTCCAGGCGGCGCATCAGGTTGTTGGTCATGCGGTTGTTGATGGCCCCCTTGCCGGTGATGGTGCCCTTCTTCAGGCCGTTGAAGGCGGTGGCGTCGTCCTTGTAGGACACGATCACAACATTGGGGTCGCTGGTGGCGAAGACCTTCTTGGCCTTGCCCTCATAGAGCTGTTCCAGTTTCTCGTAAGACATATTAAAACTCCTCCATTTGGATTTTATGATCCTTTGCTTCCACCTCGGCGGCCATGCCGGCCTTGAACTGCACCAGCCGGTCGCTCAGGGCCTCGTCGGAAAGGGCCAGCATCTGGGCGGCCAGAATGGCGGCGTTGTCCGCGCCGTCCACCGCCACGCAGGCCACGGGAATTCCCTTGGGCATCTGTACCATGGACAGAAGGGAGTCCAGCCCGCCCATCATAGAGGTCTTGATGGGCACGCCGATGACGGGCAGGGTGGTATAGGCGGCCAGCACACCGGCCAGATGGGCGGCTTTGCCCGCTGCGGCGATAATCGCACCGAAGCCGTTCTCCCTTGCCTGAGAGGCGAAGCGCTCGGCGGCGGCGGGGGTACGGTGGGCGGAGATGATGTGGACCTCTGTGGGGATGCCAAAGGACTTGAGCCGCTGGATGCAGGGGCGCATGGTGTCCAGATCTGAGTCGGAACCCATAATGACGGCAACTTTTTTGCTCATAAAACCCTCCTGTAGCGCCAAATAAATTTTTAGGCAACGATAAAATAAATCAGGGTATCTGCTTACACAGATACCCTGCACTTATTACCGCCGAAAATTGGACAGGCGGGAACCATTGATGATCCAAACCCCAGAGCGCAGTTCGTGCACCGGCGTCATGGCTCTACCTCCCTGTCCCAGAATGAGTATAATATATCGAATTCCGGGGGGCTTTGCAAGGGAGGGGGCGGAAATTCGTATGCTTATACAAGTTTCGCCGGAAAAACAGAAGACACAATTGTAAAGTGTGTGTCAAGCCTGGCGGAGCAGCGTGCCGTCGGTGCCCACAATGACCGTATGGAGGGAGAGCGGTTTACCGCTGGCGGACACGGCCCGCTCGGCGGCCCGCTGAATGCCCCCACAGCAGGGGACCGCCATCCGTACAACGGTGACGCTGCGGATGTCGTTTTGAGCCAGAATGGCGGTGAGCTTTTCACTATAGTCCCCTTCGTCCAGCTTGGGGCAGCCGATAAGGGTCACCCGGTCCCGGATAAAGTCCCGGTGAAAGGCGCCGTAGGCGTAGGCGGTGCAGTCGGCAGCAATGAGAAGATCACAGCCGTCAAAGTAGGGCGCGTTGACCGGAGCGAGCTTGATCTGAACCGGCCACTGGCGCAGTTCACTGGGGATATCTCCGGCGGTGGGGGCGGCTTCCGGCCGGCGGATGGCCCGGCTCTGGCTGCCGGGACAGCCGCAGGGCAGGGGCGTGTCCGCGGCCCTGGCCGCCTTGGCGGCCAAAACCGCCGCGTGGTCGTAGGCGGGGGCCTCACGCTCCTCAAAGGTGATGGCCCCGGTGGGGCAGGCGGGCAGGCAGTCCCCCAGCCCGTCGCAGTAGTCCTCCCGGGTGAGACGGGCCTTGCCGTTGACCATCTCAATGGCGCCCTCGTGGCAGGCGGCGGCGCACAGGCCGCAGCCGTTGCACCTGGATTCCTCGATATGAATGATTCTGCGTTTCATGGGAAAACGCCTCCTTCGTCGGTTTCTGGGCCTATTCTAACAAAGGGATGGGCCGTTGTATGTTGCAGGTGCAATAAAAAAGAAAAAACGTGCGCTGTCACCGACAGCGCACGTTGGATGGAACACAATCAATCGCGCAGATACTGCTTCACCAGCTCCTGCAGCAGCTCGTCCCGGTCCAGCTTGCGGATCAGGGCGCGGGCGTTGTTGTAGTTGGTGATATAGGTGGGGTCCTCCGAGAGGATGTACCCCACGATCTGGTTGATGGGATTGTAACCCTTTTCCTGCAAGGACTGGTAGACGGAAGAGAGGATCTTCTTGATCTCTGGGTCCTTGTCGTTTTGGATGCTGAATTTGCGGGTGTAGTCCATCTCCATATCGGTACACCTCCCCGTGTATCATTCTGTTCCCCATTGTAGCGGAAAAAGGACGCGCTGTAAAGGGGATGACTTAAAATTTATGATTCTTTAAGATTTCGACCGGACGCGGAAGGGGCTCACCGCAAAACAGCACCCAGCTCCTGCTCCAGCAGCTCCAAAACTGCCTTCACGTCGGCATCAGCCTCCTCGCTGGTGAGGGAGCGGTCGTCGGCGCGGAGGGTGAGGTTGAAGGCGACACTCTTCTTGCCCTCGTCCACGCCCTTGCCCCGGTAGATGTCGAACAGGGCAACCTCCTTGAGCAGGCCCTTGGCGCCCCGGCGGATGCAGTCCTCCAGAGCGCCCACGGTGACCTTCTCACCGCACACCACGGCGATATCGCGGGTGACGGCGGGGAACCTGGGCAGGGGGACGTACTCGGGATCGGGGCCCTTGGCGTTCAGGAGCTCGTCAAAGGAGAGCTCGGCGCAGTAGAGCTCGGCGTCCACGCCATAGTTCTGGGCCGCCAGGGGGTGGATCTGGCCGAAGATGCCGATGCAGTCGCTGCCACTCCACACGGTGGCGCAGCGGCCGGGGTGGTAGGAGGCGTCGGAGGGCGCGCCGGTGGGACCCTCAAAATGGATATCTACAGCCCGGATGTCCTTGAGAATGGCCTCGACGGCCCCCTTCATGGCGTAGAAGTCCATGTCCTCGCCGTAGGCGCCCAGGGTGAGCACCTTGGACTCGTTGGCCAGGCCGTCCTCCCCGCCGGGCAGATAGACCCGGGCCAGCTCATAGAGCCTGGCGGACTTGTTGCGGTAATTGTAGTTGCGGGTCAGGATATCCAGCATGGAGGGCAGGGGGGTGGTGCGCATGATGGAGGTGTCCTCCCCCAGAGGGTTGAGGATCTGGAAGCTCTTGCGGGCGGAGTAGTCGCGGGGCCAGCGGATCTTGTCGTAGCAGGCGGGGGAGATGAAGGAGTAGGTGATGATCTCGTCATACCCGAAGGCGCGGCAGAGCGCGCCCAGCCGGTTTTCCAGCTTCTGCTCGGCGGAGTAGCCGCCCAGGGTGGTCTGGCCCCGCATGAGGGTGACGGGGATGTTGTTGTACCCGTAGAACCGGGCCACCTCCTCGGCCAGATCGGCGATGCCCTCCACGTCGGCGCGCCAGGAGGGGATGACCACGTCGGCGGGGCCGTCGGGGAAGTCGTGCTGCTCGGTGCGGATCTCCACCCGCTCCAGATATTTGTACTGCTCCGCGGCGGGGATGTCGGTGCCCAGCAGGGCATTCACCCGCTCCGGATCCATGCGGATGGTGCGGGGCTGGGGCACATAGTTGAGGATGTCGATGACGCCGTCCACCACCTCGCCGGCCCCCAGCAGCTCCACCAGCTCGCAGGCCCGCTGGACGGCGGGGAGGGTATTCATGGGATCCAGGCCCTTTTCGAACTTGGCGCTGGCCTCGGTGCGCATGCCCAGGGCCAGGGCGCCCTTGCGGATGCAGGTGCCGTCGAAGCAGGCGGACTCGAACACCACGTCGGCGGTGTCGGAGACGATCTCGCTGTTCTCGCCGCCCATGATGCCCGCAAGGCCCACGGCCCGGGTCTCGTCGGCGATGACCAGGTGGTTGGCATTGAGCTTGCGCACCTGGCCGTCCAGGGTGGTCAGCTCCTCGCCCTCCTCCGCCCGGCGGACGATGATTCTGCCGCCCTTCACATAGCGGTAGTCGAAGGCGTGCATGGGCTGGCCGTACTCCAGCATGACGTAGTTGGTGATATCCACGATGTTGTTGATGGGGCGCACGCCCATGGAGCGCAGCCGCTCCCGCATCCACTTGGGGGAGGGGGCGATCTTCACGTTGCGCACCATCCGGGCGGTGTACCGGGGCACCAGGTCGGCCGCCGGGGTCTCCACGTCCAGCAGCTCGGTGAGCACGCCGGGGCCGCCGCCCTTCACCACCGGCTCGTGGAGCGTGAGAGGGGCGTCGTAGGTGGCGGCCACCTCCCGGGCCAGGCCGATGACGGACAGGCAGTCGGGCCGGTTGGGTGTGATCTCAAACTCCACCACGTGGTCGTCGGCGTTGATGACAGGCTTGAGATCGTCGCCGGGCTTGCAGTCCTCGCGGAGGATGAAGATGCCGTCGGGGATGCAGTGGGGGAACTCCGCCTGCTGGGCGTGCAGGTCGTCCAGGGTGCAGTAGCGGTCGGTTTTGGTGTTGTAGGCCACAAGGTCGCCCGCATGAAGGTTGGGGCAGGCGGTGTCCGGGCAGGCCGTGCCGGTTCCGATGTCCGCGCAGGTGTGGAAGGAGCCGTCCGGCTGGGTCTCACACTCCAATACCCTGGCGCACACCACGGGGCCGTAGATCTTGTCGCCGGGCTGAATGTCGGCGGAGATGGAGGGCTTGTCCTTGTCCAGGGGCTTGTAGTCCCCCAGAATGGCGGCGGGGGTGATGGTGGCATAGGGGAAGTCCCGCTCGTCCAGGCCCAGCTCGGCCAGACCGCAAAGCATGCCGTCGGACAGCACGCCGCGCAGCTTGCCCTTCTCGATCTTCTTGCCGCCGGGTAGGGTGGACTTGTGCAGGGCTACGGGGACCAGATCGCCCACATGGACGTTCCAGGCGCCGGTGACGATCTGCACCGGCTGCTCCCGGCCGGCGTCCACCTGGCAGATCCACATGTGGTCGGAATCGGGGTGACGCTCCATAGACAGCACCTTGCCCACCACCACGTTGGAGATCTCCTCTCCCAGATCGTGGGTCAGCTCCACCTTGGAGCCGGAAAGGGTCATGGCCTCGGCGAACTCCTTGTCGGAGGCGTCCACATGGACGAATTCCTCCAGCCATTTGCGAGATAAGTTCATATATGAAAACTCCCTTGTTATTCTTGTTTTACCTCGGACGGATTCCGGGTGTAGGGGCGGATATTATCCGCCCGCCAGGCTCAAATTTGGAAACGGGCGGGCGGCTGATAGCCGCCCCTACGGTTCTGAGGCTGCGCCTCAGAACTGCTCCAGGAACCGGACGTCGTTTTCAAAAATCAGCCGCAGATCGGCGATTTTGAAGCGACGCATGGCGGTGCGCTCCAGGCCGATGCCGAAGGCCCAGCCGGAGTAGACGCTGGGATCGATGCCCGCCATCTCCAGCACGCGGGGGTGGATCATGCCCGCGCCCAGCAGCTCGATCCAGCCCTCACCCTTGCAGGTGGGGCAGCCCACGCCGCCGCACTTGTGGCACTGCACGTCCATCTCGCAGGACGGCTCGGTAAAGGGGAAGTGGTGGGGGCGGAAGCGGGTCTTGGTGCCCTTGCCGTAGAGCTGCTCCACCACGGTGTTGAGGGTGCCCTTCAGATCGGCCATGGTGACGCCCTTGTCGATGACCATGCCCTCCACCTGGTGGAACATGGGGGAGTGGGTGGCGTCCACCTCGTCCTTGCGGTAGACCCGGCCGGGGGCGATGATGCGGATGGGCAGAGGCATGGAGTCCATGGCCCGCACCTGCATGGGGGAGGTCTGGCTGCGGAGCATCACCCGGCTGTCCTCGTCAAAATAGAAGGTGTCCGACCAGTCGCGGCTGGGGTGCCCCTCACCGGCGTTGAGCCGGTCGAAGTTCAGCTCGGCCAGCTCCACCTCGGGGCCGTCCAGTACGGTGAAGCCCATGCCGATGAAGATGTCCTTGAGCTCATCCAGGGCGATATACATGGGGTGCCGGTGGCCCATCGTCACGGGCTTGCCGGGGACGGTGACATCCAGCGCCTCGGCCTCCAGCCGGGCCTCCAGCGCCTTGGCCTCCAGCTCCCTGCCCTTGGCCTCCAGCTCGGCCTCCAGAGCGGCGCGCACCTCGTTGGCTAGCTGGCCCATGGCGGGCCGCTCCTCGGCGGAGAGCTTGCCCATCTGCTTGAGTACGGCAGTGAGCTCGCCCTTCTTGCCCAGGTACTTGACCCGCAGGGCGTCCAGTTCTGCGGAAGATCCGGCCTGCGCAAACGCGGCCAGAGCCTCCGAGCGGATGGTTGCTAACTGTTCTTTCATATGGAAAACTCCTTCTTGATGAATGGTAGTGGATACGATTAGGCTTCCGCATGGTAGGCGAAGGGCAGCAGATCCTTTGCCGGAACCTTTTGTGCAACCCCGTTCACGGGGAGGATTACTTCACACTCCGGCGCGTAGTCCGCCAGGAGCTGCCGACAGTTGCCGCACGGGGGCAGCAGTTCCGAGCCGTCTTTGCCGCGGGCGGCGACGATTGCCTCCAAAACCCGCTCGCCATTGGTGATGGCGGAGCCGATAGCCACCTGCTCTGCGCATGCGCCGTGAATGGAGTACACATTCACGCCGGTATAAACTGCGCCGCTGCCGCACCGCACGGCCGCGCCTACGGTGTGATGGAAGTTTTCGCCGTCATAGTTCCGGCGAATCGCCGCACCGGCGGCCTCAATCAAGGCGCGGTCTCGCTCTTCCAACGACTTCATTGTCCAGCTCCTCTTTCCGGTTTGGGCAATAAAAAAGCCCTTCCTCCCAACTAATTGGGACGAAAGGCAAACCTTCCGCGGTACCACCCGCAATTCCCGCGCCGGCGGCGCAGGCACTTTGGCCCCGGTAACGTGGGGCAAAACCGTCCCTGTCTCCAGGGCCGCTCCAGGACGAACCGAACAGGCCAGCCCCACATCCGCTTTCAGCCGGTGACGGACGCTCTCTGCCGGGCCGGGGGCTGCTCTTTTTCCCTTCATCGCATGTGCCCTTATTTATATCACAAAATCGAGAAAAGCGCAAGAAGGAAATTGACGAGTCCTGCCGCACGGCATATAATGAGACCGACTTAGAGAGAAATGGGAGCGTGGAACACATGAGAATCGCAACGGCGGAGCAGATGCGAACATTGGACCGGAGGGCCATAGAGGAGCGGGGCGTCCCCTCGCTGGAGCTGATGGAGCGGGCGGCAAATGCGCTGGCGGAGGCCGCCATCGACACGGCGGCCAACGCGCCGGGGCGGGCGGTTTGTTTCTGCGGGCCGGGCAACAATGGCGGCGACGGCGTGGCCTGCGCCCGCCTGCTGCTGGAGGCGGGCTTCGAGGTGCGCTGCATCCTGGTGGGGCAGCGGGAGAAGCTGACCTGCGACACCAGGGCCATGGAGGCCCGGCTGGCGGCGGCCGGCGGGGTACTGGAGCCCTTTACCCCGGACGACCCGGACTTCGCGGCCTGGTGCCTGAAGGCGGACGTGATGGTGGACGCCATCTTCGGTATCGGCCTGAACACCGAGGTGCGGGGGGACGCCCTCACCGCCGTTCACATGATGAACACCTGTGACATCCCGGTGGTGTCCGCCGACATCCCCAGTGGGGTAGAGGCCGACACCGGCAGGGTGCTGGGGGAGGTGGTGCGCGCGGCGCGGACGGTCACCTTCACGCTTCCCAAGGCGGGCCATTATGTGGGCAAAGGCGGCCTGTGCACCGGCGTGCTGACCGTGGCGGACATCGGCATACCCCGGGACTTGGTGGACGGGGAGGACTATCCGGTACAGACGGTGGAGGGGGCGGATGTCCGTCTGCCCGTCCGGCCCCGGGACGCCCACAAGGGGGACTTTGGAAAGGTCTATCTCCTGGGCGGCAGCGTGGGCTATACCGGCGCGCCGGTGTTCGCGGCTCAGGCAGCGGTGCGCTCCGGCGCGGGCCTGGTGACGGTGGGAGTGCCGGCCCCGGTGTGGCCCATCGCGGCGGCCAAGCTGGATGAGGCCATGCCCCACCCCCTGCCTGCGGGCAAGGAGGGGCAGCTCTCCCTGGAGGCGGGGGAAGCCGCAATGACCCGGCTGGCCGGCTGCGGCGTCTGCCTGATCGGCCCCGGCCTGGGCCGCGGAAACGGCGTGGCCGCAGTGGTGCGCCACCTGCTCGGGGAAATCCGCCTGCCCGTGGTGCTGGACGCCGACGGCATAAATGCGCTGGAGGGACATATAGATGTCTTGGACAGCCGCCGGGGACTGCACACGGTGCTCACTCCCCACGACGGGGAGTTTGTCCGGCTGGGGGGCGAGCTGTCGTCGGGCGACCGCCTTGGGGCGGCGCGCGCCTTTGCCGTGGAGCACGCCTGCTGCCTGGTGCTCAAGGGACACCGCACCATCACCGCCTTCCCCGACGGCTCGGCCTACATCAACACCAACGGCAATCCGGGCATGGCCAAGGGGGGGAGCGGCGACGTGCTGGCAGGGCTGATCCTCTCTCTGCTGGGCCAGGGCCTGCCTGCCCGGCAGGCGGTGCCCATGGCGGTGTGGCTCCACGGAGAGGCGGGGGAGGTCTGTGCCCGCGCCATTGGAGAGTATGGAATGACCCCAACCGACGTGATTGCCGCCCTGCCGGCCGTCATTGAGGAACACGTGAGCTAGGAGGGAGCGCTGTGCGCCATCGGACCGGGATGTGCGTACTAATGATGATACTCGGCCTGTCCCTGTCCGCCTGCGGCGGAGCAGAGGGCGGAAACCGCGCTGAGCAACTGGCCCTGGACATACGGGGAGAGTATCTGGAGATGGGGGGCTGTACCGCCTCCCTGGAGCTGACGGCCGACTACGGCCAGCGGGTGTATACCTATGGAATCGGCCTGAACTATGCCAGGGAGGGGGAGACCACCCTGACCATCACTGCGCCGGAGAATATCGCCGGGGTCACCGCCCGTATTCTGGAGGGGGAGACCGCTCTGGAGTACGACGGCATGCGGGTGGAGACTGGGCCGCTGGATGACAGCGGCATGAGTCCGGTGGACGCGGTTCCGGTGCTGATGGACTATGTGCAGGAGGGCTTCATCGCCGAATGTGGTATGGAGGCCCAGGGGGAGAGCGAGGTGCTGCGCGTGGTCTGCCGGGAGCCGGAGTCCGCCGCGGGCGAGGGGCGGGAGTGCTCCCTTTGGTTTGACCCGTCCACCCACGCCCTTCTGCGGGGGGAGCTGTCTCAGGACGGCTTTACCGTGATCCAGTGTGTCTTTACGGAGTTTCAGTTCACGGTTGGAGAGAACACATAGCAAACGGCCAGGCGGGGCAGCACCCCGCCTGGCCGTTTGCCTCATGATTCCTCGCTGTCGTGCTCCTGGGGGCCGCCGTGGATCTCGGTGATCTCGGCACCGCCCTCGCCGGGCACGGCCTCCTCCGCCTGGGCAGCGGCCTCACGGGCCTGCCGCTCCAGCTCGTCCAGCTCCGCCAGCCGGCGGCGCAGGGCCTCGCGCTCCTGAGCGTCCATGGCGGAGATGCGCTGCTCCAACTGCTCCTCCCGGCGGCGCTGGGCGTCCTCCTGGAGCTTCTGCTGGAGCTCCTCGCCATACCGTTTGCCCTGTTCCACGTAGATTTCGCCCTTTTCCGCCAGTACCTTTCCGGCCTTGACCACCTGTTCGGCGGCCAGCGCGGCCAGTCCCACACCAGCGAAGGCCACATTTGTCAATGCTTTGCCAAAGTCTTCCCACATAATTCGGAATCCTCCTTATTTGAATTGGAAGGCGGGCCAGTCCCGGCCCTGGTTTCTGCCCTTAGTATAGACCAAAATTCCCTGTTTGTCTTTTGATTTCTATGAACAGTACATTAAAAATGGATGAAAACGCCGGGCGGACGGGGCTTGTGCCGCGGCCCGGCCCGTAGTATAATGGAGCAGATAATCCCATATCAGAGAGGCGAAAGCATGAAGCAACAGGAGAGACGAACCTGGGCGGAGATCTCCCTGCCCAATTTGGAGCACAACTACCGCGCACTCCGGGCGCTGCTGCCCGAGGGGTGCCGATTTCTGGGCGTGGTGAAGGCCGACGCCTACGGCCACGGGGCGGTCCCCGTGGCCCGGAAGCTGGAGGAGCTGGGGGCGGAGTACCTGGCGGTGGCCTGCCTGGCGGAGGCCAGGGAGCTGCGGGAGGCCGGGGTGCTCACCCCGATCCTGCTCTTGGGCTACACGCCAACCAACTGCGCGGAGGAGCTGCTGCGCTATGGGTTGACCCAGACGGTCTACGATCTGGAGAGTGCCAGAGCCTTTTCCGCCGCCGCCCAGGCGGCAGGGAGGCGGCTGCGCATCCACGTGAAGGCGGACACCGGTATGTCCCGTCTGGGCTGGCTGTGTGATGAGGGACACCGGACGGAGGCGGCCGACGCCATTGCCGCGGTGTGCGCCCTGCCCGGCCTGGAGGTGGAGGGCATCTATACCCACTTCGCCAATGCCGACGGGGACGAGGCGTACACCATGGGCCAGTTCACCCGCTTTCTGGAGCTGCTGTCCGAGCTGGAGGGGCGGGGAATCACGTTCCCAATCCGCCATTGCGCCGCCAGCGCTGCTGTGTTAAAGTATCCCTGTACTCATCTGGATATGGTGCGCCCCGGGGTGGCCCTGTACGGCCACTATCCCGACCCCTCCTGCGAGGGGTTGGACGGCGTTGGCCTGCGGCCGGTAATGGCGCTTAAGACCCGGGTGGCCTCGGTCAAGGCCGTCCCCGCCGGGACGCCGGTAAGCTATGGCTGTACCCATGTGCTGGAGCGGGACGCCGAGCTGGCCGCCCTGACCGTCGGCTATGCCGACGGCCTGCCCCGGTTGTGCTCCGACCAGCTGGAGGTGCTCATCCGCGGACAGCGGGCGCCTATTGTGGGCCGTGTCTGCATGGACATGTGCATGGCGGATGCCACCGGGCTGGGGGCTGCCCCCGGCGACGAGGTGGAGCTCTTCGGCGAACACCTGCCGGTGGAGGACGCCGCCGCTCTGGCGGGCACCATCCAATACGAATTGCTCTGCGCCGTGTCCCCCCGGGTGCCCCGGGAGTACTTGAATTGAGCGTCCGCTCACACGGCGGCCCTGCCGGGCATACAATGGTTCGGGGAGGGATGCCGGCGCAGCGGCGGAGAGAGACGGGGACTTCCTGTTTTTTGAAACCCTGTGTATAAATTCCGCCGCCCCGTGGGAGAATCATAGTGACCGCGTTACATAAGCCCTGTGCTTGGTGACGCTGGTGACTATATTCCGGCGGAGTGTGAGCTTTTGTGGACAACAGCGTAAAACGAGGAGACATCTTTTATGCCGATCTGAGCCCGGTGGTGGGCAGTGAGCAGGGGGGCGTGCGTCCGGTGCTGATCGTACAGAACGACACCGGCAACCGCCACAGTCCCACCGTGATCGCCGCCGCCATCACCTCTCAGACCGGAAAGGCCCGTCTGCCCACCCACATTGAGCTCTCAGCCAACACCTACGGACTGCCCAAGGAGTCGGTGGTGCTGCTGGAACAGATCCGGACGCTGGACAAAAGGCGGCTGAGAGAGCATATGGGCCGGCTGGACGAAGCGCAGATGCAGCGGGTGGACAACGCCATCGCGGTCAGCTTCGGCCTGCATACGGACACCATGGTTTAAAAATGGAAGCACGGGACCGCCCCGGCGGGCGGCCCCGCTTCCCAAACGGAGGACGTACATATGAAGAAAACACATTGGCCCACCCGTCTGGCAGCCGGGTGCCTGGTGACCCTGACCCTGGTGGGCGTTGCCTTTGCCGCAGGCCAGCAGGGGAGCCAGAGCGACCCGCTGGTGACGCTGAGCTATCTGACTCAGAAAGCCACCCCATCCATTCTGTCCCAGGTGGACAGCAAGCTCACGGCCCGGGAGACGGAGCTGAAGAAGCAGCTCTCCGCCGTGGTCGAAGGCTATGTCAAGGAGGTGGAGGACAAGCTGGCATCCTCAGGCGGGGGAAGCTCCGTCCAGCCCTCCGGCGGCGCATCCTATCAGGTAGTCAACCTCTCCGCCGGGCAAACCATCACCGGCGGCGCGGCGTGTGAATTCCTCCTGCGCAGCGGCACGGCTACCTGCGTTTCGGACACCTCCCCCGGCCTGGTGGACATGACCGCCGGAACGACGCTGGCCGGCGGCGGGGCCCTGACGGCCAACCATCTGTATCTGGCCACCATTGAGGGCCGGGGCGTCAAGGCTTCCACCGCCGTGACCCTCCTGGTCCGGGGGACCTACAGCATTCAATAAACAGAAGAGTGGGCGGCACAGATTGTGCCGCCCACTGAAATGGTCAATAGCTCCTCCTGCTTGAAGGCTTCGGAGGGAGGAATAGTGTGAAAGGGAACCGTCAGGGTTCCCTTTCGCGTGGGATCAAACGACTTTTTGACCTTTTTAGAAGGTTCAAAAAGTCCGGCAGCCAGTCGAAAAGACTTTTTGACTGGCTGCTCGGGCGGCACAGAATTGTGCCGCCCGTTCTTTTGTTATTATGCCTCCCCAATGGCCCGGAGGGCGGTAATGAGCGGCGGTTCCTCCGCCGGGGAGACCAGATCGGGGGTGGTTCCCATTTCCTCATTGCTGCTGCCGTCAGGGTTTAGCCCAAATGGGACGGTATATTGAATCAGGATACCGCTGTTCGGGAGCTGAAGGTAGACCGGATCCATAGCGCCAATCCCGTCGCCGCCGGTTGTGCGGCCTACCAGGGTGGCAAAGCCGGTCTGTTGGCAGAACAGGACGAAGGATTCGGAGGCGGAGTAGACCGATTCATCTACCAGCACCCAGATGCGTCCGCGGAAGGGACTCGGCTTTGCCGCCGGTTCCACGGTATGGGAGACGGTAAGCACATCGGTGGCCAGGGCACGGTCCGCGGCATCCAGCCCGGGCAGCTCCGGCAGAGTGGAGAGGGGGCGGAAGGCTGAGGGGGAGAAGGCCTCGTCCAGATAAGGGTTGTTGTTGGCGCTCCGCCGCACCAGGGCCAAGTGCCGACTGGACAGGGGGTGGTCAATGTGGGGGGCCACCAGAAGCTGCTCCCAGTAGAGCTCACTGCCGCCGCTGTTGTCGGTCAGATCCAGAATCAGGTCGGTACAACCGGCGCACTGGAGGTAGAACGCCTCCAGTGCCGCGGCATCGGAAGTATAGTCGGCGGGGAAGCGGTCGATTTTAAGGTATCCAGCCGTCCCGCCCGGAAGGAGAAGCGTGGTCAGGTTGGGTGTATCACCGCCGGAGCCGGGGATGGAGGACTCCGCGCCCGTCCCATTGGCAGCCTGCTCCAGGGCCAGGAGCTTCCGATACCTGGCCTGAGTGTCCGTGCTGTCCAGCACTTCCGCCCAGTGCGTTTTTCTCTCCCGGCGGTACTGGCCGGCGGCAGGGAGGTAATCAGAGAAATAGGCCTCCGGCTCGATTATGCTCAGATGTCCGTTGGTGCCCAGAAGGTAGAGGGCGCTGTAAATGGCGCTGTAAAAGTCCGCGTCGTTGTCGCTTTCCGCCACCATCTCCCGGTAGGTGGTGTAGATGCGCTCCACCTCAACGCCCTCGCGCTCCAGAATGCCCCAGCAGGGATAGCTGTCCCGCAGGGTAGACCAGAGGTACTCGTAATCCTCCATCCGCTGTTCAGCGGTCAGGCCCAGCAGGTGGGCCGCAGGGTCAGGGGAGGCGGAGGACTGGGAGGCCGGCACGGACCGGCAGCCGGAGAGCCCGGCGCAGAGCAGCAGGGCGGCGCAGCCGGACAAGATGCATGTGTTCCGGTGGGACAAGGGGAAAACTTCCTTTCTAAAGGAGAATATGGGCCAGCAGGCCGAGCAGCAGAAGGTGGGCGGGGTAAAAGAGGTAGAACAGCCACTTGCCCCAGGGCCGGTCGGTGCCGCGGGTACCGTCGTAATACCGGAGGAGGAGCAGGGGGAGGAACATGCCCAGGTTTTCCACCCCCAGCAGGTAGTCCGCCGGGCTGGACAGGCCTCCCAGATAGAGCAGGTCATAGGCCGGACCGGTGAGCAGGCTGACGGTATTGACGGCAAACAGGACGACCAGTGTGTAGCCGAAGGCCTGATTGCGGAAGTCGCCGTAATAGAAGTCCAGCACGACGATGATGCTGAAGCCCCAGATGCCCCAGTCGCCGGGGATGCTCAGGCAGGCCAGCAGGAGGAGCAGGACGGCCCGGAGGGGTGCGGGCCAGGGGCGGCGGCGCACCCAGACGGCCAGTACCCCCAGGAAGATGGTGTAGATAACATTCAGCCGCAGGGGGTCCATCTGCTCCGGCTGACCCATGGCGCAGAAATAGAGGAAGGGGAAGTAACTGACGCCGGCAAAGACCGCCAGCCTGGCCAGATAGCGCCGGATGCTCCTGGTGTGGTGAAAGCCCTCGACAGCCATATAGAACATGATGGGGCCGGTGAGCTTGCCGACGGCGTCCATGACGGTCCATAGGGGTGTCCCATAGGGGACAAAGGTGAAGGCGACGTGGTCGACCACCATAGCGGCAATGGCGATGAGCTTGAGGGAGAGGGCGGACAGCCTCACGGTGTCTCGCCCCCCTCCGGGCCATAGGCGAAGTAGTCGTTGAGCCGGGTGCCCTCCAGCGCCATCCACTGGGTGGACAGGGACTGGTCCAGCCGTTTCAGCTCCCGCTTCAGGGCACGGGTCATGGCCTCCTCCTTCGACAGCTCGTCCTCCGTCTTGCCGTCCAGAAAGGCCTGCACTGCGTCCCGGTAGCGGGTCAGAATCCGGTCCCGTTCCCCCACGGTGAGCCTGCTCTCGTCCGGCATCTGGTAGCGGATGGTGTAGGAGGCGGAGGCCTCATAGACCACGTAGGAGTCGCCGAATACGTCCTCGGACCGGGTATAGGCGGCAGCGTCTGCATAGGCCGGGGTAATCTGCGTACAGTAGCCGCCGTAGTGCCGGGCGGAGCAGGCCCCCATGGCGGCGGCCAGGGTACCGAGGACAAATTCGGCCTCGGGTCCGTCCTCCTCATAGGAGCAGAGCAGGCGGCGAATGCGTTCCTCCCGGGCGTGGAAGGCGGCCTCATTGGTCCAATCCGCCAGAGCGCGGTCGAACGCTGCGACGGACTGGGCCTCATATCCCTCGGTGCGCAGGGCCAGGGCCTCGTCCAGATCCGCCTGGGTATAGGGTTCGGGGGAGAGGGGCCAGGGTGTGTAATTCAGCGCAGCGGCGGGGGCCAGGGAGCGGACCAGCCAGAAGGTGAGCAGGCCGGCGCCGGCCAGCAGGGATACCACGGCGCAGAGGGTAATGACCAGCCGGTTCCTCATGCCATGCCCTCCATGACCAGATCGTGGGTGACAAGCGTACCCGAGCCGTCATAGGCCGCCTCGGACCAGCAGCCCTCCACGGCGCCGCCGGTATACGCGATCTGCCCCGTAGCGGCGGCCGCGCCCAGCCGGTCCAGCTCGGCCTGCAGGGTCTGCTTGAGCTTGCCCTCGTCGCGCAGCGATTCTGTGGAGAGGTCGTCCAGGCAGTCCTGCATACCCTTGAGAATGGACTGGAGGAAGGCGTCGCGCTCGGCAACGGTCAGCCCGTCCTGATCCAGAATCCGGTAGGTGAAGGAGTAGCCTGCCTCGGTCCACCCCACCTCCACCGTGTCGCCGTATACGTTGGCGGTCTCGGTGCGGGAGAGCTGGCCGGAGAAGGAGGGGTCCTCCGCCCGGCCCGAATATACCTCATTCAGCCGGGCGTTGTACTCGTTGAGGGAGGGCTGGGCGGTGTTGACCAGGAAGGGGGCCAGAGGGTCGGTTTCGGGGAGGTCCATCAGCACCCGCCCAAAGGCCTCGGACAGCGCCTCGCTCTCGTTCAGCGCAGCGTAGAGCGTGCGGTTGAATTCGGCGATGGACAGGGACTCGTATCCCTCAGTTTTCAGCGCGGCAACCTGTTCATACTGCTCCTTCGTGTAATAGTGGCCGGTCTGCGGGTCGGGTTTGAGCTCCCCGGAGGAGTCCCAGACGCCCTCCTGGTAGGCCGTCACCACTCCATTGTCCCGGATGGTCAGGCCGGAGGCGGAGGCGATCGGCCTTTCCCGGGGGGCGTTGGTGGCGAGCACGGCGGTGAGGGCCACCACCAGCACCAGGGCTACGGCCAGCGCCGCGGCGGAGGTTTTGCGGGAGCGCATGATGGCGCCGATGCGCTCCTCCAGGGCGTTTTTGTTGAAAGCGGAGCACAGGGGGAGGAAGCGGGACCGCCTGGCCTCCAGCTCCAGCAGGGTGCGGGCATAGGGGGCGCGGGCCTCCGCGCCGTAGAGGCGCACCACGGCCGCGTCGCAGGAGAGCTCCAGATCCCGGTTGGCTAGGACCAGCATCACCCACACCAGGGGATTGAACCAGTGCAGACAGGCGGCGGCCGCCAGCAGGAGCTTGGAGAGGGCGTCAAACCGGCGTATGTGGGCCATCTCGTGGGTGAGCACGAAGGCCAGCCGGGACACGTCGCTCCGGTCCAGCGTTTTGGGCAGGAGGATGACGGGGCGGAGCAGACCGTAAGTGAGGGGGCTGTCCACCCGGTCGGAGCAGCGCACCCGTACCCTCCGGCGGATGGGATGGCCGTCCAGCCAGGCGGTGACAAAGGGGTCCTCCACCGGCAGAGAGGCATTCCACTCCCTGCGGCCCCGCAGGTGGGGGAGCAGGAAGCACAGGGCACAGGCCAGAGCGCCCGCGGCCCAGAGCAGGGCCATCCAGGGGATGACCGCCTCCTGCGCTGCGGCCCCCGCCGCATCTGTGCCTCCGGCGGTGACGATGCCCGCCCGGCGGAAGCCCTCGCCCAGATGTCCGGCGGCGGAGTAGAGGCTAGTGGGGGAGGGAATGGAGAAGGGGAGAAGCAGGCGGGCCAGGGCCACGGCCCAGAGCAGAAGAAAGGCCTGCCGGGGCAGCCGGTTCATGGCCAGCGCCCGTACCACAACCACGGCGAGGATGAACACGCCGCCGGTGAGACTCAGTTCCAGCAGAGACAGCATGACAATCACTCCAATTCTTCAATGCGCCGCTTGAGGCGGGCCAGTTCCTCCGGGGAGAGCCTGCGGCTGCCCAGCAGATTGGCCACCAGCAGGTCGGCGGAGCCGCCGTACATCCGGTCGATCAGGGCGTCCGTCTCCTGTTCCCGCACCTCCTCCCGGCTGACCAGGGGGTGGCAGACAAAGCCGGGCTCACTGCGGGAGACCGCCTTTTTGTCAATGCACTTTTTGATCACGGTATAGGTGGTAGTTTTGCTCCAGCCCACCAGCTCCTTCAGGCGGTCGGCTAGCTCCTTGGCGCTGAGATCGCCGTGGTCCCAGAGGACCTCCATGACCTTGCGCTCCGAGTCAAATAGCTTAAGTTCCATCGGTAAGCTCCTTTCTATGCTGTTCTATTGCAATAGAATACAATTGGATTCTACCGCAATAGAATGGTGTTGTCAAGGGTCGGGAACAAAAAACAGACGAACCGCAGTTTGCGGTTCGTCTGTCGTTCAGGCGGGAACTAGTTTGACGCGCTTATCGGCCAGTCCCTCCAGGAAGGCTTGGTCATGCTCCACGAGAAGCATGGCGGGACGGCAGGCCCGCAGGAGCTCCTCAAGCTGCATCCGGGAGAAGACATCAATATAGTTCAGCGGCTCGTCCCACACATACAGGTGGGCGCTTTGGCACAGGCTGCGGGCAAGAAGCACCTTCTTTTTTTGCCCGGCGCTATAATCGGACAGATCCTTTTCAAACTGTACCCGCGCGAAGTCCAGCTTGCGGAGAATGGTCTTGAACTGTGTCTCGTCCAGTTCATAGCGCCGCGCGAATTGGCTCAGGCTGCCCCGCAGGAAGGAGGCGTCCTGGGGCACGTAGGAGACGACCAGACCCGAGGCAAGGGAGAAAAGTCCGGTGTGGGGGATCTCCTCACCCAGCGCCAGCCGGAGCAGGCTGGACTTTCCAGAGCCGTTCCGCCCCACCAGAGCCACCCGTTCCCCCCGCTCCACGGTGAAGGAGACAGGACGGCACACGGGCCCCGCCCCGTAGTCGGGTGCCAACTCCCTGGCCTCCAGCAGACAGCGCTTGGGGTGCTCCAGGGGGCGGAGCTTCAGCGCCTCGGCCAGTTCGATGTTCTTCAGAAGCCCGGCCTTGGCCTCCGCCGCCTCCGTCCGGCGGGCCTCCACGGCCTTGGAGCGCCTCATCATCTTTTGCGCCTTGTGGCCGAGATAGCCGCGGTCGGGGCGAAGTCCGGAGTTGCGGCAGCCCTTTTTGGCGGCCTCCACCCGGTCGGACCAGGAAGCAGTGCGGCGTGCGGCATCCTCCAGCCGTCCGATCTCCCGCTTCAGCCGGGCATTCTCTGCCCGCTCCCAGTCGTCCCGGGCCTGCTTGTCCCGCCACCAGGCCGAGAAGCTGCCCTGCCGCACCTCAATGTCCCGCTTGTTGATGACCATGATGTGGTCCACACAGCCGTCCAGAAATACCCGGTCATGGGAGACCAGCAGGAAGCCGCTTTTGCGGGAGAGATAGCGGCTCACCACCCGGCGGCCCTCCAGATCCAGATGGTTGGTGGGCTCGTCCAGCAGAAGGAAGGCCCCCTCACGGAGAAAGAGGGCGGCCAGGAGCACCTTGACCTGCTCGCCGCCGGAGAGGGAGGAGTAGGGGCGGAACAGGACCCCGGCATCCACCTCCAGCATGTCCAGCTCCTTGTATATACGCCAGAGTTCCAGTCCGGGCTCCTGCTCCTCCAGAATGGTCAGGGTGTCCCGCTCCGGCGCGGACACCGGGGAGGGGAAGCAGTCAAGGGGTACCGGCACGGAAATCGCGCCGTCGTATTCGTATTGCCTCTGGAGCAGCCGCAGCAGGGTGGTCTTGCCCCGGCCGTTGCGCCCCACCAGACCCAGCCGCCAGTGGGTATCCAGTTGCAGGCTCAGGTGCTCAAAGACATTGTCGTAGCTGCCGGGATAAGCAAAGGTCAGATCCCGGATGTCGATCAGAGCCATGATAGATCACCTCAAATACAAAATATGGGCGCAGAAGGATTCGTCTTCCGCGCCCATGTCCCGAAAAATGGGTACCATAAGGGGAAGTGCACAGCATAACCCTTCTGCCGGAGTACAACAAAGAGACGGCCCGCGGGCCGCCGGTCGGACTCCAAACAAAGAAAGGGTTATTTGCGCATCTTCCCAGCTCCAATCGTTTTCAAGTCGCACACAGTATAGCAGGCGTCCGCGCTCCTGTCAACCGTTTTACAGCGCATTTCACCCCCTGCTCCGCATAGAATAGAAGGAAAGGGCGGAGAAGGGGGGCGCTTGTGTGGAGCGGTTTTCACTGGCCGGCGGACAGGGCTGGCTGACCGTCGAGGAGAGCGGCGGCCGGGCGCGGTGCGCGGCAGAGCTGCCCGAGGACGGAAAGGGGCTCTATAAAGGTTACCTCTGCGGGACGGGAGGCCGGGCCCTGCTGGGCACCTTCCTGCCGGAGGACGGCCGGCTGAAGCTGAGGCGCACCCTCTCTCTGGACGAGCTGCGGCGGCAGGGGGCCTGGCCGCCAACAGGCGCCCGGGCGGAGCTGGCCTTTTCCGCGGGCTCGCCCGGCGGTCCGCATCCCCCGGAGGGCTGGCACTGGGAGGAGGCGCCGGCCCGGCGAATGGGGGAACCCCTGCTGGCCCGGGCGGCTGGCGGGGGGCGGGCGCTGTACCGGCCGGAACCGGAGGGGTTTTCCCTGGCGTTTCCCTATGCGGAGACGCGGGCGTTTCCGCTGACGCCTCTGTTTTGCTTTGCCCGCGTGGAACGGATGAATGGGGAATTTTATGCGGTGTTTCCCTTTTGGTCCGGCGGCTGTCCCCGGCTGCCGCATAAGCCGGCGCAGGCGGGGCAAACTATTGGGGCAAACCAAACAAAGGAGGAGACGCGCCATGGCGAACCTAACCACCAAGGAGCTGACCGCCCTGTCCGACCAGCTCAATTTTGAAAAGACCCTCTATTGCAAGTATCAGGAGGCAGCTCAGGAGTGCACCGAGGAAGATCTGAAGCCCTGCTTTCAGCAGTATGCCGATCAGCACCGGCAGAACTATGATTGTCTGCTCGGCTACCTGAAATAAAAAGGAGGGAATGACCATGAACGACCAGGAGCGGATCACCGACCTGATTCTGACCGAAAAGAAGATGAGCGCCAACTATGACACCTTCGCCTCGGAGTGTGTCAACGTGCAGCTTCGAGACGAATTTCTCAAGCTGCTCAACCAGGGCCACCAGACCCAGACCAAGCTCTTCCAGACCGCGCAGCAGAAGGGCTGGTATCAGGTGGAGCAGGCCCCGGCCAGCCAGATCGGCACTGCCTATACCCGTTTCAGCAACCAGCGCCCCCAGTAAAGCCAATCCACGGAGCCAGGCCGTTTACCGGCCTGGCTCTTTTTAAAGTTGAAACTGGTTGAAAAATGTGGTAAACTGGCGCTACTTGACCAAAGGAGGAGTAGCATTGCAGAGCAAGAAAAAGACCATCCTGGCGGTGGCCGCCCTGGTGGTGATCGCTGCCGTCCTGCTGCTGGTATGGCGAGCCGTCACGCCCAAGGGGGAGGCAGGGGAAAAGACCATCACCGTTCAGGTTTTGCATAAGGACGGGGAGGAACGGGTGTTCACCCTGGAGACCGGGGAGGCCTATCTGGGCGCGGTCCTGACGGCTGAGGGCGTGGTGGAGGACAACCAGGGCCCCTACGGCCTTTATATGCTGACCGTGGACGGCGAGACCGTGGACGAGGGGGCACAGGAGTGGTGGAAGCTGACCAAGGGCGGAGAAATGGTCAACAGCAGCGCCGACAGCACCCCCATTGCCGACGGAGACCACTTTGAATTGACCTTTACTGTGGGCTATGACGGCCTCGGGTAAGTACAGGCCCATGGGGGCGCGGGAGCTGGTGCTCCTGGCCCTGTTGGGCGCGCTGCTGCTGGTGACCAAGCTGGCCCTGGCCTGGCTGCCCAATATCGAGCCGGTTTCTCTGCTTGTTCTGGTCTATACTGCGGTACTGGGCTGGAAGGCCCTGGCCCCCGTCTATGTCTATGTGATGATGGAGATCCTCATCTGGGGGCTTGGCTTTTGGAACCTCTGCTATACCTATGTGTGGCTGGTGCTGGTGGTGCTGGCTATGCTGTTCCGGAAGATGGAGTCTCCCCTTGGCTGGGCAGTGCTCTCCGGGGCCTTCGGGCTCAGCTTCGGGGCGCTGTGCGCCCTAGTGTACTGGGTCACCGGAGGATGGGCCTTCGCCTTGTCCTGGTGGGTAAGCGGCATCCCCTTCGATCTGCTCCACTGCGCCGGAAACTTCGCCATGGCGCTGGTGCTGTTCCGGCCTTGCAGACAGGTGCTGACCCGTCTGATGCGCACGTAAACGAGGAGCGCCGTCCAATAGGGCGGCGCTCCTTGTTTATTGCCTGCACCCCTCATACCGCTCTTGGGCGAAGGGCCAGTTGACCCGCTCAAACCAGCGGTCCACATATTCGGCCCGGCGGTTCTGGTAGTCCAGATAGTAGGCATGCTCCCACACGTCCAGACAGAGCACCGGCCACAGTCCCATGGACAGGGGGCAGTCCTGGTTGGGCAGCTTCATAACGGACAGCTTTCCCGAGGTCTCGCTCACCAGCCAGGCGTAGCCGGAGCCGAACTGGCCCAGAGCGGCGGCCTTCATCTGTTCCTTCCAACCCTCAAAAGAGCCGAAGTCCCGCTCCATGGCCATGGCCAGCCCGCCGGAGGGGCGGGAGCTGTGACAGGCGCACATGCCGTCGAAGTAGAGCAGATGGTTGTATACCCCGCCGCCATTGTTGCGGATAGCGGTGCGTTTGGGGTCGGGCAGCCGGTCCAGATTTTTGAGCAGCTCATCCAGCGGCTTGGACTGGCACTCGGGACAGTCGGCCAGGGCAGTGTTCAGGTTGTCCACATAGGTCTGAAAGTGCTTGTCATGGTGAAAGTGGAGCGTGTCGCCGCTGATGTTGGGAGAGAGAGCCTCGTAGGCATAGGGCAGCGGGGGAAGTTGGTAGGGATAGTGCATATCCATGGCTGGTCGTCCTTTCCTTGTTGTTTTCTGTGGGGATTTGCGTTATACTATCCTATTATTCGAGAGATAAATGAGGAACATACCTATGACCGATTATTTCCATCTGAATGCCGCGCCCGACACCGTCCGGGCCATCAGCAGCCTGGGGCTGGCCCACCTGGGGGACGGCGTGTTTGAGCTGATGGTGCGCTCCTGGCTGTGCCTCCACGGCAAGGCCACCTCCAAGGGCCTCCACCGGGCCACCGTCCGCTATGTGGCCGCCCCGGCCCAGGCCCGGGCGGTGGAGCGGATTCTCCCCCTGCTCACCGGGGAGGAGGGGGACGTGTTCCGCCGGGGCCGCAATACCAGCCCCCACAGCGTGCCCCAGAACGCCAGCCGGGCGGATTACCAGGCCGCCACCGGGCTGGAGGCCCTGTTCGGCTGGCTGTGGCTTCAGGGCCGCACAGAGCGGCTCAACCAACTGTTTGCTGTGATCATGGAGGAAGAGGAATGCCGTTAGACGCACTGTGCCTCACGGCGGTGGCCGCGGAGCTCCGTGCCGCCGTGGCCGGAGGCAAGATTGACAAGCTCTACCAGCCCACCCGGGACGAGGTGGTGCTTTATGTACGGGGGCAGGGGGAGAACGTGCGCCTGCTCCTCTCCGCCAACCCCGGCCATCCCCGGGCCAACCTGACCACCCTCAACCGGGAGAACCCGGAGCAGCCCCCTATGTTCTGCATGCTCCTGCGCAAGCACCTCCAGGGGGCGCGGATTCTGGAGCTGAACCAGCCGCCTCTGGAGCGGATTCTGGAATTCCGGCTGGAGACCCTGGACGAGCTGGGCGACCGGGTGGAGCGCCGCCTGGTGCTGGAGGCCATGGGCCGCAGCGCCAACCTCCTGCTGCTGGACGGGGAGGGGCGCATCATCGACTGCATCCGCCGGGTGGACGGCGACCTTGGCCGGGGTCAGCGGCAGCTTCTGCCCGGCCTGTTTTACCGCCAACCGCCGGAACCCGACAAGTTGAATCCCTTTACGATAGAGCCGGAGGAGCTGCGCCTGGTGCTGGAGAATCCCCTGGGTAAGGAGTGGGACAAGCTGCTGCTGGACAGCTTCACCGGCCTGTCGCCTCTGGTGGCGCGGGAGCTGGCCTTCCGCGCCGGCGGCGACCGGGAGCGGCTGGCGGCGGAGCTGGAGAAACTCAAAAATAATGCAAATGAAAATGGACTTACACCTTGCCTGCTGGTGCGGGAGGGCAAGCCGGTGGATTTCACCGTTCTGCCCATCCTCCAGTATGGCCCGGAGACAGAGAGCCGCACCCAGGAGAGCTTTTCCCGGATGCTGGACGAGTTTTACGAGCGCCGGGAAGCGGCCGACCGGGTACGCCAGCGGGGGCAGGATCTGGTCAAGGCGGTGACCAGCGCCCGGGACCGCACGGCCCGCAAGCTGGCCAACCAGACCCGGGAGCTGGAGGCCACCAGGGATCGGGAGCGCCTGCGGGAGCTGGGGGACATCCTCACCTCCAACCTCCACGCCATGGAGCGGGGGATGGAAGTATTGCGGGTGGTGGACTTCTACGACCCGGAGGGCCGGGAGGTGGAGATCCGGCTGGACCCCCTTCTGGCGCCCCAGCAGAACGCGGCGAAGTACTATAAGGACTACAACAAGGCCAAGACGGCGGAGCAGATGCTCACCATCCAACTGGAAAAGGGCGCGCGGGAGCTGGAGTATCTGAACAGCGTTCTGGAAAACCTCTCCCTGGCGGAGGGGGAGCGGGATCTCCAGGAGATCCGCCAGGAGCTGGTGGAGACCGGCTACCTCCGCCGGGGCAAGACGGCGGCGAAGCGGCAGAAAAGGGTGAGCGGAAAGCCCATGGAGTTCCGCTCCTCTGCCGGACTGCGCATCTCGGTGGGCAAAAACAACAGCCAGAACGATCAGCTCACCACCAAGCTGGCCTACAAGAGCGATATCTGGCTCCACACCCAGAAGATCCACGGCTCCCACGTGATCCTCTGGCTGGAGGGGGGCGAGGCCGACGCCCAAAGCCTCACCGAGGCGGCCATTCTGGCGGCCACCTTCTCCCAGGCGGGAGAGGGAAGCCGGGTGCCGGTGGACTATACGCCGGTAAAGTACGTCAAGAAGCCGGCCGGCGCCCGGCCGGGCATGGTGGTCTATACGACCTACCAGACCGCCGTAGTGGACCCGGACCCGGAGCTGGCCAAACAACTGAGGGTGAAATAGAATGGATATCTGCAACATTCTGGTGGTCGAGGATGACCCCGATATCAACAAGCTGCTCTGCCGCATCCTGGAGGGGGCGGGCTATGCCTGCCGCCCGGCCTTTTCGGGCAGCGAGGCCGCCCTGTGGGCCGGACAATACGAGTACGATCTGGTGCTGCTGGATCTGATGCTCCCCGGTCTGACGGGGGAGGAATTCATCGCCCAGATGCGCCAAAAGAAGACCATGCCCATCATCGTCCTCTCCGCCAAGGCGGGCCTGGAGGACCGGGTCAACGTGCTCCGGCTGGGGGCGGACGACTTCATCCCCAAGCCCTTCGACAACGCGGAGGTGCTGGCCCGGGTGGAAGCCCAGCTCAGGCGCTACAAGCAGTTCTCCGGCGGGGGCGGGAGCGCCGTGCTCACCCATGGAGACCTGACCCTGGACCGGGAGAGCGTCACCGTCACAGCCGCGGGCAAGCCCGTCACCGTCACCGCGCGGGAATTTGATATCCTGACCCTGCTGATGGAGCACCCCAAGAAGGTGTTTACCCGGGAGCAGCTCTACGAGCAGGTGTGGGGCGGGGAGTACATGGGGGACGACAATACGGTGAACGTTCACATCTCTAACCTGCGCGCTAAGCTGGCCAAGGCCAGCCCCGCCGAGTATATCAAGACGGTGTGGGGCATCGGCTTTAAAATGAGCGATCTGTGATGCGGCCCCACGGCCGCTCCGGTTAAGAAATTCTTCACCTTTGCTTAAAGGCAGATTATGGCCTTTCCATTATACTGGCATCAAGATCTATGAGAAAGGCGGATGCCAAATGGCAAATGAGATATTGGTGACCCGCGGGCTGACCAAGCGCTATGGCAATCATCTGGCGGTGGACCATGTGGAGCTGTCCATCCAGAAGGGGCAGATTTATGGGCTGGTGGGCCGCAACGGCGCGGGCAAGACCACGATCATTCGGATGGTGACGGCCCAGACGGTACCGACGGAGGGGGAGGTTTCCCTGTTTGGCGCCTCCGGGGAACGGGAGCTGTCCAAAATGCGGGCCCGCACCGGGGCCATGGTGGAGACGCCCAGCTTCTATCCCTACCTGACCGCCCGGCAGAACCTGGAGTACTACCGCATCCAGCGGGGCATTCCAGGCCGGCGGGTGGTGGACGAGGTGCTGGAGGAGGTGGATCTGGCGGGCACGGGGAAGAAGACCTTCAAGAACTTCTCCCTGGGCATGAAGCAGCGGCTGGGGCTGGCCCTGGCGCTGATGAACCGGCCGGACCTCCTGCTGCTGGATGAGCCGATCAACGGCCTGGACCCGGAGGGCATCGTGGAGTTCCGCAATCTGCTGCTCAGGCTCAACCAGGAGCGGCAGACCACCATTCTGATCTCCAGCCACATCCTGTCGGAGCTGGCCAATCTGGCCACCTGCTACGGCTTTCTGGACAACGGCATGATGCTGGAGCAGATTTCCGCCCGGGCGCTGGAGGAAAAGTGCCGCGCCTGTATTGAGGCCAGGGTGGACGACGCCTCCCGTGCGGCCCTGGTGCTGGAACAGAGCCTGGGCATCCGCGACTATGAGGTGCTGCCAGGCCACCTGCTGCGCATCTACAGCAGTCTGGACGCGCCCCACCGGGTCGCCCAGGCCCTGGTGGAAGGGGGCGTGGCGCTCCAAAGCATCGAGAGCCGGGGGGCCAATCTGGAGGACTACTTCCTTTCCATGATCGGGGGTGTCCGCCATGCGTAACTATCTGGCCGCCGAGTGCTACAAGACCTTCCGCAGAAAATATTTCTATATCATCCTGGCCGTCTGCCTGGGCCTGGAGGCGGTGCTGCTGTGGGGTTACTGGACGACCTGGAAGTGGGGCAATTCCAACGTGGACTTCTATTCCACGGCCATCATGGTGCCTTTCATGCTGAGCATTGGCCTGTACGCCACGATTGTGACCGGAGATATCGTATTCTCCGAGCAATATAAAAACAATACATTAAAAAATGAGGTGTCCTACGGCCTGTCCCGCGGGCGTATCTACCTGGGCAAGCTGCTCGTGTCTACGGGCATCGCGGTGCTTGCCGCAGTGGTCATGATGGGCTTCTATCTGGGGCTGTGTTGGGTGCTGTTCCCCCATACGGAGCTGGACGGCATGGCCTGGCAGCTCATCGGCTACTGCCTGGCGGGGGCGTTTCCCTTGTGGCTGGCCGCCCAGGCTATGGTGAATACCTGCTATTTCCTGGTGCGGGGCACGAATATAGCCGCGTTCACGGCCGCAGGACTGCTGGCGGTATTGCCCGCCATTCTACAGGCGTTTGGAATCCTGTTCCACCCGGCATTTGAGGTGCTGCGGCAGTTTATGCCTGGGGTCATGCTGGAGAATTTGAAAAACATGGCCTTTCAGTGGAACTACGTGGGCCTGTGCTGGGCCGCCGGGCTGGCGTGGCTGGCGGCGGCCACGGCAGTGGGCCTGCTGGCCTTCCGCCGGAAAGAGATCCGGTAGGGAGGGGAAGCGCATGAAGCACTACCTGACCGCGGAATGGGGCAGGGCGGTGGCCCGCCCTTATTTCCGGGCATTCCTGCTGGTCCTGCTGGCCCTGGCCGCCGGGCTGCCCCTCCTGTGGCGGTTCGGCCTCGGCGACATGTTTCAGGGCAGCTTCGGAGATAGCCTGTCCCTGCTGACCCCCTTTTTCACGGTGGGCCTCTATCTGGCGGTGGTCGTGGCGGACGAGGTCTTTTCCGATCAATATAAGAATGATACCCTGAAGAATGAAGTCTCGTTCGGCCTGCCCCGTAGGCGCATCTATCTGGGCAAGTTGGTCACCGCCGCAGGGATTGGTCTTCTGCTGGCTTTCCTGACCCTGCTGGTCTATGCCGTGCTCTGCCGGGTACTGCTCCCTGGAGCGGTGGGAGACTGGGTTCAGATCCAGACCTTCCTCTTCCGCCTGCTGGGTGCCCTGCCCCTCTGGATGGGGGCCCTCTCCCTGACGGTGGCCGCCATGTTCAATCTCGCCCATACCATCCCCATGATGGTGGTGGTGCTGGGGTGCCTGGGCGGCCTGAGTTCTGTCCTGCGCATGGTAATGCGCACCGGGGTGGACTGGCTGGCCCGCGGAGCGGAGATGCTCTATCACCTGCTGCTCACCGCGCCCATGGACGTGATGGAGGTCCCTCTCTGGAGCCCGGCCTGGCTGGGCTGGACCTGGGGCGTAGGACTGCTGTGGACCCTGGGGGCCGCAGCGGCAGGGCTGGCGTTATTCGCCCGCCGGGACATCCGATAAATGGGGAAGGTGGGAGTCCATGCTCAACTATATTAAGGCGGAGCTGTGGAAGGTCCTCCACCGGCGCGGCGTCTATGTCCTGCTGGCCCTGTTGCTTCTGTGTACGGCCCTGTTTTTCATGCTCTACAGCTACGGCGGCTTTTCAAGCCTGGCGAAGGGGATTTCGGTCACCATGGTGGTGGGCATGCTGGCCGCGCCCCTGCTGGTGCAACTTGTGGATGGCGGCACGGCGGATACCTTGAAAAATGAGCTCTCCTTCGGCCTGCGGCGGGGGACGGTCTATTGGGGAAAGCTGTGCGCCGCCCTGCTGTTGGGGCTGGCCTTCTGCCTGGTGCTGGTGGGAGGGAGCCTGGCCGGCGGGTGGCTGTTCCTGCCCCGGGGGGAGCCGGAGGAGGCCCTGGAGGGGCTGGCTCTGGTGGGATTCTGCCTGGCCGGGGCCCTGCCTATCTGGTGCGGCATGTTTGCCCTGTGCCATATGTTGGCCCTGGCGGTGCGCAGTCCGGCCGCCTGGACCGCCGGGTATTACCTGATGTTTTTCATGGGACAGCCGGTGCTGGTGTTTCTGGCGATTCTGTTGTTCGGCGTGTACGAGGCGTCTGCGCCGTTCACCCTGTTCACTGCGGTTGTGCTGCCCTATTCGCTGCTGATGCCCGCACTGCTGGATGGCTGGCTCACCGCCCAGTACCAGCTCTGGTGCTGGGCCATCGGCCTGGGATGGATGGCGGCCAGCACGGGGCTGGGGCTGTTTCTGTTTGGCCGGAGAGACGTTCGCTAGGGAGGAGGTTTCCGCGTGCTGATCGTGTGTATACTGCTGGCCCTGCTCTGTGCGGGGCTGGCTTTTTGGGTGTGGGCCCAGCGGCGCTCCCTGCGGGAGGCCGCGTACCGGCTCCGGGCGCTGGAGGATACGGGGAGTACCGCCCGCGTACGGCTGGCCGTACCCAACAGCGCGGCGGAGGAGCTGCTGGACGAGGTGAACCGCCTGCTGGAGCTGCGCCAGGCGGACAGGGCCGCTTACCAGGCGAGGGAGCGCGCCCTGCGCCAGCAGATCGCCAATGTCTCCCACGACCTCCGCACCCCCCTGACCTCCATCCTGGGCTATCTCCAGCTTCTGGAGGACCCCGGACTGACGGAGGGGGAGCGGCGGGAATACCTGGCGGTGATTGCGGGGCGGGCCAGGACGCTCCAGAGCCTGATTACCAGCTTTTATGATCTCTCACGGCTAGAGGGGGGAGAGTACCTGCTCCAGCGGGAAAAGGTGGACCTCTACACCTCTCTGTCCGGCCTGTTGGCGGCCTTTTACAACGATTTCACGGACAGGGGCTTCGACATGGAGGTGGAGTTGGCCGAGGGGCTGCCCCAGGTGTGGGCGGACGCCGGGGCGGTGTTGCGGATTTTCACCAATCTGATCCGCAACGCTCTGGAGCATGGAGAGGGGCGCATGGAAATCCGTCTGTACCAGGAGGGCGGGCAGGTGGTCAGCCGTTTTTCCAACGAAACCCACGCCCTGACTGCGGAGGACGTGCCCCACGTGTTCGACCGCTTCTTTACCTCCGACAAGATGCGCACCGGCCGGAACACCGGCTTGGGCCTGGCCATTGTCAAAGCGCTGGCCGGGCAGATGGACTGCCGGGCGGAGGCCGCTCTGGAGGGGGATATGTTTGCCATCACCCTCCGCTGGCCGGTTGAGCGGAGGTAACAGGCTGAACGCTGCCGTATAAATTATGCGGCGGCGTTTATTCTGTCTTGACAAAGTAAAAGAAAACTGATATCGTTATCGCGTTAAGACTGAGGAACCGGAAAGCCTTGCGGCAGTAAGGAATTTCTAAACCGGCCAGTCTTATTTTGACGTATGGCGTCACTTTCCATTTAGTAAGTTAGATCAGACCGTAGAGAAGAAGAGGTTGAAGTCACATGGTAAAAATTGTACATAAAAAAGTACTCAACCCCAGCGTTACCCTGCTGGAGGTGGAGGCGCCTCTGATCGCGAAGAAGGCGAAGGCGGGGCAGTTCATCATCCTGCGCCTGGACGAGCAGGGCGAGCGCATTCCGCTGACCATCGCGGACTATGACCGCGAGAAGGGGACGGTCACTATTATTTTCCAGAAGGTGGGGCTGACCACCGAGCTGCTGGCCGAGCTGAACGAAGGCGACTCCATCCGGGACTTTGTCGGTCCGCTGGGGCTGCCCACAGAGCTGCCCGAGGGGGCAAAGCGTGTCTGCGTGGTGGGCGGAGGCGTGGGCTGCGCCATCGCCTATCCCCAGGCCAAGACCTGCCATGCTGAGGGGCTGGAGGTGGACGTGATCGCCGGCTTCCGCTCTAAGGACATTGTGATTCTGGAGGACGAGTTCAAGTCCGCCTGCGACCACCTCTACATTATGACCGATGACGGCAGTTACGGCGAGCAGGGCTTTGTTACCGTGAAGCTCAAGGAGCTGATTGATTCCGGCATCCACTATGACGCCGTCATCGCCATCGGCCCTATCCCCATGATGAAGTTTGTCTCCAAGACCACCGAGCCCTATGGCATCAAGACCATCGTCAGCCTGAATCCCATCATGATCGACGGTACCGGCATGTGCGGCGGCTGCCGCGTCACCGTGGGCGGCAAGATGAAGTTCGCCTGCGTGGACGGCCCCGACTTTGATGGCCATGAGGTGGACTTTGACGAGCTGATGAACCGCAACTCCGTCTACCGCGCCCAGGAGGCCGAAGAGAAGGAGCGCCACGCCTGCCGCATGGACCAGTTGGCCCATGAGCTGATGGATCACTGAGGAAGGGAGCCGAATACCATGCCGAATATGAGTTTGAAGAAGGTTCCCATGCCGGAACAGGAGCCCAATGTCCGCAACCACAACTTCCAGGAGGTCTCCCTGGGCTACACCAAGGAGATGGCTATGGAAGAGGCGGCCCGCTGCCTCAACTGCAAGCACAAGCCCTGCGTGGGCGGCTGCCCGGTCAACATCCGCATCCCCGAGTTTATCGCCAAAGTGGCCGAGGGCGACTTCCAGGCCGCTTATGATATTATCTCCGACACCAACGCCCTGCCCAGCGTCAGCGGCCGTGTCTGCCCTCAGGAGAGCCAGTGTGAGGCCCGGTGCGTCCGGGCCATCAAGGGCGAGCCGGTGGCCATCGGCCGGCTGGAGCGCTTTGTGGCCGATTGGTACCGGGAGAACGTCAACGCCATGCCTCAGAAGCCCCAGACCAATGGCATCAAGGTGGCGGTGGTGGGCTCCGGCCCCGCCAGCCTGACCTGCGCCAGCGATCTGGCCAAGCACGGCTACGAGGTCACCATCTTCGAGGCCTTCCACACCGCCGGCGGCGTGCTGGTGTACGGCATCCCCGAGTTCCGCCTGCCCAAGGCCATCGTGCAGAACGAGGTGGACAAGCTCACCGCCCTGGGCGTGGATCTGGAGACCGATATGGTCATCGGCAAGACCTTCGACATTGACGAAATGTTTGAGGAGGGCTATGAGGCCGTGTTCATCGGTTCCGGCGCGGGCCTGCCCATGTTTATGGGCATCGAGGGCGAGACCCTGGCGGGGGTGTACTCCGCCAACGAGTACCTGACCCGCATCAACCTGATGAAGGCCTACCGGGAGGGGTACGACACCCCCCTGAAGATCTCCGGCTCCGCCGCCATCATCGGCGGCGGCAACGTGGCCATGGACGCCGCCCGCTGCGCCAAGCGCATGGGCGCCGAGCACGTCTACGTGCTCTACCGCCGGGATGAGGAGGAGATGCCCGCCCGGAAGGAGGAGGTCCACCACGCCAAGGAGGAGGGCATCGAGTTCATGCTCCTCACCAACCCGGTGAAGGTGCTGGACGACGGCACAGGCCGGGTGGGCGGCCTGGAGTGCGTGAAGATGCGCCTCACGGCCCCCGACGAGAGCGGACGACGCGCCCCCAAGGTGGTGGAGGGCTCCAACTTCACCCTGGAGGTGGACACCGTGGTCATGAGCCTGGGCACCAGCCCCAACCCCCTGATCCGCTCCACCACCCCCGGCCTGGAGACCAACCGGAAGGGCTGCCTCCAGGTGGACGAGGAGACCATGGCCACCAGCCGCCCCGGCGTCTATGCCGGCGGCGACGCCGTCACCGGCGCGGCCACCGTCATCCTGGCCATGGGCGCCGGCAAGAAGGCCGCCGAGTCCATGCACCAGTACCTTCAGGAGAAGCACAGCAAGTAAACAGACAGGCTGAAGAGGGCCGCCCCGATGGGGTGGCCCTCTTGATACTGGAGCGGCGCGGGCATCTGCCCGCGCCGCATGCTTATGGATTTTTTACTTGGTGCCGAAGATACGGTCACCGGCGTCGCCCAGGCCGGGGACGATGTAGCCATGGTCGTTGAGCTTCTCGTCCAGAGCGGCACAGTAGATATCCACATCAGGGTGGTCGTGGTGGACCCGCTGAATGCCCTCGGGAGCGGCGATGATGTTCATAAGCTTGATATTTTTGACCTCATAATTTTTGATAAACTGGATGGCCGCAGAGGCAGAGCCGCCGGTTGCCAGCATGGGGTCCAGAATGATGACCTCCCGCTCGGCGATGTCGTTGGGCATCTTGCAGTAGTACTCCACCGGCTCCAGGGTGTCGGGGTCCCGGTACAGGCCGATATGGCCCACCTTGGCGGAGGGAATAAGGGTCAGGATGCCGTCCACCATACCCAGGCCGGCCCGCAGAACGGGGACAATGGCCAGCTTTTTGCCTGCGATGGTTTTGAATTTGGCGGTGGTGATGGGAGTTTTGATCTCCACCTCCTCCAGGGGCAGGTCGCGGGTGGCCTCATAGCACATCAGCGTGGCGATCTCTGAGACCACCTCACGGAAGTCCTTAACTCCGGTGTTCTCATCCCGCAGGATGGACAGCTTGTGCTGCAGCAGAGGGTGGTCCAAAATGTGTACTTTTTCCATGTCCATGGCACGATTCCCCTTTGTGTTGTTCTTTTTCCAGCCGCTCCCGTTCCGCTTGGGAGAGCCGGTGGTAATTGGGCGTCAGTCCGGCCGCGTCGGTCAGCCTGCCCGCTCTGGTCAGCTCCAGTGCACACCGGGCAACCCCCCAGGCACTCTGGTGCCGCAGGTGGGGCGGCGCCAGCCGGATGTCCAACCCCAGTTCCTTGAGGGTAGTATAGCATAAAAGTGCGCCGTCTCCAACCAGAAATTGCGGATTCCCGCTCTTTTTTAGCTCGTCGGCCAGGGCGTCCAGGCCCACGGCCCGGTCGGGGCACAGGCGCTCCAAGCGGCCGCCTGCCGCGCGGAAGCGGGCGTTGTAGACCTGGTTCCGGCGGGCATCCATGACTGCACAGATCTCCCCGTCCAGGTGGGCCAGACACCAGGCCATGGACTCCAGGGTAGAGCAGGCCGCGCAGGGCTTGTTCCCCGGCCAGGCCAGCCCCTTGGCGGCGGCGACGCCGATGCGCAGGCCGGTGAAGGAGCCGGGCCCGGCCGCCACGGCGATGAGCTCCACCGCGTCCAAGGCGGTTCCGCAGTTGTCCAGCAGGGATACGGCCATGGGCATGAGGGTGCGGGAGTGGGTCAGGCCATTGTTCTGGAAGGACTGGGCAATCAGAGCCTCATCCTCACACAGCGCCACCGAGCAGGCGGTGGCGGAGGACTCCAGGGCCAGTATTTTCATGCGTCCGTCCCTCCCGTGATGGTAATAATGCGCTCTCCTTCACCGGCTCCCCGCCGTATATCCACCCGGAGCACGCCGTCCTCCAGCGCGTCGCTGACAATCTCGCTCCACTCCACGGCGCACACGCCGCCCCGGGCCAGATAGTCCTCCCACCCGATGTCGAACAGCTCGTCGGAGGAGCCCAGCCGGTACATGTCAAAGTGGAACAAGGGCAGACGGCCCCCCTCATATTCGTTGACAATGGTAAAGGTGGGGCTGGTGACCCGGTCGGGAACGCCCAATCCCCGGGCCAGTCCCCGTGTGAAAGCGGTCTTTCCCGCCCCGAGATCTCCGGTAAAGGCGACCACCGTCCCCGCCGTCAGCCGGGCGGCCAGCGCCTCGCCCAGCGCCTCGGTCTCTGCTGGGGAGTTGGATATATATTCCATATAACACCTCGAATGTGAAAATTCGCTTAAATATTATACCACACCCGTTTACCAAACGCAAAAAAGATGGTAAACTAAATTGATTTTAAGCACGGTTTTGGAAGGGAGGGATGTGGTTGAACTGGCTGACCGATTCGATCCGCGAATTTATACACCGGGGCGACCGGCTGTTGCTGACGCTCTGCCTGCTGGCCAGCGGCTTCGGAATGGTGCTGATTTACAGCGCCACCCGTTATATGAACCACTCGGCGGGGTTGCGCTGCATGCTGATCCAGGCGGTGGGTATCGTTCTGGGGGTGTTCGTCTATATCGCCATGTCCTCGGTTGATATTGAGCTGTTTACGGAAAAATCCTGGAAATGGCTCTTTCTGTTTGGACTGTTCATCAATTTGCTGCTCCTGACCCCACTGGGGATCGGCGCGGATGAGACAGGCAACAACAGTTGGCTGAGTATTCCCGGCTTTCCGGTCAATCTGCAGCCGGCGGAGCTGGCCAAGCTGACCTTCGTACTGCTGCTGGCCTGGCAGATGAACCGGCAGCGGGAGCGGGGACTCAGCCGCCCCTCCTCCGTATTCCAGTTGGCGGGCCACACCCTGGTCATGATCGGGTTGATTGTGGCGACCTCCGGCGATTTCGGTATGGCGCTGACCTATGCCTTTATCTTTGTCATCATGGCTTGGGCGGGTGGGGTGAAAAAACGGTGGTTCCTGCTGGCCATTGTGGTTTGTGTCATAGGGGCCGTGCTCATTTGGCCCCACATCAGCGACAAGTACTTCGCCCGGCGTATCACCGTGGTCATTGATCATATTATGGGCAATACGGAGACCATCAGCGAACAGACTCAGGGACAGGGCTTTCAGCAGACCCGCAGCATCCTGGCTATCGGCAGCGGGGGGTTGTTCGGCATGGGGTATCTCAAGGGGATTCAGACCCAGAGCCTCTCTGAGTCTGCCCTGCCCGCCCGGCACACCGATGAGATCTTTGCGGTCTGCGGAGAGGAGTTCGGCCTGATCGGGTGTATTGTTCTGCTGCTCCTGCTGGGAGCGATCATTGCCCGCTGCATTTGGGTGGCGCGGCGGGCCTGCTCGCCTCAAAGCGCTTTCATCGCCATGGGGTACGCAGGGATGCTGTTGGCCCAGGTTGGAGTCAACGTGGGAATGTGTCTCTATGTGTTCCCCGTTGTGGGGCTGACCCTGCCGTTCATCAGCTATGGCGGCACCTCCATCGTCACCATGTTTGCGGCCATGGGCATTATCTCCAGTATCAAAATGCGCTCCCTTCCGAGCTGGCTGCGGGATCGGAGCCGTATTTGAACCAGTGGACGGGGGCTGTCCGATTTGGATGGCCTCCGCCGTATATTCTCCTTGATTTGGCAAAGACTACGGATGATTTCCAAACAAGGAGGTAATTGTCTTGAAACACCGCGTCCTTCTGCGCCGCGCTCTGCCGCTGGCAGTGCTGGCGGCGGTCCTGTACTCCGCGGGCTGGCCTGCATCTGCCTTTTTCTTCCAAAAAGATGAGGCGGTCCCAAGCGTGGCGGCCATGACCAAAAATGGCCCGGCGGCGGAACCCATCTCCTTTTCTGAGGAGGACTTCGTTGTGGAAGGCTCCGGCAAGCTGGACAGCATTGTGATCACCACTCTGCCGGATGCCGCGGTCGGCTGTCTCACCCTGGGCGCTCAGGGCATCCAGGTGGGCGACGTGATTGCTATGGAGGCGGTGGACGGACTGCGCTTCACCCCTCTGGCCGCACCGGCCGGCCTGGAGGCTCAGTTCCAGTTCACCCCGGTCTTTTCCGACGGGCGGAGCGGCGATGCCGTCACCGTTGAACTCTACCTGCTGGCCGAGGCAAACGGCGCGCCGGTGGCGGAAAACCTGGAGCTCACCACCTACAAAAATGTGGCGGTGACTGCCCAGTTTTCCGCCGTAGACCCCGAGGGGGATCTGCTCACGTATCATATCCTCAACAAGCCCGCCCGCGGGGCGGTGACCATGCCGGAGGACGGCAGCAGCGAATTTGTCTACACTCCCTATGAAAACAAGACTGGCAAGGACTCCTTCACCTATGTGGCGGTGGATGCGGTGGGCAACTCCTCCGACCCCGCTACCGTTAAGATCAAGATTGAAAAGCCGAATACCAAGGTCACCTACGCCGACATGGACGGCGACCCGGCCCATAAGGCTGCCATCCGACTGGCAGAGGAGGGGATCTTCGTGGGCGAGTGCATGGGTGGGGCCTATTTCTTCCAGCCCGACGCTGCTGTGACCCGCGGGGAATTTGTGGCTATGGCCATGAACGCCGCCGGTATGGAAGCCCTGGAGGACGTAGAGCGCACCGGCTTTGCCGACGATGTGTCGATTCCCACCTGGGCCAAGCCCTATGTCTCCTCCGCGCTGAAGGCGGGACTGGTGCAGGGCAGCCGCTCCAGCGATGGGCAGGTAGTGTTCCAGGCGGAGGAGCCCATCACCGCGGCAGAGGCGGCGGTGCTCCTGGACCGGGCCCTTCAGGTGACTGACGTGTCCGCCGATACGCTGGCGGAGGAGGGGATTCCCACCTGGGCGGCCCAGTCTGCCGCCAATCTTGCCACCTGCGGCGTACTGTCGCTGGACGGAGGCCTGAGTGCCCCACTTACCAGGGGCGAGGCGGCCGAGCTGCTGTGCGGCGCGCTGGAGTTGCAGGACAGCCGGGATGGCGGCTGGTTCTGAACTCTGAACAGAGAGAATGGGCCGGTTCCGTAGGGAACCGGCCCATTGCCTATGTGCGGCGCACCAGAAGCGAGAGACCCAGGGCGGCCGAGGCGCCGCCCAGCAGGACGAAAAAGCCCCAGAGAAAATTCCAGCAGGGGGAGGTCACATCAAACATCCAGGCCAGCAGGGAGTGCCAAAAGGACAGGCCGGCGGCAATGGCAAGGAGATCGAACAGGACATAGCTGCCGCCGAAGAGGTAGATCCACCGCCACCAGGGATTGCGGCCCCAATTCCGAAAGAAGGTGGCGACGCCCGCCAGGCACAGCACGGCCAGAAGGCCCATCAGGCCGAAGTAGAGGGGACCCTTTTGTGTCAGAACCCCCAGCCAGAAGGCGGCGTAGCTCTCCCGGTCCGCCAGCCCCCAGACACGGTGCAGATGAAACGCCCCAAAGAAGAGGAAAAACAGCGGCTCATACCACGCGATTTTCACAGCGCACCCCCCAATCTCCGCTCTACTCTACCACAGAGGAGGTGCTTTTGCAAGAATTGGACGGGGAAGGTTCGAAAGAAGGTTGAGAATAGGCCGGAACCGTGCTATAATATACCACTAGTGCGTATCATATTGTATCAAACTCCCGAGTGAGGTGTGTTATGAAGATTGTTGTGCTGGCAGGGGGACTGTCTCCAGAGCGGAATGTGTCCCTCTCCACAGGAACTATGGTGACCGAGGCGCTGCGGGCGCTGGGCCATCGGGCGGGCCTGATCGACTTATATTTCGGCCTGGAGACGGGCGGGGCGGACGAGGCATTTTTTGACGCGCCTGTGTCCGAGGCCTACAAGAAAATCAGCCGCGAGGCTCCGGATCTGGATCAGGTGCGGCGCGACCGGAAGGGGGACAGCCCCAGCATGTTCGGCCCCGGGGTGCTGGAGTTGTGCCGGATGGCCGACATGGTATTCCTGGCCCTCCACGGCACCTGCGGCGAGGATGGGCGGGTGCAGGCCGCCTTTGATCTGATGGGAATTCCCTACACCGGCGCGGGCTATCTGGGCAGCGCCATCGCCATGGACAAGGATCTGACCAAGCGGATGGTGGCCGACGTGGTGTCCACCCCCGGCTGGAAGACCGTCACCTACACCGCCGCAGATATCGACCGACTGGTAGAGACTGCCCGCTTGCCCCTGGTGGTCAAGCCGGTGGCCAGCGGCTCCTCCATCGGTGTATCCATCGCCTACACGGCGGAGGAGCTGCGCCGGTCCCTCACCGAAGGACTGGCCCTGGGGGGGCGCACGGTGCTGGAGGAGTACATCAGGGGCCGGGAGATCCAGGTGGGCATCCTGGAGGATAAAGCCCTGCCCTCCATTGAGATCATCCCCAAGCAGGGCTTTTACGACTATGCCAACAAGTACCAGCCCGGCGCCGCTCTGGAGGTCTGCCCGGCGGAGATTACTCCGGAGGAGGAGGCGCGTGTGCGGGCCGCAGCCCTGCGGGTGTACGAGACACTGGGGCTGTCGGTGTACTCCCGCGCGGACTTCATCCTCACGGAGGACGGGGAGCCCTGGTTCCTGGAGATCAACACCCTGCCCGGCATGACACCCACCAGCCTGCTGCCCCAGGAGGCCGCGGCGGCGGGCATTGACTACAACGAGCTGTGCCAGCGCATTGTGCACGCCTCTCTGGAGGCCCGAAAACAGGGAAGATAAGGAGCGGAAACGGATTATGGAGCCGATGACCATACGTGAAATCATGGACGCGGTCGGCGGTAAGCTGCTGGGAGAGTTTGGGGATATCAACCGGACGGTGGGACGGGTGGAGACGGACAGCCGCACCATCCACGCCGGGTCCCTCTTTGTGCCCCTGGTAGGGGAGCGATTCGACGGCCACGCCTACATCAACGCCGCCCTGGAGGGGGGCGCTGCGGGCTGCTTTACCCAGCGGGAGCGGGAGAGCTATCTGCCGGGCAAGTTCTATATCAAGGTGGACTCCACCCAGCGGGCCCTGCGGGATCTGGCCAAGTATTACAAGAAAAAGTTCCCCATACCTGTGGTGGCCCTGACGGGCTCGGTGGGTAAGACCACCACCAAGGACATGGTGGCGGCGGTGCTGGGGGAGAAGTACCGGGTGCTCAAGACCGAGGGCAACCTGAACAACGAGATCGGCGTGCCCATGACCCTGCTGCGCCTCAGCGGGGAGCACGAAATTGCCGTGCTGGAGCTGGGCATGAACCACGCCGGGGAGATCGACTACCTCTCTGCCCTGGTGGAGCCCGATGTGGTGCTGATGACCAACATCGGCGACTCCCACATCGAGCACTTCGGCTCCCGGGAGAAGATCCTGGAGGCCAAGAGCGAGATCTTCCACCATGTCAAGTCCGGCGCCTTCGTGGTCATCAATGGGGACGATCCCTTGCTGAACACCCTGCCGGGGAAGCTCCCCTATGCGTTCACCCGCGTGGGCGCCGGAGAGGGGCTGGACTACCGGGCGGAGAGGCTGGTCAGCGACGGCAAGAGCCATATGACCTGTGAAGTAAAAACACCTCACAACTCTTTTCCGGTGGAGATCCCCGCCCTGGGCGACCACATGATCTACCCCACGCTGATGGCGGCGGCGGTGGGGGAGCACTTTGGCCTGACGCAGACGCAGATTGCCGACGGCGTGCACCACTTTGCCCCCACCAAAATGCGTATGAACCTGCTCCACCGGGGCGATGACATCACCATCCTAAACGACACCTACAACGCCAACCCCCAGTCCATGCGGGCGGCGGTGGAGGTGCTCTCCAGTGCCCGGGGAGCGTACAAGGTGGCCGTACTGGGCGACATGTTCGAGCTGGGGCCCCTGGCCCCCGCCCTCCACGCCGGCGTGGGCGACTACCTGGGCAAGGCGGGCATCGACTGCCTGGTGGCGGTGGGCGAGCTGGCAAGGCACATCCATGACGCAGCCCAGGCCGCCGGCGTGCCGGAGTGCTATTACTGCCCCACAAAGGCGGAGGCCAGGCCGGTGCTGGACGGCGTGGTGCGGCCCCATGCCACCATTCTGGTCAAGGCCTCCCGCGGCATGGCGCTGGAGGAGCTGGTGGATTATCTGCTCACCATCACAGGGGAGGCATAAAAGGGCCGCCGGGTGTCCGCCCGGCGGCCAGCAGGGGCCGGTGTTCCCATCGGCCCGTCTTTATCCAAACAGCTTTTGCAGATTCTCCTGAAAGGGCGGGTAGATGACCCCCTTCTCGGTGATGATGCCGGTGACCAGACTGTGGGGGGTCACGTCGAAAGCGGGGTTGCAGACCTCCACCGACTCCGGGGCGGTGCGGGTGCCGTACAGGGTGCGCACCTCGTCCCTGTCCCGCTCCTCGATGGGGATGCCGCTCCCGTCGGCCAGAGACAGGTCGATGGTGGAGCAGGGGAGGGCCACATAAAAAGGAATGCCGTGGTAATGGGCGTTGACCGCCACGGAGTAGGTTCCGATCTTGTTGGCAAAGTCGCCGTTGGCGGCCATGCGGTCACACCCCACTACAGCCAGGTCAATCTTCCCCTTGGCCATCAGGCTGGCGGCCATGTTGTCCGCGATCAGGGTGGCGGGGATGTGGTCGGATACCAGCTCGTAGGCCGTCAGGCGGGCTCCCTGGAGGAGCGGTCGGGTCTCATCACAGTAAACCATATCCACCTTACCAGCTTCATGGGCCGCGCGGATGACACCCAGTGCCGTGCCGTAGCCGCCGGTGGCCAGGGCCCCGGCGTTGCAGTGGGTGAGGATGCGGGCGTGCTCCGGCACCACCGCCGCCCCGTGGGCCCCCATGGCCCGGCACATGGCCACGTCCTCGGCGTGGATGGCCTTGGCCTCGGCGATCAGCGGTTCTGCCGCGCCGCCGCACTCCTTTGCCTTGTGTTCCATGCGCTCCAGGGCCCAAAACAGGTTGACCGCTGTGGGCCGGCTGGCGGCCAGCGTCTCCTTGGCCTCGTCCAGCCCCTCACCGGCCAGGGCAGCCAGGCAGTAGGCATAGGCGGCGGCCACGCCGATGGCGGGGGCGCCCCGCACCACCATGGTGCGGATGGCATCGGCCACCGGCCGGTAATCGGTATAGGGGAGCCACACTTCGGTCACGGGGAGCTTGGTCTGGTCGAGCAGGTAAAGGGTATTTCCTTCCCATCGGATGGCGTCCATAGGGAAAACCTCCATTCCTTGATTTCGTCTTTCACTATATCACAACGGACAACAGGAGTAAACAAATGATTGATATCTCCGTCTCGAACCTGTCCAAGGAGTTCGAGGTAGGCAAAAAGATACTGGACGGCCTGACCTTTCAGGTAGACCAGGGGGAGCGGGTGGGCCTGCTGGGCAAGAACGGCGCTGGCAAGACCACCCTGTTCAAAATCCTCACTGGGGAGCTGGACTGGGATGAGGGCGAAGTGCATGTGGCCCCCGGCAAAGGGGTGGGCCTCATCTCACAGATCCCGGTTTACCCGCCCGCCTACACCGTGGAGGATGTGCTTCAGACGGCCTTTGACCGGCTTCACACCATGGAGGCCGAGATGACCCGCCTCGCCGAGCAGATGGGCGCCGACACAGACCCCGCCCTGCTCAGGCGGTACGACGCCCTCACCGCCGCTTTTGAGGCGGGGGGCGGCTACGATACCCAGACGGAGCTAAATAAGGTATGCAATGGCCTGGAGATTTCCCAGGACATGCGGGGGCAGCTTTTTTCCTCCCTCTCCGGCGGGGAGAAGACCCGGGTCAACCTGGCCCGCCTGATTCTGGAGGATACCGACATCCTCCTGCTGGACGAGCCCACCAACCACCTGGATCTCCGGGCCACCGAATGGCTGGAGGAGTATCTGGACCGTTACAAGGGCACCGTGCTGGCCATCTCCCACGACCGCTGGTTCCTGGACCGGGTGGTACGCCGGGTCATCGAGATCCACGACGGCAAGGCGGAGTTTTACGCGGGCAACTACAGCTTTTATGTGGAGGAGAAGGAGCGGCGCTACGAGGAGAAGCTCAAGCAGTACGAGAAGGAGCAGGCCAAGCTTGAGCAGCTCCAGGAGGCGGCGGACAAGCTGCACCTGTGGGCGTTCATGGGCAACGACAAGCTGCACAAGCGGGCCTTTTCCATCGAAAAGCGCATGGAGCGCATCCGCACCACCGACAAGCCCACCAAGGAGCGGCGCTTAGACATAAAATTCGGGGAGAGCGAGTTCCGGGGGGACGAGGTGCTCACCATCAAGGAGCTGAAGAAGTCCTTTGACGGGCGCACTCTCTTTGACCACGTGAACCTGGAGGTCATCGGCGGCGAGCGCATTGCCCTGCTGGGCGACAACGGCACCGGCAAGTCCACCCTGCTGAAGATTTTGCTGGGGGAAGAGGAGCCGGACTCCGGAAAGCTGCGCATGGGACCGACTGTAAAGGTGGGGTACCTGCCTCAGATCATCCGCTTCTCCCACCCGGAGCGCAATCTGGTGGACACCATGATCTACGACCAGGACTGCTCCACCCAGACGGCCCGCAATCGGCTGGCGGCCTTCAACTTCCGGGGGGAGGACGTGTTCAAGCCCGTGTCCGCCCTCTCCGGCGGGGAGCAGAGCCGCCTGCGCCTGTGTATGCTCATGGACGAGAAGATCAATCTGCTGATCCTGGACGAGCCCACCAACCACTTGGACGTGGCCAGCCGGGAGTGGATTGAGGAGGCGGTGGAGAGCTACGAGGGCAATCTGCTCTTTGTCTCCCACGACCGCTACTTCATCAACCGCTTTGCCACCCGTATCTGGATGCTGGAGAACGGACAGATCATTGATTTCCGGGGGACCTTTGAGGAGTACCGGGCCGCCCAGGAGCGGAAACGGCTCCAGGCCGCGGTCCTCGTCAAGGCGGAACCGGAGAAGCCGAAAAAGGAAAAGCCCCGCCGTCCCGGCGGCACCAAAGAGCTGGAGAAGCAGGTGGCCGCGGCGGAGCGGGCGGTGGCCAAGGCGGAGGAGCGGCAATACGAGCTGACCCTCAAGGCCGAGGAGGTGGCCTCCAACTATCTGGAGCTGCAGAAGGTCTATGACGAGCAGAAGGCCCTGGAGGAGGAGATCGCCGCGCTTTACATGAAGTGGGAGACGCTGGCGGCCGAGCTGGAGGAGGCCCGAGGGTGAACTGGAGAAGGAAGAGCTGCTACCGTCCCTATGAGGGGAAGCGGTGGCCCCTGTGGCGGAAGGCCGTGCTGGCCCTGCTGCTGGCGGGGGCGCTGGCTTTCGGCGCCCTATTCGGCGCGGTGATGTATGGTGCCTATGACCACATACAGGGCGAGCCCAGGCTCATGGTCATCCTGGGCTGCCAGGTGAAGCCCTGGGGGCCGTCCATTCTGCTCCAGGACCGGCTGGACAAGGCGCTGGATTACCTGGAGGAGCACCCGGACGTGCAGGTGGTGGTCTCCGGCGGCCAGGGCCCCGACGAACCCACTACCGAGGCGCAGGCCATGTACGACTACCTGACGGAGCACGGCGTGGAGCCGGAGCGCATCTGGCAGGAGGACCAGTCCCACAACACCTGGCAGAACGTCCGGTATACCCTGGCGCTGCTGGAGGAGAAGGGGGCGGACACGAGTGCCGGCGTGGTGCTGGTGTCCAGCGGCTTCCACCTCACCCGGGCGCGTATGCTGTGGGAGCGCGCCTCCGGCGGAGCGGGAGAGCTGTCCACCCTGGCGGCCCCCTGCACCCATGTGCCGTCCCGGCTGAAGATGTATATTCGGGAACCCTTTGCACTGGTAAAGTCCTTTTTGTTTGACAGGTGATATGACTTGGAAATGATGGAAAAGCTGCGCGCCCTGGATCTCCACTATGCCGATGTGGAGGCCCGACTGAGCGCGCCGGAGACCTATGAAGATCCCGCGCTGGTGGCCAGGCTCAACAAGGAGCAGCGGGAGCTGGAGCCGGTGGTCATGGCCTACCGGGCCTACCAGCGCCGCCGGCAGGATCTGGAGGATGCCGAGGCCCTGATGGGCGACCCGGACATGAAGGAGCTGGCCCAGGAGGAGTACCAGCAGGCCAGGGAGGAGCTGGCCCGGCTGGAGGAGGAGATCAAGGTGCTGCTCCTGCCCCGGGACCCCAACGACGACAAGAACGTCATCGTGGAGATCCGCGCCGGAGTGGGCGGGGAGGAGGCGGCTCTGTTCGCCCACTCCCTGTTCCGCATGTACTCCATGTACGCCGACGCCCGTCGCTGGCGCGTGGAGGTGGACTCGGTCAACGAGACGGAGCTGGGCGGCGTGAAGGAAATCTGCTTTACAATCGAGGGAGACGGGGCCTGGTCCCGTTTGAAATTTGAGAGCGGCGTCCACCGGGTGCAGCGGGTGCCTGAGACCGAGTCGGGCGGGCGTATCCACACCTCCACCGCCACCGTGGCGGTGCTGCCCGAGGTGGACGAGGTGGACTTCGAGCTCAACCCGGCGGACATTGAGATGCAGGTTTTCCGCTCCTCCGGCGCGGGCGGCCAGCACATCAACAAGACCTCCTCCGCCGTACGGCTCATTCACAAGCCCACCGGCACGGTGGTGGAGTGCCAGCAGGAGCGCAGCCAGTTCCAGAACCGGGACCGGGCCATGCAGATCCTGCGCTCCCGTCTGTACGAGGAGAAGGTGCGGGAGCAGGAGGAGGCGGTGACGGCGGAGCGCCGCAGCCAGGTGGGCACCGGCATGCGCAACGAGCGCATCCGCACCTACAACTTCCCCCAGGGGCGGCTGACCGACCACCGTATCGGGCTGACCCTGTACCGGCTGGAGAGCGTCATGGACGGCGATCTGGATGAGATTATCGACGCGCTGGTGACCGCCGACCAGGCGGAGCGGCTGAAGGCCCGGGAGCAGGACGGCTAAGGCGGGGACGGCCGAAAAACAGCGCACAAGGCTGAGAAAAGGAGTAAGAAAGCGTGGAATTGATCATTCACTTTACCGCCCTGCCGGAGAAGCTGACCCTGGATATGGTGAAGTCCGACCTGGCGGAGCTGCTGGAGGACGACGGCTGGCTGACCGGCTCAGGGGCGGACTATCTGGAGCTGGAGCTGGAGGACGAGAAGGTGAACCCCAAGTACGGTATTCTCACCGTGAAGGGTTATCTGCAAAAGGCCCGGTTCGCCCCGGACACCACCATCGAGCTGGCCGGGACGCCGGTGGGCATCTACGAATAAGCAGGGAGGGTATTTTTATGAAAAAAGCAATCGGCATTTTACAGATTGTCTCCGGCGCGGCCCTGCTGGCCGCGGGCGTGCTGACCATCGTGGAGGGAAGCGCACGACGGAGTGCCCGGGTTCGGCATGGAAGGGGAGTTCGTTTTTGAGCAGGGAAGATGCCGCGCTGTGGGAGCGTCTGTCCCGCTTTTGGGCGGACGTGGCGCGGCAGGATGCCGCAGCCCTGCGGGAGTGGTTCGCGCCGGAAGCAGAGGTGTATTGGCACTGCACGGACGAGCGCTTCACGGCGGAGGAATACATTCGGGCCAACTGTGAGTACCCAGGGGACTGGGAGGGCGCGGTGGAGCGTGCGGAATGGACGGAGGGCGGTTGTGTTTCGGTCGCAGCGGTGTGGCCGAAGGACAGGAGCGCCCGTTTTCATGCGGTGTCTTTTTTCCGTTTCGCGGAGGACAGGATCACCCGCTTAGATGAGTACTGGGCGGACGATGGGCCCCCGCCCCAGTGGCGGAAGGAAAAGCACATCGGCAGTTCCATCGGGAGAAGCTGAACCATCGGGAAGGTGAGCACATTGCACACACAAAGACTACAGCCGCGGGACACGGCGGAGGCGGCGGAGATTCTCCGCCGGGGCGGCCTGCTGGGCATCCCCACAGAGACGGTGTACGGCCTGGGGGCCAACGGCCTGAACCCGGACGCCGTGGGCCGCATCTTCGCGGCCAAGGGGCGGCCCCAGGATAACCCGCTGATTCTGCACATCCCCTCGGCGGACTGGCTGGAGCGCTACTGCGCGGACATTCCGGACACGGCTTATGCCCTGGCGGAGCGCTTCTGGCCGGGGCCGCTGACCATGGTGCTCCGGCGGAAACGCGTGGTGCCCGACGTGGTGACCGCCGGGCTGGACACCGTGGGGATGCGCTGTCCGGCCCACCCGGTTTGCCGGGCCATTCTGGCGGCCGCCGACGTGCCGGTGGCCGCCCCGTCGGGCAACACCTCCGGCCGGCCAAGCCCCACCAATATGGCGGACATGCTGGAGGATATGGACGGAAAAATCGACGGCATCGTGGACGGGGGACCCTGCGCGGTGGGGGTGGAGTCCACCATCGTGGATCTGACGGTAATGCCCCCACGGCTTCTGCGCCCCGGCGGCGTCACCCTGGAACAGCTCCGGGACGCGCTGGGTGAGGTGGCGGTTGATCCTGCGGTGACCCGGCTCATGGGGGCGGGGGAGCAGCCCCGGGCCCCTGGCATGAAGTACCGCCACTACGCCCCCAAGGCCCCGGTGACCGTGGTGCAGGGGGCCCCGGCGGCGGCGGCCCGCTACATCCAGGCCCACATGGCCCCCGGAGACGGGGTGATCTGCTTCGACGAATACGCCGGGCTGTTTGCCGGCCACCCGCTGGAGCAGCTGGGGCCCAGCACCGACGTGCCGGAGCAGGCCCGCCGGGTCTTTGAGGCCCTGCGCTGGTTCGACGGCACCGGCGTGTCCCACATCTGGGCCCAGTGTCCCGCCGCCGCCGGTATCGGCCTGGCGGTGGCCAACCGGCTGAACAAGGCCGCCGGCTTCCACATCGTGCGGGCGGAGTGAAGCCTCTCCTGCGGTGGAAATTTACAAATACATAACAAACCCGGAACGAGATATGCTATACTGAACCACGGAGGCGAAGCCATCCATGAAACGCATCGGCATCACCGGCCCCACCGGGGCGGGGAAGACCACCGCGCTCCAGGCCCTGGCGGAGCTGGACGCCCATATCATCGACGCGGATGCGGTGTACCACGCCCTGCTGGAGTCCAGCGCCACCCTGCGGGCGGAGCTGACCGCCCGGTTTGGCCCTTCCATTCTGGACGGGGAGGGCCGTGTCAACCGCAAGGCCCTGGGCGGGGTGGTATTCGGCGATCCGGCGGCCCTGGCCGATCTGAACGCCATCACCCACCGCTTCATCCTGGCCGAGATCGACCGGCAGGCCGCCGGGGCGGAGGAGCAGGGGCGGAGCGCCGTGGCCATCGACGCCATCGCCCTCATTGAGAGCGGCCTGGGGGAGACCTGTGGCGCGATAGTGGGCATACTGGCCCCCAGGGAACTGCGCATCCGGCGGATCATGGCCCGGGAGGGGATTTCGGAGGACTACGCCCGGAAGCGGGTGGAGTCCCAGCAGGGGGACGGCTTTTTCCGCACCCACTGCGATTATCTCCTGGAAAACCGGGCGGATGACACGCCGGAGGCCTTCCAGGCCAGGGCGAAACAACTGTTTGAGCAGATACTATGCAATATGAAATAGATTGAGGAGGAAACCACATGGAAGAAAAGCAGAAGACAGCGGGAGAGTTGCGGCGCGAGGCGCTGCTCTACCAGCCGAAAAACGGCTACGACCGCCTGAGCGCCCAGGATGAGGCGGATATGAAGTCCTATTGTGAGGACTACAAGAAGTTTTTGGACGCAGGCAAGACGGAGCGGGAGTGCGTGACCGAGGCGGTGCGCCTGGCGGAGGCCAAGGGCTTTAAACCCTTCACCCGCGGCATGGCGGTCAATCCTGGCGACAAGCTGTACCGGATCAACCGGGGCAAGGCCCTGATGCTGGCCGTGGTGGGCACCAGGCCCCTCAGCGAGGGCGTCAACATCGGCGCGGCCCATATCGACTCCCCCCGGCTGGATCTCAAGCCCAACCCTCTCTATGAGGACGCGGAGCTGGCCTTTTTCAAGACCCACTATTACGGCGGTATCCGCAAGTACCAGTGGGTGACCATCCCCCTGGAGCTCCGCGGCGTGGTGGCCCTGAAGGACGGCTCCACCGTGGCCGTGTCTATCGGCGGCGCGCCGGAGGACCCCCAGTTCACCATTGACGATTTGCTGCCCCACCTGGGCGTGGAGCAGTCCAAGAAGCCCCTGGGCGAGGCCATCCCCGGCGAAAGCCTGAACCTGCTCATCGGCAGCCGCCCCTTTAAGGACGACGAGGGCTCCGACCGGGTGAAGCTGGCCGTCATGGACTACCTGAACCAGAAGTACCACATCGTGGAGGAGGATTTCATCTCCGCCGAGCTGGAGGTGGTGCCCGCTTTCAAGGCTGCCGACATCGGCTTCGACCGCTCCCTGATCGGTGCCTACGGCCACGACGACCGGGTGTGCGGCTTTGCCTGTCTGGCGGCCCTTCTGGCCCTGGGCACCCCCGGCAAGACCGCCGTCTGTATGCTGGCGGACAAGGAGGAGATCGGCTCGGCCGGCGTCAGCGGCATGAAATCCGCAGCCTTTGATACCTTTGTCAGCGACCTGTGCGACGCCCAGCGGGTGCCGCTGAAGGCCTGCTACGAGAAGTCCTTCTGCCTGTCCACTGACGTGACCGCGGCCTACGACCCCAACTTCGCCGAGGTCTATGAGAAGCGCAACAGCGCCCGGGTGAACTACGGCATCGGCCTGTGCAAGTACACCGGTTCCCGCGGTAAGTCGGGCGCCTCCGACGCCTCTGCCGAGGTGGTGGCCTATATCCGCAGGGTGCTGGACGAGGCCGGCGTGGTGTGGCAGATGGCCGAGCTGGGCAAGGTGGACGCCGGCGGCGGCGGCACCGTGGCCTGCTATATGGCCGAGCGCGACATCGACACCATCGACGCGGGTGTGCCCGTGCTGAGCATGCACGCCCCCTTTGAGACAGTGGGTAAGCTGGACTGTTATATGACCTACAAGGGAATCAAGGCGTTCTACGAGAAGTAAATTTGCATAGGAAGCAAGCGCACCTGCGGGATGACCGCAGGTGCGCTTGCTTTACGGCAAAAAGAAAGTTAAAACTAAAAAAAGAGAAACCGATACTATATAATCTGGTCAAATCTGGTGATCTCTCCTATGCTATGGAAACAGGAGGGATTTTATGTTGAACTTTGTAGAAATCGGTAGAATCATTGTTGTACTGCGCGAGAGAAAGGGGCTGACACAGGAAAAGTTGGCGTTGGAGGCGGAGATGAGCGTGATTTATCTGCGCAGGATTGAGCGCGGCCGTGCGAACCCGACGCTTCGCGCCCTGGACCGGGTGGCGGCCATACTGGGATTGGAGCTCTCCACACTTCTGCTGCTCTCCGAAGGAGGGCAGAAATCATGGGAAGAATTGCGGGCGCTCTGCGATGGAGAGGCATCGCCACACGCCTGATAGGGGAGGGACAGTATGAAAATTTATTCGGAGGACGCATATCATCTGCTGCATCGGCTGGGCGCAACGGCCAACTATACCGGCTTTTCTTATCTGGTACGGGCGCTCCAGCTCTGTGCAGAGGAGCCGGAACGTCTGCTGCTGGTGACAAAATGGCTCTACCCGGACGTAGCAAAGCAATACGGAACGAACTGGAAGGCAGTGGAACGGAATATCCGCACTGTGGGCCGTGTGATTTGGAATTCAAACCGGCCGCTTTTGGAGGATCTGGCCCGCCGGGAACTCTCCCAAAAGCCGTGTACGGCGCAACTGCTCGCAATCCTGCATGCCAGCCTGTTGCCGTCCGGTTCTAGTACGGATGAAGAGTAGGAAAAGTTTTTGTAGCAAAGGAGGGAGGAACATGGTCTAATAGACAGGAAAGAAGAAGGGGGGCGGGGATATGGAAAAGCCTTTGACCTCGGTGCGCAGGGAATCCATGGATCTGGCCGGCCTGTTGGAGGAACACGGCGACCACCTCCTGCGGCTGTGCACGCTCTATCTGGGAGACCGGAGCCAAGCGGAGGACGCGGTGCAGGACACCTTCCTTCGTGCGCTGAGGGCTTGGCCGGGGTTTTGAGGAGACTGTGCCGTGGAGACGTGGCTGGTGCGTATCGCTATCAATGTGTGTAAGCGCCAGCTCAGGAGCCCGTGGAGGCTTCTGCGGGCACCGCAGGAGAGCCTGGACAGCCTGCGCATGGAGGGACCGGAACCGCCGGACGACACCCTGGTACGGGCCATACAGGCCCTCCCGCCAAAATACCGGGAAGTGATCATCCTTTACTATTACCAGGAGTGGAGGGCCTGGGAGATCGCCCAGAGGCTGCACGTTCCGGTCTCCACCGTGACGGTACGGCTCTCACGGGCCCGGGGACTGCTGAGGGAACGTCTGAAGGGGTGGTACTATGAGCAGGAATAAGCAGAGCATGCACGCCGAGCTGGAGACGGTGCTCTCGGAGCTTCACCTGAGTATGGAGCGGCGGGAGGCAATTTTGGCCGCGGCGGGGCGCATGACGGAGAGAGAAAACCGCCGCCGTCCGCTGCGCACCGGCCTTATGGCGGCGGCTATCTGCGCCGCTCTGGCCGTGACCGCCGTCGCGGTCTCACCCTCTCTACGGGAAACGCTGATCCAATTCCTCGGCAGCTTTGAACCCTACGCTCAGGAGGTAGAGGGGGTGTCGGCTACGGATCAGGGCATCGAGCTGCGGGTAGTGCGGGTTTTGGCGGATAAGAATGGGGGCACTGCATACCTGGAGGCGGAGGATCTGGTGGGGGAGCGGCTGCACGAAAGTGCTGCCCTGGAATCCTACCGCGATCCCTGTATTGCCTACGACGCGGAAGCCGATACGGTACTGTTTGCCCTCGCGCTGGACGATATCGCTCCGTGCCAGATGCAGGCGGGGGATGTGTATACAGTAGAATTCTCCCGCGTTCTCCCCGCAGTGGAGCCATTTTTCGCACCTCTTCCGTGGGAACTTCTGACTGGAGAGCGGCTGGATACCCTGACCGTAGCGACAGAGAAGTACATATCGGGAGAGAGACGGGAGGAAACCAGAACAGTGCTGGTCCCCGGCCAGACGCCGGCGGAATTGGGCACGGAGCTGTGCAGCCTGTCCTCCATGGGGTTTGACCAGGACGGGGCCTTTCACATTCAACTCCGGCTGGCGGACGGCGTCGGCGGGGAATACGGCTACCTGCAGACGGGTATGCCGCAGGTGGAGTGGGAGGTGGGCGCCATTGGGGAGATCCACACCACATTCCAGTGGGAAGGAATATCGTACTACGATATCCGGTTCCGTACGCTGACGGCGGAGCATTTCGGCCAGTTCCGCATTGACCACATATGGGGCGAGCTGACCATGGGGCAGCCCATTGAGGGGGAGTGGACCCTGAGCTTCCCGCTGGAGCTGCTGCAGGAGCGCACGATTGAGCTGGAGGAGAAGCTAAACAGGCAGGTGATACGGGAGATCACCCTGACGGCTACCAGCCTGAAGACACACGCTCAATTTGAAGATCCGGACTACCCCACCTGCAATGGGTTTCCACTTACCGTCTATTTGACGGACGGCAGTACCATGGTGATCCCATATAACGGAAACTGCGACCGCAGGACAGTCTTTTTCACGGAGGAGGACACCCTGACCTATTACGCTCCTGGAAACAAGGGCCGCTGGGGTGAGGATATCGTATGGTATTTCCCGAGAGCCATCGATCCGAGGGAGGTAACAGGTATCGCGATCGGCCAGCGCTATCTGCCGATGAACCAGGACGGCACCGCTGGGCCGGGGTGCTGGCTGGACCGGCTTCCGGAGTAAGGCGCGCTGCGGCGGTTGCATAAAATTGCCCCCGCCGGCTCATACTGAATCCAAACGACATTTTGGGAGGGTATGGGCATGGATGAGACGAAGCAGACTGCGGAGACCGGAAGCGAGGAGGGCGGCGACCAGCGCCAGCAGCAGATCGTGGATATGGGCTCCTCCACCATCCGGACGGAGCGGGGGACCATCCACACCCTGACCATTGTAGGACAGATCGAGGGCCACCAGGTTCTGCCCTCCTCGGCCAAGACCACCAAATATGAGCACGTCATGCCCCTGCTGGCGGCCATTGAGGAGAGCGACGAGGTGGACGGCCTGCTGGTGCTGCTCAACACCGTGGGGGGCGACATCGAGGCGGGCCTGGGTATCGCCGAGCTGATCGCCTCCATGTCCAAGCCCACCGTCTCCCTGGTGCTGGGGGGCGGGCACTCCATCGGCGTGCCTCTGGCGGTGTCGGCCAAGAGGTCCTTTATCGCCCCGTCGGCGGCCATGACCATCCACCCGGTGCGGCTGAACGGCCTGGTGATCGCGGTATCCCAGACCTTCAACTACTTTGCGCGCATCCAGGAGCGGATTATTCAGTTTGTCACCCGGAACAGCCGTGTAAAACGGGAGGACTTCACCCGGCTGATGCTCCAAACCGGGGAGCTGGCCGCGGATGTTGGCAGCGTGATCTACGGGGAGGAGGCGGTGCGCCTGGGACTGATTGACGAAATCGGCGGCCTGTCCGACGCGCTGGCCTGCCTGCACCAGATGATGGATGAGCAAAAAACGGGGAGCGCCGCAGAATAATCTGCGGCGCTCCCTTGTCTGTTGCCTGTTTATGACGCCTCCCGGAACCAAAAGCCCTCGAAGTCACCCTTCATGACACGGTAGCCATTCATCATACAGTCGTAGGAGAAGGCGCGGATCAGGTTGCCTTCGCTGTCATACTCGCCGAATTCATGGGCCACACCGCTGTTGACCACATAATTGCCGTCAAAGGACTGGGCGTTTGAAACGATGCTGGAATAGGTGACGGGAAACTGCTTGGCCAGAGAGAAGGTTTTGGCGTTGGAGTCCACCAGATAATAGGTCACATAGGAGTGGATTCCAGACCCACCTGTGAGGCTGGTTCCAACACTGTCGGGCAGCTCAGGCTCGTAGTCGTCCCGGGTGCTCAGACTCCAATAGTTGTTGTCGTACATGCGCAGAAGGTATTGTCCCTCCGGCAGGCTGTCATCCTCCACCAGCTCCACGTCATGCTGGCCGTACTGGGGGACAAAATCCCCTTGGGGCTGATAGGAGAGCGACTCATACTCCGTCCCCGCCCAGAACGCGGGATCGCCGATCAGGGCGGTGAGGGTTGGTGTGCTGTGGACGCCGGATACCTGCACAATGGTGGAGGTCTCCCGGGAGCTGACCAGGATGCTGTCGTCCGCCTGCCTGTATTGAACGGAGTTGAGGTGGAGCCAGTCGTCCTCGCCGGCCTGCCAGAAGGAGGAGCCGGTGAGGGGAACGGGATGGGTCATGGCGCCGTAATAGCCGTCCATCAGCGTGGAGAAATCCACGAGCTCGGTAACAGCGCCGGTTTCGGGGTCCAACTCGACAACCACATCCATCACGGTGTCTTGTTCCGTGTCGTTGACCAGGGCCAGAATGGTGCCGTCCGGCCCCCAGTTGATGTCGTGGTGCAGCTCATACTGGCCCAGGTCATAGATGCGGATAGCCTGACCAATGGGGGTCAGCAGCGCGATTTTTCGGCTGCTGACGCAGGTGTAGAGTCCCATGTCGGTGTAGAGGAAACGGTCGGAGTGGAAGCCCTCCAGTACCATCTCATAGCGCAGCACACCGGAGTTATCAAAGAAGAAGGTGTAGCCGTAATAATCGCCCAGTCCGGTGGCGTAGAAGAGGCCGTCGCTCAGTGCGGCGGCGCTGTCCCCGTCGGTGTATGTAAGCCGGCTGTCATAGCCGGAGCTGGAGGGGGGCATCTCAATGGTGAAGGTGGCGCGCTCCTGTACCTTGCCCCACTCGCCTATGGCCTCCAGTGTCACCTCCTGGGTCTCGCCCGGGACGAGACCCACCAGCAGGAAGCAGTGCTTCCTGCTGAACTGCTTGTCCCCCAAGCCCTGCGCTGTGGCGGTATAGTCAGGCAGTTCTGCGCTGGTGGTGTGGATGGTATAGCGGATTTCGCTTTTCCGGTCCGTCTGGAAGGCGAGGAGGAGCCCGTTGCTCCCGGTTCCAAAAGGATTTAGAAGGGCCAGCGGCGCGTCGATGGCGGCGTTCCCCTGTTGCTGTACCAGTTCCATCAGCTCCTGCCCCAGCCGGTGCTGAACCGACTCGTCGTAGTAGGTGAAGCCGTCCTCCTCATACTCATCCGGCACCATCCGGGAGACGGGAATGCTGGCCTCGCAGGGGGCGGAGTAGAGGGAAACGCCCCGCTCCTCACTGGTATACATACGCTCTCCCAACTGGATGTTCCAATCGTCCCGGCTGCTCATCTCAGAGTCCATCAGCACATGGACGATGATTTCAAAAATGGCAAAGCCGCAGAGCAGAACGGCCAAGGTGATCAGCAGGCGTTTGATCCACTTTTTCTTATTCATCGCACGACATCCCCTTATGTAAAGTCCATAGCTTCCTCCTTCCATATAGTAGCCGACGCAGCGAAAGTGTCAAGAGTTAAAATGTAAATTTTGAGAGACGGGCTCAGAAAATGGGCGTAAACAGAACGGGTCCACAGCCCGAATCGGGCTGTGGACCCGGCTATTCCCACCGGCATCCGTGTGCGATGCCAGTGATAGTACCAATACACTTCAGAGAGTCGTTCTCATGGATGATAATGTCTTTGAAGTTCAGATTAGGGGCGACCAGTTTGGTGATGCCCCGTTTATAGTACAGGCGGCGAATGAACGCCTCCTGATTGAGAAGAAACAGGCCATATTCCTGGCGGGAGGCATGCTCCCTTTTGCAGAGCAGAATGGTTCCGGCGGAGTAGAGCGGCTCCATACTGCCGTTGGTGAGCAGAACGGCAAAGTCTGCCTCACGGGCGGCGGCATCTGTCTCGGGGATCAGTACAGGCCGCAGAAAAAAGGAGTCACCCAATGGGTTGGCGTCCCCGGGAGGAGCGGTTACATAGCAAAAGGTCCGCTTGACCGGCAGATTTCCTGCCAACCGGCCAGGCGGCATATTGAGAAGTTCGGTCATGGTATCCACCGCCCGCTTGCTGTGAGGCTCCAGATCCCGGTATTTCATGAGAAATTGAATCTCCTCTGAGGAGAGCAGTAAAATCCCATCGTCCGTGGAGGTGCTGACATGGTATTCAATCGGAAGCTCGTCATCTAAAAGGTAGTGTATGGGAATGCGCAGGACCTGAGTGATCTTGTCCACAGGCCCGACGGCTGGATTTTTGGTTTGACCGGAAAAGATTTTGTTCAGAGTCCCCAGCGGAACGCCTGACTGCTGTGCGATCTCCTCCGTGGTCAAGTGGCGCAGCTTCTTGATGTAGGCCAGTTTTTCGGTCATGGACATGGAACACCCCTCCTGTACGAACATGAGTTAACCGGATGTGGTAAAAAAATCCGGTGAACCGGTCAAAATAACCGGATTGTATTGACATTCCTCTCGAAATACATAATATAGGGATTAGCACGGAAGGAAATACAAGATAGGGGGATGGTCGAAAAACACTGACCTTGAAAGGGGCAACGGTTAGTATACCACGGCAAAGGAGAGAACCTGGTCGAATTCAGTCGTTTATCACCGAAAAGTATTAGGAATGAGGAGAGAGCTTACATGAGAAACAACCACAAGACGTATTGTGTATTCCTGGATGTGGCCTCCCACCCGCAGATGTACGGAATTCGGGGGACGAATGGCATTTGCGTGGGACGGATATCCACGGACTTCCAGGAGGTAAACCGGCTGGCCGAATGCTGCAACAGCGCGGGATTGTCACCGGTACATCTGGCCGACGTGGTGGAGGACTTCCGGCACTCGTGAAAGAGCGGGGCGGCGGGCCGCTTTGCTCTTGACCACAGAGCGGGAAGCGAGTAAACTAATGTATGGCATTCGGCTGTCGAACATGAGAGAAAGGCCACCCGCCGGGGTGGCTTTTTCTTTGCACTTGGAAGGGGATGAATGGATGGTTCAGGAGAAGAGGGGGAGGTGGCTGGCCCTGCTGCGGAAGGAGCCGGTACTCTGTATCGCGGCGGTTTGCGCGGCAGTTTCCACGCTTCTCAATCCGCCCTCGCCGGCCTATCTGAACTATATTGACTGGCGGGTACTCACCCTTCTGTTCTGCCTGATGGCGGTGGTGGCGGGACTGCAGGAGTGCGGTGTTTTTGCAGTGCTGGCCCAGCGGTTGCTGGCGGGGGAGCGGCGGATGCGCCTGGTCAGCCTTGCCCTAGTGCTGCTACCTTTCTTTGTGTCCATGGTGGTGACCAACGATGTGGCGCTCATCACCTTTGTTCCATTTGCGGTTCTGGTGCTGGGGCTGATCGGACGGACGGAATACCTGGCCCCCCTTGTGGTGCTCCAGACCATGGCCGCCAACCTTGGGAGCATGGCTACCCCGGTGGGTAATCCGCAGAATCTCTATCTTTATGCCGACTACGAATTGACGGCGGAACAGTTTTTTGGGACCATGCTTCCGCTGACCCTGGTCAGCCTGGCTGTGCTGACGGCCGCATCCCTCCTGTGTGTCCGGGATGAGGGAATTCAGGTCCGGTTTCAGGAACAGGCGGAGCTTCGAAGGCCGGGCCGTCTGGGGCTGATGGCAGGCCTGTTTGTGCTCTGCCTGCTGTCGGTATTCCGGGTGCTGCCCTATCCGGCGCTGTTGGCCGTGGTGGCGGGCGGTCTGCTGCTCTTTGACCGGGGATTGTTTCGCAGGGTGGACTATGGCCTGCTTGCTACCTTTTTCTGCTTCTTCCTGTTTGCCGGAAACATCGGGGCCTGCGGCCCGGTACATGCCGCCCTGGCCTCCTTGATGGAAGGCCACACGGCGCTGACCACCGGCCTGACCAGCCAGATCATCAGCAACGTTCCGGCAGCAGTGCTCCTGTCCGGATTTACAGCGGACTGGCGCGGCCTTCTGGTGGGCTCCAACCTGGGCGGGTTGGGGACCCCCATTGCCTCGCTGGCCAGCCTCATCTCGCTTAAGGTCTACCTGCGTACGCCGGGGGCCAGGCCGGGGCGCTATCTGCTGCTGTTCACTGCGGCCAACGGGGCTGCATTGGTTCTCCTGTGCCTATGCGCTGCCCTTCTGGCCGGGTAGATGGAAAGATGGAATGCAATTCCTTTTGAATGGGGGTTGCAAGGCGGGAAAAGACATAGTATAATACAATTTACTGCATTTTCTATTGATTTCGAGATACATGGAGAGGGTTCGGCATGAATCGTACTTTGGAACACATCCTCCCACGGGTTCAGAAGCCCGCCCGGTATACGGGAGGGGAGTATAACGCAGTGGTCAAGGACCGGCGCGCGGTGGATGTGCGCTACGCGCTCTGCTTCCCGGACACCTATGAGATCGGCATGTCCAATCTGGGCGTGCGTATCCTTTACGGGCTAATGAACGAGATGGATGGGGTGTGGTGTGAGCGCGTGTTTGCCCCCTGGGGCGACATGGAGGAGGAGATGCGCCGGGAGGGGATTCCCCTGTACGGCCTGGAGAGCGGCGATTCCATCGCCGATTTCGACCTGATTGGCTTCTCCCTGGGCTATGAGATGGCCTATACCAATGTGCTCAACATGCTGGATCTGGCTGGCCTTCCCCTGCGTAGCGGGGAGCGGACAGAGCTGTCTCCCATCGTGGTGGCGGGGGGAACCTGCGCCTTTAATCCAGAGCCCCTGGCCCCCTTTGTGGATCTGTTCGTCCTGGGGGAAGGGGAGGACGTGAGTGTGGAGATTATCCAGCTCTACCGCCAGGCCCGGGAGGAGGGCTGGGGTAAGGAGGAGTTCCTCACCGCCGCGGCCCGGATTCCCGGCGTCTACGTGCCCTCTCTTTACGAGGTGAGCTATCACGGCGACGGCACGGTGGCCGCCGTCACCCCGCTGGAGGGGGCTCCGGCCAGGGTGACCAAGCGCATCGTCCAGGACTTTGACAAGAGCTATTTCCCGGTTAAGACCATTGTACCCTCCACCGAGATCGTCCACGACCGGGTGATGCTGGAGGTGTTCCGCGGCTGCATCCGGGGCTGCCGCTTCTGTCAGGCGGGCTACGCCTACCGGCCGGTGCGCCCCCGCAATCCCCAGCGGCTGGTCCAGCAGGGCATCGAGGCGTGCCGGGACTCCGGCTACCAGGAGATGACCCTCTCCAGCCTGTCCACCAGCGACTACCGGGCATTGGAGGGGCTGTGCGACGGCCTGCTGGAGTGGTGCGAGCCCAACAAGGTCTCCCTGTCCCTGCCCTCCCTGCGGGCGGACAACTTCTCCCTGGGCCTGATGGAGCGGGTGCAGCATGTGCGCAAGTCGGGGCTGACCTTTGCCCCGGAGGCGGGCACCCAGCGCCTGCGGGACGCCATCAACAAGAATGTGACGGAGGAGGAGATCCTCCGCTCCTGCCGCACCGCCTTCTCCGGCGGGTGGAGCAGCGTGAAGCTCTATTTCATGCTGGGCCTGCCCACCGAGACCGACGAGGATGTGCTGGGCATCGCCGAGCTGGCCGAGAAGGTATACAAGGCGTGGAAGGAGTGCACCCCCAACCCCAAGCGGGGGGTGACCATCACCGTGTCCACCGCCTGCTTTGTACCCAAGCCCCACACCGCCTTCCAGTGGGAGGCCCAGGTGAGCATGGAGGAGTACCGGCGGCGGGTCAAGCTGCTGCGGGACAACATGCGGGGCCGTTCCATCCGCTACAACTGGCACGATCCGGACACCAGCTTCCTGGAGGCGGTGTTCTCACGGGGGGACCGCCGGGTGGCCGACGTGATTGAGGAGGCCTGGCGCCAGGGCGCCAAGTTCGACGCCTGGAGCGAGTATTTTGACTTTGACCGCTGGATGGCGGCCTTTGACGCCTGCGGCCTGGACCCCGCCTTCTATGCCAACCGGGTGCGGGAAAAGGACGAGGTGTTGCCCTGGTCGGTCACCTCCACCGGCGTGACCACACCCTTCCTGTGGCGGGAGCGGGAGCGGGCCTATCAGGCGGTGATCACCCCCGACTGCCGGGTACAGTGTACCGGCTGCGGGGCGGACAAGCTCTATCCGGGAGGGAAATGCGATGCCGAAGCATAGATTAGCGTTCAGCAAGGCGGACACCGCCAAGTTTATCTCCCATCTGGATCTGATGCGCACCTTCCAGCGCTCCTTCCTCCGGGCGGGGATCGCCATCAAGCACACCGAGGGCTTCAATCCCCACGCCTTTGTCTCCATCCCTCTGCCCCTGTCGGTGGGCTTCTCCAGCGGGTGCGAGGTACTGGAGTGCCAGGTGCTGGACACACCGCTGGATCAGGTGCCGGCGAAGATGAACGCCGCCCTGCCCGCGGGCATCACCGTCCAGCGCTGCTATGAGGCGGTGCGGCCGGTGAAGGAGCTGTGCTACGTCAACTATATCGTCACCCTGGAGTATGAGGCGGGGGCCCCCTTCGGCGCGGAGAGCGCCATCCGGGATTTGCTGGCCCGGGACTGCCTGGTGATGACCAAAAGGAGCAAGAAGGCCAAGAGCGGCTTTACCGAGGTGGACCTCATTCCCCTGATCGCCAGGGCCACCGTGGAGGAGCGGCGGGACACCATCGCCCTGGACCTGGTGCTCCGGGCCCAGAATCCCGGCCTCAACCCGGAGCTGGTGGTGGCGGCCATCCGGGAGCACTGCCCCGATGCCGCCCCCGACTTCGTCATCTTCCACCGCCGCGCGGTGCTGGACGGCCAGTTTCAGAACTGGGAATAAGAGACAACGAACAAAGCCCGCGGGATTTTATATCCCGCGGGCTTTGTCCGCTTCAGTCCGGAAGCCTTACCAGAAGTACCAGAACAATGACACAGAGATTGTTGCAGGCATAGGCCGCGCCTGGACCCAGCCAGTCGGCCAGGACTCCGGTATAGGAGATGCCCAGGGGGATCAGTATCCCGGAGAAGAAGGCGAGCAGGGCAAAGAACCGCCCCTGCTGTTCCAGCGGTACCCGGGTTTGGAAATAGGAGATCAGCGGGACGTTGATGCAGGCGGTGAGCCAGCCGATCAAAAGCTGGAAGGTGAAGAAGAGGACAAAGTAAAGCTTTGGAACGGAACGCAGAAGGGGCGCGGCCAGACCAAGGGCGGCCATCAGGGCGCTGTTGACCAGAAACAGGGCGCGCAGGTGTTCCAGGGGGCGGAGGTGGGCCGCCCGGATCAGGAACAGGCTGGCCAGCAGGGTTCCGGCGGTGGAGGCGGAGACCGCCAGGCCGTATCGGGACTCTGGAAACTGGTACAGCTCCACCAGAATGCCGGGGAAGATGATCTCCTCGCTGTTGGCTACAAAAAAGTTGAGGGCCATCACCAGAAGAAAGAGGGAGAACAATTCCCGCCGGCCCAGCAGATATCGAATACCGGCCCGCAGGCGGGGCGGTTCCGCCTGCTGGATGGGGCGCGGCGCGTAGGGAATGAAGCACTCCTGGAGGGCGGAGAGGCCGTAGGCCAGCGCGCACAGCAGGAGGATGGCCCGGAATCCACACAGTCCAAACAAAAGCGCGCCCGCCGCAGGGGCCAGTACCGCCGCGCCGTGATCCAGCAGGCTTTTGATTCCATTGAGGGAGGAGAGGCGCTCCGGTGGACACAGCTCCGAAAAGAGAACCTTGGATGCAATTTCGAACAAATGGGACAGCAGGTGAAAAAGCATGGTGCCCGCAAGGAGGAAGGGGAGCGGGGGGCCGGGGAAAAGCAGGAGAAGGGCACAGAGCGCGCTGGCACCAAAATCACAGAGGATCAGCAATCCTTTCCGGTGGGCGCGCTCCACAAGCGGCCCCAGGAAGGGAACGGCCAGCAGGGGCGGAAGGCTGGTCAGGGTGAAGAAAAGGCCGGACGCCCCCAGACTCCCGGTGCGCTCGAGCACATAGAGGGGCAGGGCGACCAGATAAAAGGAGGAGCCGAACCGGGAAACCGTTCGTCCGGCCAGCAGGAGGGCGGCGGCCCGGCCGCCGACAGCCCGGCCCACCGCCTACTCCTTGCGCCAGTAGGCGGAGCCGGAGGCGGTGCGCTCCAGAAAGCCGTATTCGATCAACAGGCGGCGGAGGTAGGGAAAGTCCTCATAGATCCGGCCCAGCAGCCGGTTGACCTCCTTCTCCGTATACTGTCGGCCGGGCGTGAACTGCTCAGCGATGGCGCTGAGTACGACCAACTTGCGCTTCTCACGGGCAGGCCACTGGCGCAGGGCGCCGGCCTCGTCGAAACAGGCGGCCAGGATGGCCTGCCGCTCCTCCTCAGTAACGGCGTAGCGCGCATCAACCATGGACGCAGTGGGATGGGGGTGGCAAAAGCCGGTATCCACCGGGCTGGAGATGCGGCTGGTGCGCAGTAGCTCCATCAGGGCCAAAAAGAGTCGGGCCTGCCGCTCCTTTTCCCGGAGCTTGAAGCGGTGATTGCGCACGGTGGAGGGGGAAACCCTCTTCTGCGCAGCGATTTCCTTATCCGTGCAGCCCTCCGCGAGCATGCGGAGCAGCTCCAACTGAACCTCGGACAGCCCCAGCAGACCGGGGTTCCGGTGGAGCAGATACTCCAGCACGGAGCCATGGGCCTCCCGGAGATGGAGGGCTGCCATGGCCTCGGCATCATAGAAGCGGCCCCCGCGGGGAAAGACCTCCCCCTGGGGGAAGGCGACTCCGCAGAGGAGGCAGCGGTACTGTCCATCCCGCAGGGCGATACCCCGTACCAACTCCTGCTGGGAGGACGACCATAATAATTCCTGTTCTTCCATGACAACCACCACACAACAAACATTTTATTTTAGTGTCTATTATTATATAAACGTTAAAGTGAAATGTCAATATAAAAAGCAACTCCCGGGCGTTCGCTCGGGAGTTGCTTTTTATTGGTTTATTCAAAATCGATCTGGTCGACATCCACCGGATGGTGCTTGCGGTACTCCTTGGTCCACTGGCTTACCCGGAAGATAGTCCATAGGTCGGACAGCCCCTCATAGATGAGCACCGCACCGATGAGCATGACCAGGGCCTCCGCGGCCAGGAAGGGCTGAAAGACGATCACCAGCCCCAATACCGCCGATACGGCGGAAAGCACCAGGGGCACGGTCCAGCGGAGATAGAGCATCCGGCGCAGCTCCAGCGCCCGTTTGAGGTTGACCAGGCCGTCCACCACGATGAACAGGCCCAGGATCACGGGCAGGACGGAGGCCACGATGACCGGGCGGAGCAGGAACAGCAGGCCCAGGGCCGCAGCGACGATACCGAGGAAGAGCTCGAACACGAAGCTGCCCTGCCGGCTGTCCCGAAGGAAAAAGCTGACGATGGTCACCACGCCGTAAATAAGCAGGATGCCGCCGAAGGCATAACAAAACACGGTGGCGCTGACGCCGGGCCAGATCAGCAGGATTAGGCCGAGGATGATGTAGAGCACCGCGGCCAGAAGAAAGCTAAGCTTCATATTATGAAAAAATTCCCGCATAAGAAAACCCCCTTTATGCTCTAGTATACCCCCGGCGGGCGGAAAAGTCATTGGACAGAAGGGCGGGAGTGTCCAATCAGCTCCAGTTTTTACATACATCAATCCATCCGGAGCTGTTGGACAGGATGTCCAGCTCTCCGCAACTGAGCCGGACGGCGGAGGCGGCGTTGCCTGCGGCGGGGTAGACCGTGTCAAACCGGCGGAGGGACACGTCCAGGTAGGTGGTCACAGCGGGGTTGTCGATGCCGAAAGGGCACACGCCGCCCACGGCGTGGCCGGTGAAGTCCAGCACCTGCTCCGGGGTGAGCATGGTGGCCTTGGTGTGGAACTGGGCCTTGAACTTGGTGTTGTCAATCTTGGCGTCCCCGGCGCAGACGATGAGCACGCAGCCCCCGTCCACCGCAAAGGAGAGGGTCTTGGCGATGCGGGCGGGTTCGCACCCCACCGCCTGGGCCGCCAGCTCTACCGTGGCGCTGGATACGCTGAATTCCTGAATCCGGTCTTCATAGCCTCTGGCCCGCAGATAGGCCCGGCCCGTCTCGATGGACATATCAATTCCCCTTCTTTTTCCCCTGGGCCTTGGCCAGGAACTTGTCGTTCTGGATGATAAAGCGCTCGTGGGTGCCCTTGCCGATGGGGCCGGTCTCGTCGTAGGCGGTGACGGCAAAGGTGAGCTTGCGGCCGTCCACGGCGGTGACCTCCGCCTCGGCCCATACCTGCATCCCCACGGGGGTGGCGGCATCGTGGCTCACGTCCAGCCGGGTGCCCACGGTGCCCTGCCCCTCCTCCAGGGAGGCCTGGGTGGCGTCGACGGCGGCGTTCTCCATCAGGGCGATCATCTGGGGAGTGGCGAACACGGGCAGCAGGCCGCTGCCCACGGCGGCGGCGGTGTTCTGATCGTTGACCACGCACGCGGCGCGGCCCTTGCTTCCTACAGTAACGGACATGAATTGGTTTCTCCTTTCCAACTTCTTCTGGAACAGGCCCATTTTACAACAGCCGCGCCGTTCTGACAAGCAAAACCGTCACCGGCGGGGGAGCAGGGCGGTGAAGGTGGTGCCGGCCGCGGCGGTGCTGGTGACGGTGAGCCGCCCGTGGTGGCCCTCCACGATGCTCCTGGCAATGGCCAGCCCCAGGCCGTAGCCGCCCCCGCTCCGGTTCCGGGCGGCGTCCGCCCGGTAGAAACGCTCGAAGAGGTGGGGCAGGTGCTCCGGCGGGATGGGCTCGCCGGTGTTGTGTACCGCCAGCCGCAGCCGCTCCTGGTGCCGCTCCAGGGTGAGGGTGACGGTGCCGCCCGGCCCGGCGTACTTCACGGCGTTGTCCAGGAGGATCATCACCAGCCGGCGGAGTTGCCCCTCGTCTCCGCGCAGGGACAGGCCGGGGGTGATCCGGTGCTCCAGCGCCACGCCCGCCTCAAAGGCCACCGACTCGAAGGGGAGCAGACAGCCCAGCGCCACCTCGCTCATGGCCGTCTCCGCCCGGGCGGCCGGCTGGCGGGCGGCATCCGACTTGGCCAGAAAGAGCAGATCGTCCACCAGCTCCTTCATCTGCTCCGCCTCGTCGTGGGTGTACTCCAGCCATTTGGACTGGGCGGCCACCGTGTCTTCGGGATGGGAGAGGACGAGGCCGGTATTGGCCAGAATGACGGTGAGGGGGGTTTTCAGCTCGTGGGAGGCGTCGGCCACAAACTGGCGCTGCTGCTGCCACGCCCGTTCCGCCGGGCGCAGGGCCACGGAGGAGAGGACAAGGCTCACGAAAAAGAGACCCACCATGGCCAGAGCCCACACCAGCAGGGACAGCAGGGACAAATTGCGCAGGGAGGCAGTCTCCCAGCCCAGATCGGCAAAGGCGATGCGGAGCTCGCCGTCGGGCCTGCGCTCCACCAGAAAGCGCAGGCGAAGCTCCCTGAGCACGCCCTGACTGGCGCCGGAGGACTGGGCCTGCTTCACCGCCTCGGCGGCGGTCTCCTCCGAAACGTCCACCTGGCCGCCGTCGTTGAGGCCGGTAATGGCCCCGTCCTTCACGGTGACCACAAAGACCGGGATCAGGGAGAAGCGGTGTGCCCCGTCCGGCTCGTGCTCCTCCGGCGGCGGGCCGCCGATTTCAAAGCGGGGCGGCCCCTCCCCCTCCTGCCAGGACAGGGCCAGCCGGAGGGCGGCATCGCTCTGCCCCGCCAGGCGACGGACGTTCGCCCCCACAAAGAGGATGAACACCACCGCCAGCACCAGGCCCACCAGCAGCAGGTTGATCAGGATGAATTTCCGCCGCAGCCGCTTGATCATACCGCAGGCACCTCCAGGTGATAGCCCACCTTGCGCACGGTGCCGATGCTCACCCGGGAACCCAGATAGGCCAGCTTTTTCCGCAGGAAGGAGATGTAGACCTCCACGTTGTTGTCCTCCGCCTCCGACTCCAGGCCCCATACCTTGGAGATGATGTCCTCCTTGGGAATGACGGCCCGGGGGGCGGCCAGCAGCAGGCGGAGCACGTCGAACTCCTTGAAGCCCAGCCGGACGGATTTTTCCCCGCAGCGCAGACTGCGGGTGGGGGTGTCCAGCACCAGATCCCCGGCGGCGAGCTGCTCGCCGATCACCTCGCCCTGCCGCCGGGTGAGCGCCCGCACCCGGGCCAGCAGCTCCCCGATGTCGAAGGGCTTGGTCATATAGTCGTCCGCGCCGTGATCCAGCCCCGCGATCTTGTCCGGGATCTCATCCCGGGCGGTGAGCATCAGAATGGGGGTGGAGACGTGGGCGCAGCGCAGGCGGCGGGCCACCTCAAAGCCGTCCACCTTGGGAAGCATCACATCGAGCACGATGGCGTCGTACTGCCCGGTGAGGGCGTAGTCCAGCCCATCCGCCCCGTCAAACACCACGTCGGCCTGATAGCGCTGCTCCGCCATGATCTGGCCCAGCGCCTCGGCCAGGCGGCGCTCGTCCTCTACAATCAAGATGCGCATACCTTCTGTCCTTTCCTGCGTTTTTCTCCATTATAAGGGAGAGAACTGAAATCTGTCTGAAATATATGATAGGCGGGGCGGCAGACGAAAGGATTTACAGAGTGTTAACAATCTCACGCGGCCCTTTTTCAGAGTAATTTCAGTTTCTCCCCCTATACTGGCCTCCGAAACCGGAACAGAAGGGGAGGACGATTGCATGCAGTTGATGGCACTGCGGAAGAAAGCGGAGGGGAGTGCGCCGCCCGAGCGGAAGCCCGGCCGGCGGCTGACGGTGAGGCGCGGGGCGGCGCTGCTGCTGGTTCTGGCCCTGGCGGCCGGTGCCGCCCTCGGGGGAAAGGCCCTGTTTTTCAGCGGGGAGGAGCAGACGCCCCTGACGGAGCAGACCACCTATGGCAGCCTGTCCACAACGCTCTCCGGCACCGGAACCACCATGCCGGCGGACAGCGTTACGTACACCACCGCCTCGGAGGCGGAGATCACCGGCGTATATGTCTCCGCCGGCGACACGGTGGAGGTGGGTGATCTGCTCTACACCCAGGACGATTCAGAGCTGGACGACCAGATTGAGGAGTACCAGGATCAGATCACCGAGCAGGAAAACCAGCTGGACGATTACCAGGAACAGCTCGCCCAGCTCCAGGAGGAGATCGCCGCCCTCACTGTGACAGCCCCCTTTGCCGGCCGGATCACCGATGTGGCCGTGGACGTGGGGGACAATGTGGCCGCCGGGACCAAGCTGGCCACCCTTGTGGACGACAGCCAGATGTGCCTGACCCAGTATTTCAGCTACGCCTATGAGGATCAGGTCTATGTGGGCATGAAGGCCGGGGTGTCCGTGGCCAGCCTCATGCTCAACCAGGAAGGGATCGTCACCGACATTCAGATGGTAGACCGGGTGACGGCGGAGGGCACCCACTGCTTTGCCGTCACCGTCACCCTGGACAATCCGGGCGCCTTCACCGAGGGAATGACGGGCGCCGGCTATCTGGTGGCGGACTCGGGCGAGAAGCTCTATCCGTCGGTGGAGGGGGAGCTGGAGTACCGCCGCAGCCAGGATCTCACCGCCGAGGTGGGCGGCGAGGTGACCGGCATCGGGGCGGTGGACTATGAGCAGGTGAGCGCCGGGGCCGTCCTCGTCCAGCTCGACGGGGCCGACTACCAGAAGCAGGTGGAGTCGGTGAACAAGCAGATCACCCAGACTCAGGAAAAGATTGTCCAGCTCCAGGAGAAGATCGCGGAGGCGGAGGAAAAGCGCTCCGACTATGCGGTGACCGCCGAGCTGGCGGGGAAGATCATCATGGTCAATGTCCGGGAAGGGGAGAGCCCCCGGGAGGCGGGGCAGACCGCAGTGGTGCTCTACAACCTGGACTCCATGACCATCACCGCCAACATTGACGAGCTGGACATCGACGGCATTGCCATGGGGATGGAGGTGGACATCACCCAGTCGGGGGCGGAGAGCGACACCCATTACACCGGCACCGTCACGGAGATCAGCTATGAGGCCACCAACTCCAACGGCGTGGCCTATTTCCCCATCACCATCACCATTCCCAGCGGGGGCGCCCTCTCCGCCGGCGTCAACGTCTCCTATTCCATCACCGTGGGCGACGAGTCCGAGGGGGTGCTGGCCCCCATCGCGGCCCTCAAGAGCACCAGCCAGGGAACCTGCCTCTTCGTCAAGGCGGACGCGGCGCCGGACAACGCGGTGGAGCTGGAGGACGGCGTGGTGCCCGACGGGTTCTATGCCGTGCCGGTGGAAACCGGGGTGTCCAACAGCCAGTATGTGCGCATCCTCTCCGGCGTGGAGGAGGGGGTGGAGGTGTTCACCCGCTATCAGCAGACGGCCCCGAGCGGCGGGGATACCACCAGCCAGGGCCAGAGTGAGGAGCAATCCGGCTTCCCGGGCGGCGGGGAAATGCCGGATTTCGGCGGCGGAATGCCTGGCGGCATGGGCGGCGGGATGCCCGGCGGCGGCCCTATGGGCTGAGAAGGGGGATTCTGTATGAGCCTGATTCAATTGAAGGACGTCTATAAAATTTACGCCGAGGGGCAGGAAAACCAGGTCAACGCGCTGGATGGGGTTACGCTGAGCATAGACCAGGGGGAGTTTGTGGCCATCATCGGCACCTCCGGCTCCGGCAAGTCCACGATGATGAACATACTGGGCTGCCTGGACGTGCCCACCCGGGGGGAGTATCTCCTGGACGGCACCCCGATCCGGGAGCGCACCCAGAGGGAGCTGTCCCAGATCCGCTCCCGGCAGATTGCGTTCATTTTTCAGGGCTATAACCTCATCCCGTCCCTGAACGTCTGGCAGAATGTGGCGCTGCCCATGCTCTACCAGCGGGTCCCGCTGGCGGAGCGGCGGGCGCGGGCCATGGAGGCGCTGGAAAAGGTGGAGATCGCCGCCAAGGCGGACAACCGGCCGGCCCAGCTCTCCGGCGGCCAGCAGCAGCGGGTGGCCATCGCCCGGGCCATCGCCGCCCGCTCGCCCATCCTCATGGCCGACGAGCCCACCGGGGCGCTGGACTCCAGAACCGGCGAACAGGTGCTGGGCCTCATGCGCCAGATGAACGCCGAGGGAACCACCGTGATCCTGATCACCCACGACAACGGCATCGCCGCCCAGGCCGACCGTACCGTGCGGGTGAAGGATGGGAGAATCGTCCACGACAGCCTGTGGGACGGCGTGCTGGTGGACTGGAGCGCCCCGCCGGCGCGGGTGGCGCCATGAACGCGCTGCGCATGGCCCTGGACTCCATCCGGGAGAAAAAGGGGCGCTCCTTCCTCACGATGCTGGGCATCATCATCGGCGTGACCGCCGTGCTGGTGCTGGTGGCGCTGGTGTCCGGCTACAACGCGGACATCACCGCCTACTATGAGAAGCTGGGCGTCAACAAGGTCAACGTCACGGTGAACTGGTACGACACCAGCCGGTCTGTGGATGTGATAGACGCCCTCTATGACTATGGGAATGGAGAGCTGGGCGATATGGTGCTGGGGGTGAGCCCCGATCTGTCCACAAGCCTGCCCATGAAATACCGCACCACCACGCTGGACAGCGGGACGCTCTACCTGGGCAGCGACCAGTTCTCCGTCTGCGGGAACTACACCCTGAAGGAGGGGCGGGACATCAGCGCCTTTGACGTCGACCGGCGCAGCCGGGTGTGCGTGCTCGGCTCCTACGTGGCGGACAGCCTGTTTCAATATGCGGATCCCATCGGGGAGACCGTCTACTTCGGCGGTGAGCCCTTCACCGTGGTGGGGATCTACTACCAGAAGGACGGGGGCGAGGAGGGCTCCATGGACGACATGGCGGTGATCCCCTACTCCCTGGATCGGGCCATACTGGGCACCGCCCAGCTCACCCGCTTTTCTGTCAAGGTAGATCAGTCCGACCACATGGACACAGTGATGGCGAAGCTGGAGCGTTTCCTGGGGGAGACCATCGACACGAGCGTGGGGGAGTATGAGCTGGAGAACGGCAACTCCGCCATGAGCGAGAGCACGGAGGAGATGACCTCCATGAGCGTGGTACTGGGCGGCATCGCGGGCATCGCCCTGCTGGTGGGCGGAATCGGTATCATGAACATCATGCTGGTCACCGTCACGGAGCGGACCCGGGAAATCGGCATCAAGAAGTCCATCGGCGCGCCCCGGCGGGAGATCGTGGGGCAATTCCTGGTGGAGGCCGCCATCCTGAGTGCTCTGGGCGGCCTCATCGGCATCGCCCTGGGCTACCTGCTGTCGCTCATTTTGGGAAAGGCCATGTATGATCTGATCCTGTATCCCGACGCGCTGGTGACGGCGGGCGCCTTCGCCTTCTCTGTCGCCATCGGAATCGTGTTCGGCATCTACCCGGCGGCCAAGGCGTCCGGTTTGCAGCCTGTGGACGCCCTGCGCGCCGACTAATCGAGAGGAGAAACACAGATGAAACAACGTATTCTGGCGCTGCTGCTGGCGGCGGGGCTGTGCCTGGGGCTGATCGCGGCGGCGCCCGCCCTGGCCTTTTCGGATGTGAGCGGAGAAGAGCTGTCCGAGGCGGTGGAGGTACTCTCCGGCCTGGGTATTGTCTCCGGGTACTCCGACGGGAGCTACCACCCGGACGACGCGCTGACCCGCGCCCAGTTCTGCAAGCTGGCCATTCTGACGGAGGGACACGGGGATCAGGCGCGGGGGAGCGCCTACCGCACCCGGTTTTCCGACGTGCCGGGCGGCGGCTGGGCTGCCCCCTATATCAATCTGGCCTGTGAGGAGGGGCTGGTCTCCGGCTATGGCGATGGCCGCTTTGGCCCGGACGATCCGGTGACGGTGGGACAGGCGGTGACTGTGGTTCTCCGTTTGCTGGGCTATACGGCGGAGGAGATCGGCCCCTTCTGGCCGGAGGACTATCTGAATAAGGCCGGGGCACTGGGGCTTCTGGACGGCCTGCCCGCAGACGGCGGAGCCGGCCTGACCCGGGGAGACGCGGCCCTGCTGCTCTACCGCGTGCTGCGGCAGACAGACCGGGACGGACAGGATTACATCGACAACCTCTGCGCCTCCAAGGTGACCGGCGCGGTGCTGCTGGACAATAACGCCGAGGCGGCGGACGGCACCCTGGGCACGGTGGAGGTCTATGCCAATCAGACGATTAGCTGGTATGAGCCTGCGGAGGCGGTGCCGGATCGCCTGGTGGGGCGGAAAGGCGCGCTGCTGTTGGACGAGGCGGGAAAGGCGGTGGGCTTCCTGCCGGACGATTCGTCCCATCGCACCCTCCGCCCGGCGGAGGTGGCGGCGGACGGCATCACCGCCGCCGGAGGGGGTACGTATGCCATCTCCAGCGGAACCAGGGTGCTGCTGGACGGCGCGGTCAGCACCTACGGCGACTGCTGGTATGAGCTGGAGGGCCGGGAGCAGGTGGCGCTGTATTATACGGACTCCGGGGCGCTCGATCTGGTCGTGGCCTCCGAGGCGGCGGCCTATGAGGGGGTCATGCTGACCGGCTATTATGAGAATGCCAGCCCCAACGCCGCATCGCCCGCCTCCATCACGCTGCTGGGCGTGGAGCTGGAGGTGGTGGACGGGGCGGCGGCCGGGCTGTCCGCCTTCGCGGTGGGCGACCGGATTACCGTCACCCTGAACGGGGCGGTAGAGGTGATCTCTGCCTGCGCCCCCTCGGAGAAGCGGGCGGAGCTCTACGGCGTGCTTCAGGAGGACGGGGTGGAGCTGACCTGCGGGCTGACTGCGGCGGGTGAGCTCAGCGTCCACGGCGCCGGTGTGGGTGAGCTGGTTCGGGTCAGCTCCACCGGGATCGGGGCCCTGTCGGTCTATCCGGTGTCCGGTGGGAGCCAGTATGCCCTGGATCCGTCGGGCGGCACCCTGGGGAGCCTTCCACTGTCGGAGAATGTGAAGCTCTACGAGCGGGCCGGTTCCAGCACAGTGGCGGAAATTGCCCTGGAGGATATTCTGATGGATACCGTATCTGCCTCCCAAATTGACTTTTACGCCACAGACGAAAGCGGGGAGGTCTGCCTCCTCCTGCTGGACGATGTGACCGGGAACGCATTTACCTACGGCCTGCTGACCGCCGGGGAGCAGACCGGGGGCAGCGGCAGCATGACCTATACCAACCGAACCGTCTCCGTGGAGAACAGCAGCGGAGCCAGCCAGGCATATATCACGGGAAAGACGGTCAGGAGCGGAACCATGGGCGGCATCGCGGTGTCGTCCGAGGGAAAGGCCGTGGAGGTTGTGAGCCTGAAGAAGGCCGATGTGAGCCGGGCTGATTTTGACGGAGAGGAGGCCGTGGTGGTGGAAGGCCTTCGGGTGCCCGTCAGCGACGGGGTAGAGGTTTACAACCAAGAAACCGGGCGCTGGACGACCCTCTCGGCCGCCAAATCCTACGGAGCGGAGCTGACCGTGTACTACAGCGGCGCACTGGGCGGGGACGCCGTGGTGCGGGTGGTGACCGTGGGATAGCAAAACAAGATACAATAGATAAATAGAGAGCAGAAAGCCGGGCCCGCATGACAAGCCATGCGGGCCCGGCTCAGGCCACAGGGGAGATGACGCCGCAGGCAATGCGGCCCCCGGCGGCGCCGGTGGGCTGACTGCGGTAGTCATCGGGCAGAGCGTGGAGTACCACCGACCGGCCCAGCACCTGCCCGGGCTGAAACCGGCCGGTATACACGAGGGAGAGCGCCCGGCCGCCGCTGGAGAGCAGGACGGGGAGATCTCCCGCGTGGTTCGGGTGCTCGCGGCCTTCCGGATCGTAGTGGGGACCGGCGCAGTGAAAGGCCACGTCGCCCCCGGTGCAGCAGTCGCCGAGCGCGTGAATGTGGCAGGCATAAAAGCCGTCCCCGGGCAGCCCCAGGGCGCGTATCAGCAATAGGGTTCCGTCCTGGTAGGGATAAAACAGCGCCTCGCCCCGCAGGCCGGGGTGGGCGTTGCTGCCACAGAGCAGTGCACGGGCGGCAGGGCGGCCATCCAGCAGGACCCGGGGCAGGCGGCACAGAGCATCAGCCATGGAATACGCCTCCATTCTGTCCCCATGCTATGTGGGGACAGGCGCAATCGTTCCAAAGAAAAAAGGGACCAGCCAAAGGCTGGTCCCTTTTTTACAAACTTACACAGCGCGGGTGACCTTACCCGAACGGAGGCATCTGGTGCACACATAGACGTGCTTGGGCGTGCCGTTGACAATCGCCTTGACGCGCTTCACATTGGGCTTCCAAGGACGGTTGGAGCGGCGGTGAGAGTGGGACACCCGGATGCCGAACACAACGCCCTTATCGCAAAATTCACATTTGGCCATTCGCTTATACCTCCTCGCTCGTCAGGATAGCTTGATAAAGCATCGTATGATATAATAACAGAGCTTTTCGAAAATTGCAAGCATTTTTTTCAAAAAATCCCTTTCTTCCAAAGTGTGTTGCAAAGGAGCAGGGGAGAATGGTATACTATGAACTAATAATACCGCAAGGGGGCAGCGCCAATGGAGAGCCTTTACAGCGTAAAGCTGGGAAAACTGATTCAGGAATTTCGCCTGGAGGTCCTGAGGGGCGGGGCGGGGTACGAGGATGTGTCGATCCGGACGGAGGACGTGAACCGGCCGGGCCTGCAGCTCACCGGATTTTTCGACTACTTTGACGCCAAGCGGCTCCAGGTGATTGGCCGCGTCGAGACCACCTATCTGGAGGGGCTGACCTCCGAGGAGCGGCGGGAGAGCTTCGAACTGTTGCTCTCCCAGGACATTCCGGCCCTGATTATTTCCCGGGAGATTGAGCCCTTCCCCGAGTGTATGGAGATGGCCGAGAAGTATGACCGAACCATCCTCCGCAGCCCGGACACCACCAGCGTGCTCATGAGCAACATCATTGCGGCGCTGAAGTCCTATCTGGCTCCCCGCATCACCCGCCACGGCGTGCTGGTGGAGGTGTACGGCGAGGGCGTGCTGCTGCTGGGCGAGTCCGGCGTGGGCAAGAGCGAGACCGCCATTGAGCTGGTCAAGCGCGGCCACCGGCTGATCGCGGACGACGCAGTGGAGATCAAGCGCAACGTCACCGACCGGCTGGTGGGCACTGCGCCGGAGCTGATCCGCCACTATATCGAGCTGCGGGGCATCGGCGTCATCGACGTGTGCCGCCTGTTCGGTATGAGCGCCGTCAAGGACGAGGCCGAGATCGATATGGTCATCAACCTGGAGCAGTGGAAGGACGGGGCCATGTACGACCGCCTGGGCCTGGAGAACCTCTACACCACGATTCTGGACGTGCAGGTGCCCTCTCTCACCGTGCCGGTGCGGCCGGGCCGGAACCTGGCGGTGATCATCGAGGTGGCGGCCATGAATAACCGCCACAAGAAGATGGGGTACAACGCCGCCGTGGAGTTTACCAAGCAGATCAACCAGCACTTCGACCAGGCCATGAGTGCGCAGTTGAATGATAATTAAAAAAGAGATACGTTCCGCCGCCCCGGTGAAAACCGGGGCATTTTTTCTGCTGGAGGGTGTCACGTTTGGGAGCCGTGAGGTGTATATCAGGTGAACGCGTTCCAAACGGAGAAAAAGGAGGGAGATTCATGGCGGAGCATGCGGAGGAGGCGCTGGCCGCCCGGCTGGTGGAGACCTACTCCGACCGGCTCTTGAGGCTGGCCTATTCCATCCTGAATTCTGTGCCCGACGCCCAGGACGTATGCCAGGAGGTGCTGCTTAAGCGGCTGGAATATCCAGGTGCCTTTGAAAATGAGAAGCACGAACAGGCCTGGATGGTGCGGGTGACGGTCAACGCCTGCAAAAACGTCCGCCGGAGTCCCTGGCGCACCCGCACCGTGGGCCTGGATGCCGTGGCCGAGCCTGCGGCGTTTCAGCCGGAGGAGGGCGGCGTGCTGGAAGAGGTGCAGCGTCTGCCTGCCAAGTACCGGGAGGTGCTGGTGCTCTACTATTATTTAGGATATGATACCAACGAGATAGGGGAGATCCTGGGCCTGCGGGCCGATGCGGTGCGGACCCGGATGAGCCGGGCCCGGATGAAATTAAAGCATGTATTGGAGGGATTGGGCTATGGCAGGCTATCGGGATGAGTTGGAGCGGCTGAACTTCTCGGCGGAGGAAAAGGAGGCGCTGACCTGCCGCCTGCTGGAGCGGAGGAGCGGGCAGGAAGAGAAGCGCCCACGCTTCCCCTATTGCGGGTTGGTGGCCATCGTAGCTGCCGCTTCACTCCTGACAGGAGCGGTGGGGGCCGTCTCACTTGCCGGGGTGTCCCCAGCCTTCCGGGAGCTGTTCGGCATCACCAGCGAGGAACAGGCAAAAAACCTGGGGATTGTACAGATGAACCAGGTGTTCGAGGACAAGAACGGCTCCGGGGCCACCGTCACCGTGAAGGAGGCGGCGGCGGATCAGGAACAGTTCTATATCCTGGTGGAGTTTGCCGCGCCGGAGGGGACGGTACTGCCCGAGCCCGACCAGGTGGAGGAGGGCTTCAACCGCGCCGTCCTCTGGGGCGGGCCGGACGGCAGGGGAATCGGCTTCGGAGCCTATAGGGACGAGAGTTGCACCAGCTTTATCGGCTCCAGCGAGGCGGGGTATGCAATAGACTATGTGGAGGACAGCGACCCCACAGACAACAAAATGGAGTTTATCATTCGTGGGCATATAGATCCGATGCCAAAGGATGCCGCATACTGTCTGTTTTCCGGGATCCAGTCCCTGTGTATGCAGTATCAGGGGGAATGGGTCACCGTGCTGGATGGTATGGACATCGATCTGATCGTCCCCCTGGTTGGCATGGGTACCCATTACGACTTCCAGGGCCGGTGCGGTGTGAATCTGAACGGCGTGACTCTGGCGGTGGCAGAGAACCTGACCATCTCGCCTATCAGCGTCAGCATGGATCTGGTGATCCAGGACGGGGCGGCCTATGACGCGGCCTTCGGTCAGGATGGCCCTTGGCAGATGTATGTCCTGATGTCAGACGGAAGCAAGATCCAAACCCGGTTTGAGAAGGTGGGAGGGGTTCAGGACGTATTTCACGATGATGCAGGACGAACCTTTTTCCGGGCGGATCATGTCCGTTTCGAACTGGAATCCCCCATCGATGTGGCGGAAATACAGAATCTGGTCTTTACAGGGGATAACAGCCGAATCTATGAAGGGGAGGACCGGACCGGCACTCTAATCCAGTTTGATTTCGGCCCTTGGCATTTTCAAAATGAAACCTACTGGAACGAGGTCAACTATTACTGGAGGAAGGACTGAGTATATACTTTATGAAGGGGCCCGGAGCTATCCGGGCCCTTTTTTGCGCGGGAATGAAAAAAACCTTGCAAAACGGGGAACGATGTGATATTATACCAAAGCATGTGATTACGCACACCCGCGGACGATGGGCCAGGTGCTTTCCAAATGGGAGGTTGGCCGGCTTCGGATGAACCGGGTGGAGGAATCAACAAATAAAGGAGGAATTTTTACCATGGCAGTCGTATCTATGAAGCAGCTTCTCGAGGCGGGCGTCCACTTCGGTCACCAGACCCGCCGCTGGAACCCCAAGATGGCCACCTATATCTACACCGAGCGCAACGGCATCTATATCATCGACCTGCAGAAGACCGTGAAGAAGCTGGAGGAGGCCTACAGCTTCGTCCGCTCCCTGGGCGAGTCCGGCCAGACCCTGCTGTTCGTCGGCACCAAGAAGCAGGCTCAGGAGGCCATCAAGGAAGAGGCCGAGCGCGTCGGCATGTACTATGTCAACGCCCGCTGGCTGGGCGGCATGCTCACCAACTTCAAGACCATGCGCGGCCGCGTGGAGCGTCTGAACCAGCTCAAGAAGATGCAGGAGGACGGCACCTTTGACATGCTGCCCAAGAAGGAAGTCATGAAGCACCTGGGCGAGATCGCCAAGCTGGAGAAGTATCTGGGCGGCGTGGTCGAGATGAAGAAGCTCCCCGGCGCGCTGTTCGTGGTTGACCCCCGCAAGGAGCGCAATGCCATCAATGAGGCCCGCAAGCTGCACATCCCCATCGTAGCCATCGTGGACACCAACTGCGATCCCGACGAGATCGACTATGTCATCCCCGGCAACGACGACGCCATCCGCGCCATCAAGCTGATCTCCGGCGTGATGGCCAACGCCATCCAGGAGGGCAAGCAGGGCCAGGACGCTGCCGAGGCTTCCGCTGAGAAGGAAGCGGCCGCCGAGTAATTCCGGCCCCAAACCGTGATGTTGAGAGCGCCCGCCCGCGCGGGCGGGCGCTCCTTTTGATATTTGAGATGGAGGTAATGTGATCATGGCAATCACTGCAAAAGACGTACAGACCCTGCGCGAGATGACCGGCGTGGGTATGATGGACTGCAAGAAGGCCCTCACTGAGGCCGAGGGCAACATGGACAAGGCCGTTGAGATCCTCCGCGAGAAGGGTCTGGCCGCCTCTCAGAAAAAGGCGGGCCGCATCGCCGCCGAGGGCATGGCCTATGCCACCGTGGTGAACGGCGTCGGCGTGGTGGTCGAGGTCAATGCAGAGACCGACTTCGTGGGCAAGAACGAGAAGTTCGTGGACTTCGTTAAGGGCGTGGCCGCCGTTGTGGCCGCCAACAAGCCCGCCGACCTGGATGCCCTGATGGCCCTTTCCTACGGCAACGGCCGCACCGTGCAGGAGGAGCAGCAGGAGATGGTGCTCGTCATCGGCGAGAACATCAAGGTCCGCCGCTTTGCTTTCTTTACCGATGGCATCTCCGTGCCCTATGTCCACGCTGGCGGCAAGATCGGCGTGCTGGTAAACCTAGAGACTGGCCTGACTGCCGAACAGGTGGAGACCGTGGGCAAGGACGTGGCCATGCAGATCGCCGCTCTGAACCCCCGCTTTTGGGACAAGAGCCAGGTTGACCAGGCCACCCTGGATGAGGAGAAAAAGATCCTCCTGGTGCAGATGGAGAACGATCCTAAGATGGCTTCCAAGCCCGAGAAGGTCAAGGAGGGCATCGTCGCCGGTAAGCTGGGCAAGTTCTACAAGGAGAACTGCCTGCTGCAGCAGGAGTTCGTGAAGGATAACGCCATGACCGTGGAGCAGTATATCGCCTCCGTTGCCAAGACTCTGGGCGGCACCATTACCTTCAAGAACGCCGTCCGCTTTGAGAAGGGCGAGGGCATCGAGAAGAAGCAGGAGAACTTCGCCGAAGAGATCGCTAAGCAGCTGGGCAAGTAAACCACAGATTGTCTTCGAGCGCCGGACACTGAGTGTCCGGCGCTTTTCCATGCCTGCGCGTTCTCCTGCGCCCGCCTCCGGCGGGCCGCGCCGCATGGCGCGTACAAGCGTTTTGCCGGAGGCAAAACCTTGGATTGGGGCGGATTCATTTCGCCCCAATCGAATGAAAATCGGGGCTCCCCGCCCGGCTTGCCGGGTGGGGCGGAACTTCGCCGAAGAGATCGCTAAGCAGCTGGGCAAGTAAACCACAGATTGTCTTCGAGCGCCGGACACTGAGTGTCCGGCGCTTTTCCATGCCTGCGCGTTCTCCTGCGCCCGCCTCCGGCGGGCCGCGCCGCATGGCGCGTACAAGCGTTTTGCCGGAGGCAAAGCCTTGGATTGGGGCGGATTCATTCCGCCCCAATCGAATGAAAATCGGGGCGGAACTTCGCTGAGGAGATCGCCAAGCAGCTGGGCAAGTAAACCGCAGATTGGCTTCGAGTGCCGGACGCTCAGTGTCCGGCGCTTTTCCGTGACAGCGGGTTTTGTTTGGTGCAGGGGGATTGTGCTTGACGCGGGGGACGTGCTATACTAAGTACTACATTATAAAATGAAAACGGAGGACAACAATCATGAGGAAAGATTTTGGAGCCAAACCCTTCCTGTACCCTCAGCCTGTCTTGATGATCGCCACCTACGGCGAAGACGGCACCCCGGACGTAATGAACGCCGCTTGGGGCGGAATTGCCGACATGAAGCGGGTAGCCATGTATCTGAGCGCCAGCCATAAGACGGTGAAAAATATCCTGGCCCGGAAGGCATTCACGGTGAGCATGGCGGATGCGGACCACGTGACGGAGTGCGACTACCTGGGCATTGTGTCGGCCAATCAGGTGCCGGACAAGGTGGCCAGGGCGGGGTTCCATGTGACCAAGAGTGCCCATGTGGACGCCCCGCTGGTCGACGAGCTGCCCCTGGCCCTGGAGTGCCGGTTTGTTAGCTTTGACGAGGAGAGTGAGCTGTTGGTGGGCGAGATTGTCAACGTCAGTGCGGACGAGCGCATCTTGAACGCGGACGGCACCATTGATCCGGCCAAGCTGCGCCCCATCACCTTCGACATGGCGAACAGCGCCTACCTGGTGCTGGGGGAGAAGGTGGGCAACGCCTTCCAGGACGGAAAGAAGCTCAAGTGAGAGAATGCGGCGGTTCGGTGAGACAGTCCGGGCCGCCGCTTTTCCTCTTGAGTGGTGTCTCCCCGCCTGCTATAATAAAGAAAACAGATGTTCTATCAGGAGGCAGTATCATGGAGGATTTGCTGGAGGGGCTGAACGAGGCTCAGCGGGCGGCGGTCACAGCGACCGAGGGCTTTGTGCGTGTGATTGCCGGGGCGGGCTCCGGCAAGACCCGGGCCCTGTCCCATCGGTTTGCGTTCCTGGTCAATGAGCTGGGTATCCTGCCGGGGAATATCCTGTGCGTGACTTTCACCAACAAGTCGGCCGCGGAGATGCGCCAGCGCATCCATCGGCTGACCGGGGACGACGACACGGGCTACATTAACACCTTTCACGGCTTCTGCGTCTCCGTGCTCCAGGAGGACAGCCATGCGGTGGGGTATCCAAAGAGCTTTCTGGTACTGGACAACGCAGACATTGACGCCATGCTGCAGATGATCTATGAGGAGCGGGGCCTCAGCCTTCGGGATATGACCTTCCGGGCGGCGCGGGATATGATCGAAATCCGCAAGCTGTTCAAGGAACCTGAGTATTACCGGGACATGCTCAGTCTGTCGCTGGACGCTCTGAAGCAGAGGTATCTGGACGCGGTACAGGCCGGGGATATGATCTTTTACGGCTACCTCTACCAAGAGAGAAAGTGCTTTGGGCTGGACTACAACGACCTGATCAAATTCACCCTCCATATCTTCCAGGAAAATGAGGCTATCCGGCTCAAGTGGCAGAAGCGGCTGGAGTACATCATGATCGACGAGTTCCAGGACATTGACGGGCTCCAGTATGGACTGATGGAGGTGCTCTGCGGCTATCACAGGAATCTGTTCATCGTGGGCGATCCGGATCAGACCATCTACACCTGGCGGGGGGCCAACGTAAAGTACCTGCTGGATTTTGACAAGCAGTTTCCGGGCACAAAGACCATTCTGATGACGGAAAACTACCGCTCCACGCTGGAGATCCTGTCGGCGGCCAACGCCCTAATCGCACAAAACGCCGCCCGTATCCCAAAGGAGCTGCGCCCCACCCTTCCATCCGGCGGGCCCGTCCTGTGCCATTTCGGGGAGAACCCGGTGACGGAGGCCGGATGGATGGCGGGTGAGATGTCCAAGCTGCGGGAGAAGGGGGTGCCCTACCGGGACATGGCGGTGCTCTATCGGGCCCACTATGTCACCCGGGCGGTGGAGGGCGTTCTGCTCCGTGAGAAGATTCCCTATACGATCTACAGCGGCGTGCCCTTTTTCAGCCGGATGGAGATCAAGGATGCCCTTTCCTATCTGCGGATGCTCGCCTACCGGGACGATCTGTCCTTTCGGCGCATCGTCAACGCGCCTAGGCGTAACCTGGGCAAGCGGCGGATGGCTTTTCTGGAGGAATACGCGGCGCAGCAGGGCTGCCCTCTATACCGCGCCCTGCAGGAGTGCCTGGACGAGCCCCTGTTTAAGGGGACGCGGGCCCGGTCTTTTGTGTCGTTGATCGAGGGGCTTTCCACCGAATGCGAGGGGCGGCCAGTTTCGGAGGTGCTGTCCGCCGTACTCAACGAGAGCGGCTACGAGATGATGCTCCGCACCGAGGGAAGCCAGGACCGGCTGGACAATCTGGCCGAGCTGAAGCAGGCGGTCTATGAGTATGAGACCACCTGCGGCGAGGAATGTACCCTGGAGTACTACCTGGCCCATGTGGCCCTCTTTACCAATAGCGACACCGGGGAGGTGGGGGACCGTGTGAAGCTGATGACCGTCCATGCGGCCAAGGGGCTGGAGTTCCCCTATGTGTTCCTGTGCGGCATGAACGAAGGGATCTTCCCCTCACGGAAGGTGCGCACCCGTCAGGGAATGGAGGAGGAGCGGAGGCTGGCCTTTGTGGCGGTTACACGGGCAGAGAAGGGGCTGTACCTGTCCGAGGCGGACGGGACGAATTTCGACGGCTCACCCCGCTACCCTTCCCGGTTCCTGCTGGACATGTGGGGGACATTCATCCCCGTACCGGAGCCCCAGGAGGGCCTGCTGAAGGCGGCCAGGGGGTACGCCGAGAGCAGCAACCGCGCCCTGCCCCCGGACGACGGCGCGGTGCTCCTTCCGGTGGGCCAGAGGGTGCGGCATTTCGTGTTCGGGCTGGGCCGGGTGCTGGACGTGGACCTGAACCGGGGAGCCCACCTGGTCCAGTTCGACGATATGGAGACGCCCCGGCGGATCTCTTTCCGGGCGAAGCTGGAGGCTTGGCCGGAGGATGCCCCTTCAACGGGTGAGCGGCAAAACTCCGATTACGAATAATTTGTAAAAACTTTGGCCTAACCCCTAGGCAAACGTGGAAAACTATATTAAAATAAAAGGGACTGAATACCGTATAAAGGGGTTGAACGTATGAGTGAACCGCAGTATAAGCGGGTCCTTTTGAAATTGAGCGGCGAGGCGCTGGCCGGAGAGGCCAGCCGTGGCCTGGACTTCGACGTGATCGGCAGTGTGTGCGACGTAATCAAGAAGTGCGTAGCCTGTGGCGTGCAGATCGGCATCGTGGTGGGCGGCGGCAACTTCTGGCGCGGCGTCAAGGACGGCGGCGACCGGATGGAGCGCACCCGCGCCGACCACATGGGTATGCTGGCCACTACCATCAACGCCCTGGCCGTGGCCGACGTGCTGGAGCAGAAGGGCGTGGACGTGCGGGTGCAGACCGCCATCGAGATGCGCGCCATGGCCGAGCCGTACATCCGCTCCAAAGCCATCCGGCACATGGAGAAGGGCCGGGTCGTGATCTTTGGCTGCGGCACCGGCAACCCGTTTTTCTCTACTGACACGGCCGCGGTGCTGCGGGCCGCGGAGATCGACGCGGATGCCATTCTGCTGGCTAAGAACATTGACGGCGTCTACAGCGCCGACCCGAAGAAGGACCCCTCTGCGGTCAAGTATGACACCATCACTTATGACGATGTGCTGGCCCAGCACCTGCAGGTGATGGACTCCACCGCCACGTCCCTGTCCATGGACAACAAGATCCCGGTGGTTCTGTTTGCGTTGAAGGACCCGGAGAACATCCTGCGGGTCGTTATGGGAGAGAAAATTGGAACCATTGTCAAGGAGGAACCGTGATATGAAGGAAGTCAACAAGGAATTCGATGCAAAGATGCAGAAGACCATTGACGTGGTCATGAGCGATTTCGCCAGCGTCCGGGCCGGCCGCGCCAACGCCGCCGTGCTGGACAAGATCACCGTGGACTACTACGGCGCTCCCACACCTCTGAACCAGGTAGCGGCTATCTCCTCCCCAGACCCCAGGAGCCTGATGATCCAGCCTTGGGATAGCACCCTGCTCAAGGCCATTGAAAAGGCCATCCAGACCTCCGATCTCGGCATCAATCCACAGAATGACGGTAAAGTAATTCGCCTTGCCTTTCCGCAGCTCACGGAGGAACGCCGCAAGGAGCTGACGAAGCAGGTCAAGAAGTACGGCGAAAACGGCAAGGTGGCCATCCGCAACATCCGCCGGGATGCCATGGAAAAGTTTAAGGCCATGGAAAAGAAGTCGGAGATTACCGAGGACGACCGGAAGGACTATGAGAAGGAGCTCCAGGACATGACCGAAAAGCGCTGCAAGCAAATCGACGAGCTCACTGCCAAAAAAGAGGCAGAGCTGATGGCGGTCTAAGTCTGTAAAGTAGATAGACCTCACGGTGCGGGACACCTGGATGTCCCGCACCGGAATTTTATGGGACCGGGTAGGATAAACTATGTCATTCTTAAAAACGAAAGAGAGCGGGGAGGCACAGGTGGATTTTGACCGCCTGCCCCGCCACGTGGCAATCATCATGGACGGAAACGGCCGCTGGGCCAAGCGCCGTGGCCTGCCTCGTACGGCGGGGCACGCCGCGGGGGCAGAGAATTTCCGCAGCATCGCCACCTATTGTCAGAAGATCGGACTGGAGTACCTTACAGTGTACGCCTTTTCCACGGAGAACTGGAAGCGCCCGCTGGAGGAGGTTTCCGCCATCGTGGGCCTGCTGAAAAAGTATCTGCTGGAGTCCATCGAAAAGATGGAGAAGGACAAAATTAAGCTCCACTTTTTTGGTGATCTGGAGCCGCTGCCCCAGGAGCTCAAGGATATGTGCCGGAAAACCAGCGAGATTTCCGAGCGGTATGAGGGGATGCAGGTCAACGTCTGCTTCAACTATGGGGGACGGGACGAGATCGTTCGGGCCGCCCGACATTTCGCCGCAGACTGTGCGGCGGGAGGACGGAAACCGGAGGAGCTGACCGAGGTGCTGTTTTCCGAATACCTCTGCTCCAATGGTGTACCCGACCCGGATCTGGTGATCCGCCCCAGCGGGGAAGTGCGCATTTCCAACTTCCTGCTGTGGCAGTCCGCCTATGCGGAATTCTATTTTACTGACGTACTGTGGCCCGATTTTTCCAAAGAGGAGCTGCATAGGGCGTTGGCGGCCTACCAGGGCCGTTCCCGCCGTTTTGGAGGTGTCTGAGTGGGTAAGCGAATCATGGTGGCGGTTATTTTCATCCCGCTCCTGCTGGTGCTGTTTTACCTGATTTCTCCCGCGTATCCTTGGGCTCTGTGCCTCCTCATTGCCGGGCTGTCCATGATCGCGGTGCATGAGGTGCTCTGGTCCACCGGCTTTTTGAAGCATACCCGCATCTCCGGCTACTCCATCATACTGGCCGGGCTGATTCCCTTCTGGGTCTACTATGACGGGCGGCCTCTGCCCGCGCTGTGCGGCCTGTTCGTGTATGTGGTGCTTCTCTTTGCCGAGGCCATCGCAAGCCACAAGCGCCTGTCTCTGGAGAAGCTGGGAGGCGCCTTTTTCCTGACTGTGGTGATCCCCTTCTTCTTGTCCTCCTTCCTGCGCATTCGCCAGATGGAGCACTGGGAGCCTTTGCTCATCCTGCCCCTGGTGGCGGCCTTTATCAGCGATGCCTTCGCACTGTTTGCGGGCATGGCTTTCGGCAGGCACAAGCTGGCGCCGGAGCTCTCTCCTAAAAAGACGGTGGAGGGGGCCGTGGGCGGCTTTGTGGGGACGGTGGTGTGCACGGTACTGTACGGCGTGCTGCTCCGCTTCGCCTTCGACTATACTGTGAACTACCTGTACCTGGCCCTCTACGGAGCCCTGGGCAGCGCCATCTCCCAGATGGGCGACCTGTCATTTTCCTATATCAAGCGGCAGTACGGAATCAAGGATTTCGGCAACATTTTTCCCGGACACGGCGGCGTGCTGGATCGGTTTGACAGCGTGATCTTCTGCGCGCCCCTGATCGAATTGTTGCTCCGGTTCCTGCCCGCCGTGGGAGGAGCATAGCATGGAACAAAACCGCTGTATTTCTCTGCTGGGCTCCACTGGCTCCATCGGGCGGCAGTCACTGGACGTGATTGCCGCCTGTGGCATGCGTGTGGCCGCCTTAACGGCCAACCGGGACGTGGAGCAGATGGAGAAGCAGTGCCGCCGCTTCCAGCCGGAGCTGGCGGTGATGATGGACCCGGAGTCCGCCGCGTCCCTGCGCCTGCGCCTGGCTGACACGCCCATCCGCGTGGCGGAGGGGATGGAGGGCCTGCTGGAGGCGGCCAGCCTGGAGGCGGCGGACACGGTGCTCACCGCCGTGGTGGGGATCGTGGGACTCCGTCCCACTTTGGCCGCCATCCGGGCTGGTAAGCGCATCGCCTTGGCCAACAAGGAGACACTGGTGTGCGCCGGGGAGCTGGTGAGCGATGCGGCTGCATGGAGCGGCTCCCAAGTGGTGCCGGTGGACTCGGAACACTCCGCCATCTTCCAGTGTCTCCAGGGCTGCCAGGACAGGGGAGAGGTGCGCCGCCTGATTCTGACCGCCTCCGGCGGCCCCTTCTGGGGATGGAAAGGGGAGGACCTTGCCGGAGTGACGGTAGAGCAGGCTCTGGCCCATCCCAACTGGAATATGGGGGCCAAGATCTCCGTGGACTCGGCCACCATGATGAACAAGGGACTGGAATTTATTGAGGCCATGCGCCTTTACCACATGCCCCCGGAAAAAATCTCCATTGTGATTCACCGGGAGAGTATAGTCCATTCCCTGGTGGAATACTGTGATCATGCGGTGCTGGCGCAGCTTGGCGTGCCCGATATGCGCCTGCCCATTCAATACGCCCTGACTTGGCCCGGCCGGGTTGCGGCGGTGGCAGAGCCGCTGGACCTGCTGTCCTGCCCGCCCCTGACCTTCCATGCGCCGGACTATGTGGCGTTCCCCTGTCTGGCCCTGGCCCTGGAGGCCGCCCACACCGGCGGCAGCGCCACGGCGGTGCTCAACGGGGCCAACGAGGAGGCCGTGGGGCAGTTCCTGGCCGGACAGCTCTCTTTCTCCGGCATTGCGGAGCAGGTGGCCTACGCCATGGCCGCGGTTCCCGCGGTGCAGTCTCCCTCCCTGGGGGACATTCTGGACGCGGATCAGGCGGCCCGGGAGGCCGTACGGGGACACCGGCCCGATACGCACTGAGTAAGGAGCGATGCTATGACCATCCTGTTCATCCTGATTACCATCCTGCTCTTCGGCGCGCTCATCGCCATCCATGAGTTCGGACACTTCATCGCGGCCAAGACCCTGGGGGTGCGGGTGGAGGAGTTCGCCATCGGTATGGGCCCTAAGCTGCTCTCCAGGACAAGGGGGGAGACGACCTACTCTCTCCGGGCCCTGCCCATCGGAGGGTTCTGCTCCATGGAGGGTGAGGAGGAGGCCTCGGACGATCCCCGGTCCTTCAGCGGTAAGCCGGCGTGGAAAAAATTCATCATTCTGGTGGCCGGAGCATTTTTGAATTTTGTGACGGGGCTGGTGATCCTGCTGGTGCTCTTTTCCGTGGCGGGGAGTCCGTCCGCGCCGGTGGTCAGCGGTTATCTGCCGGGGGCGGAGGACATTCGGGAGACCGGCCTGCTGCCCGGCGACGAATTCTACCGCATCGACGGGCACCGCATCTATTTCCAGAGCGATGCGATTCTTTTCCTGGGCCGGGCGGGGGAGGATGTGGCCGTCGAGGTGCTCCGGGACGGCCGGCGGCTCGATCTGGGCACTCTGCACCTGCCCTACCGTACCCTCACCGACGAGAGCGGCCAGCAGAGCCTGAAGCGGGGAGTCATGGTGGGGGAGCTCCGGGAGGCCGGGCCCCTGGGCACCCTGCGCAACGCCTGGTACCAGTCCATCGACTACGTGCGAACGGTATGGCTCAGTCTGGGGGATCTGATCCGCGGCGCGGTGAGCCTCAACGACATGGCCGGCCCCATCGGCATCTTCGCCATGGCCGGCGAGGTGGGCCAGCAGGGGGCGGCTGCCGCCGGAATGGCCGGGGCTCTGCTCAATATTTTCAGCTTTGTGGCGCTGATCGCCATCAATCTGGCGGTGATGAACCTGCTGCCCATCCCCGCTCTGGACGGCGGGCAGATTCTTTTCCTACTCGTGGGCGGCATTTACCACTTCTTCACCCACAGGCGTATCGACCAGAAGTACCTGGGCTATATCAATATGGCGGGCTTCTTCTGCCTCATTGCCCTGATGGTGGTGGTGGCCGTCAGCGACGTAAACAAATTGATCCTGTAGGGAGGCTTGTCCTATGACCAGACAGATTCGCGTGGGCGGCGTCCCCATCGGGGGGGGTGCTCCGGTCAACATTCAGTCCATGACCAACACCCGCACCGACGATGTGTCCGCCACAGCGGAGCAGATCAAACGTCTGGCGGCGGCGGGGTGCGAGATTGTGCGGGTGGCGGTGCCCGATCTGGCCGCCGCCCGGGCGGTGGGGGCCATTCGGGAGCGGAGCCCCATCCCTCTGGTGGCGGACATCCATTTCGATTACCGGCTGGCCCTGGAGTGCGTGGCCGCCGGGTGCGACAAAGTGCGCATCAATCCGGGCAACATCGGCGGGGAGGACCGGGTGAAGGCGGTGGCCGACGCCTGCCGCCAAAAGGGGATCCCCATCCGTATCGGAGTCAACGGCGGCTCCCTGGAGAAGCCCATCCTGGCCAAATACGGCGGGGTGACGCCGGAGGCCCTGGTGGAGTCGGCCTTTGGACATATCCGCCTGCTGGAGAAATTTGACTTTACCGACATATGCGTGTCCCTCAAGTCCTCCAGCGTGCGCACCACCATGGCGGCCTACCGCCTGATGAATCGGGAAAGTGATTATCCTTTACATCTTGGGGTGACGGAGACCGGCACCCTGCGCATGGGCACCCTCAAATCCGCGGTGGGCATCGGCGGCTTGCTGGCCATGGGTATCGGGGACACCATGCGGGTCTCTCTCTCCGCCGATCCGGTGGAGGAGGTATACGCCGCCCGGGACATCCTCAAGGCCGCCGGGGTGCGGAAGGAGGGACCGGAGCTGGTGTCCTGCCCTACCTGCGGGCGCACCCGTATCGACCTCATCGGCCTGGCCACCCAGGTGGAGGAGCGGCTTAAGGCCGTGGACAAGCCCATCACCGTGGCGGTCATGGGCTGTGTGGTCAACGGCCCCGGAGAGGCCTCCGCCGCCGACGTGGGCATCGCCGGCGGCAACGGGGAAGGCCTGCTCTTCCGCAAGGGAGAGATCGTGAAAAAGGTTCCCCAGGAGGCCCTGGTGGACGAGCTTTTCGCACTAATTGAGGAACTTTGACGGAGGAGGCAGGAGCGTTTCAACCATGTCACAGGCACAGAAGATTCCCTTTTTGAATTTGTTTTCCGCCTGGCGGCCCGGTGAAGAGCTGGCGGCCCTGGCAGGCGGCTATCTGGTCACGGGGGCGGTGATCGATAAGGCGGCCCGCTCTATCCGCGCCAAGGTGGAGTGCCCTCGAATGCCCGAGGAGGGCCTGCGGCACCAGATCGAGAAGAGCCTGGCCTTGGCCTACCGGGTGGAGCGGGTGGAGCTGGAGATGGGAGCGGCGGCCGCGACTGCTCCCACATCGGCTCCTGTGGCGGCTGAACCGGCTCCTGCGGCCAGCGCCCCTCCTCCTCCGCCCCCGGCCGCCCCGGTGGAGGAGGATGCCATGGCGGCCTTCCGCCGCACGGAGGAGATCCGCCGGAGAGCTCTGGCTGGTCTCAAAACTGCCAGCCCGCGGGAGAAAAAGGCGGCCTCCGGCGGCCCGAGAGGAAAGCTACTCTACGGCAAGCACGAAATCAAGCGGGAGAGCATCCCCATGAGCACCCTGGAGCTGGACATGGGAACCGTCATCGTCAAGGGAGACGTGTTTGCCGTGGATCACCGGGAGCTGAAAAAGCGGGGCGCATGGGTGGTGTGCTTCGATGTGACGGACTATACCGGCTCGGTGCGGGTGTCCAAGTTTTTCCCCGGTGACGAGGGGAAGGGCATTGTGGACGGGGTGAAGAAGGGCCAGCATCTGGTGATCCAGGGCAAGCTGAACATCGACCGCTTCACTGGCGACATGGTGCTGGAGCCCTACGCCATCATGGAGAGCGCCAAGCCCATGAAGACCGACGACGCGCCGGAGAAGCGGGTGGAGCTCCACTTGCACACCACCATGTCCTCCATGGATGCCCTCACCCAAGTGAGCCCCAAGGCGGGGCCGGACAAGAACGTGGTCAAGCGGGCGGAAGCGTGGGGCCATCGGGCCATCGCCATCACCGACCACGGCGTGGCCCAGGCATTCCCCGATGCCTGGCACTCGGCCAAGAAGATCAAGGTGCTTTACGGCGTGGAGGCGTACTTCATTAACGACGTAGACGACCGGGTGGTGGTACACGGGGACAAGGAACAAGACTTTACAGGCGATATCGTCTGTTTCGACATTGAGACTACCGGTCTGGACAAGCGGCGGGATGTAATCACCGAGATCGGAGCGGTGGTACTGCGGAACGGGGAGGTGGTGGAGCAGTTCTCCACGTTTGCTGATCCTGAACGGCCTCTGACCCGCGAGATCACCGAGCTTACCGGCATTACCGACGAGATGCTGAGGGGAGCCCCCTCCCAGGCGGAGGCCATAAATGCCTTTCTGGACTTTGTGGGGGAGCGCCCGCTGGCCGCCCACAATGCGGAGTTCGACATGGGCTTCATCGCCGAGGGGTGCCGCCGCATGGGCCGCCCCTTCGACAGCACCTCCATCGACACGCTGATTCTGGCCCAGAACCTGCTGCCGGAGCTGGGCAAGCACAAGTTGGACATCGTGGCGGAGCACCTGAATCTGCCTGCCTTCAACCACCACCGGGCCTATGACGACGCGGCCACGGTGGGCTATATGCTGGTACCTTTCTTCGAGATGCTGCGGGACAGGGGTGTACATACCCTCCAGCAGATCAATCCGGCTATGGCCAGGCTGCGTACCGGGGGCAAGGCCCGCCGCCAGCCCAAGCACCTAATCGTGCTGGCCAAGAACCAACTGGGCCTACGCAATCTCTACAAGCTCATCTCGGCCTCTCACCTGGACCACTTCAAACGCTACCCCATCATGCCCAAGAGCCTGATCAACCAGCACCGGGAGGGACTCATTATCGGCTCGGCCTGCGAGGCTGGAGAGCTGTTTCAAGCAGTTGTAAAGCGAAAAGACTTTGCGGAGCTTAAGCGCATTGCCTCCTGGTACGATTTCCTGGAGATTCAGCCTTTGTGCAACAATGCCTTCATGCTGCGCAAGGGTATGGTGCAGAGCCAGGAGGAGCTGAAGGACTTCAACCGCACCATCGTATCCCTGGGCGAGGCGCTGGACAAGCCTGTGTGCGCCACCGGCGACGTCCATTTCCTGGACCCGGAGGACGAGATCTACCGCCACGTCCTGCTGGCCTCCAAGGGCTTTGAAGATGCCGACTCCCCGCTGCCCATTTACTTTAAGACCACCACCGAGATGCTGGAGGAGTTTGCCTATTTGGGGAAGGAGAAGGCCTATGAGGTGGTGGTGCGCAATACCAACCTGGTGGCCGACTGGTGTGAGGACGTAGTGCCTCTGCCCCAGGGGTTGTTCGCCCCCAAGATCGAGAACTCAGCGGAGGAGCTGACCAGCCTGGTCTGGGGGAAAGCAAAAGCCCTTTACGGTGAGGAACCGCCCAAAATCGTGGTGGACCGCATCAATGCCGAGCTGGGCGACATCATCAAGTGCAAGTACGACGTCATTTATATGTCGGCCCAGAAGCTGGTGCAGGACTCCCTGGCCCACGGCTACCTGGTGGGCTCCCGTGGCTCCGTGGGCTCGTCCCTGGTGGCCTTCATGTCGGGTATCACGGAGGTGAACTCCCTGCCGCCCCACTACCGCTGTCCCAAGTGCAAGCACTCGGACTTCGACACTGCCAAGGAGAAGGGGATCGGCTGCGGCGCGGACATGCCCGACGCGGTGTGCCCCGTCTGCGGAACGCCCTACGCCAAGGACGGCTTCAACATCCCCTTCGAGACCTTCCTGGGCTTCGGCGGCGACAAGGTGCCCGACATCGATCTGAACTTCTCCGGCGAATATCAGGCCAACGCCCACCGGTACACCTTTGAGCTGTTCGGGCAGACCCACGTGTTCCGGGCGGGCACCATCGGCACCGTGGCGGAAAAGACCGCCTTCGGCTATGTCAAGAAGTACATGGATGAGCGGGGAAGGACGGTAAACCGGGCGGAGGAGAACCGGCTGGCTCAGGGCTGCACCGGCGTCAAGCGCACCACCGGCCAGCACCCCGGCGGCATGGTGGTCATCCCCCAGAACCGGGAGATCTACGACTTCTGTCCGGTGCAGCACCCCGCCGACGATCCCAACAGCGACATCATTACCACTCACTTCGAATATCACTCCATGGAGTCCAACCTGCTCAAGCTGGACATGCTGGGCCACGATGATCCCACCATGATCCGCATGCTCCAGGATCTCACCGGGGTGGATCCGCAAAAGATCCCTCTGGACGACCGGGACACCATGAGCATCTTCACCTCCTCTGAGGTGCTGGGCTTCGTGGACGACCCCATCCTGGGCCCAACCGGCGCCGTGGCCATCCCGGAGTTCAACACCAAGTTCACCCGCGGCATGCTGGTGGACACCCAGCCCCACGAGTTTGACATTCTCCTGCGCCTGTCCGGCTTCTCCCACGGCACCGACGTGTGGCTGGGCAACGCCCGGGATCTGATTGTGGATCAGGGCGTCCCGGTCGGCCAGGCCATCGGCTGCCGCGACGACATCATGCTCTTCCTCATCTCCTGTGGCATGCCGGAGAAGCGGGCCTTCAAGATCATGGAGTCGGTGCGTAAGGGCCGGGGCCTGCCCGAAGGGGCGGAGGAAGAGATGAGGGCCGCCGGCGTACCCGACTGGTACATCGGCTCCTGCAAGAAGATCAAGTACCTGTTCCCCAAGGCCCACGCGGTGGCCTATGTCATGATGGCCTTCCGCATCGCCTGGTTCAAGGTCCACCGCCCCCTGGCCTTCTACGCCGCCTTCTTCTCCATCCGGGCCAAGGCCTTCGACGCCACCTTCATGTGCCAGGGGATGGATGTGTGCAAGGCTAAAATGCGGGAGATTGAGAGCAAGGAGAAGCCCTCTCCCGTGGAGGAGGATATTTTGGTCACCCTTGAGGTGGTCTATGAGTTCTATCTGCGAGGGTTCACCTTTGAGCACATGGATCTCTACCGCTCTCACGCGGTCAACTTCCTGCCAGACAATGAGAAGGGAAGCCTGCTGCCCCCCTTCACCTCTGTGCCTGGTCTGGGCGAGACGGCGGCCTGGTCCATCATGGAGCAGCGGGAGGGAAAGCGGTTTATCTCCATCGAGGAGTTTTCCGCAGCCTGTCCCAAGGTCTCCAAGACCCACATCGAGCAGCTCAAGGCCGCTGGTGCTCTGGACGGCATGCCGGATACGAGTCAGATTACCCTGTTCGACGGACTGTTTTAACCGGCATGCCGTCCGCTGCCTGTAGCGTCCGAGCGTTTTGCCGCAGGCAAAACCTCGATGGCGGGGCGAATTGATTTCGTCCCGCCAGATGGAGGGAAACGGGACCCCAGGGACGGCGCGGCCGCCCCTGGGCCATGCCGGATACGAGTCAGATTACCCTGTTCGACGGACTGTTTTAACCGGTATCCTGTCCTCTGTTGCCTACGGCCATTGTTAGGGCGCAGAGGAATTTCTGAGTGGAATTTACAGTTGTAACAGAATAAAATCCGTGGTATTCTTATGCCATCCAGATGAGAAAGGAGTGTATTTATTATGCTGAACGAAAAAGTTGCCTCTCTGCTGAACGAGCAGATCAATAAGGAGTTCTACTCCGCTTACCTGTATCTGGAGTTCTCCGCCTATTTCGAGGACGAGGGACTGGATGGCTTCGCCAACTGGTACAAGGTGCAGGCGCAGGAGGAACGGGATCACGCCATGCTTATGTTCCAGTATCTCCAGAACAACAGCCACCGCCCGGTGCTGGAGGGCATTGCCAGGCCCACCGCCGCCCCCAACGGCAGGCTGGAGGTGCTCAAGGCCGGCCTGGCCCATGAGCAGTATGTCACCAATCTGATTCACACGATCTACGATGCAGCCTATGGGGTCAAGGACTTCCGCACCATGCAGTTCCTGGATTGGTTTGTCAAAGAGCAGGGCGAGGAGGAGAAGACCGCCGAGGATATGATCAAAAAGATGGAGCTCTACGGCGACGATGCCAAAGGCCTCTACATGCTCAACAGTGAGCTGGCGGGCCGCACCTATGCAGCTCCCAGTCTGGTACTGTAACCTGTAGTTGAAACTGCAGACAAGGTGGGTGCCCTGCTATGGACAGGGCACCCACCTTACACATATATGCCGCGTCAGGGCATAAAAAGCTCAGGCCGCGTAGTCCAGGGCGACTGGGCGCTGGTGACAAACATAGTATAGAGGCGGCTGAGGGTATTCCAGCTCTCCTGATCCAGCGTCCCGGTTTCCGGACGGTGATTCAGATGTTGAATCCACTTGATGTTGTGCTCGGTGGCGGCATTGTTTACCCCGGAGACATCACAGGTTTCCACGCCGTTCAGGACCCGAGACAGCCCGCAGAACATGGACTGCACCAGGTTAAGATGAACGCTGGCCTCACCCGGTGCGACGGAAAACTCTGGACTTGGAAAGCTGCGGGTGGGCAGCGGAGTGAGGCGGGAAACCACCTGGTGATACAAGGAAACGATAGCGTCCCAGGTGGCCTGGTTTACCTGTCCGGTGACCGGAGGGAAAAATTCCCTCTGAAAGAGCATGACGGCCTCTAGGGTGCGTTCGCCGAAAATTCCGTCCGGCGTGAGACGGGGGAGGAAGGGGTAAGCGAAAGAAATGGTGCGCAGCATGGTTTGGAGGCTGCGTACGGGCTGTCCAATCAGGTGGAGTTGGGAGCGAATCATGTGGCGTCTTCTCCTCTCTCGTCGGTGCTGCCCAGTGTCATGGGTTGGCCGGGGTACTGGGTCAGGCTGGTGGCTTCGCTCTCGGGAAGCTCCGGCCGGAACTGCTCTGGGATGACATTGGTATATTGGCTCATGGTATCCACTATGCCCACATAAAATCGGTAGAGTGCGGCCCAGGTGTCCTCTCCCACAACGCCGTCTTGGTACAGACCAGCCATCTGTTGAAGAGCCAGGACTGCGTTTTGGGTGGATTGCCCGAAAATCCCGTCCACAGCCACCGGGGGGATGTTATTATAAAACTCCGCCACCACAGAGAGAAGGTACTGTATTACCTTGACATTTTCTCCGGTGTCGCCGAGGGAAATGGTATCGGGGCGGTTGACGGGCACCAAGGTGGTGTAGAAGGTCTGACCCTCGCTGACCAGCTCCGCCAATTCCAGAACGCCCACGTACAGAAAGACCAGCTTATACCAGGTGGCGTTTCCAACGACTCCGTCCGGCGTCAGGCTGAAAATCTGCTGGAATTTGATGACCGACTGCTCGGTGGACGCTCCGAAGATCCCGTCCACCGGCTGAACCTTCGGAATAGCGGGGTAATCGCGGGAGATGCGGTTGAGCATGGTCTGGATGCGCACCACCGGCTCCCCCCGGTCGCCCAGCCGCACCGGAGTTCCGGGGTAGGAGCTGCGGATACCCATGACAGGAGCATTGTTCACGATCTCGATATTGTCGCCATAATAGTTTCGCAGGATGGTGACGGAGTCGGCGCCCTGCTCTGCCATGGCCTGGCTGCCCCACTGGGAGAGACCGTCGCAGGTGGTGGTGGTGCCGTTGCAAAATTTGGCTGCCAGGGGCTCCACAAAGCCGGTGCGCCGTATGTAGGAATTGAAGATCTCATCCACCATCTGGCTGATGTTCTCAAAAATGTTGCGCCCTTTGATGAATTTCTGGTCGTAGGCCGTGCTGGCGGTGATGTTGAAGGGGTAGCCGCGGCTGGGGTAATATTCGGTATATACCCGGTTGAGGGCAAACGAAATGATCGCCAGGATGTTTGCCCGGATAGCCGCCGGCTCCCAGGTGGGATAGATCTCGCTGGAGGCCACATTCTTAACGTATTCCGGGAAGGAAACCGTCACATTTTCCGCAGCGGCGCTGGGGGCGCCCAGATGCACGGTGATGTATTGTGGGACATAGGGCGTTACAGGTGTGGTCGGCATGGGGGTACCTCCTTACAGATCCTGGGGTGGAATATCCACGATCTCCCCCCGGGTAGACGACGAGGTCTGCTCCGGCAGGGGAATCAGCTCCAGCTCCTGTAGTGTTTCCGTATTAGGAAAGACCTGGACATTCTCCACCAGAAGCATCTCATAGCCCGGTACCTCCACCCAGATGTCACAGACGGCGAAGGGGGACTCTGTCCCTGGGGATTCACTGGCAGACGGCTCGGGTGTGGCGACGCGGATCGGCGCGGTGCGTCCGTTTTCGTCCGTCACCCGTAAGGCCAGCAGCGTATGCCGCCCGCCACCCGCCCTCTGCGTCACCGCTACAGTAGCACCCGGCACCGGGAGCTGGGCCCGGGAGGTATATACGCGGGTGACAATGGTTCCAATCGAGGCCAATTGGCATTCCTCCTTTTCCTCACTCTATGCACCGGACCGGAAGGCGGTTCCAGGGAAAAGAACGTTGACATCGGCCCCTCTTTCGAGTAAACTGAATAGGAATCTTGCAGCGGAACGGGCGAGTTACGTGCGGTACCGCTTTGGAACAAGAAGAAGAGTGATGGAGCTATGAAAAAAGATAAAGTGTCCAGTGCGGTGATACGTCGCCTCCCACGGTACTACCGCCACCTGAACGACCTCTATTTGGCCGGTGTGGAGCGCATTTCATCCAACGCGCTGGGCAAATCCATGGGGCTGACCGCCTCACAGATCCGGCAGGATCTCTCCTGCTTCGGCGGGTTCGGCCAGCAGGGCTACGGCTATAATATTGAAAATCTGCGGGGGGAGATTTCCGACATTCTGGGTATGAACCGCGGCCACAACGCGGTCATTCTGGGGGCGGGCAACTTGGGCCGGGCCCTGATGGAAAACTTTCACTTCGAGCGCTCCGGTGTGGCGCTTTCGGCCGCCTTTGATGTGGCGCCGGATGTGGTTGGGCAGAGACTCTCCGGGGTGCCGGTCCACCACGTGGACCAGTTGGAGGAGTATCTGGGCCAGCATCCGGCCAGCATCGGGGTGCTGACGGTTCCCCGGAGCGTGGCCAACCGGATCGCCGGTCGGCTGGTGGCCTCCGGCGTGAAAGGAATCTGGAATTTCACCAATATTGAGCTGACGGTGGACGCGCCGGACATAGTGATTGAGAACGTCCACTTTGCCGACAGCCTGTTGGCGCTGAGCTATATGATTTCGGAGGTACCATGAAGAGACTTGCCGTTGGCCTGCTTGCCCTGGTCATCCTGATAGGCTGTGCGGCAGTATATGCCGCCGATACGGGAACAGGGGAGAGCCTTGTAACGCAGGGCTACCTGAACGACACTTATATTCCGGACGTACTGCGGCAGGCGGAGACACGCATCGCGGAGCAGACAAAGACCGTCTACGACTCTGTGCTGGCGGATCTGAATGCCAGGCACAGCGGTTATCTGGCCCGGGCAGGTGGAGAACAGAGCTATGCCGCCTCAATCACGGATTTCCGCTTTAAAAGGGGAGACGTGGTCAGCCTGCCTGCCGGTTCCGGGCTGCTGCTCCTGGCTGGAAGCGGAACCGTGTCCTATTCCGGCGGCAGTGTGGTGGATATTACGGTGGGGCAGACCGTGGCCTCCGGCACCGCGCTGACCGCACGTCACCGCGTCTTAGCGGCCGAAAATACCACAGCGGCAGTGACAATCACCTCTGATACTGCGGTTTTGGGCGTAGAGGGCTTCTATACCGTGTCCTCCGGAGCGGGGCTGGACTATAATGCTCTGGCCGACGCATTAAAGCAGATGGGGCTGTTCCAGGGCACTGGAACGGCCTACGGCTCCGGGTATGATCTGGAGCAGGCTCCCACCCGTATCGTGGGACTGGTCATGTTCCTGCGTTTGATCGGGGAGGAGGGGGCTGCGCTGAGCAGCACAGCGGCCAACCCCTTTGCGGACACCCCTGCCTGGTGCGACCGCTATGTGGCCTATGCCTATGAGAAGGGCTATACCAAGGGCAACAACGTCAGTGCCGGTGGACAGCGCTACTTTGGACCGGATGCACAGCTCTCGGCAGGGGAGTACATGACCTTTCTTCTGCGGGCGCTGGGCTACTCGGACAGCGGGGCGTCGCCTGACTTCTCCTGGGCCAATGCCGTGGGCAAGAGCGTGGAGTTTGGTGTGCTCAACGCTGCGGAGCAGGCCAAGCTGACAGGCAGCCCCTTCCTGCGGGCCCAGGTGGCCTATCTGTCCTATTTCGCACTGTCGGCCCCTCTGAAGGACGGCAGCGGCATCCTGCTGGACAGGACGGCTGCCAGCAGCGGCATGGACAAAGCCGTATTTCAGGCGGTGATGAACGGCGTCACCGTGGACAGGCTGAGCTGAATGGAAAGACCCTCCGGTTTACCGGAGGGTCTTTTTGTAAATGTTGCCCATTGACAACTGTTAGCAAGATAACTAAAATAAACTCTGTAAAATAGCTTGCATGGAAGGGGGGTGTCTGAATGAGGCAAGAACGCCATGCGGGTTACGAGGTCAAGGCGCTGTCCAATCTGATCCGGCGCAAGGTCTGGGAGCTCTCCGGCCAGCCGGAGTGCGATGCTTTTACCGAGATGCAGGGGATGCTTCTGGGATTTCTGTGCCATAATCGGGATCAGGAAATCTTTCAGAAGGATCTGGAGGAGGCGTTTTATATCCGCCGCTCTACCGCGTCTAGGCTGCTGAAGCGCCTGGAGGAGGAGGGATTTGTGATGCGGTGCTCCGTATCCCGTGACGCCAGGCTCAAGCAGGTGATGGCAACGCCGAAAGCGGAGGCCCTGAACCAGCAGATTGCCTCGCGCATCACACAGGTAGAGGCGGCGCTGACCAAGGGAATCGGCGCTGAGGAGTTGCAGCAGTTCATGATGACCATCGCAAAAATGAAGCAGAACCTAATGGAGCCGTCTGTACTTCCGGCCGGGTGCACCTGCGGCAAAGACTGTGAGGATGCTAACAGTTAGCAAGCGAATCAATCCCCAAGGAGGAATGTGCATGAAGAAAAAACGCGGACTTGTGAGCTGTATTCAGGAGTTCAAAAAGGACACGATTCTGACGCCGATCTTTGTCATCGGCGAGGTGGCCTTTGATGTCCTGATTCCCATGATGACAGGCCGTCTGCTGACCCAGGGCGTTGAGGCGGGAAATATGGAACGTATTTTCTACTACGGCGGCATTGTGGTCCTCATGGCCCTGGCGGCTCTGCTGCTGGGCGCCCTGTCCGGCCGTTATGCCGCCCGGGCGGCCACCGGCTTCTCCCGTAATCTGCGCCGGGAGATGTATCGGAATGTTCAGAAATTTTCCTTTTCCAACATCGACAAATTCTCCACCGGCGGTATCATTACCCGCCTGACCACCGATGTGACCAACGTACAGATGGCCTTTATGATGATCATCCGCATCGCTGTGCGCTGTCCCATCATGCTTATCTGTGCATGGGTGCTCACCTTTACCATCAACCCCAGACTGGCGCTGGTCTTCCTGGTGGTGATCCCCATCCTGGGCCTGGGCCTGTTCTTTATTATGACCGGAGCCCACCCCATCTTTGAGCGGGTGTTCAAGCGGTATGATCACTTGAACAATGTGGTACAGGAAAACCTGCTTGGCATCCGGGTGGTGAAGTCCTTTGTGCGTGAGGAGCACGAGAAGGAAAAATTCGGGAAAGTCTCCCAGGAGATCTATATGGACTTTTCCAAGGCGGAAAAGCTCATCGCCTTCAACATGCCGCTCATGCAGTTGTGCGTCTATGCGTGTATTCTGACCGTGTCCTGGCTGAGCGCCCATCTGGTAGTGGGCGGCAGCATGGATGTGGGGCAGCTCACCAGTATGTTCAGCTATATCATGATGATCCTCATGAGCCTGATGATGCTCTCCATGGTGCTGGTCATGATCATCCTGGCCCGCGCCTCCGCCGAGCGTATTACCGAGCTGCTCAACGAGGAGAGCGACCTGCGCAACGGGGAGAATCCGGTGGAGGAGGTCAAGGACGGCTCTGTAGTCTTTGAGAACGTCAGCTTCAGCTACGCCAAGGACCCCAGTAAGGAGTGCCTGAAAAACGTCAACCTGAACATCAAGTCCGGTGAGACGGTGGGCATTCTCGGCGGCACCGGCACCTCCAAGACCACTCTGGTGCAGCTTATTCCCCGGCTGTACGACGCTACCGAGGGCCGCATCCTGGTGGGCGGTGTGGATGTGCGGGACTACGACATGGACGCCCTGCGGGAGCAGGTGGCCATGGTGCTCCAGAAGAACGTGCTGTTCTCCGGCACCATTAAGGAGAACCTGCGCTGGGGTAAGAAGGACGCCACCGATGAGGAGATGGTCCGGGTATGCAAGCTGGCCCAGGCCGACCCCTTTATCCAGGAATTCCCCGACAAGTACGATACCTATATTGAGCAGGGCGGCTCCAATGTGTCCGGCGGCCAAAAGCAGCGCCTGTGTATCGCCCGGGCCCTGCTGAAGAAGCCGAAGATTCTGATTTTGGATGATTCCACCTCCGCCGTGGACACCAAAACCGACGCACTGATCCGCAAGGCGTTCCGGGAGGAGATCCCCGACACCACCAAGTTTATCATTGCCCAGCGTATCTCTTCCATCGAGGATGCGGACAAAATCCTGGTGATGGACGGCGGAAGGATTTCCGCCATGGGCACCCACGGCGAGCTGCTCCAGAGCTGTGAGATCTACCGGGAAATTTATGAATCCCAGACGAAGGGAGGGAGCGAGAATGAATAAGATGCCGAAGAAAAAGTCCCACACGGTCCGGCGCCTGCTCAGCTATGTGGGCCGGGGCTACCTGATCCGCTTTTTTCTGGTGCTGGTATGCATCCTGGTCAGCGCGGTGGCCTCTGTGGCCGGCTCCATTTTCCTGGGCGCCCTGATCGACAACTATATCACGCCTCTGCTGGCCATGGAACACCCGGTGTTCACCGGCCTGCTCCACGCTCTGCTCCTGATGGCCTGCCTCTATGTGGTGGGCGCCCTGTGCGCCCTGGCCTACAACCGCCTGATGGTCACCATCTCCCAGGGCGTGCAGAAGAAGATCCGCGACGATCTGTTCGGACACATGCAGACCCTGCCCATCCGGTATTTTGACACCCACGCCCACGGCGATGTGATGAGCGTCTACACCAACGACGTGGATACCCTGCGGCAAATGCTCTCCCAGAGCATTCCCCAGGTAATCAATTCCCTGATGATGATCGTGGTCACCTTTGTCAGCATGGTTGTACTCAACCTCACTCTCACTGGCGTGGTAATCGTGTGCATCGTGTGCATGCTGCTGGTGACCCGGTTCCTGGCCGGACGCAGCGGCCGCTACTTCGTCCGCCAGCAGGTGAAGCTAGGCGATCTGAACGGCTATATCGAAGAAATGATCAACGGCCAGAAGGTGGTCAAGGTTTTCTGCCACGAGGAGGAGGCCCAGGAGGGCTTTGACCGTGTGAATGACGCCTTGTTTGAAAGCGCTTATAAGGCCAACAAGTACGCCAATATCCTCATGCCCATCCTCATCAACATTGGCAACATCCAATATGTGGTCATCGCCATGGTGGGCGGAGCGCTGGCCCTCAATGGCCTGGGGGGCGGTATTACCCTGGGTGTCATCGCATCCTTCCTCCAGCTCTCCAAGAGTTTGACCAACCCAATCAGCCAGATCTCTCAGCAGCTCAACTCTGTGGTCATGGCCCTGGCCGGTGCTCAACGGATTTTTGACCTGATGGATGAGCCCTCCGAGGAGGATCACGGCACCGTCACCCTGGTCAACGTGTCCTATAACAAGGACGGCGCCCTCCAGGAAACCAGTGAGCGCACCAATCTGTGGGCCTGGAAGGTTCCCCAGGAGGACGGGAGCTTCGCCTATACCAAGCTGGCGGGCGACGTGCGCTTTGATGATGTGGACTTCGCCTATGAGGAGGGCAAAACCATCCTCCACGACATCAGCCTTTTCGCCAAGCCCGGCCAGAAGCTGGCTTTCGTGGGCGCCACCGGCGCGGGCAAGACCACCATTACCAACCTGATCAACCGCTTCTACGACATCGCGGACGGCAAGATCCACTATGATGGCATCTCTATCAACGATATTCATAAGCCGGATCTGCGCCGCTCCCTGGGCATTGTGCTTCAGGATACCAACCTCTTTACTGGCACCGTGCGGGAAAACATCCGCTACGGCAATCTGAGCGCCACCGACGAGGAGGTGGAGGCCGCCGCCGTGCTGGCCAACGCAGACGACTTTATCCGCCGCCTGCCCCAGGGGTACGACACCATGCTCACCGGCAACGGTGCCAACCTGTCCCAGGGCCAGCGGCAGCTCATCGCCATTGCCCGGGCCGCTGTGGCCGATCCCCCGGTGATGATCCTGGATGAGGCTACCTCCTCCATTGACACACGCACTGAGGCCATCGTCCAGAGGGGCATGGACTCCCTGATGACCGGCCGCACCGTCTTTGTCATTGCCCACCGGCTATCCACTGTGCGCAACTCTGATGCCATTATGGTGCTGGATCACGGCCGCATTGTAGAGCGGGGCGACCACGAGGATCTCATCCGGCAGCACGGACTCTATTATCAGCTCTATACCGGCGCCTTTGAGCTGGAATAAAAAGAATTTGTACCAAGCACCCCTCTGCGTCCCCGGCATAGTATGGAGTGAGACCGGGCCGGAGCGGCGGTACTCCCACCGCTCCTCCTCTGGTTTCCATCATCAAACCAGGAGGTACTTCATATGGGGTGCAATAATGGCTGTGGCTTTGGCGGCGGCGGCTGCCTGTGGATCATTCTGATCATTATCCTGCTCTGTTGCTGTTGCGGCGGCGGGAGCTGGGGCGGTTGCGGCTGTGGTGGCTGTGGCTGCAACAACGGCTGCGGGAACAGCTGCTGCTGAGAAGGCAGTACAATAGCCGAACGGCAAACAGGCAGACGTGCCGTGGGGTGTTTTTCCCCACGGCACGTTCCTGTGTATCAAACAAGTGGAAAGGAAGCGGAACACATGCATAGACGTACAACAGCCCTCTATTTCAGTCCCACGGGCGGGACGCGCACCTATGTCCGAGCTGTGGCGGCAGCTATGCCACACATGGGCGGAGAAGTGGACCTGACCCGGCCGGAGGAACGGCGCAAAGTTCATATGTTCGGCGCAGATGACGTAGTTGTCCTGGGCGTACCGGTTTATTACGGCCGGGTGCCGGAGGTGCCGGGGCTGCTGGACGGCCTACAGGGGGAGGAGACTCCGGCGGTGCTGCTGGCTGTGTATGGCAACCGGCTCATTGACGACGCGCTGGCGGAGCTGAGCGACCTGTGTGCCGCCCGGGGGTTCCGCCCTCTGGCGGCGGGGACCTTTGTAGCGCCTCACACATTTTCCGCCAAGGTAGCCGTGGGGCGACCCAACGCAGGGGATCTGGCAGCGGCCGCGGAGCTGGGACGCCGGGCGGCGGAGAAGCTGTCGGGGCCTTGGTGCGCCCCGGAATTGCCCGGGAACCGGCCCTACCGCAGCTTTCAGAGGGCGCCGTTCTACCCAGTGGGGGACGATACCTGCACCCGCTGCGGCTGCTGCGTCGGGGCCTGTCCGGTGGAGGCCATCCATCCTGCCGCGCCCCGTGCGACCGACGGTGAGAAGTGCATCCGCTGCCTGGCCTGTGTCCGGGCTTGCCCGGCGGGCAGCCGACGGGTGGAAGGCCCCGCCTTTGCCGCTACAGCGGCTCATTTGGAGGAGGCATTGACCAAGGAGGACAAGCCGCCCGAGCTGTATCTGTGAAAGTAAACACAGGAGGCACCCCGTGGGGCGCCTCCTGTTTGGTTATTTGGGGGACGCATATGGTCCACGCAGCAGCCGGAAAAGCCGGGGTGACAGCCTCAGATACCGGCAGCCGGAACGGCCGCCCAGGGCCACCTCCCTATGGTGCCAGTATCGAGAAAAGAGTATGGGATGGGCCGATTGGCTGACCCTAGAGGCCTAAGAGACTGGCGGTGATGCCGCCGCCCACATTGCCCGCCGCCGCTGGAGCCAGCTACACCAGCGTATCTGCCGCCACGGGTTCGTCCACGTGGGGCATCCGCTTCATTTCCCGGGTAACTAGGGCTAGGGCCACCACTACTGCCGCGCTGTCGGCGATGGGACCGGCGTACATGACGCCATCAATCCCCAGGAAGAGGGGGAAGATCAAAATCAGAGGAATGAGAAAGATCACCTGCCGGGTGAGGGCGATCAGTGCGCCCCGCTTGGCCTTGCCAATGGAGGTAAAGAAATTGGCCGTAATGGGCTGGAAGGCATTGGCCAGTGTCATAAACATATAAATGCGGAAATACCGCTCGGCGAACTGAAAATACTCCTCGCTGCCAGAGGGGTCGAACAGTGCCACGATCGGCCGGGGAAAGAGCTGAAAGCACACAAAGGCAATGCAACAGATTATGGACGCGGCGACAATGGCCTTTCGGTAGGCCTCACGTACGCGGCTATACTGCCGGGCGCCGTAGTTGTAGCTGAAGATGGGCTGGCAGCCCTGAGAGATACCCAAGGTAAAGCCCAGCATCAGGATGTTGACCTTGGAGATGACCCCAACGCACGCCAGGGGAATGTCCTCACCGTAGTGGGAGAGCGCACCGTAGTAGGTCAGGGTATTGTTGAGGGTGATCTGCACCAGGAACATGGCCATCTGATTTAAAAAGGGGGAAACACCCAGGGAGCAGATGGCACGCAGAAGTGGCCCGGAAGGATGCAGGGAGGCCGCCGTCAGGCGGATGGTACGGATGCGGGTGCGGAACAGATAGTACAGTACCATGACCAGGGAGAGAGCCTGCCCCAATACGGTGGCCAGCGCGCCCCCGGCCACGCCCATGTCCAGACCGAAGATAAACACCGGGTCCAATATGGTGTTGAGTACCGCGCCGGAGAGGGTACAGAGCATGGAGTAGGTGGGACTTCCATCGGCCCGGACCAGGGAACTGGCCCCGGTGGTAAAGGTGACCATAGGCAGGCCGAAGGCGGTAATGCCCGTGTAGATCATGGCGTAGGGCAATACCTCCGGCGTAGCGCCAAACAGGTTGAGGAGTGGGCCTCGGAAAAACAAGGCGATCAGGCCCAGGGTGAGGCTGAACAGCGCAAGACAGGACAGTCCGGTGCCGGCCACCCGGCGAGCCCGTTCCTCATTTCCGGCCCCTAAATTCAGGTTGAAGTTGGCAGCAGTGCCGATGCCCATCATCAGGGCAATGGCGGTGGACACGGTGGTGAAGGGGAAAGCCACATTGGTAGCGGCGTTTCCCAAATATCCCACGCCCTGGCCGATGAAGATCTGATCCACTATATTATAAAGAGAGGTGACCAGATAGGCGACAATGGAAGGGATTGCGAATTTGGGCAGCAGGGTATTGATGGGGAGGGAGCCGAGGGGATTGTGGCTTGAGTTGCTGTCTGGCATACCATTTTCCTCGCTTTCAAATCGCCTGATAATACTCTTATTGTAGTATAAATGCAAAGATTCGTCAAATAAAATCCGGCCCTCCCCAAAATGGGAGTTGCCGGATTTTATATATGGTATACCGGGTGCTGCGTTGATAAACTCATTTCGGACAGGGGGAGGCTGCATCCTCGGCTTCTAAAACGGTACTGTAGTCCTATTGATGGCCGGTAATCCGCAGGAAGTCATGAATGGCCGGCGCCAGGGCGGCAAAGCACGCGCATAGCCGTCTCATACCGCGCTCTCCTCCTTGGGCGGTCGTTCCCTGGTCAGGGGGAAGGAGACGGAGGCGGTGAAGAGATCCGCCTGCGTTTGGACGGAGAAAGTTCCGCCGCAGGCCTCGGTGAAGGTGCGGGCGATGGACAGGCCCAGGCCGCTGCCCCCGTCGGTGCGGCTCTCGTCCCCCCGGACGAACCGCTCGGTGAGATCCACCCCGTCGGGCAGCTCCTCCCGTGATGTGTTGCGGAGCACCGCCGCGGCCTGCCCGTCTGCTGCGGTCAGCTCCAGGTAGATCCGGGAGCCCTCCAGGGAGTACTTGAGGGCGTTGCCGATCAGGTTCTGGAACACCCGGTACAGCCGGTCGCCGTCGGCGGCGATCCAGACCGGGGACTCCGGCAGACGGGGCCGCAGGGCAAGGCCGCTCTCCTCGATGGCCTCACCCATGTCCGCAAGGGTCTGGCGAAGCAGCTTTGCAAAATCAATCGGCTTTATATCTACGCTCAGGTTGCCCGTAGCGGCCTTGCTCACCTCGAACACGTCCCGCACCATGACCTGGAGCCGCTTGGACTTGTCGGAGAGGACACGAATGTAGTCCTGCACATGGTCGGGCAGGCCCTCCTCCTGCTGGAGCAGCTCGGTATAGCTGATGATGGAGGTGAGGGGGGTTTTGAGATCGTGGGAGACGTTTGTGATCAGCTCCACCTTCATCCGCTCGCTCCTCACCTGTTCGGCCAATGCGGTACGCAGACCCTCCTCCATGTGGGAGAGCTGCTCCGTTGCACCGTGGAAATCTGAGTCCGGCGGCAGGGGAGGGGCTCCCTCCAGCCTTCCCGCCCCGGCGGCCTCAATGCAGGCCAGCAGGGCGTCCAGCTCAGCGGCAGAGCGGCGGCTTTCCCTGACCAGCCACACCTGGAGACCGATCAGCACGATCCCGGCCATACAGAGCAGGAGCAGCAGCGGAAGGGGCAGACGGAACACCAGAAAGGCCGGCACGGACAGGGCGCAGAACAGGAAAAAGGGGAGGCAGGCGGCAAACTGCCAGATCATCCGTCGGTCGGCCCGCTGGGCGGCGGGGTGGCGCAGGATCTGCCGCCGGAGCAGGCGCACACAGGCGGCGCACAGGCTCTGCTCCTTGAGGTGTCCGAAATTGTACCGCAGGTCGTTGATATAAAGGTAAGCCCACCACAGGGCCAGGGGGACGGAGAGGTAGCGCACAATGCTGTAGGTGAGCACCTCCCCCATCAGCGCGGCCAGACAGCACATTCCGGCCAGGGCGCACGCCCAGAGGAAGGGGACGAGCAGCAGGAGCTTGACCTCCAGCCACACCCGCCCGGTGAACCAGGCGATGGCCCGGTCGGCCCGCACCTTGTGACGGTGCCACACAATGGACAGGGCGGTGAGGGCGATACCCGCCAGGGGCGGAAGAAACAGGAAGCAGAAAAAGAAGGCACGGTTCTGCCGGAGAGAACCGACCAGGGAGGCGAGAGACGACGAGCCGGATGCGGGCGGGTGCTCGGCCGCGGCCAGAGAGACGGACACGCCGGCCGGATCCGCGAAGGGGAGGGGGGAGAACTGACCGGAGATGTCGCGGCCGTCCTTGACGGCAGTCACCTTCTCCCCGTCGTAGGTGATCAGAAAATTATACCCGTCGGGCAGCCGGTCGGGAGACAGGGCGTCGGTGTTGGAGAACTTCAGCACTCCATCCGCCCGGACGCGGTAGAGCAGGCCGTCGTCCCAGCCCTCCAGGGGATTTTCCTCCTCCGGGGTATCGGCGGCGGAGGCCAGTTCATAGAGGCGGGCTTCTATAAAGCTGTGAAAGCTGTCCGTAGTCTGGTAGTCGGTCCAGAATATGTCGCGCCAGGGGATGTAGAAAGAGCCCCCGCTGGCAACGGTCACAATCACAGCCGCCGCCGCACTGTAGACCAGCAGCGTGACGCCCAGCACGAAAGCCAGAAAGGCCAGGGCGGGCTTAACGCTTCTCGATTTTGTATCCAATGCCCCACACCACCTTCAGATATTCCGGTTCCTTTGGATTGAGCTCGATTTTTTCGCGGATGCGCCGTATGTGTACCATGACGGTGTTCTCTGTGGCATAGGCCTCCTCGTTCCATACCCGTCGGTAGATCTCCTCGGCGGGGAAGACCCGCCCCAGGTTGCGCATGAGCAGATCCACGATTTTCAGCTCCGTGGCCGTCAGCTTCACCGGCTCCCCGTCCACCAGCAGCACCCGCTCCTCCGGGCGGTAGCACAGTCGGCCGTTGACGATCTCTCCGCCCTGGCTTTGGGCGTTCACGTCACCCAGTTGGGTATAGCGCCGGAGCTGGCTGCGCACCCGGGCCACCAGCTCCTGGGGATGGAAGGGCTTGGCGATGTAGTCGTCCGCCCCCATGGACAGGCCGAGCACCTTGTCCGAGTCCTCGCTCTTGGCGCTGAGCACAATAATGGGCAGGTTGCGCTTTTCCCGGATTTTCATCACCGCCGAAAGCCCGTCCAGCCTTGGCATCATTACGTCGATGATGATCAGCCGCAGGGCGGGGTTTATCGCCTGCTCCAGCGCCTCCATGCCATTGTAGGCCTTGAGCACCTGATAGCCCTCTTTTTCCAGCAGGATGGCGATGGCACGGACGATTTCGGGATCGTCATCCACCACCAGAATACACTCGTTCACACAAATCCCTCCTATGGACGCTATCTTACCAGCCCTTTCTGTCAAAGAGCGTGAGACAATTCTGACAAATCTCTTACAATCATAGCAGATTTGCCGGGGCCGGGCAATGGAAAACGGCGCGCCCTAAACCGGGCGCGCCGTTTTTGGGGAGGGAAACAGGTCAGTGCTCCACGGGGATCTCCAGATTTCCAAAGGTGATGGAAACCACCTGTGCGGGGTCGATGAACAGCCGCTGGCTGTCGGCATCTATGGTTTGGAAAGACACCATAGGCAGAGCAGAGTCCAGATGTCTGCCTCCATGCCAGGTGGTGGTGATATCTGTGCCGTTTGCCAGATGGAGCACCGGAGCGGTACCGTCCCGATAGAGGGAGAAGGCCGCCTCCGCTTCATCTTGGAAATAGACTTGCAGATCCAGGGCTGACAACCGCAGTTCCAAAGGATGCAGGGTGAGCCCGTCTAATTCCAGGGCACTATCCAGCGGGAGTTTCCACCCGGATGAATTTTCCACCGTAAAAGTGAGCGAAAACGGCTGGTCAGAGAGAATCCGGTCGACGGTATAGGACACCTCCACTTCAAGATAGGGAAGATCTTCCAGGGTAAAGGGGCAGTCATCGAATACCTCCAGAAAGGCCCAGGTGCCATCCTCTAATGCTGCTCCGTGACCGGAGCGGCAAAGATAGCGTGCTCCGGTGCGGGTATCGATGATGGCTTCACAGCTGCTTCTCGTATACGCCAGATCACCGGAGACGTAGGAGGCATCCTGCGTCACCAGGGCCAGTCCCTCCGAGGTCAGGGCCGCACCGCGAAGTGTCAGGAGGGGAACTCCCTCCACCGTAAACAACGGAAGAGTTGCCCCACCATTTGCCGCAGTTTGGATAATCTCCTCTACATGCTCCACCAGGGGTACGGCAGAGAAGTCCGGAGTCCCCCATTCCGCAAGCGCAGATAGGGAGATAGGGGTGTCGCACTGGATACGAATATTTCCGTCATCGTCAAAAAGCCTTACGGCCACTCCATCGGCCGTGAGGGTGATAGGCTTGCCCAAAATGGATGTCTCGGTCAGTGCGCCAGTGTTTTCGTAGCAGATGTAGATGGTTTTTCCGTCAGGGGAGAGCTGGTAGTCGGTGGCGCGGCCAAAATAGTGGCCGTCCACCGTTATTTCCAGATCCATGCTGTTGGTGGTCAGCGATGCCTCTGGATCGATAGGCTCTCCGTCCGCCCGGGTCAGGGCCAGCAGGAGCATAAAATTGCTGTCGTCCACCACCGCCTCCTCCACGGTGAGGGTGTAGTCCCCGGAGGTCTGGCTGGCCCCCACGGTCTGCACGGCGTTCTGGGGCAGGGAGGGGACAAAGTACCGCCACGCCCCGGAAAAGCCCACCGCCGCCGCGCCGATGGTCAGCAGGGCGCACAGCACGGCCGCCGCCGCCAGGGGACGGACGGGCCGGATGCGGCGCGGCTCCTCCGTCCGCCGGAGTGCGGCGGACAGGTCGGCCTCTGGTGTTTCGATCTGAGCGAGGGCGCGGAAAATGCGCTCCTCCTCTGGTGTCCGCTTCATGGAACGACCTCCTTCTGTTCATCCAATTCCGATTCGCTCAGTGCCAGGGCCAGCTTCTTCCGCGCCCGCTCGTATCGCTTGCGCAGGGCGACGGCGGACGGGCCGTAGATCTGGGACAGCTCCTCATAGGAGCGGCCCTCCATCACCCGTCCGAAGACCAGGCCCCGCTCCTCCGGCGTGAGGACGGACAGGGCCGCCCGCAGCTCCGGCCCGATGTAATCTGGGTTGTACCCGGACGGCGGGGGAGGGGCAAAGAGTTGCCGCCGCCTCTGCCGGAGCAGGTCGATACAGGCGTGATAGGCCAGCTTGTAGAGCCACGCCTCCAGATTGGTGCCCGCCCGGAAGCGGTTGCGGCGACTCCAGGCCCGCAGCAGCGCGTCCTGCACCGCGTCCTGGGCCCCATGGTAGTCACACAGGATATGATGGCAGTACCGCAGCAGGGCCTGTCCATAGCGGGCGATGACTGCCTCCAGACAGGCGCCGTCCCCGATGGGGAACGCCCGGCTCAGCTCCGCCTCGTCCATAGCCTCCTCCTCCTTGTCTGCTGGATAGAAAACCGGTTTTCACCCATTATAACGGATATGTTCCGGTTTTTGTGACAGCAAGCGCAAAAAAGGGCGGCGCCAATTCGACGCCGCCCTTGAGGAGACTAGAGAAACTTCTTCATCTGCTGGATATTGGCCTCCTCGGTTTTCAGCAGCTTGTTGGCCAGATCCCGTACCCGTTCGTCCTTCCCATGGTAGTCGTGCAGGTGCTTGAGGCTCTTAGTCATGCCCATGGTGTTGCCCTGAATCATCATCTCCGCGATCTTGGAGGTAGAGTGGTCAGCCATGGTTTTCATCGCGCTCATCATCTCGGAGGATGCCTTGACCATGGGATTGAGCCCCTTGGGCTCCTGGCCACGTTCCCGCAGCATCTTTCCGGTGGCGCCGTAGAGCTTTTCATACTCCGTGAGCTGCTGCTCCAGCGCCTGGTGAAAGGTCTCGTCCTCCGCGTGGGGCAGGACGGACTGAATGCCGTCCCGGCCCATTTCTGTAGTCTGGTAGATATACTGGAGCAATTCCGCTTCTGTCAACATGGAAATCACCTCAGCTTCAGTATGCCATGATGCGCCCCGAATTATAGGTCTCCGACATCCTGGAAATACCCGGACAGCAGGGCAATCAGCTCACTGACCGTGGGACGGGCGGTAAGCGGACGCGGAGAGATGGCCTGCAATAATGGCTGGCCGCCGGAGCGCCAGTATGCGCAGAGCAGGGTGCGTATGTCCCGCTCCACACAGGCTGCCGAGGTTTGAAACGCTGTGGCAACGGCGGGATAAAGACATTTGAATACCTGATATAGGTACTCCGGCTCGGTCTGCACCAATGAGATGGCGCAGGCAAGGTAGGGAAACCCCACATAGTTGCTTGGGAATCCAAGCTGGCGCAGGCGGGCTGCAATTTCCATTTCAGTTCACTCCGGTGTCGTTCTGCTCTAAATGGTCCCCATCGAGGCTGCATTCCAGGCGTTGGATCATGTTTCGGAACTGGGACCGCTGTTCCTCCGGCAGGGCGGAGTAGGTCATAAGTAAGTTGGCATAATAGCGGTTTGTCCCTGTTAGATCCAACTCTATCGGCAGATCCATCAACAGGAGTGCCGGATGGATTTCCAGGGAATTAGCGATTGTGATGAGCGTACTCAGCGTAATATTGTAGTCTCCGCTTTCGATGGCCTGAACCGTGGACTTCCCAACCCGAAGCTTTTCAGAGAATGACTGGTAGGAGTAGCGGCCGTTCCGGCGGATTTCGGACAGGTTTCTGGAAAATACGTCAAGCTGTTTGTCGAAATTCATAGATTTACCTCCCGTAGATAGTATACGACTACTATTTTAGGGAAAATCGTCGAAAATAGGGTACTGACATGGCGGAAAAACGAACTGACATAATGGAATTCATTATTAGATATAACTTTATATTCAATATACCACATTTTTGCGTAAATGGGCGTGTTATCTTCCAAAAACAGGGCCCCAAATGCTAACTTTTTGTCGACATGCGGTTAGAAAATCAATATTATTGTATTTTTGTTTTCAACAATAATTATATAACTGGTTCATCAGCATATGAAGGGGGCTACAGAAAGACAGATATGAAACAAGAGAGGCGGACAGGATAAAATCCTGTCCGCCTCTCTACGTTTGGTCGGAGTGCCGGGATTCGAACCCGGGGCCTCATGGACCCGAACCATGCGCGATACCAAACTTCGCCACACCCCGTTCACACGACGGATACTATTATAGCTGTCTTGCCGCCAGTTGTCAAGAGAGGAAATCTTCTCCGCATAGCAAAAGGCACGTCCGCATATACATGCTGTGAAATGCGTACAGAAGGGAAGATGCCGCTATGGAAACGGCCTATCAAAAGTGGGAAAAGCGGAGGCAGGAGCGGACGGGCGGGCATAGGCCGGCGCTGTCCCACCGGAGAAAAAAGGGCAGCATGGCGCTGGGTCCGCGTGAGAAGCGCCGGATGGCGCAGTTGGCAGTATGTCTGGCGCTGTTTCTGGTGGTATTTATCGGAAAAGGAGTATTTCCAGGAAAGCTCGCGGAGGTACGGGAGACTGTTTTGAGCGCTATTCAGGCCGACACGGATTTCAAAGCTGCGTTTGCGAGCCTGGGCCGGTCGATCTCCGAGGGGGAACCGATTTTGGACACCCTGGGGGACCTTTGGGTGGAGGTCTTTGGCGGAGAGGCTGTCACGGTGCCGGACGGAGAGGGACAGGTGAGCACGCCCCTGTTCCGCGCCCAGGCCGCATTTCTCAGCGGCTTCCCCGCACGTGAGGATGCGGTGAGCCACTGGTTGGGGGAGGCTGGGAAGCCGGAGCCGGTCGCTGTAGAACCAGCGGAGCCCAATACCGTACCGGAACCCACTCCGGTTCCCACCGCCACGCCGGAGCCGGCCGTAGTCCATGTAGAGTACAACGGTCCCACGCTCCCGGACAACGCCACCATGGACCGCTACAATCTGAAAGCCTTGGGCGTGGGGGAGACGGTAACTCCGGCGCTGGGGTGGGTCTCATCCGACTTTGGCTGGCGGGAACACCCGGTAGACGGTGGTGAGAAATTTCACAACGGCGTGGATCTGGCAGTGAACGACGGAACGGATGTTCTGGCCTTTGCCGACGGAACCGTAGACTATATCGGCGACAGCCCGATTTACGGTCTCTACCTCCAGCTCAGCCACCCTGGAGGGCTGAAAAGCTTTTATGCCCATTGCAGCGAGCTGCTGGTTCAGCAGGGGCAGACCGTGGCGGCGGGAGAGAGGGTGGCCCTCTCGGGTGCCACCGGCAATTCCACGGGGCCCCATCTGCACTTTGAGCTGAAGCTGAACGGAGTGCTGCTCAACCCGCTCTATTATATCGAGACGAACTGAATGCTGAGATGGAAACGAGTTGAAATCAGCGCAGGCGCGCTGCTGCTGGGGGCGGCGCTCTACTATTTGGATGAACAGGGTGTACTGCTGATGGCCTTTTGTGCCTGTGCCCTGCACGAGCTGGGCCACTGGCTGGTCATCCGGGCCCTGGGCGGGCGGGTAACCGCCCTGCGCATCACCTGTGTCGGCGCGGAGATGCGTCTCTCCGCCCGCTGTCCGCTGGGCTGCTGGCAGCAGATAGCCGCTGCGCTGGCTGGTCCGGCGGTCAATCTGCTGGCCGCCCGGATGGCGGCCGGGCTTGGGACGGAGGGGGCGTACTGCTTTGCTGGGCTCAATCTGGCGCTGGCCGCATTCAATCTGCTGCCCGCTGTCCAACTGGACGGCGGGCGCATCCTCTGGTGTATCCTGGCGCTGCTGACCTCGGAGGAACGGGCAGAACGGCTGCTGCGGGTGCTCTCCTCCGCGCTGGCAGTGGGGCTGGTTCTCGGAGCGCTGCTGCTGCTCTGGCAGGGGAGGGGAAACCTCACTCTGCTCATTACCGCGCTTTGGCTGCTGGTGCCGCCTGCAGCCAAACCATGCCGAGGGACACGGATGGGATGAAAATTCTGCTTGCAATCCGTTGAGACTTGTGGTAAACTATTGCAGTCTCAATAAAGGGTGGTCCTCTGCGGCCGCCGCCAAAGGTAGGCGGCATCCATGGCTGCAAGAACACCTATAAACTAGGAGGAAGTTTTAAAATGGATCTCATGCAGGCGTTTAACAACAAGTACCTGAAAGCCGAGCCCCCTGTGGCGGAAGTGGGCGACACCGTCCGCGTTCACGTCCATATCAAGGAAGGAAACCGCGAGCGTATCCAGGTCTTCGAAGGCACCGTCATCGCCAAGAAGCACGGCGGCATCGAGGAGACCATCACCGTGCGCCGCATCTCCTATGGCGTCGGTGTGGAAAAGGTGTTCCCCATCCACGCTCCCACCATTGAGAAGATCGAGACCGTCCGCAAGGGTAAGGTCCGCCGCGCGAAGCTCTATTACCTGCGCGACCGCGTGGGCAAGAGCGCTAAGGTCAAGGAGCGCATCTGAGTCTTGGATATTGGGCTGTGGAGAGGCAACTGCCTCTCCACAGCCTTTTTAGTAAGTATTTCTTCTGCAATACCGGAGCTCGCATCTCTATGCCGCAGAGTATAATATGTGAAAAATAACAAATTTAATTTGCGTTTTTTCTTGATATGATGTATAAAATGTGGTACGCTGTGATCATAAAGACTGGAAGGAGGGTAGGGGGCCGCACGCTGATCCAGGAATTCAGAAAGAAGAATATGATGAGGGAGGAACCATAATGTCACGCAGACGCATTTATAAAGCTCTCGCCGCATGCTTAGTCCTCGCTACACTTCTCTCAGCATTCCCTGCAATGGCAGCCGGTACAGAGGCTGCCGACAGCGTATACCGCAACGGAAACATCTATACTGTGGATGAGGCATTTTCCAAGGCCACCGCGCTGGCGATCAAAGGCGACCGCCTGGTCTATGTAGGCGGTGAGGCCGGTGTGGAGGCTTACATCGGTCCCGATACCAAGGTTGTCGATTTGGGTGGAGAGACGGTCATTCCAGGCTTGGTGGAGGGACATATGCACGTGGCTGGCTTGGGCAGCAGTCTGATGAATCTGGACTGCTTCTGGATGCCCAAGCAGGCGATTTTGGATCTAGTCAAGGCGGCCGCCGAACAGGCAAAGCCAGGGGAGTGGATCCAGGGCCGCGGCTGGATGAACACAGTATGGGAGGACACCAGCTACCCTACAAAGGAGGAGTTGGACGCGGTTGCCCCAAACAACCCAGTATTCCTGACCCGGGCATGCGGGCATATGGGCTGGGCCAACAGCAAGGCCATCGAGTTGGCTGGGATTACCCCCGATACGCCAAATCCCCAGGGCGGCGAGTACCTGAAGAATGCAAATGGAGAGCTGCTGGGCTGTATGACCGATACCGCCATGAATCCCATCCGGGAGCTGATTCCAGAGCTGACGGTGGAGCAGATGCAGGAAGGCCTGCTGAAAGCGCAAGAGCAGCTATTCTCTTATGGGCTGACCTCTGCGATGGATGCAGGCAACAGCATTGAGGTATATAACGAGGTCTTTGTACCCCTGTATGAGTCCGGAGAGTTGAAGCTGCGCGTCTACGGGATGATTTCCCACACATCTGCCGCAGGAGAGACCGCCGAGTATTTGAAGAGCCATCCCATTGACAATGAGAATTACGAGCCTTTATACAACAATCATCTCAGTCTGCGCTGCGTAAAAATGTTTGCGGATGGGTCTTTGGGTGCCCGTTCTGCCGCCATGCTGGAGCCCTACTCCGACCGTGAGGGCCATATCGGCGATTACCGCTATACACAGGAACAGGTGAACGAAGTCGTTAAGGTGGCCTATGACGCCGGTTATCAGATTGCGACCCACTGCATCGGTGACGGCGCCAACAACCAGATGATCAACGCCTATGAGGCAGCCATCAAGGCCAATCCCCGGGATGACCACCGTCTGCGCATTGAGCACTTCCAGATTGTGGCACCCGCTGACATTGACCGCGCCATCAGCCTGGGAATTCTGCCCTCTATGCAGACTACACACGCTACCTCTGACATGCTGGTGGCGGAGGATCGCGTGGGTAGTGAGCGCATCAAGGGGGCCTATGCCTGGCGTACCATTTTGGACAAGGGCAGTGTGATTCCCAACGGCTCCGATGCTCCGGTCGAGCTGGTAAACCCCTACCACGGTATCTATGCAGCCGTGACCCGCACCAACCGCCTGGGTGAGCCAAAGGGCGGCTGGCATATTGAAGAGGCCATGACCCGTGAGGAGGCCCTGCGTTCCTTTACCAACTGGTCTGCCTATGCAGAGTTCAATGAGGATATCAAGGGTTCCCTGGAGGTCGGCAAGCTGGCGGACTTTGCAGTGATTGACCGTGATCTGATGACCTGCCCCGCAGAGTACATCAAGGACACCCAAGTGCTGCTTACCGTCTCCGGAGGTGAGGAGGTCTACCGCAAGGATGCCTCTGTTCCCACAGTGATGTGGAATGGCCTGGTTCAGTCCTTCAACAACAAGCTAGTTGTGGAGCCCGGGAAAATCTGGGTTCCTCTGAACGACATTGTGAACGGTATCAGTGCAGAAAAGCGCACAGAAGGCTCCAGCGTTCTGGTTACGCTGGATGGCAAGTCGGTTAAGCTGCCCGTCAAGACTGTGGACGGCGTAGAGTATGTCGCCGTGCGCGCCCTCTTTGAGGGCCTGGGCCGCAACGTGACCTGGTATGCACCCAGTAACTGCGTCTCCATCGGCTGGCTCAAATAGTACGATCCAAAGCCGCTAAAAAGTGTCCGGCCATTGGCCGGGCACTTTTTATGCGTCTTTGCCCTTTTCAAATACCGGAGCATTGTGTATAATACAAGAATATTCGGTAGAGAGGGTGAACGCGTGAATATTCAGTGGTATCCTGGCCATATGACCAAAACCAGGCGGCAGATCCAGGCGGATCTCAAACTGGTGGATCTGGTGGCGGAGATCATAGACGCCCGCATCCCTATCTCCAGCCGTAACCCTGATATTGACGAACTGGTGGGGGAGAAACCCCGCCTGATCGTACTCAACCGGGCGGATCAGGCCGATCCGGCCATGAACCGGGTATGGACTGACTGGTTCCGCAGACAGGGCTGGGCGGTGCTGGAGACCAACGCCAGAGACGGCAAGGGAGTTGGCCAGTTCTCCACCGTCATCCGGCAGGCGCTGAAGGAGAAGCTGGAGCAGTGGAAGGCCAAGGGGCTGGTGGGCCGCCCCGTGCGGGCCATGGTGGTGGGGGTCCCCAACGTGGGAAAGTCCACCTTCATCAACCAGGTGGCCAAGCGGAAGTCCGCCAAGGCGGGCAACCGGCCGGGCGTCACCCGGGGCAAACAGTGGGTAAGTGTGGATGCCGGGCTGGAGCTTTTGGATACCCCAGGCATCCTCTGGCCCAAGTTTGAGGACGAGACTACCGGCATCCATCTGGCCTTTACTGGCGCTGTAAAGGACGAAATCATGGATCTGGAGACCCTGGCCTGTCACCTCATTGAGCTGCTGGCCCGGCGCTACCCCCAGGCGCTGGCCGAGCGGTATAAGCTGGAGGCTGACCCAGGGCTGCCTGGCTGGGAGCTGCTGGAGCTCTGCGGCAAAAAGCGGGGCTTCCGGATCTCTGGCGGCGAGGTGGACACCGAGCGCATGGCGAAGGTGCTTCTGGACGAGTACCGCTCCGGCAAGCTGGGAAACTTGACATTTGAGACGCCCCAAGATCTGGAGAGCCGGGAGGCGGCCCATGGCAGAGATTGACCGCTGGGCGCTGGAGCGGGCCTGCTGGGCGAGGGGGATCGCCCTGGTGTGCGGCTGTGACGAGGCGGGGGCGGGCCCGCTGGCCGGCGCGGTCTACGCCGGGGCGGTCATTCTGCCCCCCGAGTGCTCCATTGAGGGACTCAACGACTCCAAGCAGGTGACGCCCAAGCGGCGGGATGCCCTGTACGACACGATCCGAACCGTGGCGGTGGCCTGGGCGGTGGCCCGGGTAGAGGCCGAGGAGATTGACGCCACCGATATCCTCAGCGCCCGCATTAAGGCCATGCAGATGGCCATCGACCGCCTGGAGCCCGCACCCGGCTTTGCGCTGATCGACGGCAACCGGGACCACGGCAAAACGGCGGCTATCCTCCTGGAGCACCAGACGGTTGTAAAGGGAGACAGCCTTTCGGCTTCGATCGCCGCAGCCTCTATCCTGGCCAAGGTGAGCCGGGACCGCTATATGGAGCAGATGGCGGAACGCTACCCGGAATATGAGTTCGAGCGCCACAAGGGCTACGGCACCAAGCGGCACTATGAGCTGCTGCGCCGGTACGGCCCCTGTCCCATCCACCGGCGGACCTTTTTGAAGAAGCTGTGAGCGGGGGAGAGGCAAAGCTGCTGGGCCGCTGGGGGGAGGCGCTGGCGGCGGCGGAGCTGCGGCGAAAGGGCTGGAAGGTCTTGGCGGCCGGATACCGCAGCCGGTTTGGGGAAATTGACCTCATAGCAGCTACTGACAAGTATTTATCCTTTATAGAAGTAAAGCTTCGGACGGAGGAGCGCTTTGCCCTCGGACGGGAGGCGGTGGATCGCCGGAAGCAGGCCCGCCTGCGCGCCACGGCGGAGCTCTATCTGGCGGAGCACCCGGAGGAGGCGCGCCAGCCCCGCTTTGACGTGGCGGAGATCTACGCCCCCCAGGGCACCGCCACCCGCCGCCCCCGGATCACCTGGCTTGAAAATGCATTTTAGGGGGAGTTCCAGATGGAGCGGTATGCAATTGATTTGTTTGACGGACACTGTGACGCGGTGTTTCTGCGCTATCTCTCCGGCGGAGGCCTGCGCCGGAACGACGGCCATGTGGATCTGGAGCGTATGGGGAAATACCGCCGCTGCGCCCAGTTTTTCGCCCTGTTCGGAGAGCCGGAGCCCACCCCGGTTCGGGATCTCAGCGGGAAAACCCACCGGGAGCTCTTTCTGGAGGAGTACGCGCTCTTTGAGCGGGAAATGGCGGCCAATGCCGATCTAGCAGCCTTTTGCCGCACTGGCGCGGAGGCGGAGGCGGCCTTTCGGTCGGGGCGGCGGGTGGCCTTCCTCTCGGTGGAGGGGGCGGAGCTGCTGGACTGCTCCCTGGAGCGGCTGGAGGAGGCCCACGCCATGGGGGTTCGGGCCGTTAACCCCACATGGAACCACGTCAACGCCCTCTCCGGCACGAATGCAGAGGAGCCGGAGCGGGGGCTGACGCCTCAGGGCAGGGCGTTCGTCCGCAAAATGGAGCGGCTGGGCATGCTGGTGGACGTGTCCCACCTGTCGGATCCAGGCTTCTGGGACGTGGCGGAGGAGCTGAGCGGCCCCTTTTTTGCCAGCCATTCCAATGCCCGGGCGGTCTTTTCTCATCCCAGGAACTTGACCGATGAGCAATTTACTGCCATAATAGACCACAACGGAGTGGTTGGCCTTAACCTCTACGCCAACTTCCTGGGGGAGCGGGCCGACCTGGACACCGCCATCGCCCACCTGGAGCACTGGCTGGAGCTGGGGGGCGAGCGGACCGTCGCTTTGGGCGGCGATCTGGACGGCTGTTCCAGCCTGCCGGAGGGGATCACGGGTATTCAGGATCTGGACCGGCTGTGGGAGCGGCTGCTGCAGCGGAATTACAGTGAGGCGCTGGTGCGCGCCCTGTTTTTTGAGAATCTGATGAGGGTTGTGAGCGAAGTATGTACTATGTAAGCACGAGGAACAAGGAAGACCGGCGCACGGCGGCGGAGGCAATCGCCCAGGGACTGGCTGTGGACGGCGGCCTGATGACCCCTGAGGTATTTCCAAAGCTGTCCCACAACGCCCTGGACACCATGCGGGACATGTCCTATCAGCAGCGGGCCGTCTATGTGATGAACTCCTATCTGGACGACTTCACGGCCTCTGAGCTGTCTGCCTATGCGGACAAGGCCTACGGCGGAGAGAAGTTCGATGTGAAGGAGGTGGCACCCGTTCGGGCGGTGGACGAAAACACCTACTGTCTGGAGCTGTGGCACGGCCCCACCTGTGCCTTCAAGGACATGGCCCTGCAGATGCTGCCACACCTGCTCTCCGCCTCCCTGGTGAAAAACCAAGAGGAGAAGACGGTGTGCATCCTGGTCGCCACCTCCGGTGACACGGGCAAGGCCGCCCTGGAGGGCTTCAAGGACGTGGACAAGACCCGCATCTTGGTGTTCTACCCCAAGGACGGTGTTTCCGCTATTCAGGAGCTGCAGATGAACACCCAGGAGGGAGACAACGTAGGGGTTTGCTCCGTGGCAGGCAACTTCGACGATGCCCAGACCGGTGTCAAGCGCCTGTTCTCCGACGAGGCCCTGCGGGAGAAGCTGGCCGGCCGCGGCTTTTTCCTCTCCTCGGCCAACTCTATCAACTGGGGTCGCGTCCTGCCGCAGATCGTCTACTACATCTCCGCCTACTGTGATCTTCTGCGGGAGGGGCGGATTCAGAAGGGGGAGCGGATCAACGTCTGCGTCCCAACCGGCAACTTCGGCAACATTCTGGCCGCCTACTACGCCAGGGAGATGGGTGTGCCCATCGGCAGGCTCATCTGCGCCTCCAACAGCAACAATGTACTGACCGACTTCCTGTGCACTGGCGTGTACGACCGCAACCGCACCTTCTACAATACGATGTCCCCCTCCATGGATATCCTGATCTCCTCCAACTTGGAGCGGCTGCTCTTCTCCCTGTCCAACCACGACGACGCCGAGGTGCGCGGGTATATGGAGGAGCTGGCCCGGTCCGGGCGGTATGAGGTGAGCCCCGCCATCAAGGGCAGGCTGGAGAAGCTTTTCGCCGCCGGTTTCTGCGACGACGATCAGACACAGAAGGTCATCGGCCGCATGTGGCAGGAGCACCGCTACCTGATCGATCCCCACACCGCCGTGGCCTTTGACGTGCTCGACCAGTACCGGCGGGATACTGGTGACACTACCCCCACCGTGGTGGTGTCCACCGCCAGCCCCTTCAAGTTCTGTGACAGCGTGCTGGGCGCCCTGGGCGTGAGCGAGCTGGCCGCCGGCACGGCCATTTTGGACCAGCTCTCCCAGCAGACCGGCGTACCCGTCCCGGCGCCCCTGGCTGTCCTGAAGGACAAGACGGTCCGCTTTGGCCGGAGCGTCACCAAAGAGCACATGGTGGACCAGGTGCTGGAGATGCTGCGCTGAATGGCTCTCTACGCAATCGGGGACACCCACCTCTCCCTGTCCTCCAATAAGCCCATGGACGTGTTTGGCGGGGGCTGGGAGGGCTATGTGGATAAGCTGCAGAAGGGCTTCGCGGCGGTGGGGCCGGAGGATACGGTGGTGCTCTGCGGCGACCTGTCCTGGGGCATGAGTCTGGAGGAGGCAAAGAAGGACTTCGCTTTCCTGGACGCCCTGCCTGGGGCGCGGAAGCTGCTGCTCAAGGGAAACCACGACTACTGGTGGAACACCGCCGCCAAGATGAACCGCTTTTTTGCGGAGAGCGGCTTTTCCACCCTCCGCATTCTGCACAACAACTGCTATGAATACGGGGGCTACGCCCTGTGCGGCACCCGGGGCTGGTTCTATGAGGAGACCGGCGACCAGAAGGTGTTCAAGCGGGAGCTGATCCGCTTGGAGGCGTCGCTGAAGGCGGCGGGGGAGCGGCCCAAGCTGTGCTTTCTCCACTATCCGCCCCTCTACCAGGGCTACCGCTGTCCAGAGATCATTGCCCTGCTGGAGCAGTACGGCGTGGAGCGCTGCTATTACGGCCATCTCCACGGCGGCAGCCACCGCTTGGCCGTGGAAGGACGGCAGGGAGACGTGGCCTATTATCTGGTCTCCGCAGACTATGTGGGGTTTCGCCCGCAAAAAATCTGTGAATAATTGAAAAAAGGTATGGAAATTTTGACGCATATCTGCTAGTATATAACGGATAACGCGAAAGATGGCCCCGTATACCGCCGATGCGCGGCGGGACAGGGCTGACAGGAGGAAGTAAACAACATGAATGTCAAGAGCGTCGAGAAGCAGGAGAAGAGCACCGTCGAGCTGGTGATCGAGATCGGCAAGGAGGAGTTCGAGGCCGCTGTCGAGAAGGTCTACAAGAAGCAGCGCGGCAAGATCAGCGTGCCCGGTTTCCGCAAGGGCAAGGCCCCCCGGAAGATCATCGAGGGCATGTACGGCTCCGGCGTGTTTTATGAGGATGCTATCAACGACTTGTACCCCGAGGCCTATGCCCAGGCGATTGAGCAGGAGAAGCTGGATGCCGTGGCGTGGCCCAAGGTGGAGATCGTGGATGTGGGCAAGGAGGGCCTGACCTTCAAGGCCCTGGTCACCGTCCGCCCCGAGGTGAAGCTGGGCGAGTACAAGGGCCTGACTGCTGAGAAGGCCGAGGTCGCCATCTCTGATGAGGACATCGACAACGAGCTCAAGCCCTTCATCAACCGTGCCACCCGCATGGTGACCGTGGAGCGGGCGGCGGAGAACGGCGATACTGTGGTGATTGACTTCGAGGGCTTCCTGGACGGCAAGCCCTTCGACGGCGGCAAGGCCGAGGGCCACAGCCTGGAGCTGGGCTCCGGTTCCTTTATTCCCGGCTTCGAGGAGCAGCTCGTGGGCACCAAAGCCGGCGACGAGAAGGAGCTGAACGTCACCTTCCCCGAGGATTACCATGCCGCCGAACTGGCCGGCAAACCAGTCGTTTTCAAGGTGAAGGTTCACGAGGTCAAGGCCAAGGAGCTGCCTGAGGTGGACGACGAGTTCGCTAAGGATGTGTCCGAGTTCGATACCCTCGCCGACTTTAAAAAGGATCTGGGTGAGAAGCTGAAGGAACGCCGCGAGACTCAGAACCAGCGTGACTTCGAGGCCGCTCTGATGGAGCAGGTTATGGACAACATGGAGGTCGAGATTCCCGACGCTATGGTGGAGTATGAGGCCGATAACCTGGTGAACGACATGGCCCAGCGCATCCAGGCCCAGGGTATCCCCTTTGACCAGTATCTGGCCATGACCGGCATGACCATGGATATCATGCGGGAGCAGGCCAAGGCCGCTGCTCTGGAGCGGGTGCGCCGTGAGCTGGCGCTGGGCGCCATTGTGGCTGCCGAAAATATCACCATCTCCGACGAGGAGCTGGAGGAGGAGTACAAGCGTCTGGCCGAGCAGTATCACATGGATGTGGACAAGGTGAAGGCCGCGGTGGATGCCGAGAGCATCCGCAAGGAGCAGAGCTACCACAAGGCTGAGCACGTGGTCTACGACAGCGCCAAGGTCGGCAAGGCCCCCGCCAAGAAGAAGTCCACCAAGAAGAAGGCGGAGGAGAGCGCCGAGGGCGAGGAGAAGCCCAAGAAGACCGCCCGCAAGGGCACCTCCCGCAAGAAGGTGGAGGAGACCGCCGAGGCGGCCGTGGAGAAGACGGAGGAATAAGTTTCCAAACGATGGGCATACTCTGTTTGTGAGCCTGCCCGTCTGCGGTAGGATGGTGGGGCGCCCTGCACCCCGACATCAAAATTAAAGGAGATCCTTCATTATGAGCCTAGTTCCTTATGTAGTAGAGCAGACCAACCGCGGCGAGCGTTCCTATGACATCTTTTCCCGCCTGCTGAACGACCGCATTGTGTTCCTGGGAGAAGAGGTCAACGCCACCACGGCCAGCCTGGTGGTGGCCCAGTTGCTGTATCTGGAGGCCCAGGACCCGGACAAGGACATCCAGTTTTACATCAACAGTCCCGGCGGCTCCGTCACCGACGGTATGGCCATTTATGACACGATGCAGTATATTAAGTGCGATGTATCCACTATTTGCATCGGCATGGCTGCCAGCATGGGCGCGTTTCTGCTCTCCTCCGGCGCCAAGGGCAAGCGCTTGGCTCTGCCCAACGCGGAGATCATGATCCATCAGCCCTCCGCCGGCACTCAGGGACAGATCACCGATATGGCCATCCACCTGAAGCGCCTGGAGATTATCAAAAAGCGCATGAACCACATTCTGGCGGACAACACCGGTAAGCCGCTGGAAGTGGTTACAGCCGACTGCGAGCGCGACAATTTCATGTCCGCCGAGGAGGCTAAGGAGTACGGCCTGATTGACAAGGTCATTTATACGCGATAAAATCCAACAGAGGGAGCGGGGAAGCAAACGCCCCGCTCCCTCTGAGCCTTAGAAAGACTTGAGGGAGCAAACCATGCCGAAAAATGACGAGCGCAAATCCGTGCGCTGTTCCTTCTGCGGCAAGCACCAGGAACAGGTCGCCCGCATCATCGCCGGTCCGGGCGCCTATATCTGCAACGAGTGTGTCCACCTGTGCATGAGCATTCTGGACGACACTTACGATCCCGAGGAGCAGGCCGGGCCGGACATCCCCGATGTGATCCCCACCCCCAGGGAGATCCGCGACGTGCTGGACCAGTATATCATCGGGCAGGAGGACGCTAAAATCGCCTTGTCCGTGGCGGTCTACAACCACTATAAGCGCATCTACTTCGGCGGCGGGGAGGACGTGGAGCTCCAGAAGAGCAACATCCTGCTCATGGGGCCTACGGGCTGCGGCAAGACCCTGTTCGCCCAGACCCTGGCCCGGATTCTGAAGGTGCCCTTCGCCATCGCCGACGCCACTACCCTCACCGAGGCCGGATATGTGGGCGACGACGTGGAGAACATCCTCCTGCGACTGGTGCAGGCTGCCGACTACGACATCGAGCTGGCTGAGCGCGGCATCATCTACGTGGACGAGATCGACAAGATCGCCCGCAAGAGTGAGAACACCTCCATTACCCGCGACGTGTCTGGCGAGGGCGTGCAACAGGCCCTGCTGAAAATCCTGGAGGGTACTGTGGCCAACGTTCCGCCCCAGGGCGGCCGCAAGCATCCCCACCAGGAGTTCATCCAGATCAACACCAAGAATATCCTCTTCATCTGCGGCGGCGCTTTCGACGGGATGGAGAAGATCATCGAGCAGCGCCTGAACAAAAAGACCATTGGCTTCGGCGCGGACATCCAGAGTAAGAAGGAGCGGGATACTACCTCGGTGCTCAAGCAGGTACAGCCCCACGATCTGCTCAAGTTCGGAATCATCCCGGAGCTGGTGGGCCGCCTGCCGGTGATCACCACCCTGAACGCTCTGGACAAGGGACAACTGGTGCGCATCCTCACCGAGCCGAAGAATGCCCTGGTGAAGCAGTACCAGAAGCTGTTGGAGTACGACATGGTGGAGCTGGACTTCGATACCCAGGCGCTGGAGGCTGCCGCCGACCGGGCCATCGAGCGCGGCATCGGCGCCCGCGGCCTGCGGGCCGTGCTGGAGGAGGTAATGACCCCTCTGATGTACGAGGTGCCCTCCGATCCAACGATCACCCGGGTGACGATTACGGCTGAGAGCGTGAAAGAACACGTTTCCCCCGCCGTTGAGCACGATCCCGACCGCACCCAGCGGCCCCGTCTTGGCGGTGCCGCTCTCCATGCGGAGCAGGGGGGCGTATCCCCCAAGGGAAATGTCTCTTAAACAGCAACTGAACCGGTGGGGCGGGGGAGCATCCCTCGCCCCATTCTGCATCAAATCCCTGCCCTGGAAGGAAGTGAATGTGTGATGGAAGAACTGAACCGGCAGCAAACTATGCCTGCTCTGGCCCTGCGGGGGCTGACCGTCTTTCCGCAGATGCTGCTCCACTTCGATGTGGGACGGCAGGCGTCCATTCAGGCACTGGACGAGTCCATGGCCTCAGGCCAGCCGATTTTCCTGGTGGCCCAGCGGGAGCTGGCCGTTGAAAGCCCGCAGGAAAAAGACCTTTACAGCATCGGGACCATCTGCAATGTGCGCCAGATTCTGCGCCTGCCCGGAGACAACGTGCGGGTGATGGTGGAGGGGGTCAGCCGCGGGCGGCTGTGCCTTCTGCCCAAGACCACGCCCTACCTGAACGCCCTGGTGGAGGAGCTTCCGGCGGAACAGCCGGTCCGCCGCTCCGCCCGGACGGAGGCCCTTATCCGCCAGACCTACGAGCTCTTCGAGCGGTTTATTGAGCTGGCCCCCAAGATGACTCCCGATGTGCTCCTCTCGGTGCTCTCCAGTGAGGACCCGGGCTACATCGCCGACTACATCGCCCAGAACCTGCCCATGCGCACGGGGGACAAGCAGGCCATTCTGGAGGAGCTGCGGCCGGTGCGCCGCCTGGAGCGCCTGTGCCAGAGCCTCCGCCGGGAGGTGGAGATTCTGGAGTTGGAACAGGAGATGCAGGGCAAGGTGCGGGAGCAGCTCACCCGCAGCCAGCGGGACTATGTTCTGCGGGAGCAGCTCAAGGTTCTCCAGCAGGAGCTGGGGGAGGAGGGTGCCGGCGGCGACAGCGAGATTGCCGAGTACCGCCAGCGCATCGCCAAGGCCAAGCTGCCCCAGGAGGTGGCGGACAAGCTCACGAAAGAGGTGGGCCGCCTGGAGAAGCAGCCCTTTGGCTCCGCCGAGGCCACCGTTCTGCGCAATTACCTGGATACCGTGCTGGAGCTGCCCTGGGGCAAGCACACCAAGGAGCGGGTCAACGTGGAGGCGGCCCGCAAGGTGCTGGACGCCGACCACTACGGCCTGGAGAAGGTCAAGGAGCGCATTTTGGAGTTCCTGGCGGTCAAGCAACTGGCCCCCGGACTGAAGGGACAGATCCTCTGCCTGGTGGGGCCTCCCGGCGTGGGCAAGACCTCCATCGCCATGAGCATGGCGCGGGCCTTAAACCGTAAGCTGGCCCGTATCTCCCTGGGCGGCGTCCATGACGAGGCGGAGATCCGCGGCCACCGCAAGACCTATGTGGGGGCCATGCCGGGCCGCATCATTGCCGCCGTCAAGCAGGCTGAGAGCTGTAATCCGCTGCTGTTGCTGGACGAGATCGACAAGCTGGGCAATGATCAGCGGGGCGATCCCGCCTCGGCCCTGCTGGAGGTGCTGGACGCCGAGCAGAACAGCACCTTCCGCGACCATTTTCTGGAGGTGCCCTTCGATCTCTCCGACGTGCTCTTCATCACCACCGCCAACACCCTGGATACCATTCCCCGGCCCCTGCTGGACCGGATGGAGGTTATTGAACTGACCAGCTATACCGATGAGGAGAAGCTGCAGATCGCCAAGCGGCACCTGCTGCCCAAGGAGCTGAAACGCCACGGGTTGACAAAGGCCCAGCTCAGGCTGACCGACGACGCCATCCGGGAGCTGATTCGGGGCTATACCCGTGAGGCCGGCGTCCGTGTTCTCGAGCGGAAGCTGGGGGCACTATGCCGGAAGGCGGCTATGGCCATTGTGTCAAATGGTGTAAAGTCGATTCACATCACAGGAGATAACCTGGAGGACTATCTGGGTATCCGCCGCTATCACCCGGAGCGGCTGCCCCGGACGGAGCAGGTAGGCGTGGTCAACGGCCTGGCCTGGACTCAGGTGGGGGGCGAGATCCTGGAGGTGGAGGCGGGCGTGGTGCCCGGCTCCGGCAAGGTAGAGCTCACCGGCAACCTGGGCAGCGTTATGAAGGAGTCCGCCCAGGCCGTCCTGTCCTACATCCGCAGCCGCGCCGCCCAACTGGGAATCGAGGCGGATTTTTACAAGACGAAGGACATTCACGTCCACTTCCCGGAGGGAGCAGTGCCCAAGGACGGCCCCTCCGCCGGCATTGCCATCACCACCGCCATGGTGTCCGCCCTCACCGGCGCGCCGGTGAGGCGGGAGATCGCAATGACAGGTGAAGTTACTTTACGGGGCAGAGTGCTACCCATTGGCGGCCTGAAGGAGAAGACCATGGCCGCCTACCGCAGCGGCATCAAAACCGTGTTCCTGCCGGCGGACAATGTGCCGGATCTGGAGGAGATCGACCCCACCGTCCGGGCCGCTCTGCACTTTGTTCCGGTGGAGCAGGTGGATTCGGTGCTGGCCGAGGCGCTGGAGCTGAAGACCTGCGACCCCCTTCGGGATGACGCGCTCCCGCCCCCTGAGTCCGGCTCCCGGAGCCGGGAAGTACCCACCTTCCGACAGTGAGGAATTGACATGAGTGTGAATTTACAGAAGGCGGAGTTTGTGCGCTCCGCGGCCAAGGCCGGGGACTTTCCCCGGGATCGCCTGCCTCAGGTGGCCTTTGCCGGCCGCTCCAACGTGGGCAAGTCCTCGGTGATCAACCGGCTGCTCAACCGGAAGAATTTTGCCCGGGTGGGTGCGGCACCGGGCAAGACCACCCACATCAACTACTTTTTGATCGACGGCGCTTTCTACCTGGTGGATCTCCCCGGCTATGGCTACGCCAAGGTGTCCCAGGCAGAGAAGGCCCGCTGGGGCCGCCTGATGGAGGAGTGGTTCGCGGACAACTCCCTGATGACCCTGGGACTGATGATCGTGGATGCCCGGCACAAGCCCACGGCGGACGACTGCACCATGGCGGAGTTTTTCAAGAACAGCGGCCGTCCCTTTGCGGTTGTGGCCAACAAGCTGGATAAGCTGCGCAAGAGCGACATAGAGCCGAACCTGGCGCGCATCCGGGAAACCCTTGAGCTGGATGAGGTTGTAAAGCTAATTCCCTTTTCGGCTGAGAAGGGAGACGGCAAACAGGAGCTGCTCAATCTGATCCTGGAGCACGCGGAGGGAAGAGTATGAGATTCGTCAAACTGCTGCGAGAAGGAAGGGGCGTGTGGGGGGTGCTCCACGGCGATGTGGTGCGCACTCTGACAGAGCCGCCCTTCGAGGGTGTCCGTTATGACGGAGAGAGCCTGCCCCTGTCCGGCTGCCGCCTCCTGGCTCCCTGTGAGGCCACAAAAATTGTCTGCATTGGAAAGAACTATTCCGACCACATCCATGAAATGAAGTCCATGTTGGATGCCTCCCACACCCCCGACCGGCCCACCCTGTTTCTCAAGGCCCCCAACGCCCTCAACGCCCACCTGGGGAAGGTTCACGCCCCGGACTTTGTAGGGCGGCTGGATTACGAGGGAGAGCTGGCCGTGGTAATGAAGCGGCGTGCCAAGGATGTGCCGGAGGAGGAGGCACTGGACTATGTGCTGGGTTATACTTGCCTCAACGATATTACCGCCCGGGATGTCCAGAAGGCGGACGGCCAGTGGGCCCGCGGCAAAAATATGGACGGCTTTGCCCCCACGGGGCCCGTCGTCACCGACGAGGTGGACCCGGAACACCTGACCATCACCACCCGACTGAACGGTCAGGTGGTGCAGCAGGGGAGGACAGAGCAGCTCATCACTGGTGTGCGGGCGCTCATCTCTTTCATCACCGCCTCCATGACCCTGGAGCCGGGGGACGTGATCGCCACCGGCACCCCCGCCGGTGTGGGCCCCATGCAGCCAGGCGATACAGTAGAGGTGGAGGTTTCAGGCATCGGAATCCTATGCAACTCCATTGTATGAGAGGACGGCGGACGCTCAGGGGAGGGCTCCGCCGCTTTTCCTTGAGTTTCTCCTGGAAATTTGCTATAATTGACACGATCTTTGTGCTAGGGGGGCGGACGATTGGGCTCCATATCCGACTTTCTCAACAACATGGACTGGTGGGGCCTGCTCACCCTCCTTATCAGCGCCGCGGCAGCTCTGCTGTGCATCACCCTGCACGAGCTGTCCCACGGCTTTGTGGCTTGGCGACTGGGTGATCCCACGGCCAAAAATGCCGGGCGGCTGACCCTCAGTCCCATCCGGCATCTGGATGTGGTGGGTCTGCTGATGATGCTCGTGGCCAAGGTGGGCTGGGCCAAGCCGGTGCCGGTGGATATGCGCTATTTTAAGCACCCCAGGCAGGGAATGGCGCTTACCGCCCTAGCCGGACCGGCGGCCAACTTCCTCACCGCCCTGGCGGCGGTGGGAGTCAGCTCCGCCGTGTTCCATCTGGCCCCTCTGGGCCCGGCGGCGGTGTTCGTGCTGTGCTTCCTGTCCAACATGGCCCTGTTGGGGGTGGGGATGGGGCTGTTCAACCTGATCCCCCTGTCGCCCCTGGACGGCTCCAAAATCCTGTTCGCCCTGCTGCCCGACCGAATCTACTACACCATCTTGCGCTATGAGAAGTATGTGATGGGAGTGGTGATCCTCCTGGTGCTGGTGGGGGTGTTCGACAAGCCCCTGTCCTTCCTGATGGTCCATGTCCTACAGGGCTTTTGCACCCTCACCGGAATGCCTCTGGGCGGGCTGCTGCTGTTCCAGGACGCGTCTGCTATTTTAAATCTGTTTTGAGGTGAGGCACCATCGAAACGCCGATTTTTCATCTGGAAAAGGTGGTCAAGGCCCGGGATGAGGCTATGGAGGACTTCAACGGCCCACTGGATCTGATCCTCCACCTGCTGAGCAAGAACAGGATGGAGATCAAGGACATCCAGATCTCCCTGATCCTAGACCAGTATCTGGAGTGGATGGATCAGCGCAAGCGGCTGGATCTGGAGGTGGCGAGCGAGTTTGTCACCATGGCGGCCCACCTGGTGTTCATCAAGACGCGGATGCTGCTCTCCATCCACGACGAGGAGGCCATCTCCGAGATGGAACAGCTCATTGCCTCTCTGGAGGAGCACCAGCGCCACGAAAACTTTGCCAAGATCAAGGCCATCGTGCCAGAGCTGTCCGACCGCTACGCCATCGGCCGGGACTATATTCCCAAGGTGCCCGAGGCCCTGCCGGTTAATAGGACCTACCGCTACGTCCACAAGCCGGAGGATCTGCTGCGTGCCATGACGGCGGTGCTGGCCCGGGTGGACCACCGCCTCCCGCCACCCATGGCGGCCTTCGAGGGCATTGTGGGCCGGGAGCCCTACCCGGTGGCGGACAAGGCCGGCGAAATTCTGGAACGGCTCAGCCGCTTCGGTGTGACCCGGTTCCGGGCTCTGTTCAAGGGCAACCGGAGCCGCTCGGAGGTGGTGGCCACCTTTATCGCAGTACTGGAGCTGTGCAAGGCACGCCGCCTGCGGCTGGCAGGCACGGAGAGCGACTGCACCGTGACCTGTACCGAGGAGGGCGGGGGAGAGCTGGAGCTGACCACCGATGGGGAGAAAACGGCAGATTGAGGGTATACTATGGAATTGAAGGAAATTGAATCCGCCATTGAAGGGGTCCTCTTTGCTGCCGGGGAGCCGGTGGGGGTGGAGCGCCTGTGTTTGGCGCTGGACATCGACCGGATCACGGCGGACTCCGTGTGCCAACGCCTGGCCGATGCCTACCGCTATGAGCGGCGTGGCATCCGCCTGGTGCGGCTGGACAACAGCTATCAGCTCTGCTCTGCGCCGGAGTTTGCCGACTGCATCCGCCGGGCGTTTGAGAGTCGGCGGCCCGCCCGCCTGAGCCAGCCCGCCCTGGAGGTGCTGGCCATCATCGCCTACTACCAGCCTGCCACACGGGCCTATGTGGACCAGATCCGCGGCGTGGACAGCTCCTACACCGTCAGCCTGCTTCTGGAGCGTGACTTGATCGAGGAGTGCGGCCGCTTGGCCGTGCCGGGCCGCCCCATCCAGTACCGCACCACCCAGACCTTCCTGCGCTCCTTCGGACTATCCAATCTGGATGAGCTGCCCGAGCTGCCCAACACCACCCCGGAGGACGGACAGCTTACCCTGGAGATGCAGGCGGCGGTGGAGCGGCTTCAGGCCGCCCAGGCCGCGGAGGGGACAGAGGAGGTCACCGAGGAGGAGCTGCTTCAGGCGGCCCGGGAGATGGCACAGGCCGAGGAGGAGGCGTAGGGCTGGATGAAAGCAATCCTGATCCTGGGCGCGGTGCTTCTGGCGCTGGGGGCGCTCCTCCGCCTGGTGCGACTGGGCGCGCTGGCGGAGTACTCCGCCGCCGGACTGCGGCTCAAGCTAAAGGTAGGACCGCTGCGCCTGATGCTCTATCCCAGAAAGCCGAAGCAGCCCCGCCGAAAGGCTGGGAAATCGTCCCGAAGGGAGAAAAAACGGGAGGAACGCCCGCAGCCGGAGCTGGGCGGCGGGCCGCTGGCGCTGGTGAAGCGGTTTCTTCCGCTGATCGCCGAGGCGGCGGGGCGCTTCCGGCGCAAGCTGCGCATCGATGTGTTCCAGCTTGAAGTTACCGCGGCGGCGCCGGACCCCGCTGCCGCCGCCCTGTGCTTCGGCGGGGCGAACGCATTTATCGGTATGATCTGGCCGCTGGTGGAGCAGAATTTTAACGTGAAGGAGCGGAGGCTGCGCACCCGGGTGGACTTTGACGCGGAGCGGCCCTCCGTCTATCTCTACGCGGCGGCTACCCTGACCGCCGGCCAGGCGCTGGCTCTGGGCCTGCGCCTGACCACACGGTTTCTGGCAGAGTTCTCCAAGTATCGCGCCGAGGCCGGGAGCCCGGCGACAAGCAAGCAGAAAGAGGCGGTTTAACGTATGGAAAAGCAACATCCCATCGGTGATCTGATGACCACCACTATGCAGAAGCTCCGGGAGATCGCGGACGTCAACACCATTGTGGGCAAGCCCATTTTGGCCGGTGAGATCACCATCATTCCCATCTCCAAGCTGACGGTGGGCTTCGCCTCCGGCGGCAGCGACTTTACCTCCAAGAACCAGAAGCCGGAGGACGACAACTCCTTCGGCGGCGGCAGCGGCGCGGGAATGAACCTGTCCCCGGTGGCCTTCCTGATTGTCAAGGGGGACTCGGTGCGCCTGATGCCCGTAGCGCCTCCGCCCGGCACCGCCGTGGACCGGGTGGTAGAGATGGTGCCCGATGTGATTGACAAGGTCACCGGCTTTATCGAGAAGCAGCAGGACAAGGATAAATCCCAGGGCTGACACGCATACTAGCAGCATCTATCCCCTGAGGTGATGCTGTTTGAAACGGTTTGCCGCCGTCCTTTTGACACTGGCTGTTCTGCTCTGTCCCTCCGTCCGGGCCGCCGGGCCCGGCATCTCGGCTGCCTCCGCCATCCTGATCGATGGGGAAAGCGGCCGGGTCCTTTATGCCCAGAACGCGGAGGAGGAGCGCCCCATTGCCAGCATTACCAAGCTGATGACCGCGCTGGTGGCGGTGGAATCTCACCCTGATCTGTCCGAGGTAGTCACCATCCGGCCCGAGTGGACCGGAGTGGAGGGCTCCTCCATGTATCTGAAGGCGGGGGAGGAGCTGACGCTGGAGGCGCTGCTCTACGGGCTGCTGCTCGCCTCGGGCAATGACGCGGCGGTGGCCATTGCGGGCTTCTGCGCCGGGGACGTGGATACTTTTGTGGCCTGGATGAATGACAAGGCCGCCGAGCTGGGCATGGAGCACACCCACTTTGAAAACCCAAACGGGCTCAATGACGAGGGGCACTACTCCACCGCCGCCGACATGGCTGCCCTGGCCCGGGTGGTGATGGAGCACGAAGCGCTGGCAAAGATCGTGGGTACCCGTTCCATCACGGTGGCAGGGCGCACCCTCACCAATCACAACAAGCTGCTCTGGCGGTATGAGGGCTGCACTGGCCTCAAGACCGGCTACACGGACAGGGCGGGGCGGACGTTGGTTTCCTGTGCGGAGCGGGATGGGCAGCGCCTGATTGCCGTCACGCTGAATGATCCCAACGACTGGGCAGACCACGCCGCCCTGTTTGACTATGGCTTTGCCCACTACCGCAGCGCCATGCTGGCCCTGGCGAACCGGACCTTCCGCATGCTCCCGGTGACGGGCAGCCTCAACCGCTTTGTTCCGGTCTATACGGCCTCCGATGTGTACTATCCGCTGACGGAGGGAGAGCTGGTCAAGGCCCGTGTGGAGCTGCCGGAGCGGGTGGAGGCCCCGATCCAGGGCGGAACCATTGCCGGCCGGCTGCTCTTTACGCTGGACGGCGCGGTAATCGGCGAGACCTATCTGCTCTATGCCGGCGATGTGGCGGACGACCGGGCCGGCCGCGGCCTGTTCGGCCGGGTGCTGGACTGGTTCCGGGCGGGGGAGGCCGACACGCTGGCGACGGTCTGCTGCCGCTGGATCTCTGATTCGAATTTGTAAAAAGGGGGGAGCGGCCATGGAAGAGCGGCTGCAGAAAATCCTTTCGGCCCACGGCGTGTCCTCCCGGCGGGCGGCGGAGGGCTATCTCTCCGCCGGGCGGGTGACGGTAAACGGATGTACCGCGCGGGTGGGGGACAAGGCCGACCCGGAGCGGGACGACATCCGAGTGGACGGGCGGCCTCTGCGGCGGCCCGCCCGCCGTACTTATCTGATGCTCAACAAGCCCAGGGGCTACGTAACCACCCTCTCTGATGAAAAGGGGCGGCGCACCGTGGCGGAGCTGGTGGCCGGCTGCGGCGCCCGGGTGTGGCCGGTTGGGCGGCTGGATCTGGACTCCGAGGGGCTGCTCCTCCTCACCGACGACGGGGCGCTGACCCACGCCCTTCTCCACCCCAGCCACGAGGTGGAGAAGGAATACCGGGTGTGGGTGGAGGGCGACGTGGACGCCGCCCTCCCGGTGCTGCGGGGCCCTATGGAGCTGGATGGGTACGCCCTCCGTCCGGCCCGGGTCACTCCGGCGGGGGAGGGAGTGCTCTCCGTGGTCATCCATGAGGGGCGCAACCGGCAGGTGCGCCGGATGTGCGCCGCAGCGGGCCTGCGGGTGCGCCGCCTCCAGCGGGTGCGGGAGGGGGAGCTCTGCCTGGGCGCGCTGCCTGTGGGAGCATGGCGGCACCTGACAGGTGAGGAGCTTTGTCTCCTGCGAAAATGATCTCTTTTTTGCAAGGAGATCAGGAAAACTTGCAGAAAGGGGATTGCTTTTCCGGTCAATTCCCGGTATGATAGGGACGAATCAAAACACAGCGTGGTATCATTCCCGCCACGGGCGGGCAGAAATGCGAGGGATCGTCCACAATGTCCAAAGATATCCTTTCGGTCATTCAGACCAATATGAGTACCTTTTCCAAGGGACAGAAGCTGATTGCCGGCTTTATCCTGGAATCCTATGACAAGGCCGCTTTCATGACTGCCAGCCGCCTGGGCAAGACGGTCAACGTCAGTGAGTCTACCGTGGTGCGCTTTGCCGCCGAACTGGGGTATGACGGTTATCCCGCTATGCAGAAGGCCCTGCAGGAGATGATCCGCAGCAAGCTCACCTCCATCCAGCGCATTGAGGTCTCCAACGACCGCATCGGTAATCAGGACATCCTGTCCATGGTCATGCAGTCGGATATGGATAAGATCCATATGACTCTGGAGGAGACCAACCGGGAGGACTTCGACCGGGCGGTAAGCGCCATTGTGGACGCCCGCCACATCTATATCCTGGGCGTGCGCTCCGCGGCGGCCCTGGCCAGCTTTCTGGGCTTCTACTTCAACCTGATTTTTGACAATGTCACCGTGGTACACGCCACCTCCACCAGTGAGGTATTCGAGCAGCTCTTGCGCATCGGTCCCAACGATGTCATTGTGGGCGTCAGCTTCCCGCGGTATTCCCGCCGGACTGTGAAGGCCATGCAGTTTGCCCACGACCGGGGGGCCGCCACCATCGCCCTCACCGACAGCGAAACCTCCCCCTTGGCTCCCATCTCCACCCTGACCCTGCTGGCCAAGAGCGATATGGCGTCCTTCGTGGACTCCCTGGTGGCTCCGCTGTCGCTGATCAACGCGCTGATTGTGGCCATCGGTCGCAAGAAAAACGACGACCTCTCCCAGACCTTTGAGACACTGGAGCAGATCTGGGATGAATATGAGGTCTATGAGAAAGTGGAAGAGATCACTTGAAGCATGTAATTGTCATCGGCGGCGGTGCGGCCGGCTGTATGGCCGCCGTCGCCGCCGCCCAAAAGGGTGCAGCCGTCACCCTGCTGGAGCGCAATCCCAAGCTGGGGCGCAAGCTCTACATCACCGGAAAGGGCCGCTGCAACGTGACCAACGACTGTGCGGCGCCGGAGGTGCTGCAGAATGTCCCACGCAACAGCCGGTTCCTCACCAGCGCCGTCACCCGCTTTCCCCCGGAGGCGGTGAAGGCGTTTTTTGAGGGCCTGGGAGTGCCGCTGAAAACAGAGCGGGGGAACCGGGTTTTTCCCTGCTCCGACAAAGCCGCCGACATCATCGACGCCCTGCTGTTGGCCCTGCGTCGGTCCGGGGTGCACATTGTGCAGGACCGGGCCCACGCCCTGCGACGGAAGGGTGAGGTCCTCACCGGCGTGGAGGGGGGGCGCGGCTTTTACCCCGGCGGGGCGGTGGTCATCGCCACCGGCGGGGTTTCCTATCCGCTGACCGGCTCCACCGGTGACGGATATGCCCTGGCTGAGGCGCTGGGCCACACCATTCTGCCGCCCAGAGGCAGCCTTGTGCCACTGGTGGCGGAGGGGGATGCCTGTGCAAAAATGCAGGGCCTGTCGCTGCGCAACGTGGCCATTCAGGTGCGCAACGGCAAAAAGAAGACCGTCTACGCCGGGCAGGGGGAGTTGCTGTTCACCCACTTTGGCCTGTCCGGGCCGCTGATTCTCAGCGCCAGCGCCCATATGCGGGACTTTGACACAGAGCACTACTACATCAATCTGGATTTGAAGCCCGCACTGGATGAGGAGAAGCTGGACCGCCGTCTGCTGCGGGACTTTGAGGAGAACGCCAACCGGGACTTTCACAATGTTCTGGAGGGCCTGGCACCCCGCCTGATGGTGCCGGTGCTGGTGGAGCGTACCGGCATCCCGGCGGCGGAGAAGGTTCATTCGGTGACGAAGGCCCAGCGCCGCCGTCTGCTGGAGGTCCTCAAGTGCCTGCGCATCGACATACAGGGGCCCCGCCCGGTGGAGGAGGCCATCGTCACCTCAGGCGGGATAAAGGTATCCGAGATCAATCCCACCACTTTGGAATCCAAGAAGGCCCCCGGCGTCTATTTTGCCGGGGAGGTGCTGGATGTGGATGCCTACACTGGCGGCTTCAACCTGCAAATTGCCTGGTCCACCGGCCACGCCGCTGGAGAGGCCGCCGCACAAGACATAGGAGGAATCAACCCATGACAAAGCACAAGAGCATCGCCGTGGACGGCCCCTCCGGGGCGGGAAAGTCCACCCTGGCGAAGCTGCTGGCCCGCAGGCTGGGCTTTTTGTATGTGGATACCGGGGCCATCTATCGGACCGTAGGTCTGCGGGCCTACCGGGCCGGAGTGGACCCGGAGGACGAGGCGGCGGTGACCGCTCTGCTGGACGGCCTGGACATCGAGCTGAAGTATGGCGCGGACGGCCTGCAGCATATGTATCTGGACGGCGAGGATGTGACCGATGCCATCCGCCAGCATGTGATCTCCCGGTATACCTCCGGCGTGTCGGCCATCCCGGCGGTGCGGGCCTTTCTCCTGGAGCGTCAGCGGGACATGGCCAGGGAGCACGATGTGATCATGGACGGCCGGGACATCGGCACGGTGGTCCTCCCCGGCGCGGATGTAAAGATTTTCCTCACCGCCTCGCCAGAGGACCGGGCCCGCCGCCGCTTTGACGAGCTGCGGAAGCGGGGGCAGGAGGCGGACTATGACACCGTGCTCCGGGATATCATTCTCCGGGATGAGCACGACACCCGGCGCTCCGCCGCGCCGCTGCGGCAGGCGAAGGACGCCCTGCTGGTGGATACCACCGGAAATTCCCTGGACGAGAGCCTGGACGTCCTTCTGGAAACCATAAAGGAGCGTCTGAAGGCATGAAGAAGCGAAAGAAAAATGTCATTTACTGCATTGCCTACATGGTACTCTGGGTCGTGTTCCGTATCGTGATGCCCACACGGTGCATCAATAAACAGAACAGGCCCGAAGGGGGCGCGCTGCTGTGCGCCAACCACACCCGCACCAATGACCCACTGTTCATCGCCTATGCACTGGGGTGGCATTACCAGATCCACGTCATGGCCAAGGAGGAGATTATGCACTGGCCCTTCATCGGCTGGGTGCTGAAGCACGGCGGCATTTTCGGCGTCAAGCGGGGCAAGGCGGACGTGGCGGCTATCAAGACGGCGATGAAGTACCTGAAGGACGGTGAACTGCTGCTCATGTTCCCGGAGGGCACCCGCCACCAGGACGGCGAATTCGGCGATGCCAAGACCGGCGCGGCCATGCTGGCCCTGCGTACCGGCGTGCCCATCGTCCCCATCTATCTTCCTGCGGAGAAAAAGTGGTTCCGCTGGAATCCCGTCGTGTTCGGCGAGGCATACTATCCTAAGGCACCCGAGGGGCGTAAGCCCACGCCGGAGGACTACCACGCGGTGGCCGATGATCTGATGGAGCGCATTGAGGCTTTGAAGCCTCAGGCTGGCCGGTGAGGCTGGAGCTGGCCCGCTCCGCCGGCTTCTGCTACGGAGTCCGCCGGGCGGTGCAGATGGCGGAGATGGCGGCGGAGGAGGGCCGGCCATGCGTCATGCTGGGGCCCATCATCCACAACCGGGACGTGATCGCCTATCTGGAGTCCATAGGGGTGGGCCTGGTGGACACCCCGGAGGAGGTTCCGCCTGGGACGGCGGTGCTTATCCGTTCCCACGGGGAGGGACGGCCCGTCCATGAGGCGCTGGCGCGCCTGGGCCGGCCGGTCATCGACGCCACCTGCCCCAATGTGTCCCGCATACACCAGATCGTCTCCCGCGCTGAGGAGGGGGGGCGGCAGGTGCTCATCATCGGCACCCGCACCCATCCGGAGGTGGCCGCCATCGCCGGATGGTGCCGGCGGCCGGTGGTTCTGGAGGGGGTGGCGGAGCTGTCGAACTGGCTGGAAACCGCGCCGGAACGGCGGGACATACCTCTCACTATGGTCTCACAAACCACCTCCACCCGTTTTATTTGGGATTCCTGCGTAGAAAAAGCAAAAAAAGAGTGTACAAACTTAAAAATTTTTGATACAATATGTAATGCTACGTGTAAACGACAGTCTGAGGCCCAGGCGCTGGCCGCGCGCTCCGATGCTATGGTCGTCATCGGAGGGCGGGAGAGCTCCAATACCAAACGGCTGGCCGAGTTATGCGGGGCACTCTGTCCCATGGTCGTTTGGATCGAACGGGCGGCGGAGCTGGAACCTTCCAACCTGTGTCGGAAGGCTTCTATTGGAATCACTGCGGGCGCGTCCACGCCTGAGTGGATTATAAAGGAGGTCTATGACAAAATGAGCGACGAAAACATTGAGATCGAGGAATCCTTTGCTGAAATGCTGGAGAAGTCGATCAAAACTTTAAATACAGGGGAGAAGGTTATGGGCGTTGTCACTGGCATTACGCCTACTGAGATCTATGTGGATCTCGGCACCAAGCACGCCGGTTACATACCGGTGTCCGAACTGACCGACGACCCTACGGCCAAGGTTGAGGACCTGGTAAAGATCGGCGACGAGATTGAGACCTATGTCATGCGTGTGAACGACCAGGAGGGTGTGGTCACCCTCTCCAAGAAGCGCCTTGACACCGTGAAGAGCTGGGATGACATCGAGCAGGCCCGTGAGGAGCACACCACCGTTGAGGGTGTGGTCACCGAGGAGAACAAGGGCGGCGTCGTTGTGTCCATCAAGGGTGTGCGCGTCTTTGTGCCCGCCTCCCAGACCGGCCTGCCCCGGGAGACCCCGATGAGCCAGCTGCTCAAGCAGCATGTCCGCCTGCGCATCACTGAGGTCAACCGCGCCCGCCGCCGTGTGGTGGGCTCCATCCGCGCCGTTGAGGCCGAGGAGCGCGCCGCCAAGGCCGCCGAGGTGTGGGCCAACATCGAGGAGAACAAGCGCTATACCGGCACTGTGAAGAGCCTGACCTCTTACGGCGCTTTCGTAGACATCGGCGGCGTGGACGGTATGGTTCACATCTCTGAGCTGTCCTGGTCCCGCATCAAGCATCCCTCCGAGGTCGTCTCCGTGGGCGACACCGTGGAGGTCTATGTCATCTCCTTCGACAAGGAGAAGAAGAAGATCTCCCTGGGGATGAAGGACCGCTCCCAGAACCCCTGGGAGGTGTTCACCGGCAAGTATCAGCCCGGCGACGTGGCCAATGTCCGCGTAGTCAAGCTGATGACCTTCGGCGCCTTTGCCGAGGTTGTGCCCGGTGTGGACGGCCTGATCCACATCTCCCAGATCGCCGACCACCGCATCGACAAGCCCGGCGACGTGCTGAGCGAGGGCCAGATGGTGGATGTGAAGATCATCGACATCGACTACGACAATAAGAAGGTCTCCCTGTCCATCCGCGCCCTGCTGGAGGGCGGCGACGAGCCCGCTGAGTCCGAGGACGTCAACGAGGAGTAATCAAATATGCACGATAAAACCGTGCCGATTCCGCTTGGAAACGGCACGGTTTTTTTCGTTTTTACAAATAAGACACACAAAATGACTTGCAAAAGGTGAGAAATGCGTCTATAATACGATGTGTAGGGTAAAAATGAAGTTATACGCATCGGAATGTTCTGCTGGGAGGTGGGAGCGTGTTTCAGGTTGGAGACAAGATTGTGCATCCAATGCACGGTGCCGGTATCATTGACAGCATCGTGCAGAAAAAAGTCAACGGCGTGGTAAGGGATTACTACATTCTCAAGCTGCCGGTGGGCGGCATGCTGGTCATGATCCCCACGGCAAACAGTGAGGAGATCGGTGTTCGCCCGGTGGTGAAGGGCGACGAGGCGGACCGGGTGATCGCGGCCATCCCGGACATCGAGGTGGACATGACCCCAAACTGGAACCGGCGCTACCGGGAGAATATGCTTCGCCTCAAGAGCGGGAATCTGCTGGAGGTGGCCCGTGTAGTCAAGGGCCTGATGCTCCGCGAGGAGGAGCGCGGCCTGTCCACCGGGGAGCGGAAGATGCTCCACTCGGCCAAGCAGATTTTGATCTCAGAGATCGTGCTCTCGCAGGATGCCAGTTATGAAGATGTTGAGGCACGCATAAATACCGCCTTGGCCTAATACAGTCTGTAGGGGCGGTCCGCTGTGACCGCCCACCGGACCCCTGGAGGGAAACGGGGGAGGAGCCGAAACGGCTCTTTTTTTGTGGAGGAGGAATGGACATGGCCGGACTGCTTGGGCGGCTGTTCCGGCGGCAGCGGACACCGGAGCTCCGCTGTTCCGCCGTGGTCCCCGCGGCCGGGAGCTCCACCCGGATGGAGGGCCAGGACAAGCTGCTCCTTCCCCTGGAGGAGCAGCCCGTTTTGCTACATACCCTGCGGGCGCTGGAGCTGTGCCCCTATCTCGCCGAGATTATCGTGGTCACCCGGGAGGATCTGATCGTCCCCATTGGCCAGCTCTGCCGGGATGCCGGCTTGTCCAAGGTCCGCAAGGTGATAGTGGGTGGGGCTACCCGCACCCACTCGGTTCTGGCCGGGCTTGGGGAGCTCTCCTCCGGCGCGGAGTTGGTGGCCATCCACGACGGGGCCCGCCCCCTGGTCAGCCAGGAGGTGCTGGAGACGGTGATTTTCCGCGCCGCAGAGTGCGGCGCAGCCGCCCCGGCGGTGCCGGTGAAGGACACCATAAAGCGAGCGCGGGACAGTCTGGTGGAGGCTACGCTGGAGCGTTCGGAGCTCTTTGCCGTGCAGACACCCCAGGTGTTTCAGGTGGATCTGATCAAGGCCGCCCTGGTCAAGGCCCTGGAGGACGGGGCCGCCCTGACCGACGACTGCGGAGCGGTGGAGCGGCTGGGCATCGGCGTATCCCTGACGCAGGGGGACTACTGCAATTTGAAAATCACCACCCCGGAGGATCTGGCGGTGGCGGAGGCGCTTTTCGCTTGGAGGGAGCAGCAGTGAGAATTGGACATGGATATGACGTACACCGCCTGGTGGAGGGCCGGCGGCTGATTCTGGGCGGTGTGGAGGTGCCCTTTGACAAGGGCCTGCTGGGTCACTCCGACGCGGATGTGCTCACCCACGCGGTGATGGACGCCCTGCTGGGCGCCTGCGCCCTTGGAGATATCGGGCACCTGTTCCCGGACAGCGACCCGGCCTACGCGGGGGCGGACAGCCTGCGGCTGCTGGACGAGGTGGTTTCCCGCCTCCGTCAGAGGGGATACCGGGTGGGCAATGTGGATGCCACCGTGCTGGCCCAGGCCCCAAAACTGGCCCCCTATCTGGAGCAAATGCGCCGGAATCTGGCCTGGCGGCTCCAGGTGCCGATGGACGCTGTCAGCGTCAAGGCCACCACAGAGGAGGGCCTTGGCTTTACCGGCACGGGAGACGGCATTGCCGCCCATGCCGTCTGCCTGGTGGAGAACCTTCTGTAACCGGCGAACCAGACGCTCCTCCGGTGCATACACTGCACTGAGAGGAGTGTTTCTATATGGTTTACTATCTCATTGTCTGCCGTTCCCTGACCTACGCCCAGCGGACGGCCTCCGCTCTGGAGCGGGCGGGCATTACGGCCCACATCCTCCGCTCGCCAAAGATGATTTCCGGGGAGGGGTGCAGCCACTCCGTCAAGGTTTCGGAACGCAATCTAGCCCCGGCGCTGCTGATTTTGGGCCGCGCCGGGCTGACGCCCAAGCGCATCTATATCATGTCCAGCGACGGCAGCTATAAAGAGGTTCTGCTATGATCTATCTTGACAGCGCGGCCACAACCTTACAAAAACCGCCCGCCGTGGCGCGGGCGGTTTCGTCCGCAGTGGGGCGCCTGGCAACCCCTGGCCGCGGCGGGCATGTTCCCGCCATGCGGGCGGCAGAAACCGCCTTTCTCTGCCGTCAGGCAGCGGCGGAGCTCTTTCAGGTGGAGAGCCCAGAACAGGTGGTGTTCACCTCCAACGCCACCCATGGGCTGAATCTCGCCATTCATTCCCTGTTGAAGCCCGGGGACGCCGTGGTGATCTCCGGCTACGAGCACAACGCCGTCACCCGACCACTCCACGCCCTTGGTGTCAATGTCCGGGTAGCTGCAGGTCCGCTCTTTGATCCGGAGGCTCAAGTCCGCGCATTTGAGCGCCAGCTGGACGAGACGGTGAGGGCCGTCATTTGCAACCATGTGTCCAACGTGTTCGGCTTCATCCTGCCGGTGGAGGGCATCGCGGCCCTGTGCCGGGAACGTGGAATTCCCTTTGTGCTGGACGCCTCCCAGTCGGCCGGGTGTCTGCCCGTCCACATGGGGGAGCTGGGCGCAGCCTTTGTCGCCATGCCGGGACACAAGGGACTTTACGGTCCCCAGGGCACCGGCCTGCTGCTCTGCGGGGCGGAGACCCACCCACTACTCATGGGCGGCACCGGAAGCGCCTCGGCGCTCCAGGCCATGCCCGATTTCCTGCCCGACCGCCTGGAGGCAGGCACCCACAACATGCCCGGCATTGCCGGCCTGCTGGAGGGACTTCGTTATGTTCAGACACAGGGGACGGAGCGTATTTTGACCCATGAGCGCCGCCTGATCCGCCAAGCGGCTGCCGGACTGTCCCGCATTCCCGGCGTGACTGTCTACGGGGATGGGGGAGCCGTCCAGGCCGGCGTGCTCTCCTTCCAGATAGACGGAATGGACTGTGAAGCGGTAGGCGAGGCCCTGGGCGCCAGAGGGATCGCTGTCCGTGCCGGCCTGCACTGCGCGCCACTGGCCCATCAGTCGGCCGGGACGCTGGAGGCTGGGACAGTCCGCGCCAGCGTCTCCGCCTTCAATACACCCCGGGAAGTCGAGCGCTTCACACAGGAGGTTGCGCGGCTGACCGCCGGGCAAAAATAGCCGCGTCTGCGGCTATTTTTTGTGTCTGCACACAGGGCCTGTTCACAGAAAATTGATTTCCCTTCTACTTGTCAACCGCCTGTGAATACAGTATAATAAATCAGTTAAAGGATATACATGTACTCTGCGGGAAGCAAGGATGCCGGCGCGGCCGGAAGCGGGAGACGAGGAAATGGAAGGCATTTTGTATTTGCTCCAGGAATTCAAGGGAAAGGTCGTCCTGTTTGGTATCTCTGATGTGGTTGATATCGCGATCATGGCCTTTCTTATCTATAAGGTGATTATGCTGATGCGCCGCACCAACTCCGGCGCGGTGGCCAAGGGCGTACTGCTGCTGCTGTTTGCCCTGGGTGTCTCCACCTTCTTCCACCTCAACACGGTCAGCTATCTGCTTCAGCAGCTCATGGTGTGGGGTGTGGTAGCCCTGGTGGTCATTTTCCAGCCTGAAATCCGCCGCTTTCTGGAGCAGATGGGCCGCACCAGCCTCGGGAAGGTGTTTACACCGGAGGAGGCACGCAACGAGCTGGACAGTGCCATCACTCAGACGGTGGATGCCTATACGTCCCTTTCCAAGAGCAAGACCGGCGCGCTGATGGTGTTTGAGCGGAAAAACATGCTGGATGATGCCATCAAGACCGGAACCGCGCTGGACTGTACGGTGAATGCCGAACTGCTGAAAAATATCTTCTGGAACAAGGCCCCGCTCCACGACGGCGCGGTGATTGTCCGCGCTGGACGGATTGTGGGCGCGGGCTGTATGCTTCCCATGTCGGGCAATGTAAATCTGTCGCGGGAGTTGGGCATGCGCCACCGGGCAGGCATCGGAGCAAGTGAGCACACGGACGCCGTGGTGGCTATTGTCTCGGAGGAGACCGGCTCCATCTCCGTGGCGGTGGGCGGCATGCTCAAGCGCCACCTGGCGCCGGAGACTCTGGAGCGCCTGCTCCGCAATGAGCTGCTTCCGGAACGGGAGAATGACGAGGCCGCGTCCAAATTCAAGCTGGGCAATCTGCTCCGCTTTGGAAAGGGGAAAAAGCAGGATGGGAACGAAAATTCTTAACAGCCGGTGGTTCTATGTGGTGCTCTCCATCCTGCTGGCGTTTCTCCTCTGGGTCTACGTCGGCAACGACCCCAACTCGGTGGACACCGGAACCCTGCGGAATGTCCGGGTGGTATTCAGTGGATTGGAAAAGCTTGAAGAGCGGGGACTGATGATCTCTGAGGGAGCAGAGCAGACGGTCAATTTGCAGCTGTCTGCCCGCGGCGAGGTGTGGAGCCGCCTGAACCAGGGAGATACCACTGTGGTGGTGGATGTCTCCGGTATTACCGAGCCAGGGGAGCAGAGTGTGGCTATTACCTCACGCAACATCAATTTTCCCCGCTCCATCACCATAATCGACTCCATTGATGTACGCTACACCAGCCCAAGTACCATCGACTTCACCGTTTCCCGCTGGAGCAGCAAGGAGATCCCGGTTCAAGGAACCTTTAACGGCAGCGTGGCCGAAGGCTTCCAACGCCGTGACTTCTCCTTCGCGCCGGATACCATTACCGTCAGCGGCCAGGAGGAGCTGGTCAGTCAGGTGGATCACGCCCAAATCACCATCTCTCAGGAGGACATGAATTCCACCTACAGCGCCGACTGTAGCTATACCCTCATCGGCACCAACGGCCAGCCCATCGCCGCCGGCCTGGTGGAGACGGAACCGGAGACCGTGCTGGTTACCCTCCCGGTGGAGAAGATGAAGGAGGTGGAGCTGACCGTGGATCTCATTCCCGGCGGCGGCGCCACCGCAGATAATGTAACCGTAGACATTGAGCCCAGAACCCTGATGGTAGCGGGCAGCGCAGAGATCCTGGATCAGTTGGACCGCATCAGCCTGGGGGAGATTGACCTGTCCAAGGTATTTGGCACCCTGACACAGTCTATGACGATCAATTTGGACCCATCCCTGACCAATGTCAGCGGCACTACAGAGGCCAAGGTAACCGTCACCGTGGAGGGCTTGGTCACTAGGACACTGGAGGCTGGAAATATTGAGATTATCAATAAGCCGAGCGGCTATGAGATCACACGCAACACCCAGTCCTGCACGGTTTTGATCCGCGGCACCCAGGAAGCCGTAGATGCGGTCACGGCCTCCCAAGTCCGGATTGTGGCCGATCTGTCCAACCTGGATCTGTCCACCGGAAGCCGGACAGTGCCGGTCAAGGTCTATCTGGATGGCAGCAGCGAGGTGGGCGTGGTCGGTGAGTACAACATTTCCATTTCGGTCTCAAGATCGTAGAAATCAGGTGAAAGTATGGTTCAAACAGCAAAGGTAACCCGCGTCCTGGCTGACGGCAGGGCGGAGGTGGCCGTCAAGCGTCAGTCTGCCTGCGGCCACGACTGCTCCAAATGCGGCGGAGGCTGCAGCGAACTGATGGTCAGCTCCACCGTAGCAGTGATTGCCGCCAATCCGGTCCGGGCCATGCCCGGTGACATGGTGACGGTGGAGTCCTCCACCAGCCGGGTCTTGGGCGCAGCCGTGATCGTCTATCTGGTACCCTTCCTGCTCTTTTTCGCCGGCTATTTCCTCTGTGCGGCTTTCCGGCTCTCTTCGGGAGTCAGCGCGGCCGTCGGGGTGGCCGGGTTCGCACTAGGGCTCCTGCTGGCCGTTCTGTGGGACCGCCGGGTGCGCAGGCAGCAGGCCATTTCCTTCTGCATTACCGCCATTGCGCCGGAGGGCTGATGTTCGGCTATGTGCGCCCCAACCGGGACGGGTTGAAAGTGCGGGAGCTGCGGGACTACGAGGCCCTCTACTGCGGACTCTGCCACGCATTGGGGAGGCGGCACGGCTTTTTCGCCCGGTTCTTTCTGAACTACGACTTTACCTTTCTCGCCATGCTCTTGGACGGCTCGAAGCCTACGGCGGAGCGGAAGCGCTGTCCGGCCCGCCTCTGGTGTCGGAAAAAGGGCTGCATCTGCGCCGGAAGCGTGGATGCGGCGGCGGACGCCGGAACCATCCTCAGCTATTGGAAGCTGCGGGACACGGTGGCGGACGGTCCCTTCTGGAAGGGAACTGCCGCCCGGGTTCTGTCCTTTCTGCTCCGACCCGGCTACCGCCGGGCGGCCCAGGCCCGGCCGGAGTTTGACCGGGCGGTGCGAAGCTGTCTGGAGGAGCTCCAGGCCCTGGAGCAGGAGGGCTCTCCCTCGCTGGACCGGACGGCGGACACCTTTGCCCGCATCCTGGCGGCGGCCGCCCTTCCGGCGCAGTCCTCCGCCCGGACCCGCGCCCTGGAGCAGCTCCTCTACCATGTGGGGCGGTGGATTTACCTGGTGGACGCCTGGGACGATCTGGAGGAGGACGGACGCACCGGGTCCTACAACCCCATTGCCGCCCGTTTCCCGGAGCAGGTGGAGGCCAACCGGGATTATCTGCGCACCACCCTTCTCCACTCTCTGAACCTGGCCCGCTCCGCCTGTGCGCTCCTGGAGCTGGGCCACTGGCAGGGCGCCGTGGAGAATATCCTCTATCTGGGGCTGCCTATGGTGGAGGAGATGGTCTTTACCGGCCGTTGGAAGGCCGTCAATCATCAAAACAGGAGAAGGATTTCATGACAGATCCGTACATTGTGCTGGGGGTCAAGCCCGACGCCAGCGACGAGGAGATCAAACGCGCCTACCGGGAGCTGGCCCGGAAATACCACCCGGACAACTATCAAAACAACCCCCTGGCCGATCTGGCCGAGGAGAAGATGAAGGAGATCAACGAGGCCTACGATACCATTACCAAGATGCGCAGCGGGGGAGGGGCCTCCGGCGGCTACCAGAGCCAGGGGGCCTACCGCGGCTCCTACCAAGGCGGCTATCAGCAGCAGTACTCCAGCGCCTCCTCAGGGAGCCTCTACAACCAGGTACGGCAGGCCATCAACATGGGCGACATCGGCCGGGCCGAGCAGCTCCTCCGCGGCGCTGCCAGCCAGGATGCCGAGTGGCACTTCCTCACCGGGTCCATCGCCTACCGCAAGGGCTGGCTGGACGAGGCCACCCAGCATTTCCAGATGGCCTGCAACATGGACCCGGCCAACGGGGAGTACCGGCAGGCGCTGATGATGATGCGCCAGGGTGGACAGGCCTACCGCCCCTACGGCTACGGCGGTGGGATCGACGCCTGCGACTGCTGTACGGCCTGCCTTTGCATGAACATGTGCTGTGGGAACTGAGCCATGCGAAACCATACTGAAACGGGCGCAAGCCGGGTGGCCTTGGTGGGCGTGCTGGCCGCGCTGTCGCTGATCGCCCTCTATCTCTCCGCCGTCTCGCCCACGGCGCGGATGGGTATTGTAGCCATTGCCGGCCTCTTTCCTGCGGGGGCGGTGGTGTCGGCCGGGCTAAAGGCGGGGTTCTTCTGCTACGGCGCAGCAGGCCTGCTGGGCCTGCTGCTGGTGCCCGACAAGGCCAACGCCCTGCTCTACCTGCTCTTTTTCGGCCTTTGGCCCATGCTCAAGAGCCTGCTGGAGCGCATTCCCGCCCGGCCGCTGGAGTGGCTGTGCAAGCTGGCGGTATTCAACGCCGTTCTGAGCCTGTTCTGGTTCGGTCTGCACAGCCTGTTTCTGCCCTTCCTGCCGGAGACGCTGCAAGCGCCTTGGATGGTCTATGCGGCGGGGAACGCAGCCTTTGTGATTTACGACGTGGGCTTCTCCAAGCTTATCTCCTTTTATGTGGCCCGGGTGGACAGGGTATTGCGAAAGACTTCCTAGTCTGGTATAATTTTTGAATAGCCTCAGAACAAAAGACGAATGGAACAGGGGGAACCCGCGTTGGTGAAAAGTATGACGGGCTACGGCAGGGGAGAGGCAGTGGTCCATGGCCGCTCCATCACCGTGGAGCTGCGCTCCGTCAATAACCGCTATCTGGACTGCACCATCAAGCTGCCCCGCATCTATGTGTTTGCGGAGGACGCCATCAAATCCAAGGTACAGGCCCATATCTCCCGGGGCAAGGTGGATGTGTTCGTCACCATCGGCCCGTCGGAGAACGGGGATGTATCCATCTCGGTCAACAAGCCTGTTGCGGATGGCTACTATGCCGCGCTGTGCGCGTTGCGGGACAGCTACGGCTTAAAGGACGACATTTCGGTTTCCCTGCTCTCCCGGTTCCAGGATGTCTTCCTGGTGGAGAAGACCCAGGAGGATCTGGAGGCCGTGAGCGCGGACATCTGCTCCGTGCTGGAGCTGGCCCTTCAGGACTTTGACGCCATGCGGGCGCGGGAGGGCGAAAAGCTCTTCCAGGATGTGACCGGCCGGGCACGCACCATCGAGGCCCTCACTACCAGGGTGGAGGAGCGCGCCCCCGGTATTGTGGCCGACTACCGGGCCCGCCTGAGCGCCAAAATGGCGGAGGTGCTTCAGAACACCCAGCTTGATGAGAGCCGCATCCTCACCGAGGCCGCCGTCTATGCCGACAAGGTGGCTGTGGACGAGGAGACCGTCCGCCTGCGCAGTCACCTGTCCCAACTGGACCACATGCTGGCCCAAGAGGGACCCGTAGGCCGCAAGCTGGACTTTCTGATCCAGGAGTTCAACCGGGAGGCTAACACCATCGGCTCCAAATGCAATGATATTGAGACCGCCGGATACGTGGTGGATATTAAGGCCGAGATCGAGAAGATCCGGGAACAGATCCAGAACATCGAGTAAGGCGGTGAGGCAGGATGAAGCTTATCAATATCGGATTTGGAAACATGGTTTCCGCCGGACGGCTCATCGCCATTGTCAGCCCGGAGTCGGCCCCCATCAAGCGCATGGTCCAGGAGGCCCGGGACCGGGGTGTGCTCATTGATGCCACCTATGGGCGGCGCACCCGGGCGGTGCTCATCATGGACAGCGACCACATCGTTCTCTCGGCCCTACAGCCAGAGACAGTGGCCGGGCGGCTGGGCGGCCGGGAGAACGAGCCCGCCCCAGAGGAGGATGAGGACGCATGAACCTGAAAAAGAAAACCAGGGGGCAGCTTATTGTGCTCTCCGGCCCGTCTGGTGTGGGCAAGAGCACGGTGATCTCTGAGCTCCTGAGCGAACGGGAAAACATCTACTTCTCCGTTTCCTTCACCACCCGCCAGCCACGGGTGGGAGAGGAGGACGGCGTCAACTACAATTTTGTCAGCCGGGAGCAGTTTGAGTCCATGATTTCCGGCGGTGAGCTGTTGGAATACGCCGAATATGTCCATAATTACTACGGCACCTCGCTGCGCCTGATCGAGGAGAAGCTGTCCGCCGGCACCGACGTGCTGCTGGATATTGAGGTGCAGGGCGCGGCCAAGGTGCGGGCCAAGTGCCCAGACGCGGTTTTTATCTTTATCATCCCCCCCTCTTTTGAGGAGCTCTCCCGCCGCCTGCACCGCCGGGCCACCGACGCGGAGGAGGTCATCCAGGGCCGCCTCCAGAAGGCCCGTGAGGAGTGCAAGCAGATCCCCAATTATGACTATCTGGTGGTCAACGACAAGGTATCCGAGGCCGCGGGCGAGATCATCGCCATCCTGACGGCGGAGAGCTGCCGTACCAAGCACCGAATCAATCTTGTGGAAGGAGTCTGATCCAATATGATGCTCGAACCCCCGATGAACCAACTGCTCAAGCAGGTACCCAGCCGCTATATGCTGGTGAACGTAGTGGCCCAGCGGGCCCGCCAGGTGGCCAGCGAGGCGGAGGATGCCGGGATTCCGCTGGACGACAAGCCCGTGACCATCGCTATCCGTGAGGTGGCCGAGGGCAAGGTTGAGCTGAACGACGAGGAGTGAGCATAAGGCAAGCGACGGGGAAGCGCCCGGCGCTTGCCTTTTCTGGAGGAAAGGGGGCGGAGAGATGGAGGGGAATACCGTGGCCAAGATCGCGTTGCAGGCCGCTACCTACGCCATCGACAAGCCCTACGACTACCAGGTACCGCTGGAGCTGCTGGACACCCTGCGCCCCGGTATGCGGGTGATCGTCCCCTTCGGGGCGGGCAACCGCCGGACGGAGGGCATCGTCCTGGCGCTGGAGGGCGGGTACCCGGACGACCCAAGGCGCAAGAGCATTCTCACCGTTCTGGACGAAGAGCCGGTGCTGGACGGCGAGGCCCTCCGGCTGGCCTTGTGGATGCGGGAGCGCTGGTTCTGCACCGTGTACGACGCGGCCCGGGCCATGCTCCCGGCGGGGCTGTACTTCTCCCTTCAGGATCGCTGGAAGCTGGCCCCCGGCGTGGACCGGGAGGCGGCCTATGCGGCGGCGGGCCGGTCAGAGCACGCCCGGCGCATCGTGGAGTTGCTCTTCGCCTCGGGGCGGGAGGCGGATGTGGCCCAAATCAAGGAGGCGTTCGGGACAAAAGATCCCAATCCCGCCCTCAAGCTGTTGCGGGACAAGGGCATTCTCACCTTGGAAACCAGCGCCTCCCGGGGGGTGGGGGACAAGAAAGAGCTGGTGGCCTCGCTGGCCATCCCGCCCGAGGAGGCCATGGCCCTGGTCACGCCAAGGCGCCGCTCCGCGCCCCTGCGGGATGCCGTGACCGAGCTGCTGTGCGCCCTCGGCAGCGCCTCGGCTAAGGAGCTGTGCTACTTCACCGGGGCCGCCAACGCCACCCTGCGCTCTTTGGAAAAGAGCGGTATCCTGCGCCTGGAACACCGTGAGGTGTTCCGTCGGGTGACGGTGGAGGCGGGGGAGCGGGCCGCTCCCCCGGTGCTCAACGCCGAGCAGCAGGCGGCCTTTGAGGGACTGGACGCCCTGGCGGCGGCCGAAAGACCCGCTGCCGCCCTGCTGTACGGGGTGACGGGCAGCGGCAAGACCCAGGTGTACCTCCGGTTGATCTATGAGGCCCTGGCCCGGGGCCGTACCGCCATGGTGCTGGTGCCCGAGATCGCCCTGACCCCCCAGCTCCTGCGCATTTTCGCCTCCCACTTCGGGGACGACATCGCTGTGCTCCACTCGTCCCTGCGGGCGGGGGAGCGGTACGACGAGTGGAAGCGGGTGCGGAGCGGTCAGGCCCGGGTGGTCATCGGTACCCGCTCCGCCGTGTTCGCCCCCCTGCGGAATCTGGGGCTGCTGATTCTGGACGAGGAGCAGGAGTCCACCTACAAATCGGAGAACGTCCCGAAATACCACGCCCGCGACGTGGCAAAATACCGCTGTGCTCAGAATGACGCCCTGCTGGTACTGGGCTCCGCCACCCCGTCGGTGGAGAGCATGTACCACGCCAAGCGGGGGGACTACCGCCTGTTCACCCTGCGCCGCCGGTACAACGAGCAGGCCCTGCCGGAGGTGCTTATCGCCGACATGAAAAAGGAGCTCCGCGCCGGCAACGGCACCTCACTCAGCGGGCCCCTCAGGGCCGGGCTGGCCGCCGCCATGGAGGCGGGGGAGCAGAGTATTCTCTTCCTCAACCGCCGGGGGGCCAGCCGCATGGTCACCTGCGGCGAGTGCGGCGAGGTGCCCACGTGCCCCCGCTGCTCCGTCCACCTGACCTACCACTCGGCCAACGGTCGGCTCATGTGCCACTACTGCGGCCACTCCGAGCCGCTGCCCGACGCCTGCCCCTCCTGCGGCGGGGCGTTGAACTTCCTCGGCTACGGCACCCAGAAGGTGGAGGAGGAGCTCCACGCCGCCTTTCCGGGGCGGGAGATCCTGCGGATGGACACCGACACCGTCTCCGCCACCCAGAGCCACGAGAAGCTGCTCTCCCGGTTTGAGAAGGAGCGGATTCCCGTGCTGGTGGGCACCCAGATGGTGGCCAAGGGGCTGGATTTTGAGAATGTCACCCTGGTGGGGGTGATCTCCGCCGATCTCTCCCTGTATGTGGACGACTACCGGGCGGGGGAGCGCACCTTTTCCCTGCTCACCCAGGTGGTGGGCCGGGCCGGGCGGGGTGCCAAACAGGGGAGGGCGGTCATCCAGACCTTTACCCCGGAGAATGACGTGATCCGCTGCGCCGCCCGTCAGGACTACGACAGCTTCTATGAGCAGGAGATCGAGCTGCGCCGGATGCGCCTGTGCCCGCCCTTTCGGGAGCTGTTTGTCCTGACGGCCTCGGGGCCGCTGGAGAGCGCGGTGCTGCGCACCTGTATGCGCCTGCGGCGCTCCCTGGAGGGGTGGCTGGCCCAGCCGCCGTTTCGGGACTGGGAGCTGACCGTCCTTGGCCCCGCCCCGGCCAGCGTGGCCAAGATCAACGACCGCTACCGCTACCGCCTGACTCTGGCGGCACAAAATACAAAGGAAATTCGCGCCATGGTGGCCCATCTGGTCCGCTGTGCGCAAACCGACAAGGAAAACAAGGGGGTGTCCGTCTCGGCGGACGTGAACCCACTGGATTAAGGAGGAAACACCATGGCCCTGCGCAAGATTTTGACGGATGGAGACACTGCCCTGCACAAGATGTGCCGCCCGGTCACCAGCTTTGATGCCCGCCTGCACACGCTGCTGGACGATCTGAAGGAGACCCTGGCCGATGCCAACGGGGCTGGCCTGGCCGCCCCCCAGGTGGGGATTCTCCGCCGGGTGGTCATTGTGGTGGACGCCGAGGACAACATGCTGGAGCTGGTCAACCCCGAAATTGTCTCCCAGGAGGGGGAGCAGGAGGGCTTTGAGGGCTGCCTGTCGGTGCCCGGCCGCTGGGGCGTGGTCAAGCGCCCCTACAAGGTGCGTGTGCGCGCCCAGGACCGCAACGGCAATTTCTTTGAAGCGGAGGGAGAGGAGATCGTCGCCCGCTGCTTCTGCCACGAGATTGAACACCTGGACGGCCATCTGTTCACCGAGCATACCGACCGGCTCTACACCACTGAGGAGCTGGACCGCATGATGGAGGATCAGGGCGAATGAGAATTCTGTTTATGGGCACCCCCGATTTTGCTGTGCCCTCCCTGGAATCGCTCGTTGCCGCCGGGCACACGGTCTGCGGGGTATTCACCCAGCCCGACAAGCCCAGGAACCGTGGCATGAAGCTCCAGGCACCGCCGGTCAAGGTGTGCGCTTTGGCCCACAATATCCCGGTCTATCAGCCCGTCAAGCTGCGGGACGGCGCGGCTCTGGCGCTGATTCAGGAGCTGGCTCCCGAGCTGATCGTGGTGGCCGCCTACGGCCGCATTCTGCCGGATGAGATCCTGGCCGCACCCCCAAAGGGGTGCATCAACGTCCACTCGTCCCTGCTGCCCAACTACCGGGGGGCGGCCCCCATCCACTGGGCGGTGCTCAACGGGGAGCGCGAGACCGGCGTGACCATCATGCACATGGCCCACGATCTGGACGCCGGCGACATCATCGCCCAGGCCGCCACCCCCATTGATCCCGACGAGACCGTGGTGGCCCTTCACGACCGCCTGGCGGTGCTGGGGGCGGAGCTGCTGGTGAACGTGGTGGCGGACATCGCCGCCGGAACGGCCACACGCACCCCCCAGGAGCACGGCAAGGCCACCCTGGCCCCCATGCTGAGCCGGGAGCTGTCCCCTATGGACTGGAGCCGGCCCGCCCGGGCGCTCCACAATCAGGTGCGGGGGCTGATCCCCTGGCCGACTGCTGTCACTGAGCTGGGCGGCAATCGCTGTAAAGTATTTTCCACTTCTGTACTGGGCGCCACGACTTCCGCCGCCCCCGGCACCATTCTGGCCGCCGGGAAGGAGGGAATTCAGGTGGCCTGCGGCGGCGGCACGGTGCTACGCATTGACGAGCTTCAGGCCGACGGCGGCAAGCGCATGAAGGCCGCCGACTATCTGCGGGGGCACCCCATCCCTGTGGGATGATCCATCTGCTCTGGACGCTGGCGGTCTCTGGAGTAGTGCTGGCCCTGGGGCTGTCTCTGTTGCTCCGGTGGCTGGGGGCCGCCGGACTTCCGGCGCCCTGTGCCGTACCGGCATCTGCCCCCAGAGGCTGTGAGGTAAGCCGCCGGGAGCTTCTGCATGTGTTCTCCGCCGCCCTGCTCTTCCGCCTGACCGTCTTTCTGGCGGTGGCCGCGCTGGCCTGCCTGGTGCTCTACCCGGGTACCGGTCTGTCCTGGGCCACGGATATCTGGAAGAAATGGGATGCATGGCACTACGTTGGCCTGGCCGAACTGGGCTACACCGGCTATTGGGAGGACGGCAGACCCCTGTTTCTGGTCTTTTTCCCCCTCTATCCCTGGCTGGTGCGGCTGGTTTGCCCCTTGACGGGGCATAATACCATGGCGGCGGGCTTGATGGTGTCCTTTTTGTGCTATTCCGCGGGGTGCGTCTATCTGTACCGGCTGGCGGCCTGGGAGCTGGGGAAAGGTGCCGCCCGGCGGACGGTTCTCTTTTTGTCTCTCTTTCCATATGCCTTTTTCTTCGGCGGGGTGATGACCGAGGGGCTATTCCTGCTGACTACGGCCGCCGCTCTCTGGCACATCCGCCGCCACCGTTGGTGGCGGGCGGGTATGTGGGGTGTTTTGGCCGCTATGACCCGCATGCATGGTCTGTTACTCATTGGGGCGGCGGGAGCGGAATTGGTAGAGAGTCTGGGGAAATTTGACGGGAGGGCCATCCTCCGCCGCCTGCCGGCGGTACTACTGCCCGCTGTGGGCAGCCTGGCCTATCTCGGCCTCAACGCCGCCGTGGCGGGGGCTCCCTTTGCCTTTACGGTGATGCAGGAGCACTGGAGCCAGGGCTTATGCTGGATCTCAGACACTCTGTGGTATGTGCTGCAAAATGCCCTGTCCTACTATGACGAGGCGATACGGATTCAGATCTGGATTCCCACCCTGCTGCTTTTTGCCGCCTTTTTCCCACTGCTCTGGTACGCCCGCGGGCGGTTTCGGAGCATGTATACGCTCTATGCCTTCGCCTATCTGGTGCTCAACTACTCCCTGTCCTGGCTGCTCAGCGCCGGGCGCTACCTGTCCTGCGCCCTGCCGTTCTTCCTGTTCGCCGCAGGGCTGACGGAAAAACGGCCCCGGCTCACCGCCCTGCTGGCGGGCGGGATGGGGGTCGGGTTCCTGGCGAACCTGTGGTGCTACCTGTTGGGCGGGCAGATTATGTGAACGGAGGGATTCCATGCCGTTTTTCTACTATTATGACCCCTATTACTGGATGATCCTGGTACCGGCCATGCTGATCGCCCTGCTGGCCCAGCTCAATGTGTCCTCCACCTTCAACCGTTACTCCCGTATGGCCAGCCGCCGGGGCTTTACCGGCGCCCAGGCGGCGGAAGCAGTATTGCGGGCCCACGGCATTCAAAATGTGCGCATTGAGCGGGTCTCCGGCCGGCTGACCGACCACTACGATCCCCGGAGCAATGTGATCCGCCTGTCCGACGCGGTGTACGGCTCCAACAGCATCGCGTCGGTGGGAGTGGCCGCCCACGAGGCGGGCCATGCGGTGCAGTACGCGGTGGGGTACGGCCCCATCAAGCTGCGCTCCGCCCTGGTGCCCATCTGCAATATCGGCTCCCAGCTCTCCCTGATCCTGATCGTCATCGGCCTGCTGCTCTACTCCCAGCCCTTGTTCGGCGTGGGCGTGCTGCTGTTTGCCACGGCGGTGGTGTTCCAGCTTGTAACGCTGCCGGTGGAGTTCAACGCCTCCCGCCGGGCCATTGCCAGCCTGGAGGGTACCCATCTGCTGGAGGACGATGAGCTGCGGGGTGCCCGCAAGGTGCTGGGGGCCGCTGCCATGACTTATGTGGCAGCCCTGCTGGTCTCCCTGGCTCAACTGCTGCGGTTCCTGCTGGCCTTTGCAGGACGACGGAGGGATTAGATGAAGCAGGCCCGAGAAGTTGCACTGGACGCCCTTACCGCCTGCGAGAGGCAGGGCGCGTGGTCAGACGGATATTTGAAAAAGGCCATTGGCGGAGCGAAGCTGGACGGCCGGGATGCCGCTCTGGCGACCCGGCTGTGCTTCGGTGTACTCCAAAACCGGATGCTGATGGATTTTTACCTTTCAAAGCTGTGTGCCACCCCGCTGCACAAGCTGGAGGCGTCTATCCGCAACCTGCTGCGCCTGGGGGCCTATCAGCTTTTGTATCTGAACCGGGTGCCGGATCACGCCGCCGTCAGCGAGGCGGTGTCCTTGGCCCGAAAGAAGGCCAAAAATCCTAGGGCCGCAGGGCTGGTCAACGGGGTGCTCCGCAGCCTGATCCGCCAGCGGGAGGCGCTGGAGCCGCCCGCCGACCTCTCCACCCGGTACAGCCATCCTCAGTGGCTGGTGGATTCCTTCGTTGCCCGGCTGGGCAGAGAGGAGGCGGAGGCCCTGCTGGCCGCCGACAACGGCGAGCCGCCCACCTGTGCCCAGGTAAACACCCTCAAAATCTCCGCAGAGGAGCTGGCTACCATGCTGACGGCCGAGGGGGTGGCAGTGGAACCCCATCCCTGGTTGCCGGACTGCCTGTTCCTGAATGGCACCGGAAGTCTGGAACACCTGCAGGCGTTCCAGGAGGGGTACTTTTACATCCAGGATGCCGCTGCCCATCTGGCGGTGCTGGCCGCCGCGCCGCAGCCGGGGTGGAGGGTGCTGGACGCCTGCGCAGCCCCTGGAGGCAAATCCTTCGCCGCCGCTATCGCCATGGAGAACCGGGGGAGCGTCACCTCCTGTGATATTCACCCCCACAAGCTGCGCCTGATCGAGGCGGGCTATCAGCGGCTGGGCCTGGATATCATCCATGCAAACCTGTTGGACGGCAAGGAGCGAAAAGCCGAATTACTTAACAGCTTTGATCTGGTAATCGCCGATGTACCCTGCTCCGGCTTGGGTATCATCCGCAAGAAGCCGGACATTCGCTACAAGGATCCTAAGCCTCTGGAGAACCTGCCCCGTGTGCAGGCCGCCATTCTGGACAATGTGGCGGATTATGTGCGCCTGGGCGGCGTACTTCTCTACGCCACCTGCACCCTGCTGGGGCCGGAGAATGAGGGAGTCGTGAGGGCGTTTTTAGACAAGCGGAGAGACTTTATACTAGATGGATTCCAAGTCCCCGGTCCCTTCTTGGATACAGATACCGGCATGCTCACCTGCTGGCCCCATCGCCATGGCACCGATGGATTTTTCTTTGCCAGGCTGAGGAGGAAAGATGATGGAAACCTTTGAAGTGTATCCAAACAAGGGCATAGGCCCTTTCCGCCTGGGCATGACAGAAGATAAGGTGGTTGAGCTTCAGAACCGTCTGTTTCCCGGAGTCTTTCCGGGCTATTACTGCAGGACGGACTATCTGGACGGCAGGCTGGCCGGGGTTGGCCTGCTTGCGGACGAGAATCGGCAGATACTCTGGGATGGACTGGAACTGACCCATGTGCACGTGGAGGAGCTCATTCCGCGCCTGGCACGAGAGGCCGAGTTTGTCTGCGATTGCGTGGATCCGGAGCTGGCTTGCAACTATCGCTTCCCGACCCTTGGCCTGGAGCTGTGGCGGGAGATGGCCTACCACCCTAAGCTGCTGGATAATCCAGAATTTCAGGCGCACATGCGTGTCCTTCCGGAGAATCTGGAGTATGAGCAGACCCACGGCTGGACGTTCCAGGCGGTATGGGTGCGCAGTTCGGCCTCCATGGCGGCTCTTCCGCTGGAGCCATGCCGGGCCCCTTACGACGGCGGGCCGTACCACCCAACCCCGGAACCACGGCCCGTTACGCCGGAGCGTCTGGCAGCGGTGGCAAAAAAATACGGACTGGAGCCGCCGGGGAGGCCCGGCGGAGGAGAGAACGCATGACCGACATCAAATCCATGAATCTGACCGAGATGGCCGCCTATTTCAAGGAGCTCGGGGAGCCGGTGTTCCGAGCCAAGCAGGTGTTCCAGTGGCTTCACCGGGGCGTATCCTCTTTTGACGAAATGACCAACCTCTCCAAGCCCCTGCGGGAGAAGCTGGCCGCCTCCTGTATCCTCTACGCGCCCCAGGTGGAGCGCAGGCAGGTCTCCGCCCTGGACGGCACCATCAAGTACCTGTGGCGGCTGAGGGATGGAAACTGCATCGAAACGGTTTTGATGCGCTATCATCATGGGAATACTGTGTGCATCTCCTCTCAGGTGGGATGCCGCATGGGCTGTGCTTTCTGCGCCTCCACACTAGGGGGCAAGGTGCGGGACTTAACACCCGCTGAGATGCTGGATCAGGTGCTTTTCACCCAGATGGACTCCGGAGCCCCGGTCAGCAACATCGTGCTCATGGGCATTGGGGAGCCGCTGGACAACTTCGACACGGTGCTCCGCTTTCTGGAGCTGGTCAACAGCCCCGACGGACTGAACATCGGTATGCGGCACATCTCGCTGTCCACCTGCGGCCTGACTGAAAAAATTGACAAATTGGCCGACCATCAGTTACAATTAACGTTGTCTGTGTCCCTGCACGCCCCCGACGACGAAACCCGGAGCCGCATCATGCCGGTCAACCGGAGCGTAGGGGTGGAGAAGCTGTTCGCCGCCTGCCGCCGGTATTTTGAAAAGACCGGCCGGCGGATCTCCTACGAATACGCCATGATTGACGGAGTTAACGACACCGACTGGCAGGCAGATCTGCTGGCTCGGCACCTGAAGGGGACGCCGGGGCATGTGAACCTGATTCCCCTCAACAATGTGGAGGAGAGCCCCCTCAAGCCCAGCAGGCGGGTGGCGGCCTTCCAGAAGCGGCTGGAGAGCCACGGCATCACCGCTACGGTACGCCGCAAGCTGGGGGGCGATATTGACGCCTCCTGCGGTCAGCTCCGCCGCAAGACAATGCAGCAGGAACACACTTAACATAAGTCGGCTCACGCCTGGCCGCGCAGGGCGTGAACAGAGGCAGACTCGCGCGGGAAAGAGGCAAGTTCAGTATGATACACGCATGGGGTATTACCGACAAAGGCGCGGTAAGAACACAAAATCAGGACGGTTTCTACTTAGACGTTCCTTCAGAGCACCTGGCGGTCGGCGTCGTGTGCGACGGGATGGGCGGGGCCAAGGCGGGCAATATCGCCAGTCTCATCGCCGTGGAAACCTTCGTGGACGCCCTGCAGGGCATGCAGCCGGACGGCGATGGCGAGGCCGGGCCAGCCGCCGTTCTTTCGCGGGCGGCGGAGACCGCCAATACGGCAGTCTATCACCGGGCCGTCACTGACCCGGACTGCCGCGGCATGGGCACCACTATGGTGGCGGCCTTGGTGGTGGAGCAGACCGCTTATCTGCTCAACATCGGAGACAGCCGGGCCTATCACATCAATGAAGACGGGATCACCCGCCTGACCCGGGACCACTCGGTGGTGGAGGACATGGTGGCGCGGGGGGACATCACCCCCGAGGAGGCCCGTACTCATCCCCGGAAGAACCTGATCACCAGGGCACTGGGCTCTGAGGAGCGCATCCGGGCAGATCTGTACGAGAAGGAGCTCCAGCCGGGGGACTTCCTGCTGCTCTGCTCCGACGGGCTGAGCAACATCGTCACGGACCAGGAGCTGCTCTACGAGGCCATCCACGGCGGGGAGCCGTCGGACTGCTGCCAGCGCCTGCTCCACATCACTCTGTCCAGAGGCGCGCCGGACAACGTTACGGCGGTCCTCTTTCAGATCGTTTAAAAGGGGGTAATGAACTATGGATCAGTACATAGGGAAATTACTCGACAACCGATATGAGATCATTGAGCGCATCGGGACGGGCGGTATGGCCGTGGTCTACAAGGGACGGGATCACCGCCTCAACCGGCTGGTGGCGGTGAAGATTCTCAAAGAGGAGCTGGCTCAGGACGCCGAGTTCCGCCGCCGGTTCCACGATGAGTCCCAGGCCGTCGCCATGCTCTCCCATCCCAACATCATGGCGGTCTACGATGTGTCCCACTCCACGGAGCTGGATTACATCGTTATGGAGCTCATCGACGGCATCACCCTCAAGCAGTATATGCAGAAGAAGGGAGGCAAGCTGGCCTGGCGGGAGGCGCTGCACTTCATCACTCAGATCATGAAGGCCCTCTCCCACGCCCACAGCCGGGGGATCATCCACCGGGATATCAAGCCCCACAACATGATGGTGTTGCGGGACGGCAGCCTGAAGGTGGCCGATTTCGGCATCGCCCGGCTCACCTCCGCCGCCCAGGCCACCCTGACCCAGGAGGCCCTGGGCTCAGTACACTATATCTCGCCGGAGCAGGCCCGCGGCAGCCATATCGACGCCCGCAGCGATATCTACTCCGCCGGTGTGGTACTCTATGAGATGATCACCGGCCGCCTGCCCTATGAGGGGGAGTCCCCGGTGGCGGTGGCCATCCAGCACATCAACTCCATTCCGCTCTCCCCACGGGAGATCGACCCAGAGATCCCAGAGGCTCTGGAGGCCATCACCATGAAAGCTATGGCCTCGGATGTCAACCAGCGCTATGTATCGGCAGACGCCATGCTGGTGGATCTGGAGGAGTTCCGCAAGAATCCCAGCATCAATTTCGACTATACGCCCGCCGATCTGCTCATCGCCGACGGCGACGAGCCTACTCAGATTCTGGGCGCCAACACACCCCATACCGTGCGCTCCCAGCCGGCCCATGCCAGCCGGGCCGCGTCGGAGGAGCCCTATGCCCGTCCCACACCGAAGCCCCGCAAAAGCCGTGCGGTTCCCCTTGAGGACGAGGTGGACTACGACGACTATCCGGACCGGCGGGATGGGGGCGGCAGTCGTCTGCCCATTATTCTGGCTATTGCAGCAGTGGCCGTGTTTGTAGTCGGCATCGGCGTATTTCTCTGGGTCTCCTTCTTCAGCAGCCCGGGGCAGACTGTCTACAATGTCCCTAATCTGGTGGGTAAGACCATCGAGGAAGCGCGGGCGGACAGCGGCGTAACCGTGGCTCAATTTCAGGTCGTAGAGGGGCAGGAAGTGGACAGCACTTTACCCAAAGGACAGATTGTGAACCAGGATCCGCAATCGGGACGCAACGCTGCGGCGGGAACCACCATCACTGTCGATATCAGCAACGGCAGCGGCAGCACCGACGTGGAGGAGAACCGGATGCCCAACCTGGTGAATCAGGATAAGCGTCTGGCCATCAATACCCTGCGGGAACTCGGCTTCACCGAGGAGGCCGGTAATCTGGTTATCCGGGAGGAGACCTCGGAGGATGTAACCAAGGACTATGTGATTTCCACCGACCCGGTGGCGGAGACCGATCTGGCCGATGTGGAGAAGGTCACTCTTGTAGTCAGCAGCGGTGTCAAGACGGAAACCTCTGTTATTATCCCGTTCCTCGGCATGACAGAGCAGGAGGCCCGCGCTAAGGCCGAGGGAACGCTGGGACTGGTGGTCGTATTTGACGAGCCTCAGTACAGCAATGACTACGCCGAGGGTCTGGTCTGCTGGCAGTCCATCCAGACGGGTACTGAGGTCGATAAGGGTTCCACCATCCATCTGCGCCTGAGCAAAGGGGCAGATCCCTCCACCTCTCCCGACCCGGAGATCACCCCGACTCCCACGCCGGGGGCCTCTACCGACCCGGAGGTTTCCCCCACACCAGGCAGCGGAGGTGCGCTGAAGCCCATCAGCTATACGGTAAATCTGGCCAGCTCCGACAAGGAGACTGTCCGTGTCCGGGTCACAGTCAACGGGCAGGATCAGTTCAATGAGGACGTACAGACCGTACTAGGCGTCCGGGTGGTAACACTTTATGGAACCGGCTTCCAGCAAGTGGATGTCTATCTTGACGGGCAGCTCTCCGAGACCCGCATGATGAACTTCGGCTGATGGAAGGGATTATTTTAAAGGCCCTCAGCGGCTTCTATTACGTGGACGGCGGAGATGGGGTTCTGGTCGCCTGCCGCGGAAGGGGAAAGTTCCGCCATCAGAGGATCACCCCCCTGGTGGGGGACAGGGTCATCTTCACCCCTCTGGATAGCGGGGCGGGGATTCTCGATGAAATCCTGCCCCGCAGGAACGAATTTCAGCGGCCGGCGGTGGCCAACATTGATCAGCTCGTAGTCATTGCCTCCGGCGCCATTCCAGTTACCGACCCATTCCTGATTGACCGCGTGGTTTCCATTGCGGAGGGGCGGAACTGCCAGCCGGTCATCTGCATCAACAAGTGCGACCTGGATGCGGCGGAGGAGCTCTATCAGACCTACCGCGCTGCCGGGTTCCCCACCCTCCGGGTGAGCGCCGAGACAGGAGAGGGACTGGAGGAGCTCTCTGGGGCAATTGCTGGAAAGGTTTCTGCCTTTACAGGAAATTCCGGTGTGGGCAAATCCAGCATACTCAACGCCCTGGAGCCCGGCTTCCGCCTCCTGGTGGGGGAGGTCTCCGACAAGCTGGGCCGTGGCCGCCATACTACCCGCCATGTGGAGCTGTTTCGGCTCCGCTCCGGCGCCATTGTGGCAGATACCCCCGGCTTCTCCTCCTTCGACACGGAGGAGATAGAGCTCCGTCGCCCTGAGGAACTGCAATATACCTTTCGGGAGTTCGCCCCTTATCTGGAGCAATGCCGATTCACCGGCTGTTCTCATGTAAAGGAAAAGGGCTGTGCAGTTCTTGCTGCGGTAAAGGCTGGAGAGATCGCCCCCAGCCGTCACGCCAGCTATGTACGGCTGTATCAGCAGGCAAAGGAAGTGCCCGAATGGGAACGGAAATGAAGCGCGCGCTGCTTTTCGGCTCAGTCCCCTGCGGAGACGGGGCCTTTCTCCGCCCTTATCTGGACGGTGGCGGATGGACGGTCTTCTGTGCCGACGGCGGGGTACGCAACGCCCGTGCGGCCGGACTGCGGCCGGACTATCTGATCGGCGACTGGGACTCCGGCGGTGCGCCGGAGGGCGATGTCCCCTGCATCACGCTTCCGGTGGAAAAGGATATGACAGACCTCCAGGCAGCGGTGGATCAGGCACTCGAGCTGGATTACCGGGAGCTCCTGCTGTGCGGCTGTACTGGGGGACGGCTGGACCATACCGCCTCCAACTTGGTGCTTCTGGAGTGGATCGCCGACCACGGCGGCCGGGCGCTGTTGGTGGATGCCGATAATGAAGTGCGCCTGCTGGACAGCGGAGTGCTGCGGCTAACCAACCGTCCCTGCTATCACTACCTCTCTCTGGTTCCTCTGGATCGCCGCGTGACCGGCGTCACCCTGCGGGGACTCAAATATCCGCTGACCGACGCGGTACTCACTCGCGGCGACACCCTCTCAGTGAGTAATGAGCCGCTGGGCGACGAGGTGGAGATCTGCCTTTCCGCCGGCCGCGCCCTGCTGATCCGGAGCCAGCGCGTCTGATGAACTGGGAACCCTTGGCCGCCTCCTGCGTATACTGGTACAGAACCAGTTGCGAAAGGAGGCGGCCATTTTGACGCTACAAACCAGAAAGCGCCTGGGAACGGCAGCGCTGTGCGTGGGGGGTGCAGCCCTGCTGCTCCATCCGGCCTGTCTGATCGCCTTCGGTGCGGGTGCTTGGGCGGGCAGCCGGGGCAGAGACTGGCTCAAACGAATTTGGGACGACAGGGAGGCTGTGCTATGAAGATCGTCGTGGTTAAATCACCCAAAGCGCTGCGCGGAATACTCAAGACCATTTTCGGCATCCGGGGCGCATGAGCCACGGGCATAGTCTTCCCACCTTGTACATATAGTTCTGTAGCAGAATGCATGAAAAAGGGCTGCGGCCCGTACAAGGAGTGGAACGCTATGGAGCTGGAACTGGATCGGACTCAACGGAGCGGCTATGAGGCCGTACTGGATACAACCGTCTGCCGCGAGGAGACACTGGAGAGCATTGTACCGGATGCCTGTCCGGATATCCTTCGCATCTGCGATACCGAGGGCGTGGTATGCCTGCGGGACAAGGTGCTCCAGGATGGTCGGGTGGAGCTCTCCGGCTCGGTACGGGCGGCGCTGCTCTACCTCCCGGACGGTGAAGAGGGGATACGCCGGATGGAGGTGGAACTGCCCTTTTCCTGTACTCTGGAGCACCCGGCGCTGACTCCTCTGTGCCGCGTGGTGGCCCTGCCGCGGGTACAGGGGGCAGACGCCCGGCTGATCAACCCCCGCAAGGTGCTGGTCCGGGTGGATCTGGCTTTCTGTGTGCAGGTCTATGCCCCGGTGGAGGATGACATCTGCAGCGGAGTGCTGGCTCCGGAGGAAGCTGGTGTGCAGCAGATGTCTGAGCAGTGTGATGCCTGTACCACAGTCTGCGTGCAGGAGAAGCCCTTTACATTTTCTGATGAAATCAGCCTGTCCGGCAGCAAGCCGGAGGCGGAAGAGCTGCTGAAGTGCCGCGCTGCCCTGCGGTGCAGTGAGTCCAAGGTCATCGGAAACAAGCTTATTTTCAAGGGGGAGAGCCAGCTTCAGATGCTCTACCGCTCCTCCGCCGGCGGACTGTGCACAGCGGAATACGAGCTGCCCTTCTCCCAGATCATGGAGATCACCGGGGCGGGGGAGGAGTCTACCTGTGATGTGTACGTGGTTTTGACCGGCCTGGACTGCGCCCTGGACAGCGGCGGCGGCCGCACCATCAGCGTCTCCATGGGGCTGCTGGCCCAAGCGGTGGTGCGGGAGGAGCGCACGCTCCAGATGCTGACGGATGTGTACTCTACCGCCTTCCAGCTTACGGCGGAGAGCCGGACCTATACGATGGGCCGCCTGGTGGAGCACGGGGAGAAGGAGCTGACAGTGCGGGAGATCCTGGAAACCGGGATGCTGGCCCAGGAGGTGTCGGACGCCTATGTGACCATCGGCGCCATTACCCAGAGCCGGGACGGGAGACGGGTGACGCTGACCGCCGAGGCCAATGTGACGGTGCTCTACCTCACGGAGGACGGCGCCCGCACCTCCATCACCCGGCAGCTCCAGGCCGCCTGCCCCCTGGAGCTGCCTGAGGAGGCGTCCTGCTCCTGCCACTGCGGCTGTACCGCCCCTGTCTTTGCCACCCCGACGACGGGTGGCATTGAGGTGCGCTTCCCGGTGGGTTTCCGGTACACGGCCATGACCAGCCGCACCACAGCCGCCGTGTCTGCGGTCCATATGGATGAGGGTACCCCCCGGGATCACTCCGGCCAGCCCTCCATTGTTCTGCGTATGGTAGGAAACGGGGAACGGCTCTGGGACATTGCCAAGTCTTACGGTACCACCGCACAGGACATCATGTGCGCCAACGCGCTGGAGGAGGACGTGGCCCCGGAGGGGCAGCTCCTGCTCATCCCACGCAAGCGGTAAAACCAGCCCGCCCGGCAAATGCCGGGCGGGCTTTTTGGTTCTCTCCGGGGACGAGGCATAATTTACGGCTTATCCCCATAGGTATGTAGAGAAAACGACCGGCTCATGCGGCCGAAGGAGGAATCGCAAGTGGAACAACGCAAGATCTATGAAGATATTGCCCTGCGTACCGAGGGGGATATCTATATCGGCGTCGTGGGGCCGGTGCGGACGGGAAAATCGACCTTTATCAAGCGTTTCATGGAGACCATGGTCATCCCCAATATCGACAACGTGTACCGCCGGGAGCGGGCCCGGGATGAGCTGCCCCAGAGCGGCTCCGGGCGCACCATCATGACCGCCGAGCCCAAATTCGTCCCGGAGGAGGCCGTTCAGGTCACCATGGACAACGGGGCGGCCTTCTCCGTCCGCCTCATCGACTGCGTAGGCTATATGGTTCCCGGCGCGGTGGGCTCCCTGGAGGACGACAGCCCCCGCATGGTAACCACCCCCTGGTTTGACTATGAGATCCCCATGACCGAGGCCGCGGAGATCGGCACACGCAAGGTCATTGCGGAGCATTCCACCATCGGCATCGTGGTCACCACAGACGGCTCCATTACCGACATCCCACGGGAGGACTATCTGGAGGCGGAGGAGCGGGTGATCACCGAGCTCAAGGAGCTGGGAAAGCCCTTCCTGGTGGTGCTCAACTCGTCCTACCCCAATTCCGACCGGGCACAGGCCATCCGGGCGGACATCGCCTCCCGCTATGACGTGACGTGTGTGTGCGCCGACTGCCTGGAGCTGGACGAGGCGGCGGTAACCGCCATCATCAAGGGGGTGCTCTACGAGTTCCCGGTGAAGGAGCTGGATCTGTTCCTGCCCCCCTGGGTGGACGCTCTGCCCTACGACCACCCCATCAAGAGCGGCCTGTATACGGCCATCCGGGAGGGAGCGGCCGGGATGCACCGCATCCGGGATGTGGAGCGTACGGTCACCGCCATTGGGGAGTGCGACACTGTCAGCAGCGCCCGTATCACCTCCATCAGCCTGGGCACCGGCCTGGCCGCCGCCCAGCTGGAGCTGCCCCGGGGGCTGTTCTACGATACGCTCTCCGAGCAGTCCGGCTTCACCATCCACGACGATGGTGATCTCATGGAGCTGCTCTCCAGCCTTGCCCACGTCAAAACGGAGTATGACAAGGTAGCCGGGGCGCTGGAAGAGGTTAAGTCCACCGGTTACGGCATCGTGGTGCCCAGCACCGACGAGCTGGTGCTGGAGGAGCCGGAGATCGTCAAGCAGGGGGGACGCTATGGCGTGCGCCTGAAGGCCTCCGCCCCCTCCATCCACATGATCCGTGCGGACATCGAAACCGAGGTCTCGCCCATCGTGGGCAACGAAAAGCAGAGCGAGGAGATGGTCAATTTCCTGCTTCAGGAGTTTGAGGGAGACACCAAGGCCATCTGGCAGTCCAACATCTTCGGCAAGTCCTTCCATGAGCTGGTCAGCGAGGATTTGAACGGCAAACTCAAGCGCATGCCCGATGACGCCCGCGCCAAGCTCCAGGAGACACTCCAGCGCATCATCAACGAGGGCTCCGGCGGACTGATCTGCATCATTCTGTAAGCATTTGTTAAGGGGGGCGTCCCATCCGGGACGCCCCCCTTATGATATCTGTCTATTTCTGAATGAGCTGTGCGGCCGTCAGAAGGGCCAGCGGCAGATACATGAAGAGCAACGTAAGCCGCTGCCATGTGCCCTCCTGGGCCAGCCAGGTGCCACGCCACGCCTCCTTGTCCGCCATAACAAAGAGGGTGAAACAGCACACATCGAGGGCAAAGCAGACCAGGGAGAATACCCCGGCCCCGCCGGCACCCTCCCGAAAAGCCAGCAGCGCCACCAGAAGGGGAGCAAAGGCCAGGGCCAGGAAGCCCAGAACCGAGCCGACGCCGTGGATGCGGGAAGCCGCTGTCTCCACCGTTTTGTCGGCATTGACGCTGAACAGCCCGGCCAGTACCCCTGCCCCCAGGGCGAACACGCAGAGCACCGCGATCAGCAGCCCGGTCAGGACAGGGGAGCGGTTTCCAAAGGCAGCCCATAGGTCTGGTGTGGCGGCGCACAGGAGCAGCCCCAGCACCACCAGCCACACCCGGTACACCCACCGCACCGGACTTTCCGGGCTGCCCAGCACGCTCATGACCTGCCGCCGGTGGGAGTAACCGGGGTAAAATGGGGCCAGCAGAAAGGGGAGGAGCAGATCCAGCCCGGCCGCCGCCAGCAAGAAATACCAGCCCACGCTCACCCCACCCCCTCGGTCAGAAAATTCGCAATGGCCTGCCGGTTGCAGAGCTTCAGGCTCTTATAGCCGGTCTCCACCCAGCCCCGCCGGTCGAAGTCCCCCAGCACCCGGCTCACCGTTACACGGCTCACCCCCACAGAGGAGCCGATCTCCTCATGGGTACAGTGGAGCAGACCCCTGGCGTCCGGCTCGAGGGCCAGCAGATGGCGGGCGATGCGCTTGTCCGCCTGCAAAAAGGCGCTGTCTACATGGCCAGAGAGCAGGCGCACCGTGCGGGCCAGATACTCCAGCATGGAGATGGCCAGGTCCGGCCGGCGGGCAAACACCGCCTCCAGATGCTGCCGGTTTACCGAGATCAGCTCGCACGGGGTGACCGCCACGGCGGAGGAGACCCGTGGCTGCCGGTCAAAGAAGGACGCCTCGCCGATGAGCTCCCCGCCGTGGTGGAGGGCCAGGGTGCGCTCGTCCCCGTCGGGGGAGCTGATAAAGCACTTCACTGTCCCGGTGAGGATATAGTAAAACTGCGCGGCCTCCGTGTCCTGTAAATAGATCATCTGCCCCGGCTCCCGATGGTGGGTGGGCTGCCCCTCCGCCAGCGGCGCCCAGATGTGGTCCTGCGCCATTGCGTTCACCTCCTGTTTGGTCAATTGTAACACGCTTTACATTCTTTTGGCAAGGGGCCATGCTATTCTGGTGCCACTGAAATAAAAAGGAGGCACCCAACCATGGGAATGACCATGACCCAAAAGATCCTGGCCAGGCACGCCGGCCTGGAGCATGTTGTCCCCGGCCAGCTGGTGGAGGGCAAGCTGGATCTGGTGCTGGGCAACGATATCACCACCCCGGTGGCCATCGCCGAGTTCAACAAGGCGGGGCTGACCCAGGTGTTCGACCGGGAAAAGATCGCGCTGGTTCTGGATCACTACACCCCCTGCAAGGATATCAAGGCCGCCCAGCTCTGCGCCCAGGTACGGGAGTTCGCCAAGCGCTTTGACATCACCCATTTCTACGATGTGGGCTGCATGGGGGTAGAGCACGCCCTCCTGCCCGAGCAGGGCCTGACCGCCCCCGGCGAGGCCATGATCGGCGCCGACTCCCACACCTGTACCTATGGCGCGGTGAACATGTTCTCCACCGGCGTGGGCTCTACCGATATGGCCGCAGGCATGGCCACAGGACTGGCCTGGTTCCGCATCCCCTCCGCCATCAAGGTCACCCTCAAGGGCAAACTCCAGCCCTGTGTATCCGGCAAGGACGTGATCCTCCACCTTATCGGCACCATCGGCGTGGACGGCGCCCTTTACAAGTCCCTGGAGTTCGGCGGGGAGGGGGTAGCCTCCCTGTCCATGGACGACCGCTTCACCATCGCCAACATGGCCATTGAAGCCGGGGCCAAGAACGGCATCTTTCCCGTGGACGACAAGACCCGGGCCTATCTGGACGGCCGGGTCACCCGCCCCTGGGAGGCCGTGGAGCCCGATGCCGACGCCGAGTACGAGCGGGAGGTGGTCATCGATCTGGATACCCTCCAGCCCACGGTTGCCCTGCCGCACCTGCCCTCCAACACCCGCACCGTGGACCAGGTGGCAGGCACCCACATCGACCAGGTGGTCATCGGCTCCTGCACCAACGGCCGTCTGGAGGATCTCCGCCAGGCCGCGGCAGTGCTCAAGGGCCGCAAAGTGGCCGCTGGAGTGCGCTGCATTGTCATCCCCGCCACCCAGCAGATCACCCTGGACGCCATGGCCGAGGGGCTGATCCAGACCTTTATCGAGGCCGGCTGCGCCGTGTCCACCCCCACCTGCGGCCCCTGCCTGGGCGGCCACATGGGCGTGCTCTCCGACGGGGAGCGGGCCATCTCCACCACAAACCGCAACTTCGTGGGCCGCATGGGCCCCGTCAGCTCCGAGATCATCCTGGCCAACCCCGCGGTGGCCGCCGCGTCCGCCGTGGCGGGCTGTGTGGCGGACCCCCGCAAGCTCTGATGGAGGTGTAAGGCAATGAAGGTTTACAAATACGGCGACAACGTGGATACCGACGTAATCATTCCCGCCCGGTATCTCAACGCCCCCGATGAAAAGTCCCTGGCCTCCCACTGTATGGAGGACATCGACGCCGGCTTCGCCTCCACGGTGGAGCCGGGCGACATCATCGTGGCCGGGGCCAACTTCGGCTGCGGCTCCTCCCGGGAGCACGCCCCCCTGTCCATCAAGGCCTGCGGCGTCAAGTGCGTCATCGCGCCTTCCTTCGCCCGCATCTTCTACCGCAACGCCATCAACATCGGTTTCCCCATTCTGGAGTGCGCCGAGGCGGCGGAGGGCATCCAGGCCGGCGACACGGTGAGCGTGGACTTCAGCACCGGCGTGATCACCGACGAGACCACCGGCAAGACCTATCAGGCCGCGCCCCTGCCCGCCTTCGTCCAGGGCATCGTGGACAACGGCGGCCTGCTCAAATCCCTGAAGGCGAGAGGTGCGGCGAAATGAATTATAAAATTGCGCTCATCCGCGGCGACGGCATTGGCCCCGAAGTGGTGGGGGAGGCCGTCAAGGTGCTGGAGGCCGTCGGCCAGAAGTTCGGCCACAGCTTCACCTATGAGGAGGTGCTGCTGGGCGGCTGCGCCACCGACGCGGTGGGGAAGAGCTATCCCGACGGCACCGCCGAGAAGTGTCGGGCCTGCGACGCGGTGCTGCTGGGCGCTGTGGGCGGCCCCAAGTGGGGTTCCGACAAGCCCGCCGAGCAGCGGCCCGAGACCGCCCTGCTGGCCATCCGAAAGGATCTTGGCCTGTATGCCAATCTGCGCCCCGCCGCTCTGCGCCCCGCCATGGCGGACGCCTGCCCTTTGAAGAAGGAGACGGCGGAGAAGGGCATCGACCTGATGATGGTGCGGGAGCTGACCGGCGGCATCTACTTCGGCCAGCGGGAGCGGTACGACACCCCTGACCGGGGCGTGGAGTGCGCCGACCGGATGGCCTATTCCGAGCAGGAGATTGAGCGCATCGGCCGCCGGGCCTTTGAGCTGGCCAGCCTCCGCCGCAAGAAGGTGTCCAGTGTGGACAAGGCCAATGTGCTGGAAACCTCCCGCCTGTGGCGCTCCGTCATGCACCGGCTGGCGGAGGAGTATCCCGACGTGCAGTACGAGGATGTGCTGGTGGACAACTGCGCCATGCAGCTCGTGAAAGACCCCGGCCAGTTCGACGTGGTGGTTACTGAGAACATGTTCGGCGACATTCTCTCCGATGAGGCGAGCATGGTCACCGGCTCCATCGGCCTGCTGCCATCCGCCTCCATCGGCGATACCGCCCCCGGCCTCTACGAGCCGATCCACGGCTCCGCCCCCGACATTGCAGGCCAGGACAAGGCCAACCCCATCGCCACCATCCTGTCGGTGGCCATGATGTTCCGCTACTCCTTCCACCTGGCCGCCGAGGCCGACGCGGTGGAGGCGGCAGTGGACGCGGTACTGGCCGAAGGCTGGCGCACCCCCGACATCGCCGGGCCGGGCGTCACCCCCATCGGCACCCAAAAGATGGGCGAACTCATCTGCCGTCATATTGGATGAAAACAGGGCAGCCAAAAGGCTGCCCTGTTTCTTGTGTTTGCCCACTTCATATGGTATACTGGCTCTATCTTGTAACGGAGAGGGGAACAAACCAATGAAATATATCTGCGCACTTCTGTCTGTCAGGGACATTCACGCTGCAAAAGCGTTTTATCAGGAATTGTTTGGTCTGGAGGTGGCCCAGGATTACGGGAGAAATATTGCCTTTACCTGTGGGCTGGCGCTGCAACAGGATTTTGACTGGCTAATTGGAGTGCCGAGTATGCACGTGCGGAAAAAGCCCAACAATATGGAATTGGTCTTTGAAGAGACGGATTTTGATGGATTTATTGAAAAGCTGGATGCCTATCCGGGTATAGAACGGCTTGGCGGCATCATCGAACACGACTGGGGCCAGCGGGTGGCACGCTTTTACGATCCAGATGGGCACCTCATTGAAGTGGGGGAGGACATGGGGATGGTAATCCGCCGTTTTCTGGCTTCCGGCATGACTATGGAGGAGGTTTCGGTCAAAATGGGTGCCTCCATAGGAGACTTGACCAAACTCCTGAACACAGTTCCAAGCTCTGAAAAGGGGTAGGAACAGCAGATACCAGCTTGATCTTTCGCTGTATTTATTGCTATAATAATAAAAATATTTGTGGGGAGGGGGATATGTTATGATTCTGGCGGTAGACGTGGGCAATTCCAATACGACGGTCGGCCTGTTCAACGGTACAGGGGAGTTATTGTTCCGCGCCCTGCTGGAGACCTCCCGCAGCAAGACCCGGGATCAGTGCGCCATCGAGCTCCTGGGCGTCTTTCAGCTCTATGGGGCGGATGCGTGCACGGTAGACGGGGCCATCCTCTCCAGCGTCGTTCCGCCGCTGACTACCATCTTCACCGATGCCATCGCCCGCCTGACCGGCATCCCCCCCATGGTGGTGGGCCCTGGCATCAGGACCGGTTTGAACATCAAGGCCGAGATCCACAACCAGTTGGGCAGTGACATCGTGGCCTCTTCGGTGGCGGCGATCGCCAAATATCCAAGCCCCATTGTCATGGTGGACATGGGTACGGCCACCTCTTTGTCCCTCATTGTAGGCAGCGTATACGAGGGCTGCATCATTATGCCGGGGCTGGCCCTGGCGCTGGACGCTCTGTCGGAGCGGGCGGCCGCTCTTCCGCCTATCTCCATTGAAACCGCCTCCCCGGTGGGCCTCATGGGCCACACCACAGAGGAGGCCATGCGCTCCGGCGTGCTCTACGGACACGCCAGCATGGTGGACGGGATGCTGGAGCGCATTGAGGAGAGCATAGGCCAAAGCGTCACCACCGTGGCCACTGGCGGAAATGCCCCTCGGATTCTGCGCTACTGCAAGCGTCCCATTCAATATGACGCCGATCTGATCATGACCGGACTTTATTTGCTCTACCAGAAAAACGCAAAAAAGTACCGGAAAGCGTGACCGGCCACGCCATTTTTTGTACTCAACGGCTGTCTGCCGTGGGTAAATAAATTGCGCTGCATCCTTCCAGGTAAGGAGCGGCAGCAGGAGGTAATTTCATATGAGAGCAAGCGAAAAGACCAGACGCCTGACCGGACTGGCCCTGATGACGGCCATTATTGTTGTCCTGCAGGTAGTCGCCAGTTTTGTGAAGTTCGGCCCCTTCACCATCACGCTGGCCCTGGCGCCGATCCTGATCGGCGCAGCCCTGTACGGCCCGAAGGCAGGCGCGTGCCTGGGCGGGGTATTCGGTGCCGTCGTATTGTTGGCCTGCATTTTGGGCTGGGACCCCGGTGGAGCGATCCTGTGGAATGCCAATCCCTTCCTGACCGCCTTGGTCTGCTTGGGCAAGGGCATCCTGGCCGGTCTGGCTGCCGGCCTGGTCTATCGGGCCATCGCCTGGGGCGGCAAATCCAACAGCAGCGGTCGTATGCTGGGCGGCTCCATTGCCGCTGGCATCGTCAGCCCGGTGGTCAATACCGGCCTGTTCCTGCTGGGTCTGTTTTTCCTGTTCCCGACCTATTTGGAGGCATGGGCCACCGGTGCTGGGCAGACGGTCATTACTTATATGATCTTTACTATGGTCAGCATCAATTTTGTTCTGGAACTGTTGATTAACCTGGTGCTCAGCACGGTGATTGTCCGCGTGGTCAGCGCCCGGAGCCACTCCTGAGTTTATCGGCGTCTGCCAGTCGGCAGGCGCCGATTTTGCATTTTTAGGATTAAGGACTTGCAAAACGTCGCAAAGCCGCATATAATAAAATACGATTTTAAAGTACAAGGGAGCGATTTCAGTGAAAGAGCTGTCCAGGATTGCATCGGCCGTACAGGCCTCCACCACCATGGCTATCGACGCCATGTTCAAGCAGATGAAGGCCGACGGTGTGGATGTGATCGGCTTCGGAGCGGGGGAGCCCGACTTCAACACCCCTGACAACATCAAGGCAGCCGGCATTGCGGCCATTGAGCAGAACGTCACCCGCTATACCCCCGCAGCCGGCACGGTGGAGCTGCGTCAGGCGGTGTGCGGCCGCATGAAGGCCGACTACGGACTGGAGTACAAGCCCAGCCAAGTGGTGGTGAGCAGCGGCGCCAAGCACTTGGTCTACCTGGCTTTGCGGGCAGTGGTCAACCCCGGTGACGAGGTCATTCTGCCGGCGCCCTACTGGGTGAGCTACATTGAGCTCATCAAGATGGTGGGCGGCGTGCCGGTGGTTGTGACCGCCACCGAGGCAGAACACTTCAAGCTGACAGCGGAAAAGCTCTCTGCCGCCATCACCCCCAGGACCAAGGCCATTCTGCTCAACAATCCCTCCAACCCAACCGGCATGATGTACGACCGGGAGGAGCTGGAGGCCATCGCCGCTGTGTGTACCCAGGCGGATATTTATGTGATTTCCGACGAGATCTACGCCTGCCTGGCCTACGACGGCCGCACCTTCACCAGCTTCGCCTCCCTCAGCGCCGACGCCAAGGAGCGCACCATCCTGGTCAACGGCGTATCCAAGGCATACGCCATGACCGGCTGGCGCATCGGTTACGCCTGCGCCAACGACGTCATCGCCAAGGTGATGGCCAATTACGTCAGCCACTCCACCGGTTCTCCGGTGGCTATCTCCCAGAGGGCCGCCGCCGTGGCCCTCTCCGGTTCCCAGGCGGAGATTGAGACCATGCGCCAGGCCTTTGAGCAGCGCCGCAACTACATTGTGGAGCGGATGAACGCCATCCCCGGCGTGAGCTGCATCCAGCCGGAGGGGGCGTTCTATGTGATGATGAACCTGGAGCAGCTTCTCGGCAAGACCATTCACGGGGTGGAGATCACCAATGACGACGTGTTCGCCGACGCCTTCCTGAAGTACGGCCTGGTGGCGGTGGTACCTGGCTCCGGCTTCGGAGCGCCCAACTTCGTCCGCTGGTCCTACGCCACTTCTATGGAAAATATCAAAGAGGGCCTGGACCGTCTGGAAAAATTTTTGGCGGAATGACAACGGCAAAAACAGGGGGCGGAACTTGTGTCCGCCCCCGTTTTATGATATTCTAGCCAGTGAAATCTGAGGAGAAAGAGGTCTTTGCATGCACGACCGTTATGAGAGCCCGCTGTCCTCCCGCTACGCCAGCGACGAGATGCAGTATATCTTTTCGCCCGACAAGAAATTTTCCACCTGGCGCCGCCTGTGGGTCGCCCTGGCCCGGGCCGAGATGGAGCTGGGACTGCCGGTGACCCAGGAGCAGGTGGACGAGCTGGAGGCCCACCTCACCGACATTGACTACGACAAAGCCGCGGCGTATGAAAAGAAGCTCCGCCACGACGTGATGGCACACGTCCACACCTATGGCGAGGCGTGCCCCAAAGCTATGCCCATCATCCACCTGGGAGCCACGAGCTGCTATGTGGGGGACAACACCGACGTGATCCTCATGCGGGAGGCCCTTCTGCTGGTGCGCGACAAGCTGGTACAGGTGCTGGCCCGCCTGGCGGAGTTCGCGGAGCAGTACAAGGCCCTGCCTACCCTGGGCTTCACCCACTTCCAGCCCGCTCAACTGGTGACGGTGGGGAAGCGGGCCACCCTCTGGATGAACGAGCTGCTGATGGATCTGGAGGAGGTGGAGCACCGCATCGCCTCTCTGAAGCTGCTGGGCAGCAAGGGCACCACCGGCACTCAGGCATCCTTCCTGGAGCTGTTCGAGGGAGACCATGAGAAATGCCGGGCGCTGGAGCGGAAGATCGCCGCCGAGATGGGCTTCGACGCCGTGGTGCCCGTTTCGGGTCAGACCTATTCCCGCAAGATGGACTATGCGGTGTTGTCCACCCTCTCCGGCATTGCCCAGTCTGCCAGCAAGTTCGCCACCGATCTGCGCCTGCTCTGCCACCTGAAGGAGGTGGAGGAGCCCTTTGAGAAAAACCAGATCGGTTCCTCCGCCATGCCCTACAAGCGCAATCCCATGCGCTGCGAGCGCATCTGCGCCCTGGCCCGCTATGTGATGGCCGACGCGGTCAACCCTGCGGTCACCGCCTCCGCCCAGTGGTTCGAGCGTACTCTGGACGACTCGGCCAACAAGCGTCTGTCCGTGCCCGAGGCTTTCCTGGCGGTGGATGCCATTCTGAGCATCTATGCCAACGTGGCCGGAGGACTGGTGGTCCATGAGAAAGTGATCGAGCGCCACGTGCGGGAGGAGCTGCCCTTCATGGCCAGTGAGAACATCCTGATGGACGCTGTGAAGCGGGGCGGCAACCGGCAAGAGCTCCACGAGCGTATCCGCGTGCTCTCTCAGGAGGCAGGAGCCAACGTAAAGGACTGTGGCCTTAGCAACAACCTGATCGAGCTCATCGCCGCCGACCCGGCCTTCTCCATGCTGAGCCGGGAGGAGCTGACCGCCCATTTGGAGCCGGCCCGCTATATTGGGCGCTGCCCGCAGCAGGTGGAGGATTTCCTTGCTCACGATGTCCAGCCCGTGTTGGAGCGCTATGCTGCCGCCCTACAGGGCAAAGAGACGGAACTGAAGGTTTAAGAGGAGGATATTGAATATGGAAAAAGCAGTACGCCGCATCGGCGTGTTTACCAGCGGGGGCGATGCCCCTGGTATGAATGCCGCCATCCGGGCAGTGGTGCGTACCTCTCTGCACATGGGTATTGAATGTGTGGGCATCCGCCGGGGCTACCACGGTCTGATCAACGGCGATTTCACCAAGCTGACCTTTGAGAGCGTAAGCGACTTGTCCCGCCGGGGCGGCACCATGCTCTACTCCGCCCGCAGTGAGGAGTTCAAAACCCCCGCTGGCCAGGAGAGGGCGGTGGCTACCTGCAAGATGCTGGGGCTGGACGCCCTAGTGGGCATCGGCGGCGATGGCACCTTCAGCGGCCTGCTCTGCCTGGCCAAGAGAGGACTTTCCGTTGTGGGCATTCCCGGCACCATTGACAACGACATTGCCTGTTCCAGCTATACCATCGGCTATGACACCGCCTGCAACACTGCGCTGGAGTCCATCGACAAGCTAAGGGACACCATGCAGTCTCACGAGCGCTGTTCCGTGGTGGAGGTCATGGGCCACCGGGCGGGCCATCTGGCCCTCACCGTGGGCGTGGCCTGCGGCGCTACTGCCGTGATCGTCCCGGAGCACCCTGTGGACTATGAAGCCGACCTGCTGGAGCCCATCCGCCGGGCCCGTCTGGCCGGCCGTACCCACTTCATGATCATCGTGGCCGAGGGCGTAGAGGGCGGCGCCTACTCCATCGGCAAGGTCATCGAGGAGGCTACCGCCCTGGATACCCGTGTCACTGTGCTGGGACACATCCAGCGGGGCGGCTCCCCCTCCTCCCGCGACCGGATCACCGCTACCTACATGGGCTATGAGGCGGTGCGCCTGCTGGCCGAGGGCAAGACCTGCCGGGTGGTGGCCCTTCAGGGGGAGAACTATGTGGACTATGACATCACCGAGGCCCTCCAGATGACCAAGAGTCTGGATCAGCACACCTATGAGGTCATGCGCGCCCTCACCGGCGTGCATTGAGCGGAGAGCGGGCATGAAAAAGTGGTACGATGAGGAGTACGAGTTTCAGGTCGAGGTAACCGGCTTCCTCCGGGGCGACCATACTGAGCGGTATTGCCGCAACGGAGAGGAGGTCGGAGACCGGTATACCTGTACCTATGGCTGCCCGGTCAATCAGGACGGGCAGGGGATCTGCTCCAAGGCCATGCTACTGCTTTTCCCCCTCATGGAGGCCGTCCGAAGCGGCGGCGATCTGGAAAACGTAGGCGGAAGCGGCCCCTATTGCAAGGATATTGTGTGTCCCGACGGCTGCGTTCTCTTTCGCCTGACGGCAAAAAAGCTGGGAAACGAGAACTTTTTCAAAGGAAATTTCCTGGACTGAGCCAGATAAAAAGCGGCCCTGTGCATTTGCACAGGGCCGCTTTTTCAGCAAGTTTTACGCCTCCTGAGAGACCAGCACCTTTTTCAGCCGTGCATAGCGGGGGAGGGAGTGTTCCTGCGGGGCCCGAGGGACGCCCTGAATCAGGGGGAGCACGTAGTCGATGAAGGGCTGCTCCAGGCCGTTCCCATCGGCGTTGATCCAGGCGCGGGGAACCGTCTTTTCCGCGTTGGCCACAATATCCAGGGGTTCCAGCACAGTCTCGCAGCGGTAGCCTCCCTCCCGGGTACACCGGAAGGCCACCATCTTGTCGGAATACCCGGCGACCGCAGCCTCCACGGCCGCCTTGCCCGCCAGAAACGCCTCGTCGATGTCGGTCTGGGACGCGCTGTGGGCGCCGCAGCGCTGGGGGAGGGACAACTCGATGCCCCGCACCTTGGCGGAGGGCTCCCGCTGCCGGAGAAGGTCGGCCAGCAGCGCCGCCAGCCCCCCAAGCTGGGTGTGGCCGAAGCCGTCGTTGGCGGCGGCGGAAACTCCTTCGGCGATGAAGGCGCCGTCCGCCCGGTGGATTCCCTCAGAGACCGCGATCAGGCACTTGTTCTTCGCCTGATAGACCTGGTGGACATCCGCCAGAAAGCGTTCCATGTCAAAATCCACCTCGGGAAGGTAGATGAGATCCGGGCCGTAGCCCGCCCAGGCAGCCAGAGCAGCCGAGCCGGCCAGCCAGCCGGCGTGGCGTCCCATGATCTCCAGAACGGTAATGGTTCCGTTGTCGTACACATGGGTGTCCCGTTGGACCTCCATGCAGGTGGTAGCGATGTACCGGGCTGCGGAGCCGAAGCCCGGGCAGTGGTCGGTGCCGTTGAGGTCATTGTCAATGGTCTTGGGCACGCCGATGACGCGGCACGCATAGCCCACGGACTGCATGTACTTGGAGATTTTGTTGCATGTGTCCATGGAGTCGTTGCCGCCGTTGTAAAAGAAATAGCGCACATCATACTTGCGGAAAATCTCGAGAATACGGCGGTAGTCGGTGTCATCCTGGCTGGGATCAGCCAGCTTGTAGCGGCAGGAGCCCAGCGCGGAGGACGGGGTGTACCGCAGCAGCTCCAGCTCCCCGGCATCCTCCTGCCCCATATCGTACAGCCGGTCCTCCAGGACGCCCTGGATTCCGTTGGCCGCCCCCAGCACCCGGGTGATGCAGTCCGTGTCCAGGGCCGTGCGGATCACCCCGAGCGCGCTGGCATTGATGACCGCAGTGGGGCCTCCCGACTGCCCGATGATGCAGGCTCCTCTCAATTCACTCATGAATCGTACCTCCCTGACCGTAGTTTAGTTTGGTGAACCTAGCGGTTTTTGCGTAAATATCATAGCACGTCCTCTTGCAATTGGCAATGAAAACTGATAGAATCATGTGGCAAATAAACGAAGGAGATGAGCCCTCTATGCCACTGGTTACCACGAAGGAAATGTTCCGAAAGGCCTATGACGGCGGTTACGCCATCGGTGCGTTCAATGTAAACAATATGGAGATTGTTCAGGGCATCACGGAGGCGGCCAGAGAGGTTCGCGCCCCCATGATTCTCCAGGTGTCGAAGGGCGCCCGCGCCTATGCCAACCACACCTATTTAGTCAAGCTGGTAGAGGCGGCGGTCATTGAGTGCCCCGAGATCCCCATTGCCCTGCACCTGGATCACGGCCCGGATTTTGAAACCTGCAAGTCCTGCATTGACGGCGGCTTCACCTCCGTGATGATCGACGCCTCCTCCAAGCCTTTTGCCGAGAACATCGAGATCACCCGCAAGGTGGTCGAGTACGCCCACGACCACGGCGTGGTGGTGGAGGCCGAGCTGGGCGCGCTGGCCGGCATTGAGGACGACGTGCAGGTCTCCGCCGAGGAGTCCCACTACACCCATCCCGAAGAGGTGGAGGAGTTCGTCTCCAAGACCGGCTGCGACTCCCTGGCCATTGCTATCGGCACCAGCCATGGCGCCTACAAGTTCACCGCCGACCAGTGCACCCGCAACGAGAAGGGCGAATTGGTACCCCCGCCTCTGCGCTTCGACATTCTGGACGAGGTCTCCAAGCGCCTGCCTGGATTCCCCATCGTGCTCCATGGCTCCTCCTCTGTCCCCCAGGAGTACGTAAAGATGATCAATGAAAACGGCGGCAAGATGCCCGATGCCGTGGGTATTCCTGAGGAGCAGCTCCGCCAGGCTGCCCGTCTGGCCGTGTGCAAGATCAACATCGACTCTGATCTGCGCCTGGCCATGACCGGCACCATCCGCCAGTTCTTTGCCGAGCACCCCGACAAGTTCGACCCCCGCGAGTATCTGAAGCCCGCCCGGGCCAACATCAAGGAGATGGTCAAGCACAAGCTCATCCATGTGCTGGGCTGCGACGGCAAGGCGTAACATCTGCCCGGAAGCGGGGAGAGGTGAAATTCTCTCCCCGCTCTTTTCTTCTGGTTTAATCGCCCGGTTCCGCCGTAGGACAGGCTAAAAAAGCATTTGCGTGCGCGGTCAATTGCGCACGCAAATGCTTTTTTTAGGCAGAGGGCACCAAGCGACACGCCCTCTTAAAAGTAGTCGGAGATATAGGGTGCTTGCTGCTCAATGGCATCCTCCAGCATATCGATGGTGGCTTCGTCAGCGTTCAGACGTCCTATCCTGGCCAGGTAGTCCGGGCGCTTATATCCCATCAGCATGGTGGTCATCGTCTGAATACTGATCTGGTCGGCACACGGTTCCGAAATCCGCTCCGCCCGCCCCTGTCCGTTTTGGGAGATGCACAGCCGAAACGCGCCCTGGTTACACTCCAGAATCGGATCGGTCAGGGTAAAGTGCCACTCACGCTCCATGGAGTCCGCCTTAAAGGGGTAGTCCGCCACAAATGCCGTCCACTTGCTTTCTTAAGAAATATAGGGTTGTTTAACCACCTGCCCGTCCGACACCATGATCTCTCCGCCGGCCAGTACCGTGTGGATGTTCCAGTCCCGGTCCACCAGCAGCACATCCGCATCCGCTCCCACTGTCAGGCGGCCCTTGCGTGAGAGGCAGAGCCCATCGGCCACATTCTGCGTCAAAAGACGGATGGCCCGCTCGGGCGGGACTCGGTGCTCCCGCACCAGACAGCGGATGGTGGGGAGGAGGTTGTCCATCTTGCCCACCCCCATGCCCAGCATGGTACAGTGATCCTCCGACCATCGCGGCATGCTCCCTCCGGCGTCGGAGCTGATGGTAATGCGTTCCAGCGGCGCCTCCTCCATGGTGCGCAGCACAGGCAGGGCGCACTTTTCTGGGTCGGCATTGGCAGTAAAGTCCACCATCCCGCCCTTCCGGGCAAACGCCGCGGCCTCGCTCTGCCAACGGCTCATGTGGGTGGGACGGAAGTGCCAGATGGGCAGATCCGTGGCCTCCAGCAAGTCATAGACCAGGCCGAGTCCCCGTTTTCCGCTGCCCATATGGATGTGTACCACACCGGGCTTTCCGGCGGTCAGGGCCCCTAGCCGCACCTGACAGGCCATATGGATGAACTGCTCAAGCGTGGGGTGGCCGCCCCGGTGGTCCGACAGCGCCACCTTGACTCCCAGAACCTCTGAGAGGTAGGTCACATCATCCTTCAGGGAGCCGGTGACGGTAGGGGAGGGGACGTCATACGCCCCTGTCAGGCAATAGGCCGTGAGCCCCTCCTCATTCAGCGCCTTGGTCTTGGCCAGCAGGGCCTTGGGGCTGCGGGTGGCGCTGTCAGTGCCCAGCAGTCCCACCGCCGTGGTGACGCCCGCCGTGGTAAAATCCGTGAGGGACAGCTCCGGCACACGGCTGCGGAAGCCGCACTCTCCGCCGCCGCCGGTAAAGTGGACGTGCTGATCCACTAGGCCCGGAAAGGCCGTCAGGCCGCTTCCGTCCAGCACGGCCACGCCGGGCAGGTTGGGGACCAGCCCCTGGCCGACGGCAGCGACCCGCCCGCCGCACAGAAAGAGGTCGCAGATCCCCTTGGGATCTGGATCGTACAGTTGTACTGATTTCAGCAATACCGTCTTCATTTCGTTTCCCATCCTATCGACACCCCATCTTAATAAGCATCCACGATAACCCAATCCTCCGGCGACAGGCCGGAGCGGATCTCGGTCACGCCGTCCCCGGACAGTCCGGTCTCCACCGGCACCTCCATCGGCTCCCGCGCGCCGTCCCGCAGCACGCGGACCACACCGCCTGTCACCGCCTCAGAGGGAACGCTCATGCAATCCTCGCTCTGGGCCACCAGGATCTCCACCGTGACGTTCATCCCGGCCTTCAGCTCTTCGGTACGGGTCAGGATGATCTCTACGCTGTAGTCCGTCACCCCGCCGGAGGACACGCCGGTGTCATCCATACGGCTTACAATCCCGTCGTAATCCCGCGCCTCATGGGTCTGGCCGTCCGCAAAGGTGATCCGCGCCTGTTGGCCAACCCCCACCTGATTGATATACAGTTCATCAATCTCCACAGAGACACACAGGGAATCCGGCTGGACCAGGGTGGCCAGGGAGGTGGCCGCCGCCGCGTAGTCACCGGTCTTGAACGGGCGCTCCAGCACCGTGCCGTCCACGGGCGCCGTCACGGTGTAGTCCGCCCGCTTGGCCTCCAGTTGGGCCAGGTTGACCTGCGCCGATTCTACCGAGAGAGAGGCGTTGGTTACGGCGTTGGTCAGGCTGGCGTTCTCCAAGGTCATCACCGTCTGACCGGCAGTGACGGCGGTTCCCGCCTGGATGGGCAGAGAGGCCACCTGGCCGGACTGGGTGGCGTAGATGGACTGCTCCGTGGCGTTGGCCACTGTTCCGGCCTCCATACAGGCGGCGCCGCCCACCGAGGCCAGAGCCGCCGTCCCGCTCAGCACCGCGCCCGGATTGCGGAAGGAAAACTCCACATAGACGCCCTCTCGGCCGCCGGAGAGTGCCGTAGACGTGTCGTACACCCGTTCTACCGTCCCGGTGACGGTACCTGCCTGTCCTGGAAAGGTGATCGCCGCGGTATTGCCCGGGGCCATAGCCGCCGCGTCCTCCGCCGCAAAGGGCACCGTCAGGGTGAGGTTGGCGCTGTCCACCAGTGATGCGATGGCGGTTCCCGTATTCACATAGTCTCCCACGTGGACATAGACCTCCGTCACCGTCCCCGAGGCATGGGCGGGAACGGTCAGATCCGTACAGGCGTCCACCGCCTGGGCATAGGATGCCTGCGCGCTGTTCAGGGACAGGCGGGCTTGGGTGATCTGATCCTCCAGAGCGCCGGAGTCCAGCACATAGAGCACCTGTCCGGCCGTAACCGTGTCCCCCTCCTCGATGGAACAGGAGAGGATCTTGGCGCTGACGGTAGGGATGACGGAATACTCCTCCCGATAGCTCACCGTCCCTGTGCCCTCCACAAGCTGCTGCACCAGAGTCCCGGTCTCCGGATGCACACATTGGTATTCATCCACGCCGCCGGAGCAGCCGCTCAGCAGAAGCAGCACACCGGTCAGCGCAGCCGCACCCTGTTTCAATCGTTTCATTCCATCCACCTCTTTGTTATTCCACGCTCTTGAGCGCGCCCAGCATGTCGATCTCCCGCATTTTACGCCCGATCACCACGTTGACTGCCAATGCGAACAGGAGCGTCACCGCACAGGACAGGGCCAGAGAGGCCGGCCTGGTAGCCTCCATCAGAGGCATGGTGGTGATGGAGACCAGGATCATGCGGTTCAGGGAAACCCCCAACGGGATGCCCAGGAGAATCCCACACACGGCGAAAATGATGTTTTCGCTTAACTGAAGGGTCTTGATCTCCTTCTCATAAAAGCCCAGCACCATCAAAGTCGCCAGACTGCGGAGCTGCTCAAAGAAGCTCATGATACCGAGATTGTAAATGACGATGCAGGCCAGCCCGCCGCCGAACAGGATCAGGATATAGACTACCATGGACATGCTGCTCAGCCGCTCCACCGCGGCGGCTGTGGCGGCCTGACGGGTCTGCCATGCGTCCACGAAGTCATAGTCTCCCAACCGCGCGGCCAGCGCCTCCGGCCCATCGCTGGTGAGGTAGGCGGCCGTGGGCGTGTAAGCCAGGCCCAGGCTCCGCCACAGGCTGCGGCTCAGGCAGGCCCCGCTGACACAGCGGTTGACCTCCGCCACGAACACGGAGTAATACCGGCTGTCCCCGGTAAACCGGAGCGTCACCCGGTCGCCGGCCCGCAGTCCCAGCTCATTCGCCAGGGACTCCTCCAGTACCAGCCCGTTTTTCGGAAGGGTGAGCGCGCCCTCGGCATAGGGGTCATACCGCTTCAGCGAGACCTGATCCTCCGTCACTGTGAGCGCCGCCGTGGCCCGCTGCGAGTCCGTGTAGAGCCAGCAGGCGGTGCTCATCTCCAGCTCCGCCTCCGTTACACCCACGTCATTGGTGAGCCGCCGGTACTGCCCCTCAGTCACCGACGTGCTCAGATCCACCATGAGGTCGTAGCGGTTCTGCCGCTCGGCCAGCGCGTCCGAGTAGGCCTGAATGGAGTCCCGCAGAGCAAAGGCCAGAAAGACCAGTGCCATACAGAAGGCAATACCGAAGATACAGGTGGCCATACGCACTTTGTTGCGGAGGGTATTGCGGATGATGTACTTCTGATTAAAGCCCAGCCGATGCCAGACCGGGCCGAGCCGCTCCAGCGCCACGGGCTTCGTGCTCCTGGGCGGCTTGGGCCGCATACACTGGGCCGGGGTCTCCTTCAGCAGCGAGCGGGCCACCAGCCAGGCGCTCCCGATGCAGCACAGGGCGGTCAGCCCCAGAGCCCGCCCCCAGGCGGCAAAGTCGTGTACCACCGTATAGGGCGGCAGATCACACCCGATGGCGATGGTGGAAACGATCAGGGCGGATACATACCGCCCCAGCCATGCGCCCACCGGGAACCCTACCAAGACCACCAGGAGGGCGTGGAGCAGATAATAGCACATGATTTTGGCGTCAGAGTACCCCAGCGCCTTGAAGGTTCCGATATCCGAGCGGGCGTTCTCGATCAGCCGGTTCATGGTGCTCACCATCATCAGCACCGCGCACAGGAAAAAGAGCACCGGGAAAATGTTGAGTATGGGCGCCAGGTTGTCCCGCATCTCCAGCAGATAGTAGGCCTGGGTATTGTCCTCCAGTGACAGGATGTTCACGACCCGGTCCCCCAGGGCCGCGTCCACCGCCAGCCGGAGCCGCGCCGCAGAGAGGCTCCCGTCGGTGGTGATGCAGATCTGATTGTAGCGGTTTGCCCCCATCAGCTCCTGCAAAAGCGTCTCATTTCCATAGGCAAAGGCATAGTGGGTCAAATCCGGGGCCGGCGTTGTGGTATTCACATAGTAAAGGCACTCCGGGTCTTTGACCAGTCCGCTGATCCGTACCCGCAGGTACCGGCCGGTTCCCGTCAGTGTCAGCTCGTACCAGTCCCCGGGATGGAGCCCCCGGGCCCTTGCCAGCGTATCGCTGAGCACGATCTCCCGGCTGCTCTCCGGCAGGCGGCCCTCCACCACATAGGGCGTGTTGATGGCGTAGTCCCCGGGGACGGCATAGAGCTGGAGGGTCACACTGCTGTCGTGGCGCTCCTCCGCGTCCAGAACTACCCGGGGCTGCACCCCGGTCACCCCGGCGATACCCTCCAGCGTCCGGCAGTCCCCCTGGTCCAGATTGACGCCCGTGAGCCAGTAGTCCGCCACATTCTGCCCCTCCAGATAGGAGGCGGAGATGCGCTCTATATTGGTGAGGATGCCGCTCAGGGCGGTATAGACCATCACCGCGATCATGGTGATGATACTGACCGAGATCAGGCGGGAGGCCGTGCGGCGCAGATCCCGCACAAAGTTTTTCCAGATCATCCTACCACTCCAGCTCCTGCACAGGCACCGGGCTCGGATTCTCCTCAAAGGATTCGATTTTTCCGCTTTTCATCCGAATGAGCACGTCCGCCGTCGGCGCCAGCGCCCCGTTGTGGGTGACCACCACCACCGTCTTCCGGCTCTTTTTGCACAGGTCGTACAGCAGGGCCAGAATAGCCTTTCCGGTTTGGTAGTCCAGCGCCCCAGTGGGTTCGTCGCAGAGCAGGACATCGGGATTCTTGGCCAGCGCACGGGCGATGGCGCCGCGCTGCTGCTCTCCGCCGGAGCACTGGGCTGGGAAGTTGTTTAGCCGGTCTCCCAGCCCCACCATGGCCAGCACCTGCCGGGCGTCCAGAGGATTCTTACAGATCTGGCTGGCCAGCTCCACGTTCTCCAGCACCGTCAGATTGGGCATCAGGTTGTAGAACTGAAAGACAAAGCCGATGCTCTCCCGGCGGTACTCCGTAAGCTGACGCTTGTTGAAGCCGGAGATCTCCCTGCCATTGACTGTCACCCGGCCGGAGGTAGGGGAGTCCATGCCGCCCAAGATGTTGAGTACCGTAGATTTGCCCGCGCCGCTGGCCCCCAAAATGATGGTGTATTTCCCCTCCGGTATGGTAAAGCTAATGTCGTCTACCGCCCGAATGGTTGTCCTTCCCATGGTGTACTCCCGCACCACATGTTCCAATTGGACCCCTGCCATACGCGCCCACTCCATTTTCGCTATAGTGAATTTGACGAAATTCTTCCGCTTCTCTTTATTTTTTTCTTCTATATTAGATCATAGCGCCAAGCGGCAAAAAACGCAAGCCCAGTGGCGACAGGAAAAGCCCCCGCACGAAAGCTGTGCGGGGGCTCTAATGGTTTTATTTGTCAAACGCCGGGTTGGTAAAGTAGATGTTTTTCTGGTCCATCTTCTCCTTGGCCAGACGCACCGCCTCGCCGAAGCGCTGGAAATGAACCACCTCCCGCTCACGCAGGAACCGGATGACGTTGTTGACATCTGGATCGTCGGACATGCGCAGGATGTTGTCATAGGTAACCCGGGCCTTCTGCTCGGCGGCCATGTCCTCGGACAGGTCGCAGATCACATCGCCCTTGACCGCCATGGAGGCGGCGTTCCAGGGGAAGCCAGAGGCGGCGGTGGGGTAGACGCCAGTGGTGTGGTCGACGAAATAGGGCGCAAAGCCGCCCTCCCGCACCTGCTCATCGTTCAGATTGCGGGTCAGTTGATGGACGATGGCGCCGATCATCTCCAGATGCCCCAGCTCCTCAGTGCCGATATCGGTCAGCAGGCCCTTAAGCTCAGGGTAGGGCATGGAATAGCGCTGGCTCAAATAGCGCAGGGAGGCGCCCAACTCGCCGTCCGGCCCGCCGTACTGACTGATGATGAAGGAGGCCAGCTTGGGGTTGCAGTTGGCGATCTTGACCGGATACTGCAGCTTCTTCTCGTAAATAAACATTTACTTCATGCCTCCTTCCTGGTAGTTCCAGGGCCAGGGCTCACTCAGCCAGGCAGCCCATGTCTTCGCGTTGGCCGTGGCCATCTGGGTGACCGGTCCGTTCATGGCCTCGTATTTCTCCCGGGCCTCTTTTTCCATTGCGGCATACTGCTTATAGAGCTCAAAGGCCTCCGCGTCGCCCTGGTGGGTATCCAGGTAAAGGCCCAGCTCCACCAGAACAAACTCCAGGGCCTGGAGCTCCGCCAGCGCGCCGCCCATCACCTTTGCCGCGTCCGGCTTAACGCGGAAGGGGAGGTTCAGGCCGGGGAAAAGCGTACCGTTATTCAGCGCATCCTGCTGGGAGTAGCGCTTGGGATTGGTCTGCTGGAAGGGGACATATGGGACCGCCAGCGGGGCGCACTCAGGCATAGTACCGCAGGCGTCTCCGCAGGTATTTGGCATATTATTGTCGGGATACAAACGCAGTTCCTCCTTACATAAATTGAAGAGGGAAGGGGGGAGGCGGCTCCCACCAGCCCCCTTCGTCACATTCTATGCAGGGAGAGAAAAAGGGAACCCGCCCGTATCGGCCCGAACACGGGCGATGGGGCGGGTTTTGGAATCGGGCGGCGGCTGACAGACAGTTTTTCCGCCTCACGCTGCGTTTTATTTTAATTTTACCTTTGCCACCAGGCGCTGCACCGGCCCAGGCTGTCCCAGCGCCACACGGGGAGCGTGGAGGTCCTGGGGCCAGACGATGTAGAAGGTACCCGGCCGGATGGTGAGCGTGTCCCACTCAGCCGTATAAAACTGGATGTCTCCCTTTGAGTCGTACTCACTCAGCGCGCGAAGCTCCGCGTCGGGCAGGGCATAGCCCGCACCCTCCATGCCGGAGAGCAAATATTGAATATCCGCATAGTTCTGGTGGCACTCCAGCTTGCACGCCTCAGGCGGCAGCGTGTCCACCTCAAAGAGCGTTGCAAACACATTGTCCCCGTCGATGTCCACCCGCTGGCCAGGCGTCAATGCGCCAACGTCCGCCGAAGCCAGCCACTCCAATGCCGTTTGAAACCGTTTCCCCAGACCATAGTAGAGGGACGCATGCTCGATTTTGTCAACGACCATAGAAAGCACCTCCATTGTTTCCTGTCTTTATCCTATCGCGTCTGCACGCAAAAGGCAACAAAAATCTGTAAGGTGTGTTATAATAAAAAATATCCTCTCATACCGTGTCTGAGAGGGGGCGTTTGATATGCAGAAAATTGGAAGCTGGGTCCTGCTGGCCGCGTTGGCCGTCGGTACAGTCTATTTTTTCTGGTTCTGGCCGGGCCGGGCTGCTTTGGCGACCTTTTCTCCCATCCGCAGCGGTGGACAGACCCTGGTTCTGGATGCAGGTCACGGCGGGGAGGATGGAGGCGCGGTCTCGCTCTCCGGGGTACCGGAGAGCGGAATCAATCTGGCCATTGTGCAGAAGCTGGATCAGCTTCTGGGGTTGTATGGCGAGGCGCCGCTTCTGCTGCGCAGTGAAGATATCTCCCTCCATGATGACAGTGCGCAAACCCTCCGGGAGAAAAAAGTCTCTGACCTCCACAACCGTGTGGCCCGGATCGAGGAGACGGAGCATGCTGTCCTGCTCAGCGTACACCAGAATACCTTTCCGGACGGGAAGTACCACGGCGCTCAGGTGTTCTATTCCAACGGAGAGCTCAGTCAACCTCTGGCACAACTCACACAGGAGACACTGCGGGCCGCACTGGACCCGGGCAACACCCGTGAGGCAAAGCCCATCCCGGACAGCGTCTATCTGATGAACCACATCACCTGTCCGGCGATCCTGGTGGAATGTGGCTTCCTGTCCAATGCAGAGGAAGATCTGCTGCTGCAATCCGGCGCCTATCAGACCAAGCTGGCCTCCGCCTTGGCCGCCTCCTGGCTGCAATGGCTGGACGAGGAGGGGAGAGGGGAAGGCTTTTCACTACAAAAGGGAGGCGTCGCCTCAGAATGAAAGCAAAAACACTGTTTTATTGTACCGAGTGCGGAAATGAAACCCCAAAGTGGTCCGGCCAATGTCCCGCCTGCCGGGCATGGAATACCCTTGTGGAGCGGCCGGCAGAGCCGAAAAAAAGGAGTGCGGCCGCCGCCTCTGTCGCTGGGGGCGGCCTGCGGGGAACCGGCAACCGGCCCAGGCCCATGCGCGAGGTGGAAACCACCCACGAGCTCCGCTTTGAAACCGGGATGAATGAGCTGGACCGGGTGCTGGGCGGGGGAGCGGTGAAGGGCTCTCTGGTGCTGGTAGGGGGTGCCCCCGGCATCGGCAAGTCCACCCTGATGCTCCAGATCTGCGACAACCTGTGCCGTTTTGCCTCTGTGCTCTATGTCTCCGGGGAGGAGTCGGAGCGGCAGATCAAGCTGCGGGCGGAGCGGCTCCATGTCCGTGGAGAGGGAATGTACCTTCTGGCTGAGACCAACCTAGAGGATGTGCTGGAGTCGGTCAACGAGCTGAAGCCAGACGTGCTAATTGTGGACTCCATCCAGACCCTCTACAACGGGGATCTGACCACCGCTCCCGGCAGCGTAGGACAGGTAAAGGACTGTACTATGGCGCTGATGCAGTTGGCGAAGGGGCAGGGGATCACCGTCTTTGTCATCGGACACGTCAATAAGGAGGGGTCTATCGCGGGTCCCAAGGTGCTGGAGCACATGGTGGACTGCGTGCTCTATTTCGAAGGGGAGCAGCAGAACTCCTACCGCATTCTGCGCGCGGCAAAGAACCGTTTCGGCGCCACCAATGAGATCGGCGTCTTTGAGATGGAGGACTCTGGCCTGAGCGAAGTGCCCAATCCCTCAGAAATGCTGCTCTCGGGACGGCCTCAGGACACCCCTGGCACCTGCGTCACCTGCGTCATGGAGGGAGTGCGGCCTGTTTTGGCCGAGGTACAGGCCCTGTTGGCGCCCACCAGCTTCAATGTACCGCGCAGGACCGCCAACGGCTTCGACTTCAACCGGGCAAATCTGCTGCTGGCTGTTCTGGAAAAGCGGGGCGGACTGATGGTCAGCTCGTGCGACGCCTATATCAACGTCATCGGCGGCTTGTTTTTGGACGAGCCTGCCGCCGATCTAGCCATGATCGTCGCCCTGGCTTCCAGCTTCCGGGACAAACCTGTGCCTGGAGATCTGGCCGCCATCGGCGAGGTTGGCCTGACCGGAGAGCTGCGCTCAGTCAATGCGTTGGGCCAGCGGCTGAGCGAGGTGCGCCGTCTGGGTTTCACAAAGTGCCTGATCCCAGCCCGCACTGGCGGAAAGCTGGACGCCCCGGATGGCCTGCAGCTCATTCCGGTCCGCAACATCCGTGAGGCGCTGGCCGCGCTTTTGTAGGCATCGCTGTTGTACCGCAGTTCCGCCGCGGCACAAAATTGACGCAAGGAGATTCCGCACAGGGCACGCCGCAGGAGGATGCGCGCTCCAATCTGCAGTATCCGTCCTGTTGATAGACACACGCACTGGTGCAGGCTATCAGGCTCACCGGTATCACTCCAATCGAGAGGGGGTATATCTCCAACTCAACAAAATAAAAATTTTGTTGAGTTGGAGGGAGGATTTGAATACAAATGACTACCGTCTGACTGCTCCGCCGGTTCTGCGGGACTTTCTGGTGTATCATGAGACCATTCAGGGTCACTCCAGAAAAACGGTGGATGAATACTACCTGGATCTGCGCAACTTCTTCCGCTATGTGAAAATCGAAAAAGGCAAAGCACCACGTACCGCCGAGCTGGATGAAATTCCGATTGACGACGTGGATCTGGACCTGGCCAGGTCTGTCACGCTGAGCGATGTCTACTCCTACATGAATTACCTGAGCCGTGACCGGGCCAAGCACGCCAACAGCCCCTCCACCGGCTATGGTTTGGAGGCCACCGCCCGGGCCCGAAAAATCGCCGCCATCCGCTCGTTCTATAAGTATCTCACCAGCAAGGCAAAATTAATCAGCGAAAATCCCATGCAGGACCTGGATTCCCCCCGGCTGAAAAAATCGCTGCCCCGCTACCTCAGCCTGGATGAGAGCATCCAGCTTCTGGAGGCCGTGGACGAGCCCAATCAGGCGCGGGACTACTGCATTTTGACGCTGTTTCTCAACTGCGGGTTGCGAATTTCAGAGTTAGTCTCCCTTAACACGACAGATGTTCGAGAGGAACAGCTCCGTGTTCTGGGCAAGGGCAACAAGGAGCGCATGATCTTCCTCAACGAGGCCTGCCGCGCGGCGCTGGATGACTGGCTGGAGGAGCGCAGCCGTCAGGCTGCGGCCGACCCGAACGCCCTGTTCCTGACCCGCACCCATACCCGTATGACCAAGGATGCGGTGCACTATATGGTCAAACAGCGCCTCAAAAAAGCCGGGTTGGATGCCTCTCTCTATTCCAGCCATAAGCTGCGGCACACCGCGGCCACTCTTATGCTGCAGAACGGGGTGGATGTGCGCACGCTTCAGGAGGTGTTGGGACACGAAAACCTGAACACAACCCAGATCTATACTCATGTGGACAACGAAAATCTGCGCTCGGCGGCGAAGGCAAACCCGCTGGGACGAATGAAAAAGAAATCCATCCCCATTCCCCCTGGAAAATAGAAATAGGAGGCCGCTCTCTTTGAGAGCGGCCTCCTATTTCTATTCCTCACCTGTCCTCTTCCATGTCCCCTGTCCAAGCAGTAAAAGCATGGGTATCATCGAGTAGTGGTAGCGCCCCGCCACCTCGACCAGCATCTGTGCCAGGGTCAGCCCTAAGATATAGAGTGGTGCCAGCAATAGCAATCCTCTCTCTCTACTCCGCCACACCTGGACAGCACCACCGGTTGCCAGGAGAAATGCCGCATAATAGAAGCCATTACAGAGCAGGGAGAAAAACTCCGTATGCCGCAGAACCGAGGCCGAATATCCCACGCAGGCATCGTCTGATCCCAGAAACGTGCGCAGTTTTTGCTTTAGGAGCTTTGAAAAGTCAATTTCTCCAGATAAAATTCGGGCCTCTGCATCGGTCAGAAGCTGTTCCTGTGTCCATTGAGCCGTTGCCCCAGGCTGGTCGCTGTATCCATACAGGCGGTCGCTGTCCTCCTGATTCCAGCGTCCTCCGGAGTTGGGATTGAAGCCAACCAATAGGCTGTACCCCGGCGTATGGGATGGCTCCTCCCCTATCCGTACCGAGAGCCGGGCATTCCAGACCGGCCCCAGAAGGACATATGCCCCCAGCACACCGGCCATGCAGAGCCCCCACCATCTTCTCCAGTTCCGGGCAGCCAGCCGGTTCAGGTTCAACAGAGAGAGCCACAGAAGGAGCGCGATCAGCAGTATGGCCGCAATGGGACGCACCCCGTTGACCCATCGCAGAAGAACGCCGCCCGCCGTGCCGGAGAGAACCCCCATCCAAAGCGGATACCCCTTTAGGGCGGCAAACCGCTCCGTCTCCGTCAAAAGGGACAGCACACCGAGAATAAGGGCAGTATAGAGAGGCTCCGATAGCACAAGGCTGTTATAGATGGTCTGAGATGGACATAGAGTCCAGAGCAGATAAACCAGCGTAGCGGCCGGCAAGTGGAACCAGCGCAGGCACAGATGATACAAAAAACTGCCGGAGCAGACCGTCAGCAGTACATTAAGCACCGGAGCAAGCATGGGCTGTGGCCCCGACAGGCGAATAAACCAGCTCAGAAAATCGGCATATCCGAAAATATGGGGAAACAGGGCCATATACCGCCCGCCGTATACCGTTGTGCGCTCCGAAAGCGCATTGGCATATCCCCAAAAGACCGAGTAATCCCCCGCCAGGGGAACCCGTACCCTCCAGATCCAAAATACTTTGATTGCGACGCAAAGTATGGTGAGAAGCAGCCAAAGCCGCAACGGCCCCAAATGTTCCAATCGTTTCGCGGCAGGTACACACAGGGCAGTATACAGAAAAAGCCCCAGCAGCGCCAGGGCAAATGCCTGGAGATACCGTTCCCCCTGAGATATGCCAACTGCCAGCGCCGAGACTGCCAGTATAAAAAAGGCCGTCAGCAACAGCCTCTGCATGAGGTGTGCGGTACAGTTCAAGCGCAGGTTTTGTCCCATTCCAATCACGGTCCTTTCTGCCTGCTTACGATTTTTCATAGCACTTTGAAATAGTACAGGTTTTTAAATAGCCTTTTTTATTGCGTTTTCCAGGGGATATGATAGAATAGAGGATGAAATTCCCCGGATTCCGGTTGTTCAAAAACCTGTACTTTTTCAAACAAGCCCGAAAAACTCCCCTGTCCACAATTGGACAGGGGAGCGGCTTTTACATGCTTGGAAGAACCTCTTCTCCGCGAATCTCCCGGTAGGCCCCCTGTATGTGCAGGAAGCGGATCTCCTGAAAATAATAAGTGCTCAGCGGCCGCCAGTCGGCATCATAGGAGTGGGCGGCAATCAGGGTGTTTTGCAAAGTGGCTGGACGCCCGATCTCCACCACCACCGGAGTATGTCCAAATACATCCTTATTGAAGCGGAACTGGACAAAGTCTCCCGGCTCCAGCTCACTCAGCGTGGTAGAAATCCCAAAGGGTCCCGGGCTCGGCGTCTGACGGGTGATAAAGTCAAAAAAATACTCCACACCGGTCCAGGCCGGGGCCTTGTCGTTGGGGTCCCGGTAAAACCAGCCGTAGACTGGGTCGAAGTTCATCACGCCCGTTCCGGCGTACAGGCACTGGGAGGCAAAATTGGTGCAGTCGCCGCCGATCTCCTCGTAGTCATAGAAATCCGGATTTCGTCCGTAGGCCCACTGATGGGCATAGGCCACAGCGGCACGGCGGTCATAGGGTATCCGTTCCAGCATATCGCTCTCCCCTTTCCACGCATCCTATGCCGCAGAGCACAAAAAGGGCACCGGCTCTCCTTGAGAACCGGTGCTCCTTTTTATAATTGATCCGAATCGGGCCTGCTGCCGAGCATGGTAAGAAATTCCTCCTCGGTGAGCACCGGGATGCCCAGCTCCTGGGCCTTGCGCAGCTTGGAGCCCGCCGCCTCTCCGGCCACCACATAGGAGGTCTTCTTGGAAACAGAGCCGGACACTTTGCCGCCCTGAGCCTCGATCATCGCTCCGGCCTCGTCCCGGGTAAATCGCTCCAGCGTACCTGTCAACACAAAGATCTTCCCCGCCAGTTGGTCGCCCACCGGCTCCTCATGGCTTTCCAGATTCACCCCTGCTTCCCGCAGCGTGTCAATGAGGTGAATGCTCTGGGGGCTCTGGAACCACTGGAGCAGGCTTCGGGCCGTGATTCCGCCGATGTCGGGTACCGCAGTCAGTTCCTCTTCCGAGGCCGCTATCAGCGCATCCAGTGTGCCAAAGCGGGCGGCCAGCACCTTCCCCGCCTTCTGCCCCACCTGGCGGATGCCGAAGGCAAACAGCAGCCGGGACAGGTCATTGCCCTTGGACCGTTCAATGGCTGCAACGAGGTTTTCCGCGCTCTTTTTGCCCATGCGCTCTAACTGGGCCACATCCTCCGCATTGAGGTGGTACAGGTCGCCGGGCCCCTTGACCAGACCGGCGCCCACCAGATTCTCCACCACCGCGGGGCCCAGGCCCTCGATGTCCATGGCGTCCCGACTGGCGAAGTGGACCAAATGGCGCAGGAGCTGGGCAGGGCACTCTGCGCCGGTGCAGCGGATGTGGGCCCCATCCTCGTCGCGGGCTACTGGCGCGCCGCACACCGGGCACTGCTCCGGCAGGTGGTAGGGCTGCGTCCCCTCCGGGCGCTTCTCCTTCAGCACCTCCACAATCTCCGGAATGATCTCTCCCGCCTTCTGTACCAGCACAGTATCTCCGATGCGGATATCCTTTTCCGCGATGAAATCCTGATTGTGAAGGGTGGCGCTTGTGACGGTGGTGCCGGCCAGACGCACCGGCTCCACTACGGCCTTCGGCGTCAGCACGCCGGTACGCCCCACCTGAACCACAATGTCCACCACCCGGGACGGCTTCTGCTCCGGCGGATATTTGTAGGCCGCCGCCCAGCGGGGAAATTTCGCCGTGCTGCCCAGGGTTTCACGTTCTGCAAGGCTATTTACCTTTACAACCGCACCATCAATGTCAAAGGGGTAAGCCTCTCTGCCCTCCCCCATGGCCTTGATACGCTCCGCCGCCTCGGCAATCGTTTTACAGGTGTCATGTGGAATTACTTTAAAGTGCTGTTTCCGCAGGTATTCCAGGGTTTCTGAATGGGTCTGAAAGGTTTTTCCCTCTGCCCACTGGATGTTAAAAACCCGGATATCCAGCCCTCGGGAGGCCGCGATTTTAGGGTCTAGCTGCCGCAGGGAGCCGGCCGCGGCATTCCGAGGATTGGCGAACAGGCTCTCCCCTCTCAGTTCCCGCTCCTCGTTGAGCCGTTCAAAGCTCTTTTTGGGCATAAACACCTCGCCCCGCACAATCAGGGCGGGCAGGGCCTCCGGCAGGCGCAGAGGGATGGAAGGGATGGTCCTCAGATTCTCTGTCACATCCTCTCCCACCTGGCCATCGCCGCGGGTGGCGCCGCGCACAAAGAGGCCGTTTTCATACTCCAGCGCCACAGACAGGCCGTCCACCTTGGGCTCCACATCGTATTCAACGCCCTCCGGCAGGGCCTCCTGCATCCGCTGATCGAACTCCTCCAGCTCCTCCACGGAGAACACGTCCTGAAGGCTCTCCAGCGGTATCCGGTGGCGCACCTCCTGGAAGCCGTCGGCCACCTTGCCCCCCACCCGCTGAGTGGGAGAATCGGGGGTAACCAGCTCCGGGTGGGCCGCCTCCAGCTCCTCCAGGCGGCGGAGCTTGTGGTCAAAATCGTAGTCGGACATACTGGGGTTGTCCAGCACATAGTATTCATAGTTCGCCTGCTCCAGCTCCCGGCGCAGGCTCTGTATCTCCTGTTTCTCGTCCATATCGGACCTCCACTTGGAATCGTCGGGTGAATCGGGGGGCCAAATGGGCGAAAATCAGGCACAAAAGCCCGCCCAAGCATCCCCCCAAAGTATTAAGAATCAAATCATCGATGTCAGTGGCCCGCCCCACAAACAGTTGTAGGAACTCCACACAAAAGGACGTACAAAAGCCGGTGAGAAGGCCCCGCATACAGCGATTCCCCCTCCACAGCAAAGCCGAAAAAAAGCCGACCGGGCAAAAGATAAGCAGATTGGCGATGGCCATGTATCCGCCCCAGCCGCCTTCCCGCAGATTTTGAAGGACCGTAGGGGTCCACTGAATCTCCTGTATCGACTCAGAGAGCGGAGTCAGCGGAAAAAATACCTCATGCCCGGCCAGCGCTTCCTGCCAGTGGTACGCCGTCCAGAAATAAGCGGGAAAGACGGTCAGCGCGGCCAGTCCGGCGCAAAACATCACAAAGAACAGCAGCGCGGCCTCGCGGAGTCCCCCACTGGCCATACCTTGCCGGGCTAACCGTTTTTTTCGCCAAGGCCGCATAAGGAAAAATACAAGGGCGGCCAACAGCATGCAGGGCAGCATCTGGGCCACATAGTCCCAGGAGATCGCCCAGTACCACAGCAGTGTATCCATTTCGGTTCCCTCCTACTGGTATCGTCCCGATTCTACCATAGAGGGAATGCCGGTTTCGTTACAAATTCCTTACGGATTTCTTACAAACCTCCGGGCAGCTCCAGATAGGTATCTGGCACCTGCCCCACCAGCAGCGTCTCAGCCGCACACACTTGTGCCTCCACGACCGTGTCCACCGCGCCGCCGGGGATCAGCAGGGTACACTCCACCTGAACATTCAGCATGACCTGATGAAGGGTCTGGTTGATCCCGGATGAGGTAAATACATGTTCAAATGCAGCGGTCGGTGTGGCCGCAGTCAACACCCGTACCGGCAGTACCGGCCCCAAATCCGACGCGGTGGCAAAGCCGGTCAGGCTTCCCAGAGGGATCCCCAGCTCCTGGCTGTCAAGATGTTCCACCTGCTCCAATATCCGGCCCAAGATCTCCGTGCGAAGTGCGTTCAACTGGGCTGTATTGGCGGCCAACACTGTCACCTGCCCAGCGGTGTCCTTCCCCAACGTCACCAGATCGCCGTAGGATATGGCTTCGCTGGACAGAGTCTCATTGACTGCGTCGTTTATGATGCTGGTTACGGCATTTTTTACCTTGGCCTTTGCCAGCTCTGTAACTGTGGGCCGGAGTGCGGCGTCGATCAAAACAATGACCGCCACCGCCAGACCGATCCCGATCAGCACGGGGAGCAGAATCCCCCCTTTTGGCCGCGCAGCGGCGGGCCGCCGCCGGCGAGGCACCCTCAGCCAGGGGCGTATCGGTCTGCGCACGGGCCTCACCTCCCGGATCAGCCTATGCGCGAACCGGCTTGCCCTATTCGCCCCGCAGCAGCTCTTCCACTGCCAGAAGGACACCGGCCTTGCCGCTCTCATAGGTCAGGCCGCCCTGGAGATAGGCCGTATAGGGCTCACGCATGGGGGCGTCGCAGGACAGCTCGATGGACGCCCCCTGAATAAAGGCCCCGGCGGCCATGATCACCGGGCAGTCATAACCCGGCATGTCCCAGGGCTCCGGCGTTACGAAGGAGTCCACCGGCGCGCCGAACTGGATGCCTTTGCAGAATTTTTTGAGGGGCTCCGGCGCGCCGAAGTGGATCATCTGAATGATGTCGTGGCGTACCGTATCGGAGGTGGGCTCCGTCCGGTAGCCCAGCAGCTCCATCATCCGGGCGGCAAACACCGCCGTCTTGACTGCCTGGGCCGTGGTATGGGGGGCAAGGAAAAGTCCTTGATAGAGGCTGCGGTTGGCCCCAAAGGTGGAGCCGCACTCCTTTCCGATACCGGGGGTGGTCAGCCGCATGGCGGCCCCCTCCACCAAATCCCGCCGTCCGGCAATATAGCCGCCGGTGGGAGCCAGTCCGCCGCCGGGGTTTTTGATCAGGGAACCCACCACCAGGTCGGCCCCGGCCTGGGTGGGCTCCAATGTCTCCACAAATTCGCCGTAGCAGTTGTCCACCAGAATGGCGGCCTCCGGGTTGTTGGCCCGCACCACCTGGCACAGCGCCCCGATCTCCGCCACGGAGAGGGACGAACGGGTGGAGTAGCCCTTGGAGCGTTGGATCAGCACCGCCTTGACGCGGGGGTCCCGCACCGCCCGGGCCAGTCCCTCCGGGTCCGGCGCATCGTCAAGCAAATCTACTTGCCGATATTCGATTCCGTAACTTTTCAGGGAACCGGGGCCCTTGTCCACCACGCCGATCACCCCCAGCATGGTGTCGTAGGGGGCACCCACGGCGGACACCAGAATGTCGCCGGGCTTCAACGCGCCAAAGAGGGCGCAGGAGATGGCATGGGTGCCGTTGACAAACTGCACCCGTACTAGGGCATCCTCGGTGCCGAACAGCTCCGCGAAGATCTCATCCAACTTGTCCCGGCCGAGATCGTCATAGCCGTAGCCGGTGGTCCCGGCAAAATAGGCCTCCGCCACCCGGTGCTTCTGAAAAGCGGCCAGGACCTTGCGGGTGTTCTCCTCCGCGATGGAATCAATGCGGTCGAATTGGTCCCGCAGCCCGGCCTGCGCCTGGGCCGCCAGGGCCATTACTTTTTCACTAATCTGTAAAGGCATTTCTTTTTACACATTCCGTTCTTTCTGTATTTGAGGACTCAGCAGGTCAGCTTCGCCTGGGCGAAGGCCGCCACCAGGGCTGCGCAGGCCTCCACGTCTCCCAGATCCGCCACCTCCAGTGGCGTGTGGACATAGCGGGTGGGAATGGAGATGCCGCCGGTATACACCCCGGCCCGGCTCTGGTGGATGGCCCCGGCGTCGGTGCCTCCAAAGCGCAAGATATCCTTCTGACAAGGGATATTACCTGTCAGCGCGAGTTCCTCCAGCTTGGCCACCACAGAAGGGTGGCAGATCACCGAACTGTCCATCACCTTAATGGCGGCCCCCTTTCCAGCCACGCTGCTGCACGCATGGGGGGCCGAAGGGATGTCGTCCGAGTCCGTCACGTCCACGGCAATGCCGTAGTCCGGCGCCACCCCGTAAGCAGCGGTGCGGGCTCCGCGGAGCCCCACCTCCTCCTGTACTGTGAAGACGAAGTACAAGTCATTTTCCGTGTTCTCCAGGCGCTCCATCGCCATCAGCAGCACCGCGCAGGCGATCCGGTCATCCAGATAGGGAGAGAAGATGCGCCCGCCGGAGCAAAAAGTGGGCGTGTCATAGACCGCGATATCTCCCACCTGCACCATGGTCCTGGCCTCCGCCTCATTCCGGGCCCCAATGTCCAGGTACAGGTGTTCCAGCTTCATATCCTTGGGTTCCACCTTGCCCTCCAGGGCCACCACGCCGCGGGTACCGTTGGCGAAGCGGACGGGAGTGCCCAGCACCTCGTGGGCGGAGAGCCCGCCCACCGGGCCGAAGCGGAGGAAGCCCTTCTCGTCAATATAGGTGACCATTAGACCGATGGAGTCCATATGGGCGGCAAACAGGACCTTGGGCCCACTCCCCTTTTTATGGCAGATCAGGTTGCCCAGGGCGTCTGTGGTACAGGAATCCACGTAGGGGGCGGCCAGGGTGCGGAGCACCCCGGCGACAGCCCCCTCACTTCCGGAGGGGCCGTGGCAGGCGTTCAGGGCCTGCAAAATCTCAATCAGTTCCATGTTGGTTCACTCCTTTTCTGCCAGATGTCCAACAAAGGCCCGGATCAGGGCCAGGGCCGCCTCCGCATCTCGGAGACAGGTCACGCCGGACGGGGTGCGTGGGTAGCGCACGGGGATGGACACCGCCGCCGTCCGTACCCCCTCTTTGGTCCGCTGGATGGCGGCCGTATCGGTGCGTCCGGCCACCGAGCGCATGGTCTGCCAGGGGATGCCGCCGGCCTCCGCCAGGGAGCGCAACGCCTCAAAGAGCCCCCGGTCTGCAATGGCGCCCTGATCCATATAGGGCAGCACCACACCGCCGCCCAAGCTGCATCCCTGCTTGTGGGCGGGCACTCCGGCCAGATCCGCAGCATCCGCGCCGTCCACCACCAGCGCCACCTCCGGGGTGACGGAGAAGGCCGCGCCGAAGGCCCCGCGGGCCCCCACCTCCTTCTGGGCGGTAAAGACAAAGGTACAGTCCATGGGCAGTTCATCCCGCAGGAGGGTGAGCAGCACGGCGCAGCCCAACCGGCTCCCCAGCGCCTTTCCATGGAACAGGCCCGCCCCGAAGTCTCCGGCGTCACTGTCAAAGGCCGCCGTATCGCCCAGAGCGACCTGCGCCTCCGCCCCGGCCCGGTCCCTGGCTCCGATGTCGATATAGAACTCGTCCAGCTTGGGGACGGACTTCTCCTCCTCCCGGCTGACCAGATGGTAGGCCTTGAGTCCCACCACCCCCGGCACCCACTTGGGCCCTACCAGCACCGGCTTGCCCAGGAGTACCCGGCGGTCGATGGCGCCCACAGTGTCGAATTTCAGATAGCCGTCGTCGGTGATCTGGCGGATCATGAGCCCAACCTCGTCCATGTGGGCGGTGAGGAGGAGCTTGCTACCGGTATTTTTCCGGCCCTTTTTCCAGGCAATCAGGTTGCCCAGGGCGTCCACCCGCAGCCTGTCTGCGTGGGGCTCCACCTCCGCATGGAGGAAGGCGCGCACCTCGTCCTCCCAACTGGACACGGCGTTAAGCGCACACAGGCGCTCCAGCAGTTCTCTCATCGCCGTGCCGCCTCCTTTCCCAGTCCCTCCGTGAAGGCGGCCAGCAGGGCCGCCACCTGTTCCATGTCCGCCAGGGAGAGCACCTCAATGGGGGAATGCATATACTTCAGCGGCAGGGACAGCACCGAGGTGGCTACCCCCTCCCGGCTGATCTGCATCTGCCAGCCGTTGGTGCCGGTGTGGCCGGACATGACCTCCAGTTGGTATGGAATTTGCCTCTCCTTCGCTTTGGCGAGCATCCGGTCGGTCATCCAGCGGGTCATGTTGGGGCCCACGCCGATGGCGGGACCTCCGCCAATGGCGAAGGCCTTGTCCGCCGGGCCGTCGGGGGTTTTGCCGTGGGTCACGTCCACCGCCACGCAGAAGTCGGGCTGGACCGCCCAGGTGCCTACCGTGGCGCCCGCCCCGGAGACCTCCTCCCGTGTGGAGCCCAGGAGATAGAGGTCTACATCCAGCTCCCTGCCCCGCAGCAGCTCCGCCGCCCGCAGCAGGGTGACGAAGCAGGAGCGGTCGTCCATGGACTTGCCGCACATCTGATCCTCTCCCAAGGCAAAGCAGCCGCCCCGATAGACCATGGGCGTCCCCACCGGTACGGCCCGCTCCGCCTCCGTCTGGGACAGGCCCACGTCCACGAACAGCTCGGACAGGGGTATGCTCTTGTCCGCTTCCCCCCCAGCCGGACAGGTCACGATGCCCCGCCGGGGCGGGTCGGTCAGCACCACCAGCTCCCGGCCGGGCAGCATCCTGGGATCCACGCCGCCGATGCTGCGGAAGCGCAGGAAGCCGTCCTCCACGCCAGTGACCAGCAGGCCGATCTCATCCAGATGGGCGTCCAGCAGGAGCCGGGGCGCTCCCTCCTTCCCGCATCGGCACACCCCCAGCACATTGCCCATGCGGTCCACGGACACCTCGTCCACCAGCGGCCGGAGCAGCTCCGCCGCCACCGCTGCCGCAGGGGCTTCAAAGCCGGAGGGCGCGGTGCAGGCGCACAGCCGCTCCAGGGCTTGTCTCATATCCAAATTGGGTTCACTCCTTTCCACGGATACCGAAGCAGGGTGCCGGAGGCCGTGTCCTCCGGCGTCCGCAGCCTTACTCCAGGCCGTAGATAATCCTCTTAAAAGCTGCGCCCCGCTCCATAAAATTCTTGAAGCGGTCGAAGGAGGCGCAAGCGGGCGACAGGAGCACCACGTCCCCCGGCTGGGCCAGCCCGCAGGCGGCCAGCACCGCCGCCTCAAAATCCTTGTATTCCACAATGGGCAGGGCCGCCGGATCGTAACCGGGTGCCCGCTCCACCGCCTGGCGCAGCTTGGGCGCGGTATCGCCGGTGAGCACCAATGCCTTGACGTGCTCCACCACTTCGGGGCCGAGCACATCAAAGGGAATGTGCTTGTCGTAACCGCCGGCAATCAGAACCACCTTTTGATGGAAGGAGCGCAGACCGGCGATGGTGCGGGAGGGGCTGGAGGCAATGGAGTCATTGTAGTAGCGCACCCCGTTCCTCGTCCGCACCAGCTCAATGCGGTGCTCTACCCCCGCAAATTTGGCGGCGAAGTCCCGCACCACCTGGTCGGGCACCAGCCCGTCCAGGGCGCCGATGGCCGCCATGTAATTCTCGATGTTGTGCTCGCCGGGCAGGAGGATGTTTTCCAGGTAGAGCACCGGGCGCTCGTGCATAGCGTTGCGCACCCAGATGGCCCCGTCTCTGACGAAGACGCCCTGCTCCAGCTCCTCCCGGCGGCTGAACCGGGTCACGCGGCCGCGGGCACTGACCGCAAAGCCGCGGGTGATCTCGTTATCCTGGTTCAGCACCAGCAGGCCGTCCGCCCCCTGGTGGGTGAAGATGTTCTCCTTGGCGGCGATGTACTCCTCCATAGATTTGTGTACGTCCAGGTGGTTGGGGGCCAGATTGGTGACCACCGCGATATCCGGGCTCTGCTCCATGGTCATCAACTGAAACGAAGACAGCTCCAGCACGGCCACGTCCTCTGGCACCATCCCGTCCACGTCGGGCAGCAACGGTTTGCCGATGTTGCCTCCCACATAGACGCTCTGCCCCGCCGCTTTCAGCAGCTCGGCAATGATCGTGGTGGTGGTGGTCTTTCCGTCGCTGCCGGTCACCGCGATGGTTTTGCAGGGGCAGACCTGGAAAAAAACCTCCATCTCCGAGGTGATGGTACTCCCCCGTTCCCGGGCCGCCAGCAACTGGGGCACGTCCGGACGCAGGCCGGGGGTACGGAAGATCACATCGTGGTCCAGCCCGTCCAGATAGTCCGGGCCCAGGCGCAGCTCGGCCCCCAGACTCTCCAGCTCCTCCGCCTGGCCGCCGAAGTCCTCCCTCTGCCTCTTGTCGCAGGCGGTCACCTCAACATCCGCCCGCAGCAGCATTTTGATGAGCGGTGTGTTGGACACGCCGATGCCCAGCACCGCCACCCGTTTGCCCCGCAGGGACGCCAAATACTCCTGTATGGTGGAACCCATGGCTCGTTCCTCCCTTTTTGTTTCGTCTATAACTAAAATATTATATCCCATTGAGGAGAAAATTTCAATCGAAAGGAGGGCGTTTCCTTGGGCGAGGTTGACTTGCCCTGGCCATTTTGATAAAATGTGGAAAAAAAGCCGGACTGGAGGGATTTTCTTGTCAAATGAGGCACGAAAAGACTTCAACGCTATGCTGAACGCCCGCAGGGACATGCCGAAGATATAGATAATTACCGATCCAAAGGCGATTGCAGCCTATGGAGGCGACCGCATGTACTTTGCCCCGCCCATCGATTACGACCGCGCGATGCGGAGAGTGCCCTTCGGGAAGCTCCTGACTGTTGGCGACATCCGGAGCTATCTCGCCCGGCGGAGCGGCGCCGACTTTACCGAACCCCTGACGGCCGGGCTTCTTGTGTCCATCGCCGCCTGGGCCAGCCATCAGCGCGCCGAAGACAAGATCCCTTACTGGCGGACACTGAAAACCGGCGTAGAGCTGAATGAAAAGTATCCGGGGGGCGTGGAGGCTCAGAAGGCGCTTCTGGAGGCTGAGGGACATACCGTGCTCTCCAGAGGGCGGAAGCACCTGCGGTATTATGTCCAGGACTATGAAAAGGCCCTGTTTTCGCTGGAGGAGTGCGATTCCCATTTGACAAGCGGCCCACAATACGGTACAATGTCCTTCGCAAGCAAGCTGGACAGCCGCGCGGGCGGGGCGAAAGGCCTGTCTGTGAGGAAAGTCCGGGCTCCGCAGGGCAAGGATAACGGGTAACACCCGCCGGGGGCGACCCTAGGAAAAGTGCAACAGAAATAGTCTGCCGGCCTCTGGCCGGTCAAGGTGGAAAGGTGAGGTAAGAGCTCACCCGACGGCGTGCCAAGCGTCCGTCGCTGTAAACTCTATCCGGAGCAACGCCGTGGAGGGACATATGGTCGGCCCGACCGTCCCGGGGAGGCGGCTGGAGCGTACCGGCGACGGTGCGTCGAGATAGATGGCTGTCTTAAAGGACAGAACCCGGCTTACAGGCTTACTTGCAGATACGGCCGCCCGGAGCACAGCGCTCCGGGCGGCCGTTTTTTTCGGACAGGCAACACCTGAAACGCTTCTGGAACCTCTTGAAGTTGCATTGCTTCAGATGGCAGGTCGGATTTTCCTTGGTAAAGTTATGAATAAACAGGAGGTCTGGACAAAGCCAGACCTCCGTTTTGAATGTCTGAAGTTACTCCTGATCCCAATTGTGCCAGACGTTCTGTACGTCGTCGTTGTCCTCCAGCAGATCAATGAGCTTCTCCATGTTCTTGATGTCGTCCTCATTTTCCAGCTTGACATAGTTCTGAGGCACCATCTCCACGGCGGCCTGGACGAAGGTATAGCCCTTCTCCTCCAGGGCGGCCAGCACGGCGCCGAAGGCATCGGGGTCGGTGTAGACCTCAAAGGTCTCCTCCTCCACCTGCATATCGTCCGCGCCCGCATCCAGCGCGTCCATCATCACGGTGTCCTCGTCCAGATCCTCTTTCTCGATGATGATGACGCCCTTGCGGTCAAAGGACCAGGACACGCAGCCCGTAGCCCCCAGGCCCTTGCCGTACTTGTCCAGCAGGTGGCGCACCTCGGGGGCGGTGCGGTTGCGGTTGTCGGTCAGCGCGTCCACGATCACGGCCACGCCGGAGGGGCCATAGCCCTCGTACACCACGTTCTCGTAGCTGTCGGCATTGCCGGAGCCAAGCGCCTTGTCAATGGTACGCTTGATATTGTCGTTGGGCATGTTGGCGGCCTTGGCCTTGGCAATGACGGTGGCCAGGCGGGAGTTGTTGTTGGGGTCGCCGCTGCCGCCGGTCTTGACCGCCACGATCATCTCACGGGCGATCTTGGTAAATATCTGAGAACGCTTGGCGTCCGCCGCGCCCTTGGTCTTTTGAATATTGTGCCACTTGGAATGTCCTGACATATTGATTCGTTCCCTTCCTGCAATCGAAAATCAGCGGAATTAGTCTATCACTATTTGCGCGTCTTTGCAAGCCCTTACAGGTATAAAAAGGCCTCCTTATGGCGGCTCGTAGAAAGAATCTCCACCTGTGGGAAGCCGGCGGCCAGCCATTTGACCAAAACGGGGCACACCACCTGCTCGGTCGGATAGTGCCCCGCGTCAATCAGATTGACCCCCAGGGCTTTGGCGTCCAGGAAGCCATTATACTTCACGTCGGCGGTGACAAAGGTGTCGCACCCCAGGGCCAGGGCATCCCGCAGCAGGTCGGCGCAGGCGCCGCCCCCCACGGCCACCCGGCGCACCGGGCGGCGGGCGTCCACGTAGCGCACGCCGTTGGCCCCCAGCGCCTCCTTGACGAAGACGGCAAAGGCGGGGGCATACATGGGGGCACCGGTGGTACTGCCCACCCGGCCGATGCCGTAGGGACGCCCGGAGCCATCCACCCCGTCCTGATGGAGCTGCTCAATCTGCACCAGTCCCAGCTTTTGGGCCAGGGCGTCATTGACGCCCCCCGCCACCGCGTCCAGGTTGGTATGGGCGCAGATGGCGGCGATCCTGTGCTCCGCCAGCGCCAGCAGAACCCGTCCGTCCGAATCGCCGTCCGTCACGGATTTGGCCGGGTGGAAGATCACCGGATGGTGGGATACGATCAGCTCTGCCCCCAGCTCGGCGGCTTCCTCCGCCACCTCCTCCGTGATATCCAGGGAGACCAGAATCTTTGACACGGTCTGTTCTCCCCGGCCTACCAGAAAACCGGCGTTGTCAAACTCCATTTGCAGAGAAAACGGGGCCAGTCCGTCCAGATATTGATAAATCTCTCTCACCGTTGCCATGACAGCCACTCCTCCTTCATGTCCAATAGTCCCTGATGTACCTGTTCCAGCTCTGCCAGGCGGGAGGCATCCTCCGGACGTTTGGACCGCTTCAACCCTGCTATCGCGCGCTCCGTTTGCCGCAGCAGCCGGTCTAGGTAAGCCAACCGCAGGGGGGAACCCTCTCCCCTGGTCTGTCGCCCCGCCCACAGCTCCGCCGGGGTCAGCTCCGCCATGGGTCCAGCGTACACCTCAAAGGTTGTGTAAAGGGTGTCCCCCTCCCGGCTCAGCAGCTCCCGTCGGATGGTATAGCCGTGGGCCTGAAGCCAGCGGCGCAGGAAGGGCTGGGCGCTCATGGGCTGGAGCAGAAGCAGGCATTCCCGCTCCCAGGTCCACGGGGCCGCGGCCAGAATGGCCGCGATGGTCTCGCCGCCCATCCCCGCGATGGCAATGGTATTAACCTCATCCGGCTGTATCCCGGACAGCCCGTCGCACAAGCGGAAGTCCATCCGGCCGGTCAGGCCGTATTTCTCCGCCGTGCCCCGGGCCCGCTCCAGCGGCCCCGGCCGCAGATCCGAGGCCACTGCCCCGGTAATCCTCCCCTGCTGCAGCAGCCAGACCGGCAGATACGCGTGGTCGGTTCCTACATCGGCAAACCGCGCCCCCCGGGGCACCAGCTCGGCCACCGACCGCAGGCGGGGGGTAAGTTCAACGGTTCTCATCGGTATCACCTCATGATAAAAAAGGAGCGGCCGGAGGGCCGCCCCTTTTTGGTTCCGGAGTCTTTTACTGCGCGGCGGCCACACTGGCATTGATCTTGGCCAGCAGCTCCTCCACCTCGACGCCGTGCACCATGCAGGCCTGCTCCACAGTCTCACCGCGGGAGGAGGGGCAGCCCAGGCAGTGCATGCCGATGGACAGGAAGATGGGCGCGGTCTCAGGCGCAATATCCAGGATGTCGCCGATAATCGTATCTTTTGTAATCTGAGCCATAGGTGTAATACCTCCAAAATTCTAGGATATTAGTAGTATATCCTATTTTTCTGATTTTTTCAAGACACAGTTTTCTTTTCCGTAACATCAGCGGACAAAAAAAGGACGCCCCTGTGGGCGTCCTTTTCAAGTTGGCGGTTAGCCCTGCTCGCGCATACGGGCGAAGCAGTCGCTGCAGTACACGGGACGGTCGGACTTGGGCTCGAAGGGCACCTTGGCCTCGCCGCCGCAGGCAGCGCAGGTAGCGGTGAAATACTCGCGGGGGCCACGGGAAGCGGCCTTGCGGGCATCACGGCAGGCCTTGCAGCGCTGGGGCTCGTTCTGGAAGCCGCGCTCGGCGTAGAACTCCTGCTCACCGGCGGTGAACACGAACTCCTGGCCACATTCCTTACATACCAGAGTCTTGTCTTCGTACATGATTTTACCCTCTCTTTGCTTTGTTGCCCAGGTCCGGATGATCCGATTGTGCTGGGTCAGTAATATTGCGTTCAGCTTACGCTGACATCGCCAGATGAAGATTGCTGTGCCAACTTGCGCCGAATGCGCTGGACAGCGTTGTCCACCGATTTCGGGGACTTGTTTACCTCGGCTGCGATTTCAGAATAGGACAGACCGTTCAGATACAACCGAAGTACGCTTGCTTCGAAACCGGACAATTGGCCCATCAGTGTTTCCATTCGCTCCCGGAAGGACTCCCGGCTGAGAAATATCTCCTCCGGGTCTTCCACCTGCCGGCCTGGCGCATGGTAGGCAAACCGATCTCCGTTCCCGCTAAAAAGAGGGGTTTCGAACGAGACTGAGTTGTTCAGCGGTGTGTGCTTATCTCTCGCTGCTGCTTTTATTACAGAGAACAGGCGGTTCTTGATACAGACCTCCGCATAAGTGCGAAATACAGCCGCTTTGGAGGAGTCATACTCTCGGATCGCGGCTAACAGGCCGACCATACCCTCCTGAATCAGATCCTCACTGTCGCCGCCCGCCAGAAAATAGGGGCGTGCGCACATCCGCACCAAGCGGTTATAGCGCATGACCAGACGCTCTTCTGCCACACGGTCGCCGGAGGCGGCCAAACGGCACAGCGTTTCGTCCGTGAGTTCCTGGGAAGGAATATGATCTGGTTTCATACCGGTTCTCCTTATACATTATACGCGGATAATTCTGGATTTGTCAAGCTTTTGCGCAAAAATTTCCCGTTAAGATCCATGATTTTTTATTACATTTGCCAAAAGCTCCGCCGTTTCCCGCGCTACAGGCTCGGTCTGAGCCTCCACCATCACGCGAATGAGAGCCTCAGTCCCGGAGGGGCGCACCAGAACACGACCGTTTCCGGCCAGCTTTTCCTCCTGCTCCGCCACGGCGCTCTGAAGCGCAGGGGCCGACAGGACGGCCTCCTTCTTTGCCTTATCGGCCACCGGCACATTGATGAGCACCTGGGGATAGCGTTTGCACTCCCCTACCAGCTCGGAGGCTTTCTTGCCGGAGCGGCAGAGCAGATCCAGGAATTGCAGCGCGGTGAGCTGGCCGTCTCCGGTGGTGGCGTAGCGCCGGAAAATCGTGTGCCCCGACTGCTCGCCCCCAATGACATAGCCGCACTCCTCCATCTTCTCCAGCACGTTGCGGTCGCCCACACTGGTGCAGAACAGCCCAATGCCGTGCTCCTTGCAGAAACGGTGCAGGCCCAGATTGCTCATAACGGTGCCCACAATGGCTCCGCCGGCCAGTTCCCCCGCCTCTTTCAGCGCCAGCCCACAGGCGGCGATCACCTGGTCGCCGTCGATCTCCTCTCCCGTCTCGTCCACCATCAGGCAGCGGTCCGCGTCGCCGTCAAAGGCGATGCCCAGATCATACCCGCCCGCCTTCACCATGGCTTTCAACTGGTCCAGGTGGGTGGAGCCGCAGCCGTTATTGATGTTGACGCCGTCGGGATCGGCGTGAATCACGTCGGTGTGCAGGTCGGGGAACCGGTCAAACAGCCGGGCCGCAGTGGCAGAGGCCGCGCCGTTGGCACAGTCCACCAGAATATGCAACCCCGCCAGCTCGGAGCCGATGGTGGAAACCAGGTGGTCGATATAGTCCTGGGACTCCTTCTCATCGGCGTAAATCACCCGGCCGATCTCCCCGCCGGTCTTGAGGGGCACGGCGATATCGTTCAGCAAAATTTCCTCAATCTTCCCCTCCAGCTCGTCGGAGAGCTTGAAGCCCTGGCCGTTGAAAATTTTGATTCCGTTGTGCTCAAAGGGGTTGTGGGAGGCAGAAATCACGATGCCCGCATCCGCCTTGGTGTCCACGGTGATCCACGCCACGGCGGGTGTGGGAATCACGCCCAGGTGGAGCACATCCGCCCCCGCGGAGCACAGCCCCGCAATCAGCGCCCCCTCCAGCAGATCCGAGGAGATGCGGGTATCCTTGCCGATGGTGAAGCGGGGCTGTCCACCTCCCTTCTCCCGGGTCATCACCTGCGCGGCGGCCATGCCCACCCGGAAGGCCAGCATGGCGTCCAGTCCGTCGTTGACGACACCGCGGATGCCGTCGGTTCCAAATAATTTACCCATATTCGATAGCCACCTCATTCTTATCAGTTCAGTCGATCGTCATTCGCTTGGTCATGCTCCCCCTCCAGCGGCGTTTTCTTCCGCCGCACCGCCTGTTTCACCGGCCTGGAGAACAGGGCGGACAACAGCCCCACCACCAAAACGGCGAGGAGGTTAGCCTCCACCGGCTCCATAAGCATATCGGCCACCCAAAAGGCAAAGACGGTGCACAGGGTGTCCAGCGGGATGTAGAGGAGATTGGCCAGACGGGGACTGGCCCAGCCGAGCTTGACCAGCGCCTTGGTCAGGCCAGCGGTGAACAGCTCCAGGGGCAGGCCGAGCACCGCCTCCACCAGAACATAGAGCACCAGCCAGCCGAAGGAGTCGCAGCGGACGCCCAGCAGATGCAGCAGCCCGGCGTCCACCAGCACAATTACCGCCATAACGCCCAGAACGAGCGCCGCGATTACACCGCCGCCCAGGATGGGAACCAGGGGGTTCTTTTTCACCCAGCTCTCCCCCTACAGCGAGAGCTGCTCCAGTCCGCAGGCCCCGCCGGGCACGGTCAGGCCCAAGTGCTCGTAGGCCCGACGGGTGACACAGCGCCCGCGGGGGGTGCGGGTGAGAAAACCCATCTGCATCAGATAGGGCTCATAGACGTCCTCGAGGGTAATTGCCTCCTCGTTGATGGTCGCCGCCAGGGTCTCCAGGCCCACCGGGCCGCCGCCGTAGTGCTCAATGATGCTGGCGAGCATCCGCCGGTCGACGGCGTCCAGCCCCAGGTGGTCCACCTCCAGTGCCGTGAGCGCCTGGTCTGCCACCGGACGGGTAATCACACCCCCGGCCTTCACCTGGGCAAAGTCCCGCACCCGGCGCAGCATTCGGTTGGCGATGCGGGGTGTGCCACGGCTGCGGCAGGCGATCTCCATTGCGCCGTCCGACTCTATGGGAACGTCCAGCAGGCCGGCCGACCGGGTGACAATCTGCGCCAGCTCCTCCGGTGTGTAGAGCTCCAGGCGCAGGGTCACGCCGAAGCGGTCCCGCAGGGGTGCGGAGAGCTGCCCTGCCCGGGTGGTAGCGCCGATCAGGGTGAAGCGGGGCAGATCCAGCCGGATGGAGTTGGCCGAGGGCCCCTTGCCGATGATGATGTCGATGGCGAAGTCCTCCATGGCCGGGTATAAAATCTCCTCCACCGAGCGGTTGAGCCGGTGAATCTCGTCTACAAAGAGGATGTCGTTCTCCGCCAGATTGGTGAGCAGCGCGGCCAGATCGCCGGGCTTCTCAATGGCGGGGCCGGAGGTGATGCGGATATTGACCCCCATCTCGTTGGCAATGATGCCGCTGAGGGTGGTTTTGCCCAGGCCGGGCGGGCCGTGAAGCAGAACGTGGTCCAGGGGCTCGCCCCGCATTTTGGCGGCCTGGATAAAGACCTCCAGGTTGCCCTTGGCCTTCTCCTGCCCGATATACTCCCGCAGGGTCTTGGGGCGCAGGGAACCCTCGTTCTCGTCATCCCGCGTCAGCGATGTGGTGACGAGCGGCTCCTGGGTCTCAAACCCGGTATCGGAAAAGTCAATGCTCAAGTATGTTCACTTCCTCATTCTGACGTAGATGCGTGCAATAAAAATGAACCGCTCCCCAAGCGCATTTTTAGCCCGACGTTAATTCTTGACCATCCTTTTCAGCGCCTGCTTGATGATCTCCTCCAGGGCAAGGCCGTCCACGTCAATGCCCTTGAGAGCTGCGGCAATCTCGCTCTGGCTGTAGCCCAGCACTGCCAGGGCGGCAGCGGCCTCGCTGGACTTGTTCTCCGGGATTACCGTGACGCCGGTGCCGCCATAGCTCTCGCCTCCGGGGGCGATCTGTCCCTTGGCCAGCTTGTCTTTCAACTCCAGGATGATACGCTGGGCGATTTTTTTCCCGATGCCCTGGGCCACCGTCAGGGCCTTTTCGTCCCCGGTGATGATGCTCATGGCCAGGGACTCGGGTGTGGCCGCAGACAGGATGGAGAGCGCAGCCTTGGGCCCCACACCGGACACCGAGGTGAGGAGCTGGAAGCAGTTGAGCTCATTCTCCGTGGAAAAGCCGAACAGCTCCATGGCGTCCTCACGGACATTCAGGTGGGTATAGAGCTTGGCCGGCTTCCCCTTTTGCAGATGGGACAGGGTGTTGTTGGTGGTGCGGCAGGCATAGCCCACCCCGCCGCAGTCGATGACCGCCAGAAAGGGGGCCATGTGAGCCACCACGCCGTTCAGATAATAAAACATTGTTTTTGCTTCTCCTAACGCACTTGTTTCCGCACCTCATAGCGCCCGCTGCCCGGGCGGGCCGCGTCGGGGCTCTGAAGGCGGGAGGTAAACGAGCGGGCGTGGCACAGGGCGATGGCCACCGCGTCGGCGGCGTCGTCCGGCTTAGGAACGGCGCTCAAATTCAGCAGACGGCGGGTCATATCCATGACCTGCCGCTTCTCCGCCTTTCCGTAGCCCACTACCGCCTGCTTGACCTGGCTGGGGGTATACTCAAAGATGGGCACCCCCCGGCGCTCCGCCGCCAGCAGGAGAACTCCCCTGGCCTGGGCCACGCCGATGCCCGTAGTAATATTGTTGTTGAAAAACAGCTCCTCCACTGCCATGGCCTGGGGCTGGAATTGGGCCAGCAGCAGGTCCATATCGTCGGCGATCTGCCGCAGACGTGCGGGCAGGGGCTCCCCTGCCGGTGTGGTAATTGCGCCGCACTGCACCAGGCGCTGACGGCCACGATCGGCCTCCACCAGCCCAAAGCCCACAATGGCAAAGCCGGGGTCTATGCCTAAAATCAGCATGGTATCCGTTCCCCTCCTGAGTCCATACGAAATTTATTTTACCACGGCGGGCACGGCGGCGCAAGCCGAAAAACGGGCCGCGGCGCAGCGCGCCGCGGCCCGTCAGTCAGGCTCTCGGGTGGGCTTTGTTGTAGACGTCCTTCAGCTTCTGGTTGACCAACTGGGCATAGATCTGGGTGGACGAAATGTCCGCGTGTCCCAGCATCTCCTGGATGGAGTGGAGATCCGCGCCGTTTTCCAGCAGATGGGCGGCAAAGGAGTGGCGCAGGGTGTGAGGGGTGATTTCTGTCTGAATTCCGGCCTTCTCCTGATAGTGCTTGATGATCTTCCAAAAGCCCTGGCGGCTCATGCGCTCCCCGCTCATATTCACGAACAGGGCGCGTTCATGCGGGTGCTCCAGCATCTGGGGCCGCACGTGCTCTATGTAGTCCTGAAGCGCCCGGACAGCCGCCGGGTAGAGGGGGATCATCCGCTCCTTTCCCCGGCCGGAACAGCGGATAAAGCCGGCGGACAGGTTGACATTTTCCAGATCCAGACCAATCAGTTCAGAGACGCGGATACCCGTGGCATAAAGCAGCTCCAGCATGGCCCGATCGCGGCAGCCCTTGGCATCCGAGGCATCCGGCTGCTCCAGAAAGAGTTCCACCTCCTTGGAGGTGAGGATGTGGGGCAGCTTCCGCTCTACCTTCGCCGGGGCCAGCCCCCTGGCCGGATTGACGGACACCCTGCCCTCCGCGATCAGATAGCTGTAGAAAGACTTCAGAGAGGCCAGCGACCGGGTTACCGTGGCCGCCGACTTACCCTTGGCCGACAAAAATCTCGTATAAGACTCCACATCCTTCTGTGCGGCCTGCTCCGGCGGAACCCCCTCCCCTTCCAGCCAGTGGAGATACTGGGTCACATCCCGCAGATAGGAGCTCAACGTGTTGGCGGAGGCCCGCTTTTCCTCTGTCAAATAGTGCGCATAACCTGATTGATAATCCATCCGTCCAACACCTTCTCGCAGTATCTCTATAGGCTCAGGAACGTCCCCGCCAGGCTGGATACCAGGCCGGGCACTACAAAGCAGTCCAGCAGCAGACTCACACACAGCGCGACGGCACAGGCGCCGCAGCGGAAAAAATAGAGTTTCCCATAGGGCGGAGGGGTTTTCCCATCCCCCCAGACCCGTCCGGCCAGCACCCGGGCGGCCAGGAGGCCCTGCACCCCAAGCACAAACAGCACCGGCACCGAAAGCGCACCGCTCACCCCAAAGACCAAGAGGGCCAGCAGACAGCCCGCGCCGCCGAACAGGCGCACAAATGAGGCAATCGAAAAGGCCAGCAGGAATCCCCGCACCGCAAACAGCAGGGGCAGCCCCAGAAGTCCCAGCGCGGTGAAGCCCAGCAGCAGCGCCAGCAGCGGCCAGCGCACGGTGTCCCACACCAGTGAGGCCAGCGCAGGCGCTGTAATCTCCCCCGCCTGAGCGGCGCGAAGAAATCCCTCCACGTAGGCGGCCAGGCTCTCCTGACCCCCGCCTCCGATATGGGATGCCAGCAGGCATCCTACCAGCCCGCCCAGCAAAAAGCAGGCCGCAGTTACTGCCAGCACCGGAATAAGCCCATCCCCTGAAATTCTCCACGCTTCCGCCGCCCTGCGCATCGCCCTCACCTCCCATGGGAGCATATGCGGACAGGACCTCGATTAGACGCGTGCCAACGGTTTACATGCTAACTATAGCTTACCAGGCCGTCTTGTGCAAGGACGGAAAAGAAAAAACTTCATTTTTGTATATTATGCCAAGTTGTTATGTTTACTTAATTATGTAAACTGTGTATACAAAAAGAGGAGCGCCACAAAGTGTGGCGCTCCTCTTTACTAAAATTATAGTCACTGTTTTTGCCGACATCCGGCTCAATTCATCACTTTTTGTCTGTTTGTAGCGGAGATTACGATTTGTATAATTACGATCTGTATATGTCACTCCGCCATTCCGGCCGCGATCGCCCGCAGAGCGATGGCACACTCCAGCCGCTTTCGCTCCAACTCACAGCCCACACGGTGGGGCTTTTTTATGTCGCCATTGACAAGCAGGTTGGACGCGCTACACCCACCCGAGCAGTAGAACCGTGCCCAGCAATCCCTGCACTCCTCGCGGGTGTAGATGTTCAGTCCGGCAAAGCGGCCCGACAGCTCCTGATCGAAGGTGCCATCATAAAGGCTGCCCAGCTTGTAGTCCTCGTTGCCTACAAACTGGTGGCAGGGGTAAATGTCCCCCTCCGGGGTGATAGCCACATACTCGCAGCCCGCCCCGCAGCCCCGCAGGCGCTTGATCACGCAGGGGCCTTGGGCCAGATCCACATTGAAGTGGAAGAAGTTGGTTTCCGGGTGGTCCCTGAGATACTCCGCCAGGCGCTCGTACTCCGCCTTCAGGGCGGGCAGATCTGCCTCCTGGAGGGCATAGGGATCCTCCTCCTTCCCAACCACCGGCTCCACCGAGATATTCCGTCCGATGGAGGCCAACGCCTTCACGTCCTCGGCAAAGTCCTGATGGAACCGTGTAAAGGTGCCCCGGAGGTAGTAGTCCTTCGTCCCACGGCCCTCAATGAGCTTCTGGAACTTGGGCACAATCACGTCATAGCTGCCCTTGCCGTTGACCGTGGGCCGGAGGTCATCGTTGACCTCCTTTCGCCCGTCGATGGAGAGAACTGCGTTGGACATCTCACGGTTGATGTACTCGATGTTCTCATCATTGAGGAGCACACCATTAGTTGTAATTGTAAAGCGGAAGCACTTGTTGTGCTCCTCCTCAATGGAACGGGCGTACTCCACCGTCTTCTTTACGGTATCCATGGCCATCAGCGGCTCGCCGCCGAAGAAGTCCACCTCGATGTTACGGCGGTGGCCCGACTTGGCGATGACGAAGTCGATGGCCCGTTTGGCGGTCTCGAAGTCCATGGTCATGCGGTGGCCAGTGCCGAAATCGCCGGTGGAGGCAAAGCAATACTTGCACCGCAGGTTGCAATCGTGGGAGACATGGAGGCACAGGGCCTTCACCAGGGCCTGCTGCTGCATGGAGGCAGCCTTCTCCCGGTCAATGTAGTCGTCCTCCTCAAAGAGCAGCCCCTCGGCCGCCAGACCGCGCAGCTCCTGCCAAGCCTCCTCCAGGGCGGCTGGGTCGTACTGGGGCAGCCTGGCGCAAAGCTCCGCGGGGCAGTGCTCCCCCATGGGGGGCTGCACCTGCTCCAGAAGGTGGTAGGTGAGCTCGTCCAGCACGTGGACGGCGCCGCTGTTGACGTCCACGGCGATATTCACGCCAAGGCATTGAAAGGTATGTACCATATTTGTTCGTTCCTCACTTTATTACGGCATACAAAAAGGGTGGGATGCCCCACCCTTTTCGAGCCAAGTTCGTTTTTACTGGTTCTCGCACTTCTGGTTGGCAACGGTGCAAGAGGTCTTACAGGCGGACTGGCAGGAGGTCTGGCACTCGCCGCAGCCGCCGTGGGCGGCGCTCTTCTTCAGAGTCGCGCCGTTGAGCGTCTTCACATGCTTCATTCTGGTTTCCCTCCCATAACGATGGTTTGGAGCGATTATAACACATTCTCCGCCCGATTTCAATTATTTTCTGCGTTTTTTCCGGGCAGGCTTCTTCTTACCCCCGCCGCCCAGGATTCCGGCGGCAGCTCCGCCGCACAGGGAGCCGCACAGCAGGCCGATGCCCCCCGCCTCCAGAGAGACCGTTTCGAAGCAGAGTGCCCCGATGGTAAGCAGCAGCAGGAAGAGCACTCCGCCGGTGGTAAGGCCAACGATCAGCGCCCGGCTCCCACAGCGCCGCACTGCCAGCAGGCCGCCCGCAAAGGCCCCCAGCACACATCCCACGATGGTGAGCTGATACATCAGCTCCTCCCCTGCCAGTCCGCCGGAAATGGCCGCCGACGCCACCAGCAGAAAGACAAAGCAAACCGCCAGCGCGGCCACGCCACCCAGCACCAGCCCCATTCCGCAGCGGATCAGCTTTGCGCTCTGCTCCTCCTCCTTTTTTTTCATAAAAACACCCTCCCTTGGCATGGATTCCTACTGAAACCTATGCAGGGAGGGCGTTCACTATTACTTCTTGTCCTTGGAATCCTTGGTGTCCGCAGGAGCGTTCTCCGTGGACTGGGTGCCCTTGGTGGAGATGGCCCACTTGGTGAACTCCATACGCACACGGTCGGCGCTGGTCTCGATGATGATGGTATCCTCCTTCACCTGGCAGATGGTGCCTACCACGCCGCCGATGGTGGTGATCTCATCGCCCACCGCCAGCTCAGAGCGCATCTTGGCCGCCGCCTTTTTCTTCTTGTTCTCCGGCCGGATGAGCAGGAAATAGAAGACCGCGATCAGGATCACGAACGGCAGAAGCATACTCAATAAGCTTGCACTACCATTCGTCCCTGAATTTGTCAGCAGAACGCCAGCAGTCTGTGTCAGCAAAATAATCCCCTCCGATTCATACTTTGACGTTAAAACGTCACCAATAGAACATTATAAAGCGAAAAGCAGATTTTGACAAGCCCTTTTCGCCTCATTCACAGAAACTTCACAGCCGCCCGGCCAATTTCTCGGAATACTCCGCCCGGAATGCCGCGAATTGGCCCGCGTCCAGTGCCTGGCGGATACGTTCGGCCAGTTTGTTGTAGAAATAGAGGTTGTGAAGCACCGCCAGACGCATGGCCAGCATCTCCTCCGCTGCAAAGAGGTGGCGCAGATAGGCCCGGGAGAAGGAGCGGCACACCGGGCAGTCGCAGTCCGGGTCGATGGGCCGCTCGTCCAGCTTGTACTTCTCATTGCGGATATTCAGCGCCCCCGACCAGGTGAAGAGCTTGGCGTGGCGGGCATTGCGGGCAGGCATCACGCAGTCGAAGAAGTCCACGCCCCGGGCCACACCCTCGATGATGTTGGAGGGGGTACCCACCCCCATGAGGTAGCGGGGCTTCTCCGCCGGCATATAGGGCTCCACCGCGTCGATGATGTCATACATCACCTGGGTGGGCTCCCCCACCGCCAGGCCGCCGATGGCGTAGCCCTCGCAGTCGATCTTGGCGGTCTCCTTCATGTGCCAGATGCGCAGCTCCGGGAAAGTGGCGCCCTGATTGATGCCGAAGAGCATCTGGCGGGGATTCACCGTATCAGGCAGGGCGTTGAGCCGGTCGTGCTCCGCCTTGCACCGGGCCAGCCAGCGCAGGGTGCGCTCGCAGGAGGCTTTGGCATACTCATAGGTCGCCGGGTTTTCCACGCACTCGTCGAAGGCCATGGCGATGTCAGAGCCCAGGTTGGACTGAATCTGCATGGACTCCTCCGGCCCCATAAAGATGCGGCGCCCGTCGATGTGGGAGGCGAAGGTGACCCCCTCCTCCTTGATCTTGCGCAGGCCCGACAGGGAGAACACCTGGAACCCGCCCGAGTCGGTCAGGATCGGGCCGTCCCACCGCATGAACCTGTGCAGGCCGCCCATCTGCCGCACCACTTGGTCGCCGGGGCGCAGGTGAAGGTGGTAGGTGTTGGATAGCTCTACCTGACAGCCGATCTCCTTCAGATCGTGGGCCGACACCGCACCCTTGATGGCCCCCTGGGTGCCCACGTTCATGAACACCGGCGTCTGCACCGTGCCGTGGGCGCAGGTAAAGACACCCCGGCGGGCCTTTCCCTCTGTTTTCAGGACTTCAAACACGTCAAAACTCCTTTGTCAAAAACTTACCTTCCATAATACCAGAAGGACTGAGCTTTGACAAGAGTATCCCTCATGCCCCCGCCTCAACGCCGTCTATGGTCTGCTGGACAATGGACTCCATCATATCGCCGGTGAGAGCTCCCGGCACATAGCCGAACACATTCCCATCCGCGCCGATCATGAAGGTGGTGGGAAAGGCGGAAATGCCGTAGGAGTAGAATACCTCTCCTGTAACGTCCATCACCACCGGGAAGGTGTAGCCGCCGTCCTCCAGGAACTGCTCCACCTCCGGCTGAGTAACATCCTGATGATAGGGGTACTCCTCCGACTTTGGATTGGCCACGCCCAGAACGATCACATCTCCCTCGTTGTTCCCGTATTTCTCGTAGAGCGCCTGCACCTCCGGCATCTCGCGCTTGCAGGGACCGCACCAGGTCGCCCAGAAGTTGAGAAACACCGTCTTGCCCTCATAGTCGGATAGAGTGTGCTCCTCCCCGTACTGGTCCACCAGGGTGAAGTCCGGCGCGGGAATCACCGGCCGCCCGCTGGCCGCCGGGCTCTCCTCCGGTCCGGCGGGCACGCTCCCCTCTGGTGTGGGGGCCGGAGTTCCGCTTGTCTGAGCCTGGGGCGTTTCGGCCGCTCCGCTGCCCGCCGCGCTGGACAGGTAACTGGTAATGCCGTTCATGAAGCCGGTCAGTGTCATGACGCCCATGAGCACCAGCAGGACCGCGCCCACCTTCACAGTGTAGCGCACCACCCTCTGGTGGCGCTTGAAAAAGCCCAGCACCGCCCCGGTAAACAGTCCCACGGCCAGGAAGGGGATCACAAAGCCGAGGGTGTATACCGCAATCAGCAGGAAGCCGCGGGCGGCGCTGCCCGCCGAAGAGGCCATCAGCAAAACGCTGCCCAGCGTGGGACCCACGCAGGGCGTCCACGCAAAGCTGAAGGTAAAGCCAAGCACCAGGGCCACCAGCGGGTTCATAGCCCACCGGTCCAGCCGGAAGGGCAGCCGGTGCTCCCGCTCCAGGGCGCCGGAGCGCCCGAACACGCCGAATTGGTACAGGCCAAACAGGATCATAATGATGCCGCTGATGCGGGCAAACCAGGTCTGGTTGCTGCGGAAAAAGCTTCCCAGTGCTGTAAAGCCGAACCCCAGCAGAAAAAAGGTAAAGCTGATGCCCACCACAAAGAACAGGGTGTTGACCAGTACCCTCCCCCTGGGATAGCGGATATTGCCGTCGCTGTCCACGTCCCTGGCGCCTCCCGCCAGATAGCTGACGTAGAGGGGGACAAGGGGCAGCACACAGGGAGAGAAAAAGCTCAGCAGCCCCTGTAAAAACACCGTAAGTACCGGCACGCTCGTCTCCAGTGAAAGACCCATATTCATCTCCTTTGTTTCAAATAAAGTCTGCTGTCCAGCTCAGCCAGGCTGATCTCTGAGAGCCTGCTCCGGCAGCCCTCGTCCAGCTCCTCCAGCAGGCCGTCCATGACCTCCGCCATACCCGATGCCTCCAGACAGGGCTGATCCACGCCCCCGCCGCGCCAGTTGGTCGACACGAACCGCACCTCTAGCGCCCGGGCTACCTGATCTAATGTAAGGGCGGCGGGATCGCCCACAAAGCGGTAGCCGCCCTCATTCCCCTCCTTGGTTTCCACCAGTCCGGCCCGCTTCAGCCCCGCCATGATCTTTCGCACACGGGCCGGATTGGTACAGATACTGCGGGCCAGCTCCTCACTGGAGAGCTGCTCCTGCCGCCGGTTCAGGCAGATCAGGGCGTGGACCGCCACACAAAACGCACTATTCATGACAGGTTTTTATCCTTTACAGCATCCTCCAACAGGAACTCCTCCGCATAGTGGGCCGCCACGGCCCCGTCTGCCACTGCGGTGACGATCTGGCGCACCGCCTTAGTGCGGGCATCGCCCACCGCAAAGACGCCGGGCACGCTGGTGCGGGTGGTTTCATCCGCCACGATATAGCCCGAGGGGTCCAGCTCCACCTGGCCGGCAAACAGGGCCGTATCCGGCACCCGGCCGATGGCCACAAACAGGCCGTCGCAGAACAGCTCCCGCCGTGCGCCGGTGCGAAGATCCTCCACCTCAACGCCTGTCAGACGTTTCTCCTTGCGCAGAGCGGTAATGCGGCTGTTCCAAAGGATCTCAACGCCGTTTTCCCTCAGCGCGTCCCGATAGACCGCCGAGGCCCTCAGCTCGTCTCTCCGGTGGACCAGATAGACCTTTTTACAAAGCTTGGCCAGATAGAGCGCGTCGCCCACAGCGGTGTTTCCGCCTCCGTTGACCACTACCGTCTTGCCGCGGTAGAGCATGCCGTCGCAGGCGGCGCAGTACGCCACCCCGCGCCCGCGGAGCGCCTGCTCGTCCGGCAGGCCCAGCTCACGCGGGAACGCCCCCGTGGCCAGGATCACCGCCTCGGCCTCAAAGCTGCCCTCGGTACTCTCGATCCGCTTGGGCCGGCCCGCCAGCTCCACCGAGCGCACCTCGCCGTATACCGTGGACACGCCGAACCGCCAGGCCTGGCGCTCCATCCGCTCTCCCAGCTCGAAGCCGTCAATGCCCTCCTCAAAGCCGGGATAATTGTCAATCCGGTCCGTGGTCGCCATCTGGCCTCCGGCGGAGAGCTTTTCCAGCACCGCCACCGAGCGCCCGCTCCGGGCACAGTACAGGGCCGCCGTATAGCCGCCGGGTCCGCCGCCGATCACAATCACGTCATAGTGCTTTACACCCATCCGGCGCACCTCCTCTCTTACAGTCCGGCCCACTCTACAATCTGCGCCTTTGAGCCGGGGGCGATCAGCGGCTCTCCCGCCTGTCCATTCCGAAATACCAGCAGCGTGGGGATGGTCTCCACCCCAAACCGCTCTGCCAGCTCCGGCTGCTCGTCCACATTCACCTTGCCGACCACCATCTGCTCCCCATACTGTCCAGCCACCTGGTCCACCGCAGGGGCAATACGCCGGCAATAGGTGCACCAGGGCGCCCAGAAGTCCACCAGAACCGGCTTCTCCGCCCTCAGCACCTGCTCCTCAAAATTTTCTTTCGTGATGACGATCGCTTCCATTACATTCATCCTTTCTGTTTGCCCTTTTCTTTTCTACTGGAGATAGGGTTCCAAGCCTTTGCGGCTTCCACTCATACTTATTTGTAATTTTTTTAGTTACAGTTTGTACTGTAACTTTAGCAGATACAGAATGATCTGTCAAGCGAATTCTCCCTGCCTTAACAAATTCTTTATCTAAATCCGTCAATCCTTACTCCATTTCAATCCACTCCATACTACAATAGGGATCATTCAGAAAGGAGCTCCTTTGCTGTGATTGAATTGAAAAATCTCTACAAGTCATACCGCGGAAAATCGGTACTGATGAACATCAGTCTGACCATCCAGGACAACGAGTTTTTTGTCCTGATCGGTTCCAGCGGATGCGGGAAAACGACCCTGTTGAAAACGCTCAACAAGCTCAACCCCATTGACAAAGGCGAGATTCTCATCAATGGCACCCCCATCAACCGGATCAAGGTGACCCAGCTTCCCCGCCTGATGGGCTATGTCGTCCAGGAGGGCGGCCTGTTCCCCCATATGACGGTGGAGGACAACATCGCTCTGGCCATGCGTGTGGCCGGGTACCCCAAGGAAAAAATCTACGACCGGATCACCGAGCTGCTGGAGCTGGTCAACCTGGAGCCGGACCAATACCGCAGCCAGTACCCCTCCCAGCTCTCCGGAGGCCAGCGGCAGCGCATCGGCGTAGCCCGCGCCTTTGCCGCCGACCCGGAGATCATCCTCATGGATGAGCCCTTCTCCGCCCTGGACCCCATGACCCGCGCCGAGCTCCAGGACGAGGTGCACCGGCTCCAGCTCCGGTTCCACAAGACCATTGTTTTCGTCACTCACGACATGGATGAGGCCGTCAAGCTGGCCGACCGCATCTGCATCCTGCAAAACGGCCATGTGGTCCAGTGCGACAAGCCGGAGAACATCCTCAAGCATCCCGCCAACGAGTACATCAACTCCTTCATCGGCAAGAACCGCCTGTGGGAGAACCCCTCCTTTATCCGGGCCGAGGACATCATGCGCCCCCGCCCCATCACCATCTCTCAGAGCCGCACAGTGGTGCAGGCGGTACAGCTCATGCGGCACTATAACATCGACAGCCTGCTGGTCACCGGCGACGACAATAAGTTTGCCGGTATGGTGTGGCTCCAGGATCTGATCGGCATCGACCAATACAGCTCCCCGGTCTCCTCGTTCCTCTCTGACGATTATCTGTCCGTCCGGGTGGACGACAGCCTGAGCACTGTACTGGAAAAGGTAGCGGACTATGGCGAGAAGGACTTCGGCATCCTGCCCGTCCTGGATGCGGAGGGAGCCATTCGCGGTTTCCTGAACCGGAGCAGCCTCCTCTCCACCCTGAGCCGCCGTTTCATCGACGAGCCGGTTGAGCGCGACGAACAGGAGGGTGCGTAATTATGGGCATTTCATTCTCTCTGTCCTCCTTCTGGGAGCTCCTGGTCTCCCGCTGGCCCGAACTGGTCACCGAGCTTTTCCGCCACATCAACATGACCACACTGGCCCTGCTCATCTCCCTGGCCATCGGTGTGCCGCTGGGCATCCTTATCACCCGCAACCAGACAGCGGCCAAAATCGTCATTGGCATCGCCAACGTCATGCAATCCATCCCCTCCATCGCCCTGCTGTCCCTGGCCGTCTGCTTTCTGGGCATCGGCACGGTGCCCGCCATCCTGATGGTCTTTGTGTATGCCTTCCTCCCCATTCTGAAGAATACCTATACCGGCATCATGAGCGTGGACCCCAAGAACCTGGAGGTAGCCCGGGGCATGGGCTTGACGCGCACGCGCTGCCTGTTTCTGGTGGAGCTGCCCATCGCCGCCCCCTTCATCATGGCCGGTATCCGCATCGCCGCCGTGGCCTCTGTGGGCACTATGACCATCGCCGCCTTTGCCGGCGCCAAGGGTCTGGGCTGGTTTATCAATCTGGGCCTCAACTCCCTGAATGTGGAGATGATCCTGCTGGGCGCCGTCCCGGTTTCCCTGCTGGCGCTGCTCTTTGATTTCATCTTCGCCAAGCTGGAGCAGGCGGTCACCAGTGAGGGCCTGCTTCCCAACGAGCAGATCCAGAATCTGCCCAAGAAGGTCATCCGCCGCCGGCAGGTGATCGCCGTGGGCGTGTGTGTCGCCCTGGTGGTGGTCGCCATTGGCGGAAACCTGGTCAACAAGAAGTCTGACAAGCACCTGACCGTCGGCGCCTCCAACTTCACCGAGGTCTACATCGTTGGCAACATCTACAAGGAGCTCATCGAGGCCAAGACCGACATCCAGGTGGACACCACCTTCGGCCTGGCCAGCACCTCCCTGGAGATGACCGCCATGGAGAACGGCGACATCGACATGGTGGTGGACTACTCCGGACAGGTGTACCTCTCTGTCCTGGGACTGCCTCTGAACACCAACACCGACGAAGTCTATGAGATCCTGTCGGAGAAAATGCGGGACGACTACAACATCTCCGTCTCCGCCCCCCTGGGTTACAACAACACTTATGCCATGAGCGTCCGGCCGGAGATCGCCGAGCAGTATCAGCTCGAAACCCTCACCGATCTGATGGCCGTAGCACCCGAACTCCGTCTGGGCTGTACCGCCGACTTCACCCAGCGGGAGGATGCCCTTCCCCGCCTGGAGTCCACCTTCCATACCAAGTTCGGCGAGGTCAACGCTTTGGACGTGGCGGTGCGCTATACCGCCATCGACAGCGGCCAGGTGGATGTTATCGACGCCTTCGCCACCGACGCCCTCCTCTCCAAGTTTGACCTGGTTCAGCTGGAGGATGACGCCAGCTTCTTCCCGCCCTACTACGCGGTCAACTTTATCCGTCAGGAGTGTCTGGACGAGTACCCCGAGCTGAAGGAGGTGCTCGCCCTGCTGGACGGTCGCATCTCCAATGAGGCAATGGCCGCCATGAACGCCGAGGTAGACCTCGAGGGCAGAAACGCCGCCGATGTCGCCCATGACTTTCTGGTGGAAGAGGGCCTTATCTGACCCATACAAAAACCGGGGTTCCCACAACTTGTGGGAACCCCGGTTTCTCTTTTTCGTTCTGACTCAGCCGATGAACATCGCATCTCCAAAGGAGAAAAACCGATAGCGCTGCTCCACCGCCTCCTTATAGGCGGCCAGGACATGCTCCCGCCCTGCCAGGGCGGAAACCAGCATGATAAGCGTGGATTCGGGCAGGTGAAAATTGGTGATAAGACAGTCCAGCGCCTTGAAGCGGTAGCCGGGATAGATGAAGATATTCGTCCACCCCGCGCACTCCTTCAACGTGCCGTCCTCCGCCGCCCAGCTCTCGATGGTGCGGCAAGAGGTGGTACCCACACAGATGACCCGCCCCCCTTCCCGCTTGGTACGGTTGATGGTCTCGGCGGTCTCGGCGGAGATCATGCAGTATTCGCTGTGCATCTCGTGGTCGGTGATCTCCTCCTCCTTCACCGGACGGAAGGTGCCCAGGCCCACATGGAGCGTCACATAGCAGACCTTTACCCCCATTTCCTGCACCTGCTCCAGCAGGGCACGGGTAAAGTGGAGTCCGGCGGTGGGTGCCGCGGCGGAGCCCACCGCCCGGGAGTACACCGTCTGGTAGCGCTCGGGGTCGTTCAGCTCCGCCTTGATGTAGGGCGGCAGGGGCATCTTGCCCAGCCGCTCCAGGGTCTCCAGGAAGATCCCCTCATACTCGAAGCGGACCAGCCGGTTGCCCCCCTCGCATACCTCCACCACCTCGGCCTTGAGGGAGCCGTCCCCGAAGGACAGCCGCGTCCCCGGCTTCAGCTTGCGGCCGGGGCGCACCAGGCACTCCCACACCTTGTCCCCCCGGTCGATGAGCAGCAGCACCTCCACCGCACCGCCGGTGGGCTCCCGATGGCCCAGTAGCCGGGCGGGCAGCACCCGCGAGTCGTTGAGCACCAGGCAGTCCCCCGGGCGCAGGAGGGTAGGCAGATCAAAAAAATGCATGTGCCGGGTGGCTCCGGTCTCCTTGTCCAGCACCAGCAGTCGGGAGGCGTCCCGCCGCTCCAGCGGGGTCTGAGCAATCAGCTCCTCCGGCAGATAAAAATCAAAATCAGCGGTTTTTATGGCTTGCGCACCTCGATTCCAGTATAGTAAAAGGTCAGAATATCCTTGTAAGTATCACCCTGCTGGGCCATGGCATAGGCGCCCCACTGGCTCATGCCCACTCCGTGCCCCCAGCCGGACCCAGTGATGGTAAAGACGCCGGAGCTGCCGGCCGACGCGGAGGGCTTCACCTGAGAGGTGACGCCGTCCCCGCCGATGGCATAGACCTGCCCCTCAGTCAGTGTGCTCACTGCCCCACTCCCATCCACGGCATAGGCTCCGTTCAGTGTACTGAGGGAACCGGTGCCATTGACCGCGTAGCCCCCGCCGCTGCCGCCCGATATGGTGTAGTGCTGGGAACGCAGCCCCAGGAAGGTGCGGCACGCCTCCCGCGTCTTGCTCCAGCTCCTGCCGTTGGCATCGGTGAAGGTGATCTCGATGGCATTTCCGGTGGGACTGGTCTTGGTCACCCGGAAATCCACGATGGTGCTGTTTCCATAGCCTTTGCTCTGGAGCAGCTCGGTAAGCTCTTGGGCGGTATAGGTCACCGTCCAGTTGTAGTTGGAGATACGGTCCACGACGGAGGCCTCATAGGGGTCAATCTTCCCGATGAGATAGGGGTAATCCCTCCCCCACACGTTGACGGCGCTCTCGCTGGCTCCGCCGTTGTGGGAGGAGTAAACCGCCTGGTCCGCCACCCGCCCGTTGTACCACAGATACACCCCGCTGGTCTCCTCCACCGCCCGGCGGCTGTTGTCGCTGGCGGTAGCGATACCCACGTAGGCCTGACAATCAGTGGTGTTGCACAGGTCGAAGCCCTGGCTCTGGTGCTTGCCCGCCTGGAGCTTTCCATAGGCGTAGCTGCGGGCGCAAACCGTCTGGGCTTTCAATGCCTCCAGGGGCCATGAGGGGCTCATCTCCTGGACGATGACGCCCTGGAGATAGTCGTCCATGGAAAGCACATTGACCACCGTGATATCCCCGCCGTTCCGGCGGTATTCAAACGCCCCGAAATAGGAATAGCCCCGGAAGTAGGTCTCCGCCTTCACCGTGTCGTCCCGACCGGGCTTAACCGCCAGATACAGGCCGGAGGTGCTGTCAAACTGAAAGAGGACCGTATTGGTGCCCGTCTTTACCACAGAGATCCCCGCTCCCGAGGTGCCCGCCACCGTGGCCCCGGTCAGGCCGAGGGAGGCCTGGGCCGCCTGAGCGGAGGTACTGTCCAGGTAGGCTCCCACCCGCACATAGTAGCGCCCGTCAATCCACGCCGGGAAGCCATCGCTGTACTGTGCCGCGGCGGCCGATGCCTCCTCAAAGGTGGCGTAGGTCTGGGGGAGCTGGAGATGGTAACACCCCACGGCGATGTCGGAGGTCTTGCTGTCGTAATAGCCGGAGCCGCTCCAGTCCACATTCGACCCGTAGTACACATTCTGGGTTTTCACCATGGAAACCGTCGTCTCACTGGTGTAGCCCAGGAGCTGGAAGGTCAGATCGCCGTCAAAGTAGCCGAAGCGGTAGCCGCTGCCCACGTCGTTGGCTAGGTTGGCCCCCGACAGGGCGTTTCCGCCGTAGAACAGGCCCACCCGGACCATCGGGTTGGCCTCCGCCGAGGCCGCACCAGCCGGAGCAAGCCCACTTATCAATAAAATTGCAAGACAGGCAATTACAAGCCGCAAAATATTTCCTTTTACCCTCTGCTTCATTGAATCACTTTTCAACTCTCTTTCATTGACACATGGGCTCCATCTGTGGTACAATCTTTGAAAACTAATCAGTATCAGATGCAGGATAGGAGCCGTGGCGGTTTCAAAAACGACAGGGAGCGCCCTGCACCTAAGTTGGACTGCGCCGTAGCGGTATCGTCTTTGACATTATAGTACAAAATCAGCGGACATGTAAACTGCTGATTTTCTTTTTATATGAAAGTCCTCATTTTCCCAGTCTCAAACAAGCTGGATCTGGAATAGGATATTATGGAACGACGGAGGTATTGGTTATGGAAAAGTACAAAGTTGGCGTCATCGGCGGCACCGGCATGGTCGGTCAGCGCTTCGTTACCCTTCTGGAGAACCACCCCTGGTTTCAGTTGACCGCCATCGCGGCCAGCAGCCGCTCTGCGGGCAAGACCTACGAGGAGGCCATTGGTGGCCGCTGGGCCCTGGATGTCCCCATGCCCGGGGAGGCCAAGGACATGGTGGTGCTCAACGCGGAAACAGACATCGACCGGATTGCCGCCCAGGTGGACTTCGTATTCTCCGCGGTGGACATGAAGAAGGAGGAAATTCAGGCCCTGGAGGAGGCTTATGCCCGCCGCGGGTGCCCCGTGGTCTCCAATAACTCCGCCCACCGCTGGACTCCCGACGTGCCCATGGTGGTGCCGGAGATCAATCCCGAGCACCTCCGGGTCATCGAAGCCCAGCGCAGGCGTCTGGGAACGGAGCGCGGCTTTATCGCCGTCAAGTCCAACTGTTCCCTGCAAAGCTATGTCCCCGCCCTCCATCCCCTGCGCGCCTTCGGCCTGGAGCAGGTGCTGGTCTGCACCTATCAGGCCATCTCCGGTGCGGGCAAGACCTTCGAAACCTGGCCGGAGATGGTGGACAACGTGATTCCCTACATCGGTGGTGAGGAGGAAAAGAGCGAGCAAGAGCCCCTGAAGCTGTGGGGCCGGGTGGAGGACGGCGTTATCGTCAATGCCGCAGGCCCGTCCATCACCGCCCAGTGTCTCCGCGTTCCCGCCTCCAACGGCCACATGGCAGCCGTTTTCGCCCGGTTCCGGAACAAGCCCTCTCTGGACGAAATCAAAGCCGCCTGGGCGGGCTTCCAGGGCCGTGCCCAGGAGCTGGCCCTGCCCTCTGCCCCCAAGCAGTTCCTGCACTACTTTGAGGAGCCTGACCGCCCCCAGACCCGGCTGGACCGGATGACCGAGGGCGGCATGGCCGTGTGCATCGGCCGGCTGCGTCCCGACACCCAGTACGACTACAAGTTCGTCTGTCTGTCCCACAACACCCTCCGCGGCGCGGCCGGCGGTGCGGTTCTCCTTGCTGAGCTTCTCTGCGCGGAGGGGTATATCCAAAGGAGGTAAACCCCATCTTATGCGAGAGCCTGTTTTCACCGGAGCCTGTACCGCCATTGTCACCCCCTTTGACCAGAGCGGCGCCATTGATTACGGCTGCTTCGGCCGCCTGATCGACCAGCAGCTCGACCACGGCGTGGATGCCATCTGCGTCTGCGGAACCACCGGCGAGAGCGCCACCCTCTCTATCCGGGAGCACATCGCCGCCGTGGCCTTCTGCGTCAAGCGGGTTAACCACCGGGTGAAGGTCATTGCCGGCGCGGGGAGCAACGACACCTCCGCTGCCCTCTACCTCTCCCAGCACGCCCAGGACTCCGGCGCGGACGCCCTGCTGCTCGTCACCCCCTACTACAACAAAGCGTCCCAGACCGGCCTCATTCAGCACTACACCTACATAGCCGACCGGGTGGAGCTGCCCATCCTTCTCTACAATGTCCCCTCCCGCACCGGCGTATCCTTTACCGCCGAGACCTACCAGCTTCTCTCGCAGCACCCCAACATCAACGGGGTCAAGGAGGCCAGCGGAAACTTCTCCCTGCTCTCCCACACCCGCGCCCTCTGCGGCGATGACTTCCACATCTGGTCGGGCAACGACGATCAGGTGGTGCCCATGATGAGTCTGGGGGCCAAGGGGGTCGTCTCCGTGGCGGCCAATCTCGTCCCTGAGGTGATGGTTCAGATGAGCCACCTCTGCCTGGAGGGCCGGTTCCAGGAGGCCGCTGCGCTCCAAATCGAGTACACCGATCTCATTGACGCCCTCTTTCTGGAGGTCAACCCCATCCCCATCAAGACCGCCCTGAATCTGGCCGGCTATGAGGTGGGTTCCCTGCGCCTCCCCCTTTGCGCCATGTCCGACGGGCACCTGGAGACCCTGCGCCGCGCCATGGAGAGCGCTCAGCTGCTCCAATAGCGCAGAGAAAGGATGTGAACTATGGTTCAACTGCTCCTCTCCGGCTGCAACGGCCGGATGGGCCATGCGGTAGAGGCTATCTGTGCCGCTGAACCGGAGCTGGAGCTGACCGCCGGCTTTGATCTGCTGGGCGCGGATATCCGCGATTTCCCGGTGTACGCCTCCCCCGCCGAATTTCAGGGAGAGGCCGACGTTGTGGTGGACTTCTCCAGTCCCTCGGCCCTTCCCGCTCTGCTGAGCTTCGGCCTGGAACACAGGATGCCCCTTGTGCTGGCCACCACCGGCTATGACCAGGGACAACTGGAGGAGATACAGCAGGCTGCCCGTTCCATCCCTATCTTTCGCTCCGCCAACCTGTCCCTTGGCGTAAACATCCTCGTCGAGTTGGTACGCCGGACCGCAGCGGTGCTGGGCGGGAGCTGTGACATCGAAATCGTGGAGCGGCACCACAACAAGAAGATGGATGCTCCCAGCGGGACGGCCCTCATGCTGGCAGAGGCCGCGGCGGACGCCCTCCCTTGCCAACCGGAGCTGGTCTGCGGCCGGCAGGGTATCCGGCGGAGCCGGGAGCGCTGTGAAATCGGCATCTCCTCGGTGCGGGGCGGTGGAATTGTGGGCGACCATGAGGTGCTCTTTGCCGGGCGGGATGAGCTCATTGAGCTGCGGCACTCCGCCCTGAGCCGCGAGGTGTTTGCCTCCGGAGCGGTTCAGGCCGCCCGGTTTCTGGCTGCCGGGCAGTCCCCCGGTCTATACTCCATGGCGGACTTGGTGACCTATTTGGGCCTCTAAAAGGGAGGTGCGAAGCTTCGCTTCGCACCTCCCTTCACTACTCTACTCGTTCAGTTTTTAAGGAGCGCCGTCCAGAGGCCTCCCGTTTCCGTCCAGGCGCTTGAGTGCCAAGCGTTTGTTGACCCAGTCCCGCACCAGTGCATACAGCACGGCAAAGGTGGGCACACCCAGTACCATACCCGGGAACCCAAACAGGCCGCCGCACACCACAATGGAAACCAGCACCCAGATGGCTGACAGGCCCGTGCTGTCGCCCAAGATCTTGGGGCCGAGGATGTTGCCGTCAAACTGCTGAAGGCCGATGACCAAGGCAAAGAACCGCAGGGCCGCCCAAGGGTCGACGATCACCAGAATCATCAGACAGGGGATGGCGCCGATGATCGGTCCAAAAAAGGGGATAATGTTGGTGACGCCCACCACGACGCTGACCAGCATGGGATATGGGATGCGGAAAATCAAGCAAAGGATAAAGCAGAGCACACCGATGATGGCCGAGTCGATCAGCTTGCCATTGATAAAGCCTACAAATACCCGGTTGGCATGTCCGCATACCCCGAGAAGCCAGTCCGCCCGCCGCCTGGGCAGAATGGCGTAGAGCATCTTCTTGATCTGCGGAACCAGCCGCCCCTTCCCTGCCAGCATGTAAACCGAGGAGATCAGTGCGGTAATGCCCGAGATCACCCCACTGCCGATGGCGTAGCCAAAGTTCAGCAGATCCGGCAGAGCCTTGGAGAGATAGGCGGCAATATTGGTCATCAGGTCCTGATAAGAGCCAATAGCCTCATTCAGGGCCTCCGCCTCCAGTCCAAACTGCTCGGAGAGGGTCTGCACCAGGCTGTTCAGGCTGGTCAGATAGGTCTGCATGTTGGTGGCCAGATCTACCACGCTTTGCGCCACCTGCGGTATGATCAGGTTGAGCAGGACCACAACGATCGCCAGGGCGATCAGATAGACCGTCAGAATCGCCAGCCCACGCCGGTGCTTCTGCTTTTGGTAGAGCTTTCGCTCAAAAAAGCACATGGGCGTATTGAGCAGATAGGCGATAGCAAAACCTGCAATAAAGGGCGTCAGCACACCCATAAATGTGCGCACCCGGACCGCGATAACATCGAAATTGGTCAATCCCACATAAAACAGGATAGCGGCCAACAGGACGATCAGGAGAGATAACGATCCCCGATCCAGAATATACCATTTCTTTTCCCCTTGCTTGTCCTTATCCTCCATGCCGCAATCCCCTTCCATATTGGCTATCCTGTTAAGATTGTATCATGATCCAATCACTTCCGCAACCGAAAAAGGGCGCCGGAGGGGAATTATCCTCCGGCGCCTTTTTTCATTCACCGAGCACCGCACGGTGGAAGACCTTTTTTCCCTTTTTGAGCATTATACCCTCGCCGGAGAGCTGTTCGGCGGTCACGGCTGCGGCCACATCGGTGACCTTCTGACCGTCCAACTCCACCCCTCCCTGCTCCACCAGGCGGCGAGCCTCCTTCTTGGAGGGCACCAGGCCGCACTTGAGCATCAGCTCCAGCACCCCGATCGCCCCGTCAGTCAGATCGCCGGTGTCCAGGGTGGTGGTGGGCACGTTGGACTTGTCGCCTCCCTGGGCGAACAGGGCCTTGGCCGCGTCCTGGGCCTTCTGCGCCTCCTCCTCGCCGTGAACCAGCTTGGTCAGCTCAAAGGCCAGGATCTCCTTGGCTTGATTGAGCTGGGCGCCCTCCCACTTGTCCATCTCGTCGATCTGCTCAATGGGAAGGAATGTGAGCATACGCAGGCACTTGAGCACATCGCTGTCGCCCACGTTGCGCCAGTACTGGTAGAACTCATAGGGACTGGTCTTGTTGGGATCCAGCCACACCGCGCCCTTGGCGGTCTTGCCCATCTTCTTCCCCTCGGAGTTGAGCAGCAGGGTAATGGTCATGGCGTGGGCATCCTTGCCCAGCTTGCGGCGGATGAGCTCGGTGCCGCCCAGCATGTTGGACCACTGGTCATCACCGCCGAACTGCATGTTGCATCCGTAGTGCTGGAACAGGTGGTAGAAATCGTAGGACTGCATGATCATGTAGTTGAACTCCAGAAAGCTCAGCCCCTTCTCCATGCGCTGCTTATAACACTCGGCCCGCAGCATGTTGTTCACGCTGAAGCAGGCGCCCACCTCGCGGAGCAGCTCCACATAGTTCAGATCCATCAGCCAGTCGGCGTTGTTCACCATCTGGGCCTTGCCGTCACCGAACTCGATAAAACGCTCCATCTGCTTCTTGAAGCAGGCGCAGTTGTGCTGTATGGTCTCCACCGTCATCATGGAGCGCATGTCGGTGCGGCCGGAGGGGTCACCCACCATACCGGTACCGCCTCCGATGAGGGCGATGGGCCGGTTGCCCGCCATCTGGAGCCGCTTCATCAGGCAAAGGGCCATGAAGTGGCCCACGTGGAGGGAATCGGCGGTGGGATCGAATCCGATATAGAACACCGCCTTACCCTCGTTGATCATCTTGGAGATCTCTTCCTCATTGGTTACCTGGGCAATGAGGCCACGGGCCTTCAGTTCTTCGTAACAGGTCATAGTTTCATTCTCCTTTTCTTTCGTCCATAGGGACGCCCCTACAGTAATTGCTAATTAGTATGGCTGCACTTTGTGTTTTAAAATAAAAAACGCCCCCTGTCCTCACGGACAGAGGGCGTTGTCAAACGTGGTACCACCTCTGGTTCACCATCCCCTCACGGAGACAGCCTCATGGAGTGCCAACACACTCCGGCGCGGTAACGGGCGCACCCGACACAGCCCTACTGCGCGCCTTCACGCGGTTCGGGCGGCTGCTCCAGGGTGTATTTCCCGGCCTGTCCCCTCCCCCTCACACCAAGCCGGGGGCTCTCTGGGCGGGACATAAGACGGTACTTCTCCCTGTCATCGCAGTCTCATATTGAGTTGGATTATAGTACGGGGCAGCCAGTTTGTCAAGGGAAAGATTTAACCCAACAAAAGATTACTTTTGTTGGGTTAAAGCCCGCTTGAACCGTTCCGCACTGTCCAGCAGTTCCCCCGCCGCCGCCAGTGTCGCGCCGGTGATGCGCTCACCAGAGGTCAGCCGGGCCAGCTCCTCCATGCGCCGCTCCCGGCTCAGGCGCTCTACTTCTGTGAAGGTTCTCCCCTTGCGCTCCCCCTTCTCCACAGAGAAATGGACGTCCGCCATGGCCGCAAGCTGGGGCAAGTGAGTGACGCAGAGCACCTGCTTGGTGCGGGCCACGCCCGCCAACTTCTCCGCCACCTTCTGGGCCGCCCGGCCGGACACACCGGTGTCCACCTCGTCAAAGACCAGGGAGCCCACGTGGTCATTCTCCGCCAGCACATTCTTAAGGGCCAGCATGATGCGGGCCAGCTCTCCGCCGGAGGCGATCTTCTGGATGGGCTTCAGATCCTCCCCTACATTGGCGGACATAAGGAACTGCACCTCGTCCAGTCCGGTTTCGTCCATGGCGTACTCCCCCGCTTTGGGCCGGAACTCCACCTGGAACCGCACTTTCGGCATGTCCAGTTGGGCCAATTCCGTTTGAATACGCTCCTCCAGCGCCTTGGCCGCTTCACGGCGCGCCTGGCTCAGCGCCTCACCCCGCCGCCGGACCTCCTCCATCGCTTTGCCCAGATCCCTTTCCAACCGGGCGATGGTATCGCTGGAGAACTGAATTTCGTCCAGCTCCTTTCTGCACCGCTCCAGGTAGTCCAGCATATCCTCCACGGAGTCCCCGTACTTCTTTTTCAGCCGGTAGATCACATCCAGACGACTCTCCAGCTCGTCCAGCTCACCGGGTTCAAAGTCGAAACCATCCCGTAAATCCCGCACCTGCTCGGCCAGATCATCGGCCGAGCAGCGCAGCTCCGTAAGCCTGTCCACCAGCTCCGCCACCTGCCCGCTCAGCCGGGCCGCCGCGTGGAGTGAACTCTCCGCCGCGCCGATCAGGCCGGCGGCCCCCTCACGCTCCTCATCGCCTGAGAGGGCCAAATGGGCGCCCTCTACCGCCTCAATCAGCTTGCCCGCATTGCGCAGCAAATTGCGGCGCTCGGTGAGGGCCTCCTCCTCCCCAGCCTTCAGTCCGGCCCGCTCCAGCTCGGCAATCTGGAACTCCAAACTGTCAATGCGCCGGGCTTTCTCCGCCTCGTCCATCTGGAGAGCCGCAATCTCCCGGCGCAGGACCGCAAAGCGGCCAAAGGCCGCCCGGTATTCCTCCTGCAGCGATCCCGTTTCTCCGAATCCATCCAGATACTCCAGGTGGCACCGCTCATCCAGGAGTTGCTGGCCGTCGTGCTGCCCGTGGATATTGAGGAGCTGCCGGCCCAGTTGCCGTAGCTGAGCTACGGTGATCAGCCGTCCATTCAGGCGGCACACATTCTTGCCGTCCGGCTGGATCTCCCGCTGGATCAGCAGATTTCCGTCCTCGTCCGGCCCTCCGCCGTTCTCCTGGAACCAGGCCAGCGGAGGCAGGCCGGTAAAGACGGCATTGACGAGGGCGGATCTGGCCCCTGTCCGAATCAGATCCCGGCTGGTTCGCTCTCCGATGATGGCGCCGATGGCATCCACTACAATGGACTTGCCGGCTCCCGTTTCCCCCGTCAGAGCGTTGAATCCCTTGTCGAACTGAATGTCCGCCGATTCGATGACTGCGATATTCTCAATGTGCAACAGTGAGAGCATGCCGACCACCCCGCCGTTTCCGCTTTATTTCAGCATTGTGTGGATCTCGTTGCAGAACTCCTGCGCGTCCTCGTTGGTGCGCATGACCAGCATCGCGGTATCGTCCCCCGCAAGACTGCCCACCAGTCCTGTGATCTCCATGCCGTCAATGGCTGCGCAGGCCGCCGATGCCACTCCCGGCATGGTCTTGAGCACAATGATGTTCTGGGCCAGATCAAAGGAGATGACCCCCTCCTTGAAAATCGTGCGCAGCCGGCTGGCGACATTCAGCGACGCCTTGCGCTCTGACACCGCGTAGCGGTAGGTCCCGTAGCCGGTAAGCTCCTTGATCAGATGCAGCTCTTTGATGTCCCGGGAAATGGTCGCCTGGGTAGATTGGAGTCCGCGGGCCCTCAGCTCCGCCAGAAGCTGATCCTGTGTATCAATATCCTGTTCCTCAATAATGCGCAAAATCTCCTGCTGACGTTTTCCCTTCACGCCTTGGCACCTCCCAGTTTCTGACTTAGTATATCATAAAAGCTCCGCCCTGTCACCCGTACCAGACGGGTCTTGGAGCTGGACATCTTCAGCTCCACCACATCGCCGCTGCCCAGACGAAACGCCTTGCCGCCATCTACCGACAAATAGGCAGTCTTGCGTGACTGCTTCCCCATTTTAATGGACACCGTACGCTCCCGTCCCAAGACGATGGACCGGGCGGAGAGGGCATGGGGACAGATGGGCGTCACAATCATATTCTCCGCCGTAGGCTCCACGATGGGGCCGCCCGCCGACATGGAATAGGCTGTAGAGCCGGTGGGCGTACTTACAATCACGCCGTCAGCGGAAAAATTGGCGATCATCACCTTGTCGCCATATACCTCCAGATCCACGACCCGGGCCACAGCCCCTTTCGTGAGGGCTGCGTCGTTCAGGGCGATGTCATTGAACAGCACCTTTCCATCCCGGCGGACCGCTACATCCAACATCATACGGGATTCGATCGTGTACTTCCCGGCCGCCAGCTTGGACAGCATGGACAGCTCGCTCTGCTCCAGCTCGGCCATAAAACCCACGCTGCCCAGATTGACCCCCAGTATAGGCACCTTGTGGGCGTTGGCATCCTTGGCCGCGTGGAGGATGGTTCCGTCTCCTCCGAAGCAAACCAGCATGTCCGCGTTTTTCAGCTCCTCCTGGGTGTCCTTAAACTGGATATGCTTGGGAAATTCCAGATTGCTGCCCTCCAGGAGGAAGGGCAGACACATGGCGGTCTCCACCCCCACGTTCCGCAGAATCTTTTCCGCGGCCTGGGCCGCCCGCAGGCCCCGGTCCCGGTATGGGTTTGGGCTCAATACCACTTTCATTGTCCGGTTCCCTCCAATGCCCCGTGCGATGCCTCGACCAGAGCTGAAAGGTCGCCGTTCCAGGGCTCGCCCGCCCCGACACACAGGTGTCCCAAATATTCGATGTTGCCCTCCGGTCCTCGAATGGGCGAAAAGGTCATTTCCTTTACAGTAAAGTCCGCCTCATGAGCGTTCTGCAAAAACTGCCGCAGCACCTCCAGATGGACAGCGGGGTCCCGCACAACCCCCTTCTTGCCCACCTTCTCACGGCCCGCCTCAAACTGGGGCTTCACCAGACAGACTACCTGTCCGTCCGGCTTTAGGATACCCCGTAGGGCGGGTAAAATCAGCTTTAAGGAGATAAAGGACACATCCACTGTACCGAAGTCCAGCGGCTCTGGAATCTGCTCCGCCGTCAAATAGCGCACGTTGGTCCGCTCCATGCACACCACCCTGGGATCACTGCGCAGGCTCCAGGCCAACTGTCCATAGCCCACATCCACTGCATACACCTTTTCCGCCCCATTTTGGAGCATACAGTCGGTAAAGCCGCCGGTGGACGCCCCGGCATCAATGGCATGTACTCCCTTTAAGCGGATGCCGGAAAAAGTCTTGAGGGCTTTCTCCAGCTTCAGCCCGCCCCGGCTCACATAGGCCAACGCCTGTCCACGCACCTCAATCGGGGCGTTCTCCTCAACCTGCGTCCCGGCCTTGTCCACCTTTTGTTCCCTGACATAGACTTGACCGCTCATGATCACCGCCTGGGCCCGCTGCCGGCTTTCAGCCAGACCTCGTTCCACCAGCAGGACATCCAGCCGCTTTTTTACATTAGCCATGACGGCAGACCTCCAATGCTCTGTGATATAGGCTCGCCCCGTCCAAACCGCACAGCCTTTGAAGCTGGGGCACCGTTCCATGGGTAACAAAGGCGTGTCCGGTATTCGCCAAGGCCAGCCCTCGCACCTGGATGCCAGCGTCAAACAGGCCTGCGGCGATGCGCTGCCCCACACCGCCCGCCGCCGCGCTGTCCTCCGCAACCAGAAGCCGTCCTGTCTTTTGAACAGAGGCAGTCAGCCGCTCCAGTGGAATCGGTGTAATGGCATTTAACTTCACAACCTCTGCCTGGATGCCATTCCGTGCCAGACGGTCAGCGCAGTCCAGAAGCTGGTTAAGCATCATACCATAGCCCGCCAGGGTAATGTCCGCTCCCGTCCGCAGCAGGGTGGCTGGCTCCACCGGGACGTTGCCCTGGTAGGCGCCCTCCCCTCCCCTGGAGTAACGGACTGCCACTGGACCCTCCACGTCATAGATGGCATAGCGCAGCATCTCCCGCAGCTCCTGAAAACTGCTGGGGCAAAGCACCGTCATGCCGGGGATGGTGTCGAGAAAGGCTGGATCAAAGACGCCGTGGTGGGTCTCGCCGTCCTCCCCCACCAGCCCGGCCCGGTCCACCGCCAACACCACATGGAGCTTCTGAAGCGCCACGTCGTGGAGCAGCATATCGTAGCTGCGCTGGAGGAAGGAGGAGTACACTGCAAAGACCGGGCGCATCCCCTGCTTGGCCATGCCCGCTGCCATGGCCACCGCATGGCCCTCGGCAATGCCCACGTCAAAAAAGCGCGCCGGAAACTGACGGGCAAAGCGGTTCAAGCCGGTTCCCCCCTGCATGGCGGCCGTAATGGCACAGAGCTTGCCGTCTTGCTCTGCCAAGGAACAGAGGGTCTCTCCAAACACGGCGGAAAAGCTCTCCCCTGAACCATGCACCAGCTCCCCTGTTTCTACACAGAAGCGGCCGACACCGTGAAACTGATCCGGATTGCGCTCCGCTGGTGTATAGCCTTTTCCCTTCACGGTTCTTACATGGAGCAAAACAGGGCCGTTCAGCTCCTTCGCATAGCTCAAAAGCTGCGTCAGATACTTGACATCATGCCCATCCACCGGTCCCAGGTAGGTAAAGCCCATATCCTCAAACAGGCTGCACGGCAACAGACTGTCCTTGATGGCCGTTTTGATCTTGTGGGTTGCATGGTAGATGTGACCGCCCAGCGGCAATACGCTCATGACCTTACGGTAGCCCTTCTTAAAGCGCAGGTACTGGGGCTTCAGCCGCTGGCGCGCCAAATGCTCCGCCACGCCGCCCACGCTCTTTGTGATCGACATGCCGTTGTCGTTGAGAATGACGATGAGCGGTTCCCCACTGTCCCCCGCATCGGACAGGCCCTCATAGGCGAGCCCGCCGGACAAGGCGCCGTCGCCGATCAACGCCAGAACATGATAGTCCGCATGTTGTAATGTTCTTGCCCTTGCCATTCCAATGGCCACCGATACTGAGTTAGAGGCGTGTCCCGCGACAAAGGCGTCGCTTTCACTCTCCACCGGTTTGGGGAAGCCAGCAATTCCGCCGAAGGTACGCAGCGTTTCCATCGCCTGATTGCGGCCGGTGAGAATTTTGTGGGCGTAGCACTGGTGTCCCACATCGAACACCAAACGATCCCGTCCGGTGTCGAACACCCGGTGGATGGCGACAATCAACTCCACCGCTCCCAGGCTGGAGGCCAGGTGGCCGCCGGTGCGGGAAACCGTGTCGATCAGGCGCGCCCGCAGCAGCCGGCACAGCTCCACAGCCTCACCGTCACTCAGTTCTCCCAGTTGATTCGGTACGTGATTCAAATCAAAATTCAGAATGGTTCCACCTCCCGGCCCACAGAGGCCCGGAATTCAAAATTACGTCCACAGCCAAGCGCCCAGCAATCCTACACTGATACCCAATAGGCCGCCCATCAGCACCTGGAACGGCGTGTGCCCCAGGAACTCCTTGAGCTCCTTACCGAAAATGGCGGGCTTCATCTCAGTCCAGTGTTCCATGATATAGTTCAGGATCTTGGCCTGCTCCCCCGCCGCCTTGCGGACATTGGCCGCGTCGTACATCACCACAATGGCGACCACGGCAGAAATGGTGAATACGGGCGACGCCCAGCCGTACATATAGCCCATGGCCGCCGCGCAGGCGCAAACAAAGGCAGAGTGGGAGCTTGGCATTCCCCCGCTGGAGAGAATATGGCGCCAGTCCAGCTTTCCCTGGGAAATCAGCGTGATGACAAACTTGAGCACCTGGGCGATCGCCCAGGCCAGGATGGACAGGTTTAAAATCAGATTTCCGGTCAGAAAATCTACGACATTGCTCATATAAGTCCTCTCATTTCTCGCGGCCGGCCAGCGACTGCGCCAGACCGCGGAGGCTCTCCGCCTCCGAACCGAAGGGCGCCAGGGCCTCCACCGCCCGGTCGGTCAACTCCGCCACCAGGATACGGCAGTCCGCCAGACCTTTGAGCGCCACAAAGGTGGTCTTGTCGCTCCTGACGTCTGAACCGATGGGCTTGCCCAAGGTGGCCTCATCACCCACTACGTCCAGGATATCGTCCTGAATCTGGAAGGCCAGCCCCAGGCAGTCGGCATAGCGGCACAGGGCCTCCCGCTGTTCCTCCGCTCCGCCGGCCACGGCGCAGCCCATCTCCACAGCCGCTCTGATCAGCGCACCGGTCTTGAGGCGCTGAAGCTCCTCCACCTCGGTCAGGCCAAGGGCGCGGCCCTCGCCGGCCATATCCAGCACCTGTCCGCCCACCATGCCGCGGCCGCCGGCGGCCCGGGCCAGGATGCCCGCCGCCGCCAATACACGCTCCGGCGGAAGCTTCTGTCCCGGGGCCAGCATGGTCTCAAAGGCCGCCGTCAGAAGGCCATCGCCGGCCAAAACCGCGTTGGCTTCTCCAAACACCTTGTGGTTGGTAGGGCGGCCCCGCCGCAGATCGTCATCGTCCATGCAGGGCAGGTCGTCGTGGATCAGGGAGTAGGTGTGAACCATCTCAATCGCCCCGGCAAAGGGCAGGGCATCCTCCACCGCTCCGCCGCACAGGCGGCAGGCCTCCAGCACCAGCACGGGCCGGAGGCGCTTTCCGCCGGCCAGAAGGCTGTAGCGCATGGCGTCATACAGGTTCCCACGGGGCGCACAGTCCTGGAAACAGGCGTGCAGCCAGTCCTCGATCCGGGCCCGGTGCTCCTCCAGACGTTCCAGCTCCGCCATGACTATCCCTCCCCCTCAAACGGCTCCTCCTTCGGGTTTCCATCCGGCCCGGCTAGGAGCTTGGAGACCTTCTGCTCCGCCTTGTCCAACTGTGTGGTGCATTTCTTCATCAGTCTGGTCCCTTCTTCAAAGAGGGCCAGCGCATCCTCCAGAGGAGCGTCACCCTGTTCCAACTGTTTTACAATCTCCTCCAGCCGCGCCATGGCCTGTTCAAAGGTCACTTTCTTTTCCGCCATCTATTTCGTCCTTTCCCTATCCGGCAGGTTCAATCACTTTACAGGAAACCTTGCCATCCGCCATGCGCAGGCGCAACGTCTCGCCCGGCATGGCCTCCTTCGCGGAGCGAAGTACCGCCCCGTCTGACCGCTGGGGAATGGCATAGCCCCGGCCCAGTACCTTGAGGGGACTCAGGGCGTCCAGCGCCGCCGCCAATCGGGCAAAGCGCTCCCGCTCCCGGCCCATGGCCCCGGTCAGTCCGTGGGCCAGCCGGTCCCGCTGGTAGTCCAGCAGCATCCGCCGGTCATTGATATAATTCATGGGGTCCTGTAGCGCCCGGCAGCGCCCGGCCTGCTCCAGTTCACGGCGGGCCCGCTCCAGTCGGCGGCCCATTGCCCCGGTCAAGCGGCCTTCCATCTGCTCCAGCCAGCCATAGCACTCGTTCTGATCCGGCACCGCCAGCTCCGCGGCGTTGGAGGGGGTGGCCGCCCGGAGATCCGCCACAAAATCCGCAATGGTCACGTCGGGCTCATGGCCCACGGCGGAGATGACCGGAATCTCAGAGGTGTAGATGGTACGGGCCACGTCCTCGTCGTTGAAGGCCCAGAGATCCTCCATGGAGCCGCCGCCCCGTCCGGTAATCAGCAGGTCGGCCACCCTATGCCGGTTGGCCCAGGCGATGGCCGCGCAAAGCTCCCCAGGGGCCTCCGCCCCCTGTACCCGCACCGGCAGCACCAGCACCTCCGCCAGCGGCCAGCGAGCCCCCAGTATGCGGAGCATATCCCGCACCGCCGCCCCCGCTGGGGAGGTAATGAGGGCGATTTTTCGGGGATAGCGCGGGATGGGCTTCTTGTGGGCCGGGTCGAACAGCCCCTCTTGGTAGAGCTTCTGCTTGAGTTGTTCAAAGGCCACATGGAGGTCCCCCACGCCGTCGGGTGTCAGCTCACTACAGTAGAGCTGATACTGCCCGTCCCTTGGAAAGACCGTTACCCGGCCAAAGGCCACCACCTTCATGCCGTTTTCCGGACGGAACCGCAGGCCCATGGCCTCCCGCCGGAACATGACACAGCGGATGGCCCCCTCCGCGTCCTTCAGGGAGAAGTAGTGGTGTCCGGAGGGATAGGCCTTGTAGTTGGAGAGCTCTCCCCGCACAAAAAGGCCGGCCAGAGCACCGTCGCGGTCCAGCAGGCCTTTGATATATTGGTTGACCTGGGTTACGCTGTAAATTGGGGCGTTCTTCATGCCTCGGCCTCCTGTCTCAGACTGCGCCAAGCCAGAATGGCCGCCCCCATGGCGTTGTCGGTGGAGTACTGGGGCGCGGCAAAGGCTGCGTCGCTCATAACAGTACGCAGCAGGCGGTTGGAGGCCACGCCGCCGGAGCACAGCACCGGCAGGCCGGGCCAGCGTTTCCGGGCCGCGTCGGTGGCCCGACGTACTGCCGACGCCACCGTCTCCAGGGTAAAGCGGGCGATCTCCGCCGGCGGCTTTCCCTGCTCTGCCAGCGCCTTTACCTTATTTTCCATCCCGGACAGGGAGAATGTCAGGTCGTTCAGCTTTACAGGAAATCCCCGTATCAAGTCGCTCTCCGACGCCAGGGCATCCAGCGCCTTTCCCGCCGGGAAGGGCAGGCCCAGGAGCACGCCGGTGCGGTCGATGAGCTGTCCGGCGGAGATGTCGCTGGTGCCGCCCACACATTGCGCCCTGACATTGACCCCGTCCGGCTCCACATAGAGCAGCTCTGTGGTGCCGCCGGACAGGTGCCAAGCCAGCATGGGCCGGTCCAGCAGCTCCAGCCGTCCCGCTGACCAGGCGGCGGCGGCGATGTGGCCCTGCTGGTGGGACACGGCGTAAAACGGCACGCCCAACGCATCCGCCAGCGTCTGCCCCTGCCCCTCTCCCGCCAGAAAGCAGGGCATATAGGAGCCCTCCACCGCCCTCGGCCGGGTACTGGCCCCCACGGCGGACAGGCCGGTCAGCCAGCCTTCCGCCCGCAGCTCGGCAAAGCGCCCAGGCAGGTGTTTGATGTGCTGGAACAGCGCGTCGCTCTGCCGCAGACCCAGCTCGCCGGGGCGCACCTCCAGCAGCCGGCCGGCGTTATAGCCGCCGCTGCCGTCAAATACCGCTGCCGAGGTGGTGTAGTTGCTTGTGTCGATGCCCAGTGCGCGCATATTACGCCTCGTCCTGCGGCCGCTCCGCCGCTGGCTTGAGGCCCACCGGCTCCGGCGGGCACTCGTTGCGGACGAAGGAGCCCAGGATGCCGTTGACAAAGGACACGACCTCCGGCTCCTCATAGTGCTTGGTCATCTCCACCGCCTCATTGATGGCGGCGGCGTTGGGGATATCCTGCATATACAGGATCTCATACATGGCCACCCGCATGATCGCGATGGCCACCCGGTTCAGACGGGAGTATTTCCAGCCGATGGCATACTTCGAGATGTATTCATCCAGCTCGGGGCTGTGTTCATACACGCCCTTCACCAGCTTGGAGATATACTCCCGCTGCTTCTCATTGGGGAACTCCGCATAGAGCGGCTCCTCCTCCCCAATCTGCTCAAAGGTCTTGCGGTTCAGCGCCTCCGCCAGCAGTTCCTCTGCCGTCTGGTTGGTAAAGCCCAGCTCAAAGGCAAAGTGGACGGCAATCTCTCGGGCAGCAGTTCTGGTCATTCTGGTTCCTCCATGGCGGGATAATCCCGCGGCTTTTTGTCATAGATGATTGTATTATACAACAACCATGCATAAAAAGAAAAGAGCAAATTCCACGCAACGTCAAAAAGCCCAGGGCACGCCCTCCGCACCCCGGGTTTTCCAGGAAAAACGTACACAGACGCGTGCCGGAACCCGGCACGCGTCTGGTGCTTCTCCCTTTACTGGGCCTTCTTTCCATCCCGGTCGAAGGCAACGCCCAGCACATGGACGTTGACACACTCCACCGTCAGGCCGCTGGTGTTCTCGATGGCACTGTATACTGCGTTTTGGACCTCCTTCGCCACATCAATAATGGTATAGCCATACTTGATGAGTAAAGAGACATCCACGCGGATGCTCTCCTCCTCCACTGCGATATGGATGCCCTTGGACAGGTTCTTCTTTCCGCCCAGCAGTTCGGCGATGTCACTGCCCAGATTGGCGGCGAGGCTTCCAACCCCCTCCACCTCCATGGCAGCGGCAGCGGCGATCACCGCCAGAACCTCCTCAGAAATATGGATGTTCCCAAGCTCGTCAGGGCGGGAGACATATTCCTTTCCATCCGCCATTCCGGTCACGCTCCTTTTCTCTACTCGGTCGTTTTCATTGTACCACAAAATAGAGAAATTACAACTGGTTTTTCTCCGCGCGCTCCAGAACCACCTATCCCTCGGCCTCGATAATCTTCACCTGGCTGGCCTCCATCCCGGTCTCGTCGGTGACAATTTCAGTGATTTTTGCCACGTCCGCATCGGTGAGGCCGCCCTCCCGGGCCGATACCACCACGCTGACGCTCTCATCGCCGATAAAGGCCACGCAGTCGGTGTAGCCCTTGGCCGTCACCAGGTTCTCAATCTGCGCCTCGGAGACGGTATAACTGGCCAGGGTCTGGATTGCCTCGCCGTTGGCCTCCTTCATGGTCTCATCGGCGCTCTCATTGGCGATGGAATCCTGGAGGATCGCCAGGGCGCTGTCCCGCGCCTGCTGCCGGTTCAGACGGGCCGAGTCGAAATAGCTCCCGCCGCCGGTGGTCCCTGCCTCGGGCGAGGCGGAGGATGCCGGGTCGGGGCTCGCTGCCGTTCCTCCCACCAGCGGGTCGCTGGTCTGGCCGTTCACCAGGGCCGCCTCACCCAGTGTCTTGCCCGCATCCGCCGTCTCTCCACTCTGATACGACCAGTTCAGATAGACGGCCACACAGACAAAGAGCACGATCGCGGCCACCACGGCATTTCGTTTCCACACTTTCATCTTTGCTTCCTCACTTTCCTTTACAAACTGATATCTTGTCCGCGCCAAGTCCCGTTAACGCGGAAACCGCCTCCACCAGACGAAGCTGGACCGTCGGCTCTCCGCCTCCCGAGCATACCACAAGAGCCCCCTGGAATTGGGGCGAAAGCTGCTGTAAAGTCACCGTTCCCTCTACGCCGGAGCCGGCTGAAATCACTACATTGGTTACCTCCGCCTCCGTCCTCCCCTCATCTACTGTGCTCTGGGAGTCCTGGGCCAGAATCCGGCGCGGGCCGCTCTGCAGGGTCAGCACCACCCGTACCTCCCCAACGCCGTCGATCTGGGCCAGGGCCTGTTCCAGCTTCCGCTCCAGCTCCTCCACCTGGAAAGGGTCGGAACCGGATTCCTGACTGCTTTCAACCGCCCCGCCGCCGCGCTTCTCCCCGCCGAAGGAAGGCAGCAGCAAAAGCACCACTCCGGCCAGAATCACCACAAGTACAAATTTGTACCGGTCAAACAGGCTGCGCAGCTTGCTGCCCCATACCCCGAAGCCCTCTGTTTTCATCCCTCGTCCCCGCTTTCGTACCGCTGCCGCTCCGCCGGGATGGCGAAGTCTTCCTCAATGGTCCGCTCCAGCGCCTCCTGCTGCTCTGCCGTCAGGCTGCCCATGACGGTAACCGACTGTGGAATAGGCCACTCTTCCTCCCCGTCCGCCTCCACCGTAACTTGGCAGTCGATGCCCAGGGCGGCCGCCTTGTCCTGAATATATGCGCCGGACTGTTCTTCTATGATGTCCTTCATCAAGATTTCGTTCTCCTCCTCCAGATCCGCGCTGTATGCGCTCAGCTCCAGCTTGTACTCCGTCAGTGCCCGGGTCAGCGCCGTGGTATCCAGCTTTAGCAGGGGGTTCAGGATAGCCGCCAGCAGCACTAGCCCCCCGGTCAGGCGGGCAATGCGCCTGATACTCCCCGCCGGAATCAGGCTCTCGGCCAGAGCCACGAGCATAGCCGCACAGGTGATCCCAACCAGCCAATGTCGAATCAGTTCCAGCATAGCCCCTACCTCACCACCGCCGTAATGGCGGAAACCATGGAGATGAGCAGCAGCAGGGCGCTGGCTCCGGTCATCCCAAGTACCAGCCCGAAGGCGCCGCCGATCTGGTCAATGAGCCCCGCCACCCGGCCGCTGGAAACGGTAGCGCTGAGGGCGGAGGTCACTTTATACGTCAGGTAGTGGATACCGAGCTGGAGGAAGGGCGCCACGCACATGCACAGCACCGCAAGCATGCCGAACACCCCCACCGCATTTTTCAGTATTCCGGCCCCGGCCAATACGGTTTCCGCCGCGTCGGACAGGATACCGCCTACCACCGGAACCAGGCTGGACATGGTAAATTTGGCCGCCTTGACGGTTACCGCGTCGGTAGAGCCCGCAATCACACCGCTGACGGTCAGATAACCCACAAAAACCAGCAGGACCACGGTCAGTACACTGGTCACCACCCACTTCAGGGTGCCTGCGATGCGCTTAAGCCCCTCGTTCCCCACCGCCGCATAGGCCACACAGGCGGCTATGTAGGTATAGACCAGGGGCAGCAGCAGGCGGTTGATGAGAGTAATCAGTATGTCGGAAAAGAGCATGGTGGCCAGTTGGCGGGCCACTGCCCCACTGGGAGAGCCTGCGGCGGCGGCCGCCGCCGTAATCGTGGGCAGGAGTATCTTTGAAAAGGTCTCCATCTGTTCCAGCGCCTCCCGTCCCATTCCGATGAGGGAGTTGGCGTCCGCCACCGCCACCGCAGTGATGGCCAGTGCGCCCACAATGGCCACTACATCGGTGGTCTGACTCACCCCCATGCCGCCATACAGCCCCTCGGCCAGGCCGCACAGCAGTACCACCGTCAGCAGCAGCACACCGCTGCGCACAGCCTTGCGCACCACACCAGAGATCTGTCCGCTGCCGGTATTCAGAATGGTTTGGAGCCCTTCATCCAGACTGATGCCCGCCTCCAGCGCTCCGTCGGGCAGATAGCCCCCCGCCGCGTCCTGGAGCGCATCCAGATCCAGCGCCTCCGACTGGGCGGCCAGCACATCGCTGGCCGAGGCCGCCCCCATGCCCGACAGCAGAAGCAGAACCGCCAGGCACATCAGTATTCTTCGTCTCATTCGTATCCCCTTCGTCTTTTACAGCAGTCCCGTCACAGTGTCCAGCACCGCCCGCAGCAGCGGAAGGGCCACGCACAGGGCCACGGCGGCCCCCGCGGTCTCCACGAAGGCCGCGATGCCGCTCTCCTTCGCGTCCCGGCACACCTCGGCGGAAATATGGGTCAGGATTGCAATACCCACGGTCTTGAGCACCGGCGCCAGCACTGCCGGCGACAGGCCGGCGGCCTCGCCCAGCTCGTCCATCAGGGCGCGCACGCTCTCCACCGCCCCCAGGGCCATGGTCAGAACCAGCGCTCCGGCGGCCAGAGAGAGAACCAGACCCACCTCCTGCGCCCGCTGCTTCACCACCACGGCGCACACAGCGGCGGCTACGGCGGCGGCGGCAATCTTCAGAATATCCTCCATGGTTCACAGCCCGAACAGGTTTTTAACCAGTTCAAACAGGCCGCTGATCTGCTGCACCACCATCATTAGTACCACTACCAGCCCGGCCAGGGTGGTCATGGTGGCCTGTTCATCCCGCCCCGAGCGGGAGAGCACCTGATTGAGCACCGAGACCAGAATCCCAATGGCCGCAATCTTGAAAATCAAATCCACATCCATATCGCACGCTCCCTCACAGCAGCAGGATAACCAGGAATGCCCCGGCCGTGATCCCGAGCACCTGGTACATCCTCCCTTGTTTTTCCCGGGCCTCCCGGGCCTGCTCCAGCGCCCGGGACAGCTCCGCACGGGTGTGGGCGAGGGCTTCCCGCTGCCCGTCCCCGTCATAGCGGCCCAGCACCTCCCCCAGCTCCTCCAGGGCCAGCCGCCCCGGGCCGTCCAGCCCCAGGGGCACCTGCTCCAGGGCCTCCCGCCACAGCTCCGCCATGGACCGCTCTCCCAGCTCGTCCAGCAGGGTCCGGCAGCGGGCAAACAGCGTGCACACCGGCGGAGGGCTCTCCGCCGCGGCGCGCTCCAGCAGCTCCGGCATGGGCGTCAGGCGGAAGGCAATCTCCCGCTCCATCCCCTCCAGTGCCCCCAGCAGAGCCCGAAGCACCGCCACCCGGCGGGAGAGCTGGGCGGCGGCGGAGCAGCCCAGCGCCCCCGCCCCGCCGGCCAGCAGCAGCGCCCCGATCAGCTTCAGCATAGCTCCACCACCTGGTAGCGCCGTTCCCTCCCTGCCCGCTCGATGATCGCCAGCCGCCGGAACAGCCCCTCGTCCAGCAGGCGGCGGTACAGGGGACGGGCCTTCAGCTCCTCCAGACTCCCCGCATGGGCGGTACACAGCAGCGACACGCCGCAATTGGCCGCCATCTCCAGCGCCGCAGCGTCCTCCGGCGCGGTGATCTCATCCGCCGCCAGCACTTGGGGGTTCATTCCCCGCAGGAGCATCAGCAGGGCCGGCCCCTTGGGGCAGCCGTCCAGCACGTCGGTCTGCCGCCCGATGGAGAACTGCGGCTCCCCCTGATACATGGCGGCCAGCTCACCCCGCTCGTCCGCCACCCCCACACGGAGGGCGGGGCCGCCCTCCCCGTCGGAGACGGCACGGATCAGATCCCGCAGCAGGGTGGTCTTTCCGCCTCCCGGTGGCGAGAGGAGCAGTGTGCTCTGGAGCACGCCCCCACTCCACAGCCTGTCCAGGACCGCCGCGGAGAGCCCCGGCACCTCCCGGGCCACCCGGATGGCCAGCGAGGAGAGCTGCCGCAGATTTCGCACCTCCCCATCCCGCACCACGCCGCTTCCACAGATGCCGATGCGGTGCCCGCCGCGTACGGTAAAAAAGCCGTTGCGCACCCGTTCCAGCGCCGTATGGGCGGAGGCCTGAGTGGCAATCTCCAGCACCAGGCTCAGATCCATGGAACGCACCGGCGCCTCCGCACCAGGAACCGTCCGCTCACCCTCCGGGCAGACCAGAGTCAGTGGACGCCCCGCCCGCAGGCGGAGCTCCTCCACCCGGGCCTGGCTTGTCCCATCCAGCCGTTCCACCGGCCGCCTGAGATGGGGCGGCAGCAGAGCCGCCGCCTGGCGGAACCGGACTGCATTTCGTTCTTCCGACATACCCTCACGTCCTTCTTTTGCACTTGGCACATCCTATGAACGCCTGTCCCCGTTTATGCCCCTTCTATTTATATTCACTATTCCTATCTATTTTGTATATTTTCCATAGATTGGCGGTCATAATTTTGTCGGAATCACCGCTTGCACAGTTCTCCCCGGATATGGTACCCTATGGACGAACTCAGTTTGTTATTGCTAACCACTTTACTGAGTCCCGAGCGACGTGCAATGTGATGCGGCATGTAAGTCCAGTTTGCTCACAAGGTGCGCTGTCTTTTTTTGCCCAAAAGTTAGTTATAGCTAATTACAACCTTGAGAGGAGGACCTCCCATCAAACGACATCTTTCCACCCTGCTCTTGGCACTGGCCCTTCTGGTGCTGTCGATCTGGTCACTGTTTCTCGGCGTGATCGATATAAACCTGTCCGGGCTGCTGTCGGGAGAGCTCGAACAACTGGAGATTTTTCTGATCTCGCGTCTGCCCCGCCTGCTGGCGATCCTGTGTACCGGGGTCGGTATGAGTGTGGCCGGTCTGATCATGCAGCAGCTCTGCATGAACAAATTCGTCTCTCCCACCACCGGAGCCACCATCTCCTCGGCCCAGTTCGGCATTCTTCTGGCCCTCCTGTTCCTGCCAAACTCCACTCTGTGGGGACGGGCGCTTTTCTCCTTCGTCTTTGCCGTTCTGGGTACCTGGACCTTTGTCTGGTTCATTCAGCGCATCCAGTTCAAGGACGTGGTCATGGTTCCCCTGGTGGGCATCATGTTCGGCAATGTCATCGGCGGCCTCACCAACTATCTGGCCTACCAGTATGAGATGACTCAGGCCCTGTCCACCTGGACCGTGGGCCACTTCTCCATGGTGCTCCGCGGCCGGTATGAGCTGGTCTACCTGATCGTACCGCTGGTCACCCTGGCCTTTCTGTTTGCCAACCACTTCAATATTGTCGGTATGGGGAAGGACTTCTCCAAGAACCTGGGCGTGCCCTACAACTTGGTGCTGTTCCTCGGGCTGACCATCGCCGCGATGATCACCGCCAGCGTGGTTGTGGTCGTGGGCTCCATCTCCTACATCGGCCTGATCGTCCCCAATGTGGTGGCCATGTTCAAGGGGGACAAGATCCGCGGCACGCTGATGGACACGGCCCTGTTCGGCGCCGTCTTCGTGCTGGGGTGCGACATGATCGGCCGGGTGGTCATCGCCCCTTACGAGCTCCCCATCGAGCTGATTGTGGGCATACTGGGCAGCCTTATCTTCGTGGTGCTGCTGCTCTACCGGCTCCGCCACGGCCGCAAGGCGATCCGTCTCACGGGAGGCGGCGCCGGCTGCGGCTGCGCCCCGGCGGCCCATCTGGATGGAGGTGACGCCGCATGAACCGGACAAGCACAGCCCTTCCCTCCGCCTCCTACCGGGCCAACGTCCGCAAGGTGACTCTGCTGGCCCTGCTGGTTCTGCTGGCCGCGGTGTGCTACATGGTTGTGGCGGTCAACTTCGGCAGCCAGCAGTTGATGCTCTACTCCATGAAAATCCGCACCCCCAAGCTGGTAGTCATGCTCATCACCGCCTTTGCCATCGGCGGCGCCTCCATCGTGTTCCAATCCATCATCAACAATACCATCGTCACCCCCTGCCTGCTGGGTATGAACTCCCTCTACACCCTGATTCACACGGCGGTGGTCTTTTTCGCCGGCTCGGGCAGCCTTCTGGCCCGCAGCGCGAACCTGTCCTTCGCGGCGGATGTGATCCTGATGGGCATTGTGGCCACCATTATCTACAGCTATCTCTTTCAAAAAACGAACCACAATGTACTCTATGTCCTGCTCATCGGCACCGTGCTCTCCTCCTTTTTCTCCAGCATCCAGACCACGCTGACCCGGGTGATGGACCCCAATGAGTACGACAGCCTGCTCTTCACCCTGGTGGCGGACTTTGAAAACATCAACTCCGAGATCATCGTCTTCGCCCTGGTGCTGCTGGCGGGGCTGATCTTCGTCCTGCGGCGGGATCTGGCCCTGCTGGATGTGCTCACCCTGGGCAAGCACCAGGCCATCAATCTGGGAGTGGACTACGACCGGAGCATCCGCCGCCTGCTGCTGGGCGTCACCCTGTGCATCGCGGTGGCCACTGCCATGGTGGGCCCCATCTCTTTCCTCGGCCTGATTATCGCCAACATCGCCCGTCAGCTCTTCAAGACCTACCGCCACACCTATTTGATTCTGGGCTCCGCCCTGGTGGGCATGGTGGTGCTGGTGGCGGGACAGCTTGTGGTGGAGCGTATCTACCACTACGCGGTGCCCATCAGCGTGTTCATCACCGTGGGCGGCGGCGTCTACTTTCTCTATCTTCTTTTGTCCAACAGGAGGGTGTAACCCATGCGTGTCAAGGATCTGACCAAACAGTACGACGGCAAGACGGTGGTGGACTCCGTCAGCTTTGAAATCCCGAAAGGCAAGGTCATCTCCATGATCGGCCCCAACGGCGCGGGCAAGTCCACGGTGCTCAACATCATCTCCCGCCTGATCGCCCGGGACAGCGGCCTGGTGGACTTCGACGGCCGGGACATCGGCAAGTGGAAGAGCAAGGAGCTGGCCAAGCGGCTGGCCATCCTCACCCAGAGCAACAACATACAGATGAAGCTCACGGTTCGGGAGCTGGTGACCTTCGGCCGCTTCCCCTACTCAGGCAGCCATCTGAACGAGGAGGATCAGCGCATCATCGACAAGGCCATCGCCTACATGGAGCTGGAGCCCTTTCAGGACCGGTTCATTGACGAGCTCTCCGGCGGCCAGCGCCAGCGGGCCTATATCGCCATGGTCATCGCCCAGGACACCGAGTTTATCCTTCTGGACGAGCCCACCAACAACCTGGACATCTATCACGCCACCAACATGATGAAAATCGTCCGCCGCCTCTGCGATGAGCTGGGAAAGACGGTGATTCTGGTCCTCCATGAGATCAACTACGCGGCCTTCTATTCCGACTACATCTGCGCGTTCAAGGACGGAAGGATCGCCAAATTCGGAACCGTAGAGGAGGTGATGACCAAGGAAACGCTGTCGCAGATCTATCAGGTGGACTTTGAAATCATGGAGATCGAGGGTCGCCCCCTGTCCATCTACTATTGACCCTGCCGCTCAAACAACCGCGAACATTCGCTTAGAAATGGAGAACACACATGAAAAAAGGAATCTCTCTTGCACTCGCCCTGGCCCTCGCACTGGGCCTGACCGCCTGCTCCACCGGTGGAGACGACACCCGGTCCACCGGCAGCCCCTCCCCCGCCGTGGAGAGCCCTGCGGCCGGCACCGAGGCTCCCTCCGCCCCCGAAACCGTCACCATCACCTCCCTGAACGCCGACAAGGAGGCCGTGGAGCTGGAGGTCCCCTACGATCCTCAGCGCATCGCCATTCTGGACATGGCCTCCCTGGATATTCTGGATGCCCTGGGCGTGGCCGGGGGCCGCGTTGTCGGCTCCGCCGACACCTCCCTGGACTACCTCCAGAGCTATGTGACCGATGAGAACGTGGCCAATCTGGGCACCATCAAAACCGCCGATCTGGAGGCGGTCATGGCCGCCCAGCCCGATGTGATCTTCATCGGCGGCCGCCTGGCCAAGTCCTACGACGCCCTGAGCGAGATCGCCCCCGTGGTCTACCTCGCCACCGACAGCGAGCTGGGCGTGGTGGAGAGCGTCCGCCAAAACGCCGCTACCATCGCCTCCATGTTTGGTCTGGAAGACAAGGTGGACGAGCTGATGGCCGGCTTTGACGCCCGCATCCAGACCCTGGCCGACTTCGCCGCGGACAAGACCGCCGTTGTGGGTATGTGCACCAGCGGCGGCTTCAACGTGCTGGGCAACGACGGCCGCTGCTCCATCATCGGCCGGGAGATTGGCTTTGAGAACATCGGCGTGGATGCTGACATCGACACCTCCACCCACGGCAACGAGGCCTCCTTCGAGTTCGTTGTGGAGAAGAACCCCGACTACATCTTCGTCATGGACCGGGACGCCGCTATTCAAACTGACGGCGCCCAGCTCGCCCAGGAAATCATGGAGAACGAGCTGGTCATGGGAACCGATGCCTACAAGAACGGCAATATCGTCTATCTGGCCCACCCCGCCGTATGGTACACCGCCGAGGGCGGCATCACCGCTCTGGACATTATGCTCCAGGATCTGGAGAGCAAGCTGCTGGGCTGAGCCCGGCAAACAACAGGAAGGGGCGGGATACCCATGGGTATCCCGCCCTTTCCTCCTCTTCCCCTCCCCGCCGCCCCGTGCTATAATGGGTTATCATGACACAGGGAGGACATATCATGGCGGCCGTTCTGCTGATTCCATTTCTAAGCCTGCGCTTCGGAGTGCTCTCCATGCTGGACAGCAGCGCACTCCGGCGGGCCGCCCACTTCCCCCCGTTCCGCGGGCCCGAAAAGCCTGCCTACTGGCTCTATCAGCTCTCCAGCGCCGCCCTGCTGCTGGGCCCCTTCTTCGCGTCGGTCCATACTGCGCCCGCCCCCCTCTTCTGGAGCGGAGCGGCCCTCTACGCATTCGGCCTGCTCCTTCTCCTGCTCTCCGTCATCGGCTTCGCGGCCCCCTCGGAGAGCGGCGTGCGCCACAAGGGTGTCTACCGCATCTCCCGCAATCCCATGTATGTTTCCTATTTTTTCGTCTTTCTAGGCTGCGTCCTCCTCACGCAGTCGCTACCGCTTCTGGCCGCCCTCCTCGTCTTTCAGCTCACCGCCCACACCGTCATCCGGGCCGAGGAGCGCTGGTGCCGCCAGACCTTCGGCGCGGCCTACGAGCGCTACTGCGGCTCGGTCAGACGCTACCTATAAATAACAGAGGCGGCGGACAGGATGTCCGTCGCCTCTGTTATTTTTTATCTGCCCGCTTTTGGCTGGCGTACCTCGCTGAGATCCTCCCGGGCCTTGAGGGAGGCCACCAACTCCGCAGCCTCCTCAGCCGGGGTTCCCTTAGGCAGTGCATACTCCTCGGTCTTGGCAAACTCCTGCTCCAGGCTCTTCTTCTGGGCCTTGAGCCACTTCTCCGCCGCAGGCACTCCAGCCGGATACACCAGCGCCACCCGGCGGGCCCGCCGCTTCATCTGATTCACCCACAGCTTGGCCGGGTCATGGTTGCGGAAGCCCAGGTTGACCACCAGCAGCACGATGGCGACGGCCGCGGTGACAAATCCGAACAGTTGAGACACCCGGATGGAGGTGCCGAACAGGTACAGGCTGTCGGTGCGCAGGCCCTCGATAAAGCCCCGGCCCACGCCGTACCAGGCAAAATAGCTCAGGAACATCTGGCCGTCAAACTTCCGCCAGCGCCGTGCAATCTGCACCAGAAGGGCAAAGCCCAGTAGATTCCACAGAGACTCATAGAGGAAGGTGGGGTGCACCTCCATGTACTGCCGCACTCCGTCCACATAGGCATAGATGCCCATGCGCCAGGGCAGCTCTGTGGGGCCGCCGTAGGCTTCAATATTGACAAAGTTGCCCCACCGGCCGATCATCTGGCCGATGAGCATACCGAACACCCCCAGGTCTGCAAAGGCCAGAAATCGGATCTTCCGCACCTTGCAGAACACCAGCAGGACGACGACCGCCATGATGACGCCGCCGTAGATGGCAAGGCCCCCGTCCCAGATGCGGACCATGGCTCCAAAGTCCAGGGAACCGTCCTCCCGGCGGTAGAGGTCCAGGTAAAAGAGGATGTAGTACAGCCGCGCCCCTACGATGGACAGGGGCACGGCAAAAAAGAGCATGTCGATGATGTCGTCCTGTTTGATGCCGAAGCGCTTGGCCGCATGGCAGCAGTACAGGACGGCCAGCAGGAATCCGGCGGCAATGATGATGCCATACCAGTACACCGGCCAGCTCCCGATGTGGAAGGCCACCCGGTTCAGGTGGAACTCCAGGCCAAGGCCGGGAAAGGAGACGGTTCCCATCATGCCTCCTCCCCCGGCCGGACCACGGCCAGACCGCACCGCTCCGGCGTTACCCAGCGGCGGATGCAGTCCTCCACATCGGCTTTGGAGATACCGTCGAACACCTCGGGGAAGGTCAGGTACTCCACACCGGCAAAGTGGGCCTGGGCCAGCTCAATGCACACGTTTTCAAAGGAGTTGAGGCCCCGCACCTTGGCGCCGTACACCCCCTTTTTCAGCCGGCGGAACAGGCCCTCGTCCACACCCTCCCGGGCGATGCGGGCCCCCTCGGCCAGCACGGCGTCCCGCACCGCACGGGGATCGCGGCTCTCGCCGCCCGCCGCCATCAGGGCGCAGCCGGGATAGAGCTCAAAGCCGTAGCCAAAGTTCTTGTTGATGAGGCCCTCGCTGTAGAGCCTGGCATACAGGGGGCTGGAATTGCCCAGCAGCGCCTCGCAGGCCAGCTCGCCCATGAGCTGGCGGCGCAGGTGCTCCTCCCCGGCGGGGGCGGGCTCGGCCTTGAAGCCCAGTTGGAAGATGGGGGTGGACACCTCCATGCGCAGCTCCTTCTCCGGCGCGGCCGCGCCGCCGTCCTCCTCCCCGCCGTAATCCCGCTCAATGTGCCCGCCCGGCTCCTTCGGCAGGATTTCCCGGGCAATGCGCACCACCTCTTCCGGCTCCACGTCCCCCGCCACAGTGAGCACCATGTTGGAGGGGGTGTAGAACGCCTTGTGGCAGGCATAGAGGGTGTCGGCGGTGATGTGGGAGATGGACTCCTGGGTGCCGGCGATGGGCACCCGGATGGGGTGGTGGTCAAACAGGCACTCCATCAGGCCGTAAAACACCTGGTTGTCCGGATCGTCCTCCACCATGCGGATCTCCTGGCCGATGATCCCCTGCTCCTTGTCCACGCTCTCCTGGGTAAACCAGGGAATGGACACGAAGGAGAGGAGAATCTTCAGGTTGTCGCAGAATTTCTCCGTGCTTTCAAAATAGTAGCCGGTGAGGGCCGAGCTGGTGAAGGCGTTGGGGGAAGCCCCGTTGGCCGCCAGATCCTGGAGGGCGTTGCCGTCCTCGGTATCGAACATCTTGTGCTCCAGGAAGTGGGCCACCCCCGCCGGGGTGTCCCGCCACTGGCCGTCCAGGTGGAACTTCATATCCATGCCGCCGTAGTTGGTGGCAAAAAAGGCGTAGCTCTTCTGAAACTCGGGCCGCCGGTCCACATAGATGTGCAGGCCGTTGGGCAGCTCCGCGTGATAGATTTTCTCCCCGATGCGGGGGTATTCTTTGCTTACCATGGGCTCACTCCTTGCCTTTCAGGAAATAGACCGTGTCCAGCGTCAGCTTCTGGGCCGCCGCCTGTACCTGCGCCCGGGTGGTGCGCTCCACCCGCTGGGCCAGCTCGTCGGGCGCCTCGGTGAGGCCGGCGGCCGCCTGACCCAGCCAGTAATCCTCCAGACGGCTCTGGGCGTCCAGGGTGGTCATCAGGGTGCTCACCACCGAGCGGCGGGCCCACTCCAGCTCGTCGTCTGTAAAGCCGCCGTCCTTGCAGGCCTGAAGCTGGGCAAGGATCTCGTCCTGCGCCTGGCCCACCTTGGAGAACTCCACGCCGGAGGAGACCAGCATCACGTCCTTGTACTTCATCAGGCCGGAGCTGGCATAGTAGCACAGGGAGAGCCTCTCCCGCACGTTGAGAAAGAGCTTGGAGGTGGTGGTTCCGCCGTAGACCGCATTGAGCAGCATCAGGGCCGGGTAATCCTCGTCCCAGGCATCAATGCCGGTGCGGAACCCCATAGCCAGCTTGCCCTGGGTCACGTCCAGCGCCTCCTCCACCCGGCGGGGCTGGGCGGGAGCGTTCCCCCTTTCGGGGCGCGCGAGGGGCGCGCGCTCCCCTGCGGGCAGGCCGTCCACGATGGCCTGAACCGCCGCCCGCACCCGCTCCAGGGGGGCGGAACCGCAATAGTAGAACTCTATCGGGGCAGTGCGAAGCACCTGCTGGTAGCAGTCCCACAGCTTTTGGGGTGTGATGGCCGCCGCGGACGCCTCATCCCCCAGCTTGTCCACCCCGAAGGGCTCTCCGGCGCACATCTCCGCCACCACACGCACCTGGGCATACTGGCGCTTGTCGTTGACCTGGGCGCGGATACGGGTGACCAGGTTCTCCCGCTCTTGGCGGGTGTAGTCGGGGCAGAAGGCCCCGTCCCGGGTGTAGGGACGGAGCACCAGCTCCCCCAGCAGGGCGGCCGACGGCTCCAGCACGGCGGAACCGTCCAGAGTATAGGCGTCATCCAAGAAGCTGCCCACAAAGCCCACGCACTGGGTCTCCCCCTTTTTGCGCACCGTAGGCTCCAGGGAACCGCCGTACAGCTCGTCCAGAACGGCGGAGAGGGATTCCATATCCGGGTGCTCTGCGGTGCCCCGGCGGAGCACCATGGGCAGCAGCGCGTGGAGCGCGGCCTGTTCACGGGCCAGGGGCAGCAGGAACTGCATCCCCAGCACGCTGGATTTGAATTTCTGCGTCTGCACCGCCGTCAGATGGACGCCGGGCAGAAGCTGTGTCCGGGTGACCTCAATCACAGCTTTACCATTCCTTTCCTTATGGGAACTGCCAAAGTATCAACATCGGATATTATACAACGTTTTGACGGTTTTGACACTAGGAAAACGAAAAAAGATTGGCGCCGCGGCGGCTTGCTCCCGCCCCCAACCTCCGGTAAAATGAAATTACCTATATTTTATAAGGAGGCCACACCATGACACGAACCGTTGTGGAACAGATCACGCAGGCCGGAGTGCAGAAGCTCCTCTTCTCCGGCACCGCGCCGGGCCGCTACCTGACCCGGGCCGCCCTGGCGGGGGCATTTATCTTTGTGGGCGCCCTGCTCTCCAGCCTCTGCGCCGCCTGGTTCTACGACACCAATCTCCCTCTGGCCAAGCTGCTGGGGGCCCTGGCCTTCTCTGCCGCTCTCACCCTCATTGTCCTGCTGGGCGGTGAGCTGTTCACCGGCTGCACCCTGGTCATGAGCGTATCCCTCTACGACGGCCGGGTCCGCCTGGCCGGAACCCTCCGTGTCTGGGCGCTGGCCTACCTGGGCAATCTCCTGGGCATTCTGGTGCTCTGCCTGCTGCTGGCCGGCTCCGGCTCCAGCGGGGAGCTGTTGGGGGCCTATCTGGCCCTGATCGTCCCGGGCAAGCTGTCCGCCCCCTGGTATCTGCTCCTCCTCCGGGGCGTGCTGTGCAATTTTCTGGTGTGCATCGGCGTGTTCGCCGGCTTCCGCCTCCAGAGCGAGACCGCCAAGGCCCTGGTGATCACCCTGGCCATCACCACCTTCGTCCTCACCGGACTGGAGCACTCCATCGCCAACATGGCCTATTTCGCACTCCATGCCCTGCTGAACGGCGGCGCGGACTGGGCCGCCATGGGCTGGAACCTGCTGTGGGTCACCCTGGGCAACCTGCTGGGCGGCGCGGTTTTGCTGGGCCTCCCCCTCTGGTACGCCGCAGAGCCGGAAAAGACGCAATCTTTCTCTTGACAATCCGGCCAATTTATAGTATCATCACTTCTGTTGTAAAGCTCCGTAGCTTTACCACCTTTACAGAAAACCGGCACACGGGAGGAGGCGGCAGCGATGAAAAACCAGGCATACCGCATGGCCCTGCTCTACGATTTCTACGGCGACATGCTCACCGACCGCCAGAAGGAGTTCTATGACCTCTACTACAATGAGGATCTCTCCCTGGCCGAGATCGCGGAGAACTACGGCATCACCCGCCAGGGCGTCCGGGATGTGATCGTCCGCGCCGAGGCCATCCTCACCGAGCTGGAGGACAAGACGGGCATCATCCGCCGCTTCCACAAGATGCAGGAGCAGTTCGGCCAGATGGAGACGGCGGTGGACGCCATCGCCCAACGCAACGAGGCCCATTGGCAGGACGACGAGCTGGAGGCCCTGTGCGGACAGCTCAAGGGCGTTCTGGCCCAGTTGAAACAGGAGTAATCCATGGCATTTGAAGGACTGACTGAAAAGCTCTCCGCCGCCTTCAAGAAGCTGCGCGGCAAGGGCCGCCTCTCCGAGGCCGACGTGAAGGAGGCCATGAAGGAGATCCGCATGGCTCTGCTGGAGGCCGACGTGAACTTCAAGGTGGTCAAGCAGTTTGTGGCCACCGTCACCGAGCGGGCCATCGGCTCCGACGTGCTGGAGAGCCTGACCCCCGCCCAGATGATTGTCAAAATCGTCAATGAGGAGCTGACCGCCCTGATGGGCGGCGAGAACACCAAGCTGACGATTTCCCCCAAGCCCCCCACGGTAGTGATGCTTGTCGGCCTCAACGGCGCCGGCAAGACCACCAACGGCGCCAAGCTGGCGGGCTTTATGAAGAAGCAGGGCAAGCGGCCCCTCCTGGTGGCCTGCGACACCTTCCGCCCCGCCGCCATCACCCAGTTAGAGGTGGTGGGCCAGCAGGTGGACGTTCCGGTGTTCCAGATGGGCCAGATTGACCCGGTGGACATTGCCAGGGCGGGCATCGAGCACGCCAAGAAGCACGGCAACGATATTTTGTTCATCGACACCGCCGGCCGGCTCCACGTGGACGAGGAGCTGATGGAGCAGCTCAAGGTGATGAAGGCCGCCATTGACCCCACCGAAATCCTGCTGATTGTGGACGCCATGATCGGCCAGGATGCGGTGAATGCCGCAAAGACCTTCGACGAGGCGCTGGACATTACCGGCGTCATGCTCACCAAGCTGGACGGCGATGCCCGGGGCGGTGCGGCTCTCTCTATCAAGGCGGTCACCGGCAAGCCCATCAAATTTGTGGGTGTGGGCGAGAAGCTGGACCAGGTGGAGCTCTTCTACCCCGACCGCATGGCCTCCCGTATTCTGGGCATGGGCGACGTGCTCTCCCTCATCGAGAAGGCCCAGCAGACCTTTGACGCCAAGAAGGCTGCCGAGTTGGAGCAGAAGCTCCGCAAGAACAAGTTTACCCTGGCTGATTTTTACGATCAGCTGGTTCAGATCAAGGGCATGGGTTCCCTGTCCGACATCGCCGGGATGCTCCCCGGCATGAACGCCAAGGCACTGGAAGGGGCCAGCGTGGACGAGAACGCCCTGGCCCGCACCGAGGCCATCATCCTGTCCATGACCCCGGCGGAGCGGGAGAACCCCTCCCTGCTGAACAACAGCCGGAAAAAGCGCATCGCCGCCGGCTCCGGCACTCAGGTCGTGGACATCAACCGCCTGCTCAAGCAATTCGAAATGATGCAGCAGATGACCAAGCAGTTTTCGGGCAAGCAGATGAAGCGCATGGGCAAGCTTGGAAAAATGGGAAAACTCGGCAAGCTGCCGGGACTCCCCTTCTGACCGGTTGGTAAGCGCGCTGCGGCGCGTTTCCATAGATGTGCAACAATTACATGGAGGTGAAGATACAATGGTTAAGATCAGACTGCGCCGGATGGGCGCCAAGAAGGCTCCCTTCTACCGCATCGTGGTGGCGGACTCCCGCTATCCCCGTGACGGCCGTTTCATCGAGGAGATCGGCACTTACAATCCTCTGACCCAGCCCGCCGAGATCAAGGTGGACGCGGAGCGCGCCCAGGCTTGGATCAAGACTGGCGCCCAGCCCACTGAGACCGTGAAGGCTCTGCTGAAAAAAGCTGGCGCCATCTAATGGAGGTCACGGCTGGCATGAAGGAATTGCTGACCTATATCGCCCAGAACCTGGTGGACCACCCTGACGCGGTGTCGGTCACTGAGCATAAGGGCGAGAGCGAGACCGTCCTGGAACTTCGGGTGGCCCCCGAGGACATGGGCAAGGTGATCGGCCGCCAGGGCCGCATCGCCAAGGAGATCCGCACGCTGATGCGCTCCGTGGCCCAGCGCCAGGGCACCAAGGTTTCCGTCGAAATCGTCGACTAAAAAGCGGCGGGGTAGCGAGCCCCGCCGCTTTTTCAATGTAGGGCGCGGCCTCCTGGACGCGCCGCCTGCGGGAGGTATTTCAAATGAAAAATCAGTTTCTGGAGGCCGGACAGATTGTCAACACCCACGGCATTCAGGGGGAGGTCAAAATCGTCCCCTGGTGCGACAGCCCCGAGTTTCTGCTCCAGTTCGATACCCTCTATCTGGACGGAGCGCCCGTAAAGGTGTGCGCCGCCCGGGTACACAAGGGCAATATCCTCGCCGCGCTGGAGGGCGTCGCCGACGTGAACGCCGCCATGGCCCTCAAGGGCAAGACCGTCTCCATCGACCGTTCCGGCGTGGTGCTGCCTGAGGGGCGGCACTTCATCGCCGATCTGCTCGGCCTGGAGGTTCTGGACGCCGGCAGCGGAGAGAAGCTGGGGGTTGTGGCCGACGTGCTCACCCCGCCCGCCCACGAGGTCTATGTGGTGAAGGGCGAGCATGAATACATGATCCCCGCCGTGGACGAGTTCCTGGCGGAGACCAATGTGGAGGGCGGCTATATCAAGGTTCGTCTGATCGAGGGGATGCGCACCGATGTATAGGATCGATATTATGACCCTCTTTGATCTGACCGTGGGCGATATGATGAACGAGTCCATCCTGGGCCGCGCCCAGGAGCGGGACATCATTCGCATCGAGGCTCACCAGATCCGGGACTACACCCTCAACAAGCAGAAGCAGGTGGACGACTATCCCTACGGCGGCGGCCACGGCGCGGTCATGCAGGCCGACCCCCTATACCAGTGCTGGAAGCACATTGTAGACACCTTCGGCCCGGGACATACCATCTACATGTCCCCCGCCGGCAAAACCTTCGTGGAGGCCGACGCCCGCCGCCTGCGGGACGATTACGACCACCTGATTTTGGTGTGCGGCCACTATGAGGGCATCGACGAGCGGTTCATTGAGGAGTGTGTAGACGAGGAGATCTCCATCGGCGACTTTGTGCTCACCGGCGGCGAGCTGGCCGCCATGGTGGTGGCCGACGCGGTGGCACGGCTGGTACCCGGGGTGCTCTCCGACCCGGAGTGCTTCGAGGAGGAGAGCCACTGGAACGGCCTGCTGGAGTACCCCCAGTACTCCCGCCCCGAGGAGTGGCACGGCCGGAAGGTTCCCCCCATCCTCCGCTCCGGCGACCACAAAAACATCGCCCGGTGGCGGCGCAAGCAGTCCATCCTCCGCACCCGTCAGCGCCGCCCGGATCTCTATGCCAAGCTGGATCTGACCTCCAAAGAGGATCAGAAGCTGCTACGGGAGCTGGAAGAGGAAGCCGCTGAATCGTAACGCAATCATTTGTTTACAGGTTTCCCCTTTACTTTTCCGCCCGCCCGTGCTACAATGACTGCACAGTCGTAATCTAATTTCCATTATGATATAAGAGGGTTCCAGCTATGAGTTTTAAGATCATTGTCGACAGCTGCTGCGATCTGACCCCTGCCCAGCTCCGTGAGGACTGCTTTGTCAGCGTCCCGCTGACCATCCGGGTGGGAGAGCACGTCGTGGTGGACGACGCCTCCTTTGACCAGGGCGACCTGCTCTGGCGGATGAAGGAGAGCGCCACGGCCCCCCAGTCCTCCTGCCCCTCCCCCATTCAATATCTGGAGGCCTTCGACTGCGGCGCCGACGACCTGTATGTGGTCACCCTCTCTGCCCTGCTCTCCGGCTCCCACAATTCGGCGGCCCAGGCCCGGAATCTCTGGCTGGAGGATCACCCCAACTCCAATGTGCACATCTTCAACTCCTGCTCCGCCTCGGCGGGCGAGGTTCTGGTGGCCCTGAAAATCCAGGAGCTGGCCCAGTCGGGTATGGATTTCACCACAGTGGTCAGCCAGGTCTCCCGCTACATCAATGAGATGGAGACCTACTTTGTGCTGGAAACCCTGGACAATCTGCGGAAAAACGGCCGGCTCACCAGGGTGCAGTCCCTGGTTACTAGCACCCTGCACATCAAGCTGCTCATGGGCGCCACCCCTGAGGGGGAGATCTGCAAAAAGGGCCAGGCCATGTCTATCAAGCAGGCCCTGTCCAAGATGGTGTCCCTGATGGCGGCGGATCCCAAGCACGAGGGGCGCCGGCTGTCCATCGTTCACTGCAACTGTCTGGAGCGGGCTTTCCACGTCAAGGAGCTGGTCATGAAGCAGTGCCGCTTTGGGGAGATCCTCATCAGCGATACCGGCGGCATCAGCACCGTCTATGCCAACGACGGCGGCATCGTCGTGGCCTATTGATTTCGATCAAGCCATTCCGTAACCGCCCGGAGGAAATTTCCTCCGGGCGGTTGTTTTTTGCCCCTGCCTGTGCTATCATGGCAAAAATAGTTTCGGGAGGTGCTTTTATGAACTACACCATCCGCCCCATCGGGCCGGAGGACGCGGAGGGGGCCGCAGCCCTGCGCCGCATGCCGGGCGTGTTCGAGAATACCCTGGGTCTCCCCTCCTACCGCACCGCCGACAGCAAGGCGTTTATCGCCGGGCTAGGGCCCGACGACCACAACTTTGTGGCCGTTCTGGACGATGGCACGGTCATCGGCTGCGCCGGGCTCACGGTCTGCTCCAATCCCCGGATGCGCCACGCGAGCAGCGTGGGACTCTATGTCCATACCGATTACCAGAACAAAGGGGTGGGCACCGCCCTCATGGAAACACTGCTGGATCTGGCGGACAACTGGCTCATGCTGGTGCGGGTGGAGCTGGAGGTCTACGCCGACAACGAGCGGGCCATCCATCTCTATGAGAAGCTGGGCTTTGAACAGGAGGGCCTGCTGCGCATGACCACGGTGCGGAACGGCCGCTATGTGGACGAGTACAAGATGGCCCGCATTCGTCCGGGGGTGACCGCACCATGACCTACGCCATCCGCCTGTACCAGCGCTTCGGCTTTGAGACGGAGGGCCGCAAACGGGAGGCCGCCGTGAAAGCGGGGGACTACGTGGACATGCTAGTGATGGCCCGGCTGGGAAATCGCTGATGTCCCAGGGCAGATTGTTTGAGCTGCTCTGTCTCCTGCTGGAGCGGGGCCGCATGACCGCGCCGCAGCTGGCGGAGCACTTCGAGGTATCGGTGCGCACCATCTACCGGGACATCGACGCGCTGTCGGCGGCCGGGGTACCGGTGTACAGCACGCCGGGCAAGGGCGGCGGGGTGTCCCTGCTGGAGGGCTATACCCTCCACCGGGCCGCCTTCACTGAGGAAGAGCAGCAGCTGCTGCTCACCGCCCTGCGGAGCCTGCCGGGGGATGCCGGACAGGGGACGGCGGAGACCCTGTCCAAGCTGTCCGCCCTGTTCCGGCGCCGGGAACCGGACTGGCTGCAAGTGGAGCTGTCCCGCTGGGGGAGCGCCGGGGCCGACAACGCCAAATTCGTCCAGCTCAAGGAGGCCATTCTGTCCCGCCGCGTCCTGTCCTTCACCTATGTGGGCGCCTCCGGCCAGACCACCCGCCGCAGCGTCCTCCCCGCGCGGCTGGTCTTCAAGAGCCGGGACTGGTACCTCCAGGGGTTCTGCCTGGAGCGGGCGGCCTACCGCACCTTCAAGCTCACCCGGATGCTGGAGCCGGAGCCGGGCGCTCCCTTTCAGCGCCCCCTCTCTCCCCCGCCCATCGAGGCCGGAGAGCCGCCGGAGGGCTTCTGCATTCCCGTCCGCCTGCGCTTCTCCCCCGCCCTTGCCTACCGGGTCTACGACGAATTCGACGAGGGCTGCGTCACCCGCGGGGCGGACGGCAGCCTTGTGGTGTCGGTAAGCTTCCCGGAGGATCCGTGGCTCTATGGCTATCTGCTCTCCTTCGGCCTGGGGGTGGAGGTATTGGAACCGGAGCGCCTGCGGAAACGGCTGGCGCTGCTGGCGGGAAAAATGGCGGCGCACCACGGAAACCATGACACGGGGTGTCAGGATAACTGTGATAGGATGGAGCCATCTCAATCACAGGAGGAATCTCACATGAATCACACCTTTTGTCAATCCTGCGGCATGCCCATCGACGATCCGGCCCTCCGCGGCACGGAGCGGGGCGGCACGCCCAGCGAGCACTACTGCAAATACTGTTATCAGGAGGGAGCCTTTACCGGAGAGATGACCATGGAGGAGATGATCGACTTCTGCACTCCCATGATGGTGCGGGCCAACCCCGAGCTGACCCCCGAGCAGGCCCGGGCGCAGATGGCCCAGTTCTTCCCCAGTCTGCTCCGGTGGCGCAACTAATGGACTGGAACGCCATCTATCCCGGGCCGGAGGAGCCCACCGCGGAGCAGCTCTCCGCCTATGTATCCCATCCGCTGTGGGAGCCATTGAACCGCTGGATCTGTGAAGCTTATTCCCTTTCCCCCATTTACAGCTACAGCAACTGTTCCATGGGGCGGGGCTGGAACGTCAAGTACCGTTCCGGCGGCAAGGCCCTGTGTACCCTCTACCCCGCCTCCGGCGCCTTCGTCTGCCTGGTGGTGGCCCCGGCCCAGGCGGAGGCCCTTCTCCCCACCCTCTCGGAGTATACCCATGCCTGCTGGCAGGCGGTCAAGCCCATGGGCTCCGGGCGGTGGCTGTCCCTGGAGGTGGACTCCCCGGAGGTTGTGGAAGACATCAAGACCCTGCTGATGTTGAAGCGCCCGCTGAAAAAACAGGGACAGGCATAGCCTGTCCCTGTTTTTTATGGTATAATAGCGCGAAAGCGGCTCTTACGCTTGCATTTCAGCCGTTTTGCCGCCCCTTGCGGGGCAGCCGGAAAACATATCACAATTATACCATTCCGCTCATGCTTCCTGGTATACGAACAAAATCTGCTGCTTGAGGTATTCACTATGTCACTGACTCTTCGCCACGAGGCCCCCGCCGACCGCCGCGCTGTGGAGACGCTGGTGCGGGAGGCCTTTTGGAACGTCTACAAGCCCGGCTGCGACGAGCACTACTATCTCCATCTGCTCCGCCAGTCCCCCGCCTTCCGCCCGGAGCTGACCTTTGTATGCGAGGCGGACGGCGTCCTGGCCGGGCAGATCACCTGCGCCTCCAGCTCCATCGAGCTGGAGGTGGGCGGGTATCTGGACACCGTCACCTTCGGTCCCCTGGCCGTCCTCCCCTCCTTTCAGGGAAAAGGACTGGCCCGCGCCCTGGTGTGCCATGCCCTGCGGCAGGCCCAGGCCCTGGGGGAACAGGCCGTGGTGATTCTGGGCGATCCCCGGCACTACGGCCGCTACGGCTTCTGGTGCGGAGAGCGCTGGGGCATCTCCCTGGAGAACGGCCAGTACCTGCCCGGCCTCCAGGCAGTGGAGCTGGCCCCCGGCTCCCTGGCAAACGCCGCCGGGCGCTTCCGCGAGGGCTTTGCCTATGCCCCCGACGCGGCCGCGCTGGACGCTTTTGACGCCCTTTTCCTCGTAAAGGAAAAAGCCATTACAGATTTTCAACAGGAATTCCAGGTGATGTGCTCCCTGGGACACGAGGTGATTCCCAATGGATTTATGCAATGAAAAGGACATCCGCGCCCTGCTGGGCCGCCACGGCTTCCGCTTCTCCAAAAGCATGGGCCAGAACTTTCTCATTGAGGGATGGGTACCCAGGGACATCGCGGAGGCCTCCGGCGCAGGCCCGGATACCGGCGTGCTGGAGATCGGCCCCGGCATCGGCCCTCTGACTGTGCAGCTGGCCCGGCGGGCGGCCAAGGTAGCGGCCATTGAGCTGGACCGCACCCTCTATCCCATTCTGGCCGAGACGCTGGCCCCCTACCCCAACGCCGAGGTGGTGCCGGGGGACGCCATGAAGCTGGATCTGGCCGCCCTTGTGTCTGACAAGTTTTCTGGCCTTACAGCGATTGCCTGTGCCAACCTCCCCTATAACATCACCACCCCGGTACTCACCGCCCTCATCGAGGCCGGGTGCTTCGCCTCCATCACGGTGATGATCCAGCGGGAGGTGGCCCTGCGCATCTGCGCCGCCCCCGGTTCCAGCGATTATGGGGCGTTCTCTGTGTTCTGCCAGTATCACACCCAGCCGGAGTTGCTCTTTGGGGTGGGGCCGGAGTGCTTCCTCCCCGCCCCCAAGGTCACTTCGGCGGTAATCCGGCTCGTCCCCCGCTCCGCCCCTCCTCAGAATCTGGTGGACGACAGCTTTTTCTTCCAGGTGGTCAGAGCCTCCTTCGCCCAGCGGCGCAAGACGCTCCTCAACGGCCTCTCCTCCGCCTTCGGCAGCCGCCTGTCCAAAGACGCGCTGCGGGGGGCCATAGAGGCCGCCGGACTGCCCGCCGATATCCGGGGCGAGCGGCTGGGTATCCCTGAATTTGCCACTCTGGCCTCCGCCCTCCAGAACCGTCTCTGAGCCAGTATACCGGGCAGTTTTTGCAAATCCGACGAAAAGGACTTGCAAAAACCGCCCGTTTCTTTTACAATACAGCTAACAGAATTTTCTGCATTACATCACAAAAGGGGGACACTTTCATGGCATTGACAAGCAACCGCGCGGTACTAGCATGGATTGACGAGATGGCGGCCATGACCCAGCCGGACCAGCTCGTTTGGATTGACGGCAGCGAGGCCCAGCTGGAGGAGCTGCGGAAGCAGGCCTGCGCCAGCGGGGAGATTGAGAAGCTGAATGAGGAGAAGCTCCCAGGCTGCTACCTCCACCGCACAGCGGTAAACGACGTGGCCCGGGTGGAGGACCGCACCTTCATCTGCTGCAAAAAGCAGGAGGACGCCGGCCCCACCAACCACTGGATGGACCCCCAGGAGATGTACGCCAAGCTGAAAAAGCTTTACACCGGCGCCATGAAGGGCCGCACCATGTATGTGATCCCCTACTCCATGGGCGTGGTGGGCTCCCCCTTCGCCAAGTACGGCATCGAGCTGACCGACTCCATCTATGTGGTGCTCAACATGGCCATCATGACCCGGGTGGGCCGGGCCGTGGCCGACGTGATGGGGGACGACTTTGTCAAGGGCCTCCACGCCAAGGCGGACATTGACCCCGAGAACCGCTACATCGTCCACTTCCCCGAGGACAACACCATCATGAGCGTCAACTCCGGCTACGGCGGCAACGTGCTGCTGGGCAAGAAGTGCTTCGCCCTACGCATCGCCTCCCACCTGGGCCGCCAGCAGGGCTGGATGGCGGAGCACATGCTCATTCTGGGGGTGGAGAACCCCCAGGGGGAGGTGCGCTACCTGGCCGCCGCCTTCCCCTCCGCCTGCGGCAAGACCAACCTGGCCATGCTCATCCCCCCGGAGCACTACCAGAAGGCGGGCTGGAAGGTCTGGTGTGTGGGGGACGACATCGCCTGGCTGCGCATCGGCGAGGACGGCCGGCTGTGGGCCATGAACCCGGAGTACGGCTTCTTCGGCGTGGCCCCCGGCACCAATGTCAAGTCCAACCCCAACGCCCTGGCCACCACCCGACAGGACACCATCTTCACCAATGTAGTTCACAACCTGGACGACAACACCGTGTGGTGGGAGGGTCTGGACAAGAATCCCCCGGAGCACGCGGTGGACTGGCAGGGCCGCCCCTGGAACGGCAAGACCTCTTCGGAGAAGGGGGCGCACCCCAACTCCCGCTTCACCGCTCCGGCCAAGAACTGCCCCTGCATCTCCCCCGAGTTTGAGAGCCCCCGGGGCGTTCCCATCTCCGCCATCGTCTTCGGCGGCCGCCGAGCCAGGACCGCCCCCCTGGTCTATCAGTCCCGGGACTGGACCCACGGGGTATTTGTGGGCTCCATCATGGCCTCGGAAACCACCGCCGCCGCTGCCGGCGCGGTGGGTGTGGTACGCCGGGACCCCATGGCCATGCTCCCCTTCTGCGGCTATCACATGGGCGACTACTGGCAGCACTGGCTGGACATGGGGGAGAAGCTGGGAGACAAGGCCCCCAAGATCTTCAACGTCAACTGGTTCCGCACCGACGACGACGGGAACTTCCTCTGGAACGGCTTCGGGGACAACCTGCGGGTGCTGGAGTGGATCTTGAAGCGCTGCTTCGGTGAGGTCGAGGCGGTGGAGACCCCCATTGGCTGGGAGCCCCGGCCCGAGGACATCGATCTGGAGGACTCCGGCGTGGAGCTGGACACCCTCAGGGGCCTGCTGGGCGTGGACACCGCCCTCTGGCGGGACGAGGTCAAGGGCATCCGGGAGTTCTACCAGAAGTTCGGCGACAAGCTGCCCCGCCAGCTCTCGGAGGAGCTGGATGTCCTGGATGCCCGGCTCAACTGAATCGAGCCGATGGGAATAAGCAGGGCCCGCCGTGCCAGCACGGCGGGTCCTGCTTTTATCTCCGCAATGACCCTCCGGCATCTCCGTGCATAGGATGGAGCAAAAAGGAGGTATCCCTATGCCCATCATCTATCTCTCCCCCTCCACCCAGGAGAACAACCTGTATGTCAACGGGGGCACCGAAGAGGAGTGGATGAACCGCCTGGCCGACGCCATGGAGCCCTATCTCACCGCATCCGGTATCCGTTACTCCCGCAACACCCCCGACATGACTGCCGCCTCGTCCATCCGTGCCTCTAACGCTGGCAACTACGACCTGCACCTGGCCCTCCACTCCAATGCCGCCCCGGAGGGGCAGTACGGTCAGATCCGTGGAATTCTGGTGTTCTACTATCCCGGCTCTGTCCAGGGGCAGCGGGCGGCCACATTGGTGGCGGACGGGCTGAAAACCCTCTATCCACTGCCCAACCGGGTACGGGCGGAGCCCACTACCTCCGTCGGAGAGGTACGCCGTGTCCGCGCTCCCTCCGTCTTTCTTGAGCTGGGCTACCACGACAACGCGGACGATGCTGCGTGGATTAAAAACAATCTGGAGGCCGTGGCCCGCAACATCGTGCTCTCCCTGACCGAATACTTCGGCGTGCCCTTCCTGGAGCCTCGCCCCTCGCGTCCTGCCGTAGTGGATGTCTCCTGGGGCTATCTCAATATCCGGGATAAGCCGGACACCTCTTCTCCTGTCCTGGCCAGGGCCTATGATGGGGCGCGGCTCACCGTCCTCAACCAGTGGCAAAACTGGTATGTGGTGCGCTTTGACAGCGTGGTGGGTTGGGCCAACGCGGATTTCATCACCCTGCTCTGAGGTACTGCCATGCTCATCCACGTAGTCAAACCCGGCGATACTGTCTACTCCATTGCCCTGGAGTACGGCATTCCCATGTCCCAGCTCATCTTGGACAATGGCCTGGAAACCTCCTCCCGTCTGGCTGTAGGGCAGGCGTTGGTGGTTCAATTTCCAACCCAGACCCACACGGTCCATCCCGGAGAAACCCTGGCCTCCATCGCCGCGGCCTATCAGCTCCCACTGCGCCAGCTCTACCGCAACAATCCCATACTCGGCGGTATCCCGGAGATCTATCCTGGCCAGACCCTGGTGCTCGCCTACGACAGCACGCCGGAGGCCACCCTCTCCGTCAACGGCTACGCCTATCCCTTTATCGACCCGGCGCTGCTCCAATCCACCGTCCCTTATCTCACCTATCTGACCCCCTTTACCTATGGCTTTACCCCTGACGGCACGCTGGTGGAGTTGGACGACGAGGCCCTGCTCGCCGCAGCCCGCCAAGGTGGAGCCGCTCCTCTGATGCACCTGTCCACCCTGACCGAAGAGGGCGGCTTCTCCAATGAGCTGGCCCACTTGGCCCTCACTCAGCCTGCGGTACAGGATACGCTGGTTGACAATCTGGAGGCCATGCTGGTGCAAAAGGGCTACCGGGGGCTGGATGTGGATTTTGAATATGTCTACGCCGAGGATGCGGGGGCCTATGCCGCATTTCTGGGCCGCCTCACAGAGCGGCTCAATCCCCTGGGCTATCCGGTTATCGCCGCCTTGGCCCCCAAAATTGCCGCCGATCAGCCCGGAACACTGTATGAGGGCCACGACTTCGCCGCCATCGGTGCGGCGGTCAATCAGGTACTCCTTATGACCTATGAGTGGGGCTATACCTATGGTCCGCCGATGGCAGTGGCTCCCCTGCCCAATGTGCGCCAAGTGGTGGAGTATGCCCTGACGGAAATCCCGGCCTCCAAAATCTGGCTGGGCGTCCCCCTCTACGGCTACGACTGGCCGCTCCCCTTTGTGCAGGGACGTACCAAGGCTCAGTCCATTTCCCCCCAGGAGGCGGTGGCCAGGGCGGTCCGCTACGGTGTGGATATCCAATACAGCGAGCAGGCCCAGGCCCCTTGGTACCGCTATACTGATGGCTACGGCATAACCCATGAGGTCTGGTTTGAGGATGCCCGTAGCATACAGGCCAAGCTGGCCTTGATCCCCCAATATGGTCTATACGGGGTTGGCTATTGGAACCTGATGCGGCCCTTCCCCCAGAACTGGCGGGTGCTCAACGCCCTGTACCGCATTCGTACTGTGTAACACTTCATGCGCTGCGGTACACTCGCTCATTGGCATGCCTGGCGGTATATGGCCATTTTTCTTTCCCTTTACACAGGGAAAAAGTCGTTTTCCGCGTTCATAAAACGTTCATACTAAATTTGAAAATGGTTCATCACTTTGGGCTTAGACCTGTTAAAATAGAGATTGTCAGGATACCAGAGCAATCAATCAAGACTCCTCCTCTCTTTTCAAACACCCAAAACCACTGTACCCCCGCAGGGTGGCAGACGCCTCTCTGTGGGGGACAGACCAAAAACTCCCGCGCTCCGGTTCCGGAGCGCGTTTTTATTTCCTTTCATGGTATGAATTTCCGTACCCCTGTCCATACTATCGGCGAGGTGATTTCCATGTCCTATGTCAATCCCGCTATCCGTGCAAAGTTTGACTCCATGCCACCCGAGCTCCGGGAGCACATTTTGCAGATGGATGTCAAGCTGGAGACCATGTCGGATCTGATGGCCTGCCTGGAGCGCATTGTTGCAGAGGGAGAGCGCTCCACTTGACCCGGTCCTCTCCCGGCCGAAGAAAATTTTTGGAGAAATTTTTATTTTCCTCTTGCATTCTGTTCCAACCTGTGCTAATATAATCAAGCCGTCAGTGAGCAGGACAAATACAGTCCTCTCAATGACATGCGGCTGTAGCTCAGTTGGATAGAGTGTTTGACTACGAATCAAAAGGTCGGGGGTTCGAATCCCTTCAGCCGTACCAAAAAAGAAAGACACGACGTACGTCGTGTCTTTCTTTTTTTACTCCAGCCTCCACGGGTGACCTCCACATTTCTGAATTTTAATACCTAGGGCTTGTTTGAAAAATGTCGACATGCCCAATCGACGGGCCTTTTGACCGCTGGACGGCGCAATTTTTCCTTGAAATCCGTCAGGATTCCTGCGAAAAAATTGCTTGCCAGCGGCCCAAAATTCCTCGCCGCTGGACACATCGCCAATTTTCAAACAAGCCCTAGGCAAGCTGAATTTGCCTTTTCCGTTTTTGTCCCCCGGACCTTCCATTTCCCGTTCCCCCTCCGGTTGACAAGGCGGGCAAAGGATGTTACGATAAACTTGAAATTCTGGAAGGTGAACGGAAGATGTCGGGGGCACACCGCCATCTTCCTCTCTCTTTCCCAGCCGAAGTGTATAAAGGAGTGTGTGGATGTGGAAGTGAAGTCGGATATTGAAATCGCACAGGCCTGTGCGATAAAGCCCATTCGGGACATTGCAGCCGTGGCCGGTGTGGACGAGGAATACCTGGAGTACTACGGAAAATACAAGGCTAAGATCGATCTGAAGCTGCTGAACGACCGGGCGGACCGCCCCGATGGAAAACTGATTCTGGTGACCGCCATCAATCCAACCCCGGCGGGCGAAGGCAAGACCACCACCACTGTGGGGCTAGCGGACGGCATGCGCCGCTTGGGCAAGAATACGGTTGTCGCCCTGCGGGAGCCTTCTCTGGGGCCCGTCTTCGGCGTCAAGGGGGGCGCGGCTGGCGGCGGCTACGCCCAAGTTATCCCTATGGAGGACATCAACCTCCACTTTACCGGCGACTTCCATGCTATCGGCGCAGCCAATAACCTTTTGGCCGCCATGCTGGATAACCACATTCAGCAGGGCAATACTCTGGACATCGACGTGCGGCGTATCACCTGGAAGCGCTGCGTGGACATGAACGACCGCCAACTGCGCAACATCGTGTGCGGCCTGGGCGGCAAGGTCAACGGTGTTCCCCGGGAGGACGGTTTCGACATCACCGTGGCCTCGGAGATCATGGCCGTCCTTTGCCTGGCCGACAGCCTCACCGACCTGAAGGCTCGGCTGGGCCGGATGGTGGTGGCCTACAGCCGCTCCGGCGCCCCCGTAACCGCCCACGATCTCAGGGCCGAGGGTGCCATGGCCGCCCTGCTCAAGGACGCCATCAAGCCCAACCTGGTGCAGACACTGGAGGGCACCCCCGCCTTCATCCACGGCGGCCCCTTTGCCAACATCGCCCACGGCTGCAACTCCGTCATGGCCACCCGGGTGGCCCTCAAGATGGGCGACTATGTGATCACTGAGGCCGGCTTCGGCGCCGATCTGGGCGCGGAAAAGTTCCTGGATATTAAGTGCCGTCTGGCCCGGCTCCACCCCGATGCGGTGGTGGTGGTGGCTACTGTCCGCGCCCTCAAGCACCACGGGGGCTGCCCCAAGGCCGAGCTGGGGAGTGAAAACCTGTCCGCCCTGGAGGCCGGCCTTCCCAACCTGCTCCAGCACGTGGCAAATATCACCGAGGTCTACGGCCTGCCCTGTGTGGTGGCCGTCAACCGTTTCCCCACCGACACCGAGGCGGAGCTGGAGCTGGTGGAGAACCGGTGCCGTGCACTGGGGGTGAACGTAGCCCTCTCCGAGGTGTGGGCCAAGGGCGGCGAGGGTGGCGTTGCCCTGGCCGAGGAGGTCATCCGCCTCTGCGATGCGCCCAACCGCTTCACCTTCTCCTACGAGCTGGACGCCTCCATTGAGGACAAGCTGGCCGCTATCGTAACGAAGGTCTATCACGGCGACGGCGTGGTGCTCACCCCCGCTGCCCAAAAGCAGGCGGCGGAGCTCACTGAGCTGGGCTTTGGCTCCCTGCCCATCTGCATGGCCAAGACTCAGTACTCCTTCTCTGATAACGCCGCCCTTCTGGGCGCGCCCAGGGGCTTCACCATCACGGTACGCAATATTAAGGTGTCCGCCGGCGCCGGGTTCCTGGTCGCCCTCACCGGCGACATCATGACCATGCCCGGCCTGCCCAAAGTGCCCGCGGCCGAAAAGGTGGACGTAGACGAGAACGGCAGAATCTCCGGCCTGTTTTAAGACGGGCATGGGCATGCCCGCCGCCAATGCGGCGTACAAGCGTTTTGCGCCAGCAAAACCTTGATGCCGGGCGAATTTACTTCGCCCGCGCAGATAAGATTATATGGGACCCCACGGGAGATTCTCGCGTGGGGAGTCCATGCCCGGCCTGCCCAAAGTGCCCGCGGCCGAAAAGGTAGACGTAGACGAGAACGGCAGAATCTCCGGCCTGTTTTAAGACGAGCATGGGCATGCCCGCCGCCAATGCGGCGTACAAGTGTTTTGCGCCAGCAAAACCTTGATGCCGGGCGAATTTACTTCGCCCGCGCAGATAAGATTATATGGAGCCCCCACGGGAGATTCTCACGTGGGGAGTCCATGCCAGGCCCGCCCAAAGTGTCCGCGACCGGGAAGGTGGACGTGGACGAGAACGGCAAAATTCTTAGCCCATTGAAACGGCAGATAGGCGGCCGTAGGCCGCCTATCCGAATCATGAAGGGAGGGATTGCGAATGAATACCGCGGAACAGAGCTGCGGCGCGTTTCTGGACGCACTGGCCTCCAAGGCCCCCGTCCCCGGCGGCGGAGGGGCCTCCGCCTTGGCGGGCGCCCTGGGCGCGGCCCTGTGTACCATGGTTGGCAACTACACCGTGGGCAAGCAAAAATACGCCGCAGTGGAGGAGGATGTCAAGGCCCTGATGGCGCGGGCGGAGGATCTCCGCGCCCGTTTGCTGGGCCTGGTGGATACCGATGCCGCCGCCTTTGAGCCCCTCTCGCGGGCCTACGCCATCCCGAAGGAGGACCCGAGCCGGGGTGAGGTGATGGAGCGCTGTCTGCGGGACGCCGCCGCCGCACCCATGGAGATCCTCCGGCTTTGCTGTGAGGCAATTGACCTTCACAGCGAGATGCTGGACAAGGGAAGCGTGATGGTGCTCTCCGATGTGGGAACCGGTGCTGTTCTATGCTGGGGTGCCCTCTATGGGGCATGGCTCAACGTGAAGGTGAATACCAAGAGCATGGCCGACCGGTCGTATGCGGAGGCCATGAATGACGAAGCTGACGGCCTTGTGGAGCAGTACTGGAAGCGCGCCGAACAGATCTATGAGTCGGTGATGGGGAGGTACACCTGATGGCGGAGCTTTGGAAGGGGGCGCCAGTGGCCGCCGCGCTCACCGAACGCCTGTGCGGACAGGCGGAGAGGCTGCGGGCCCGCGGCATTTCTCCCACCCTGGCCATCGTCCGGGTGGGAGAGCGGGCGGAGGATCTCTCCTACGAGCGTGGGGCCTGCAAGCGCTGTGAAATGATCGGAATTTCTGTAAAGCATTTTATCCTGCCAGTCAATTGCACCCAGGAGGAACTGCTGATGGTCATCCGCCAGATCAACGAGGACGGGGCCATTCACGGCTGCCTCCTTTTCCGTCCTCTGCCCAGACACTTGGACGAGGCGGCGGTGTGTGCCGCCCTCTCCCCCGTCAAGGATGTGGATGGCATCACCAGCGGTTCCCTGGCCAGTGTATTCTCCGGTGACGGGCAGGGTTATCCCCCCTGCACCGCTCAGGCCTGCCTGGAACTGCTGGACTACTATGGCTTTGAGCCTACCGGCAGGCGCGCCGTGGTGGTGGGGCGCAGTCTGGTCATCGGAAGGCCGGCAGCTATGCTGCTGCTGAACCGGAACGCCACCGTCACCCTCTGCCACACCCGCACCGCCGATTTGGCGGCCGAATGCCGTCGGGCAGAGCTGCTGATCGCCGCCGCTGGAAGGGCCGGGATTATCGGTGCCAACTGCCTCTCCCCCGGCCAAGTGGTCATCGACGTAGGCATCAATGTGGACGCTGCCGGCCATTTGGTGGGTGACGTGGATTTCGCTGCGGCCGAAGCCGTGGTGGGCGCCGTTACCCCCGTCCCCGGAGGCGTGGGGGCCGTGACCACCTCCGTGCTGGCCCGCCACGTGCTCGATGCCGCCGCAAAGTCCGCGGACATTTCCCTGTAGTGCAGGCGGCCGCCGGCGGAGCGCCGGGCTGTACTCTATCAAACAGAAAGCCGTGATCGTACCGCATGGATGAAACCGACCAGAACCGTTTGACCGAGGGCAGCGTTCCCCGCAAAATGCTCTCCTTCGCCCTGCCTATTTTCCTCAGTAACCTGTTTCAGCAGCTCTACAACGCCGTAGACTCCCTGATTGTTGGCAATTTCATCGGCAGCGCCGCTCTGGCGGCGGTGGGCTCCTCCGCCAGCATGATTATGCTGCTGGTAGGGTTTATTAACGGAGTCTCCCTGGGTGCCGGGGTGGTTATTGCCCGCTTTTACGGCGCCGATGACCGGGAAAATCTCTCCCGCGCCCTCCACACCACCGTAGCGCTGGGCATCGCGGCCGGGCTTGTGCTCACCGTGGTGGGCGTTCTGCTGACCCCCCAGATTCTGCGCTGGATGGGCACACCCGGCGATGTCATCGGAAATTCCATTGCCTATTTTCGAGTGTACTTTCTAGGCTCCAGCGCCGTAGTGCTCTACAACATGTGCGCCAGCATCCTCCAGTCTGTGGGGGACAGCCGCAGTCCCATGAAGTATCTGATTTTCGCCTCCCTCACCAACGTGGTATTGGATCTGTTGTTCGTGGCCGTCTTCCGCTGGGGCGTGGCCAGCGCGGCTCTGGCCACCATCCTCAGCCAGACCCTCAGCGCCCTCCTGGCTTTCCGCAAGCTCACCCACACCGGGCACAGCTACCGCCTGTCCTGGCGGCAGGTACGCTTTCACGGCGATATGCTTCGGCAGGTCGTCTATCTGGGTATTCCCTCCGGCGTTCAGAACTCGGTCATCTCCCTGGCCAACGTCATCGTCCAGGCCAACATCAACGCCTTCGGCTCGGCGGCCATGGCGGGCTGCGGTGCCTACAGCAAAATCGAGGGCTTTGCCTTTTTGCCGGTCTCCTGCTTTTCCATGGCCCTGGCCACCTTTGTAAGCCAGAACATCGGGGCGCGGCGCTATGACCGGGTCCGCTCCGGCATCCGGTTCGGGCTGCTGTGCAGTCCCCTGCTGGCCGAGGCCATCGGGCTGGGCATCTTCGTCCTCTCTCCCCTGCTGGTTGCCGCCTTCAACAGCAGCCCGGAGGTCATCGCCTACGGCGTGGCCGACGCCCGGACCGTCAGCCTGTTCTACTTCCTCCTGGCCTTCTCCCACTGCTGTGCAGGCATTCTCCGGGGGACCGGGCGGCCAATCATCCCCATGGCTATCATGCTGGCTACCTGGTGCGCCCTGCGCATCGCCTACATCACCGCCGTCACCCATTTCATTCCCGATATTCGGGTGATCTACTGGGCCTATCCGCTGACCTGGTTCCTGGGCGGCCTGCTGTTTGCCGTCTGCCTTCTCCGGCTCCGTTTCCCCTCAGATGCCGCACTGGAAACGTACAAATAAAATAGAGCTGGTATCCGGACTGGATACCAGCTCTTTTGTTTACTTGTTCAGTGCTTTCTGCTTTTTCATGCTGCGGTTCCAGATCATAATACCCACAATACCGATGAGCATAATGATACCGACGGCAAGGAAGTAATACTTATAGCCCGCTTCGGTAAATGTATCCAGGATGATACCGGCAGTCGCGGGGCAGACCACCTCGGGCAGATAGCCGATGGTACAGATCACGCCCACGGCGGTGCCGGAGACCTCCATGGGAATACCGCCGTCATCCATCAGGGAGAACACGATGCCGTAGTTGCAGTACATACCCACATACACCAGGGCGCACAGGGCCACAAAGACGGGCACGCTCATCTTGGGGAACAGGGCGATGGCAAACGTACCGACCGCCATGATGGCAAAGGCGATGGTCATGATCCTGGGCCGGCCCAGACGGTCTGCCAGGACGCCGCCGCCCACAGAGGCAAAGGGACGGATGTAGTCCGCCATAATCGTTACAATGGTGCCGCCCACCATGGCCACGCCCAGAGTAGAGGTGGCGTAGGGGTTGAAGTAGGCATAGGACATGTTCATGACATAGGTGCAGCACAGGATCAGGCAGAGGATCCACACCTGGGGCAGCTTCATCACGGTCAGAACCTGCTTGAAGTTGAAGCGCTCGGACTTGTCAGAGGTCTCAGGATCCTTAAAGAAGAGGAGCACTAGGATGCCCAGCACAATCACAACGACAGAGTAGAAGATGATGCCTCCCTTGAGGCCGGCGGCGCTGCCACGCTTGCTGGTGATGGCGGTGATGATGGCCAGAGCGATAGCGAGATGGGCCGCGTTGGTCACGCCGCGTCCAGCCTCCATGAAGCCGTAGGCCTTTCCCTGCTCCTCAGAGGAGGCCAGACTACGAATACCCTTGACCAATGCGGGCCAGAACGCAAAGAGCGCTGTAAAACCCCACACCAGGTAAATCACCAGGAGCATGGAATAGTTGGTGGCGAACAGGTGGCAGAATCCAGCCACCCCGGTCAGGATCAGTGAGATGGAGATCAGCTTCTTGGGAGAGATAAAGTCGGCTACGACACCGCCGAACAGATAGGAAATCATGCCGAATACGCCAAAGATGGAGCCCAGCGAGCCCATCTGGGTGTTGGTCAGGTTATACGCCTGGAGATACGCGTCATAGTAATAGGTCCTGAAATAAGGCAGTCCGTAGATCAGGGAGCCGGCCACTGCCAGAATGATCAGCCGCCACATGTTCCCCCTCAACTTGGATACAACTTTCTCAGCCATCGTTCTCTTTACCTCCTAATGTTTTTACACTGTCCTCTTCTTTCTAAGTCAAGCATCCATCCCATGGAGCTCCTCCAGGGCATACACACACAGCTCCATGGCGGCCTGCAGACAGTCCTCGTCAAAGTCAAATTCGGGGTTGTGAACGGGGCCGGTGGTATCCGCACCAATGCCCACATAGGAGCCAATTCCTCCGTTCTGCTGTACCTTGGTCAACATTACGGCGGCGTCATCCGTACCGCCGACATTGCCCTCAAAATATACTGTCTGGAACCAGGGCACCTTTTTGGCCGCCCGCTGGACAACCTCCATCATGGCATAGTCGCTGGCGCCTGCGGGCACCTCTCCGTAATCCACATAGTGATACTTGAGGTCGTAGGCCTTTGCAGTGCCCTCCAGAATATCGAAGATCCGCTGGCCCGCGTATTCGGAGATCGCGGGCTTCTGCCCCCGGTACTCAATGCGCATCATGGCGTCCGGCGCAATGGTATTGGCACACACACCGGCGTGGATCTCGCCCACATTCACCCGGCACAGGCCCTCCTCGTGGGGGGCGATGCTGTGGATGTTCAATGTGGCGGAGCAGGCGGCCAGCAGGGCGTTCTTTCCCTCTTGGGAGGCCCCGCAGGGGTGGGCGGCCTTTCCCTCCAGATAGACATCCAACTGCCGGTCGCTGAGGAAATCCCGGCACCCGCAGGCTACGGTATGGGAGGGCAGAGGCTTGTTCTCCGCGCTCAGGGCGATATGTACCGCGATAAAGTTCATCACGTCGTCCAGGTGCCCCTTATCCACGATGGACTGGGCGCCATAGAACGTCTCCTCGGCAGGCTGGAAGAAGAGCTTGATCTTTCCCTTCAGCTCCCCCTTCCGTTTCATCAGCTCTGCGGCTATACCCAAGCCGATAGCCGTGTGTCCGTCATGGCCGCAGGCGTGTACTGACTGGGGGTTGCAGGAGAGATAGCCCTCGTCACAGGGGCGGTATCCCGGCCTCTGAGGTTCGTCGTAGGGCAGGCAGTCCATCTCAAACCGCATCGCGGAGACAGGCCCCTCCCTTCCGGTGTCCAGCACCGCCATCACGCCGGGCCAGCCCTGGGTCCGCTTCACAAATGCCGGATCGGCTCCCTGCCGGACGGCTCGCTCCATCTCCTGACGGATCTGCTCCTCGCTCAGCCGCTCAGGCTCCCCCACGCTTCCGGGCTCGATCACGTCCGGTCCCATGGCCACATCATACCCCATCCCGGTCAGTATCTCGGCCACCCGGGCGCTGGTTCGAAATTCCCGCCAGCCGTTTTCTGGGTATTTATGGAACTCTCTCCGGTACTCTGTTAACTGGTTCATGCTATCCCTCCACAGGTTTATTCCACGCTGTGTTCCAGCGCTTCACTCAAAATTTGGACACCTCGTTCAATGTCGGCATCGCTGATATTGGAAAAGCACAGCCGAACATGACCGCCGCCCTCATAGCCCTTCGGGTAAAACAGGAAGCCGGGCATAATTAACAGCCCGCGGCTCTCCGCCTCGTGATACAGCCTGCGTTCATTGATGCGTTCTTCGAGATCACACCAGAGAAGCAGCCCACCCCGGGGCTTGGTATAGGTAATCCCCTTGTCCGCAATCCCGTCCAGACATTGGCAAAGGAGATCCCGCTTGTGCGCATAGTGCTTCACCAAGTGTCCGATATGGGTTTGATAATATCCGCGCTCGATATACTCATTAAGAATATATTGCCCTAGGCTGCTTACAAAGGTCTCGTCCACAACAATGAGCCGTTCCAGCGTTTCGATCAGGTCGGTAGGCCCCACAATATACCCCGTCTTAATCCCATAAGGAAAGGTCAGCGTGAAGGAGTCGATATAGATCACCGACCGGTACCGATCCTGAGCGTACAGGCTGGGAAGCCGGTTTCCTTCGTATCGAAAATCCCGCTGGGAGTCCTCTTCGATGATGGGAATACAATACCTTCCCGCCAGCTCCAGCAGCTTTTTCCGTTTCTCCAGGGACATCACAATGCCCGTAGGATTGTGATAGTTTGGCATGGTATAGATGAATTTCGGTGCGTATTTTCGGATCGCTGTCTCCAACTTGGCCAGATCCATCCCGTCCGGCTCCATCGGCACTGTTACGAGGTTGATCCCCTTGTTGCGGAAAATGCTGGCGTTGTCGGGTACCACCGGCTCCTCTGCTATCACGTAGTCCCCCTCTTCCAGATAGAGTGTCATGATATGGCTCAGTGCCTGATTGGTCTCGGCAACCAACTGAATATTCTTTGGGCTGACGTACATGTTCTCCTGAAAAAGTACAGAACAGATGTTTTTCTTCATCCGTTCGGCCTCGTTTCGCGGCTCCCGGGACATGTTCTGCAGAATCTTCTCTACGCCCTCTCTGGGATAAGCCGCATCATCCATGATGATCCCGCCCATCGAGATGCATTCCTCCCGCTCCGACCGGCTGAAGATGTCCAGAAACAGCTTCTCCTTGTCCGTAAAATGATAGCGAATCATTTTCTCCAGCGGGAAAAAGCGCTTGAATGGCACTCCGTCGTCGGCAATCTCCTTGACAAAGTAACCCTTCGGCCGCTTCGAGGAGACGATCAGATATCCCTCGTCAACCAGCTCTCCATATGCCTTGATGACGGTATTCCGATGTATATCCAGCTCTCCGGCCAGCTTTCGCTCTGCCGGCATCTTGTAGCCAGGGCTGAGCTCCCCCGATAAAATCAAATTCTGAATGGCGCATTTTATTTGGAGATAGATGGGGGTCTGGCTGCTGCGATTGATCCTGATGTTCATCCTTCTCCCACCTGCCGCCCAGCCCCTCTCTTTTGTGAAAAGTGTCTTGTGCACTCTCCAAGTATGTCTAACAATTTGTGAGAATTATATCAGTATCTTTCCTCAAGCAAAAGTACCATATTTATTTTTTGGTATAGTCCAAATCTTTTGCTGTATACCAAAATACCCCCAGAGATAAAATTGATTCAAAATTGTACATAATAATACCCTTTAAAGTTTCTGTCCCAGAACATGGTATCCGGGGTGTGTCATAATTACTGGTACCCACATCAGCGGATTGAACACAAAAAGAAAGACACGACGAAAGTCGTGTCTTTCTTTTTGGTGGAGGCGGGGGGAGTCGAACCCCCGTCCGAAAACGCTTCCTCGGGAACCTCTCCGGGCGCAGACGGTCATTTACATTCCCTTACCCCGGCGTAGGCCGTCAAACTACAGGGCTTGGTAGCTTCATTGTTCATGGTGCGCTCAAAGCTTTGCGCACACACGTGCACCACTAAACGACGCCCCGTTCCGGCTCGTGGTCCTTCCGGACGGGACGGTCACGGCTTAAGCCGCGACAAGCTCAACGTTATCGTTGTTCTTTAATTTATAAGCTGCCCATTTTAAGGATGATAGGCGCATCCGCCCGCTATTCCCGCCTCTACGTCCCCGTCGAAACCAGTACGCCCCCGGCTCGTCGCAAAGTCCGCTTTCTTCCGGACACCCGCCAAAGGCGGACATCCGTCAGGCCGCTCCCTTGCTCCTCACCTTCCCGGTGAACCCGCTGACGCTGGGCTTCACCGGGAGAGATGAGGTTGCAGGACATTTCTGCGTGGAATTGAGTCGTTGAGCTCTCCTGAAAATCAGCACTTGGCCGGGGCGGGGTAGTCCACGCCGAAGGTCTCCACGGTGACGGACTTCATCCGCTGCTCCTGCTTGGGCTTATCCATCCGGTCCCGGTCTGCGTTCACGATGGTATCGGCCACGTCCATGCCCTCGATCACCTTGCCGAAGGCGGCATACTCGCCGTCCAGATGGGGGGCCTTCTCCACCATGATAAAGAACTGGCTACCGGCGGAGTTGGGATTCATGGCGCGGGCCATGGAGAGTACACCCCGGTCGTGCTTGAGGCTGTTCTGCACCCCGTTGTGGCTGAACTCACCGCGGATGGAATAGCCGGGGCCGCCCATGCCGTTGCCATTGGGGCAGCCGCCCTGGATCATGAAACCAGGGATTACCCGGTGGAAGATCAGGCCGTTATAAAAGCCGGACTGCACCAGGTTGATGAAGTTGTTGACCGTGTTGGGCGCCACCTCCGGGTAGAGTTCAGCGACCATTTTGCCGCCGTTCTCCATCTCAAAGGTGACAATGGGATTTTGAGCCATTGGATTCCTTCCTTTCCCAGGGGGATGCCCCCCTCTTTGACATCAATAACCGCCGGTGCGGCGGGATTTCATAGTGCGGTCCATTTCCCTCTTGGCGTCCTTGGCCGCGGCGGAGGCCCGCTTGTCGTAGAGCTTCTTGCCTTTGGCCAACCCCACCTCCAGCTTGACCTTGGGACCGCGGAAGTAGAGACACAGAGGCACCAGCGCGTATCCATCCTGCTTTACCTTGGCGAAGAGGCGGAGGATCTCCCGCTTGTGCATCAGCAGCCGGCGAGAGCGCAAGGGATCCTTGTTGAAGATGTTCCCTTTCTCATAGGGGCTGATGTGCATGCCGTGAACGTGCATCTGCCCGTCTTTCACGATACAGAAGGAGTCCTTGAGGTTGACATGGCCCTGGCGGATGGACTTGACCTCGGTGCCCGCCAGCTCGATGCCCGCCTCGTACTTATCCTCAATAAAGTAATCGTGGTAAGCCTTGCTGTTCTTTGCAACCACCTTGATTCCCTTGCCGTCCATGTCCTCACCCCCGGCCTGCGTTCCGGCTGTATATGCCTAGGTTTTTATTATACCACGCTTGTCAATAGGTCAGACGGGAAAGTAGGAGAGCAGCGCGGTGAGGGCGTCCTGATCCCACACGGGGCGGCCGTGCTCGGCCAGCCGGGCTTCCAGATGGGGGCGTGCGGTCTCACAGCGGCCGAACTCCGACAGCCGCGCAATGGCCTGCTCCTCCCCCGCTCCCAGCGAGAGCCACCAGCGGTCCTCCCACCAGAGCAGCGCCGCATCCGGCCGCGGTGCGGGCAGATCCCGGGCCGCGGCCACCACAGGCTCCAGCTCGTCAAAAGAAAACCAGGCCCGCTCCGGCGCGCGGACATGGGCAAACACCAGAACGCCGCAGGCATCCGGGTAGGCCTCGATCTCGATGGAGCCCTCCAGAGTGATCCCCGCCTCGTGGAAGGCGGTCTGTGTAATGGCCAGCGCCCGTTCCAGAGTCAGCCCTGCCGGGGTGAGACCGTGCTCCTTCAAGTCCGCAGGTGTGATGTACAGCGCCACGCTGGCGCTTCCGATTGGCTGGATCGTCATAACGGGCCTCCTTTTGCAAAAATCAATCCGACCGTTGATGGTATTATACCGGATGGCCGTGGACTTTGGATAGCTGTAATGATTGGGGGGATTGGCAAAGGGGCGGAATCTATGATATAATGTGGTTTAATCTGGATGCAGCAGTGCAAAGGCTGTGCAAAGAAAGGGATATGCCGGATGGAACTGATGGAAAAGACAGTGGAGAGCCGCGTGCTCTTTGAGGGAAAGATCATCACGGTGCGGCTGGACAAGGCGGAACTGCCCAACGGCCGCGTGGCCTCCCGGGAAGTGGTGGAGCACCCCGGCGGGGTGGCTATTCTGCCCCTGTTTGACGACGGCACGGTGAGCCTGGTCCGCCAGTTTCGCTACCCCTTCCAGGAGGTGGTGGCCGAACTGCCCGCAGGGAAGTTGGAGCGGGGCGAGGACCACCGTCTGGCCGCCCTGCGTGAGCTGGAGGAGGAGGTGGGCGCCTCCTGCGGGAGGCTGACCTACCTGGGGTGTCTCTACTCCTCCCCCGGCTTTTCCTCGGAGGTGCTTCACATGTATCTCGCCCAAGAGCTGACTGAGGGAGCCTGTCATCCGGACGAGGACGAGTTCCTCTCCGTGGAGCGCATCCCCTTCTCCGCCCTGGTGGAGCAGGTACGGCAGGGGGAGATCAAGGACGCCAAAACCGTGGCGCTGGTGCTGAAGGCCAAGCTGCTGCTGGGACTGTGAGTGTGTGGAGGAATTGCCATGAACAAGCGTATCCTGATCGTGGAGGACGAGAAAAACATCGTCGATATTCTCAGCTTCAATCTGTCCAAGGAGGGCTATGAGACGCTAGAGGCCTACGACGGCGAGGCAGGCCTCCAGTTGGCCCTGGAGCAAAACCCGGATCTGATTCTCCTGGATCTCATGCTGCCCAAGATGAACGGTTTTGACGTATGCCGCAGCCTGCGCAGGGAAAACCGGAGCACACCGGTCATCATGCTTACCGCCCGTGAGGAGGAGACCGACAAGGTTCTGGGGCTGGAGCTGGGGGCCGATGACTATATCACGAAGCCCTTCTCCATGCGGGAGCTGCTGGCCCGGGTAAAGGCCAATATTCGCCGCAATGAGATGGTAGGCGCCGCCGGCGCGGCTGCTCCCCTCGGCGGTAGTCGGCGTATTGAGCACGGCCGTATCGTCATTGATGTCGACCTGATGATCGTCTACAAGGATGATCACCCCCTGGAGCTGACACAGCGGGAATATGAGCTACTGAAATTTCTGGCCTCCCAGCCCGGAAAGGTCTTTTCCCGGGAGGCTCTGATGGAGCACGTCTGGAACTATGAGGGTTATGTAGGCGATGTGCGCGCCGTCGATGTAGCCGTGCGCCGCCTGCGCGAAAAGGTGGAGGATAATCCCGCAGTCCCGCAGTTTATCGTCACTCGAAGGGGCCTGGGCTATTACTTCAACGCATAAAACTCCAGCAAGGCAAGCCGCAGGTTGAATTCGCGTTGCCTGAAATCTTACATCCCTATGGAGTCTCCGTGTGGCCTGGCGTGCAGGGAACGGACGACTCCGCAGCGCTGTAGTTCATCATAACCGGGAGGCCATCGGGTACTGCTTCAACGCTTCGGCTCAGGACGCCGTTGCATCTCTTGGAAGAATTGGGAGGGGGTGTCTCCATGTTTCGAAGCCTGCACATGAAGCTCATGCTCATCATGACGCTGCTGATTATCTCCCTGATGACAGTGGTAGGTGCATTTCTGATCAATTCGGTTGCCAATTACTACACGCAGGACTTCTATACCCAGATGTCCGAGGCCTTTGGCGACCCGGACTTCTGGAAGGACCTGGAGACTCCCATCGAGGGTGAGGAGGACGCCGCATCCAGCATCGCCCACATTCTGGATACCAACAGCACCCTCGGCATTGACAACCGCAGCCGGAAATACTACGTACTGGACGGTACCGACGGCCACTGGCTGGCAGGCTCCGACGATAAGGAATCCGGACAGGCGATGCCCAATGATTCCCGCAACCTGATGCGGGTGCTGGCGGGTGAGGATGCCAGCGACGATAACTCCCCCGCCGCCGCCTATATGGACGTAGCCGTGGCAGTACAGCGGGGCGAGGGCCGCTACATCGTCTATGTGCAGGACAACGGCGCCAATGTGTCCGCCCTCAACAGTGAGCTGATCACGCTGATTGTAGAGGCGTTGATCTTCGGCCTGATCATCTCCGTGCTTCTCTCTTTCCTGCTGTCCAAGACGCTGATCACCCCCATTGAGCGGCTGACCGAGGGCGCTGAACGGGTGGCGGACGGCGACTTTTCCCACAAAATCGAGGTGGCCTCCCGAGACGAGATCGGCGTGCTCACCGGCACCTTCAATGACATGGCCCAGCAGCTCAAGCGCACCCTGGAAGAAGTGGAGAACGAGCGCACCAAGCTGGGCACCCTCTTTCTGCATATGACCGACGGTGTGGTGGCCTTCTCCCGGGACGGCTCGGTAATCCAGTCCAACCCCGCCGCCGAGGAGATGCTGGGCCGATCCATTCCCATTGGCGGCAGCGAGAACTACGATACACTCTTCTCCGACATTGCTCCCCTCCAGGGGGTGCTGGCCGTGGAGCAGCCCGGCTACCTGGACGGTGAGCGGGATGTGGGCGGCCGCAGCCTGGAGCTTCTGCTCACTCCCTTTGACCAGGAGCGTCTGGGCGGCGTTCTTGTCGTCATTCACGACGTAACCGAGCAGCGCAAGACCGAGGAGCTCCGCCGGGAGTTTGTGGCCAACGTGTCCCACGAGCTGCGCACTCCCCTGACCAACATCCGCTCCTATGCGGAGACGCTGGCGGACAACGCAGGAGAGCTCCCTCCCAACACGGAAAAGAACTTCCTGGGTGTTATTCTCAACGAATCCGACCGTATGACCCACATTGTGCAGGATCTGCTCACCCTCTCCCGCTTTGACTCCGGCCGGGCCGAGCTGAAGTTGGCCCCCTTCCCTTTCGGACAGGCGGTACAGGATGTCTACAACGCCAACCTGATGGAGGCCCAGCGCCACGGCCACGCCATGGAGCTGGACATCACGGAAGAGCTGCCTGAGATTACCGGGGACCGTGAGCGGATCGTACAGGTGATGATGAATGTGGTATCCAACTCCATCAAATACACCCCCGATGGCGGCCGCATCCGTATCTCCGCCGGCCGCCAGGACCGGCGGGTGTGGATGGAAGTGGCCGACAACGGCATCGGCATCCCCAAGGAGGACCGGGGCCGCATCTTCGAGCGGTTCTACCGGGTGGATAAGGCCCGCTCCCGCGAGTCGGGCGGCACAGGACTGGGGCTCTCCATTGCCAAGGAGATCATAGACCGCCATGAGGGCACCATCGAGTTGGTGGACCGCTCCGGTCCCGGTCTGACGGTACGAATCACCCTGCTGGTGGAGGGCCCGCACCATGGAAGGGAATAAGCGCGTGCGCCGCCGCAGACGAAACACCGTGGAGCGGCTTAAAAACCTGCTGATCCTGCTGCTCACCCTCTCCGCCGTGGTGCTCACGGTCCGGGTGCTGATGTTCAACGGGCTGGTGGATAAGGGCCCCCGGGGCTGGCTGGATCATCTTCTCTCACTTTTAAATCCAGGACAGAGCGTTCCGGCGGACGCCCCCGAGGCGACCGGACAGGCCGGAGCCGCCGCCCAGCCCGTGCGTATTGCTGTCTGCGATGGGGTGGACCGCTTTGCGGTTCAGTATGACCCAGCCCAAGCCGACCGCCTGTTCAGTTCGGTAGGCATCCTGCTCAGCGAGGCTCTCTCCAGCGCCGCCTCTCCCCATACAGTTCCGGAGTCAGCCTGGCGGGACGCCCTACAGGCCCCGGGCGTGTGGTTCGACTTCCTGGGAGAGCTCCCGTTGGAGGCCCTATACGCCTGGATGGGCGAGGGTGGCAGCAACCCCTCCCTTACTGCTACAGCCCGCCAGTTGGCCGTGGCCCAGGATCTGGATGGTGGGGTCTCCCTGTACTATCATAATGAATCAGATGGCCTGTATTATGCCTGTGAAACGGAGGTCGCCTACACTGGCCATATGGACGAGCTGGTTTCCGGCCATGGGAGCAACGGTGCATTTTTTGTCTTTGAGTTGGAGGCGGACCGGGGCTATGCCGGGCTGGACCCCTATGTACTGCTCACCTCCGCCACGCCGAGCCCCCTGGTGTACCACTCCGCCAACCCCCTCTCCTCCCCGGACGAGGCCACCATATCGGCCCTTCAGGCCGCTGTTTCCTTCCAGACACAGAGCGATGCCCTGTACGAAATCCCTGGCGGCCTGCGCCTCCGGGTAGGACGGGAAACTCTGGAGATCGGCAATGACGGCACCGTGTCCTACCACACCTCAGAGGATGCGGCCTCCCGCTATCCCATCGGAACCACAGATGGCTATACGGTGTCGGAGCTGGTGGAAACCACCCGGCGGCTGGCCGCAGATACTGTGGGCGCCTCCTGCGGCGCCGCCCAACTCTACTTGATGGATATCACAGAAGGAGCCGACGGCACCACAGAGGTCTGCTATGGCTACAGCCTGAGCGGAGCGGCCGTTCTCCTTCCAGAGGACGGCTGCGCCGCCCGGTTCACGGTGCGGAACGGACAGATCATAGACTATACCCTGCGCTTCCGCCGCTATGAGGAGACTGCGGAGCACAGCCTGCTTCTTCCCGAGCGGCAGGCCGCCGCCGCGCTGGAGGCCCTGTCTCCCGAGGGAAGGGAGTTAGTGGTCTTTTATACGGATAATGGCGGTGACACTGTGGAGGCCGACTGGGCCGCCAGATAGGAATGATGCCCTGTGGAATGGTCCAAATTAAAAAACATCATCCTGCTTCTGCTGGTATCCGTCAATGCCTTCCTCCTGATTCTGGTGGGTGTGCAGGAGAGCCGTGCCGCCCGCTATGAGGAGGATACGCGCCAGGCGGCCGTACGCGTTCTGGAGCAGAGCGGCATCACCTTCGGCCCGGAGCGGGTCCCTCAGGAGGCCGGACTCTCCCCTATGACCGTCACCCGCGACCGAGAAAGCGAGGCCATCGTGGCGCAGACTCTGCTGGGCGATGTCTCTCGTGAGGGGGAAAACGATGTCCGGCATCGGTATTCCAGTGTACAGGGCACCGCTGAATTCTCCATGAACGGCACCTTCTCAGTGCGTTTTCAACCTGGTGCCTGGGCCAAGGAACATGAGCGCTCCTACGAGGATGCCTCCCAGTCATGCCTGGAGCGAATCGATTTCCAGGGCACTCTCATCTCCTCCGAGTCCGGTGAGCGCCCGGGGCAAACGGTACTGACCTACTACCAGAACTGGGAGGGAACACCCCTTTTTTCCTGTCAGGTCACCCTGCTCTGGCAGGATGACACACTGCTCCGCATGGAGGGCCAGCGCCTGTCCGGCACCATAACCTCGTCCAGCGAGGAAGAGACCCTCTCTGCCGCCACAGTCCTGGTCCGTTTTCTGGCCGGTGTGACAGAGGGTGGCTTTGTGTGCAGCCGCATTGACGAAATGAACGCGGGCTATCTGATTGTCAGCGGCACCACGCGGCCTGTCGAGCTCACACCGGTCTGGCGCATCACCACAGACAGCGGCGCCTATTATGTGGACGCCATAACGGGAGAGCTCTCCCCCACCGAAGATTGACAAATGCCCCCTCCTACCATTTGTGTCCGACTTGGACACATCCAGCTTATCCAGGCTGGTGCCGACCTGGTTCCATACCTGGATGAGCACCACCTCATCCCCGCTGTAGAGGCGACGGAGCGAATCCGGCGTGATTCCTTTTCCGCAAGCTCAGTCAGCAAGCGCGGTACTTGCGGAATTTTGGACTTGATTGCTACCCGCAATAAGGGAATGGGCGCCGGGCTGCAATAATTTCATGCCGTACCTCAAATTTTGTATCGTATTTTTACCTCTGCCCGTGGCACCCTAGTGGTGAGGTGATACTATGGCAAAGCAAGGTATGTCCCGCCCCGAGCGGACGCACACCCAACCCCACAACGACGCCCCACCCGTCCCCGAGCTCCAGGGCAAGGCGAAGCACACCAAGAAAAAGGCCAATCCCATTGTGGCAGGCACCTCCGGCCCCACAATGCTGGTTTACCACGAGCGTCCGATTCCCGTTGACGCATACCCCGAGCTGGACACTGATCTGGCGCGGGATAACCTGGAGAATGACCTCCCTGCTGCTGATCTGGAAGATCTATAGTCCTGAGCCGCCCCTTTCATGGGGCGGCTTTTTGTGGACCATTTCGAACTACTCAACCGTTGCGGTCATAGGATACTCTACCGTATTTGGGAGAGGAGGTTCTACTGTGGAACCAGATAAGTCCGTAACCATGTACGCCACGGTATGCAGATCCTGCGCCTCACAGCTTCTTGTGTGCGACCATTGCACCAATCAAGCTGTCGTTGTGCACGCCGGTAACGCTCTCTGTTTTTGCCCTGGCTGTCAAGTATGCATCCACTACAACGGAGTAATGACGCATAGCATCCCCCCGCAGATCAGCGCCACCTGTATTCACGCCATGGGATAATGATTCCCTCGGCCTACAGGATGCTCGCTTAGACGCTGGACTTCTCGTCCTTGCCGGGTACTCCCACGGCTCCTATTCGGCATTCCAACAATACATGCCGCCCGCGTGGGACACGGAATGTTCCGACCGGAAATGCAAGAAGCAGCTTCTAAACAGTTGAAAAAGCTTCGCCTATACATCCCTCAGGCTCCTGTGGTAAACCTTACTTGTAAGTTAAGGAGGACTGGCAGATCACCTTGTATAAGTGCGCCCCTATCCGGATACTACATACAGATTTACTGGTTAAAAAGCAGGATATATTATGGTATCAAAGCTGTGATTGATTTTTGTACCCACTCGCTGAAATCACGGGGCATGCGCCGGATTGCTGGCCGTCTGTTCGTCGGACTTTGATCCGCGTTGTGCACGTTGTAATGTTTGTACGCCGGCAATGGGCTTATTGCGCCCTGATCTACTGGTTATGTAAAGACGAATTATTTTAATCATCATAATTAGAATGATAGTAAAAAGTGCAGCTATATGGCTGTGTTGTTTTATGCTATGCTAATTCCGTTATCAGGTGGCATTTCTCACCCGTGGATTTATTCCAACTCCCTGGAGACTTGACAGAGATAAAAACAGACCGGCCTTCATTTGGAATATTCACCCATCAGGTCCGAAAACAAGCACGAATTGTTTTCGGGCCTTTTTCTGTCCAAAAGGATAACACAAACCTGGCGCAGAGGAGCGCTCCCCATACCGGTTTCACCAGTATACCAGTGTATCTTTCCGTCCTGCTGCCGGGGGCGGACCACGGACGCCGGCAGTATCATCTGCCCCTCACCCAAGGACGCGCGGCCGCTGTGGGAGCCCGGCTGGCCTCCATCCTCTCATTCCAGTCACCTCAATGCGTTTACCGCTCCCGGTGCTGACTGTGATGGCAGTTTCCTGCGGAAATCTGCCAGAAACAGTCGGCCCGCGCCGTTGGGTGCACTGCGTCCTTTTTTGATTTTGAAAAGCAAGAGCGGCCGGCCGGTTTCACTGAATCCCATCCTGGAGCCACGCCTCCGGTATCATCTCGAGCAGACGCTACAGGAATGCAAGCTCCTTATCCTGGACGGTGTGCCCACCCATCAGGACATCACGGTCCTCCAGGCTTTTCGTTCCTACGCCCAGGAGCCGGACTCCACTCGCTCAATGGCCTCCCACGGCCTCCGACACACCTACGCGGGCGAATGGTACGAAGCCAACATCTCCCTATGCGGCCCAAAAGGCCGTGGCCGGGTTCCTCGGCCATGGGCGGGACGATGTGACCAACCTCTATTTTATGTCCCGCCCAAGACAGACCGTGAAGCGGCAGGAAATGATTTTGTCGTCCCTCTTATTTTCTCTAATGTTTTCCATTTGATACACCCTTAGGCTATCCAACATGAACGCCGGAAGCAGGGTCACGCCGCTCCTATCTCCAGGGGCGCTCCAATGCCTGACACGGAGCCCCACCATGACAATCCCTTTGACACCGATTTGCAAGTCCTCCATTCAAAGGACTTTTTCGCACGCATGAAAAGCACGGTTAAACCCGTGACGCCGATGATAACGCCGTGGTCGGTGTCCACCGTCTGGCGGCCCAAGTAGTGGGCCCCCCGGGGCCTGCCGGGGCGGTTCAGATGGCCGTCCTCCGGGTCAGTGTGGCACACACGCTTTCTGGTGTGGCAGCTATCCTTTTTGAGCTGTTTGGTTCGTTTGGAACGGTGTTTTCCGGTCCACTGGGCCGGTTCCTCCAGCCCCTCCTCCCCGTAGGTGTCCAGACGGTCTCAATAATTCCCTGGGCTCTCCTGGAGCTCCATCAGCTCCTCCGAGGCACGGGAGGCATTGGCCTTCACATAAGTCGGTACCCAAGCCGACCGGTCACAGGGCCGTTTGGGACACACTGGCGTACTATTTCCTCAAACAGCCGCCGGAAGCTCTTGCCGAAGGAGGGCTTCCTCCACCGCAGCTGGGAGACGGTACTGTGGTCCGGCACCCGGTCCAGGAGGTCCAGCCCAAGTACGTCCGAATTGGGGACTTTGTCAGCGGCTTCATCGTGGCCAGAAGTGCCAGAGGGTTTGGGGGCACCCCAACAAGCATTTTTGCGGTGCAAAAACGTCAAGTATCTATACACTTGCCTTGCTTGATACTAACGTGCACCCCACAAACCTGCGGAAATGCAAAAAATCGAATTATCTTCCTATCCTTGATGTATTCAAGGATTTTGCTGCAATAGTAGTTGACGATTCCCCCAATCACAATAGAAATCTGAGGAAAATCTTAATATTTTCTCATGTAAGGCTCAACAATTATAATATCCCTTTCTATTACAATATGTGGAGGACGATGCAAAGGAGGAGCGAAGTATCATGCCGGACAAAATACTAGTCGTCGATGATGAGGTCGAGATTGCGGATTTGATTGAAGTATATCTGAACAACGAAAATTATAGCGTGTTTAAATTCTATTCTGCAAAAGAAGCCCTCGAGTGTATCAACACAACAAACCTTGACCTTGCGATCCTGGACGTCATGCTACCGGATATAGATGGATATACGCTATGCCAGAAAATCAGAACAAGACACACATATCCAATTATTATGCTGACAGCCAAAGACGGAGAAACGGATAAAATCAACGGTCTGACACTTGGTGCAGACGACTATATGACAAAACCTTTTCGTCCGCTTGAATTAGTTGCAAGGGTGAAATCTCAGCTGCGGCGGTACAAAAAATACAATCCCGCGCAAGCTGAAGCGGAGGCCGGTGATGTCATGACCCACGCCGGTTTGGAGATGAATGTAAAAGCACACCAGTGTTTGTTGGATGGAAAATCACTTACGCTGACGCCTACTGAATTTTCGATCTTACAGATCCTTTTAGAAAGCAAGGGAACGGTTGTCAGCGCCGAGGAGCTTTTTTACAGGATTTGGGCGGATGAATATTACAGTAAAACGAACAACACAATCACGTCCCACATTCGCCATTTAAGAGAAAAACTGAATGATACGATGGATAATCCAAAATATATCAGAACGATATGGGGGGTCGGTTATAAAATTGAAGATTAAGTTCAGCAACGATTATGCTACATTTCGGGCTAAAATCACGCGTCGTTTTTGCGGTAACGCTTTGTTATCGATCCTTATCGTAATTGTTCTTTATGTGTTGCTGTGGAGACAGCGAGGAGGAAACCTAATTGCATACTTTTTGATGCATTTTTTTGGAGTAGACCGTGAAACTGCGAACATGATCTATTTCTACTATTTTCGAAGTTACAGGGAAGTGTTCTTCGCAGCGGCAATTACATTCGTCTTTGCGTTTTTGCTCCTGCGCCTATTCCGATGGATGACCAAATACTTCAAGGAGATCGATCAGGGAATTGACGCTCTGCAGGTGGACGATTCAAAAGCGATCCGCCTATCACCAGAAATGCTGCCATTTGAGAGTAAATTAAATGCTGTAAAGCAGACACTGGAGCGACAAAAGGCGGAAACGGCCCTTGCGGAACAGCGGAAAAATGAGTTGGTAATGTATCTGGCCCATGATATTCGTACCCCACTCACATCCGTTATCGGCTACTTGAGCCTTTTGCACGAAGATCCGGATATGCCAGCCCCTCAGCGTGTGAAGCATGTACGTATTACATTGGAAAAAGCGTACCGGCTGGAAAAGATGATCAATGAATTCTTTGAAATCACCAGGTACAATTCACAGCAAATCAAGCTAATAAAAGAGTCGATAGACCTCTCCTATATGCTGATACAATTATCCGATGAGTTGTCTCCGGTCTTTTCTCAGCGCGGGCTCTCAATTAAACTGGAAATTGATGAAGATTTAACAGTTTGTGCGGATGCGGATCAGTTGGCCCGTGTATTCAGCAATATATTAAAAAATGCGGCGGCATACAGCTATCTGAATACAGAAATCAGAATCTCTACCGAGAAAGTGAGAGGACATGTCTTCGTCATTTTTCAAAACAAGGGGAATACAATCCCGGCTGAGAAGTTGTCCTCCCTCTTTGATAAGTTCTACCGCTTGGATGAATCCCGCGCCTCTGATACAGGCGGCACGGGGCTTGGGCTGGCAATTGCAAAGGAAATCATTCTTTTACATGGCGGTACGATCCATGCATCGAGCGAAAATGACACGGTCACATTTACGGTTCAACTGCCTGCGGCAGATTCAGAAAACATCTATCCTTCCTCAAGTTTTTCTCAAGAAACAAACAACTGAATATTCAAACTTGCCACGCTCCTGTTCAGTACAATGATAACTGTCAGGAGCGTGGTTTATTTTGCATTTTAGAAAAGGAGCATACCTATGAAAGAAACATTCGGCCAAAAAACCAGGCGGAGTCACAAACGCAACCAGCGGGTAGTGATGTTTTGGTGCGCATTTGTTTTTGCATTTGTCATCGCAGGAGTCTGGCTTTTTAGAGGAACCTTATTTCAGAATGATAGCGGCGCATCTTCCTCGGGCACCAATCAATCCCGGCATGATGCGTGCGGGACGGCAGACAGCAGGCAAAAAAGTACAGATGTTACCCAGGCGCCGATGGATCATGAAGTCTGTCAGAAACTGCAAGACTTGGTGAGCCAGGATCAGCGGGTTCAGCAGGTCATAGATAACTGCGAAATCTATCCCGAGGATATTTTGAAAATGCTGTCCAGAAACCTGGATATGCTGAATTTTGTTTTAGAGTATCCAGAGAAAGTAGGGCAGGTTTTTGCTGAAACTGTCGGAGAGGTTGAAGGCGGAGAAGTTCCGCTTCTTCTGCAATACGATCAACGCTGGGGTTACGGCGACTATGGCAACAGCTCCGTTGCCGTCAGTGGATGCGGGCCAGCCTGCTTATCCATGGTGATTACCAGCTTAACGGGCGATGACACCATTACGCCGTATGTAGTGGCCCAATACGCCAGTGAGCAGGGATACTATGTTCCCGGCGCTGGGACTGCCTGGACACTTATGAGCGAAGGAGCGAAGCACTTCGGAGTAATCGGGGAGGAACTGCCCTTGACAAAATCGATTATGGAGGGTGTCTTGAAGGAAGGCCGCCCCATCATTTGCAGTATGCGGCCCGGAGATTTTACAACAACCGGACATTTTATTGTGATTACCGGCATAAAGGACGGACAGTTTACAGTCAATGATCCCAACAGTACGGAGCGGAGCAATATGCTGTGGGATTATGATACTTTGAAACCGCAAATCAGCAATCTATGGGCATTTCAAGCCTTATAAAATGGTCCAAACTGTACCCCGCCAGAAAGCGCGGAGAGTAAGGAGGCAACGTACCAGGATACTTATTTCAATTTGCGTATTATATAGGAGGAATCTTTCCCATGGATTTTTACGCCAACGAAGGAAAGGCCGTTACCATTCAAGCTAACGGCAAGACGTATGCCCGCCATGCGATTACAACACATTTCGTCCAGGTAGGCGAGAATTATATCGACCTCCTGGAGAGATATGTCATACCAGTCTACCAACCGGGAGATATTCTTTCCGCCAGCGAAAAAGTCATTGCCCTATGCCAAGGGCGGGTAGTGACTGAGGAACAGGTCAAACCAGGCTTCTGGGCCAAGCTTCTTTCACGCTTTGTCCATCAGACGGCGGCTGGGCCCGGGATGGGCCTGCCTGTTAAAATGCAGTTTGCCATCAACTTTTGCGGCTTGGGAAAGGTCCTCAAGGCGGCTGTCTGCGCCGGCCTTAATAAGCTCCGCGGCATCCACGGTACTTTTTACGACATGCTGGACGATGAGGTGAGGGGACTAGACGGCTTTTGGGGGAGGGACATCCCGGAGTATGCGCATATTGGGATTCGTATTCCCAGTAAGCCGGATAAGGTCTGTGATGAGGTATATCTCAAAACCGGAATTGTGATGATGGTCGTGGATGCCAACGATTTGACTGTCGAACTTCTGGGAAAAAGTGAACAGCTCCAGAATTGGCCCGACTCTCAGCTTTTGGCTCTGATTGTAGATAATCCCGCAGGCCAAGACCGCCAGCTTACCCCCTTCATCCTAATCCGAGAGATTTCGTAAAGGTCTGCATGACAGCTAAAATTCACAGGGGGATTCTATTTAGCCTGATGACAGCTATGTAAAAATCGTCAAAAGTTATCTGCCCAGCGGCAGGAAAGAAAAAACCGCCGCTGGGCACATATTCCCTCATGCTCGGATTTCTTGTACTAACGGCGGTTTAGCAATAAGCTGCCGTTTACTTATGCGCAGGATACGGCGGATTATAGGAGGATACTGCCATGTTGTTACCATGCAGCAAGCTGACTGATGGTTATTCGTCAAAGAAAGTCCGGCCCTATTAGGGGGCCATTCCGCGGTCAACTGCGAAAATGGTCGTTTTCTGCCGGTATCCCTGTCTGGCCTTGTAGCAGAAATCTGCCAGTGTCCGAAAGAAAATCATGTTATATCTGTCCGCATGGTCTTGCGCCGTGCGGACGTTGTTATACCAGACTACCTCTGGCCATCGCGGCCAGAGGTGGGGGCGGCTGGCCTGGGCGCCGCTCCCCGCCATCCTCCATTTCGATCCGCCAGTCCGTCAACTGCTGAACACCGAAATAAAGACTAAAAATGAAAACTATCATTCTAAACAATTACTATCCCCATTTGACCGAGCGCGTCATTCTGGAGGCATCAGACGAAATTACCGTGACTCTTTCATTGGTGGCCGCCTGTGTGACAGCTACAAACGCCACAAGCAGGATCATGGCGAGCGTTCCATGGGCACTGATCACGGCTTTGAGGCCGACATGCCCTACCCGCCGCTGTCCCCGGAGCAGCCTCTAGAGACCGGTGAAGATCGGGACCCCCTCCATGCAGCCATCGTCCAACTCCCGCCTGTCCAGGCCCGGCGCGTTCATGCTTATTACATTCTCAGCGTCAGTAAAAAAATTGCCAGGGTCGAGGGCGTGGGGATCAGCAGGGTCTGCTAAATTTAAAATAGTTTGAAAAATTCTCTGTAAAAGAGGTCCTTTGCCCTAAAATCCGCCTAATAGATAAGAGGGTCCCCCTCCCACTGACAACTGAATACACAGTATTTCGGATACAACCCCCACGTAAATAGCGATAAAAGGCGCACCGCCAGGACAGCCAGCTTCGGGAGGTAATGGACAGCTGGCCGGGCGATTCACGCAAGCCTTAACTAGGGCACGGGAATTCCCCTCCATGAAGCGGAAGCCCTGGCCCGTGTCCTGCTCCCGGAGATACAGGCATTTTTCGAGAGCGAGGAAGGACAGCGGGAGTTTGCCGAGTGGAAAGCACAGCAGGAACAGGATAAAACGAAACAGGGCTAACACACAGGGCGGGGACATCTATAACGATGTCCCCGCTTTTTAGGTATTGTGTATTGACATCTGTTCTATTTGTGATATAATACACGCAAACTACCGTTATATTATCAATAGAATAGAATACAGTAAAAGGAGGGTGGACACCATGAATAAAAAAACCTATATGAAGAAATTTTCTCGCATTGTACGATGGAGATTGCCACCAAAAGAGGCTGACGAAGTTTTAAGCGACTATGAGGGGATATTACTTCACTACTCTGAAAATGATAATACACTCATACAGGAATTAGGACATCCATCCCAAACGGCCCAGATGCTGACAGAGCCTAAAGCATATCACCGCTGGTTGGCAGTTTTTGGAGTAATGACACTATGCTTATTACTTTTGGAAATCATACTGTTACGAGCACAATTCAACTTAAAGTTTTGGGAATGTATATTGCCGTGTTTTCTGGTATGTGGGGCTATAGTTCCTTTGGCCTGGTTTCGGACTTGCAGGTGCGCAGAAAGATTACCTATGCCTAAAGGACTGCTACCCATCATAGGCGCTCTACTGCTGGCCCTTTTTCTAGCAGGCGGAATGATATGGGGTTTAACAATGGGTATCTGGGAATGGATACCGCCGGAAAGGTCTGGCTTTGCGGCCCGGCTGTTGCTATGGGCGGTAGGCACTGCTGGCGCACTTACGGCCTTTGGCGGACTTATTCAATCACGGCTATCTGATTACCGTTGGCGAGCACTGTATATCATGGGACTTACGGTACTTATTGAATGTACTATGACGACAGTATTACTTACTAGTTTATCTCCTCTCGGTGTTTCTTGGTGGATACCATACGCTATTAGTTTCAGCATAACAGGGATATTCGGCTTAATTATTACGGGGGTATCTTTATGCTGAAAAAAGACCTAATCGAACTTTGTTTACTTCACCTGTTGGATGTAGAAGATCTGTATGGATATGAAATTCTCCACCGTATCCATAAAAGTTTCCCTGATACACAGGAGAGCGCAATTTACGCCTTGCTCCGTGGCCTGTGTAAAGATGGTTGCACCAAACAATATGAAGGAAAAGTTTCGGAAGGCCCTACAAGAAAATACTATCATATTACCGAGGCTGGACAATCAAAGCGAAAGAAATTACTCAATGAATGGCGTCGACTCCGTGATACTCTCATAGTGTTAGGGATAGAATAGCAAAGATGTAAAGGGCGGGAACTAATTCCCGCCCTTGTCCATTAAAATAGATTTTCAATAGAAATGATAATCCGAACTACATTATCCACTTAAATAATGTAGTTCGGATTATCAATGTTTGGTCCGAGTGACTGGATTCGAACCAGCGGCCTCTTGAACCCCATTCAAGCGCGATACCAAACTTCGCCACACCCGGAAGTCGCCGCCCTCATCGGACGGCTTGATTATATTACCACATCCTGCGAAAAGATGCAAGTGTTTTTTTCAATTTTTCTCGATTTTTTTCGAAAACCTTTTTAGACCCAGCTATCCTCCAGCTCGTGCTTCCGGGCGCGGGTCATCAACTCCTTAATCACGGCCCTGGTATCCCGTCCGCCGTATAATACCTGATAGGCCGCCTCTGTGATGGGCATCTCAACCCCCGCCTTCTGAGCCAGGGCGCGGGCGGTGGCGGCCGCATAGTAGCCCTCTACTACAGCGCCAATCTCCTTTACCGCCTCAGCGGCAGGGGTGCCTTGGCCGATCAGAATGCCGCAACGGCGGTTTCTGGAGTGCATGGAGGTACAGGTGACGATCAGGTCACCCACGCCGGACAGGCCCGCAAAGGTCTCTCTGCGGCCGCCGAGGGCTACACCCAGGCGGGCGATCTCCGTCAGGCCGCGGGTCATCAGGGCGGCCTTGGTATTGTCGCCGAAGCCCATGCCGTCACAGATCCCGGCACAGAGGGCGATGACGTTTTTCAACGCAGCGCCCAGTTCCACACCCACTACGTCGTCGGAGGCGTAAACACGGAACCGCTCATTCATAAAGAGATCCTGCACCAGCTCCGCCGCCGCCTTGTCTCGAGAGGCGGACACCACCACAGTGGGGACGCCACGGCCCACCTCCTCGGCGTGGGAAGGGCCGGAGAGGGCCACGATGGGATGCCCCTCCCCCACTTCCTGGGCAATTGCGTCGGTCAGGGTCAGAGAGGTATCTTTCTCGATGCCCTTGGACACCGACACCAGCACCGCAGAGGGCTCCAACAGGGACGCCACAGCACGGGCGGTAGTACGCACCGCAAAGGACGGCGTAGCAAGCACAACCACCTTACAGTTCTTCACGCACTCCCGGTCAGAGGTCAACGCCAGTCCATCCGGCAGGGGCACCCCCTTCAGCATGGGGTTTTCCCGCTTCTCCCGCAGGATAGTGGACTCCTCCTCCCTATAGGACCACAGGGTGACCTCATGTCCGTTCTCCAGCAGAACCAGGGCCAGGGCTGTCCCCCAACCGCCGCTGCCCATCACTGCGATCTTCATGCTTTCGGCGCCCCCTCATCTTTTTTATGGTGCAGGCTGAACTTGGATTCCGTTCCGTTCAGAATACGCTTCAGGTTGCCCCGGTGCTTCCAGACGATCAGGCCGCCCAGCAGAATGGCCAGCGCCAGCAGCACCACGTCATGGTACACAAACCAAGTGGCAAAGGGGAAGGATGCCCCGGCCCAGATGGAGCCCAGGGAGACCCATTTGGTGAGCGCGGCCAGGATCAGGAATCCCCCCCACACCACCAGCGCCACCCGCCAATCAATCATGATAGCGATGGTGCCGCCGGAGAGGATCCCCTTGCCCCCCTTAAAGTGGAACATACAGGGGAACATGTGCCCCAGAAGGCAGAAAGCTCCCGCCCAGTACTTACCAAGCGCCACTACCAGAAGCTCATCCGCCACCAAATACTTTGCCGCCAGGATGCCAGCCCATACAGCCACGACTGCTTTGAGCACATCGGTCAGGATGACCACAAAGGTCAGCGGCCCGCCGAAGGTGCGGTAGAAGTTGGTCAGCCCGGCATTGCCGCTGCCATGGGTACGCACATCGTCCCGCAGGATATACTTGGAGACGATGACCGCCCCGTTGAAGCAGCCGCAGAAGTAGGCGATCACTGCGATCAGCAGGGCCGGAAGCAACAGGGCCGCCCCCAGCTCACTCAGTGCGGCGGGAAGGTTAGGCTGTATTCCCGTGGGAACTGTTGTAGGATCTGCCATGACTATCCCTCCTTGTCGCTCTTCTGCCGAATGGTCAGCCGGACTGGCGTGCCCTCCAGGCCAAAGGTGGAGCGGATCTGGTTCTCCAGATAGCGCTGGTAGGAGAAGTGGAACAGCTTGGCGTCGTTGCAGAAGCAAACAAAGTGGGGGGGCTTGATACCGATCTGGGTCATATAGTAGATCTTCAGACGGCGTCCCTTGTCGGTGGGGGGCTGCACGCGGGCGGTGGCGTCAGCCAGCACGGTGTTGAGCATGCCGGTGGTAATGCGCAGGGATGCCTGGTCATTGACATAGTTGATGAGGTCAAAGAGACGGTCCACCCGCTGTCCGGTGAGGGCGGAAATGAAGACAATGGGGGCGTAGGTCATATAGGACAGGTCCCTGCGGATGTCCTGGCGCATGTGGTCCATAGTCTTGTCATCCTTCTCAATGGCGTCCCATTTGTTGACCACGATGATACATGCCTTGCCCGCCTCGTGGGCCAGACCGGCCACCTTGGTATCCTGCTCGGTGACTCCCTCGTTGGCGTCCACCAGGATCAGGCACACGTCGGCCCGCTCAATGGCCATGGTGGCCCGCAGGACGGAAAACTTCTCGATGCGGTCGTCCACCTTGGACTTCTTGCGCATACCGGCGGTGTCGATGAACAGGTACTTGCCCTTCTGGTTCTCAAAATAGCTGTCCACCGCGTCCCGGGTGGTGCCCGCCATGTCGCTGACAATCACCCGCTGCTCCCCCAGGATGCGGTTTACCAGGGAGGACTTGCCCACGTTGGGCTTGCCGATGATCGCCACCTTGATGACATCGTCCTCCTCTTCCTCCCCGTCCTCAGGGGGGAAATACTCCATACAGGCATCCAGCAGATCCCCGGTGCCATGGCCGTGGACGGCGGAGACCGCGATGGGATCCCCCAGTCCCAGGTTATAGAACTCATAAATGTCTGGGTTGGTGATCCCCACCTGGTCCATCTTGTTGACCGCCAGCACCACCGGCTTCTGAGAGCGCAGCAGCATGTTGGCCACCTCTTGGTCGGAGGCGGTGAGGCCGGTCTTGATGTCGCAGACAAAGAGGATCACCGTGGCGTGCTGGATGGCGATCTCCGCCTGCTGGCGCATAAAGGCCAGAATCTGGCTGTCGGCGGAGGGCTCGATGCCGCCGGTGTCCACCAGGTCGAACTTCCGGTTTCTCCACTCCGCCTCGGCGTACAGCCGGTCGCGGGTGACGCCGGGGGTATCCTCCACGATGGACAACCGCTGGCCCACCAATTTATTAAACAGCATGGACTTGCCCACGTTGGGCCGGCCCACGATTGCAATCAAAGGCTTCATAATAGCACCCTCACTCTCTCTGTCACGGGTTGTAGCGATAATAGTCGTCCTCCGGCGGCAGGGCATAGGCGGGCGCCTCCACCGGCAGCCCCAGAATGGCGTCCACCAGGTCAAAGCCGCTGTCAGCCGGAAGGGCCGTCACCGGCACCCCCAGGGCCTCCTCCACCTGCTCCACAGTGACGTCGTCCAGGAAGATCCGTTCCCCCGCCCGGAGCATGCTGTCCGGGATGAGCAGCCGCTCGCCCAGCGCCCTCCCCTTGAGCTGCTCTATCAGATCCCGTCCGGTAATCAGACCAGAGACCGTGATGGTCTCCCCGAAAAAGCAGTTGAGCACCGGATAGACGTTTCCTATTATATTACCACATTTTTCCCGGCACATGTCAACGATTTTCTGCAAGAAGGGGGCGGCAGACACACCGGTGGCAATGGCAAACGGGGGCGGGGCCTCCTCCAGCTCCATGTCCTCCAAGGCCATGGCCGCCTGACTGGTGAGCAGGCGGAGCATCCCCACGCCGTTTTCCAGCTGGGCCATGTCTTCATAGTATCCCTTTTCTGGCAGAGGACGGCCGGCCAGCAGGTAGAACTCGTCGGAACACCACGCCAGGTGTGTGCTGTGCTTTTTCAGGAAAGAAGCGGCAAATGCCTCCACCTGATCCAGCACCGCCGCGGCCTGGGCCGGAGTGTACGGGTCGATCCGACACAGGCCCTCCCGGAATCGGGTCACCCCCACCGGCACTACCGCCACGCTGCCCACCGCCGGGTGGAGTGCCCCCAGCTCCCGCAGGGTGCGGTCCAGGGCGGGGCCGTCGTTGACGCCGGGGCAGGCCACGATCTGGCAGTTCATGGTGATGCCCGCCGCAGCAAATCGCTCCATGATGGCCAGACACTCCCCCGCCCGCCGGTGCTTGAGCATGGCCTCCCGCAGGGCCGGATCAGTGGCATGAACCGAGATGTTGATGGGGCTGATGCGCAGCTCTGCGATGCGCGCAATCTCCCGCTCCGACAGGTTGGTCAGGGTGATATAGTTCCCCATCAGGAAGGACAGGCGGGCATCGTCATCCTTGAAATAGAGGGTCTCCCGCATACCGGGGGGCATCTGATCCACAAAGCAGAAGATACACCGGTTCGCGCAGGAGCGGGCCTTGTCCATCAGATAGGTCTCAAAATTGAGGCCCAGCTCCTCCCCCTCCGCCTTGCGTACCCGCAGGGTGCGGCTGCGGCCGTCCTCTCCTACCAGGGTCAGCTCCAGCCGGGGGTCGTAAGCAAAAAATTTATAGTCCAGCACATCCACAATGGGGCGTCCGTTGATGTGGGTCAGCGTCTCACCCGGCCGGACACCCGCCCTCTGGGCCGGACTGTGGGCGTCCACGGATTTGATTTTCGTCAGGCTCATACGTTTTGGGCTCCTCAAAAAAATAAAGTGACAGAGGGTGGCTCTGCGGCCGCCCGCCCCTTTCTTTTCGTAGGGGCCGATGTCCTCATCGGCCCGGCGGGCGGGTGTGGGCACCCGCCCCTACGTCTTATTGCAAGGGCGGCCCTTGTGGTCTGCTGCGATTCTCCGGGGCCGCCGCCCGGCCATACGGCGCGGTGCGCTCCCCCACTTCCGGGGCCCCCGCCGAAGCCCAGCGGCGACGGCCGCGGGTTCGGTGGGGAAAGGAGCCGCAGCGGAAGGAGTGAGCTTTGCCGCCTGCGGCGAAGCGAAGGATCTGGAGCTTGCGGCGACGCTGTCACGCTACGCGCCCTCCGCGACGGGCAACTGCTCACTGCTCCGCCGAAAATACCGCTGGACTGCGTCCAGCCTGTTTTTCGGTCTGCGCAGTTCTCTGTTGCCCTGCTCCCGGGCGCTCCACGCTTCTATTCTACCCCATTTCCGGGCAAAAAGAAAGAGGGGTGATTCCCCTCGTTCTTTTCGGGCTATTTACTTCGCCTCGGCGGTAGCCTCCACCTTGCCGAACTCATGGCCGTTGTAGCTCATGCAGCTCTTGCACATCCGGTGGGGCAGACGGAACGCACCGCACTTGGGGCAGGTGGTAACGCCGGGAGTCTCCAGCTTCCACACGGAGCTACGGCGCTTGTTCCGGCGCTGCTTGGACACTTTACTCTTAGGGACTGCCATCTATGACACCTCCTTAGGTTCATGCCCTGGCCGGGCAAAACTTACTCAGACTCTTTATCCAACAGCTGCGCGAGGGCAGCAAAACGTGGATCAATTTCAGGCTTGCAGCCGCAGGGTCCCTCGTTGAGATCCGCGCCGCAAGTGGCGCACAGCCCCTTGCAATCCTCGGAGCACACATGCTTGGAGTCCATGGCCAGCACCAAAGCGGTGGTAAAGACCTCATCCAGATCCACCGTACCGTTATCCAGAAGCAGGATCTCGTCGTTTTCCTCGTCCTCCAGAGTCTCGGCCAGCAGGCTGTCCACCGGAACGCGCATATCCCGGCAGAAGGGCTTGAGGCAACGGTCGCACACCAGCTCCAGCGTAGTCTCCGCCGTCCCCTCCAGAACGAGGGCATCCGCCTGATTTCGCACTGTACCAGACACCTGTACCGGGCCGACAAATGGACGCTCTCCATAGAAGTCCAGGCCGGACAGATCCAACGCAAACGAGAAGGGGAGCGAAGCCCCGGGAACATGAAGAATAGAACGGAGATCCAGTCGCATGGTACACCTCACACAATGGCACAGCAGACATTATAACGAAACCCGCGGCCAATGTCAAATATTTTTTTCGTGGAAACCCACATTTTTTCAAAGTCCGGCAGGCTGTACTACTTTACGGCGGATTTCCTTCTTATGATACCACAGCTTGACCGTGCTGCGCAAGCCCTTTCCCCTCTTTCCCCGGTTGTGCGCTTATGTTATAATGGATGCAAATGAATTGTGAGGCAGACTATGAAAGAATTCACCATCGGAAAAAACGACGCCGGGCAGCGGCTGGACCGCTGGCTGGCCAAGACCCTCCCCCTCCTCCCCGTGCCGCTGGCCCAGAAGTACATCCGCCTCAAGCGGGTGAAGGTCAATGGGAAGGGCTCCCAGCGGGATGTGCGGCTCCAGTTGGGGGACATACTCCAGTTATACATCAACGACGAGTTCTTCGAGCAGCCCAGGGAGGAGAACGCCTTTCTGAGCGTCTTCAAGCCCCACCTGGACATCGTCTATGAGGATGAAAACCTGATGCTGCTCAACAAACGGCCTGGCCTGCTGTGCCACGCGGACGAGCACGAAAAGGTGAACACCCTCATCACCCACATTCAGGCCTACCTCTACCAAAAGAAGGAGTGGAATCCCCGGGACGAGCACTCCTTTACTCCGGCCCTGTGCAACCGCATCGACCGCAACACCGGCGGCATCGTCATGGCCGCCAAGAACGCCGAGACCCTGCGCATCCTTAACCAGAAGATCAGGGACCGGGAGATCGCCAAGTTCTACTTGGCCATTGTCCACGGCCGCATGAAGCCATCCCAGGGGAAGCTGGAGGGCTTTCTACTCAAGGATGAGGACCAGGCCCAGGTGAAGGTCTTCTCCCGCCCCGTCCCCGGCGGCAAGAGCGCCGCCACCTTATATAAGACTCTGCGGACGGCGGGCGGACTGTCCCTGGTAGAGTGCGAGCTGCTCACCGGCCGCACCCACCAGATCCGCGCCCAGTTCGCCGCCGCCGGCCATCCCCTGCTGGGGGACGGCAAGTATGGCCGGGAGCGGGACAACAAGAAGTACGGCCGTTCCTTCCAGGCCCTCTATTCCTATAAGCTGGCCTTCACCTTTCCCACCGACGCCGGGCTGCTGGAGTACCTGCGGGGCCGCGTGTTCACCGTGGAGCAGGTGGATTTCGTGGCGGAATACTTTCCCACCGGGGAGCGGGTATAAAATCCCTGAAAATATTTCGTTTTATTATTGACATTTTTCGCAAGAACATATATGATTTGTTTCGTCATTAGGGCGTACCCAACCGCCGGTTTGGGTGCGCCCTTTACTACCTTTTAGAAATGGGGGAGGATACATGTCCAAGGAACTGATCCGCCTGTCGGATTGCTTCATGAAATTTGACGACGACGTCATTCTGGACCATATCAACCTTTATATCAACGACAAGGAATTCCTCACGCTGCTCGGTCCCTCCGGGTGCGGCAAAACCACGACGCTCCGTATCATCGGCGGCTTTCAGAAGCCGACCTCCGGCGACGTGTTTTTTGACGGCGTGAGGATTAATGACGTTCCTCCTCATAAGAGGAAGGTCAATACCGTCTTTCAAAAGTATGCCCTGTTCACCCACATGAACATCTTTGAAAACGTGGCCTTCGGTCTGCGCATCAGCAAAGTGCCCGAGGCGGAGCTGCGGGAGCGGGTGGAAGAGGCCCTGGCCCTGGTCAACCTGGCCGGGTACGGCAAGCGTTCGGTCAATTCCCTCTCCGGCGGCCAGCAGCAGCGGGTTGCCATCGCCCGTGCCATTGTCAACCGCCCCCAGGTACTCCTGCTGGACGAACCGCTGGGTGCGCTGGATCTCAAGCTGCGCAAGGATATGCAGATCGAACTCAAGCGCATCCAGCAGCAGGTAGGCATCACCTTTGTCTATGTCACCCACGACCAGGAGGAGGCCCTCACCATGAGCGACACGGTCGTGGTCATGAATGAAGGGCGTATCCAGCAGATCGGTACCCCCCAGGATATCTATAACGAGCCCAAAAACGCCTTTGTGGCTGACTTCATCGGCGAGTCCAACATCATCGACGGCATCATGCATGAGGACAGGGTGGTGGGGATGTACGGCAAGAAATTCCCCTGTCTGGACGGCGGTTTCCAGCCCAACGAGCCTGTGGATGTGGTCATCCGCCCGGAGGACATCGACATTGTCCCCGTGGAGCAGGGCCAGCTCACCGGCACTGTCACCGAGGTCACCTTCAAGGGGATGCATTACGACATCATCGTGGACTTCAAGGGCTTCAAGTGGCTCATCCAGACCACCGACTTCTCCCCAGTGGGGGCCAGGATTGGGGTGAAGATCGACCCCGACGGCTTCCACATCATGAAGAAGAGCCGCTACTCCGGTATGTTCGGCGACTACAGCTCCTACAGCTCAGAGTACGACGAGCTGAATGAGGGCCCGGAGGAGGGAATCGAGGATGAAGAGTAAGGGCATCGCCGTTCCCTATGTCATCTGGATGGCTATCTTTGTGGTGGCCCCCCTGCTGATCATCGTCTTTTACGCCTTCACGAGCCAGGCCGGCGGCTTCACGCTGGAGAACTTCTCTACCATGGCCCAGTATACCGGCGTGTTCGGGCGCTCCTTTTTACTGGCCATCATCGCCACCTTCATCTGTCTGCTCATCGGCTATCCCCTGTCCTACTGGCTGGCCCAGGAGAGTCCTGCGGTGCGCCGGGTGGCCATGATGCTCATCATGCTGCCCATGTGGATGAACTTCCTGCTGCGCACCTACTCCTGGATGTTCCTGCTGGAGAAGCGGGGGCTGATCAACAGCTTTCTGGGCCTGTTTGGTATCGGCCCCTTCCAGATGATCAACACCCAGGGGGCCATCGTGCTGGGCATGGTCTACAACTTCCTGCCTTTCATGATTCTGCCCATCCTCTCCGTTCTGGAGAAAATCGACCCCAAGGTGATCGAGGCCGCCCAGGATCTGGGCGCCAACTCCTTCACGGTCTTTCGCCGGGTGACCTTCCCCCTCTCCCTGCCCGGCGTGCTCTCCGGCGTGACCATGGTGTTCATTCCCTCGGTGTCCACCTTTGTCATCTCCCGTCTGCTGGGCGGCGGCAAGAGCCTGCTGCTGGGCGACCTCATTGAGATGCAGTTCATGGGGACCACCTATAACCCGTGGCTGGGTTCCGCCATCGCCCTGGTAATGATGGTCATCGTCCTGGTCTGCATGGCCATTATGAACCGCTTTGGCGAGGGAGAAGAGGGGGTGTCGTTCCTGTGAAACAGTCCCGGCGCATCGGCAGCCGCTTCTTTATGCTGCTGGTCTTTTTGTTCCTCTACCTGCCCATCTTCGTGCTCATCGTGTTCTCCTTCAACGCGTCCAAGAGCCGGTCGGTGTGGTCCGGCTTCACCCTGGATTGGTACAAGGAGCTGTTCCAGAACTCCATGATCCTGGACGCCCTGTGGGTCACACTGGCGGTTTCCATTCTGGCTGCAGTGATCTCCACCATCATTGGCACGGCAGCCGCCATCGGCTTCACCAACTTCCGCCGCCGCAGCCGCACGGTGGTCACCACCATCAACAACATCCCCCTGACCAACGCGGACATCATCACCGGCGTGTCCATGATGCTGTTCTTTGTACTGGCGGTCAACGTCTTTAACGGCACACTGGGAGCTGCCTTGGGCATCAAGTGGAACTTGGGCTTTGTCACCCTGCTCATCGCCCACCTGACCTTCGACATTCCCCACGTCATCCTCTGCGTCATGCCCAAGCTCCAGCAATTGGACCCCAATATCTATGAGGCGGCCCAGGATCTGGGCGCTCCCGGCTTTCTGGCTTTCCGAAAGGTGATCCTGCCTGAGATCATGCCCGGCGTGATCAACGGCCTGCTCATCGCCTTCACTATGTCCATCGACGATTTCGTGATCAGCTACTTCACCGCCGGCTCCACCTTCTCCACCCTGTCCATGGTCATCTATTCCATGGCCAAGAAGCGGGTCAGCCCGGAGATCAACGCCCTGTCCACCCTGCTCTTCGTGGTGGTGGTCACCCTACTGGTCATCGTCAATGTACGCCAGACCCGGCAGGACAAGCGCCGCATGGTTCATGGGAACTGACGGATATCAAAGGCAGCCCGCCTTGATATAATATTATTTTTTGAAAGGGGCAAACGAAAGGAATTGAAAAAGCAAATTGCACTTGTACTGGCACTGGCAACCCTCAGCACGGCGGCCCTGAGCGGCTGTACCGGCGGATCGCCTTCCGGCACAGCCGAGACACCGGGCGGCGAGAGTTCCAGCGGCAACACCGGCACTGCCGGCGTGGTCAACGTCTACAACTGGGGCGAGTACATTGATATGTCCGTTCTGGAGGATTTCGAGGCGGAGACTGGTATCAAGGTCAATTATCAGACATTTGAGTCCAATGAGGCGCTCTACGGCAAGCTGGCCGGCGGCGCCGGCGGCTACGACGTCATCATCCCCTCAGACTATATGATCGGTCAGCTCATCGAGGAGGACATGCTGGAGCCGCTGAACTTTGACAATATTCCCAACTTTGCCGACATCGACCCCAATCTGAAAAACCCGGAGTACGACCCGGAGAACCTCTACTCCGTCCCCTACATGTGGGGCCTGCTGGGCGTGATCTATAACAGCGCCTACATTGACCCTGCGGAGAAGGATGTGGAAACCTGGGACATTCTGTGGGATGAGGAGCTCTCCGGCGACATTCTGATGTTCAACAACTCCCGCGACGCCATTGGCATTGCCCTCAAGAAGCTGGGCTACTCCTATAACACTGAGGATCCCGCCCAGGTCAAGGAGGCCACCAACCTTCTGGTAGAGCAGAAGCCCCTGGTGCAGTCCTACGTCATGGACGAGATTTTCGACAAGCTGGAGGGTGAAAACGCCCTCATCGGCGCCTACTATTACGGCGATTTTCTTACCATGCAGGAGAACAACCCTGACCTGGCCTTTGCCCTGCCACGGGAGGGCACCAATCTCTACGTGGATGCCATGTGCATCCCCAAGGGCGCGGAGAACAAGGAGAACGCCGAGAAGTTCATTAACTTCATGTGCTCCACTCAGGCCGGCCTCAAGAACTGTGAGGAGATCTGGTACTCCTCCCCTCTGCTGAGTGTCCGTGAGGAGCTGGACCCTGAGACCGCCAACGATCCCTATGCCTACCCTACCGACGACGTATATGCCAAGACGGAGAGCTTTGCCTGTCTCTCCCCTGAAATCCGTGAGCTCTACAACAGCGAGTGGATCCGCCTGCTAAAGTAAAAGCACACTGCCCCGCCGGGTCTCCGGCGGGGCAGTCTATCTGTTAAAATAAGGTTTTAGACGGCCAAAGCGGGCCCGACCGTCAGGTCGGACCCGCTTTATACAGCGCTTGTCGTACGTCTCTTCTTAGTAATTGATGCTGCGGATCTCGAAATAGGCCTGGGGATGGGCACAGATGGGGCAGACCTCAGGAGCGGTTTTGCCGAAGTGGATGTGGCCGCAGTTGCGGCACTTCCAGACATACTCGTCACCGCGCTTAAAGACCACACCCTCCTCCAGGTTCTTCAAAAGGGTCAGGTAGCGCTCCTCATGCTCCTTCTCGATCTTGCCGACGCCGTCAAACAGGAAAGCCAGCTTCTCAAAGCCCTCCTCGCGGGCGGTTTCGGCCATCTCCTTATACATCTGGGTCCACTCTTCGTTCTCACCCGCCGCCGCAGCCTTCAGGTTGGCAGCGGTATCGCCGATGCCGCCCAGCTCCTTGAACCACAGCTTGGCATGCTCCTTCTCATTGCCGGCGGTCTCCTCAAAGATGGCCGCGATCTGCTCGAAGCCCTCTTTCTTGGCCTTGCTGGCAAAATAAGTATACTTATTGCGGGCCATGCTCTCTCCCGCAAACGCCTTCCACAGATTGGCCTCCGTCTTGCTTCCCTTCAGCTCCATAATGCTCAGCCTTCCTTTCTAAATTAGATTTTGAGTGAAATACGGGCCTTCTCAGCCCTCGCCCTTCCAGAAGCCGTGGAGATTGCAGATTTCGTACGCCTCCACTTTCTCACTGTGGCAGAAGGTCTTCAGCTCAGGCTTTTCGCCGGGCTTGGGGAACTTCATGGTGACGGTGTCCCCATCCACCGCCGCGATCATGGAGATGTAGTGCTCGGGGAGCATGGGGTGCTCCACACTGCCCACCTTCACGCTGACGGAATAGCCGCTGCCATGGGCCGTCTTTTCCACCGCAGGGACATGCTTCTCCATAGCACCATCGGTGGTGTTGGGGACGAACTCCTCCATTTTCTGGCCGCAGCACATGACAGGAACACCCTTGTCGACCACCTTGAAAATGACATTGCCGCAGTGGGCACAGCGATACAGCTTAAATTCCATTGGAACAACCTTCCTTTCTAATTTTGATGGTCACATCTTATCATATTTTAAGAAAAGATCAATGAAGTTGTTTGCACTTTGTGCAAATTCCGTGAAAAACCACCTCATGGCCCGTGACATCGTGCCCGCTGGCCAGCAGTGCCTGCCGGTCCAGCTCCGCATCGTAGGGAAGGTGCAGGTCGTAAACCGCCCCGCACTGGTCGCAGCAGAAATGAGGGTGGGGCATTGTCTTTGCGTCATAGCGCTCCACCGGAAATGCCATCCGGCGGATTGCACCTTCATCTGCCAAAAGGTTTAGATTCCGGTAAACGGTTCCCAGGCTCAGGCTGGGATTGGCCGGCTTCAGCCACTGATAAATCATCTCCGCCGTGGGGTGCTGTTCTGTCTGCCGCAAAGCCTCATAGATCAATTCCCGCTGCCGGGAATAGCGCTTGCCGTTCATGAGCCACCTCTTTTCTCGGCACATTATAAACAGTAACTATTACTGTTATTATTATATTAGCAGATCTTTCTGGAAATTGCAACCCTTTTTTCTCTGACACTTCTTCCCGCGTGTAATCAGCGTGGAATAACGTATACTAGGTGCTGGGTGAATCCATCTGAACGAAATCCATTGGAAGGAACAGGAGGAACACACATGAAACGCACATGGACTCTGCTCGGCATCGGGCTCGCTCTGGCTCTGCCGCTGACCGCTTGTACCCGCGATAAAGCCCCTGATGTGACTCCGACTCCCTCGCCGGTTGTCACCTCCCAGCCCAGCACCATGCCGGAGAACACCCCCGCAGCCCCCAATACCACCACGCCCGCCCCGGAGGGTACCGAACACCCGAAGGACGGCGGCTCGACCGCCCGTGACGCGGTCCGGGATGCCGGGGATGCCGCCAAGGACGTAACCCGCGGCGTGGGCGATGCAGCCCGCGACATCGTCGACGGCGTTGGCGACGCCGCCAAAGACATCGGCAACGGTGTAAGGCGAGCCACAAAATGACAAAAAGCGGTATGGTCTGAGACCATACCGCTTTTTGACTGCTTTTTTTAAGATTTGGTTCAGAGGATTGTAAGCCTTTGGTCGGTTGGAAGTCAGAAACGCCTGATATACTCCCTCTATAATAAAAGAACAGGCGAGAGCCCATTCTGACGGAGGTGTTTCCCCATGAAAAAAATCACATTGGCCGTCCTGTTCGGCGGCTCTTCCACCGAATATGAGATCTCCCTCCAGTCCGCCCACGCGGTACTCACACATCTGGACCGGGACAGGTACGAGCCCGTCCTCCTGGGCATCACACGGGATGGGCGCTGGTTGCTCTACCAGGGGCCGGTGGACGCCCTGCTGGACGACACTTGGCACACCGACGCCCGCCATACCGTCCCGGCGGTGATCTCCCCCGACCGCGGCGTCCACGGCCTGCTGCTCATCGCCCCCGCTGGGCCCTCCACCCGCTATCTGGACGCCGCCTTTCCGGTACTCCATGGCAAAAACGGGGAGGACGGCACGGTGCAGGGCCTGCTGGAGCTGGCAGGTATCCCCGTAGTGGGCTGCGGGGTGCTCGCCTCCGCCCTATGCATGGACAAGGACGTGGCCCACCGCTTGGTCCAGGCCGCCGGTGTAGCGGTGCCCCCTTCCATCCTCTTTCGCACCGGAGAAGGGCTGGACACCCTGCCGGAGCGCACTGCCAGCCTGACCTATCCCCTGTTTGTCAAGCCCGCACGGGCGGGTTCCTCTTTTGGCATCACCAAGGTGGAGGAGCCCGGCGTGTTGGCCGAAGCCGTCACCGCCGCCCTGGCCCACGATAGCAAGGTGGTCATCGAGGAGGCCGTGCCCGGCTTTGAGGTGGGCTGCGCCGTACTGGGCAATGAGGTTCTGACGGTGGGACATGTGGACGAGATCGAGCTCTCCGGCGGCTTTTTCAACTACACGGAGAAGTACGGCCTGATCACCTCCAGCATACACATGCCCGCCCGAATTTCCCAGGAGAAGGAAACAGAAATTCAGGCGACCGCCCAGTTGATCTACCGGGCGCTGGAGTGTTCCGGCTTTGCACGGGTGGATTTGTTTCTCACGCCGGACGGGCGCATTGTCTTTAACGAGGTAAACACCATCCCCGGTTTCACAGCTCACAGCCGCTACCCCAACATGATGCGGAGCATAGGCCTGGAGTTCGGCCCTCTGCTGGACCGTCTCATCGGACTGGCGGTGGACGCATGAAAGGTACGTTGTATCTGGTCAACCGCGCCCATCCCCTGCCGGAGGAGCCCGCCGCGGAGGACCTCGCCTCCGTCCGCTCCGGTCAAACCGAGGTACGTCTCCACCAGCGAGCCAAAGTGATGTTGGATCAGCTTCTCGCCGCAGTGGACGGCGCGGGCACCATCATTCCGGTCAGCGGCTACCGCCCTCAAACCGAGCAGCAGGCCATCTGGGAGGACGCCCTGGCCGAGCACGGCAGTGCCTTCACCGAGACCTATGTGGCCCGCCCGGGGTGCAGCGAGCATCAGACCGGGCTGGCCATTGATCTGGGCGAGAATAGGCCGGAGGTGGACTTCCTCTGCCCCGCCTTCCCCGACTCTGGCCCCTGCGGGGCCCTGCGCCGCCGGGCCGCCGACTTTGGCTTTGTCCTCCGCTACCCCAAGGGGAAGGAGGCTGTCACCGGCATCGGATACGAGCCGTGGCACTTCCGGTACGTGGGCTGGCCCCACGCCAAGCTGATGGAGGAGCGTCATCTGGTACTGGAGGAATATCTGGAGTGGCTTCACGACTTCCCGCTGGGAGGGGAGCCTCTTCGTTTCCGGGGGCTGGGGCGTCTGTTTGAGCTTTACTACCTGCCCGCCTGGGCGGCGGACACCCTGACCCTGCCCGCCGACGTCCCCTGCCAGCGCTGTGACACCAACGAGGGCGGCGTGGTGCTCACCCTGTGGAGGGATGCGGGATGAAAACCGAGTCGCTCGGCGGCTTTGACCGCTTCCGCGTCCCCGCCGCCCTGCTGGTCATCGCCATCCATACCGGCCCTCTTCTGTCCCTGAACGGGGAGGCCAACTACCTTTTGACCGACATTCTGGCCCGCATCGCCGTCCCCTTCTTCTTCGCGGTGTCCGGCTGGTTCCTGGTACCCCGCCTGCTCCGGGAGGGGCGGGCCGCCCTGATCCCCTTTGTCAAAAAGCTGCTGCTGCTTTACGGGGCCGCGGTCCTGCTCTACCTCCCCCTGAACCTCTACAACCACACCCTGGAGGAGAGCGGCTTCGCCCTGCTGCGAGATGTGCTCTTCAACGGCACCTTTTACCACCTGTGGTACTTCCCCGCCCTGGTGCTGGGGGCCTGCCTGGTGTACGGCCTTCTGCGCATCCTGGGGCCCCGCTGGGCGTGGCTTCCCGCCCTTCTGCTCTATGCCGCCGGGCTGCTGGGGGACAGCTATTTCGGCCTCACCGCCGCCCTGCCGCCCCTCCGGGCCGGGTACGAGGCCCTGTTCCTCCTCTTCGACTACACACGCAACGGCCTGTTCTTCCCCCCTGTCTTTCTGCTGCTGGGGGGCTGGCTGGCCCTGAGGCCTGCCCGCCGGAGCGCGGCTTGGTACAGGGCCGGACTGCTCCTCTCCCTGGCGCTGCTGACGGCGGAGGGCCTGCTGGTGCAGCGCCTTGCCCTGGCCCGCTTTGACGCCCTCTACCTCTCCCTCCCCCTGTGCGTCGGGTTCCTCCTGCGGTGGCTCCAGCGCCTGTCCCTCCCGTCCGCGCCCGCCCTCCGGGGCTGGGCGGCGGCGGTGTATGTCCTCCACCCCTGGTGCATCGTCCTCATCCGGGGCGGCGCCGGGGTGGTGGGCCTCACCGGCCTGCTGGTGGACAACTGTCTTGTACACTATCTGGCCGTGGTCCTGCTCTCCTCCCTTCTGGCCCTCCCCTTCGCCCGCATCCGCCCCGCCCCCTCCCCCCGGAGCCGGGCCTGGATCGAGCTGGACGCCGCCGCCCTGCGGCACAATCTGGCCGCCCTGGGCTCCCTTCTGCCGGCGGGGGCCAGCCTTATGCCGGTAATCAAGGCCAACGCCTACGGGCACGGGGACTTGGAGATCGCCCGGCTGTGCGCCGGGGCGGGCGCGGACGCCTTTGCCGTGGCCACCGCCGCCGAGGGTGTCCGCCTGCGGCGGGGCGGCGTCCGGGGGACGATCCTGGTGCTTGGCTATTCCGGGCCGGAGCTGGCCCCCCTGCTGGCCCGGTACCGCCTGACCCAGACGGTGGTGAGCACCGAACACGCCCGGGCGCTGGACGCATGCGGCCGGCGGCTGGCCGTCCACCTCAAGGTGGACACCGGCCTCCACCGTCTGGGCATCCCCTGGGACGACGCCCAGAGCCTGACCGCCCCCTACGGCTGTTCCCACCTGCGGGTGACCGGCGTATTCACCCACCTGGCCGACGCGGAGCGGCTGGACGAGGCCAGCCAAGCCCGTACCCGGGAGCAGCTCCGGCGCTTTCAGGCGGCGGTGGACGGCCTGCGCTCCGCTGGGTACGCCCCCGGAGCCGTCCACTTCCAGGGCAGCTATGGCCTACTCAACTACCCCGGCCTCCCCTGCGACTGCGCCCGCCCCGGTATCGCCCTGTACGGCGTCCTCAGCGCCCCCGGCGACGCCACCACGGCGGCCCTCCCCCTCCGCCCGGTGCTCTCCCTGCGGGCCAGAGTCTCCCAGCTTCACACCCTGGCCGCCGGGGAGGCGGCGGGCTACGACGGAGCCTACACCGCCCGGAGGCCCACCGTGCTGGCCACCCTGTCCATCGGCTACGCCGACGGCTGGCCCCGTACCCTCTCCAACGGGGCGGGCCGGGTGCTCCTCCACGGCCGAACGGCCCCCATAGTGGGACTTATCTGTATGGATCAGCTTCTGGTGGACGTGACGGATATGGATGGCGTCGCCCCCGGCGATACCGCCACTCTCATTGGCCGGGACGGGGACGCCGTCCTCACCGCCGGGGAGGCCGCCCAGGCGGCGGGCACCATCACCAACGAGCTGCTCTCCCGCCTCGGCCCCCGGCTGGAGCGGGTGGTGCTTCCCTAAAAAACGAGCCTCAGACGCAAGCGTCTGAGGCTCGTTTCTTATTTCTTTTTCTTCGGCCGGGCGTTCTTTTGGGGCTTGGCCACGGCCCAGCCCGCCTTGCGGGCGGGGCGGGAGCGGGTGGGCTGGGCCTTGCCCTTGGCGGGCGCGGGCTTGCCCCGGCCGGAGGGATTCTCCCCCGGCTTGGCGGGGCCGTTGGGCCGCAGGAGACAGCCCTTGCCGTAGCCGATCAGATCCTCCCGGTGGGTGCGGTGGAGGGCCTCCCGCACCAGCGGGCGCTTCTCCGGGCGCTTCCACTGCATCAGCGCCCGCTGCATCGCCTTCTCGTGGGGATCACGGGGCACATACACCGGCTGCATGGTGCGGGGATCAATGCCGGTGTAGTACATGCAGGTGGACAGGGTTCCCGGCGTGGGGTAGAAGTCCTGCACCTGCTCCGGCTGGCGGCCGGTGCGGTTGATCCACTCCGCCAGCCGCACCGCGTCGTCCAGGGTACAGCCCGGGTGAGAGGACATGAGGTAGGGCACCAGGTATTGCTCCTTGCCGTACTTCTGGTTCAGCCGCTCGTACTTACCCTTGAACTTCTCATAGACCTCGATATGGGGCTTGCCCATATAGTCCAGTACGCCGCTCACACAGTGCTCCGGGGCCACCTTGAGCTGGCCGGAGACATGATACTTCACCAGCTCGGCAAAGAACTCGCCGCTCTTGTCCTGGAGCATATAGTCGAAGCGGATGCCGGAGCGGATGAACACCTTCTTCACCCCCGGCACCTGCCGGATCTTGCGCAGGAGCATCAAATAGTCGGTGTGGTCGGCGTCCAGGTTGGGACAGGGCGTGGGGGCCAGGCAGGCCCGGCCCCGGCACATTCCCGCCTTCATCTGCTTCTTGCAGGCGGGGCGGCGGAAGTTGGCGGTGGGGCCGCCCACGTCATGGATATAGCCCTTGAAGCCGGGGTGGCGGGTCAGGGCCTCCACCTCCCGCAGGACGCTCTCATGGCTGCGGGAGGTGATGATCCGTCCCTGGTGGAAGGCCAGGGAGCAGAAGTTGCACGCCCCGAAGCAGCCCCGGTTGTGGGCCACGGAGAAGCGCACCTCCTCGATGGCAGGCACGCCCCCCATCTCGTCATACATGGGGTGGGGTTCCCGGACGTAGGGCAGCTCGGCCACGAAGTCCAGTTCGGCAGTGGTGAGAGGCATGGCCGGCGGATTGACCACCAGCAGCCGGTCGCCGTGGCGCTGGAGGATGGCCTTTCCCCGGACGGGGTCGTGCTCCTCATACTGGATCTGGTTGGCCTGGGCATACGCCCGCTTATCCGTAGATACCGCCTCAAAGGAAGGGCACTCCACCTTTGGATAGGCACACGCAGAAGGATCTTTGGCAATAAAGGCAGTTCCCTTTACATCTGTAATCTCCCGGATGGGCGTTCCGGAGGCCAGACGGGCCGCAACCTCCCGGGTAGCGCGCTCTCCCATACCGTAGACCAGCAGATCCGCCTGGCTGTCGAAGAGGATGGCGCGGCGCACCTTGTCCTCCCAATAGTCGTAGTGGGCAAAGCGGCGCAGACTGGCCTCCAGGCCGCCGATCACCAGCGGAATATCCCCAAAGGCCTCCCGCACCTTGTTGGCGTAGACGATCACCGCCCGGTCGGGCCGCAGGCCGGCCCGATTGCCCGGGGAATAGGCGTCGTCATGGCGGCGCTTTTTGGCCACGGTATAGTGGGCCACCATGGAGTCGATGTTGCCGCTGGAGAGCAGAACACCCAGCCGCGGGCGGCCCAGTGCTGTAAAGGAGCCAGCCTTGCGCCAGTCCGGCTGGGCCAGGATTGCCACCCGGTAGCCCTCGGCCTCCAGCACCCGGGAAATAATGGCCGGGCCAAAGGAGGGGTGGTCGACATAGGCGTCGCCGGTGATGACCAGGAAGTCAAACTCCTCCCAGCCCCGCTCCGCCAGATCCGCTTTGGTGACAGGCAAAAATTGATTCATAGGTTCCTCATGATTCCTTGGCTTCAAATCCAATGTATTTTTCCAGAACATCCAGCGGGCCGCGGGCACCCGGCTCCTCTCCCATCTTGACAAAGCCGTACTTCTGGTAGAAGCGCTGGGCAATCCCGTTGTCCGGCGCGCAGCACAGCCGCAGGCGGTCTCTGCCCAGAGGCCGGTAGGTGGATACCGCCTGGCCCAGGAGCTGCACCCCCAGGCCCTGGCGCCGGTGGGCGGGGTCCATGTACAGGAAGGGGATATAGCCCACACCCTCGGCGGCCCCCCGGTCCAGATCCATCTGGAGCAGGCCGGCCGTCTCGTCCCGCTGCATGGCGCACATCACCGCCCGCTCCGGGGCCCGTTTCCAGCAGCGCAGGGCGTCCCTCTGGAACGCGTCCCCGTCGAAGGGCACCGCCGGGCCGTTCACATCCTGCCAGGCCTCATGCCGGGCCGTCCGGTACACCGTCCCCTCCTTTTTCAGGTTGAGGGGCCGGAACCACAGGTTTGCATCGCCGCTTGTTCCATCCCGCTCCTTCCACCACCGCTGGCGGGCCAGGGTGGAGATCTCGTCGGGCAGGTGGGAGTTATCGTTCTCAAAGACGGTGCGGGTGCGCTCCCCCTCCACCTCCAGGCAGGTGACGGCGGTGTTGTCGCTGTGGCCCAAACCGTCCATCTCGCCGGGTCCCAGCCCCCGCAGGGCCGCCTGGAGGCAGCGGATGGCGGTGCCGTGGGAGAACAGGGCGATCGTCTGGCCCGGGTGGGCCGCCGCCAGGCGGAGCACCGTGCCCTTAAGCCGCGCCTGTACCTGGGCGAAGGTCTCGCCCCCCTCCACCCGGAAGTCCGGGGAGCTGTGATTGAAGCGGATCAGATTCATGGCGTCGCACCGCTCCAGCTCGCCCCAGGGCTTGTCCTCCCATGCGCCCAGGCTGATCTCCCGCAGGCCCGGATCGGTGTGCAGCTCCAGACCGTGGGACAGGTAGACCGCTTTGGCGGTGGTCATTGTACGGAACAGGTCGCTGGAGTACACCGCGTCGATATGTATGTCCGCAAACCGTCCCCGCAGGGCCGCGATCTGCCGGTAGCCGTTATCGGTAATCAGGCTGTTGTACCAGCCGTGAACCCGGCGGTAGAGATTTCCCTCCGCCTCCGCGTGGCGGACCATATAGACGGTTGTCATCGCTTTACTCCACCTCTGAATCTGAAATCCATTGTTCTCATACCTCCAGAGTCTTTTCCAGCTTGGAGACAATATGCTTCTCCTCGCCGCACTCATCTCCCATGCCGCCCAGCGCACTGGCAGCAGTGAGATGGAGACGGAGCCGCCCCTCCAGCTCGTCCAGCACTGCCGTCACCACCATCTCGCTTCCGGTTCTGTGAAGATACTTGACCAACACCAGAACCAGAACCGAGCCGCCGGGGGTCTCCAGCCGGTAGCGCTCCGACACCTGTCCATTGCTGAACCCGCTGCGCACGATCACATCCTGAATGCGGTCCGCACAGCCCTCCATGGGCAGCTTGGGGTAGAACACTTCTGTATAAGCCATATCCTTTTCCTCAGAGCCGATAGTGGCTCAACGCGTCGTGGACGACTCCCTCGAAGGACTCCGCCGCCCCCCAGTCGAAGCGGAACAGCCCCTCGCCCCCGCCGCCGCTGATACAGTGGACGCGGGTTCGGCCGGTAAAGTCGTCCAGAACCACGGTGAGGGTGAGCCGGTTGCCCGCCCGGTAGTAGTGCTTCTCATAGACCGCCACCACACAGGTGCCGCCGCCCGGGTGGGTGAGCTCATAGTGGTCAACCAGCTCCCCGGTGACGCTGTCGGTCACCGCCGCATGGATGGCTTCCCCGCACTCCCGCAGTCCCAGGGAGACAGAATACGAATCCTCCATCTTTTTCCCTCCCGCCTTCAGCCGTCCAGATAGGAGAACAGCTTCTCCCGCAGGGCCTCGCTGTACTCCTCCGCCGCTGTCTTGCTGTCTCCGCTCTGCCGGAGCATTCCCGCCCCGCCGGTGACCGTCCAGTAGAGCCGGGTGCGCCCCTCCAGGTTGTCCAGCACCGCCGTCAGGGTGAGGCGGCTGCCCATGCGGAGAAAGTACTTTTCAAAAAGCAGCACCATGCCACAGAGATTCTCGCCCTGGCGCAGCTCATGGCAATCCACCATCCGGCTGGACAGCCCCGCACGTTCCACCAGCTCGGACACGGTGCGGGCCGCCTCCGCCACGGACAGGTTCAGATAACAGGTGTTCCGCTCCATCGGCGCGCACCTCCATTCACCATGGCACGACCGCCCCGGTAAAGTCGGATACCTTGTTCAGCCCCTGGCGCTCCGCCAGGGACGCCAGGCCGTCCCGCACCTTGATGGGGGCATAGGGATCGTCAAAGCAGGCGGTGCCCACCGCCACGGCGGAGGCCCCGGCCAACAGGAGCTGGGCCGCGTCCTCCCCCTTGGCTACGCCGCCCATGCCCAGGATGGGCAGCTTCACGGCCTGGGCCACCTCCCACACCATGCGCACCGCCACCGGGAGCACGGCGGGTCCGGACAGGCCGCCGGTGTTCATCTTCAAAATGGGCCGGCGGGTGTTCACGTCGATGCGCATCCCCCGCAGGGTGTTGATGAGGGACAGGGCGTCCGCCCCCGCGTCCGCCACGGCCCGGGCGATCTCGGTGACGTCGGTGACGTTGGGGGAGAGCTTCACCATCACCGGTACTCTCCCGGCGTGGGCCTTGGCCACCGCTGTCACCTCGGCGGCCAGCTCCGGCTTGGTGCCATAGGCCAGGCCGCCCGCCTTCACGTTGGGGCAGGAGATGTTGACCTCGATCATGTCCACCCCAGCGGCGGAGAGCTTTTCGCACATGACGCCGTATTCCTCCGGGGTATTGCCCGAGATGTTGGCGATTACCGCCAGATCATGCTTTCTCAGCTCGGGCAGCTCTTCCGCGATAAAGGCGTCCACTCCGGGATTCTGGAGGCCCACGGAGTTGAGGATGCCCATGGGGGTCTCCGCGATGCGGGGAGGCGGGTTGCCCTCCCGGCGGCAGAGGGTCAGGCCCTTGCAGCAGATGCCGCCCAGCTCGCTCAAATCATAAAACCGGCCGTACTCCCGGCCGAAACCGAACGTGCCGGAGGCCACCACCACGGGGTTTTTCATCCGCACCCCGGCCAGCACCACGGACTGCTCCACCTTAGACATTCCACGCCACCTCCTCCGCGTCAAACACCGGGCCGTCCTTGCACACGTGCTTCATGGTGCCGTCGGCCATCTGGATGGCGCAGCCCAGGCAGGCCCCCACGCCGCAGGCCATCCGCTCCTCCATGGACACCTGGCAGGGCACGCCGTACTCCGCCGCCACGACAGCCACGTTTTTCAGCATGGGCTTGGGGCCGCAGGCCAAAACCGCTGTAAAGTTTTTATCCTTTTCAAGAACAGCCCGCACTTGAGCATCCACAAAGCCTTTCTGTCCTAGGCTTCCATCATCACTGCAAAGCAAAACATCTTTACAGCATTTCTGAAATTCCTCGGTCAGCATGGCACGGTCTGCCGACCGGAAGCCCAGTACGGCGGTGCTCTGCCCCGCCGTCCACTTGGCGCAGCCCAGCATGGGGGGGACGCCGATGCCGCCCCCCACCAGGAGGCAGCGGGCCTCTCGCTCCACTTGGAAGCCGCAGCCCAGGGGGCCCAGTACGTCCAGGGTGTCCCCCGCTTTCCGGCGGGCGAGCCACTCGGTGCCCTCCCCGCGCACCTCAAAGACGATGCGCAACCGGTTCTTCCCCCAGTCGCAGATGGAGATGGGGCGGCGGAGCAGGCGGCTGTGGCCGCACTTCACATGGACAAACTGATCCGGCCCCTGGGGCTCCATCCCCTCCGCCTCCAGGGTGAGGGAGCAGGCAAATTCATTGAGGCGCACCGCCTCTGCGACGGTACAGAGCTTTTGTATTGGCATGGGTGTGTCCCCCTCTGTTTCCTTAGTTTACTGGATGGCGATAAACCGGCAGATGTCGTCCCGCATGGCGATTGCGGCGGCGCGGGCGGCCTCTTGGTAGTCCGCGCCGTTTTTGCCCGTCTTCTGCCAGGCACAGATGATGCCCCGGGAGGAGTTGACGACGGCACCCCGGCCATTCTCCTGGAAGGCATACTGTACATCCTCGGCGGTGCCGCCCTGGGCCCCGTAGCCGGGCACCAGCAGGAAGGTGTGGGGCATCCGGGCGCGGAGCTTCTGTAGCTCCTCCGGATAAGTAGCCCCGGCCACCGCGCCGGCCCGGATATAGCCGTACTTCCCTTCAGTGCCGGCTCCCCACTTCTCAATGAGGTCGGCCATAAGGCCGTAGACGGTGTCTCCCCCCCCGGCGGCCACGTTCTGGAGCTCGCCGGAGCCGGGGTTGGAGGTCTTGGCCAGGATAAACACGCTCTTGTCCCGCTCCCCCGCCACCTTTAGGAAGGGGTTGACGCTGTCCGCGCCCATGTAGCCGTTGAGGGTGACGCAGTCGGCGTTGAAGCCCCCGCAGAAGGCCTCCCCCACCTTGGTGACTCCCAGCCAGGCGTCGGCGTAGGCCTCCGCCGTGGAGCCGATGTCCCCCCGCTTGATGTCGGCGATGACGTACATGCCCTTCTCGTGGGCGTAGCGGATGGTCTTTTCCAGCGCGGCCATACCGTGCCAGCCCAGGCGCTCATAATAGGCGGACTGTGGCTTGACGGCGGGTACAACATCGCACAGGGCGTCGATGAGGCCCTTGTTGAACTGGAAAATGGCGTCGGCGGCCCCCTCCAGGGTCTCGCCGAACTGTTCATAGGACGCTTTGCGGATGTGCTCCGGCACATACTCGGGCTTGGGGTCCAGCCCCACCACTGTGGGGTTTTTCATACGGATAATTTTCTCCTGCAATACATCAAAGGACATCGCGCTCATTCTCCTTCCCGGTAGACGATCTCGCCGCCTACAATCGTATATTTCACTTTCCCCCGCAGGGTCTTTCCCCCAAAGGGGGTGTTGCGCCCCTTGGAGGCGAAGCGGTTGGGCTCCACCGTCCACGCCTCGTCGGGATCAAAGATCACCACGTCGCCGTCCGAGCCGATGGCCAGCCGCCCCTTGGTGGGCAGGCGCAGGATGCAGGCCGGGTTGATGGTCATCCGGCGCAGGATGTCGGACAGGGCCATCTCGCCCGTATGGTAGAGGTAGGTCAGCGCCACAGCAAGGGCGGTCTCCAGGCCCACCATGCCGCTGGGGGCGTCGGTCAGGGGCCGGGCCTTTTCCTCAGCGGAGTGGGGGGCGTGGTCGGTGGCGATGGCGTCAATGGTGCCGTCCTTCAATCCCTCGATAATGGCCTCCACGTCCGCCTTGGTGCGCAGGGGCGGGTTCACCCGTGCCAGGGCGCCCTGGGCTAAAATCTCGTCCTCGGTGAGACTGAAATACTGAGGGCAGGCCTCACAGGTGATCTGTACGCCCTTGCGCTTGTACCGCCGCACCAGGGCCACCGATTTGGCGGTGGAGATGTGGCAGATGTGCACCGCCCCGCCGGTCTCCTCCGCCAGCATGGCATCCCGGGCCACCATCAGCTCCTCGGCGATGGCCGGCCGGCCGGCCAGCCGAAGCTGGCGGGAGATACGCCCCTCGTTGACCGCGTAGTTCTTCACCATGTCGGCGTCCTCACAGTGGGAGAGAATCGTCAGGTTTTGCCGGTGGGCCAGGATCAGGCCGTCCCGCATTAAATTGGCATTCTGGACCGGCACCCCATCGTCGGACAGGGCCACCGCCCCCGCGCCCTTCAGGGCCTCAAAGTCGGTGAGCTCCTGCCCCTGCTGTCCCCGGGTCACCGCCCCGATGGGCCAGACATGGACGCCGCAGGCCTCCGCCGCCCTCTGCTTTACAAATGCAATCTGCTCCGGGCTGTCGGTGGCCGGGCGGGTGTTGGGCATACAGGCAATGGAGGTAAAGCCCCCATGGGCCGCGGCCGCCGCGCCGGTCTCGATGGTCTCTTTATATTCAAAGCCGGGCTCCCGCAGATGTACATGCATATCCACCAGCCCGGCGCACACGGTCAGTCCCCGGGCATCGATCACCCGGGCGTCGGGCTCGTTGATGTTGCTCCCGATGACCGCTACCTTTCCGTCCTCAACCAGCACATCCATAATCCCGCCGATGCCCCCAACCGGGTCAACCAGCCGTCCCTGCCGTATCAGCAGCTTCACGAAATCACTCCTTTCACATTGAAACCGTTCCAAACCGCCATGCAGAGCACAGCAAAAAAGGGTACAGGTCCACCCCCGTCCCCTCCACAAATTGAACCGTATCATACCGCATACATTATACCTTGAAACACAGTTTTTAGCAACGGATTTTTCTGCGTTTCCGGCAATAATAACAGCGGACGCTGATGCAGAAGGGAGCGAAGCAATATGACGAAGCATGCGTTTCTGGAAGGGATGGGCCTTGGCGTGCTGGCGGGCGCCGCCATCGGTATGGCGGTGACCGCCAAGAGCATGCAGAGCCCCGACGTGCGCCGGATGGCCCGGCGTGCCGTCCGCAAGATGGACCACATGAAGGACGACTTGGCGGACACCCTGGGCCTGTAAGCTCAAAAAGAGGTGCGGCTAAAAAGCCGCACCTCTTTTTTATACTTGACTTTCATTTTATTTATGTTATATTCAATATAATTAAACCAAAAATAAAAGGAGAATTAAATTGGAGCTTAATAAAATCCCCCAGTGGATGCTCGCTCTCGAACCGGAGGACGCCGCCTTTCTCAAAAATTTCGCGCTCAAGTCCGGCTCTCTGAAGGAGATCGCCCGGCTCTACCAGGTCTCTTACCCCACGGTCCGTCTGCGGCTGGACAAGCTCATCCAGAAGATCGAGCTGGCCGACCAACAGGAGGAGGAGCCCTTCACCGCCTTTATCAAGGGGCTGGCGGTGGACTCCCGCATTGATGTGGAGACCGCCAAGCAGATCATCGACAAATACGAGAAGGAGAGAAAACATATATGAGAGAGCTTGCAGTTCTTTTCATTTCCCTGGCCCTTTTGGCTCTGGAATACTATCTGGGTACCCGGAGAAAGCCCCTGCTGGGGGCTCTGCTGCCCGGCGGGATCCTCCTGCTGCTGGCCGGCCTGTCCATCGCGATTCGGGATCCCTCCGGCATGCTTCCAGGCATTCCCTGCGCCGCGGGACTGGCCGCCGCCTGGCTGATCGGGCGGAACAAGGCCACAGCGGCAGAAAAGGCCGAGCTGGAGAAAATGAGGGCCAAGGATCTGTAAGGAGGGAGTGCCATGAACCAACCGTCCACACTGAAAGAGCGTATCCTACAGTATGCCCAGGTACATCTGGGCGCGGAACCGGAGCACCTCTGGGCTAAATTCCCCCGCTATGCCGTCCTGCGCCACAGTGAAAACGCCAAGTGGTTTGCGGTCTTTCTGGAGGTTCCCGGAACCAGGCTGGGGCTGGAACGGCCGGAGTCCGTCGACATTCTCGATGTAAAATGCGGCCCGCTCCTGGCCGGCTCCCTTCTCGGCGTCCCAGGCATCCTGCCCGCCTACCACATGAACAAGTCCAACTGGGTCACCCTCCTCCTGGACGGCTCGCTCCCGGAGGAGGAGATCATCCGCCTGCTGGAGCTCAGCTACGATCTGACGAAGCCGGCCGCCCGGCGAGCCGGGCGGTCGAAGGCGGAGTGACCGCCCCTACAGCATCCGCAGAATCTCCCGCTTGAGCCGGCTGATGATGCGCTTTTCCAGGCGCGAGATGTAGGACTGGGAGATACCCAGCCGGTCGGCTACCTCCTTCTGGGTGCGCTCCGGGCGGCCGTCCAGGCCGAAGCGCAGGGTGATGATCTCCCGCTCCCGGTCCTCCAGCTTCTCCAGCGCGTCGGAGAGGAGCTGGCGGTCCACGTCCGCCTCGATGGGCTTCATCACCAGATCGCTCTCCGTCCCCAGGATGTCGGAGAGGAGCAGCTCGTTGCCGTCCCAGTCGGTGTTCAGGGGCTCGTCGAAGGAGACCTCGCTCTTCAGGTTGGCCGTCTTGCGCAGATGCATCAGTATTTCGTTCTCAATGCACCGGGAGGCGTAGGTGGCCAGCTTGATGTTTTTTGCGGGCTGATAGGTATTGATGGCCTTGATGAGGCCGATGGTGCCGATGGAAATCAGATCCTCAATGCCCACGCCGGTATTTTCAAAGCGGCGGGCGATGTAGACCACCAGCCGCAGGTTCCGCTCAATGAGCTGGGACTTCACACCCTCGTCCCCACCGTCCAGACGGGCGATCAGCTCCGCCTCCTCGTCCCTGGACAGAGGCGGCGGCAGGGTGTCGCTCCCCCCGATATACATGATCTTCCCCGGCAGCTTGAGCCCCAGCCGGGCCAACAGCCGCTCCACGCCCACAAACAGGCGCAGTCTCCAACCGTTCATAGCCATCCTCCCACATCGTCTGTTTATGTACCAATCAGCGCGTGATAGCCGCCCCCGTCGGTGAGGCGGGTGGGGGACAGGGCCAGCAGCAGCTTGCCGTAGTCCTCCGTCCCCACCCGCGCCCCGTCCAGGCGCAGGGCCAGCAGCATGCCGCACTCCACCCCCACCGCCTGGTAGGGTAGCAGGCGGCACCGCCCCTGCCAGCCCTGACGGCCCAGCCGCTCCAGGGCCTCCACCGGGCGGCGCAGCTCCTCGGGAGCCGGCGCCTGCCCGTCGGGAAAGAGAGCCCCCACCTTCTCCCCCTCCGCCACCATCACCGGACGTCCGGTGGCAGGGTCTGTGAGGGTGTTGCCCGTATCCACCAGGGCGGTAAGGGCCACCCGCCGCCCCTCCAGGGTGAGCACCGCAGGCACCAGCTCCCGGCGCAGGCCGCTGTGCCGGGCGGTGCGTTGGAACAGCAGGGTGATGAGCACATAGCACCCCGCCGCCGACAGGAGGATAAGGCGCAGATCCATGGCGGAATAAAAGATGCCGTTTTGCAGAGTGAGCCCCCGCCCGCCCAGGAGCTGGAGGGCGAACACGCCGCCCCCGAAAGCTGCGGACACGGCAAAGAATACCAGACTCACCCGCAGGAGGCGGCGGCTTTTGCCGTAGCCCGCCAGCAGGGCCAGCACCGCCGCCCCCAGCTTGCAGAGGGGATGGAGGAGAAAGCCCATGCCCGGCAGGACGGCGGCGGCGGCGTAGGCCGCCCCGATGGCCGCCCCCAGAGCCAGCCAGCCCCGGCGGAGTATCTCGCCGGACAGGCGTCCGGCGGCCAGCAGCAGGAGATAGTCCACCACAAAGTTGAGCAGGAACAGCTCATCCAGATAGATCACCGTCACCCCGCGTCCCCCCCTGTCCTCTGGCCTGTCGTTTCCCATTATAGAGGGCCACGTCCACAAAAAAGGTCAAATCCGGGACGGGCAAAAAAAGAAGCTGACGCGCTGCGCGCATCAGCTTCTTTTCCGTCACACGGTCAGCAGGGGCGCCCGGGTCTTGAGCAGCTCGGTCAGCGGCGGACCCCAGGAGATGACCTCCAGGCCCATGTCCCGCAGCGCCTGCTCCACCCCAAGCTCCTTGGCGCAGGTAATACAGGCCGAGAATTTCACCCCCTGCTCCATGGCCAGGACAATGCGCTCCCTCACCGCAGGATCTGCGGCCGCCAGACGGGCGGTCTCCCCCCAGAGAATCACCGTCACCTTCTCCCACCAGCCCCGTACCAGGCTGTTCACCGCGTACATCAGCACCATCTTGTCAAAGACCACCGGATCGGCGTTGGTCCACAGAATATGCAGGTGTTGTCCGTCCATCTCAATACCCCTCTCTTTGTGTCACAGCCCCCGCCACAGCTCCAGCTTAATGCCCTGCTCGCCAGAGAGCGCCCCATCCAACAGGGCCAGCAGCCGGGCCTTGTCCCCGGGCAGTCCTCCCTTTAAAGGCAGATAGTTGGAGGCGTGGTCGCTGGTGAAATGGAGGGGATCCACCTCCAGGTGCTCCAGCAGTAGCCGGGTCTCCTCCAGGGCCTGCCAGGCAGTCAGCAGCCGGAACTCCCCCCGCGCGGCCGCGTCACCCAGCGCCGTCCCCCGCTCGGGGAGGTAAGTCAGGGCGGAGAGGTGACGGGGTCTCATGGCGTTGATCAGGGCCGCCGTGTCCAGGGCGTGGGCTCGGGATGCCTCTCCCTGCCCGGCCAGGCCGATCAGCACCATGGCCCACAGGTCAAAGCCTGCCGCCGTTATGCGCCGTCCGGCCTCCAGCATACCCGCGGCGTCCACCCCCTTGCGCACCGCCCGCAGCACCGCGTCGCTGCCGCTCTCCACCCCCAGGTAGAGACGCACCAGCCCCGCCCGGCGGAGGGCCGCCAGCTCTTCCTCCGTCTTGCGCAGGGTGCTGCCCGGGCCGGCATAGGCGTTGACCCGCTCGAGGGAGGGGAAGGTCTCGTACAGCCGGTCCAGGACGGCCAGCAGCTCCTCTGTGTCCATGGCCACCGCGTCCCCGTCGCAGAGGAACACCCGCTTCACGTCTCCATAGGCCGCCCTGGCCAGGGCAATATCCTCAAAAATCTCCTCCAGCGGGCGCACCCGGTAGCGTTTGTCCTTATACATGCCGCAGAAGGTGCAGGCGTTGTGGGAGCACCCCACCGTCACCTGGAGCAGATAGCTCTTCCACTCTCCCGGCGGGCGGTAAACCGTCCCCTCGTACCTCATGCCTGGGGCTCCTCCGTCCGCAGCACCCGCTTGATGCTCTTCTCTGCCTTGCTCCGGGGGAGCATCAGCTCGTGGCCGCAGCCCTCGCAGCGCAGCTTGAAGTCCATTCCCACCCGCAGCACCAGCCACCGCCGGCTGCCGCAGGGGTGCTCCTTCTTCAATTCCAGCACATCGCCCACATGGATGTCCATATCCGCGTCCCTCCCGTTTCCTTCGTAACGCCTATTATACCCTGTCAATTCAGGCCCGGCAAGTGCATATAGTAGTCTATCGGAAAAAAATGACTGTGGAAACGAAAGGATTTGGTCACATTGAGGAGCCGCTTCCTGCCCGAGGGGCGTCTGTTACATACACCGGAAAACGAGGCCGCCTGCGCCTCCTGCGACGGCCTCCGCCGGGCCATGGAGGAGGGGACGGTGCTGGAGGGGGTTGCCCAGCTCTGCGACGGGGCCCACAACCTGCTGGTGTCCGTAGGGCCGTTTACCGGCTTTCTCCCCCGGGAGGAGGCCGCGCTGGGCATTGCAGAGGGCACCACCCGGGAGATCGCCATTCTCTCCCGGGTGGGCAAGCCGGTCTGTTTTCAGATCACAGCTCTGGAGGAATCCGGCGGCGTCCTCCGGCCCCGCCTCTCCCGCCGCCGGGCCCAGCAGGCCGCCCTGGACGCCATGCTTGCCGGGCTGCATCCCGGCTGTATCCTCCCGGCTGTGGTCACCCACCTGGAGTCCTTCGGGGCCTTTGTGGACATCGGCTGCGGCGTTCCCTCCCTGATCGGGATTGAAAACATCTCCGTCTCCCGCATCCCCCACCCCGACCAGCGGTTCCGGGTGGGGCAGGCCATCTTCGCCGTGGTACAGGAGCTGGACCCCAAGCTGGGGCGGGTGTACCTGACCCACCGGGAGCTGCTGGGCACCTGGGCGGAGAACGCCGCCCGCTTTCAGGCGGGCATGACGGTGCCCGGTATCGTCCGCGGGCTCAAGGAGTATGGGGCCTTTGTGGAGCTCACCCCGAATCTGTCCGGCCTGGCGGAGCGGAAAAGCGGCCTGCGGGAGGGGGACCGTGTGTCCGTCTACATCAAGGCTATCCTGCCTGAGCGGATGAAGATCAAGCTGCTGGCCATCGACACCCTGCCCCCGCTGAACGTCCCCGCGCCGCTGGAGTATTTTCTCACCCAGGGACAAATTGAAAAGTGGAAATACGCCCCCGAGGGCTGTGTCAAGGTGGGCGCGGAGACCATATTCGCCTGAAAAAACAGGAGCGCGGCTATGCCGCGCTCCTGTTTTATGCCTCGGGGCCTTTGATCTCGTCCCAGTACCGCCTGGCGGCCTGCTCATTCTTGTTGTCGCCGTAGCGGTAGTAGTGCCTGTCCGCCAGCAGGTCGGGCAGATACTGCTGGCGCACCCAGTGGCGCGGAAAGTCGTGGGGATAGAGGTAGCCCTGCTCCCGCTCCATCCCCGCCGAGTCGGCGTGGACGTTCTGGAGGTGGCGGGGGTAGTCGCCGGTCTTGCCCGCCCGCACATCGGCCTGAGCGGCGGCGATGGCCTCGTAGACCGAGTTGGACTTGGGGGCGGTGGCCAGCAGCACCACCGCCTGGGCCAGGGGGAGGCGGGCCTCCGGCAGGCCCAGCTGGAGGGCGTTGTCCACGCAGGCCTTGACGATCAGGGCCGCCTGGGGATAGGCCATGCCCACGTCCTCGCTGGCGGAGCAGAGAATCCGCCGGATGGCGGTGGTCATGTCCCCCGCCTCCAGCAGGCGGGCCAGATAGTGGAGGGCCGCGTCGGGGTCGGAGCCCCGCATGGACTTCATGAGGGCAGAGGCGATGTCGTAGTGGTCGTCTCCCTCCCGGTCGTACCGCATGGCGGAGCGCTGCGCCACCGTCTGGGCATCGGCCAGGGTGACCACCAGCCGCTCCCCCTCCCGCCGGGCGGAGCTGAGCAGCAGCTCCACCGCGTTCATGGACTTGCGCACATCGCCCCCGCAGGCGGTGGCAATGTGTTCCCGCACGCCATCCTCGCAGTCCACCTCCGCGCCTAGGCGCTCCCCCATGAGCCGGATGCCCCGGTCGATGGCGGGCAGCACGTCGGCGGCCTCGATGGGCTTGAATTCAAACACGGTAGACCGGCTGAGCACCGCATTATACACGTAAAAATAGGGGTTCTCCGTGGTGGAGGCGATCAGGGTGATCTTGCCGTTCTCCATAAACTCCAGCAAAGACTGCTGCTGCTTCTTGTTGAAGTACTGAATCTCGTCCAGATAGAGCAGCACCCCATCGGGGGCCAGCATGGTGCCGATGTCCTTGATGATGTCCTTGATATCCGAGATGGAGGCCGTGGTGGCGTTGAGCCGGTGGAGGGGCCGGTTGGTGCGCCTGGCGATGATGTTGGCCACCGTGGTTTTGCCGGTACCGGAGGGGCCATAAAAGACCAGGTTGGGGATGTGTCCGCTCTCGATGATGCGGCGCAGCAGGCCGTTCTCCCCCAAAATGTGGCGCTGCCCCACCACCTCGTCCAGGCTCTGGGGGCGGATCTCGTCGGCCAGGGGCCGGTATGACATTGGGCATCCCTCCTCGTTTGGTCGCCCCTATTCTAACACATGTTCGAGCCCCCGTAAAGAGCGGCGGATACTATTCATCCCCCTCCACGGTAAAGATCTCCTCAATCGGTACGCCGAATACCTTGGCAATGTTCCAGGCCAGCACCAGCGAGGGATTATAGCGCCCCTTCTCCAGGTTGCCGATGGTCTCCCGGCGTACTCCCACCCGCCTGGCCAGCTCCTCCTGCTTCAGGTCGAAGCGGGCCCGGTACTCCTTGATGCGATTGGTAATCATGCCCGCGCGTTCCACCATTCCCGGCAGCCGCACAGGAAGCTGGAGAGGGCGTATACCGCCGCTCCCACCCCCCAGCCCAGCCCGCTGCTGAGGTACAGCGCCTCCGTCGTCCCTCCGCCAAGGGCCAGGAGCAGCAGCGTCCCCGCCGCCGTCACTCCCATGCCCGCGAAAAAGCCCCGTGCGGCCGAGCGGAGAATCTGGCCCTCCTGCATCTCGTCAGCCTTGGCAAAAAAGTACTGAAAGTCCACCGCAAAGGCAAAAAAGCCAAGGAAGTATTTCTCCCCGGTGAACACCCCTACGAACCCCAACAGGGACAGCAGGCCAATCAGCCCATACCATCGTTTGTCAGCCATTCAGATACACTCCTTTTATGTGGTTTATTTCGCTCTTTATATTATAAATATACCACATCAAAGGCGTTTGTCAAGAGAAAAACGGCGGCCTGCCGAAGCCATTTTTCGACAGGCCGCCGTCTCTGCTCATGCGTACTCCGTTTTGTTTATTCGTACAGGGGATATTTGCCGGTAAGCTGGGCCACCTGGTCCCGCAGCTCGTCCTGCTTGCCCTCAAAATCGGTGGCGGTACGCCACATGATGGAAGCGATGACCTCCATGTCCGCTTCCTTGAAGCCGCGGGTGGTAGCGGCAGGCGTACCCACCCGGATACCACTGGTGACGAAGGGCTTCTCCGGATCGTTGGGGATGGCGTTCTTGTTGACGGTGATGTTCACCTCGTCCAGCCGCCTCTCCATCTCCTTGCCGGTGAGGCGGGCAGGGCGGAGATCCACCAGCATCAGGTGGTTGTCGGTGCCGCCGCTGACCAGATCGAAGCCCTCGGCCATGAGGGCCTTCGCCAGGGCGGCGGCGTTTTTGAGAATCTGCTCCTGGTAGGCTTTGAACTCCGGCTTCATCGCCTCCCCCAGGGCCACGGCCTTGGCGGCGATGATGTGCTCCAGGGGACCACCCTGGCTGCCCGGGAAAATGGCGGAGTCGATTTTCTTGGCCAGCGCCTCCTTGCAGAGGATCATGCCGCCCCGGGGGCCGCGGAAGGTCTTGTGGGTAGTTGTGGTCACTACGTCGGCATAGGGCACCGGGGAGGGGTGGAGCCCCACAGCCACCAGGCCAGCGATATGGGCCATATCCACAAACAGATAGGCTCCCACCTCGTGGGCGATATCGGCAAAGGTCTTGAAGTCGATGGTGCGGGGATAGGCGGAGGCGCCGGCCAGGAGCATGCGGGGCCTGTGCTTTTTGGCCAGATCGCGCACCTGGTCGTAGTCGATGTAGCCCTGGTCGTTGACGCCATAAGCCACGATATTATAGTTTTTTCCCGAGAAGTTGACCGGTGAGCCGTGGGTCAGGTGGCCTCCGTTGGCCAGATCCATGCCGAGCACCGTGTCGCCGTGCTCACACAGGGCGGCGTACACCGCATAGTTGGCGTTGGCGCCGCAGTGGGGCTGCACATTGGCGTGGTCGGCCCCAAAGAGCTGGCAGGCCCGTTTGCGTGCGATATCCTCCACCACGTCCACACACTGGCAGCCGCCGTAATAGCGCTTGCCGGGATAGCCCTCCGCGTACTTGTTGGTGAGCACTGTGGCCGCCGCGGACAGCACCGCCGGGCTGACAAAGTTCTCCGACGCGATCAGCTCGATGTTGCGCCGCTGGCGGTCGTACTCTGCCTGAACCGCCGCCCCTACCTCGGGGTCTTGTCCGGCAAGAAACTCCATGATATCCTTGACCAAATCCGACTCCACCTTTCTCAAATTTGACTGTACCGTTTATTATACAGAATCCCACTTTAAATTACAATCGCCCTATTTGAAAAAAGGCTCTCGTTTTTTGGCGGATTCTATGCTATATTGTCTAAGAGGTGATTCGATGAAAAACCATGAGGACGTCCTGGCTATCGTAGAGGAGCTGAAGAAGCTATACCCCGAAGGGCTCTGTTCGCTCCAGTACCCCAAGCCCTACGAGCTGCTCTTTTCCGTGCGTCTGGCCGCCCAATGTACCGATGAGCGGGTCAACATGGTCACTCCCGCCCTCTTTGCCCGCTTTCCCACCCTGGAGTCTCTGGCCCAGGCCGACCCCGCCGAGGTGGAAACCTATATCCATTCCACCGGCTTCTTCCGGGCCAAGGCCCGGGACATTGTAGCCGCCTCCCGCATGCTGGTGGAGCAGTACGGCGGCCGGGTGCCCGACACCATGGAGGAGCTGCTCAAGCTGCCCGGTGTGGGCCGCAAGACCGCCAACCTGATTTTGGGCGACGTGTACCACACCCCCGGCGTAGTGGTGGCGGACACCCACTGCATACGCATTACCGGCCGACTGGGCCTCACCGACGGCACCAAGGACCCGGCCAAGGTGGAGGAGCAACTCCGGCCCATCCTGCCGCCGGAGGAGTCCAACGACTTCTGCCACCGGATGGTGCTCCACGGCCGGGCGGTGTGTATGGCCCGCAAGCCCGACTGCCCCAACTGTACCCTGCGCCCCTGGTGCGATTTCTACACAAAGTCCTGACTCCAGCAGGAGAGGCCCCGCCGGACAGACCGGCGGGGCCTCTGTGCTATTCCTGCGGCGCCTGGCCCACAATGCACTTGTCCTTCCACCTTCCACGGCAATAGGACACCACGCAGATCAGCAGGCCCAGGGCCCAGCCGATGGGATAGGCCCAATAGATCTCCTCCGGGCCGAAGAAATAGGCCAGCGCATAGGCCACAGGGATGCGGGCCGCCCAGAGGGAGATGATGGAGGCTACCATGGGCACTGTCGTGGCGCCTGCGCCGCGGAGGACGCCGTTCATGATAAACATCATGGCCAGAATGAACATCAGGGAGAGGGCCCGGAGCAGGTATGCCTCCCCGGCGGCCACCACGCCGGGCTCCCGGTTGAAGAGCATCAGCAGGGGCCGCCGCAGGGGCAGCACCACCGCCGACATGGCCAGGCATACCAGAGTGCCCAGCACCAGGGCCCGGCGGGTCCCGGTCTGTACCCGGTCCAGCCTCCCCGCCCCCATGTTCTGTCCCACATAGGTGGTGGCGGCGATGGAAAAGGACTCGATGGGCATGAAGGCGAAGGTGTCGATCTTGTTGGCGGCGGTGAAGCCGGCCGCAAAGTCGTTGCCGAAGCCGTTGATCAGCGCCTGCATGATGAGTATGCCCACCGCGAACTGGCACTCCTGTATCGCGGAGGGTATGCCCAGACGGATCACCTGCCCCAGCAGGCGCCGGTCCAGCCGCATCCGGAACAGGCGGATATGGAGGAAGGGGTACTTTCGGTTGATGTAGAAGATGCCGAACACCCAGGAGCAGATCTGGGCCAGAATGGTGGCCAGGGCCACGCCGAACACGCCCCAGGAGAACACCAGCACAAACACCAGATCCAGCACAATATTGATGACACAGGCGATGAACAGGAAGATCAGGGGCGTCCGGCTATCCCCCAGGCCGCGCATGATGCCGCTGTTCATGTTGTAGCCCAGAGTACCGATGATGCCGCCCAGCACCACCATGCAGTAGGTCCGCGCCTGCTCATAGGCCTCCTGCGGCACCCGGATCAGGGTGAGCAGCGGCCCGCTGGCCAGCACGCCCAGCAGGGTCAGGGGCACAATGATCACCAGCAGGGCGCTGTAGATGGTGTCCACCGTGCGCCCCACCGCCCCTTGGTCCCCGGCGCCCACATACTGGGCGATCATGATGGTCGCGCCCATGGAGAATCCGAGGAAGAGGGAGGATATCAGGAACATGATAGAGAAGCCCGCGCCCACGGCAGTGAGGGCGGAGGAGCCCACATAGTTGCCCACCACCACCGAATCCACCATGTTGTAGAGCTGCTGGAGCACATTTCCCGCCAGCAGGGGCAGGGAGAACAAGACGATCAGCCGGGTCGGCGACCCCTGAGTCATGTCCATGGCTCCGTGCCCGTTCCGCTTGATCTCACTCATTGCCTCTCCTCCCCATCCGTTTTATCTCCTCGCCCGCTCATAGATGATGCGCAGGCCGTCCAGCACCAGCTGGGGATCCACCACGTCGATCAGCTCCGTGTTGTCCGCCACCAGCCGGGACAGGCCGCCCGTGGCCACCACCTTGGTGTCCGGCTGGCCGATCTCCTCCTTGGCGTGGCGGATGAGGTACTCGATGGCCCCGATATAGCCCAGCACCGCCCCCGCCTGGATCTGCCCCACGGCGGTGGTGCTCAGCACTGTGTCCGGCTTCACCAGCTCCACCCGGGGCAGCAGGGCAGTCTTCTGGAACAGCCCGTCGATGGACACCTGCACCCCGGCGGTGATGCAGCCGCCCAGGTATACGCCCTCCCGGCTTACCGCGTCCAGGGTGGTGGCGGTGCCGAAGTCCAGCACCACCAGCGGCGCGCCGTACTTGGCGATGGCCGCGATATCCGCCGCCGCCCGGTCGGGGCCCAGGCGCTCGTCGCTGTCGCACTCCACGTAGGGCAGGCCGGGGTCCAGCGCCTCGTCCAGCACCAGCGGGGTCTTGCCCACATACTTCTGCACCGCCCGGCTCAGGGTATGCATCACCTGGGGGGCCACCGAGCCGATCACCACATCCTCCACCTGCCCCAGCTCCAGGCCGAAGCGCTGGAAGTACTGGCACAGCCAGAGCCCCAGCTCGTCGGAGGTACGGTTGGCGTCCGTCATCAGACGGAAGCTCCCCACCAGCTCCTCTCCCCGGTAGACGCCGAACTCCATATTGGTATTGCCTACATCAATGACCAGCAGCATACTGCTCCTCTCCCTTCTCAGATATGCGACAGATAGCACACCGCGCCGCCCTCCTCCAGGACAGCCACGGCGTAGGTGGGCTGAACTAGGCTCCCGGCGGCGCCGGGGTTGACGATCCACAGGCCGTTCTGGAACTCGCAGAGGGCCTCGTGCGTGTGGCCGAAGCACAGAAGTCCCGCCCCCGCCTCTCGGGCCGCGCGGATGGCCGCCCCGGGCCCCATCTTCACGTGGTAGGTGTGGCCGTGGGTCATCAGGATTTTACACCCCTCCAGGGTAAAGCACCGCTCGTCCGGCAGATCCGGCCGGCGGCCGTCACAGTTGCCCGGCACATAGGTCACAGGAATATCGGGAAACTGACGGGCCAGCTCCTCCGCATCCCGGGCCAGATCCCCCATATGGAGGACGCGGTCCGGGTGCTCCAGGCGCACCACGTCGGCCATGTTGGCCACGTTGCCGTGGGAGTCGGAAAAAAGTACCAGCTTCAAGGTATCACCTTCTGAAAAGTCACTCATAGAATGGAGTGATCGGTCTTATAAATAATTGAGATGGAGCTGATGGTATGGCAAATCCCCAGTCCAATCTGGACGAACTCATGAAGGATCCCAAGGCCGCCGGCCTGCTGAAGAACAAGGCCCTGCTCCAGAGCCTGATGCAGTCCCCGGACACCCAGCGCCTGATGGAGCTGCTCAGTCAGAACGCGGGGGACGGCCTCAAGACCGCCGCCGCCAAGGGGGACACCGGCGCCCTGCTGGGCATGGTGCGGCAGGTCATGCAGAGCAGCGAGGGGGCCCGGCTGGTACAAAACATCAGTCAGGCGGTGCCCAAGGAGAAGAAGTAGGCATTTCGGCGGGAGGGGGCGGGAGACATGGCCGAATTCGAGGAGAAACTCAACGCGATCCTCAGCGATCCCCAGGCCATGGGCCAGATCGCTTTCCTCGCGCAGGCGCTGACTGGGGAGCACGCGGGAGAATCTGCTCCACCCCCCGCCGCAGAACCGGCGGAGGCCGGGCCCGCGGGAGAGGCGGCCGGGCAGTCCGACGCCACCGACTGGTCCGCCCTGCTGGGCATGCTGGGCGGCGGCGGAGACAGCAACCCGCTTTCCGCCCTGTCCGAGCTGGATCCCCAGCTTCTCCAGGCCGGTCTGCGCCTCTTTTCCGAGTACTCCGCCACTGACGACCGCAAGGTGGCCCTGCTCAATGCTCTCAAGCCTTTTGTCAAGCCGGAGCGGTATGCAAAGGTTGACAAGGCCGTTCAGATCGCCAAGCTGGCCCGGGTCATCCGGGTGGCCTTCCAGCTCTTCCAGAGCCGCCGAGAGGAGGGGAAGGACGATGTATAACCGCTACATACCCAATGGCGCCTCCTACACCCGGGTCGTGGAGGAGGATGCCCCTCCCACCCAGACCGTCCCTCCCGACGCGCCCCCGCCGGAGCCGGACGCCGAGGCGCCGGAATCCGCCAAGCCCGCCTCAGGACTGGGCAAGCTGCTTCGGGGCCTCAAGCTGGACGGCCTCGACACCGGCGATGTCCTGCTCCTGCTCATCTTCCTGTTCCTCTTTCTGGAGGGGGACGACATGGAACTGGTCATCACCCTGGGGCTGCTCCTGCTGCTGGGGCTGGAATAACGGGCGGCCGGCCCCCTGCCGGCCGCCCGTTATTCCTCTACCGTATGCAGCACTGTGCCGTCCGGCAACGCAAACTCCGTGAGTCCGAAGAGGGTACGGTCCGTCGACACCGCATAGGAGGTCATCCGGTAGGTCAGCTCCTCCCCTTTCCACTGCTCGGCGCACACCAACAGGCCGCTGTCCACGGAGACCCAGTACTTCTCCACATAGCCCAGCGCGTCCTCGCCTGTCTCCACATAAATGCAGGCCAGGCCGCCCTTCTCCTCATATCCGGCGGCGGCAATGGCATCCTGCTCCAGCTCCAGCACGTCCTCATAGGTGGGGATGCGCTGGCCCTCCAGATCCGCCGAGTGCCCGTCCGCCGGACCGGAAAGGGCCGTGCGGTCGCCTCCATACCACAGCCAGAACTGCCCGCCGCCCACGATGGAGTAACGTACCGTCCCGCTTGGCAGGGCTGCCTCCGTCTGGGTCCAGCCGCCGTCCACCCACACGTCCGCATGGGTGGTTCCGCTCTCTCCCTCGCCCCAGAAGTCCTCGATCGTGACCGCGCGAGTGTAGCGGTCCGGGCGGGAGAGGGTATCCCGGATGACGCTCTGCACCGTCTCCGTCGTCACGTCCACCAGCACCAGACCGCTCTGCACACCGGGCTCTCCCCCCGGCTGCTGGGAGACCTCCGGCGTGGGCAGCACGATCTTCGCCGTGTCCGGCGCAAAGAGGCCCAGTCCAAAGCTGGACACCATGGCCACCACGATGACGATGCCGATGAGTACCACCAGCAGATTCCGCTTTCTGCGCTCCACGCCTGTTCCCTCCTCTCCGCCCGGACCGCGTTATGCCCGGAATTCCTCCGGCTGTTCGGCCCGCAGGCCGAATTTCCACTCAATGGCGTCGGCGATCCGGCGGCAGGCGTGACCGTCGCCGTAGGGGTTGACCGCGTGGGCCATGGCGGTGTAGGCCGCCGGAGCGGTGAGCAGCTCGGAGGCCATGGAGAAGATGACGTTCTCCTCCGTCCCCGCGATCTTCACGGTTCCCGCCTCCACCGCCTCGGGCCGCTCGGTCTCCCGCCGCAGGACAAGCACCGGCCGCCCCAGGGCGGGGGCCTCCTCCTGCAGTCCACCCGAGTCGGTCATGACCAGATAGGCCCGGGCCATCAGGTTGTGCATCTCGTCGGCGGAGAGCGGATCAATGAGGTGGATACGGTCGTGGCCGCCGAGGTACTTCCCCGCCGCCTCCCGCACCACCGGGGACAGGTGAACCGGGTAGACCAGCTCCACCTCCGGGAAGGCGTCCGCCACCCGGCGCAGAGCCGCCATGATGTTGGCCATGGGCTGGCCGTAGTTCTCCCGCCGGTGGCAGGTCACGAGGATGATCTTTCGGCCAGTGTAGTCCAGATGGTTGAGAAGATCCGTTGTGAAGTGATAATCCTTCACAACCGTGGTCTTGAGGGCGTCGATCACGGTATTGCCCGTGACAAACACCCCGTCGGTGATCCCCTCCCGCTCCAGGTTTGCCCGGTTCGCCCGGGTGGGGCAGAAATGCAGGTCGGCGATATCGCCCACCAGCTTCCGGTTCATCTCCTCCGGAAAGGGAGAATACTTGTCACCCGTGCGCAGCCCCGCCTCCACATGGCCCACCCTGATCTGGTGGTAAAAGGCGGCCAGCGCCCCGGCGAAGGTGGTGGAGGTGTCCCCGTGGACCAGCACCAGGTCGGGTCTGGCCTGCTCCAGCACCCCCTCCATGCCCAGCAGGCACTTGGAGGTGATGGTGGAGAGGGTCTGGCGGGGCTCCATGATGTTCAGATCGTAATCGGGCCGGAGCTGGAAGATCTCCAGCACGGAATCGAGCATCTCCCGGTGCTGGGCCGTCACACAGCAGACCGGCTCCAGGCCCGGACGGCGCTGGAGCTCCGCCACCAGGGGAGCCATCTTGATGGCCTCCGGCCGGGTGCCGAAGATGGTCATGACGCGCACCTGCTTCATTTCTCTTCCCCCTTCTCGTCCGGCTTCTCACCGTCGTTTTTCTTTCCGTTGGCGCCCAGGAAAATCCGGGCGGAGATCGCCCCGGCAAAGCACAGGGCCAGCAGGAGCAGCATGGCCTTCACCGGCCCGCTGGTGGTGAGCACAACGGCGGACAGGCCCAGGATGGCGCTGATGACATACAGCACCGCCACCGCCTGCTTCTGGTTGAAGCCCATGTCGATAAGCCGGTGGTGCACGTGGCTGCGGTCGGCGTGCATGGGGCTCTGTCCGTGGGCAATGCGGCGGATGAAGGCGAAGCAGGTGTCGAAGATGGGCAGGCCCAGCATGAGGAAGGGCACCGCAAAGGAGATAATGGTATAGAACTTGAACAGGCCCTGGATGGACACCACCGCCAGAATATAGCCCAGGAAGGTGGAGCCCGTGTCCCCCATAAAGATCTTGGCGGGATTCATGTTGTAGGGCAGAAAGCCGATACACCCGCCCGCCAGGGCGGCCATGAGAATGGCCACGTTGCCCTCGCTGACCACCAGGGCGATCACCAGCAGGGTCATGGAGCTGATGGTGGATACGCCGCAGGCCAGGCCGTCCAGGCCATCAATCAGGTTGACGGCGTTGGTGATGGCCACGATCCAGATGACCGTGGCGGGCACCGCCAGAATCCCCAGATTCCAGTAGGGATCCGCGGAAAACACGTTGGGGTTGGACAGCGTCTCGATCACGTTGCCCGAGAGCACCGCCACCAGGGCGGCGATGATCTGCACCACAAACTTGAACATGGCCCGCAGCGAGTAGATATCGTCAAAGATGCCCAGCACGACGATGATGACCGCCCCCAGCAGCATCCCCCGCATTTGGGCGTTCAAGTCCAGAAAGAGCAGGACGCTGAGCAGGAAGCCCAGGAAGATGGCCAGTCCGCCCATGCGGGGGATGGGGTGGTCGTGCATGCGGCGGCCGTCCTTGGGTACATCCACCGCCTTGACCCGAATGGCCAGGTTTTTCACCACCGGAGTGGCCACCAGGGCCACCACCAGGGCCACCACCAGGGCGGCGGCCACGATGCCGATGAGGGGAAGATCCAGATTTCTTGGCATGGGAATTTGCTCCTTATCTTTACCGGGCCAGGAAGCCCACCTTTTTGTAGACCTTGCGCAGGGTCTTTTCCGCCACGTAGGACGCCTTCTCCGCGCCGGCGCGGTAGACGCTCTCCAGATAGGCCTTGTCGGAGAGCAGGCGGCGGGTCTCCTCCTGGATGGGCCGGAGCATCTCCACCACGGCCTCGCCCACCACGGGCTTGAACGCGCCGTAGCCCTTGCCGTCGAACTCCGCCTCAATGGCCTCGAAGCTCCTGCCGGTGACGGCGGAATAAATGCTCATCAGGTTGGACACGCCCGGCTTGTTCTCCCGGTCGAAGCGGACGCAGCGCTCAGTGTCGCTGTCGGTGATGGCCCGCTTGAACTTGCGCAGGATGTCCTCCGGCTTATCCATCAGGAACACGCAGCCCTCGGGTATGGATTTGCTCATCTTGGTGTCCGGCTGGTTCAGGCTCATCACCCGCGCGCCCATCTTGGGGATGTAGGGCTCGGGCACCTTGAGCACGTCGCCGTACACGTGGTTGAAGCGCTGGGCCACGTTGCGGGTCAGCTCCACGTGCTGCTTCTGATCCTCCCCCACCGGCACAAAGTCCGGCTGGTAGAGCAGGATGTCCGCCGCCATCAGGCAGGGGTAGGTAAACAGGCCGGCGTTGATGTTGTCGGCGTGCTTGGCGGATTTGTCCTTGAACTGGGTCATGCGGGACAGCTCGCCGAACATGGTGTAGCACTCCAGCACCCAGGCCAGCTCCGCGTGCTGGTGCACGTGGGACTGGACAAAAATTGTGTTGCGCTCCGGGTCCAGACCGCAGGCGATGTACTGGGCCACCTGCTCCAGAGTGCGGCGGCGGAGCTCCGCCGGGGTCTGGCGCACGGTGATGGTATGCATATCGGCCATAAAGTAGAAGCAGTCGAACTCGTCCGCCCGGGCGCCCCAGTTCTTGATGGCCCCCAGGTAGTTGCCCAGGTGGAGCTCGCCGCTGGGCTGGATGCCGGAGAGCATGACTTTTTTCTGGTTTTCCATTCTAAAACACACCTCTTACGAGTGATTTTTGGCTCATTGGGTACAATGCCCCATATTGGTTTATCATATCATATCCAAATGGCCTTGACAATCCTTAGGCGAAAAATATAGAATAATGTGATGAAGTTTAAAAAAGGAGTCTTTTCAATGGATCTGAACTGGTTTGAGGAGATGGAAGCCCGCATCCCCAGGGACGGCGTCCGCACCCGCTTCGCCCCCTCCCCCACGGGCTACATGCACGTGGGCAACCTCCGCACCGCCCTCTACACCTGGCTCATCGCCCGCCACAGCGGCGGCAAGTTCATCCTCCGCATTGAGGATACCGACCAGGGCCGCCTGGTGGAGGGCGCCACCGAGGTCATCTACGCCACCCTGCGCAAGTGCGGCCTGACCTGGGATGAGGGCCCCGACATCGGCGGCCCGGTGGGACCCTACATCCAGACCGAGCGCCGGGCGCTGTACGGCAAGTACGCCGAGCTGCTGGTGGAGAAGGGCCACGCCTATTACTGCTTCTGCGAAAAGACCGAGTCCGAGGAGGACTCCGGCAACTTTGACCGGGTGGCCGACCCCTGCCGGGACATGAGCCTGGAGGATGCCAGGGCCAAGGTGGCCGCCGGCGCCCCCTACGTCATCCGCCAGAAGATCCCCGCCGGGGGCTCCACCGTCTTCTCCGACGCCGTGTTCGGGGACATTACCGTGGAGAACTCCACCCTGGACGACCAGGTGCTCATCAAGCGGGACGGCCTGCCCACCTACAACTTTGCCAACGTCATCGACGATCACCTCATGGGCATCACCCACGTGGTGCGGGGTTCCGAGTACCTGTCCTCCGCCCCCAAGTACAACCTGCTGTACCAGGGCTTCGGCTGGGACGTGCCCACCTATATCCACTGCTCCCCCGTCATGCGGGACGCCCACAACAAGATGAGCAAGCGCAAGGGCGACCCCTCCTACGAGGATCTCATCGCTATGGGCTATCTGTCCGAGGCGGTGGTCAACTATGTCACCCTGCTGGGCTGGTCTCCCAGAGGCGAGTATGCCGAGCGGGAGTTCTTTACCCTGGCCGAGCTGGCGGAGATTTTCGACATCGGCGGCATCTCCAAGTCCCCCGCCATCTTCGACATCGAAAAGCTGACCTACTTCAACGCCCACTACCTTCGGGAGATGAGCCCCGAGGCCTTCCATGCGGCCGCCCTGCCCTACATCCGCCAGGCGGTGCAGAATCCCGCCCTCTCCACGGAGGAGATCGCCGGGCTGCTCCAGGCCCGGTGCGAGCGTCTCACCGACATCCCAGAGAAGCTGGACTTTTTTGACGCCCTGCCCGACTACGACGCGGGGCTGTTCACCAACAAGAAGTCCAAGACCAATCCGGAGGTGTCCCGGCGGATGCTGGAGGCCGTCCTTCCCGCCCTGGAGGGGCTGGCCGACTGGACCGTGGACGGGATTCATGACGCTCTGATCGGCCTAGCCGAGTCTCTGGAGGTCAAAAACGCCACCCTCATGTGGCCGGTGCGCATTGCCGCGGCGGGCAAGGCGGTCACCCCCGGCGGCGCGGTGGAGATCTGCCACATTCTGGGGAAGGACGAGTGCCTGCGCCGCCTCCGTCTTGGGCTGGACAAGCTGGGCGGCTGAACCCAGCCGTGAATGGTGAGAATCATGCAGATGTTTGCCGACGGCCGCAGTAGAAAAGTGGTGTTTCTGGCCCACTGCCTGCTGAACCAAAACGCCATCTCCGACGGAACCGCCGTATATCCGGCCGCTTTCCGGGAGCTGGTGCAGTTCTTTCTGGAACATCAGGTGGGAATCGTTCAGCTTCCCTGCCCGGAGCTCTGCTGCCTTGGGCTGGATCGTGGAAACAGGCTGGGCGCGCAGTCCCCGGTCACGGAGGAAAACACCCGTATTCGTGCCGCCATGCAGGCGCCCGCCCCCAGCCGGATGCTGGAGGACCTAGTTGAATCTGTCATACATCAAGTGCTGGAGTACCACAGATACGGGTTTCGCATCGTTGCGTTTCTGGGCGCAAACCGCTCCCCCAACTGCGGAGTGGAAACCACGTCCGATCACAATCAAGAGATGCCCGGCCGTGGCCTTTTCCTCGGCGCGCTGGAAGATCGGATTCAGGCGGCCGGCTTGGAAATTCCTCTTCTGGGCGTGAAGGCCTCCGATGATCTGCTCAACCTTTTTGCGCGGCTTCGCCCCCTTCTTTAGCTTATATTTACCGCACATAAAACGCCCCCTTTTACGCAACCTAGCCGTAAAAGGGGGCGTTTTGTCATGGAGAAACGGAGAAAACAGGTGCTGGCCGCCAGCTTTCTGGCGGGGGCCTTCGCGGTGACCGCCGGGTTTGCAGTGCAGGGCCACGCCCGGGCGGCACAGTACCGGCGCATGCTGGACAACACCTATCAGCACGCCTTCACCGAGCTGGCCACGGCGGCGGGCGAGCTGGATGTCGCCCTCCGAAAGGTGACCTACGCCACCAGCCCCGAGCTGTTCTCCGCACTGTGCGCCCAGGCCTACAGCAAGGCGCTGGCCGCTCAGTCGGCTCTGGGCGAGCTGCCCTACGGCAACGTAGAGCTGGAGCAGACCGCCGCCTTCCTGGCCAAAACCGGTGACTACGCCATGGCCCTGGCCCGGGACGCCTACGGCGAGACGGCGTGCACTGAGGCGCACCGGGAGACCCTGCGCGGCCTGGCGGGGGCCGCCTCCACCCTGTCCGGCGCCCTCCAGAGCCTGCTGGCGGAGCTGGACGCGGGCACCATCCGGCCGGAGGACGTGGAGACCGTTCAGGCACGGCTGTCCAACGCCACGGAGTCGGGTGAACTCCCCGCCGGCTCGGCCTTCCAGACGGTGGAGGCCGACTTCCCCGAGGTGCCCGCCCTGATCTACGACGGCCCCTTTTCCGACCACCTGTCGGGCCGCACGCCCAAGATGCTGGAGGGGCTGCCCCAGGTCTCCGAGGCGGAGGCCCGCAGGGCCGCGGCGGCCTTTCTGGGGCTGCGGGAGGACATCTTCACCCTCAGCGCCCAGGGCGAGGGACAGCTCCCCACCTGGGGCTTCTCCGCCCTGGTGAATGGCGGCGAGCTCTATGTAGAGGTCACCCGGCAGGGCGGCCAGGTGCTCCAGGTACTCTCCTCCCGGCCGGTGGGCGAGGCGTCCCTCTCCGCCCAGGAGGGGCGGCAGAGGGCTGCGGAGTTTCTGTCCGAGCGGGGCTACCAGGATATGGACCCCAGCTACTCCATCCGGCAGGACGGCATACTCACCGTCCACTTTGCCTCCCGCCAGGACGGCGTGTACTGCTACCCCGATCTGGCCAAGGTGGGTGTGGCGCTGGACACCGGGGATGTGGTGAGCTTTGAGTCGGAGGGCTACCTCATGAACCACGGGGACCGTACCCTCCCCGCCCCCGCCGTCTCCGAGGCGGAGGCGGCCGCCCAGGTGGACGGCTCCCTCACCGTTCTGGCCCACCAGCTCGCCCTGATCCCCACCGGCGGCGAGTACGAGGTGCTGTGCCACGAATTCAAGTGTCAGAACGCCTCCGGCGGCCACGTGCTGGTCTACGTGGATGCCGCCGATGGCCGCCAGGAGCGCATTCTGCTGCTCCAGGAGGACGAGAATGGGACGCTGGTAATCTGAAACGCGAAGTTTGGAACGTACAGTTTCTGCAAAACCAATTGACAGGGAATTAACAATGTGCCATAATAGGTTCCGGTAAATCGTTAAACTTTTAACGATTTAAAATTCACGTATACACGGAGGTACCTGTTATGTCCCGTTTTACGCTTCCCAGAGACATCTATTATGGCGCCAATGCGCTGGAAAATCTGAAGAATCTGAAGGGCTCCCGTGCGGTGCTGGTGCTGGGCGGCGGCTCCATGAAGAAGTTCGGCTTTGTGGACAAGGCCCTGGGATATCTGAAGGAGGCCGGCATTGAGACCCGCCTGATCGAGAACGTAGAGCCCGATCCCTCTGTGGAAACCGTGATGAGCGGCGCGGCAGTCATGCGGGAGTTTGAACCCGATTGGATCATCTCCATGGGCGGTGGCTCTCCCATCGACGCGGCCAAGGCCATGTGGGCCTTCTACGAGTACCCGGAGACCACCTTTGAGGATCTGATCACCCCCTTCAGCTTCCCGGAGCTGCGCCAGAAGGCCAGGTTCTGCGCCATCCCCTCCACCTCCGGCACCGCCACCGAGGTCACCGCCTTCTCCGTCATCACCGACTACCAGAAGGGCATCAAGTACCCCCTGGCCGACTTCAATATCACCCCCGACGTGGCCATCATCGACCCGGCCCTGGCCGAGACCATGCCCCCCAAGCTGGTGGCCCACACCGGCATGGACGCTCTGACCCACGCCATCGAGGCCTATGTGTCCACCCTCCACACCGTGTTCACCGATCCCCTGGCCCTCAAGGCCATCCACATCGTGGAGAAGGATCTGCTCCGCTCCTTTAACGGCGACATGGGCTGCCGCGAGGAGATGCACTACGGCCAGTGCCTGGCCGGCATGGCCTTCTCCAACGCCCTGCTGGGCATCGTCCACTCCATGGCCCACAAGACCGGCGCGGCCTTCTCCACCGGCCACATCACCCACGGCCTGGCCAACGCCATGTACCTGCCCTACGTCATCGCCTACAACGCCAAGGCCGACGGCGTGGCCGAGCGCTATGCCGACATCGCCCGCACCATGGGCGTCGTGGGCGACACCACCGCCGAGCTGGTGGAGGGCCTGCGCGCCAAGATCCGCTCCATGAACGATGCCATGGGCATCCCCAACACCCTGAAGGACTTCGGCATTATTGAAGACGAGTTCAAGGAGAAGCTGGATGCCATCGCCGCCAACGCGGTGGGCGACGCCTGCACCGGCTCCAACCCCCGCCCCATCGATCCCGCCACCATGGCCAAGCTGTTTACCTGCATCTACTACGGCACTGAGGTCGACTTCTGATTCTGATTTCTACTTCCTTCCTCCATTTCTACATCATAAGCCGGATGGGCGCGGTCGTTTGACCGCGCCCATCCGGCTTATCTGCGTCCTGTTAGAGCTCTTTCACGTAAAAGTAGTGGCCGTACTCCCCCACGGCGGGCTCCACTGCGCCGAAGCGGCGGTAGCCCAGCTTTTCATAGAAGCCGGGGGCCTGAAATCCAAAGGTGTTCAGCTCCAGGCGCTTCGCACCCTGGCGGGCGGCGTCCTGCTCCAGTTGGGCCAGGAGGCAGGCCCCCAGGCCGGTGCCCCGGCGGGACTCCGCCACCCACAGCACGTCCAGCAGGGTCAGCTCCCCCATCCGGAAGGCATCGCAGCCGCCGATGATCTGTCCGGCCTCGTCCTCCACCACCAGGGAGAGATCCGCCGTATCGGAGACAAAGGTGCGGTTATAGGCCCGCAGGCCGGCGTGAACCGCCGCTTCCCCCGCCTCCCCGGCGGGCTTGATGACATAGTGCTCCATCGCTCTCAATCCTCCATATCAAACGGGGGCAAATCCCGGCTCTGGGGGATGGCGTCGCCCTCAAATTCCAGCTCGTCGGGGACGGGCTCTGGGGCAGCGTCCACCATCCCCTGCTTAAACTGCATCTCCTGCCACTGATCCTTGGTAATGAGCACTTGGCGGGGCTTGGAGCCTTCAAAGGGCCCCACGACTCCCTTCTCCTCCATCTGGTCCACCAGTCGGGCCGCCCGGGAGTAGCCTAGCTTGAGCCGCCGCTGGAGCATGGACACGGAGGCCATGCCGGTCTCCACCACCACTTCAATGGCGGCGGGGAGCAGCTCGTCGTAGTCGTCCCCCACCTCGTCCGGCGCGGAGCCGCCCACGCCCTTGCTCCCCTTCTCCTTCTCGGCGGCGTGCTGCTCGATCTCATGGATGATCTCCTCCGAGTACTCGGCCGAGCCGCTGTTCTGCTTGATAAAGCCCACTACGGCGGCCACCTCCTCGTCGGAGATGAGGCAGCCCTGCACCCGCTGGGGCTTGCCGGTGCCCAGGGGGAAGTAGAGCATGTCGCCCCGGCCCACCAGCTTCTCCGCGCCCGTAGTGTCCAGAATGATGCGGGACTCCAGGGAGGAGGCCACCGCAAAGGCGATGCGGCTCGGGATATTGGCCTTCATCAGGCCGGTGATCACGTCGGCGGAGGGCCGCTGGGTGGCGATGATCAGGTGCATGCCGGCGGCGCGGCCCATCTGGGCCACCCGGCAGATGGACTCCTCCACCTCCTTGGCGGCCACCAGCATCAGATCGGCCAGCTCGTCGATGACCACCACAATCTGGGGCATCTTCTCCATGCCCTCGGTCTTGGCGGCGTGGGCGTTGTAACTGGCCAGATCCCGCACCCCGATCTCCGAAAAGGCCCGGTAGCGTTTCATCATCTCCACCACCGCCCACTGGAGGGCGCCCGCCGCCTTCTTGGGGTCGGTGACCACGGGAATGAGCAGATGCGGGATGCCGTTGTAGATGCCCAGCTCCACCATCTTGGGGTCCACCATGATGAGGCGCACCTCCTCAGGGGTGGCCTTGTAGAGCAGAGAGATAATCAGAGAGTTGGTACATACCGACTTGCCCGAGCCGGTGGTGCCGGCGATGAGCAGGTGGGGCAGCTTGGCAATATTGCCCACTACATTGCGGTTGCTGATGTCCCGGCCCACGGCAAAGGAAACCTTGGAGGGGTTGTCCCGGAACTCACTGGAGTCGATGACATCGTGGATATAGACCGGGGAGACGAGCTTGTTGGGCACCTCGATGCCCACCATGGAGATCTTGTCCGGGATGGGGGCGATGCGAACGCCGGTAGCCCCCAAGGCCAGGGCGATATCGTCAGCCAGGTTGGTCAGCTTGTTAAGCCGCACCCCCTGGTCCAGCTCCACCTCGTACCGGGTCACCGATGGGCCGCGGGTCACATTGGCGATGGTAGCATCGATTCCGAAGGACCGGATGGTGTCGGACAGGCGGGCCTGATTGGCCTGGAGCTCGCTGGCCACGTCGGCGCCCGACACGCCTGCCCCCTCGTTCAGCAGCGAAACCGGCGGATACTGGTAGGCCGCCGGAGTCCCCTCCTCCAGTTTGCGGGCGATGTCCTGGGCCACCTCGGCCGCCGCCTGGGCAGCCTCCTCCCTCTTCACCTTGGCCACAGCGGGCTCCCGCTCAATCTCCGGCACCGGCGGGGCAGGGGCGGGCTCCGGGATGGGTTCCGGCACCGGTTTCGCCGCCTGAGCTGCCTCCTGAGGCGTCTCAGGCGGCGGGGACACGGCGATGGGTTCTGCCTCAGGCACATCCCCAGCCGCCGCACCGGCCAATACCTGGTCCGGCGTGGGCACCGAGGGCTTCCGGTTGAAAAAGCGCTCCTTCTTCTCAATGGGCTTGGGCTCGGGCCGTTTGCCCACCAGCGGACCATCGTCCACGGGGATATCGATCTGAGGCACCTGCTGGCGGCGGGCAGCGCTCTCCGGCTCGGGGGCACGGCGGCGCTCACGGGGCTTGGGCTCGGGCAGTTCCTCCTCCTCGTACTCCACCCGGGGCCGCTCACGGATCCGGTCCACGATATCCACCGGGGAGACGTGGAACACCACCATCAGCATGATGGCCGCGATCAGGACGAAGATCACACCGGCTCCGTACTTGCTGAACACCGCAGTCAGCCCCAGGGCGATCAAGCCGCTGACCACACCGCCGCTCTTGAGAGCCTCCCCCTGGCTCCACAGGGTCTTGACCAGCTCCAGGCTCCACTCATAGGAGCCCCTGGTCAGAATCAGGTGGAGCAGGCAGCCCACCAGCACTGGGGTGAGCAGGGCGCACCACACCCGCAGCCGCACCGGGCGGCCCCGGTGGAAGACCAAGATACCGCTGGCCACCAGCAGCATGGGGGGCAGCAGCCAATAGCCGTAGCCGATCAGGCCCTTGACCAAGCCGCAGAAAAAGTCGATAAAGATGGCCTGAATATGGAAGTAGCCAAAGGCGGAGAAAATGGCCAGCAGCAGACAGGCCACCGCCCCCACCTCCCGACGGATGGGCCTGGGCGCCGGGGCCTTCTTCCGGCTGCCGGCAGCGCGGGAGCCGGATGCGGTCCTTCCCGTACCCGAGGCCGTCCGCTTTCCGCCCGCGTTCTTCTTCTGTGCTGTGGCCATTGAAAATCAAATCCTTTCCAGGGTCATTCTTTTGTATCGGGTTTCTGTCACTTGAGCAGTATCATCTTCACGACGCCCGCTACCAAGCTGCCCAGGCCAACCGCCCAGCAGTAGTAAGCAAACTTGCCGAATTTCCCCTTATCGGACAGGCTCTTAACAAGCCGGATGGCAAAGTACCCCACCACAGCGGACACCGCTACGCCCACTAAGTACATGGGCAGCTCCTCAATGGGGAAGTTCGAGGCCAGCGCATCCTTAATTTCCAGGACGTTGGCGCCCAGTACGGCAGGCAGGGACATAAGGAAGGAGAAGCGCACGGCGAAGGCCCGGTCAAAGCCCCGCATCATGCCAACCGAGATGGTGGTGCCGGAGCGGGAGAGGCCGGGGATAACCGCCAGCGCCTGGCCGCAGCCCACGATCAAGGCGTCCGCCACCGTCGCGTTTTTGGCGGTCTTGTGGCCCCGGGCCATGCGGTCGGAGAAAAACAGGATAAACCCGGTGGCCAGCAGGGCGCAGGAAACCATGATGGAGTTGGAGAACAGTTGGTTCACCGCATCCTGCAAAAACACCATCACAAACAGGGGCACGGTCGCGATGATGATGAGCATCACCATCCGTCGGGCCGGCGGCGGGGCAACGCCGGTATCCTTCCGCCCGGCCAGGGCGGCAATGCCCAGGAAGAACTCGCGGATCATATCCACAATGTCCCGCCAGTAGACCATACAGACAGAAATCAGTGTACCGAAGTGGAGCAGGACGGTAAAGAACATGTATTTCTCCTCCATGTTCTCCATCCCGAAAAACGTCTGAAACAGGGCCAGATGGCCGGAGCTGGAGATGGGCAGGAATTCCGCCACGCCCTGGATAATCCCCATTAAGATGGACATAAAATAAGTCAAAGTCAGTTCCCTCCATGCTGAATCATTTGGACATACGTATTTATATTAACATACGCGCGTGGATATTTCCATCCTTTTCTCCCGCAGTTCCCGGTCGGGACATTTCATACACGATGCACATATCATGACAACAGGCAAATATGGCGATACATGGCCATTTTGCTGTGCTTTTGCACAATAAAAAGCCGAGACCAATGGTCTCGGCTTTTTGCCGCGCCTTACCCGTAGAAAGCGTGGGCCCCGATGGTCGCCACATAGGGGCGGTTCCGGGAGGCCCAGCTTCCGGGGGCCACGGTGGGATTCACAAAGTACAGGGCGCTGCCCGCAGTGTTGGCACCGTCCAGGCACAGCTTGGCGGCAACCACGCTCTCAGCGCTGGGGGTACGGTTGATGCTTCCGTTAGCGGCGGGGGTGAACTGGTTGCGCTGAAAGATCACTTCGTAGACGCTGTTGGGGAACCGGGGGCTGGCCACCCGGTTGAGCACCACATTACCCACTGCAATCTTTCCGTCCAAGGGCTGATTGCCGCTCTCAGCATAGATGATGCGGGAGAGCCAGTACACCACGTCCGCCTGGTAGGCCTGCTCACCGGAGAGGATGGGCCCGCTGCCAGAGGTGATCTGGATGGTGGACTGGGTTCCGTCCCACTCCACGCCGGCGCCCAGCGCCTGGCACAGGGTTCGGATGGGAACCATGATGCTGTAGCCCTCGCACTTGACTCCGTCCGGCACGTACAGGTAGCGGCCGTTGGCCTCGATATACTGGGCGCCGGGCTTGATGTGGAGGGTCAGGCCGTCGGCCTTGACCTCTGCCTGACCATTGACCCACTCCGCCGTCGCGTTCGGATACAAGGCGCTCACGATGGGCCAGTAGGACACATAGGTAGTGCGCGCCTCCACACGGTTGGGCACATCTGCCGCAAGGGTGATCCCATTGACTACAAAGCTGACGCTGCTCTCAGCCGCCGCCGCCTGCCCGGCCAGGGTAACGCAAAGGGCCAGGCTGACGAGCGCACAAAGGGCTCGTTTCTTCATGCTTAGGATTCCTCCTGTTACAATCTGTTACTTGTTGTTCACTGTTTTGTAACCGTATTGTAACCGATTCTCCCCTAAAAAGTCAAGAGGAAGTTTTGTCGATACCGTTCAATCCATTGTGCTGCAATGGTTTCAATTCACCCTTCTCTTTGCGCGTCAGAACATTTTTCGATGTTTCCAGCTCTCCTTCGGCTACAAATGATAACAAAAAGAAACACGTCCGGAAAGCTGTCCGGACGTGTCTCCACCGCGCTCAGCGGTAAAACCAGTGGGCGCCGATCGTCATGACGTGAGTTCTGTTTTCCATAATCCAATGGTTGTTGGTCAGCGCCGGCGCCAGGAAGTACAGGCTGTCCTTGGCCACGTTGACCCCCTCCAAGCAGAGCTTGGCCGCCTGAATGCTCTGTTCCGTGGGCTCCTGATAGATTGTGCCATTGCGCACAGGGGTAAACTGCCCACCCCACCGGTCGTCAAAGATCACACCGTAGATGGTGTCCGGGAAGTCCGGGGAATCCACCCGGTTAAGTACCACGTTGCCCACTGCGATCTGCCCCTCCAGAGGCTCTCCCCGGCTCTCCGCCGAGATGATGCGGGACAGCCAGTAGAGCTTGTCCTCCCGGTTGTAGTCGGGCTGCGTCGTTGCGCTGCCTCCCCCGTTGACCGACACCACGCCGGTGGCCGGATTCCAGTCCACGGTGGCGCCCAGCGCCTCTGCCAACACCCGCACCGGCACAAGCGTACGCCCCGCCTTCAAATGGACACCGTCTTTGGCATACAGCGTACGGCCATTTGCTTCTATGTAGGCATCACCTGGCCGGGCCGTCAGCTTCAGCCCCTCCGCCCGGACCACAGCCCGGTCTTTCACCCAATCCACCTCTGCATCGGGGCGCAGCGCCTCCGTTATCGTCCGCAGGGGGACATAGGTAGTGTTTTGATGGACATAGCTGCCGCTGGCGTCCACCGGTGCGCCGTTGACCCGCAGCGGGCCGGCGGACGCCGCCTGTCCGTTGGTCACCAGAGCCGCACTCAATGCCACGGCCAGTACCAGCTTTTTCATGGTTCCACAACCTTTCTTTGTTTTGTAACCAGATTGTAACCGCTCTCCCCTCCCCTTGGCAAGGCACAATGTTTTCCTGACTTCCCTCTTTTTTTGATTTTTTTCAATTTTCCTCTTGACGTATTCGAAAAAGCTGATATAATAATCTCTGCTGCTCGGCTGATGGGCGAGCAAGGATAGAGCACTCACCATGGAGAGATGGCTGAGTTGGTCGAAGGCGCACGATTGGAAATCGTGTAGGCGTTAATAGCGTCTCGAGGGTTCGAATCCCTCTCTCTCCGCCAAAACTCCGCAACCTTTCGGTTGCGGAGTTTTTTATTCAATATGAATCAGGCGCCCTGCCAGCTTAG